>ERZ778018.20-NODE-20-length-424945-cov-10.271047_pt1 | contig 424945 bp, 380 predicted proteins | sample MGYA00375748_ERZ778018 | MGnify/ENA primary metagenome ERZ778018 (study PRJEB29350, sample SAMN05509839) | bioreactor metagenome | biome: bioreactor; material: wastewater | place: South Africa: University of Cape Town | collected 2014-04-22 ...
CAACGACCCGACCTCGCATGCGGAAATGAACGCCATCCGCGCGGCCAGCCACAAGTTCGGCTCGCCGGATCTCAGCGGCAGTGCCGTCTATGCCAGCGGACACCCGTGTCCGATGTGCATGGCGGCAATGCGGTTGGCCGGCGTCGAAAAGGTCTTCTACGCTTATTCCAACGACGACGGCACTCCGTTCGAGCTTTCTACGGCGGCGATCTACGAAGACCTCGCCAAACCGTTTGCCGAACAATCCATGGCGATCCGCCATGTGCCGGTCCGGCCGGAAGGCAAGACCGATCTCTATGCCGAGTGGGCCGAAGCGCAGACCAGGCAGGGCCAAGGCAAACAGGCCTAGACACATGGTGTCCGAACAGCCCTCCCGTGCGTCGCAGGTTCTGCTGCTGGCAGCCGTCGCTCTCGTCGGCCTCAATCTCAGGCCGTTCATCACCGGCATCGGGCCGCTGGCGGCCGATATCGGCGCCGAGACGGACCTCGACCTCAAGGGCATCTCGCTGCTGACGCTGGTGCCGATGTTCCTGATGGGCGTGTTCGCCTTCGCCGGGCCTTTCCTGTAATCGCGGATCGGCGCGCGGCGCTCGACCATCGCTTCTCTCGCCGTACTCGTTCTAGGCTCCGCCCTGCGGCTATTTTCCAACAACGGCTGGCAGATGGTGGGAACGGCGGCCCTGCTCGGGCTCGGCGTGGCGATTATCCAGGCGGTGTTCCCCGGCATCGTCAAGAAGCAGTTCCCGGGCCATGTCGGCGTCGTCATGGGGCTTTATTCGGCAACCCTGATGGGCGGCGGCGCGCTGGGCGCACAGGTCGCGCCGCTGATCGCGGCCGCTTCGGATTGGCATCTCGGCCTTGCCTGGATGGCGATCCCGGCGGCGCTGGCCTTGGTGCTGGCGCTCTACAACCTGCCGCGCGACGCCGCCGCCCGGCAAAGCAGCGCAGGCACAATGGCCCTGCTCGGCCGGCCGCGCGTCTGGCTCTTGATGGCCTATTTCGGCCTCGTCAATGGCGGCTATTCGACCGCCGTAGCGTGGCTGGCGCCCTTCTACAGCGAGCATGGCTGGGGTGCCGCCGCCAGCGGCAGCCTGTTGGCGATCATGGCGATTAGCCAGGCGCTGGCGGCACTCGTCCTGCCGATGCTCGTCCGCGGCAGGGATCTTCGGCCGGGGCTGTGGCTAACGCTTGCCTTGCAGGCCACCGGCTTCGCCGCGCTGGCACTCTCGCCAGAAGCGGTGCCCGTCTTGTGGGCGGTCGTGCTCGGCGCGGGGTTGGGCGGCTGTTTCTCATTATCGATGATCGTGGCGCTCGACCACCTGCCCGACCCGACCGAGGCCGGCGCGCTCTCGGCGCTCATGCAGGGCGGCGGCTTCCTGATCACGGCGCTGCCACCATGGATCGTCGCGGTGTTGCACGAGACGACAGGCAGCTTCGTGGCAAGCTGGCTGTTGCATCTGGCCTGTGCGGTCGTGGTCGCAGTGCTCTACCGGCGCGTCACTCCGGCAAGCTATGCGATGGCGATGAGACCATCGACCCTGCTTCTCCATGACAAAGCTATCGCCAGGGAATAGGAATGGGCTTTGTCGCAAGCGCCACACTTTGGCAAATCAGCTGAGCAAGCATGGTATTCAGGCCGCAAGGATTTCGAACTGCGTGACGCTTGCAAGCAGGGATTACTTGCAGCCAGGGATATTGCGGGCAGTGATTATAGGTATACCTCCCTGTCGTTTGCGCATCATGTTAACTATTTCGAACCCAGACAGGATCGTTGCAGCGCTGGCGGTTGATTTGAAGCCGAGCATAGATTGGATCCGCCGCTTGACGCGCGGTCATCGTGCTCGATGCGGTGACCGTCCCTTCGCTCAGCGCAGTGACATCTCGCCGCGCTACGTCCGCAAGCTCTTCCAGGACGAACCGACGACGTCTTCCGATTTTGTGCTCTCACTGCGGCTGGAGCGGTCGCAACAATTGCTGCGCAGTCCGGCGCGGGCTATCCGACCATCGCATCAATCGCGCACGCCTGCGGCTTCAACGACCTGTCTTATTTCAACCGGACGTTCCGGTGCAGATGCGGCATCATACCGTGGGGTTTTCACAATGGGGGTTAACCAACTGGTAGATGTTATCGTGATTCCGATGATACGCTCGGCACGACAATGACGGTTTCGTTGTCATTCTACCTGACTTCACCGAAGCGATATCCAGCACGGCGATTTCCTGATCGAGCCAAGCGATATGGCGGGCGATGGCCTCAGTGAGATTCGGATCGCCATCACTGAGGCGTACGGCTTCCTGGGCGGCCAGCATGCGCGCATCGATCGGATCGGTCTTGGCCCGCCGTCCGAGCGCCCGGGCGAAATCCCGGGCCCGCTCGGGATTGACACGGGCGAAGGCGATTGCGTCCTTCTCCAGTCTCCGTCTGAGGAGCGTGTCGTAGTGACTGGTCGCCTCCAGGACGACGAAGCGGCCAGGCGGCAGCGTCGCAGCCCATGCGGTCAGTGCCGGGGTGGTATTGGCGATACGGCGCGGGCCGCGTTCGGGATCGTATATGTCGAGATGCGCTTTGGAGACATCGATTCCGGCGTAAACAGGAGGTATACTCACAGAGCATGTTCCTGTGTTTGCGAGATCTGCCACCAACAGCCTCGTGCAATTGTTCAGCTGGATGACAAAGGCGGACGGAGGCCAAGCCCGCTCACAGTGTCACGACACCGCGAATCCAACGGTCTCCTGTCCGCCGCCCGCTATGCACAAACATCACACACGAATCCAGAGGCCACTGGCTCCCTTGGCTCTGGATTCCCGCCTGCGCAAGACCGCTGCGAAACCGCGGAATTGCTCATTGATTGATCGGGCGCTGCGTTTTTTGGTTGGCTGTCTGGAGCGTGCTTTCGGCCAGCTTGGCCGGGGTTTGCCACGGCCTGTGACCGGCTGCCATCAGGCGATGGCGGCTGCGGTTCTCGGATTGTAGGCGATGGCGACGGCCCGGTTCGACTGATCCAGCACCTCCGCGAACAGCGCATCGCCGAGGCCGCTCTTGCGCAATCCGTTGCGGAAGCGGCACAGCGTCGTCTCGTCCGGCGGCGCAGCATCCAGAGCAAAGCCGCAGAAGCGCCGGAACGACGCCCGGTCGAGCAAAGCCTCCTCGAGGCCCGGATCGGACAGGCCGTACCATTGCTGCAGCAAAAGAGTCTTGAACATGGACAGCGCCGCGTAGGGCGGACGGCCCGTCCCCTCGAACCGGAACGACCGCACAAGCCCCACGATCCGGTCCCAGTCGAACAATGACACGATCCGCTCAAGCCGTGCATTGCGCCCGAAGCCAAGCGGAAGAAACGACTCGATGAAACTGTCCTGGCTCGTCATCATGCCCGCTGGAAAACAACCAGAGTGAATCACGAAAACCAGCACACGTCACTTTCGCAGAGGTCTCGCTTGCGGGAGAATGACAACCGAGGACACCTTGCGCCGGCATCGACAGGACCGCCCGTCTTGCCTTCCGTGTCGGGATCGGCGGACCTGTTCCGCCGATCCCGATTGGAAAAGCCCGACGGTCTGGGAATGACACGCCGCTCCCGATCCCCAAACGCGGCTTCCGAAGCCAACTTTCGGGCCACCCCCTATTCACGCGGCGTGATATGCATGGTAGCGGCTTGGGGATGGCGTGTTTCGTCGGCAATCCATGCTGCGAGGCCGTCTCCCGCGCGATCGTCCGTGCGGGACCAGCAGGCGCATCGTTGAGTAGAATGCTGAAACGCCGAGATATCCTGAAGCTTGGCAGCGCTGGCGCGGTTGCGCTCATCTCACCCGGAGCAGCGCTCGCGCAGACACCTCCCCCTTCTCCGCTGGCGAGCCTCGCCGACGGCCAGACCTTCCGTTTCGAAGCGTTGCAGGCCGCCGCCAAGGCGCTGTCGCAGAAGCCGTATCAGGCAGTCAGCGCGCCGTTGCCGGATGTGCTCGGCGCCAACATGTCGATCAACGATTTCCGGGCGATTCGCCTCAAGCGCGAATTCTACGTCTGGAACGGCGACCCGGCCGGCTTCTCGATCGAGCCGCTGCATCGCGGTTTCGTGTTCGGCGCGCCGGTCACCCTGTTCACCATCGAGGACGGCACCATCCGGCGCGTCACCTATGAGGCGAGCCGGTTCAATTTCGGCAAGTTGACCGTGCCCGAAATCAAGACCGATATCGGCTTTTCCGGCTTCCGTATCCACCTCGCCGACGTGCCGAACCTGCCGGACATGGCGATTTTCCAGGGCGCGAGCTTCTTCCAGGCGCGCGCCCGCGGGCAGAATTACGGCATGCTCGCGCGCGCGCTCGCCATCCGCACCGCCGAGCCGCGCGGCGAGGAGTTCCCCTTCTTCCGCGCCTTCTGGATTGAGAAGCCGGCCGCGGGCTCCGGCATGATCATCGTCAACGCGCTGGCCGATTGCGAGAGCGCCAGCGCCGCGTTCCGCTTCACGCTGCGGCCGGGCGATGCTACAATCATCGACACCGAAGCGACGCTTTATGCCCGCGCGGCGATTGACCATGTCGGCTTCTCGCCGATGCAGGGCACGTACATGTTCGGCCCCAACAGCCGGCGCACCGTTGACGACATCCGGCCGAGCGTCCACGAATGCGACGGCCTGCAAATGTATAACGGCCGCGGTGAATGGCTGTGGCGGCCGGTGCAGAACCCGGACAGCCTGCAGGTCTCCGCCTTCGTCGACGAGAACCCACGCGGTTTCGGCCTGATGCAGCGCGATCGCGACCCTAACAGCTATTACGATAGCGAACAACGTTGGGAAACCCGCCCCAGCCTGTGGATCGAGCCGATCGGAGACTGGGGCCAGGGCACCGTGCAACTGGTCGAGATTCCAAGCGATTCCGATGTGAACGACAATATCATCGGCTATTGGCGCCCCCGCGGCACCGTGCCGGCCGGGCGTGAGGTTTCGATCGCCTACCGCCAGTTCTGGTGCTGGGCGCTGCCCGAGAAAATCGATCTCGCCACCGTCACCACCACGCGCATCGGGCGTGCCTCCAGCCGGGCCCGCCGCATTCTGGTCGAGTTTTCAGGCGATCAGATCGGCGCGCTGAAACAGGCCGGCGACGTGAAGGTCAACCTTTCGGCCGCGCCCGGATCGATGACCAACATCCGGAACTATCTCGATGCGGGACGCAAGACGTTCCGCGTCGTCTATGAGTTCGAGCCCGGCGGAGAAACGACATCAGAGATGCGGCTACAACTGGAGATCGGCGGCAAGCCGATCTCCGAGACATGGCTCTATCGATGGACCGCCTGATCGCGCGCGACCGCTGCCCCGCTCTCGCCACGCCGGCCATGCCGCCTGAACAACGCCTGGCGATGCCGGCCCAATCCTTCGAGAGCTTTCAGGCATCCGAGCGGCGGGCGCTCACAATGCCGAAGCTGGATTTCACGCCGTGGTTCTCGCGCCTCGTGGTGTTCGGCGGCGGCGCGCTGCTGACCGCCTATGGCGCCTACCAGATGTACAAGGTCGTCGAGGTCGGCGGCGTCACCTTCCTGGAATGGGTGCTGCTCGTCCTGTTCCTGATGAACTTCTCCTGGATCGCGCTCGCCTTTTCCAGCGGCCTGCTCGGGTTTTTCTCGCTGCTGATGAAGCGCGCGCCGAAAATGACCGTGCCCGAAACGCTGCACAGCCGCACCGCCGTGATCATGCCGATCTACAACGAGGCGCCAAGCCGGGTGTTCGGCGCCATGGAAGCCATGGCGGCCGATGTCGCCCGCACCGGCCTCGCCGAGCATTTCGAGTTCGTCTTCCTGTCCGACACCACCAACCCGGATGTCTGGATCGCCGAGGAGCGCGCCTTCCTGACGATGCGGGCACGGGTTGCGCCGGAAACGGCCGTCTATTACCGGCACCGCAGCGACAATACCGGGCGCAAGGCCGGCAACGTCGCGGATTTCGTGACGCGCTGGGGCGGCGCCTATGACCACATGCTGGTGCTCGACGCCGATAGCCTGATGGACGGCACCACAATCGTGGCGCTTGCCGCCGCCATGGAGGCCGATCCCGATTGCGGCGTGATCCAGACACTGCCGCTGATCATCAACCGCAACACGCTGTTCGCCCGCGTGCAGCAATTCGCGGCGCGCGTCTATGGCCCGGTCATCGCCGAGGGGTTGCGGCTCTGGATGGGGCGCTCCGGCAATTACTGGGGCCATAACGCCATCATCCGCGTCAAGGCCTTCGCCGACCATGCCGGCATGCCGGTGCTGAAAGGCAAGCCGCCCTTCGGCGGCCATATCCTCAGCCATGATTTCGTCGAGGCGGCGCTGATCCTGCGCGCCGGCTACGCCGTCACCATGGTGCCGGGCCTGGTCGGCAGCTACGAGGAAAGCCCGCCCTCGCTGATCGACCTCGCCGCGCGCGATCGGCGCTGGTGCCAGGGTAATCTGCAGCATGTCCGCGTCATTGGCGCCAAGGGGCTGCATCCGGCCTCGCGCCAGCATTTCGCCACCGGCATCATGAGCTACCTCGCCTCGCCGCTATGGCTGCTGCAACTGATCGTCGGCATCATCATCGTGCTGCAGGCGAAATTCATCCGGCCGGAATATTTCACGACCGGGTTTTCGCTGTTCCCGTCCTGGCCGCGCTTCGACGCCGAACGGTCGCTGTCGCTGTTCGGCGCGACGATGGGCATCCTGCTGGCGCCGAAGCTGTTCGGCCTGCTGGTGACGCTGGCGCGTGGCGACGAGCGGCGCGCCTCGGGCGGCTTCTTCACGCTGATCGGCTCGACGCTGCTCGAGGTGATCCTGTCCGCCCTTTTGGCGCCGATCATGATGGTGATCCAGTCCGGCGCCGTGATGAACATCCTGTCGGGCCGTGACACCGGCTGGAATCCGCAGCGGCGCGACGACGGCTCGATCCCGCTGCGCGACATTTTCCGGCGCCACCGGACACATATGGCGCTTGGCGTCGTCTCCGGCATCGCCGCCTTCCTGATCGCGCCGTCGCTGTTCGCCTGGATGTCGCCGACGATCATCGGCCTGCTGCTCGCGGTGCCGATTTCATGGGCGAGCGGGCAACTCGCCATCGGCCTGTGGCTGAAGCGGCGCCGGCTGCTGCTGACGCCGGAAGAAACCAATCCGCCGCCGATCGCGGGCACCGCCGCCGCGATCATTGCCGACCTGGCCAGCGCCGAGCAGGATGACATCGACGGCCTGCGCCTGATGCATGACGATTCGGGGTTCCGCGAAGCCCACATCGCCATGCTGCCGGTTTCCGGCCAGCGCCGGCGCGGCGACATCGACCTCAATCGCGCCGTCGCGATCGCCAAGCTCGGCGATGCCGATTCGATCGGCAAGGCGACACGCTGGCTCGACAAGCCCAAGGAGCGCATGATCGTGCTGCGCGATGCGGCGTTGTTGGGGATGCTGGCAAAGCTGCCCGGCGACACCGGCGAGGGCGAGATGCAGGAACGCCCCGCGCCAACCTGATCAAGGTTTTCGCGTGCGGCTACCCTGCCATGCGGTGAGCCGCATTGACCGTGCCGCGCTTTCCACCTAAACACCGCGAATTCCGCGCGTCACTCGCGAGATGGCGACGGTGCGGGCGGGTAGCTCAGTGGTAGAGCACGTGACTTTTAATCATGTGGTCGAGGGTTCGATCCCCTCCCCGCTCACCATTTACCTCATTGAGATTGCTAAAATAACTTTTCCGCCTCGCGGCGATAGTGCGAGCAATTTCAACTTTGGTGGCCATATGGTGATCACAGGAAAATGATGTCGCAAGGCAACTTGGGACAACGCATCTCGCTGCAGAGATGCGCGATGCGACATTTCAGTGAACAAAGCCACTCCGTAGCGCGCAAGCCCGAGGGCGCGCACGCACCGCTAACCGCGCAGCTGTCGCTTGAGCATCATGCTGGGGCGTGAAAGGCTTCTCTTTTGGGGCGGGGTTTGTCAAGCAAAGGGGAGCCTCTGCGCGTAAGGTTGGCGCGCAGGTTGTCGTGGCCTTGCTGGCAAATGCGTGTCGGCTTCGGCGCGGAGGAAGATGATGAGTTCCCGCCAAGGGTCTGGCTTCTCTTCGAAGTCGGCGCGAAGCCGCTTCATGATCGGGTCGGATGGAGAGGCATCTCAAATCTTTTTACCGAACTGGCAGCCTGAGCTGACGTCTAGCCCCGCCTCGAGATTGCCTATCCACTCGTCCCTGACGGGACTTCTATCCGCGCCGCCGCGTAGAACTCTTGGTTCGATTTCCTAGGCGGCCTTGGCCTCCCAGCGATATGGCGTGTTGTCGACCCACATCCGATGCACGATGATCGCCAAGCGTCGCGCCACCGCCACGGTAGCCTTCATCATGCCTCGCCGGCGAGCGATGGTGAGGCCCCACGCCTTCAGTGGCGCGCTTCTCTTTGTAAGTCGCAGCAGGATCCCTGCAGCCTCTAACAGTACCCATCGGATACCGGCATCACCGCACTTCGAAATTCCAGTGTCCCGGTCGATCTCGCCGGACTGATAGCGCGAGGGCGTCAATCCGAAGTGAGCTGGAACGGAGCGTGGTCGGCGGAAACGCGCCGGCTCGTCAACTCCCGCTCGGAAACTCAGGGCGACTACCGGCCCGACACCTGGTGCCGTCATAAGGAGTTTGCATGTGTCGTCGCTCTCGGCCAATTGTAGCATCGCCTTGAGCAGGCACTGAAACTGTTCTCTCAGCACGCGCCGGACTTCAAGAAGAGGGGCAATCACTAGACGAAGATGCGCGGATTGTTCGAGCAACTCGATAATCCGTCGCTCGAACCGCACTCTGGTCGCGGCTCCAACCTTGAGGCCGAAGTTGCGCAACAGGCCGCGCAGGCTGTTCTCCGCATCGAGAAGCTTCGCCTGCACGAACTTGCGCGCAGTGAGCAGCATCCGAATCTCCTTGCTCCGGACGGTATTGACATGCACCGGCTTGTAGAGCCCGACGCGCATCATCTGTGCGATGCCGCGGGCATCGTTGCGATCGGTCTTGTTGATCTGCGCCGGGAGCGCCGCCTTCATGTGCCGCGTCTCGACGCAGATCACCGGATAGCCCGCGGCCGCGAGGCCGCTGTCGAGCCATTGCGAGAGCGGACCGGCTTCGAGGCCGACGGACAGTTCCATGGCAGATCTCCTGACCGGTTGAACCGTTGGAGCCTGCCCGCAAGACCGAACGCACGCTACTCACTCGCCGGTCGGTGCCGGAGCCCCAATTATCCGATCTTTTTACGGTCAGGCATTCTGATCGGTATCGGCGAGACGCGCCGCGAGCGGACCGACGTGCTGCTTGCTCTGCGCGCGCTCCATCGTGAGTTCGGGCATATCCAGGAAGTGATCGTCCAGAACTTCCGGGCTAAGCCGAACACCCGCATGGCGGATGCGCCCGAGCCGACCTTCGAGGATCATCTGTGGACCGTCGCCGTGGCGCGGGTCATCCTTGGCGCCGCAGCCAACATCCAGGCGCCACCCAACCTCAGTGCAGGGGGCGTTGGGGCGAATACACGCCACACTTCCTTTCAAATCTCCACGACCTGCCAGATCTGCTCGAAAGCCTCCGGCGGGCAGCCCTGATTTGGCGGCCGCGCTCTTTCGCAGCGCCGGAATGGCTGCTTTCAGTCCGCTTCTGCGCCGTGTTCTGAGGTTGGCGAGGGAATTTCCAGGTCGGGGCTGGCGACGAACTGGGCCATGACCCAATCGATGAACAGCGCAATCGCAGAGCTGTTTCGGTTGGCGCGCCTCACGAGGTAAAAGCTCTTCGACATCTCGACCGTTGCCGCCATCGGCCGCACCAGACGCCCTTCCGCGAGCATGTCATCGGTCAGCAGCGACCAGCCGAGCGCTACGCCCTGCCCGTCGCAGGCGGCCTGCAACACCAGCGAATGGCTATTGAACCGGGTGCTCGGCTTCATGCGGCCGGCATCGACGCCAAGCTCGGAAAACCATTGCGCCCAGCCGAAACGGCCATGCCTCGCATCTTCGGTGGCGAGCAGCCTGGCCTGCAAAAGCGCTTCCGGATTGTCGATCTGCGGGTTCTCATCCCGGTATCGCGGACTACACACCGGGAAGACGCTGCTCGTCCGGATCAGTGTCGCGTCATAGCCGGACCAGGCTCCGTCACCGTAGGCCAGACCGACCTCGACCTGATCGGCGATGCGCTCGAAACCTTCATCCGTAGCGATCAGGTCGACCGCGATATCGGGAAAACTCTTCTGGAAATCGGCCAGCCGGGAAACCAACCAGAAGGTGCCCATGGAAAAGGTGACGCCGACGCTGATCCTGGTATGGCTGTTGACCTGCCTGATCTCCTCGACCGTGCCCGCAATCTGGTCGAACGCCATCACGATCGAGCGCAGGAGTTGATGTCCCTCCTGCGTGAGGCCAAGACCGCGATGATGCCGCTCGAACAGGGCGATGCCGAGTTCGACCTCAAGGGCGCGCACCTGCTGGCTCACGGCGGCCTGCGTCACACCGAGTTCCTGGGCCGACCTCGTGAAACTGAGATGGCGGGCCGCCGATTCGAACATGCGCAATCGCGACATGCGCGGGAGCCTGCCCACATAACCGCTCGAACTCATTCCATCTCCCCGGCCGCACCGCTGTTGGATAAAATCGGCATCGGCGCGGGCCAGCCAACATTCTTTGACAACGCCATGTTCAACGTGAACCCGGTTTGAGCCAAGCTGAAATTTTGCAAATGCCCCGCAGAAATCTTCTGTTGAACTACTTGACACGGCAACTAGCATGCCCTCGCAACCATCGCGTTCAGGGGTAAAGTCACGATGATCGTTTTATGCGCTTATTATGCCGGGACGGTAAATCCGGAACATCAGGCCGATTATGATGCCTATGTGCGCAACGTTCATCTTGACCTTGTTTCGACATGGCCCGGCCTTCGCAAGCTGAGACTTCTGAAGAACGACGGAAAATCTTATCTCGACGAAGCGCCGCGCTATTACCAATGCTTCGAACTGACCTATGACAGCATGGAAGCGCTGGAACAGTCGCTCCGTTCGCCGGAGCGCGACGAAACCAAGCTTCGCACCAGAGCGGATGCGAGCCAGTTCCGCGAGCGCTTCCACGGCGAAGTGCGCCATGTCCTCTACGAGCCGAGCGAGTTCAATCCGCCGATCACCGGCGCCTCGCCGGCCTTCCTGCGCTGCGCCTATTACAAGGGCACGGTCGCACCCGCCAATCGTGCGCGCTTCGACACCTATGTGCGCGACGTGCACATGCCCGATGTCGCGGCATGGCCGCATCTGCGCCACCTGCGCATGATGAAGAATGACGAGCGCGTCTTCATCGAGGAGAAGCCGCAATATTATCAGGCGTTCGAACTTGCCTTCGAGAGCCAGGCCGACATGGATGCCTGCATGGCCTCCGAGGCGCGCAAGGAGACGCGGCGCGTCGCCAAGCAGGATTTCGACAGTTTCAAGGGACTGTTCGAGGGTGAAGTGCACCACGTGAACTATCGCTGCCACGACATTCCGGTCAAAGGCTAGGCGTCCTCGCGCACGAGCCAAACAGGCAAAAATCTCTGCAGGACATTCAAACGTGTTGAAGCTCGGCTACAAGGCATCCGCTGAACAGTTCGATCCGCGCCAACTGTTGGACTTCACGGTCGAAGCCGATCGGCTCGGCTATGACTCGGCTTTCATCAGCGATCACTTCCAGCCGTGGCGTCACACCGGCGGCCACGCCCCGTCGGCGCTGGCCTGGATGGGCGCCGCGGGTGCCGCCACGCAACGCATCACGCTCGGCACCAGCGTGCTGACGCCGACCTTCCGCTATCATCCCTCGATCGTGGCGCAGGTGTTCGGCACGCTCGGCGTGATGTTCCCCGGCCGGATCGTGCTCGGCGTCGGCAGCGGCGAAGGGCTGAACGAAATCCCGGCGCTCGGCATCGCATGGCCCGAGATCAAAGAACGCTTCGCGCGCCTGCGCGAGGCGATCACGCTGATGCGCAAGCTGTGGAGCGAGGAGCGCGTCTCGTTCTCCGGCGACTTCTACAAGACCGAGAATGCAACGATCTACGACCGGCCCAGGACGCCGATCCCGATCTTCGTCGCCGGCGCCGGACCAATGGTGGCGAAATATGCCGGGCGTTCCGCCGACGGCTTCATCTGCACGAGCGGCAAGGCGCGCGAACTTTATGTCGAAACCCTGCTGCCGAATGTCGAGGCCGGCCTGGCGCAACGCGCTCAGCCGGCGGCCGGCTATGAGCGCATGATCGAAATGAAGGTCTCGTTCGATACCGACAAGGAACGGGCGCTCAGCGACACCCGTTTCTGGGCAGCACTTGCACTCTCGCCGGAAGAAAAAATGTCGGTCGAGGACCCGCGCGAGATGGAGCGCCTCGCCGACGCGCTGCCGGTGGAGCGAACCGCCAAGCGCTGGATTGTCTCCAGCGACCCGGACGAGCATGTCGAGATGATCAAGCCCTATCTGGCGATGGGCTTCAACCACATGGTGTTCCACGCGCCGGGCGAGGATCAGGTCCGGTTCTTGCGCCTTTATGCCGAACAGGTGATACCGCGCCTTCGGGCGCTCGCCGGTTAGGCTGTACCGCGCACCGCGATTCAGGCCGACCGCTCAGGAACATCCATGCCAACAGTCGAACTGATCGCGCTGCCGGATTTCCCGCTGGTCGCACCCGGCATGGATCTGCCGGAACTCGTGGCGGGCGAGCTTGCCCGGCACGGCATTTCGCTCCGCCAGGGCGATGTGGTCGCGCTCGCGCAGAAGATCGTCTCCAAGGCCGAAGGCCGTTTTGTCGACCTTGCGACGGTTGCGCCCTCCTCCGAGGCGCTCCGCATCGCGGCGGAAGCCGGCAAGGATGCGCGCATCGTCGAGGTGATCCTGCGCGAATCGAATCGCGTCGTCCGCATCCGCCCCAACCTGCTGATCGTCGAGCATCGCCAGGGCTTCGTGATGGCGAATGCCGGCATCGACCAGTCGAATATCGGCGGCGCACCGGACAGGGTCCTGCTGCTGCCGCAGGATGCCGATGCCAGTGCCGAGGCGCTGCGGGCGCATCTCTCCGCCCGGTTCGGCGTGGATATCGGCGTCGTCGTCAATGACAGTTTCGGCCGGGCCTGGCGTCGCGGCGTCTGCGGCGTGGCCATCGGCGCCGCCGGCCTGCCCGCCCTGATCGACAAGCGCGGCGACTTCGACCTGTTCGGACGCGAATTGAAGGTCACGGTGATCGGCTTTGCCGATGAAATCGCCGCAGCGGCATCACTTGTCATGGGCCAGGCCGATGAAGGACGGCCGGTGGTAATCCTGCGTGGCCTGTCCTGGCCTTCCGGCACGGGCAAGGCCGTCGATATCGTACGCTCGCCGGAGGAGGACCTGTTTCGATGAGCGCGAAAATCGTCGCGCTGTCGGGCGGCATTGGCGGTGCGAAGCTGGCGCTTGGCCTGTCGCATGTCGTCGCGCCGGATGACCTGCTGATCGTCGCCAATACCGGCGACGATTTCGAGCATCTCGGCCTCAGCATCTCGCCCGATCTCGACACGCTGACCTATGTGCTGGCGGGGCTGGACGACCGCGAGCGCGGCTGGGGCCGGGCGAATGAGAGCTGGGCCTTCATGGACGCGCTCGGGGCGCTTGGCGGCGAGACATGGTTTGCGCTCGGTGACCGCGATCTCGCGCTGCATGTCGAGCGCACGCGCCGCCTGAAGGCAGGCGAGACCTTGTCACAGGTCACGGCGACGCTTTCGGCCCGGCTCGGCGTCAAGCCGGCGATCGTGCCGATGAGCGACGATCCTGTCAGGACGCGTCTGAAAACGGCACGCGGCTGGCTCGATTTCCAGGACTATTTCGTGCGCCTGCATTGCGAGCCGGCGGTCGAGGAGATTTTTTTCGCCGGCGCCGCGAGCGCCCGCCCGCACCCGCGCCTGATCGCGGCGCTGCACGCACCCGACCTGCGGGCCGTGGTGATCTGCCCCTCGAATCCGCTAATCAGCATCGAACCGATCCTGGCGGTTCCCGGCATCAGGACGGCGCTTGCGGCGGTCAAAGCGCCTGTCGTCGCGGTTTCGCCGATCGTCGGCGGCGCGGCGCTCAAGGGACCGACGGCGAAGATGTTTGCCGAACTCGGCGTGACGCCAAGCGCCGAAGCGGTGTTCAGGCGCTATGAGGACCTGATCGACATTCTTGTCGTCGACGAGACCGAAGCCCCGCTGCCGACGGATCTGCGGCCCCGCACGAGGGCGGCGCAGACCATCATGCGCACGCTGGAAGACCGCGTGGCGCTCGCCCGCGCCGTGCTGGCCGCCGCCGACGGGCCCGGTTCCCGGATTTAACGCAGGTGGCAGGCGGCCTGCCGCCCTGAAGCGACGGTGCGCAACGCCGGCCTTTCAACGCGGCAGCGCGCGACCGCAATCGGGCAGCGCGTATGGAAGTGGCAGCCCGGCGGCGGGTTGATCGGGCTCGGAATGTCGCCGCCCAGGGCCTTGCGCCGGCGGCCCATGCCGGGCTTGGGCTTCGGCACGGCCGCGAGCAGCGCCTCGGTATAGGGATGCAACGGCTCGCCGATCAGCGTCTTCGTCTCGGCCATTTCGACGATCCGGCCGAGATACATCACCGCGATCCGGTGGCTGATCTGCTCGACGATGGCGATGTCATGCGCGATGAAGACGTAGGAGAGCTGATACTGGTCCTGCAGGTCCATCATCAGGTTGACGACCTGCGCCTGAATGGAGACATCAAGCGCCGATACCGGCTCGTCGCAGATGATCAGGCTCGGCTTGACCGAGAGCGCACGGGCGATGGCGATGCGCTGGCGCTGGCCGCCGGAAAACTGCTGCGGTTGATCGTCCATCTGCTCCGGCCGCAATCCGACCTGCTTGAAGAGCGCCTCGATGCGGTCGATGCGCTCGGCACCCCGGGCAAGATGGTGGATGCCGAGCGGCTCGCCGACAAGCTGGCCGGCGGTCATGCGTGGGTTGAGCGAGGAGAACGGATCCTGGAAGATCATCTGCATCTCGCGGCGGATCGGCCGGATCTGCGCGCGGCTGAGACGCGTGATGTCGCGCCCGAGCAGCCTGATCTGGCCGCTGGTCGGCTCGAGCAGCTTCAGGGTCGTCCGGCCGGCGGTGGACTTGCCGCAGCCGCTCTCACCGACGATGCCAAGCGTCTCGCCACGGCCGACGGCGAAGGAAATCCCGTCGACGGCGTGCACGCCGCCGGTCACGCGCGACAGGAAGCCGCTCGAGAGCGGGAAGGTCTTGACGAGATCGACGACCTCGAGGGTCGGAACGTCCGGCGAAACCGCATCGCTCATGACAGGCTCTCCAGCACGCGGTCGGCATGCCAGCAGGCCGCGATATGGCCGGGCCGCTTCTCCTCCAGTGGCGGCACCGCCCGGTGGCATTGCTCCGATGCGAAACCGCAGCGCGGCGCGAAGGCACAGCCCGGCGGAAGTTGCGTCAGCGAAGGCACGCTGCCCTTGATCTCCGACAACCGGCCGCGGCCAGTTCGTGTCAGGGAGGCGCCAAGCTCCGGGATCGAGCCGAGCAGGCCGAGCGTATAGGGATGGCACGGCGCCGCGAACAACTCGTTGACCTCGGCCTCCTCGACCTTGCGCCCGGCATACATCACGATGACCCGATCGGCGTTTTCCGCCACCAACCCGAGATCGTGGGTGATGAGCATGATGGCCGTGCCGAGACTCTCCTGCAGTTCCGCCATCAGTTCCATGATCTGGGCCTGGATGGTCACGTCGAGCGCCGTCGTCGGCTCGTCGGCCAGCAGCAGCTTCGGATTGCAGGCCAGCGCGATGGCGATCATCACGCGCTGGCGCATGCCCCCGGAAAGCTGATGCGGATATTCCCCCGCCCGCCTGGCTGGTTCCGGGATCTTGACCAGCCGCAATTTCTCGATCGCCGCATCCCAGGCCTGCCGGCGCGTCAGCCCGACATGCAGCATCAGCACCTCGGCGATCTGGTAGCCGATCGTCTTGACCGGATTGAGCGAGGTCATCGGCTCCTGGAAGATCATCGAGATGTCGCGGCCACGCACGCGCCGCATATCCGGTTCAGGCAGCCCGACGAGATCCCTGCCGTCGAACAGCAGTCGCCCGGCGGCGATGCGCGCGATCGGTGGCAGCAGGCGTGCGATCGACAATGCAGTCATGCTCTTGCCGCAGCCCGATTCACCGACGACGCCAAGTGTCTGGCCACGCTTGAGCGCAAAAGAAACATCGATCACCGCCGGCAGCACGCGGTCACGCAGGGCAAGCTCGGTTCGCAAGCCCTCGACGGCGATGACCGGCGCGACATTTTCCGGGAGAGTCGTGGGTGACGCCTCCGCCATCACTTGATCCCCCGGGAGGCCGGATCGAATTGCTGACGGAGCCCCTCCCCGAGCATGTTGAAGCCGAGCACGGCGAGAAAGATCATCGTGGCTGGCGCAAGCGCATAGAACGGTTGCAGTTCCAGATACTGGAACCCAACTTGCACCATCGAACCCCAGGTCGATTGCGGCGGCTGCGCGCCGAGGCCGATGAAGCTCAGGCTGGATTCGGTGATGATCGCGAAGCCGATCGCCAGCGAAGCCTGCACGATGACCGGGTTGATCGCATTGGGCAGGATGTGCCTGAACAGGATGAGCCAGGTCGGCGCGCCGAGCGATTCCGCGGCCAGCACGTAATCGTTCGTCTTCAGAGACAGCACCTGCCCGCGCACCAGCCGCGTGAAAGCCGGGATCGCCACGATGGCGATGGCGATCGTGGTGTTGACCAGGCCGGTGCCGAGAACGGCGGCGATGGTCAGCGCCAGCACGAGCGGAGGCAGCGCGATAATGCTGTCGATGAGGCGCATGAAGATGGCATCGAAAGCCCCGCCCAGATAGCCGGCGACGAGGCCGAGCGGCACGCCGATGAGGGCGGCCATGGCCACCGACCCCAAACCAACCGACAGCGACAGGCGCGCGCCATCGACCAGCCGGCTCAGGATATCGCGGCCGAGTTCGTCGGTGCCGAGCAGATGGCTGGCACCGGGTGCGCCAAGCAGCGCGTTATAGTCCATGGTGTTGGGGCCGAAAGGCAATATGTGGCCGACGAACAGCACGGCGACAAGCTGGATCAGCACCAGAAACCCGCCGACGGCCAGCAGCGGGTTGCGCAGCGCGTCAAGCATGCTTCTGAACAGACGCTGGCGGCGCGACGGTCGCGAGGACCGGCCGAGGCTCTCGGGGGCGAGGGTCACGACGGCCACCTCACGACTGCTTGATCCGGGGGTCGAGCAGCCCATAGGCGATATCGACCAGAAGGTTTGCCAGCACGACGGACAAGGTGATGAACAACACGACGGCCTGCACCACGGCGTAATCCCGGCTGAGGATGGCATCGACCAGCAGCCGCCCGACACCTGGCACCGCGAAGACCGTCTCCGTGACCACCGCTCCGCTGAACAGCGAACCCAATTGCAGTCCAAGGATTGTCACGACCGGCAATATGGCGTTCTGGGCGGCGTGCCTGAAAACCACGGCACCTTCGCCGAGCCCCTTGGCCCGCGCCGTGCGGATATAAGCAAGCTGCATGGTCTCGGCGAAGCTGGAGCGCGCCTGACGGGTCAGCACGGCGATCAGGGCGAAGGTCAGCGTCAGCGCCGGCAGAATCGTGGTCCTGACGCTTTGCCAGAAATCGACAAAAGGCGAGACGAAGCCGGAGGCTGGCAGCATGCCACCGCGCATGGCGACAAAATAGATGAACAGGCCACCGGTCAGGAAATACGGCATCGCAGCGCCGATCAGCGCCAGCGCGGTGCCGAGCCAATCGACCCAGGAATTCATGCGCACGGCGGTGTAGGCACCCAGCGGCAGCGAGACGAGGATGGCGAGAATCCACGCCGTCAGGCCGATCTGCGCCGTCGGCAGGATGCGCGGGCGCAGCACGTCCCACACCGGCAGCCGGTTATAGACCGAATAACCGAGGTCCCCGGACAACGCCCGCTGCACCCACAAACCGTATTGCACATAGACCGGGCGGTCGAAGCCGTACTGGTGGCGCAACTGCTGGAGAAGCTCGGGCGAGGCATCGCTTTGCGATTGCCCCGCCATCACGGTGATCGGATCGCCCGGCAGCAGGCGCATCAGCGAAAAGATGATGACCGATGTGAGAAACACAACGGGAATGGCCGCGAGGACGCGCTTTATAACGAACTGCACATCACCTCCCGCTCACGAAGCGCCGACAGTAGTTTGGGACGCCTTACGCGGCCTGGATCGGCGACCGCGCCCTGAGCGCCAGCGCACGCGGTACGACCTCGTTTGCGAAAGCCTTCACCACATCCGCGACATCCTGGCCTGGCGCTGCGTGCGGGCGCAACGTGATTTGCGTGATCCGCGGCGTCAAGGCGCGGGCCAATTGCTCGGCCACTCGCTCCGGGCTGCCAGCCAGCACCATGGCCTCGACCGCATCGCGCGGCAGAATTGCGGCAGCCTGCTCCTCGGCGCCCTGCGGCCGATCGCGCGCGAGCGCGATAAAGGCCTCGGGAAGCGAGACGCCAAGCTCCGCGAGATAGTCCCAATGCGGATACTGGCTCATCAGCCGGCTCGTGACGCGGCGACGCATGACGGCAAGCGCTGCCTCATCGTCATCGCTGATGCAGGCTTCGACCCTGAGACCAACGTCGAACGTCCCGCCTTGGCGCCCGGCCTTGGCGATCCCCTCGTCGATCTTGCCGGTGTAGAAGTCGAAAGCCCCCGGTTGCAGGACGTTGGCGACCAGCACACCGTCGGCGATCTGCCCGGCGAGGCGGGTCATCTGCGCGCCATGCGTGGCGAAATAGACCGGAATGTCGCTGCGCACCGGCTTGAATGAGAGCTTGCCGCCATCGACCGAAACCACCTTGCCCTGCGAGGTGACGCGCTCGCCCCGCAGGAGGGCCTTGATCATCTCCACCGATTCGCGCATCGCCGCGATCGGCAGGGTCTTCTCGATGCCCAATTCCTTGAAACCCGCGCCGCCGATGCCGATGCCGAGCACCGCCCGGCCATTGCTCAGTTCGTCGAGCGTGGCGATGGCGGCGGCGGTGATCGCCGGATGGCGGGAATAGGGATCCGTCACGCCGGGGCCGATCTGGATCTTCTCGGTGGCGAGCGCTACTGCGGCCAACGCGACATAGCATTCGCGTGCGAAGCGGACATCGGTGTACCAGAAGTGGCTATAGCCGAGATCCTCGCTGAGGCGAGCCAGCCGAACAAGTTCGGCGAGGCTCGATTCAGAGAACAGCAGCAGGCCGAGCGCAGGCGTGACGGTGTTTTTCACGGTTGCGGCCGCCCCTATTTCTTCGGCGACGCGGATGCTTCGGCCAGTTCCGGCGCGCCGCCGATGACCCAGTTTTCGCGCGCCACGTTCTCGAACATCACATGCACGCCGTCCCGCTTGGAACCGCCGATATTGACCAGCGCCTGGGTGATCGCTTCGGCGATCTGGCGCTTCTTCTCAACGGAACGGCCTTCATAGAATGCAACACGAACCACAGGCATGCTCTTCTCCTCAATAATCCATCGAATGTTGTCGTGCTTAGCCTTCGAGATACATGTTCTCGAAAGCAACGATACCGCTTGCGGCGTGGTAGAAGCCCTTGACCTTGGGTGAGAGACCCTTGAAATCCGAGCTGTAATGCCACGGAACGTAGACCGCATCCTCGTTCATGAGTGCTGTGATCTTGCCGAAGATCGCCTTCCGCTCCGCCTCCGAGCCGGCCGAACGCTGGGCAAGCATCAACTTGTCCATCTCCGGGTCGTTGTAGCCGTGATAGCGGGCATACGAGCCGCTCGAATGCAGCAGAATGGCGAGATACTGATCGGGATCCGGGCGATAACCCCACCAGCCCTGCAAATCCATCGGCATCTTGCCGGACTGGAGAAGGCTTCGGTAGCCGGCCGAATCGACCTGCTCGATCTTGACCTGGACGCCGATCTCGGCGGCGTTCGCCTGGAAAATTTGCGCCGCGCGCTGCTTGACCGGGTCCGGCTGCAACGGGCCGGTGATGCTGATCGGCCCGCTCAGCCCGGATTCTCCGATCAGCCGCTTCGCCTTTTCGACGTCGCGCTTGAAGGGATGGTAATCGGCATCGAAGAACGGCGAGCCCGGCAGAATACCGCTGAAGCCGATCGAGCCGGTGCCAAAATAGGCAACCTTGTGCAGGGCTTCCCGATCGATGCCCCACTGGAATGCCTGACGAAACGCCTTCGAGTGGCCGGGAAATTCAGCGTGCGCGTTGAAGCCGAAATATTCCCAACGGAAACCGACGCGCTCCGAAACAACGAGGTTCTTCGCCTGGCGGAGCCGCACGATATCCTGCAGCGGCAGGGCTTCGGCGAACTGCACGCCACCGGCACGCAGTTCCGCGAGCCTGGTACTGTCGGTCGGGATCGGCCGCAGGATGACCTTGTCGAGATAAGGCCGGCCCTCGCGCCAATAGGTCGGGTTCCGCTCCAGAACGGTGCGCGTATCCTTCAGATATTCAGCCAGCTTGAACGGACCGGTCCCGACCGGATGCAGGCCGTATTCCTTGCCCCAGCGCTCGAAGGCCGTCGGCGAGCCGATCGCGCCGGCGACATCGGTCAAGGGAAACGGAAAGGCCGCGAAAGGATATTTCAACAGGAAGCGGATGGTCGAGGCATCCACGACCTCGAGCTTGTCAAGGGCCCGGATTTCGCCTGCGCGCAACGAGCCGGTCTTCGGATCGCGGATGCGGTCGATATTGTATTTCACCGCGGCGGCATCGAAAGCGGTGCCATCCTGAAATTTCACACCCTGACGCAGCTTGACGGTCATCGTCTTGCCGCCGTCACTCCACTCCCAGCTCTCGGCGAGGCGTGGCGCGAGACGGCCCTGCTCATCGATCCCGAACAGCGTGTCGTGGATCGCCATCACCGCGCCGCGCCCCTGCAGATTGCCGGTCAGGTGCGGGTCAAACGTTATCGGGTCGGCGAAGATCGCCGCCGTAAGCGTGCCGCCTCGCGTGACCTTCGCGGGTGCGGCCGTCTGCGCCCATGCTGGCGATGCTGCAAAGCCGGCGAGCGTGGACGCCGTGGCCGAATGGAGAAAGGTGCGCCTGTTGATCACTGTTTCCCCCTAGCTTGTGTCTCTTCCGAGATCGTTGCAGGTGAAGGTATCGGCGCCTCGGGGAGGGTCAACGAAAGAGTTTTCGCCGGGTCTTGGCCTAGTTTTCCTTTCATGGGGATGCGGGAAGCCCGTTTGCGCATAACGAAAGCAAAGCTTGGTCAAAGCCGGCAGAAAGTCTTTCGTTGCACGGGGTGGCGGGCAGAATACCGTGTTTCAGCGTCGGTGGCAGGTCTCATAGCGTTTGATCTCGCTCACGGCATGATTTGTCAGATGCAAGGAAGCTTCCGTGACTTTGGAGCGAGATATCTGGGCGGTCCTGCCCATCAAGGATCTGACACAAGCCAAACAGCGCCTCTCTCCAAGTTATCCTCCCGGCATCCGGCAGGGTCTCGCCATCGCCATGGCGGAAGATGTGCTCGGCGCGCTTGCGGGTGCGCCCGGCCTTGGCGGCATCATGGTCGTGACCGACGATCCGATCGCCATCCGCCTCGCGGCGCGCTTCGGCTGCCGGATTTCGAGCCGCGATGCGCGGTCCGGACATACAGCCGCCGTTGCCGGTGCGGCGCGTCTCCTGACAGAGGAAGGCCGCTCGGGAATGCTGGTGGTGCCCGGCGATATTCCGCTGGTCACGGCCGAGGAAATCTCGACCCTGCTGCAGGCGCACGCCACCAGTCAGGGTTTCAGCATCGTGCCGGCGCATGACGCGTGCGGCTCCAACGCCATTGTCTGCTCGCCGCCAGACCGCGTACCGCTCAGCTATGGCAATGACAGCTATTTCCCGCATCTCGCCACGGCGCGCGCCCATGGCATCGAGCCGCTGATCTGCCGCCTGCCCGGCATCGCGCTCGACATCGACCACCCCGACGATCTGGCGCGGTTCATGGCGACCCCGTCGCACACCAAGGCTTATGCTTATCTGCACGCACACACAGCCGCCGAGATGGTGGAGCGGGCATCGTGACGAGCGCGGACGAGGCGTTGCATCTTGCCCAGGTTGACGATCTCGCAGGGTTGATGGCGGCAGCCGGCGCCCTGCGCGATCAGGGCCATGGCGACCGTATCTCCTATTCGCGCAAGGTGTTCATTCCACTCACGCATCTGTGTCGCGATGTCTGCCATTACTGCACGTTCGCGCGCGCGCCGCGCGGCGGCAAAGCCTATCTGAGCCCGGAGGAGGTGCTGGCGATCGCACGCGCCGGCGCCGCCGCCGGCTGCAAGGAGGCGCTGTTCACGCTCGGCGACAAACCTGAACTGCGTTATGCCGTGGCGCGGCGTGAGCTCGCGGCCCTCGGCCATGCCACCACGCTGGATTACCTCGCCGCCACGGCGGAATTGGTCTTGCGTGAAACCGGCCTGCTGCCGCATCTCAATCCCGGCGTGATGACGCGCGCCGATCTCGATTCATTGCGTGCGGTTTCCGTGTCGCAAGGCATCATGCTGGAGTCGAGCTCGAGTCGGCTCATGCAGCGCGGGGCGGCGCATTTCGGCTCGCCAGACAAGGAGCCTGCCGTCCGGCTGGAGACGCTCGCGCAGGCCGGCGCGGCGGGCGTGCCGCTGACGACCGGCATCCTGATCGGCATCGGGGAAATACGCATCGAACGCATCGAGTCGCTGCTGGCGATCCGCGACCTGCACGACCAGTATGGGCATATCCAGGAAATCATCATCCAGAACTTCCGCGCTAAGCCCGGCACGCGCATGGCTGGCGCCCCGGAGCCGGATTTCGAGGACCATTTGTGGACGATCGCTGTCGCGCGCCTGATCTTCGGCGCGACGATGAACATCCAGGCGCCGCCGAACCTCAGTGCCGGCGCCCTGCCCCGCCTGATCGAGGCCGGCATCAACGACTGGGGTGGCATCTCGCCGGTCACGCCGGATCACGTCAATCCGGAAGCGCCGTGGCCGGAGATCGCCGCGCTGGCGGCGGAGACGGCACAGGCCGGCAAGGTCCTCACCGAGCGGCTGGCGATCTATCCCGCCTATGCGCTGGCGCCCGAGCGCTGGCTTGCGCCCGCGTTGCGGCCGACGGTGCTGAAATCGCACGATGCGAACGGCTATGCGCGCGAGGGCGCGTACGTCTCGGGCGTCGCTTCTCCCTTACAGGAGTTGGTCGTGCGTCCGGCGATTTTGCGCCCCTCCGCCGTGCGAACCAAGCTGCGCGGCATTCTCGGGCGCGCTTGCGAAGGACAGGACCTGTCCGAACCCGAAATCGTCAAACTGTTTGACGCGCGGGGCGACGATGCCTGGCGTATATTCGAGGCCGCCGACAAGGTGCGGCAGACGGTCAATGGCGACACCGTCAGCTATGTCGTGACGCGCAACATCAACTACACCAACATTTGCGGCTACCGCTGCCAGTTCTGTGCATTCTCCAAAGGCAAGACCAGCGAGAACCTGCGCGGCCGGCCCTATGATCTAGATCTGGCCGAGATCGGCCGCCGGGCGGCGGAAGCCTGGGAGCGTGGCGCAACCGAAGTTTGCATGCAGGGCGGCATCCACCCGAACTACACGGGCCAAACCTATCTCGACATCGTTGCTACGGTGAAGCAGGCCGCGCCCGACATTCACGTGCATGCCTTCTCGCCGCTCGAGGTCATGCAAGGCGCGAGCACCCTCAGCCTTCCGGTCGGCGCCTTCCTGCGCGAGTTGCGACAGGCGGGGCTTGGCACCCTGCCCGGCACGGCGGCGGAAATCCTCGATGACGAGATCCGGCGCATCATCTGCCCCGACAAGCTGAATACCGCCGAATGGCTCGGCGTGATGGGCGAGGCGCACCGGCTCGGCCTGCGCTCGACCGCGACGATCATGTTCGGCCATGTCGACCAGACCGTCCACTGGGCACGCCATCTGCTGCGATTGCGCCAGCTCCAGCGGGAGACCGGCGGGTTCACCGAGTTTGTGCCGCTGCCTTTCGTGCCGTTCGAGACGCCGATCTACCTGAAGGGGCGCTCGCGCAAGGGCCCGACACTGCGCGAAACCGTGCTGATGCATGCCGTGGCGCGCCTCGCGCTTCATCCGGTGTTCAACAACATCCAGACATCCTGGACCAAGATCGGCACCGAAGGCGCCAGGCTTTGCCTGTCCGCCGGCGCGAACGACCTTGGCGGCACACTGATGAACGAGACCATCTCGCGGGCCGCCGGCGCATCCCATGGCCAGGAACTTTCTCCCGACCGCATGGAGGCGGTAATCCGCGCCGCCGGCCGCACCCCGCGCCTGCGGACCACGCTCTATGGTGATGCCGGTGCCGCCCGCCGCGAGGCTGCGTTCGCGGCAAAGCCGCTCGTTCTACCGGTCGAGAAGCCAGCGGACCGCTTTCAGCACGCAGTCCCGTGCTGAGCGGCTCGAGGTAGCCGCCATCTCAGGCGCCTGGCTTCCGGCGCGCCAAATCCCCACGACGCCGAAGCGGCCTCCGAGGCGATGGGTGTGCACGTCTCCAATGACGATCGCGCTGCCTATGTCGGCGCGCATGCCGCGGACGAGGCCATGCCAGTGCCAAGCTCGAGGACCTGATGCATCGCAACGGCCGCAAGTATTTCTCGCTGGTCTCGGCGAACCGTTCCGACCGCATGTTGATGGGCAACCTGCCGAAGGAGAATTTCGGCGAGGCCACCGGCGACGCTGCCGCCAAGACGTAGCTCGCCAGCTATCACCAGCTCGCCGACGAGCTGGTCGATATGTTCAACGCCGCCGGCGGCGATGTCGTCAAGATCAAGAACCGCCTGCCGCAACGCCATGACGCGCGCCATCTCGGCCGCCGGCAAGCAGGGCTGGAAAGACTTCATCGCGCCGCTGCTCGATGCCGACAAGATGATCGATCCGCTGACCGGGGGCAAGCTGACCCCTGCCCGCCTACAGGAATCGTTCGACGCGGTGTTCGATCGCATCGTCACCGACGGCGCCATCGATCGCGTGCCAAGCCGGCAGCGGACCGGCCGCGGTGCGCTGGCCAACCAGCGCCAGGAGCATCGCTTCCTGCAGTTCAAGGATGCCGAGAGCTGGCAGGCCTATTCGGCGGCAGCGATCTCTATGCCGGGATGACGGACCATATTCAGGCGCTGGCGCGCGATATCTCGGCGATGCGGGTGCTGAGCCATAATTCACACAGGCGCTCCGGCAGTTGCTGCGCGAGACGAAGTTCGATGGATATCCGTCGGGGCCGGTGATTGCCTCGCGCCGCCGTGGCCACCTGCGGCCCAACAGCGTGGTGAACTGGTTCGTCACGATGTTCGAGACGATCGGCGCCAATGGCTGCTCATCGCATTCCGGCCGGCGCGCCTTCACCACCAATGGCGCGCGCGCCGTCCATAAGGTCGGCGGTAGCCTGCGCGACGTACAGCTTCTGGCCGGCCACCGCTCGATCGAGACCACACAAGGCAATATCGACGGCAACACCCCAGGCCAGCGTAAGCTGATCAACCTGCTCTAGGTCACACAGGGGCGTTCGCTCGCACGCGAGCCGCCTCCCCTTCTTCTCCTCCCTTCATCACCTCATATTCCATGGAGCATTTCTGATGCGGCCAGTCGACGACTCACGCCCAAACGTCAGCGTGGCGCAGCGCACCGCCTGCATCCGCCCCCCAATGACCAACTGCGCCGTGCCCATCGTGGCGGCATTGTCATGCTGTCCGCCGGCATCGCCGAAGCCGGCGCTGCCTTTGCCGCCAAGACCTTGCTGGCCATCAGCCAGTTCAACGCCTTCGATGCCGGCAACGGCCCCTATGGCGAGCATGACTTCGGCCCTGCCGAAGTAGGCGTCGGCCGGTGTTACGTTGGCCTGGCTCTCATGGTAGCGCCGATGGTTATAATGCTCGACAAAGGCGCCGATCTGGGCCTCCAGGTCACCGGGCAGGAAGTAGTTCTCCAACAGGATGCGAATCTTGAGGATCTGGTGCCAGCGCTCGATCTTTCCTTGGGTCTGGGGATGCATTGGAGCGCCCCGGACGTGGCTCATGGCCTGAGCCTCGATATAATCGGCCAGTTCGCTGGCGATGTAGCTCGGGCCGTTGTCGCTGAGCAGGCGAGGTTTGTGATGGACGTGAGCTTGATCGCAGCCTGAGGCTGTGAGCGCCATGTTCAGCGTGTCGGTGACATCCTCGGCCCGCATGGTGCTGCACAGCTTCCAGGCGATTGTCCGCCGTCAGCACCTGTGTTCCAGATTTACGGTTGAGATTTAAGGAGGGTTTTGGTCTCGTCGCATGACGAAGGAACCAAGATGACCGCCAAATCCTCGAACACCAAAAAAGCCTGCCGCGCAGGTGGTGAAGGACATTCGCCGGGCGACCCGACGGCACTTTTCAGCCGAAGACAATATCCGGATCGTGCTGGACGGCCTGCCCGGCGAAGACAGCATCGCCGAGCCGTGCCGCAAGGAAGGGATCGCGCAGAATCTGTATTGCACCTGGTCCAAGGAGTTTCATGGAAGCCGGCAAGCGCCGCCTGGCTGGTGATACAGCGCACGCTGCCACCAGTGATAAGGTCAAAGATCTGCGTCGAGTGGCCAGCGCGTTGAAGGAATGCGTGGCCGACCTGACCTTGGGCGAGATCTCGCCGTGGCCATGCTTCGGCGCTCATTTACAGCCCTTCAGGCCAGGATATCGATCTCGGGCGTGTCGAGCGCGGCGAGTTCGCCAAGTGTCACCGGCTTGAGCGGCGAGCGCAGGCGATAAAAGCCGATCGCGTCCATGGTGGCGCCTGACGTCTCGCCAAGGATGGCCGAGACGGCATGGCCACATTGCCGGCCCTGGCACGGGCCCATTCCAGAGCGCGTAAACGCCTTGATCTGGTTCGGCCCGACAATGCCGACGCTGGCCGCCGCCCTGATCTGGCCGGCGGAGACCTCCTCGCAACGGCATACGATGGTATCGTCGTCCGGAGTCAGGACCTCCTGGCGCGGGCGGTAAAGCGCGTCGAGCAGCGGGCGCGTGGCGAGCGCGCGGCGAAGACGCGCGCGCAGGGGCGCCGCGGTCGCCGCTACGGTTGCACTGTCGATCTTGCCGAGCTTCTGCGCAGCACCAACCGCCGCGATCTCGCCCTTGAGGGAAGCCGCCGCCGCGCCGCCGATACCGGCGCCGTCGCCGGCAATGGACAGGGCCGCAACCGAACTCTCGCCCCACTCGTCGACGATCGGCGCAAAACAGCGCTGATCCTCCTGCCACCGATACGCGCAGCCGAACGCCAGCGGCATATGGATCGACGGGATCACCCCTTCATGAACGAGCAGCAATTGCGCCGAGATGGTTTTCTGCGCGCCGGAGGCCGTTTCATAACGCACCGATTCAAGCGCATCAGTGCCGTTTGCCGCGAGCCGGCGGACGTTTCGCACCACCGGGATACCAGCCGCCCTGATCCGCCGCAGCCAGCCAAGACCGCGAACAAGGTCCCGATAGTTGGCGAGTGCGCGCGGCGCATAACGCAACGCCGCCGCTCTGTTTTCACGGGGCGCGGTATCGAGAATTCCGGCGATCTGGCCGCCGGCGTCGAGTAACTGACAGGCGTAGAGCAGGATGAGCGGCCCGGTGCCGGCGATGAGCACCGGAGTATCGGGAACCTGACCGGATGTCTTGAGCAGGATCTGGGCCGCTCCAACCGTCATCACACCCGGCAGCGTCCAGCCGGGAAACGGCACCGGACGCTCCTGCGCCCCCGTTGCGAGCAGAATCGCACGAGCCTGCAACTTCTCCGATTTGCCGCCGGTGCTGGCATAGACGGAAAATCCCGGTTCGACCTGCCAGACCTGCCGGCCCGGCAGATAGGTCGCACCGCTGGCGCGGAACGCCCTGACGAGGGCGAGGCCGGCTGCATCGTCGCCGTGGCGGAGATCGGAAACCGCCGCCATGCGCGCCTCGATCGCGCGCCAGATCTGGCCGCCCGGCGCCGGCTGCTCGTCGAGGAGCGTCACGGCGAGGCCGAGGCTGCGCGCGCGGACCGCGGCTGCAAGCCCGGCCGGGCCGGCGCCAATGATGGCAAGGTCGCTTGTCCCGCTCACGCCATCGCCTCCAGATCTCGTCCTTGCTCTTTCCCCTGACGCTCGACCGTCATGCCGTCGCGCACCAAAGTGAGGCAGGTCTGCACGGAGCGTTCGCCATCGACCACGGCCAGGCAGTCGAAACACACGCCCATCATGCAATAGGGTGCGCGGCGCGCGCCGCTCAGCATCGTCGTGCGGGCATGGAACGGCGGCGTGCGCAGCAGGACGGCGGCGACAGTTTCGCCCGGCGCGGCAAGGACGGCCGTGCCGTCGATCGTCAGCGTTACCGACGGGGTCGGCTCATGCAGCCTTCTGAACATCGAAGCGCCTGTGGTGAAACGGAGAAATCTCGTCGGGAAATCCGCCGGCGGCGACCGCGTCGGCCAGCATCTCGCTATGGGCGGCGGCGAGCGTGATGCCTGAATGGCACAGCGCGACGAAGGCGCCCGGATGGCTCTCGGACTGCGCATAGATCGGGTGGCCGTCGGGCGTCATCACGCGCAGGGCCGACCAATGCCGCACGAGCTTGGCGCGCCCCAGGAATGGCAGCGCCTGCACGGTGCGGCGCGCCATCGTCGCCGCCGCATCGACACTGGTCGCGAGGTCATAGCCGACCTCCTCCTGCGTCGCGCCGATCTGGAACGTGCCTTCCCCCGTCTGGCGGATTCCGCCGGCCGGCAGCGGCAGGATCGGCGCGAACCGCTCCGTGATCAGCATCTGCCCGCGCTGCGGGCGAACCGGCACGTCAAGCCCGACCTGCCGGGCAAGCGCGCCGCTGCCGTTGCCTGCGGCGATCAGGATCTTCGCCGCCCCATGCATGCCTTTGTCGGTCCGAACCTTGAAGATGCCCTGCTCACGCGTGATGGCGCGCACGGGCTGGTCCGACAACAACGTCCCGCCGAGTTCCTTGATGCCGCGCTGCAAGGCGAGCAACAGGCGCAGCGGATCGACATGCCCGTCGCGCCAGCAATAGCTCGCCCCGGCGACATCGGGGCCAAACGGCACGCCGGGCATCAGCTTTTCGAGCCCGGCGCGATCGAGCATCTCGAAGTCGCGTTCGCTGCCGCCCGGCCGGTTATGCAGGCGCATCAAGGTGCCTTCGCGGCTGGCAAGCTCCTCCTCGCCGAGGCAGAGCGTGACGCCGCCGCGACGCTGATACTGGATGTCGCCAGCGATCTGCACCAGTTGCGCGGCCAGTTCGGGCCAGAGGTCGGAACTCCGTCGCGTCAGCCACTGGTACGGCGCCATGTCGAGGCCTTTACCCTGGACCCAGACCAGGCCACCATTGCCGCGCGCCGCTCGATAATCGAGATCGCCGCCATCCACGACGAGGGGTCGCAGCCCGCGCCGCGCCAGCCCGTAGGCGGCAGCGGCGCCCACCATGCCGGCGCCGATGACGATTACTTCCGCCTCGCGCATCGCCCCACTCCCGGTGAGAATTCCGTGTCCATGTTTTGAGAGGCGAGAGAACGGTGGTCAAAGAGTAAATATTTGGCGCATCATTCTGCGAAGTTATGGGCCCCGCCTTGTATTCGAGGCCCCTGCCATTTGCTGCTGAAGGCGCTTGCGGGATGGCCAGGCGCGGATTGCTCCCATCAACCGATCATTGCAGGATTGCTTCCCGACATGATGAACCTACGCCAGATAGAAGCCTTCAGGGCGGTCATCGAAACCGGTTCGGTCAGCCGGGCGGCAGAACGGCTGTCGATCTCGCAACCGGCCGTCAGCAAGCTGATCCAGAACCTGGAATACAGTACCAGGCTACCGCTATTCGAGCGCCGGCCCGGGCGCGTCCTGCCCACGGCGGAGGCGTTTTTGCTGTTCGATGAGATCGAGCGCATCGTCAAGAGCCTGAACAGCCTGCAACTCTTCGTCGCCGATATCCGCACCATGCATCACGCCAGCCTGCGCATCGGCGTGATGCCGGCGCTGTCGGTCGGCTTCATTCAGGATGTCCTCAAGGGTTACGTCGAAACCCATCCCGAGACGCGCATCGTCGTCCAGGCGCGCAGCACTATTAAGATCGTCGAGTGGCTGCTGGGCGGCAATATCGATATCGGGCTGTCGTCCCATCCAGTCGATCATCCGGAAATCATCCAACTGCCGCTATGCCGGCAGGCCTATGTCTGCATCATGCCGGTAGGCCACCGGCTCGCGAGCCGCGAATCTCTGGGGCCGGCCGATTTCGATGGCGAGCCGTTCATTTCGTTTTCACCGGAATCCGATGTCAGCATCGCCATCAGCCGGGTGTTCGAGGAGGCCGGCGTCAAGCCCAGGCTCCAGATCGAGGCCTCGATGGCGCCGACAATGTGTGCCTCGGTGGCGCGCGGCCTGGGCATCGCGCTGGTCAATCCGCTTTATATCGGTGGCTTCGCCGATGTGATCACCCATCGGCCGTTCCTGCCCTTGATCGAAACGGAGGTCCGCGTGCTGCTACCGCGGCACCGGGCGCAGTCGCTCGCCACGCGGGCGTTTATCGACAGCGCCGAGACGTTCGTCGCCAGCTTGCCGCGCGGCTCATAACGTAGCGCTATGGTGCGGGCAAAATAATGAATTTGACGGTGGGCCAGCGACGCATACCGTAACGCCATAACATAATAAGAACTCACGGTTGGAAAATCAGCCGAGGAGGATGTGTTGGGGATAGCGCGCTACATCATCCGCAGACTGCTGTTCTCAATTGTGCTGATCCTGGGTGTCAGCATCATTATCTTCAGCCTGATCAATGCCATTGGCAATCCGATTCAGATTTTGCTGGCCGAGCGCCCCGGAATAAGTCCGGAAGCGCTCGACGCGATGAACCGTTACTACGGCCTCGATCAACCGATTCTTGTCCGCTACTTTTCGTGGCTCGGCCATATGGCCATCGGCGATTTCGGCACCAGCATCATGTACAATCAGCCGGTCTCGGAGATGTTGCGGCTCTGGGGCTGGGAAACGCTGAAGATCCAGGTACCGGCCATCCTTATCGCGCTGGTCATCGCCACGCTGATCGGCGTCACTGCGGCGCTGCGCCAATATTCGCGCACGGACTTCTCCGTGATGAGCGCGGCTCTGCTGGGGCAATCCCTGCCCGGTTTCTTCGTCGGCATCCTGCTCATCCTGATCTTTTCCTACTGGCTTGGCTGGACGCCGAGTTACGGCGCCTACTCGACGCGCACCCTGCTGTTCAACAGCGTCATCGCCGATGGCCTGTGGCACATGATCCTGCCCGTCGCCATGCTCGCCTTCTTCAATACCGCGACGCTGACGCTGCTGATGCGCTCCAACCTCGTCGATATCCTGCGCAACGACTTCATCATGGCGGCGCGTGCCAGCGGGCTGCCGGAGCGGCGCGTCGTCTACCGCCATGCCCTGCGCAATGCCTTCATCCCGGTGCTGACCTATCTCGGCATCCTGTTCGGCCTGATGCTCGGCACCGCGCCGGTGACCGAAACGGTGTTTACCTGGCCGGGCATCGGCTTCCTCTACATCGCGGCGATCCAACAACTCGACTATCCGGTGATCATGGCGGTGAGCATGACGATCACCGTGATGCTGATCGTGACGACCCTGCTGACCGACATTGCCTATGTTTTCATCGATCCTCGCATGAGGCTGGAGTGAGAGATGACAGCAATCGATACCGTTTCTCCGGCATCGCCCCCGTCCTCGCCCGGGATACCGCTTGAGCAGCCGCCCGGCTTGTGGCGTCAGGGCTGGGCCCGTTTCAGGCGGAACAGGACCGGGATGCTCGGCCTCAGCCTGATCGTGTTTGTCGTGGTCGTGGCCGTCGCGGCGCCGTTGCTTGCGCCCTACGACCCGAACGACCAGTCGGCGATGCTCAATTTCGGGGCGCGCGCCGCACCGTCCCTGCTGCATCCCTTCGGCACCGACCGCATGGGGTTCGACGTGCTGAGCCGGGTGATCTACGGCGCGCCGACGGCGCTGGCCGTCGGCCTTGGCGCGATGCTCGTCGCCTCGGTCATCGGCGTGGTGATCGGCGGCCTCAGCGGCTATATCGGCGGGCTCTCCGACGAGTTGATGATGCGGTTCACCGAGTTCTTCCTGGTGATCCCGGTCTTCATCGTCATCCTCGCCGTGGTCCGGCTGTTCGGGATCATCGTCGTCGGCACCTGGGCCGAGCGCATCCCGCATATCAACCTGATGACGATCATCGTCCTGCTCGGCCTGTTCGGCTGGCCGCCGATCGCGCGCATCACGCGCGCCGAATTCCTGCGCCTAAAACAGATGGAATTCGTCGAAGCGGCGCGCTGCATCGGGGCGACCCGGCGCGACATCGTCGTGCGCCACATCCTGCCGAACGCCATGCCCTCGCTGGTGGTGATCATCGCCATCGGCATCGGCGGCGCCATCCTGGCGGAAGCGATGGTCAGCTTTCTCGGCTTCGGCGACCCCAAGGCGGTTAGCTGGGGCCAGCTGCTCTATTTCAACTACGAATCCCTGAAGGTTGCGCCCTGGGCATCGATCGCCCCGAGCATGGCGATCTTCATCACCGTGCTTGGCTTCAATCTCCTTGCGGATGGTCTTTCGGATGCATTCAACCCCCGCCTTAAGCAGTAAAGCCGCGTTGCCGGCCGAGGAGGCGCCGCCGCTTCTGAAGGCCGAGGACCTGCACGTGCATTTCCGCACCGGCGCCGGCATCGTGCGCGCCGTCAACGGCATCGACTTCACCGTCCGTGCCAAGGAAACGCTGGGGCTGGTCGGGGAATCCGGCAGCGGCAAGACGATCACCAGCCTGTCGCTGCTGCGCCTGGTGCCGCGCCCGGCCGAGATCGCCGGCGGCCGCATCCACTTCAACGGCCGCGATCTCATGACGCTTTCCGAGCGCGAGATGCAGGCGGTGCGCGGCAAGCACATCGCCATGGTGTTCCAGAATCCGGCCTATTCGCTCAACCCGATCCTCTCGGTCGGCGACCAACTCAGCGAGATCTACGTCTGGCACGAGAAGGTCAGCCGGCAGGCGGCGTTCGATCGCGTCGCAGAGCTTTTCAACCTCGTCGGGATTACCGATGCCAAGACGCGGCTGCGCCAGTTCCCGCATGAACTGAGCGGCGGCATCAAACAGCGCGTGTGCATCGCCCGCGCCTTGCTGTGCAATCCGGCCCTGATCCTGGCCGACGAGCCGACCACCAATCTCGACGTGACCATCCAGTCGCAGATCCTCGACCTGCTCGACCGGCTCAAGCACCGCTTCGGCACGTCGATGGTCCTGGTCACGCATGACATGGGCGTCGTCGCCCGCATGGCTGACCGCATTGCCGTGATGTATGCGGGCCGCATGTGCGAGATCGCCGATGCGCGCACCATCTTCCACAACCCGCAGCATCCCTATACCCGTGCGCTGCTGACCAGCCTGCCGCGCGTCGACCGGCGCTACAGCGAAACACCCGGCGAGCGCCTGCCGGTGATCGGCGGGCGGCCGCCCAATCTCGCCGCGCCGCCAAGCGGCTGCCCGTTCCACGATCGCTGCGTCGAGGCGGAGCCTGCGTGCCAGGCCTTCGTGCCGCAGATGACCGAGATCGGACCGGGCCATGCAGTGAGTTGCCTGCGGCGCGGCAGTGCGGGGATACCAGTGCAATGACGCTGCATGGTCGCGACACCGCCGGCGCGGCGGATGAAATCCTGCGGGTGGATAATCTTTGCAAGCTTTATCCGGTGCTCAGGCGCGGCGTGTTCCGCTCGCGCCAGACCGGGACCATCCGGGCGGTCGACGGCGTGTCGTTCAGCGTGCGCCGTGGCGAAACGCTCGGCCTGGTCGGCGAGAGCGGCTGCGGCAAGACGACGACGGCGCGTGCCATCCTGCATCTGATCGAGCCGACATCGGGCAGCGTGCATCTGGGGTCGACCGATATCTCGGAGGTGTTCCGCGAGGGCGATCGGCCCCGCGTGCTCGCTGCCAGGCGCCAGCTGCAATATATCTTCCAGGATCCCTATCTCTCGCTCAATCCGCGCTGGACCATCGCCCAGACGCTGACCGAACCCTTGCGCGTCCACGGCCAGTTGCCTCCCGACCAATGGAACAAGCGGGTGGTCGAACTGCTGGAACTCGTCGGGCTCGAGGCGTATCACGCCTGGCGCTACCCGCATGAGTTCAGCGGCGGCCAGCGCCAGCGTGTCGGCATCGCGCGCGCCCTCGCCGTCGAGCCGGACGTGGTGATCTGCGACGAACCGGTCTCGTCCCTCGATGTGTCGGTGCGCGCGCAAATCCTCAATCTTCTCGCCGACCTGCAGGCGAGCCTCGGGCTGACCTATCTCTACATTTCGCACGATCTCAGCTCGGTGCGCTTCATCAGCACGCGCGTGGCGGTGATGTATCTCGGCCAGATCGTCGAGATCGCCGATGTCGATACGCTCTTCGAGCGGCCGCGCCACCACTACACCTACGCGCTTCTCAAGGCGATCCCGGTGCCCGACCCCGATGCCGATATCGGCGACACGGTGCTGAAGGGCGAGGTGCCGAGCGCCATGAACGTGCCGAGCGGCTGCCGTTTCCATCCGCGCTGCCCGGCCGCGCTGCCGATCTGCGCCAAGGTCGTCCCCGAACTCAAACAATCTTCCGGCGCCAATCATGCGGTCGCCTGCCACAACCCGCGATCGGACACAGCAATCGTCAGGAATTCAACTGGAGCAATCGCATGAAAGCCATCGTTATCGGAGGCGGCGTCGTCGGTTCGGCTGTCGCCTTTCGCCTGACCGAAGCAGGCGCCAAGGTGACGCTGATCGAGGCAAACCGCATCGGCGGCGGCACCTCGGGCATGAGCTATGCCTGGGTCAATTCCAATCACAAGCCGCCGCGCAACTACCACGATCTCAACGTCGCCGGCATGAAGGCTCATGCCAGCCTGAAGCAGGAGTTCGACGAGACGCCGTGGTATCATCCCTCAGGCGGCATCGAATGGGCCGGGACGGAAGAGGACCGCACCGCGCTCAAGACCAAGGCCGAGCAGGTCAAGGCCTGGGGCTACACCAACGAGTTCATCAGCCGCAAGGAGCTTGCCGAACTCGAGCCAGACCTCGATCTCGACCGGTTCGACGAGTTGACGATCAGCTATTGCCGCGAGGAGGCGTGGATCGACCCGGTCGTCTACGCCAATGCGATGGTCAAGCGCGCCGTCAAGGGCGGCGCCAGGCTGCTGATCGGCCTGAAGGTCGTCGACATGCTCGTGCGTAACGGCGCCGTGAAGGGGGTCAAGACCAGCGACGGTGCCGTCCACGAAGCCGATGTCGTGGTGAACTGCGCCGGCCGCTGGGCCGACACGGTCGGCGAGGACACGCAGTTGCGCGTGCCGCTGGCGCCGACAATCGGCTTCCTGGTGTTCACGCCGCCGGTCGCCACCAGCGTTGCGCACCCGATCCGCAATTCCAACGTGCAGTTCAGGCCGGATGGCGCCGGCCGGCTGATGATGCGGGCCGGCGATCTCGACAAGCAGGTCACGCTCGACACCACGCCCTCGCCGACACTGGCGCCGGCGCTCGAGGCGATGCGCCGCGTGGCAGAGCTGATCCCAAGCTTGAAGGGTGTCGCGCCGGAAGCCGCCCGCATCACGGCGCGGCCGATCCCCGAGGATGGCCTGTCCGCTGTCGGACCGGTGCCGCGTGTCGCCAACTACTTTCTCGTGGTCAGCCATAGCGGCGTGACGCTGTCCCCGCATCTCGCCAGGGCCGCAGCCGACGAGATCGTCCACGGCAAGATCCACCCCGAGCTTAACGACTTTCGCCCCAGCCGCTTTTTCAACTGAGGACAAGCGCGGCGGTCTCTCGTCTACAAGAGGAGGAAACCATGCCCATCAAACAGAACCGCAGGAACTTTCTGAAAACGGTCGGCGCAACATCGGTGGCTCTCGGCGTATTGCCGCATCAGGCCCAGGCCGCCTCACCATTTTTCAAGCTCTACATGATGATCCCCAACAACCAGCCGGCGCGCATGATCTGGGGTACTCTCGCCGCCCAGCAGATCAGCAAGCTTGGCGTCGACGTGATCTCGAGCTTCGTGCCGTTCACGGTCATCGCGCCGCGCCGCACGACCGGCCAGGGGAAAACCTATCCCGAAGGCGGCTGGGACGCGTATCTTGAGCGCTACTACTACAACTCGATCACGCCCGTGCCGAGCAACCTGTTCAGCAGCAAGGCGTTTCCCCCGGCCGGACAGAATTTCTACTATGTCGACGATCCCCAGATCGACAAGTCGCTCGAGGATTACGGTAGTTCTCTCGATGCCAAGGCCAGAATGGACGCGATCCACCGCTTCGAGAAGCGTTGGTACGATATACAACCGATGACGATCCTGTTCTACCCGCGCGACGTCATCGCGGTAAACCCGAAGCTGAAAGGCTTCACCGCGACGACCTTCAACCCGGTGTTCTTCCCGGACCCGGAAAACTGGGAGATCGAAGGCCAGGGTGACAATGCGACCTCGGCCTTCGCTTCGTGGGCGCCACCGTCCAATCTCATCCCGATGTATACGATCGGCTACAATGAGTCGAACATATTCGGGCCGGTCTACAACCGCCTTTACGAGTACGAGAACTGGGAAACCAAGAAGGTCGTCCCGGGGCTTGCCCTCAGCCACACCATGTCGGCCGACGGCAAACACTGGGTCATCAAGCTGCGGGAAGGCGTCAAATGGCATAGCGGGGAGGACTTCACCGCCAAGGACGTGAAGTTCACCTGGGATACGATCATGAACAAGGCCTATGCCAGCCCGTTCCAGGCGGCCTTCGTGGAGGTGTTCGGGACCACCGACGCCTACAAGATCACCGGCCCGCACGAGATCACGGTCGATCTGCCCAAATTCACCATCCTGTTCGAGAACTGGCTGATGACCGCGATGCAGGTCATGCCGGAACATGCCTACAAGGATATCAAGCCGGAGCAGCTTCGTGGCCATCCGGCCAATACCTGGCTCGGCACCTACACGGTCAAACTCTCCAACGGCAAGACTTATACGGCGCGCGGCGGCATCGGCACCGGCCCCTGGAAGGCGACGGGTCAGGACCCGACGCGCAAGGCCTACAAGTTCGAGAAGAACGAACACTACTGGAAGAAGACGCCGGGCAACGTGAAGACCTTCTTCGTGGTCAATATCTCGGGCTCGGATTCGGTCTTGAGCGCGCTCAAGGCCGGCGAGATCGACGCCCACGATCCGATGTACGATATCGGCTCGCTGGTCAGCACCATCGACCCGAGCTGGGGCAAGGTGCACAGCTTCGACTCCTATAAGTGGCAGCACGTCTGCTACAATCTCAAGCATCCGGTGTTCGGCACCGGCGTCGACACGCCGCTCGGCAAGAAGGATCCGTCGCGCGCGGCGGAAGCGGCCGCCTATGTCCGCCTCGCCTTCAGCCACGCCATGCCACGCGAGCAGATCGTCAAGGAAATCGCCGCCGGCTATGGCGAGCCCGGAACGGTTCCGATGCCGTATACCGCGCCGGAATACGATCATGAAATGTTGAAGCCGATTGCTTACGACATGGACTTGGCGCGCGAATACATGACGAAAGCCGGTTATACTTACTGAACCCGACGCCGTCACGGGAGGGTTTCCCTCTCCCGTGACGCACCATCTTGACCAATCCAGTGCCGTTTACTGCGGCGCGAAGCCATCCCCGCTGCCCTCATGAACAAGGAAATCCGCCATGCGCGTTGCGATTCTCGGTGCCGGCTCCATTGCCTATGGCGGTGCGGCCTTTCTTTCGCAGCAGGGCCATGATCCCGTGCTGTGGTCGCCTTCCGGCAAGCGCGGCCAGGCGCTGGCCAAGGGCGAAGCCCTGGTCGCCAAGGGCGCCGTCGAGGGCAGTTTCAAGGTTGCCGTCGCAGCCAGTTGCAGGGACGCCGTGCAAGGGGCGCAGGCCGTACTGATCGCCCTGCCCGCCAACGGCCATAAACTGGTGATCGATGCGGCCGCCCCCCATCTCAAGCCGGATCAGACGATCATCATCTCCTCGCATACCTCCTTCAGCGGACTTTACCTCGCCAAGCTGCTCGCCAAACGCGGCATCAGCGTGCCGATCGTCGCCTGGGGCACCACGGTGACGGCTGGCCGCCAGACCAGCGACGCGGGCGTCAACGTCGCGGTCGTGCGCGCCAAGGTCGATGCGGCCGTGCTTCCGGTATCGGCGACCGCGCCCGCACTCACCCTGTGCAAGACCCTGTTCGGCGATCGCTTTATCGAGCGGCCGGATATGCTGGCCATCGCGCTCAGCAACCTCAATCCGCAGAACCACATGGGGATCGCGCTGTGCAACTTCACGCGCATGGAGAAGGGCGAGCAGTGGGGGCAGAACGACAACATCACCACCTCGGTCGGCAACCTGCTGCAGGCGTTGGATGCCGAACGGCTGGCGATCGCCGCCGCTGTCGGCCACAAGGTCCGCACCATCCAGGAGCATTATCATCTATCGTTTCACGTGCCACCCGGGCCGGTCGGCGAGATGTCGCGCGCCATTGTCAGCCGGGGCGGCGACGGCAAGGGGCCGCCGACCATCGACACGCGCTACGTGCTCGAGGATGCGCCATACGGACTGCTGCCGACCGTGCTGCTCGGCCGGCTCGCCGGCGTCGAGGCGCCCTTGCATGCCGCCGGCATTCGCATCTTCTCGGCTCTTTACGGCCACGACCTCGCCGCTGAAAATGACCTGTTGCCGGAGCTAGGCCTTGAGGCGATGGACCTTGACCGCCTGCGCACCCTCGTGCGCGACGGTTGGCAGAACTGATCGGCGAGCCCACCATGACGGCGGATAAGGACGGTATCGTTATCGTCGGCGGAGGCATCTATGGCGCCAGCGTCGCCTATGACCTCGCCAGCGCCGGCCAGCGCGTCACCCTGCTAAGCCAGAGAGATCGCCTACGGCGGCCCGGGAGAATGCGGGGTTCGCGCAGCAAACCGCAACATGCGGGCGTTGCCAGTCGTCGCGCTCGCCCAGAGACGCGGGAAGGCCCTGCAGGAGACGATCGCCGGCGGCGTCGGCTGTCGGCGCATCGGCGGCTTCCAAGTCTTCGACACCCAATGGCCAACGCAAGAGCGAAGTACTGGCGGAGATCACGGCGTGGGCGCACGTAGGAAGCGCTTGGCATCCCAGCACGGTTCTGGGGCAGGACGAGGTCCTGAAGATGGAGCCGAAACTGTCAGCCGGCATCGCCGGCGCGCTGTTCTGCCCGAGTGACCGGGTTGGCGATCACACCTTCGCCACGCGCCAGCTGGCAGCGGTGGCCCAGAAGGCCGGCGGGGCTGCCATCCGGACCAGTGCCAAGGTCATGGAGGTGCTGCACGACAAGGACACGGCAACCGCATCAGGCTGAGTGACGCGTAATCCGGATTATTTCCTCGACCGGCTGACCAACTATGGCGCGCTTTTTCTCCGGCCTCGGACCAATGTGGCATTCAGCGACAAGATCATCGGCACCAATCACACGCTGCCTATCCGAACAGCTGCGCGATACACCGACGGGCTTTGGGTGGAAAATTCCTCAAGACCGTCACGTATCAGCGCGTGCTGACCGATGAGGCATCCGCCGTGATCTGTGCATACTGCTCCAGGCAGTGCGCATTGGAAGGTTTCGCCGGCCACACTGAGCAAGCCAACATTAGAGCAGCACCCGACCTGATTGAATCGGGAGGGATTCCCAAATCGGCTCGGATCTGATTCAGACTGTCTGTCGGATGGAGGCTGGCGGACATGTCGAGATCTCTGTCGATCGACCTTCGGGTTCGCGTTCTTGCAGCGGTCGCGGCCGGTGCGACACATCGGGCGGCAGCCAAGCGTTTTGGGGTGAGCGCCGCCAGCGTCAGCCGCTGGCGCAATCGGGCGCGCGATCAGGGCGATCCACGTCCCAAGGCACTGGGCGGCGACCGGCGTTCCGATCGGATCGAGGCTCATCATGAAGCGGTGATGGCGGCGCTTGAACCGGGCCGGACCACCACCATCGAGGAAGTTCGCTCGAGACTGGCGAAGCAGGGTCTCATCTTCGGCTTCGGCACGATCCAGCGCCTCTTCGCGCGTCACACCATCACGCGCAAAAAAAGACCGCGCACGCCACCGAGCAAGATCGCCCCGACGTCCTGACCCAGCGCGGTCGTTCTCGGCGATGGTAAGCGGCGTAAGCGTCCGTCCGCCCGGACATATCCTTGGAGCGGGGTTTCGAAGAGATCAGAATCCTGACTTGGGCGACGAAAACTTCCAGTGATTACAGTGCCCAGCTATACCCTTTCGGGTGCGCCAGATAACCATCTGAAGACTTTCGGTCTCGAATACATGATTTCGGCGGGCCACATCCGTCTTGCTCGCTGGTCTTGGGCTCCGTCAACAGCCTGCTTGACGATGATCCGGACAGAATAGAGGCCCTCTTATCGTTTTGGGGGCCGTTGCCGCGATGTTAACCGATTCAGCGGCTTAGATCGTTGCGGCGCGGCGCGAGACTGCGCGTGGGACTGTCTTTGGGATCGGAGCGCGCGGGTTTCGCATGGTATCCTTGATCAAGCTTGTGGAAGCCTATTCCGACCAGGTCATCCTCTTGGTCGGCGCCCTGTCGACGGCCCTGCTGGCGCTGGCGATAGCATATGCTGCGCGCCGGCTATGGTTCGCCGCGCGGCTGGAGGCGCTGGAGGAGCATAACAAGCTGGCCGATGTCGTTCATGGCAGCCTGCTCGCCTTCACGGTCTTCGTGCTCGCACTGGTTCTGTCCGACGTGCGCTCCAATCTCGGGCGCGCCGACGACATGGTGTCGCGCGAAGGCTCGTATATCTCCCGGCTCGACCGCGACCTCGGCAGCATCGGCGACGACGCGGCCGGCAAGGCGCGCGCGCAACTGAAATCCTATGTGCAAGTGGTGGCGTCCGACGAATGGCGGACGCTATCCCGCAAGGATGCCCGGCTCTCGCCGGAGGCCGATCGCGCCATAGCCGCGCTGGTGGCCGAGGTTCGGGCGATCGCAGCCGCGCATCCGGACATCGCCGGCAATCTGCGCACCTTGATGGACAAGATCGAGGAGCATCGCCAGATCCGACAGGAGATCGCCACCAAGACCGTGCCGAACGTTTTCTGGTGGATCATCACCATGTTTCTTCTCGGCGCGATGGCGATGAACGGCCGCCACCAGCTCAACCTGACGACGCTGTCGCTGATCTCGATCCACATGGCGGCAATCGGGCTGGTGCTTGCCTTGATCGTCATCATGGACGAGCCGTTTCGCGGCGAGACGAGCATCTCGCCGGCGCCGCTGCTGAAGGCGATCTCGGCAACCGCTGCAACCGCCAGCCCCGCATAGGCGGCAATTCCCGCCTATGCGGGAATTCCGGAACAAAGCGGCGCACCGCCGCGTTCCCCCGGCCAGACCCACCAAGCAAAGGATTTGTGCTTATGGCCGAGACCCCATCCGTCGACGAAGTCCGCGGCGCCCTCGAAAAACAGATTTCCGATCTCAAGAAGGAAGTGTCGGCGCTGAGCAAGTCGTTTGCGTCCAGGGCTTCCGACAAGCTGTCCAGCGCGCGCGACTATGCCGAAGACGCCTATGACGAGGCCAACGACCGTGCCGAAGGCACCGTGCGGCAGGTTCGCCATCAGGCGCAGGCCGTCGCCGGCGCCATCCGGGACAACCCCGGCACCGCCGCCACTGTGCTGTCCTCGGCCGGTATTGCCGGCTTCCTGCTCGGCATGGTCGTCGGCAATCTGATGGCGAGCAATTCACGGCGCTGGTAGCAACATTGCCCGGCCGCTTCACGCGGTGAGAGAATCAGTGCATTCTCTTCTTGTTTCCTCTCCCAACTCTACTTGGCGCCCGCTTCCGCGGGCGTCCTTGTCAGGTGGATAGCGGCGCGATGTCGCCGCGCTGCCAGCCTTCGTAGGTCTCGGCCATGAAATCGGCATAGCGGCCGGCGGCGATCGCGGCGCGCGCGCCTGCGGTCAGGTGCTGATAATAGGCGAGGTTGATCGCGGTCAGCAGCATACGGCCGAGCATCTCGTCGGCCTTGGTGAGGTGATGGAGATAGGCGCGCGAATAGAGCCGCGCCGGCTCCCAATCCGAGGCTTCATCGAGCGGACGCGGATCGTCGGCATGGCGGGCGTTGCGCAGGTTGATGCGGCCGAAGCGCGTATAGGCGGTGCCGTGGCGCCCGGCCCGCGTCGGCATCACGCAGTCGAACTGGTCGATGCCGCGCGCGATCGATTGCAGCAGGTCGTCCGGCGTGCCGACGCCCATCAGGTAGCGCGGCCTGGTGGCGGGCAGCAGTGGTTCGACCGCCTCGATCATCGCCAGCATCGTCGCCTGCGGCTCGCCGACGGCGAGGCCGCCAATCGCCAGCCCGTAGAACGCCATGCCTGCGAGTTCGCGCGCGCTCTCCTGGCGCAACGCGACATCGTCGCCGCCCTGCACGATGCCGTAGAGCGCGCGCCCGACCGGCTCCCCGAAGGCAACGCGGCTGCGCTCAGCCCAGCGCAGCGACAGTTGCATGGCGCGGGCAATCTCGTCGCGGCTTGTCGGCAGCTTGACGCATTCGTCGAGCTGCATGGCGATATCGGCGCCGAGCAGGCCCTGGATCTCGATCGAGCGCTCGGGCGTGAGCAGATACGGCGCGCCGTCGATATGGGATTGGAAGCGCACGCCGTTTTCGTCGAGTTTGCGCAACTGCGCCAGCGACATCACCTGAAAGCCGCCGGAATCGGTCAGGATCGGATGCGGCCAGTTCATCAGCTTGTGCAGGCCGCCGAGCCGCGCCACCCGTTCGGCACCCGGCCGCAGCATCAGGTGGTAGGTGTTGCCGAGGATGATATCGGCGCCGAGCGCCCTCACCTCGCCCGGATGCATCCCCTTGACGGTCGCCTGCGTGCCGACCGGCATGAAGGCCGGCGTGCGAATGATGCCGCGCGGCGTATGGATTTCACCGGTGCGCGCCGCGTTATCCTGCGCCAGCACTCTGAACGAAAACGCTTCGCTCATGCGTCGGCTCGGAACAGCAGGCTGGCATCGCCGTAGGAATAGAAGCGGTAGCCGGCAGCTATCGCGTGGGCATAGGCGCGGCGCATGGTGTCGAGGCCGCAAAACGCCGAGACCAGCATGAACAGCGTCGATTTCGGCAAATGGAAATTGGTCATCAGCACATCGACCGCCTTGAAGCGGTAGCCCGGCGTGATGAAGATCGAGGTGTCGCCGGCAAACGGCCGGATGACGTCGTCCTCGCCGACCGCGCTCTCGAGCAACCGGAGCGAGGTGGTACCGACGGCGACGATGCGCCCGCCCCGGCGGCGCGTCTCGTTCAGCGCGGCCGCCGTCTCGGCTGACACCGTGCCCCATTCGGCATGCATGCGGTGGGCCGAGATATCCTCGACCTTGACCGGCAGGAAGGTGCCGGCGCCGACATGCAACGTCACGAAATGGCGCGAGATGCCGCGCGCATCGAGCACCTGCATCAACGCGGGCGTGAAATGCAGGCCCGCCGTGGGCGCCGCGACGGCGCCATCCTCGCGGGCATAAAGCGTCTGGTAATCGGCGAGGTCGCGCTCGTCCTCGAGGCGCTTGCTGGCGATATAGGGCGGCAGCGGCATGCGGCCGAATTCGAGCAGGGCATGGTCGAGCGCCGGCCCAGAAAAATCGAAATCGATCAGCACGTCGCCTTCATCGAATTTTTCGACGACGGTGGCATCGAGCGTCGCCAGGAAACAGACCGCGTCGCCGCCTTCGCCGAATTGCAGGCGGTCTCCGGCGGCAAGCTTCTTGCCCGGCCGTGCGAAGGCGCGCCAGCGCGCCTCGCCCTCGCGTTTGTGCAGCGTGATCTCGATATTGGCGCGCAGCTCACCGCGATGGCGGATGCCGGAGAGCCGCGCCGGGATGACGCGCGTGTCGTTGAACACCATGGCGTCGCCCGGCCGCAGCAGGGCGGCGAGATCGCGCACGCCATGATCATGCAGACCATCGCCATCGACGACCAGCAGCCGGGCGGCGTCGCGCGGCTCGGCCGGGCGCAGCGCGATGCTGTCCTCCGGCAGGGCGAAATCGAAATCCGACAGCCATTGCGCCATGACGCTGTCACTCACGACCGCGTCACCAGCTTGATGGTGACCACCAGCCACATGCCGACCAGCGCGATGATGCCGATCAGGTAGGCCCCGCCGCGCAGGCGCACGATGTTGCTGCCAAGGTGGATGCAGGCATGCAGCACGCGGCTTGCCACGAAAATCCAGGCGAGCACCGCCATCAGCCAATTGACCGCGCCGACATGCATCGCGGTCAGGATCAGCACGTAGAACAGCACCGGCGTTTCGAACTGGTTGGCGAAATTGTTGCCGAATTGCCGGGCGCGGTCAGGCCAGCGGCTGGAATCGAGCGCGATATCCTCGACCCGAACCTCGCGGTGCGTCAGCGCGCGCATGCGCAAACCCGCCATGCCGATCATGACGATGAAGGTCAGCAGCACCTGCGCCAGGAGCGGGTAGAGAAGCGTGAGCGGCATGCCGCATCCTCCTTGGATCGCCGCCGGGCGACCCGGATGCCGGACTAGCCTTGTTCGGGCGCCGGTTCAAGCCGGGGCTTGGCGCGGGAGCGGCGCACCAACATTGAACTGGATCATCTTTCGACAGGCTCAAGATGAGGTGGCGGATCAAGTACCCCCCTCATGCTGAGCCTGTCGAAGCATGGTCCAGCCTGACACCTTGGCGCCCATCACATCGGGATCGGCGGATCAAGTCCGCCGATGACGGCAAGGGTAAGATTTAGCCGTACTACCCATCCTCCGCCGTCATGGCCGAGCTTGACCCGGCCATCCCGACCCGAAAAGCGCGCCGGCTGGGTCCCGGCTCAAGGCCGGGACAAAGCGTCGGGCCATGCCGGTCTTGACCCAGCACCCGGTCTATTTCAGTAGGCTAGACGCTGTCGCTATTGAGCCGCCATCACCTCAGTGGCCGCTCTCGTCGGCGGCGCGGCTCGCCTCGAACAGGAACCAGGCGCGGCGCTCGGTGTCGTCGATATAGTTCTCGAGCAGGCTGGCGGTGGCGACATCGTCATTGTCGTCGCAGACCTTGTGCGCCTTGCGCATGGCGCTGACCACCGCCTTGTTGTCATTCATCAACTCGCGCAGCATGTCGTCCGGGCTGACGAAAGCGGCGTTGTTGTCCTTCAGGCTCTGGTGGCGGCTGATGTCGCTGATCGAGCGCAGCGTGTCGCCGCCGAGCTTGCGGATGCGCTCGGCCAGCGGATCGGTGGTGGCGAAAATCTGGTCGGCATGCTCGTCGAGCATCAGATGATAATCGCGGAAATGCGGCCCGCTCATGTGCCAGTGGAAGTTCTTGGTCTTCAGGTAAAGCGCGAAAGCATCGGCCAGCACGCCGTTGATCGCCTCGGCGATCTGCGTGACCGCCTTCTGCGAAAGATCGGTCGGCGTATCGAGGTTGCGGGCGCTGGGCTTGGCGGATTTCATCTTGAGCGCGGTAGCCATGGCAGGTCCTTTCGGCTTGAGCGGCATCACCCGCTCAAGTCGCCAGCGCCTGAAAAGTTCCACGCCGCCGCGGCGGCTTACATCGGGTAGTTCGGGCTCTCGCGCGTGATGGTGATGTCATGCGTGTGGCTCTCGCGCAGGCCGGCATTGGTGATGCGCACGAACTCGACCTTCTCGCGCAACTCCTTCAGGTCGCGGGCGCCGATATAGCCCATCGCCGCGCGCAGGCCGCCGGCAAGCTGGTGGATGACGCCGGCCACCGGCCCCTTATAGGCGACCTGCCCTTCCACGCCCTCGGGCACCAGCTTCATGGTGTCCTTGATCTCGGCCTGGAAATAACGGTCGGCCGAACCGCGCGCCATGGCGCCGATCGAGCCCATGCCGCGATAGCTCTTGTAGGAGCGGCCCTGGTACAGGAAGGTCTCGCCGGGGCTCTCGTCGGTGCCGGCGAGCAGCGAGCCGACCATGGCGCATTCGGCGCCGGCAGCCAGCGCCTTGGCGAGGTCGCCGGAGAACTTGATGCCGCCATCGGCGATGACCGGAATGTCGAGCTTGGCGGCCGCTTCGGCCGAGTCCATCACCGCCGAGAATTGCGGCACGCCGACACCGGCGACGATGCGCGTGGTGCAGATCGAGCCCGGCCCGATGCCGACCTTGACCGCATCGGCGCCGGCATCGATCAGCGCCCTGGTGCCCTCGGCGGTGGCGACGTTGCCGGCCACGACCTGAACGCTGTTCGACAGCTTCTTGATGCGGGTCACGCTTTCCAGCACGCGGCTCGAATGGCCATGCGCGGTATCGACGACGACGAGATCGACGCCGGCATCGATCAGCCGCTCGGCGCGCTCATAGCCCTGGTCGCCGGTGGTCGAGGCGGCGGCAACGCGCAGGCGGCCCTGATCGTCCTTGCAGGCGTTCGGGTTGAGGCGCGCCTTCTCGATATCCTTGACGGTGACGAGCCCGACGCAGCGGTAGTTCTTGTCCACCACCAGCAGCTTCTCGACGCGGTGCTGGTGGAACAGACGGCGCGCCTGCTCGGGCGTGACATCCTCCGGCACCGTGATCAGGTTTTCCTTGGTCATCAACATGCTGACCGGCTGCTGCATGTTGTCGACGAAGCGCAGGTCGCGGTTGGTCAGGATGCCGACGAGCTTGCCGGCCTTGCCGGGCGTGGCGCCAACCGTGACCGGCGCGCCGGTGACGCCGTGGCTCTTCATCAGGGCGACCGCCTCGGCGAGCGTCGCATCGGGCGAGATGGTCACCGGGTTGGTCACCATGCCGCTTTCGAAGCGCTTGACCTGGCGCACGTGGTTGGCCTGCTCTTCCGGCTCCAGGTTGCGGTGGATGACGCCGATGCCGCCGGCCTGCGCCATGGCGATGGCGAGGCGGGCTTCGGTCACCGTATCCATCGCCGAGGAGATGATCGGCAGGTTAAGGCTGATCGTGCGGGTGATGCGGGTGCGCAGGTCGGTTTCGGAGGGTAGGACTTCCGACGGGCCCGGGCGCATGAGCACGTCGTCGAAGGTCAATGCTTCTGGAAAAGAGGTCGCGGAAAAACGCGCCATGGTGCCGGGCTCCTGAGGGAAAATGAGCCTTGGCGCAACACCGGGACGGTGTTGCGTGGGTGGCTCTGCAAGTGGAGTTGACGCTGGGAGATATCATGCAAAACGCGCAACTGCAAAGCAGAACGCGCGCCGGTCAGGTATGCAGATACACATGGCCTTCCGACGGGACAGGCAAACGGCTGGGCCCCGGCTCAAGGCCGGGACAAACGTTGCGGAAAAGCAACCGTCTTGTGCCGGGCTTGACCCGGCACCCAGCCCTCGCGCTCGCGGCCCGGCGCTCAGGCGTCGTCCCGCCTCTCGCCGCGAAACCCCGTCGCCAGAACGTAAAGTTCGGAGGAATCGGAGCGGCTCGCCGCCGGCTTGACGTGGCGCACCTGCGCGAAATCGCGCTTGAGCCCGGTGATGATCGTCGCGGTATCGCCGCCCTGGAACAGCTTGCAGACGAAGAAGCCGCCCGGCGCCAGCACCTCGCAGGCGAAATCGACCGCGAGTTCGGCAAGGCCGACGATGCGCAGATGGTCGGTCTTCTGGTGGCCGGTGGTGTTGGCCGCCATGTCGGACATCACGCCATGCGCCTCGCCGCCCAACAGCTCCTTGAGGCGGGCGGGCGCGTGCTCGGCCGTGAAATCGAGCTGCTCGAACACCACGCCGGCAATCGGGTCCACTTCCAGCAGGTCGATGCCCACCACCTTGGCACCGGGCGCGCCCGAAGCCGAGCCGGTGCGGGCGGCGGCAATCTGCGCCCAGCCGCCCGGTGCGCAGCCGAGATCGACGATGCGCTGGCCACGTTTCAGCAGCTTGAACCGGTCGTCGATCTCCTGGAGCTTGAAGGCCGCGCGCGAGCGGAAACCTTCCGCGCGGGCGCGCGCCACGAACGGGTCGTTGAGCTGGCGTTCGAGCCAGAGCGTCGAGGAATGGGTGCGCTTGCGCGCGGTCTTGACGCGCACGGCGAGATCGCGCCGAGCACTGCCCGGCCCGGCCGGTTTCGTAGTCCCACCCGGTTTCTTGGCCATCACCGCCTCCAGCGCTGGCGGGGCCAGATGCCGTCGGACTGCATCAGCTTCATCAGGATGCCCTCGCGCAGGCCACGATCGGCGATGCGCAGGCGCGTGGCCGGGAAGGCCTCGTGAATGGCGGCCAAGATGGCGCAGCCGGCCAGCACCAGATCGGCCCTGTCGGTGCCGATGCAGCCATTGCAGGCGCGCTCGTCGAAGGACATGGCGAGCAGGTCGTCGACGACGGTCTGCACATCGTGCCAGCGCATCCAGATGCCGTCGACCCGGCGGCGGTCGTAGCGCTCCAGCTTGAGGTGGATGCCCGCCACCGTGGTGACGGTGCCCGACGTGCCGAGCAGATGGAAGCGCGGGCTGCGATTGGCGCCGCGCGCCTCGCGGGCAAAACCGCGCAGCAGCCCTGTGACTTCCTCGACCATGGCGCCGAAATTCTCCGGCGTCACCTTGATGCCGCCGTGACGGTCGGCCAGCGTCACCACGCCGACGGGCAGCGACACCCAGCCGCGAATCTGCCGCTCGCCGACCCGGCCATGCGGGCGGTCGGCAATCCACACGATCTCGGTCGAACCGCCGCCGATATCGAACAGCACGACATCATTCGCCGCCGGATCGGCCAGAGCCGAGCAGCCGGCGGCGGCCAGATGCGCCTCGGTGCGCCGGTCGATGATCTCGAGCTTCAGGCCGGTTTCCTCGGCGACGCGAGACACGAAATGGGCGCCGTTCTCGGTGGCGCGACACGCTTCCGTCGCCACGAAACGGGCGCGCGTCACGCCACGGCCGTCAATCTTCAGCCGGCACACACGCAGCGCCTCGATGGCGCGCGTGATCGCCGCCTCGCTCAGGCGGTTGGTCATGGCGATGCCTTCGCCGAGGCGGACGATGCGCGAATAGGCGTCGACGACGCGAAACCCGTCGCGATGCGGGCGCGCGACGAGCAGCCGGCAGTTATTGGTGCCGAGATCGAGCGCGGCATAGATTTCGCCGCCGGTGGGCGCGGCATGCGCGCGCTCGTGCCAATGACGGCCGGCCGGCGGCGCTGCCGCCGGGGCGCGCTCCATCGCCGTTACGTCGCAAGCCGCAACATCATGAGACGCGGCTCCCCCGGAGGCCGCAGCATTCCCGTCGCGCATGTTCATTCCCGGCTGAGAGCTCGAACCCCGCAGCCTTCCCGGTTCACTTGAGGTGCAAGCCTAGAGCAGGAAGCCGGAAAGCGGAAAGGCTTTTCGCACCAGAGCCGTTCAGTGGCCGCCCCCGCCACCGATATGGGAGGGCTTGCGCATCAGCGGCGTCAGCAGCACCAGGGCCAGGAACAGCACCGTCAACGCGAAGAACACATCGGCCATCGCCATGACCAGCGCCTGCTGGCGGACGATGCCGGCCATCTGCTTTAGCGCGGCGAGCGGCGCGTCGGAGCCGAGCCGGCCCATCGCCTGGGTCATGCTGGCCAAGGTGTCGTTGGCGACGCCGCGGCTCCAGGTCACCGATTCGTGCAGACGCGACAGATGCAGGTCCATGCGATCGTTCATCAGCGTGTTGATGAGCGCCAGCCCGACCGCGCCGCCGAGGTTGCGCGTCAGGTTGAACAGGCCGGAGGCGTTCTTCAGCCGCTCCGGCGGCAGCGTGCCGAGCGCCATGTTGTTGATCGGGATCATGACCAGCATCAGCGACACGCCGCGCAGCAATTGCGGGATCAGCAATTCGTCATAGCCCCAGTCCTTGGTGACGAGCGAGGCCTGCAAAGTGCCGAGCGCGAAGCCGATGAAGCCGGAGGCGATCATCACGCGCGGATCGAGCTTCTGCGCCAGGCGCCCGACGATCGGCGCCGAGATGAACATCACCACGCCGGTGATGAACAGCGTCTCGCCGATCTGCAGGGCCGAGTAGCCGCGCACGCGGGCAAGAAAGATCGGATAGAGATAGGTCAGCCCGTAAAGGCCGATGCCGAGCACGAAGGACACCATCGAGCCGGTCCAGAAGTTCCGGTCGAGGAAGGCGCTGAGATCGACGATGGGTTGCTTCGCCGTCAGCACGCGCACGAAGAACACCAGCGCGCCAAGCGCGGCGATCACCGCGCAGGTCAGGATCGCCTGGTCGCCGAACCAGTCCTTGATCGGGCCTTCCTCCAGCACATATTCGAGCGCGCCGAGGAAGGCCGCCATCGAGATCAGGCCGGTCCAGTCGAAATTCTCCAGCAGCGACAGGTCGGGCTCATCGAAATCGATCAGGAACCAGGCCGACAGCGTGACGAGGATGCCGGGGCCGATATTGATCAGGAACAGCCAGTGCCATGAGAAAATATCGGTGAGGTAACCGCCGACCGTCGGGCCGATGGTCGGAGCGAGCGTCGCCACCAGGCCGATGATCGGCGAGACCATTGCCTGCCGGGAGCGCGGGAAGATGGCGTAGGCCGAGGCGAACACCGTCGGGATCATGCCGCCGCCGATGAAACCCTGCAGCGCGCGCCAGACGATCATCTCGTTGATCGTCGTCGCTGTCGCGCACATCAGGCTCATCAGCGTGAAGCCGGCCGCCGAGATCACGAACATGTAGCGCGTCGAGAAGGCGCGCGACAGGAAGCCCGACAGCGGGATCATGATGACCTCGGCGACGAGATAGCTCGTCTGGACCCAGGCGATCTCGTCGGCGCTGGCGGAAATGCCGGCCTGGATCTCGGACAGCGACGCCGAGACGATCTGGATATCCAGGATCGCCATGAACATGCCGAACACCATGCCGATGAAAGCGGCGAGCCGCTTGGGATCGATGGCGTCGGCGGCTGGCGCCGCGATGGTCGGGCCGGTGCTGTCGGCAATGGCGGACATGGTTGTGTCCTTCCGATCCTGCCTCGGTTAGCGCGTCAGGCCGAGCGCGCCCATCAGCGTGGGCGCGGGCTTCGAGGGGTCGCGCGTATCGACCTCGACCACCACGGACAGGCCCGGCCTGAGATGGCCGCTCGCCGCGAACGAGGCCGGCACGGCGATACGCACCGGCACGCGCTGCACGATCTTGGTGAAGTTGCCAGTGGCGTTTTCCGGCGGCAGCAGCGAGAACTCGGAGCCCGAGGCCGGCGCAATGCTTTCAACCGTGCCTTCGACGCCCTCGCCCGTCAGCGCATCGACCGTGACATGCGCCTTCTGGCCGGGCTTCAGATCGGCAAGCTGGGTTTCCTTGAAATTCGCCGTGACATAGGCGCGCTCGACCGGCACCAGCGCCAGCAACCGCGTGCCGGGCTGGATATACTGGCCGGGCTGGGCGGCGCGATTGCCGACGATGCCGGCGAAGGGCGCACGCACCACCGTGGCGGCGAGGTCGCTCTCGGCCTTGGCGAGCGCCGTCCTGAGTTCGGCCAGCACATGCTCGGCCTCGACGCCTTGCGCCTTGACCACGGCGAGATTGGCATTGGCGGCGGCGATGGCTGCTTCGCCGCCGATCACCGAGGCCTGGGCGCGGTCGCGGTCGGCGCGCGCCTGGTCGAGTTGCTGCCTGCTGCCGAAATCGCGTTTGGCGAGCGCATCGGCGCGCGCATAATCGGCCTCGGCGCGAGCGAGATCGGCCTTGTTCGCCGCAAGCTGCGCCGTTGCCTGCGCGATGGCGGGCGCCTGCGCCCTCGCCTGCTCGGCAAGGCGCGCGATGGTCGCCTGCTGCGTCGCCAGCTTGTCGCGGGCGCTCGCGGCGGCAAGCCGGTAATCGGTATCGTCGATGCGCACGAGCACGTCACCGGCGGCGACGCGCTGGTTGTTGACAACCGGCACCTGTGCGACGAGCCCTGAGACCTTGGCCGCAACCACCGCCATATCCGCCTTCACATAGGCATCGTCGGTCGAGACGATGAAGCGGCCGGTCACATACCAGTCATAGCCGAATTTGGCGCCGAATCCGAGCGCCGCCACGATCACCAGCGGCAGGACGAAGCGCTTGGGCGAGCGGCGCGTCGGTTTGGCCGCATCGTCCCCGGCCGCGCCGCCACCGCCGGCCGCGCCCGCCGGCTTCGCGGGCAGGCTCTCGTGCCGCACGGCCGGCACCGGCGCCTCGCGTTCGGTCTCGAACGGCGTCTCGAAATCGAACGGCGTGTCGCGCTCGCTCTCTTCCAGGCTTTCGGAGCGTTCCTTGAGAGCACTATCGGTGTCTGCCATCGGGGCCTCCCGCAGTCGCGAGGAATGACCGAACGGTTCGGTCGAGCGGTTGACCTAGAGCGTAACCATGCCTAAATCAAGAGTGACCGAACGGTTCGGTCACGAGATTTCCGCCTGGAGGGGCTGATGGCACATGGGCAACGATCAGGCTGTGGTGGATGCCGATACCGCCAAATCCGACGCTGAAACGCCTGCGGATAGCAAAAAGCGCCTGCAAATTCTCGATGGCGCGCGAAAAGTCTTCCTGTCCGACGGGTTTGACGGCGCCAGCATGAACGATATCGCCCGCGTCGCCGGTGTGTCGAAAGGCACGCTGTACGTCTATTTCGCCAGCAAGGAAGTGCTGTTCGAGGAGTTGATCTGGCACGACCGCCGCACGCAGGCCGAGCATATGCTCACCCTCGACGACGACAACCATGATGTCCGCGCCGTACTGTTCAAACTCGGCAGCACGCTGGTCGCCAATCTGCTCACGACGGATTCGATCGCGCTGCTGCGCACCGTGATCGCGATCTCAGGCAAGCAGCCGCAGATCGGCCGGGCATTCTACGCGGCCGGGCCGGAACGCGGCGTTGCGCGACTGACGCGCTATCTCGACAGTCAGGTCGCGGCCGGCGTGCTCGACATCGCCGATACGCGCTTCGCGGCCATGCAATTCTTCGAACTCTGCCTGTGCGGTGTCCTGAAGCCGGTGCTGTTCGGCGTCGAAATCCCCACCGGCGCGGCGGAAATCCAGCGGGCGATCGGCAGCGGTATCGACATGTTTCTCGCCGCCTACGCCCGGCGCGGCTAGAGCAAGTTCGTCTGTTGCGAACTTGCTCCATGCTAAAATTGTCGAGCAATCTGGAGCATCCTTCGACAAGCTCAGGATGAGGTTGAGTTTTTCTATATCACCGCCTCATCCTGAGCTTGTCGAAGGATGCTCCAGCGTGGCGCCAATAGTGCGACGCAAAGCGAGCGCCCTACTCCTGCTGCGGCCGCGGCGCGGTTCGCGCCAGAACCTCCAGCCGCGCCCGGACCTGACCCGGCTCCAGCAGCGCCTCGGCCGGCCCGGCGAGCCGGTGACGCCAGTTCGGCTTCTCGTCAATGGTGCCGGGCACGTTGGGCTGGACCTCGAGGCCGAGCGCATCCTCGATGGCCAGCACCTTGGCGGCGCAACCGGATTTCGCCAGGAAGCGCACCGCCGCATCGACGACCGGCGCGGTATCCTGCGGTGCCGGCCGCTCGCCGCCGGGGGCGACGCTGGCCTGCTGGAACGCCGCCCAGAGCAGGCCGCGATCCCAGGCGCGCACGGAATGAGGATGCTCGGCTGGGAGGTCGCCCTCGGGCGCCGGGTCGAGATCGCTGCCCGCCCACCAGCCGGCGGTCGCGACAAGGTCATGCGTGGTGGTCATCCCGACGGAGGTCGGCCGCCACTCGTCGGGCCGGCGGAAATGATCAGGTTCGCGCTCGAAACGCAGCACGCGCATGCCGGAAATGCCCTGTTCGTCGAGATAGCCCCGGAAACCGTCCGGCAAGGTGCCGAGGTCCTCGCCAATGACGATCGCCTTGTGCCGCCAGGATTCGAGCGCGATCAGCCGGAACAGGCTCTCGGACGGGTAGTGCAGATAGGCGCCCGCCGTGGCGATGGCGCCATCCGGCACGACCCAGAGCCGGTTCATGCCCATGGCGTGATCGATGCGGATGCCGCCGGCATGGCGCATCGCCGCGCGCAGCGTCTCGATGAACGGCATGAAGCCGGTGGCGGTCAGGCCGCGCGGCGAGAAGCCGGTCAGGCCCCAGTTCTGGCCGTCCGCATTATAGAAATCCGGCGGCGCGCCGATGGCCAGCCCGGTCAGGATGTCCTGCTGCCGGCTCCAGGCATGGCTGCCGGAACCGTCCATGCCGATCGCGACGTCGGCGATCAGGCCGACCGCCATGCCGCTTTCACGGCAAACGCGCTGGCAATCGGCGTAAGACTTGCTGGCAAACCATTGCAGGAACGTATGAAAACGGACCTCGTCGGCATGCTCGCGCACGAAAGCGGCAACGCCCTCGCCATCGGGATCGCGGTAAGCTTCCGGCCATTCCCGCCACGACCAGTGCGGATCGGGTGCCGCCAGCGCTTGCGCATGCAGGGTCTCGAAGGCGGCATGGAGTTGCAACAGGCGCGGCGCCTGCTCCTCGAAGCGCCGGAACTCGGCCGCAAGCGTATCCGGCAGATGCTGGAGCCGCTCGTAAAGCAGGCGCAGCAGCCGGTATTTCAGCGGACCGGCAGCGGGCCAATCGACCAGTTCCAGGCTTTCGAGGCGCGCCATCTCCTCGCCGATACCGGCATCGGCCACCGCCTGGCGCACGAAATCGTCCGGGAAGACGCTCGCCGCATCGCCATAAAGCGGGTTGTAGAATAGCCGGCTCGAGGGCGAATAAGGGCTGTAATGGCGCGCATCGGCGGCATAAAGCGCATGCACCGGGCTGATCGGCAGCAGGTCGGCCCCGAGCGCGGCGGCCTGGCGGGCCAACACCGAGACGGCGCCGAAATCGCCGATACCGCCGTCGCCGCTCCGGCGCAGGCTGTAGATTTGCGCTCCCACCCCCCACGCCCGGCCGTCGCCGCGCAAATCGGCGATACCGATGCAGCGGGCCGGCGCCATCGCCACGGTAATCTCGCGATCGGCAACGCGCACGAGATGATATCCCGGCTCGTCGAATGGCGGCAGGGTCAACATGGCCTCGAAACCATCGATCGAGGCGACGGAGCGCAGGGCGCCGTTCTCCATCTGCACTTCGACCAGCGTGCCCGGCGGCAGGTTCAGCGGCAGCGCGACGGGCTGGCCGACGCGCGCGGTGATGAAATCCTGCTGGCCGCGCAGGTCGAGGCCGATCTCGAGCGCCGACAAGGTGTTACGCAGGTCCTGCGGCGTCGCGCAGGGCAGCGACAACGCCTGCAGGATGGCGCGCAAGGTCTCGGGAGAGACCTCCTGCTCGATATTGCGCTGGTCGGTCCAGCGCACCTGGATGCCGGCCCGCTCGGCCAGCATCCGCAGCAGATCATCGCTCAAACCCACCTCCGCGCATCTTCTCGCCCCGCCCTCACCGCTCCTGCGGCGCCAGCACGATCAGGCCGAGCGGCGGCAGGGTCAGGTCCAGCGACTGCTGCTGACCATGCGCCGGCGCCGGCTCGGCCTGGATGCCGCCGCCATTGCCGAGATTGGCGCCGCCGTAAACCTCGGCATCGCTGTTCAGCAACTCGCGCCACAGGCCGCCCCGCGGCACGCCGATGCGATAATCGAAGCGCGGCACCGGCGTGGCATTGGCAACCACGAGCAGCGGCCGTCCGCGGTCGCCGCGCCGCAGGAACGCGAACACGGTGTTGGCACTGTCGTCGCCCACGAGCCACGCGAAGCCCTGTGGCTGGTGATCGCGGCGGTGCAGCCCGGCCTCGGTGCGGTACAGGTGGTTGAGGTCGCCGACGAGCCGCATCAGGCCATGCCGCAAGCCGTCATCGGTGCCCGGCCACGGGAACGGGTCGTCGACCTGCCACTCGCCGCCTTGCGCGAACTCGGCGCCCATGAAGACGAGCTTCTTGCCGGGATGGCTCCACATCAGCCCGAAGCACAGGCGCAGATTGGCGAATTTCTGCCAATCGTCACCGGGCATCTTGCCGATCAGCGAGCCTTTGCCATGCACGACCTCGTCATGCGAGAGCGGCAGCACGAAACGCTCGGAGAAGCCGTAGAGCAGGCCGAATGTGATGTCGTCGAGATGGTGGTGACGATAGATCGGATCGCGGCCGAAGAAGCGCAGCGTATCGTGCATCCAGCCCATGTTCCACTTGAAGTCAAAGCCGAGGCCGCCATCCTTGACCGGCGCGGTCACGCCCGGCCAGGCGGTCGATTCCTCCGCGATGGTGATGGCGCCCGGACAACGCTCGCGCATGACGAGATTCAGGTGCTGGAGGAAACTGATCGCCTCGAGATTCTCGCGGCCGCCGAAGCGGTTCGGCACCCACTCGCCGGGCTTGCGGCTGTAATCCCGATACAGCATCGAGGCGACCGCATCGACGCGCAGGCCGTCGAGATGGAAGGTCGAGAGCCACCACAGCGCGCTCGCGGTCAGGAAGCCGCGCACTTCGAGCCGGCCGAGATTGTAGATCAGCGTGTTCCAGTCGCGGTGGAACCCCTCGCGCGGGTCCTCGTGCTCATAGAGCGCCGTGCCGTCGAAACGGGCGAGCCCGTGCTCGTCGGAGGGGAAATGCGCCGGCACCCAATCGAGCAGCACGGCGAGGCCGGCCGCGTGGCAGCGGTCAACGAAGCGCGCGAACGCCTCCGGCGGACCGAGCCGGGCCGTCGGTGCGAACAGCGACAGCGGCTGATAGCCCCATGAGCCGCCGAACGGATGCTCGGTGATCGGCAGCAACTCGATATGGGTGAAGCCGAGCCCGGTGACATAGGGGATCAGGCGCTCAGTCGCCTCATCCCATGAGCCAAGCTCGCCATAGGCCGTGCGCAGCCAGGACGAGACATGCACCTCGTAGATGCTGATCGGCGCCTCGGCGCGCTGGCGCTCGGCGCGACCCGCCATCCAGTCGGCGTCGCTCCAGGAGAATTCCGGCGCCGGCGCCACCACCGAGCCGGTATGCGGCGGCAGTTCCGTCGCGCGTGCCAGCGGGTCCGCCTTCCAGGGCAAGCCAACGCCGCCCGGCCCTTTCAGGGCGAATTTATACACCGCGCCGGGCGCGACATCCGGAATGAAGATTTCCCAAAGCCCGGCCTGGTGATGCCGGCGCATCGGATGGCGGCGCGCATCCCAGCCGTTGAAATCACCGACCACGGCGGCGCTGCTGGCATTGGGCGCCCAGACCGCGAACAGCACGCCGGCAATGCCATCGACCACGCGCGGATTGGCGCCGAGCACGCGCGCGAGATCGAAATGCCGGCCTTCCGCGATCAGGTGGAGGTCGAGTTCGCCAAGCTGGGGGCCGAAACTGTAGGCGTCCGCCGTTTCCTGGCGGCCCTCCGGCCAGGTAATGGCGAGACGATAGCGCGGCCTGCGCGCGAACCGCGCCTCGAACAGGCCCGGAGCGGTCTCGACAGCCGCGACACCGGTCCCGGCGGCATCGCGCGGCAGAAACGCGACGGCGAGCGCGCCGGGCAGATAGACGCGCACGAACCATTTGCCGTCACCGCGACCGTCGCCGGGATGCGGACCGAGGATCGCGAACGGATCGTGGTGGCGCGCCTCCGCCAGTGCGGATAAATGATCTCGTGACAGGCTTGTCGGGATGGACATCAGGTTCGGTTGCTCATGCGGTCTGCGGCGTGTCCGAATGGCCCGCTCGCCTTAAGCAGAACGTTTCGGGGGAAAGCAGCGTTCCGACCATGGCAAAACAAAGTCGTCGCACCACCTTATCGGAGGAACCGGGGCAGGTCACGGTCGTTGTATCGGCGGGGCGCATATCATACCGGCATCGAGGAGCAACCAGATGAGCCGTGATACCATCATTCGGGATACCGCCTACGCGATCTGGGAGGCCGAGGGACGGCCGGAGGGCCGCTCTCAGCAGCATTGGCTGATGGCCGAGCGGCAGGTCGCCAGCAACACGACGGACGGAGCTGCGAAAACCAGGCCGGCTGGCACCAAAACAACCAGAATGGCCGCCGGCGGCGCGGCCAAACGGACGCCCGCCAAAAAGACCGCCAGCAAGGCGCCGATTCCGAAAACGCATTGAAGGCCGATCTGGCAGCGGTTTTCCCGCTCCCATGTCCCGCGCGCTCGCGGGTGACGGCCGGATCAAGGTTCGCCTCGCAAGGTATCAGGGCGTGGAAAGCGCCGAAGCGTACAGGCTGGCATAGCGCGACGCCGAGCCCGACCAGCCGAAGGTCTTCGACATGGCATGCTTGCGCATGCGCCGGAACATCGGCTTGCTCCTGAACGTGCCGAAGGCGCGCCCGACGGCGGTTTTCAGACCCTCGCTGGAGAATTGCGAGAACAGGAAGCCGGACTGGCCGTCCTCGATCGTGTCGGCGAGGCCGCCTGTGCGGTAGGCGATCGGCAGCACACCCAGGCGCTGCGCATACATCTGGCTCAGGCCGCAAGGCTCGAAGCGCGACGGCATCAGCAGGAAATCGCTCGCCTCGTACATGGCGCGCGCCTCGGCGTCGTCGAAGCCGATCCTGGCGCCGACCTGCCCCGGAAAGCGCCTGGCGAGCGCCGAGACGGCATCCTCGATCTGCGCTTCGCCCCGGCCGGTGACGACGAGCTGGCCGCCCTTCTGGACAATCATCTCGGCCGAGTCGATCGACAGGTCGATGCCCTTCTGGTGCACGAGGCGCGAGACGATGGCGAAGATCGGCCCGCGCGAGGCCGACAGGCCGAAGGCGTGGCGCACGGCTCTGGCGCTCTCGCTCTTCCAGGCAAGGGGCGATGTGCTGTTGGCAAGCGTCGGCGGCATCCAGCTATCGTCGATGCCGTTGACAATGCCGGTCAGGCGACCTTGCGCCAGCCGCTCGCGCAACAACCCGTCCAACCCGCAGCCATGCTCGGGCGTGGTGATCTCGCGGGCATAGGTCTCGCTGACGGTGGTGACATGCGAGGCGAAAGCCAGCCCCGCCTTCAGGAATGAAAGCTGGCCGTAGAACTCGACGCCATCGACATTGAACGCATGGTCGGGAATGCCCAGCGCGCCGAGCCGCGGCACCGGGAACACGCCCTGATAGGCCAGGTTATGCACGGTCAGGATGGTCGGCGTGTCGATGCCGCGCCAGCGCATGTAACCGGGCGCCAGAGCCGAGGTCCAATCGTTGACGTGGACGAGATCGGGGTGCCAGTTCGGATCGGCGATCCCGGCGGCGATCTCGGCCGCCGCCAGCGACAGCCGGCCGAAGCGGAGATCGTTGTCCCACCACGCCTCGCCGCGCTCATCGCCATAGGGCGAGCCCGGGCGATCGTAGAGTTCGTCGCAGAGCACGACATAGACATCGAGCCCATCCGCCGCCTTCAGGCGGCCGAGTGACCATGGCGGCATGTCCGCCGTGCCCGGCATCGTGCTGACGACATCGATCGTCGGCCTCTTTTCGCGCAGGGCGCGGTAGGCCGGCATGAGAATACGGACGTCGCCGAAGGTGCGCAGCGCGCGCGGCAAAGCCGACGACACCTCGCCGAGGCCGCCTGCCTTGACGAAGTCGCCCATCTCCGAAGTCACGAACAGGATCTTTGCGGTGGGAGCCAGTTTCGGCGCGGCAACAGCCTCGCTGCCCGGCGCCTGAATTACTGCCTCTACTGCTGTATTGCCTAGCAATTCATCACGATGACGGTCCATCACAACGCGATTGCGAAGGGACGGATCGAACATGGCCATGAGTTTTACTCCTAATGCGTGGTGTGAATATGTATTTCGGTAACGCCCCGAGCGGGACAAAGTTCCACTCGTGAGAACAAAAAGACCAAAACACAGTTTTGTGGCCGTATGATGAAGGAACTCTCGTGGTTTGAATACGTTGATGGATGGCGTGAACGGTGGGCGATCAGCCCGCCGCAAGGAGGCTTACGGTAAATCATGGATGAACATAGCGGCAAGACGGCGCGGAATCTCGACATTCAGGCCGGAGACTATACGCGCCGCGGCGCCTGCTTCGACGGCTCCGGCACCAACTTCGCGGTGTTCTCCGCCCATGCCGAGCGGGTCGAGCTTTGCCTGTTCTCACCTGACGGCAAGACCGAGACAGCACGCGTGACGCTGCCCGAATACACCAACGAAATCTGGCACGGTTATGTTCCGAAAATCGGCCCCGGCCAACTCTACGGCTACCGGGTCCACGGCGCCTACGACCCCGACCGGGGCCACCGCTTCAACCCAAACAAGCTGCTGGTCGAGCCTTATGCCCGCGCCCTCCACGGCGAAATCCAGTGGGACAAGGCGGTCTACGGCTACGACACCGCCGGTGGCGAGGATCGCGACCTGAAAATGTCGACCGATGACAGCGCACCCTTCATGCCGAAATGCATCGTCACGGATCTCGACGCCGAACCCGGCGCAAGGCGCAAGCCCGACATCCCGTGGTCCGAGACGGTGTTCTACGAGACGCATCTGCGCGGCTTCACCATGCGCCACCCGGACATCGCCGAGAAGTTGCGCGGCACATTCGACGGCTTCTCGTCGGATGCGGTGATCGAGCACATGCGCGCGCTCGGCGTGACATCGGTCGAATTGCTGCCGATCCACGCCTTCGCCGACGATCACCACCTGGTGGAAAAAGGCCTGCGAAACTACTGGGGGTATAACAGTTTCTGCTTTTTCGCACCCCAGCCGCGCTATCTCGGCCCGAAGGGCGTCGGCGGCTTCCGGGACATGGTGCGCAAGTTCCATGAAGCGAACATCGAGGTGATCCTCGACGTGGTCTACAACCACACCGCCGAGGGCAACGAACTGGGCGCCACGCTCACCTTCAAGGGGCTCGACAACTTCGCCTATTACCGCACCATGCCGGACAAGCCACGCTACTACATCAACGACACCGGCACCGGGAATACTGTCAACACCAGCCATCCGCGCGTGCTGCAACTGATCACGGATTCGCTGCGCTACTGGGCCGAGACGATGGAGGTGGACGGGTTCCGCTTCGATCTCGGCACCATTCTCGGGCGCGAGCCGGAGGGGTTCGACCAGCGCGGCGGCTTCTTCGACGCCGTCGGGCAGGATCCGGTGCTGGCGGGCGTCAAGCTGATCGGCGAGCCATGGGATATCGGCCCCGGCGGCTATCAGGTCGGCGGATTCCCGCCCGGATGGGCCGAGTGGAACGACAAATACCGCGACAGCATCCGCGCCTACTGGAAGGGCGACCACGGCACCCTGCGCGACATGGCGGCCCGCGTCACCGGCTCCGGCGACGTCTATGACCAGCGCGGGCGCCGGCCGTGGTCGAGCGTCAACTTCCTCACCGCCCATGACGGTTTCACGCTGCGCGACGTGGTTTCCTATAACGACAAGCACAACGACGCCAATGGCGAGGACAACAGGGACGGCCACGGCGACAACCGCTCCTACAATTACGGGGCCGAAGGTCCGACCGAGGACGAGGGCATCAACGCCGTGCGCCGCCGGCAGATGCGCAACATGCTGGCAACGCTGCTGCTGTCGCACGGCACGCCGATGATCCTGTCCGGCGACGAGTTCGGCCACACCCAGAACGGCAACAACAACATCTATTGCCAGGATAACGAGCTCGGCTGGCTCGATTGGAACGAGGTCGATGAAACCGGCAGCGCCCAGATCGAATTCGTGCGGCGGCTGCTGGCAATCCGCAAGGAACACGCGATCTTCCGGCGCGCCAGTTTTCGCGACGGGCTGGCGATCCGCTGGATCAATCCGGGCGGCAAGAACCAGACGCCGGAAGAATGGGACGATGACACCGCGCTGGCCATCGGGCTGCTGCTCGGCATGCCGAGCGATGTCGAGGGCGCCGACGATGCCCTGATCCTGTTCAACCCGCAGGACGAGCAGACCGACTTCACGCTGCCGGCGCATCCCGCCAACAAGGATTGGACCGTGCTTGTCGACAGCAATGACGAGGGCGACACCGACAAGAGCCGCAAGTCCGGCCCGGTCTTTGCAATGGCACCACGCTCGCTGGTGATGCTGGTGTAGCAAACCGCGAGCGTCATCCCGCACTAGCGGGCGGGATCGGCGGATCAAGTCCGCCGATGACGGTTGAAAGGTTTGCGCTTACTCTTCCGCCGTCATGGGCCGGCTTGACCGGCCCATCCCGATGCGAAAGGCACAACCACCCGTATCCCCACTCACGGCCGGGGGCGAGACGATAAGGCAAGCGCCACGATCTCGTGTCGGACGCCCTACCGCTTCCGGCCGTAGGGGTTGTCGCTGGTGCGCAGGCTGAGCCGGATCGGCACGCCCGGCAAATCGAAGCTCTCGCGAATGTTGTTGACCAGATAGCGCGTATAGGACGCCGGTAACTGGTTGAGCTGGTTGCCGAACAGCGCGAAATGCGGCGGCCGGGCCTTCGGCTGCGTCGCGTAGCGGATCTTGATGCGGCGCCCCGAGACGGCCGGTGGCGGATGATTGGCAAGCACGCCTTCGAGCCAGCGGTTGAGCTGGCCGGTCGAGACGCGGCGGTTCCACACCTCCTCGACCTGCAGCACGGCATGCATCAGGCGCTCGAGCCCCTGGCCGGTTTCGGCGGAGACCGCGATCACGGGTGCGCCCTTGAGCTGCGGCAACAGGCGGTCGGCCTCCTCGCGCATGATCTTGAGCGGGTTGCCGTTCTGCTCGACCAAGTCCCACTTGTTGAGCGCGATGACCACGGCCCGGCCCTCGCGCTCGATCAGGTCGGCGATCGCCAGGTCCTGCTTCTCGAACGGGATCGTCGCATCGAGCATCAGCACGACGATCTCCGCGAAACGCACCGCGCGCAAACCGTCGGCATTGGCAAGCTTTTCCAGCTTGTCCTGCACGTTGGCGCGCTTGCGCAGGCCGGCCGTGTCGAAAATCTTCAGGGCGCGCTCGCCGAACTGCCAATCGATGCTGATCGAATCCCGCGTGATGCCGGCTTCCGGCCCGGTGAGCAGGCGATCTTCGCCGACCAGCCGGTTGATCAGCGTCGACTTGCCGGCATTCGGCCGCCCGACCACGGCAATGCGGAGCGGTTGCGCCTTGCGCGCGGCGGCGTCATCCGCCTCCTCGGTATCATCGAGCGGCGCCGGCGCGAAGGCGGCAAGCTGCTCGAACAGTTCCGAGAAACCGTCGCCATGTTCGGCCGAAAGCGGCACCGGATCGCCGAAGCCGAGATCGTAGGCCTCGTAAGCGCCGGCGAGGCCGCCACGCCCTTCGGACTTGTTGGCGATCAGCACCACCGGCTTGTCGGCGCGCCGCACGAGTTCGGCGAAATGGCGATCGGTCGGCGTCACGCCAGTGCGGGCATCCATCATGAACAGCACGAGGTCGGCGTCGCGCACGGCGGCTTCCGTCTGGCGCTGCATGCGGCCGGTCAGGCTGTCGGCGGCGGCCTCCTCGAGCCCGGCGGTGTCGATGATGCGGAAATCGAGATCGCCGAGATGGCCCTCGCCCTCGCGCCGGTCACGTGTCACGCCGGGCTGGTCGTCGACCAGCGCCAGCTTCTTGCCGACGAGCCGGTTGAAGAGGGTCGATTTGCCGACATTCGGCCGACCGACAATGGCGACCGTGAAGGTCATGAAATGTCCCGTTCAGCTTTTGGGCACGGGTCCGCCGCGCACGAGTTCCAGCATGAGTTGCGCGCGCTGGCGCTGGCTGGGCGGCGCCTCGCGGTCAACCACGATCTGATCGAACCATTTGCCGGCGGATTCAAGTTCGCCGGTGCGATAGCTGACCAGGCCCATCAACTCGCGCGCCGAATTGCGCCAGGCGCCGCCGGCCGAAGCCAACCCCTCGACGCGCTTCGCCATATCCTGATAGCTCGCGCTATCGACCTCGAGCGTCGCCGCCCTGATCTGCGCCAGTTCACGCAGCACCTGCGACAGGCCGCTATCGCCGGCCAGCGCATCGAACGCCTTTACCGCGCCGGGCTTGTCGGTCTGCGCCAGATCGGCGGCCGCGCGGAAACTCGCCAGGATGCGATAGCCGCCGTGCCCGGAGGTCGCGAGCTTGCTGAACAGCGCGTCGGCTTCCTTGGCCTTGCCGGCCTTGGAGAGGCTGATCGCCTGCTCGAAGGACACGCCGTCGGCCTCGGCGGAACTTGCCTTCTGCCACATGTAATAGCGCCAGCCACCGAATGCAGCGAGCGCCAGCACCACCAGCACGACGAGCAGCGTTCCGTGACGCTGCCACAGGCGCTCGAGCTTCTCGCGCCTGAGTTCCTCATCGATTTCACGGAACAGATCGCTCATACGTCACATCACTTTGGAAAACACTGGACACCGCCGGCCCGGCGCTATGTTGGCTACTGCCCTGCCGGCTAACACAACCGCGCCGGAAAGGCGAGGAGCCAGACCAGGAAATCGCCAGTTCATGACGTCGCTGACTCATGCCTTGGCAAGGCGCGCCGCATAGAGCTCCGGCTTGAACCCGACGAGCAGCCCGCCCGCATCCTCCAGCACCGGGCGCTTGATCATCGACGGCTGCGCCAGCATCAGGCCGATGGCGCGAGCACGATCCAGGCCCTGCCGCTCCGCCTCCGGCAGCTTGCGGAACGTCGTGCCGGCGCGGTTGAGCAACACCTCCCAGCCGACCTGGTCCACCCACACTTCAAGCCGCTCGCGCGCGATACCCGCCTGCTTGTAATCGTGGAAGCGGTAGGCAATGCCCTGCCCGTCCAGCCAATCACGCGCCTTCTTCATGGTGTCGCAATTCTTGATGCCGTAAATGACGATGCCGTCCTGCTCCATTCCGCTCGCCTTTCATGTCTTGCTACCTCGTGTTGCCGGCCCCGCCAGCCTCACGTCAAGCCCATCCGTGCCGGCAGGCGCCAATGGCTCACGCAAGGCCCAGCGGCCAAGATGCCTGTGGCGGCTCTGCCCGAACAGACTATGCACCAACAGGAACTCCCGCGCCCGCCAGGCGATCGGGCTTTCGAGCGCGATATCCGGAATGGCGCGCCGATCGCGCAGCAGCGTCAGGTGCGGCGTGAAGCCGGCCGCCAGTCCGGACGGCAACCCGGCGCATTTGAGGCCAAGGCCGATCTGGCGCGACAGGACATTGAACCCCTCTGCCCCTTCGCCGCAGCACAGGACGAGCGGCCGCCGCGTGCCGTTGCGAAAACTCACCAACCGATCGAGCACCACATCGAAAGCCGGCGCCGCAACGCCGGCGCCGACGGCGTTTGCCCGCGCCACCAAGCGCTGCGGCAAGCCGGCATGCCGGCCGAGAGCGTTCAGCGACACATGCAAGCGGTCGGGCGTATAGAGCCTGCCGACGAAGCCGTATTGCGCACGCCACGCCGCCGCCCGCTCGACGATCAGCCGCGCCGTGCGCTCGTCGGGCAATACGGCAAAATACAGCGCGTCGCGCCGTTGTGCGTCCTCGGCGGCACCCGGCTGGAGCGCCATCGCCAAATCCAGTTCGAGTTGCATCCCGACCACATCGCCATCGCCTCCCTGACCTGTCTGTTCTATATATGTTCTCATAAACGAATGCAAGCAGGCGACGCGCCTGAGGTCTCAAACGAAGCGCAACACCCGTTTAAGGTGTTGGCATGGCATGACATTATCGACGGCTTGACGCTGAGGCGCGATCCGCGATTGCCCGCCTATCGGGCGAAGGACATTGGCTGCGCCGGATCGCGGCGGCGCCTTCTCTAAAGCGCCTTTCGACCGGCCAATGACGGTAATGGAGTGGTTCAGCCCGATCGGAACCGGCTCCAATTATGGGTGGGGCAAGTTCGCGGCAGGCGAACTTGCTCTAGCCGCGATGATCTTTCCGGGCCGATGGGCTCGACCTTCCCGCGCGTTGCGTGCAGACAACGATCGCGGCTTGCCCAGTATTGTGCAATGAGCATTCGGCGGCGACGGGAGAAAACGATTGATATTGCCGATCTGGGCGCGCGCCCTCAGCGCGACCCTTCTCGTCCAGACGATGAGTTCTTTCGCCGCCGCCGCCCTGCCACTTCTCGGCCCCGTCCTGACGCAACGCTGGAGCATGGCGCCTGAAGGCATCGGCTATGTCTCGGCCGTCCTGGCCATCGGCATCTGCTGGTATCTGGCTTGCGGGGGACCGATGCTGCGCCATGTCGGGCCGGTTCGCTCCTTGCAGCTGGGCCTGGCCATCGTCGCGATAGGGTTGCTGCTGCTGGCGATGCCGTTCCAGATGGCGGGGTTGACGGGGGCGCTGATGATCGGCCTTGGCCTTGGCCCCAATACGCCGGCCGGCAGCCAGATATTGATGCTCACCGCGCCGGCCCCGCACCGCAGCCTGATCTTTTCGATCAAGCAAGCCGGAGTGCCCCTTGGCGGCGCGATCGCCGGCATCCTGGTGGCCGATATGGTGCTCGGTTTCGGATTTTTCGGCGCCATCGCGACCATGGCGGCCGCGATGCTGGTCAGCGCCCTGCTCGTGCAGCCGTTTCAGAAGCAACTGGATGCCGACAGATCGCTTGATCGGCGCTGGCCCCGGATGTTCGTGTCCCTGTCCAGCTTTGCGTGGTCGATCCGCATTCTCGGGCGGCACCGGCATTTGCCGATGCTAACCGCGATCGGTGTGTCATTCTCGACCGTTCAATCCTGCGTGACTGCATTTACCGCGACATATCTTGTCACCCAGCACGGCAAGACTCTGGCCGAGGCCGGCCTGCTCATGGCCGCGCTGCTCGCGACCAGCACGCTTGCCCGCGTGGCGTTTGGCTGGCTGGCCGATCGCCTGGACCGTGGATTGTTGCTGCTCGCCGTTTTGGCGATCTGCACCAGCGCGACCGTCGTCGCCATGGTGACGGTCGGTCTTGCGGAGCCGTGGCTTGCCTATGCCTGCATGGTTGCCGTGGGCGCCACCTCGCTCGGCTGGAACGGCGTGCATATGGCCGAACTCGCACGTATCGCGCCGATGGACCATATTGGCGAGGTCACCTCGGCCGCCAGTCTTTGCGGCTTCATCGGCGCCGTCGGCGGGCCCGTGGTCTTCGCCGCCGCCGTGAGCGTGACAGGCAGCTTCGAGTGGGCCTTCGTGCTTTTCGCGGCCCAGCTTGCCTTGTTCGGGGCCTTCACATTGTGGCGCGAACTGACGCTGCCGCGGGGTTGAGGCAAGGTCAGACCGCAGCCCAGCCCCATCTCACCCTTGGCAGACAGCTTGTTGATCTCGCGGCCAACACCCGCATGACGCAAGCGTAGCGCGAGCCGTTATGGGCGATTACGCAAAGGAAAAATGGCGGAGACGGAGGGATTCGAACCCTCGAAGCCCCTTTCAGGGCTTGCTCATTTAGCAAACGAGTGCCTTCAGCCTCTCGGCCACGTCTCCGGCTGGCGCTGTATGCCCGACAATGCAGCGACTTGCAAGGAAGCGCCGCCGGTACTCCCGCGAAAAACCCGCGACCCCGCGCCTCAGTGAAGCCGGAGCCACTCCCGCGCGGCACGCTGGGCGCAGGCGATCTGCTCGCCGGCCATTTCGGCCGAAATTTCCGCGCGCATCCGTGCTGCCTCGCCATCGCCGCGCACGGCCGCGATGTTGAACCACTTATGCGCGCTGACGAGATCCGCCGGCACGGCGCGCCCGCTGGCGAACATCATGCCCAGTTCGAAATAGCGGCCGTTTCCCTCCGCCTCTGCGATCATCCGTTCCATGTTCCGCTCCTGCACGATCCTCGGGAGGGTTGGCCCCTCCTCGGTTGATGGCCTGATCTTGCGCGCAGTTTTTCAAGAGGGCGTTAAGCAGGACGCTTAATGATGAGTTGCGGCAATTTTAGAAGATCACATGTGAACCAACGCCTCGCGCGCCGCGCACAGACCTGGATTTGGCCATGGGGCGCATGCTGACGAAACCTTGCCGCACGAATCGCGTTAAGGTCGGACACGATCCATGGAGGCCGACATGAAGCTCATCGCCGCAGCCATGAGCGCGCTAGCCGCTGGTGCGATCTCCATAAGCCCCGTCGCGGCCCAGGATGCCTCGGGCACTTGGTTGCGCGACAACGGCAGTTCCAAGGTCAAGATCGGCAAATGCGGCGAGGCGCTGTGTGGCCGCATCGTCTGGGTCAGGGACAGCACACACAGCGACAGCACCGGCGAGCGCGTCTTCTACGACATGAAGCCAAGCGGGCCGGGCGAATGGCACGGCTCCGCCTTCAACCCGGAGGACGGCAGGACCTATAGCGGCAAGATGGTGCTCTCCGGCAACCGCCTGACGACCAGCGGCTGCGTGCTGGGCGGCCTGATCTGCAAGTCCGTCAAGTGGAGCCGCAGCGACTGAGGCTTCGCCCCTCAGGCAGGCGCATTGCCGAACAGTAGTTGCTGCACCTTCGGGTCGTGCGCGTTGAGGGTGCCCCGATCCTCCTTGTTGACCGCGAGGCCACGCTGCACGGCCGGGCGCGCCGTCACCGCCTCGAACCAGCGCTTGAGATGCGGAAAATCGTCGAGGACCTGGCCCTGCTTCTCCCACGGCTTGATCCAGCCGATGCAGGCCATGTCGGCAATCGAATAGTCTCCGGCAAGGTAAGCGCGGTCGGCGAGGCGCTTGTCCATGACGCCGTAGAGGCGTTTGGTCTCGTTCGTGTAGCGGTTGATGGCGTAATCGATCTTTTCCGGCGCATAGCCTCGGAAATGGTGGGTCTGGCCGGCCATCGGCCCGAGACCGCCGACCTGCCAGAACAGCCATTGCTCGACCTCGACGCGCTGGCGCTCATCGGCCGGATAGAAGCGGCCGGTCTTGCGGCCGAGATATTGCAGGATCGCGCCCGATTCGAACACCGAGATCGGCTTGCCGTCCAGCCCCTCGGGATCGACGATGGCGGGCATGCGGTTATTCGGCGAAATGGCGAGAAAGTCCGGCTTGAACTGGTCGCCCTGCGAGATATTGACCGGAATGACGCGATAAGGCAGGCCGCATTCCTCGAGCATGATGGAAATCTTCCAGCCATTTGGGGTCGGCCAGTAATAGAGATCGATCGGCTTGCCTGGCATCGTGCATTCCTTTCGTGCAATGAGCGCTACCATGCCCGTGCATCGTGGCTTGTGCCGGTGCGTCATCGCACGCGTGGCGCGCCCGCGTGTTCGCGGTGGCTTCACGCCGATTTCAACCGCACCATTGGCGACAAAAGCCGGCTTGGCCTTATAATCACGGCGGCGGGGCGGCGGTTACGGGAGATTCGCAATGAAGGCGATGCTGTTTGCGGTGGCACTGATGGCAAGCGGCATTGCCGGCGCCGCAGCGCAGACCACGGGCACGGCCGGCCATCGCCAGCCGCAGGCGCACCCTGCCCCGGCTGCGTCGGCGCCAGCCGCCAAGGCCCACCCCGCGCAGAAGCGGCATCTGTCGCGCTGGCAGCGGCGCGCCGAATGCCTGCGGCGCTACCGCGAGAGCCGCCCCAAATTCAATCTCAGAAAGCGCAAATGGCCGGCGTTCTATGCCAAGTGCAATGCCAGACTGCGGCGCGATTCCGATACGCGGCGCGACGGCACGACCCCGGCGGTCAGGAAGAAATAACGCCTCAGCGCGCCAGGCGCTTCTTGAAGGCGACGCTGGTTTTTGCGTAGCCGTGCTGCTCGTAGAAGCGGTGGGCGTTGACGCGCCTGGCGTCGGAGGACAGCGTGATCAACGTTGCTCCGCGCGCGCGAGCGCGCTCTTCGGCCACGGCCAGCATCGCGGCGCCGACGCCCTGCCCGCGCGCCGCGGCGGAGACGAAGACCGATTCGAGGATGCAGCGCAGCCCGCCATGCCCGCCAATATGCGGAGAGAACAGCACCTGAATGGTGCCGACGACCGCGCCTTCGTGGCGGGCAACGTATAATTCGACCGCCGGGCTGGCGGCGATGGCATGGAAACCGCGCTCGTAAGCCGGGCGGTTTTCCTCGCTCCAGGCATCACCGGCGCCGCCAACCTCATCGTCGCCATAGACCGCGACGATACCGGGCAGATCATCGATCGTGGCGCGCGCGACGACCAGACTTGCGATTGCTGTCATGATGGCTGGGTCCGATTGGCTGGCACGAACCAGGGAAATAGTGCATGAGGCGGCGCGCGAAAACGAAATTCACGAGTTTTGCCTGATGATATACGCGACATGACCATCGCCTCACTCGTCGATGCAGCGATTGCCTTCTCGCGCGACCATCAGGCCTGGGTGCCGGCGCTGGTTTTCGTGCTGGGACTGCTTGAATCGCTGGCCTTTCTGTCGATCGTCGTGCCGTCCAGCGTCATCCTGCTGTCGATCGCCAGCCTGTTCGGCGCGGCTGGCCTGCGCTTCGAGCCGCTGGTGATCGCCGGCGGACTCGGCGCCTCGCTCGGCTATGCGATCTCCTATTGGCTCGGCCTGTATTTCCAGGCCGACATCCTGAGAATCTGGCCGTTCTCACGCCACCCGGCCATGGTCGAGCGCGCCGAACGCTTCTTCCGGCGCTTCGGTGTGCTGAGCGTGTTCCTCGGGCATTTCTTCGGGCCGGTGCGCGCGGTCATCCCGGTGCTGGCCGGCATCGCCAACATGCGCGCCGTGCCGTTCCAGATCGCCAACGTGCCCTCCGGCTTCCTGTGGGCCGTGCTGGTGATGGGGCCGGGCTATTTCGCGACCTCGTCCTCGACGCTGGCGCCGTTCTGGAACACGCTGCGCAGCTGGATCGGCGGTTGAAGCCTACAAGGCCCGCTCGAAGCGGTATTCTTGACTGTTCGAGATGTCGCCGAGCGGGCGCGCGCCACCGACGCGGCTGAAGCCGAGCCGCTGATACATGGCATGGGCACCGGCAAAGCGGGTATCGCTAAACAGGATCATGCGGCTCGCGCCGGCCTCGACCGCCCGCGCCAACATCGCTTCCGACAGGCGCCGGCCGAGCCCGCGCCGTTGCAGGTCGGGCCGGACATAGACGCGGTGCAACTCCGCCACGCCCTGCTCGGGAAAGTGCAGCGCAGCACAGGCGCCGACGCGGCCGCGCTCATCCTCGATGACGAAGAAGCCGCCCGGCGGCGGAAAGCTCTGGCCCGGCCGCAGCAGGTCCTTGAGGTCGTCATGTGGATCGACAAAGCAGCCGGGGTAATCGGCGAAGCACAGCGCGAGCAGCCCGAACAGCTCCTGCGCATCCGCATCCGTTACCGGGCGGAGCGCGGGAGTTGGGCCAGCCGCCGCCGCCAAGCGCCCTACTCCAGCCCGAGCTTCGACTTCAAGATGGCATTGACGGCGGCCGGGTTCACCTTGCCGCCCGACGCCTTCATGGTCTGGCCGACGAACCAGCCGAGCAAGGTCGGCTTGAGCTTGACCTGCTCGACCTTGTCCGGATTGGCGGCGATGATATCGTCGACCACCTTCTCGATGGCGCCGGTATCGGTGACCTGCTTCATGCCGCGCGTCTCGACGATGGCGGCCGGGTCGCCGCCCTCGTTCCACACGATCTCGAACAGGTCCTTGGCGATCTTGCCCGAGATGGTTTCGTTGCCGATCAGGTCGATGATGCCGCCGAGCTGGTCCGGGCTGACGGGCGAAGCGTCAAGCGCGAGCCCTTCCTTGTTGAGGCGGCCGAACAACTCGTTGATGACCCAGTTCGCGGCGAGCTTGCCGTCGCGGCCCTTGGCCACCGCCTCGAAATAATCGGCGTTCTCGCGCTCCAGCGTCAACACCATCGCGTCATAGGGCGAAACGCCGAAATCGGCGATCAGGCGCGCCTTCTTGGCGTCGGGCAGTTCCGGCAGGCCGCTTCTCAGCTCGTCGACGTAACCTTGCGTGAACTCGAGCGGCAGCAGGTCGGGGTCGGGGAAGTAGCGGTAGTCATGCGCTTCCTCCTTGGAGCGCATCGAGCGCGTCTCACCCTTGCCGGCATCGTAGAGGCGGGTTTCCTGGTCGATCTCGCCGCCATCCTCGAGGATGCCGATCTGGCGGCGCGCCTCGAACTCGATCGCCTGGCCGATGAAGCGGATCGAGTTGACGTTCTTGATCTCGCAGCGCGTGCCGAGCGGCTCGCCGGGGCGGCGCACCGAGACGTTGACGTCGGCGCGCAGGTTACCCTTCTCCATGTCGCCGTCGCAGGTGCCGAGATAGCGCAGGATGGAACGCAGCTTGGCGACATAGGCCTTCGCCTCCTCGCTGGAGCGCATATCCGGCTTGGAGACGATCTCCATCAACGCCACGCCCGAACGGTTGAGATCGACGAAGGACATGCGCGGGTCCTGGTCATGCAGCGACTTGCCGGCATCCTGTTCCAGATGCAGCCGCTCGATGCGGATGTCGATCGGCTCATCCTCGCCCGGCACGTCGATCAGCACCTGGCCCTCGCCGACGATCGGGCTCTTGTACTGGCTGATCTGGTAGCCCTGCGGCAGGTCGGGGTAGAAATAATTCTTGCGGTCGAAGGTCGAGCGCAGGTTGATCTCGGCCTTGAGGCCGAGCCCGGTGCGCACGGCCTGGGCGACGCATTCCTCGTTGATCACCGGCAGCATGCCCGGCATCGCCGCATCGACGAGGCTGACATGGCTGTTGGGCTCGCCGCCGAAGGCGGTGGCGGCGCCCGAGAACAGCTTGGCCTGCGAGTTGACCTGGGCATGGACCTCCAGGCCGATGATCATCTCCCAGTCACCGGTGGCGCCCCTGATCATGCGCTTGGCGTCCGGGGTGCGGATTTCCTGATCCATGCTCGTCACCTGTCTCCGCGCTGCGTACCAAATCGCACGCCCAATTCCTGTCGGTTTGGTAATGCTTCGCCGAACTTGCTTCAAGGGCGCGTGGCGCGTCGGACCCCGAATTCGGCGCCGCACCTGCAACGGCAAGAGTGTGAGGCGGGCGGTTCTACCCCGAAAACGGGATTCCTGCGCCCAATCTATGCTGCATCGCAACAAGTTTATTCTGCCGGGGACACCCGCAATGACACGATTCTTTTCTCTTCCGCTGGTTGCCGTCGCGGTGGCGGGCCTGTCATTTTCCACCTTTGGCGCCCTCGCTCAGGGTGCCCCACCCGCGCCGCCAGTGACCGTCGCCGCGCCACTCGCCAGAAAAGTGGCGCAATGGGACGAATATACCGGGCGTTTCGAGGCAGCCTCGCATGTCGAGATCCGCGCGCGGGTATCCGGCTTCATTGACAAGGTCGCCTTTACGGATGGCGCGCTCGTCAAGAAGGGCGACCTTTTATTCGTCATCGACCAGCGCCCTTATCGCATTGCGGTAGAAGCGGCGCGCGCCGATGTCGCAAAAGCGAAGGCGCAGGTCGACGTGGCGCAAACCGATGTCGGGCGCGCCAACTCCCTCCAGCAATCGCATGTGCTGAGCCAGCGCGACATCGACCAGCGCCGCGCCACGCTCAACGTCGCCAAGGCGACGGCGCTGGCGGCGGAGGCCGAACTCGACACCGCCGAACTCAACCTCGCATGGACCGAGGTGCGCGCGCCGATCAGCGGCCGCATCTCGGACAAGAAGGTCGATGTCGGCAACCTGATCTCGGGCGGACAGGCCGGGGCGACATTGCTGACCACCATCGTCAGCACCGACCCGATCAACTTCGTGTTCGAGGCGTCCGAAGCCGATTACGTGCGCTACAGCCGGCTCGCCAAGGAAGGAGCGCGGCCGTCATCGCGCGAGGCGCCCACGCCCGTGCAGGTCAGGCTGTCCGACAAGAGCCAGTGGGATCGTACCGGCGCGATGGACTTTCTCGACAATCAGGTCAATCCGCGCTCGGGCACGATCCGCGGCCGCGCGGTGTTCGCCAACCACGACAACTTCCTGACGCCGGGCACGTTCGGGCGCATGCGGCTGTTCGGCGGCGACATCGAAGCCCTGATGGTGCCCGATGCCTCCATCGTCGCCGATCAGGCCCGCAAGATCGTGATGGTGGTCGGCCCCGACAGCAAGGTCGTCGGCAAGCCGGTGACGCTCGGCCCGATCATCGATGGGCTACGCGTCGTGCGTAGCGGCCTGTCGCGCGACGACAAGGTGATCATCACCGGCCTCGCCAACCCATTCGTGCGGCCCGGCGTGCAGGTCGTGGTCCAGGCCGGCACCATCCAGCTCGCAGCCACCAACTGACGCGCAATCCGCGACTTCAGGGGCAAGCCATGCGCTTTTCACATTTCTTCATCGACCGGCCGATCTTCGCGGCCGTGCTGTCGATCCTCATCACGATTACCGGGCTGATCGCCCAGCGCGCGCTGCCGATCTCGGAATATCCCGAGATCGCCCCGCCGACCGTCAGCATCACGGCGAGCTATCCCGGCGCGTCGGCGAAGGTGGTTTCCGAAACGGTGGCGACGCCGATCGAGCAGGAGGTCAACGGCGTCGACAACATGCTCTATATCGAATCGCAGTCGACCGGCGACGGCAACGTGACGATCAACGTCGTGTTCAAGCCCGGCACCGATGTCGACCAGGCGCAGGTGCTGGTGCAGAACCGCGTCGCGGTCGCCGAACCGCGCCTGCCCGAATCGGTGCGCCAGATCGGCATCACGACGCGAAAGGCCTCGCCCGACCTGATGATGGTCGTGCACATGCTGTCGCCTGACGATTCGCGCAGCGCGCAATATGTCTCCAACTACGCCACGCTCTACGTCAAGGACGTGCTCGGGCGGGTCGACGGCGTCGGCAACGTGCAGGTGTTCGGCGCGCGCGATTATGCGATGCGCGTCTGGCTCGACCCGGCCCGCGTGGCGGCGCGCAACCTGACCGCGAGCGAGGTCGTCGCCGCCATCCGTGCCGCCAACGTGCAGGTCGCGGCCGGCGCCATCAACCAGCCGCCGGCTTCGCCCGATGGCGCGTTCCAGCTTTCGGTGCAGACGCAAGGCCGCCTCGCCGACCCGGAGGAATTCGGCAATATCGTCATCCGCGCCGGCGACAATGGCGAGGTGGTGCGGGTGCGCGATGTGGCGCGCGTCGAACTCGGCGCGCAGGATTACAACGTCAATTCCTACCTCTCGAACAAGGTCGCGACCGCGATCGTGATCTTCCAGCGCCCGGGCTCGAATGCGCTGGCGACGAGCGCCGCCATCCTCCACCAGATGGAAACGCTCAAGAAGGATTTCCCGGCCGGCGTCGACTATTCGGTGGTCTACAACCCGACCGTCTTCATCCAGGAATCGGTCAACGAGGTCGTCAAGACGCTGTTCGAGGCGATGATCCTCGTCGTCATCGTGGTGATCCTGTTCCTGCAAACCTGGCGCGCGGCGATCATCCCGGTACTCGCCATCCCGGTCTCGCTGGTCGGCACCTTTTTGGTGATGGACGCCGCCGGCATCTCGTTCAACACGCTGTCGCTGTTCGGGCTCGTGCTGGCGATCGGCATCGTCGTCGATGACGCCATCGTGGTGGTCGAAAACGTCGAACGCTATCTGCGCATGGGCTACACGCCGAAGGAGGCCGCCCACAAGACGATGGACGAGGTCGGCGGCGCGCTGCTCGCCATCGCCATCGTGCTGTGCGCGGTGTTCATCCCGACCGCCTTCATCAGCGGGTTGCAGGGCTCGTTCTACCGCCAGTTCGCGGTGACGATCGCCGCCTCGACGGCGATCTCGTGCTTCGTCTCGCTGACGCTGTCGCCGGCGATGGCGGCGCTGCTGCTCAAGCCGCATGTCCATGACGCGCCGCAAACCGGCCTCCTCTACCGGCTTGGTGCGCCGCTGCGCTGGTTCTTCGGCCGGTTCAACCGCGCCTTCGAGGCGATGGGCAACGGCTATGCAAGGCTGACGCGCCGGCTCGTACGGGTGCTCGGCCTGATCCTCGTCGTCTATGCCGCACTGCTGGGCGCGACCTACTGGAGGCTCGAGGCGACGCCGACCGGGCTGATCCCGCAACTCGACCGCGGTTATTTCATCGCCGTGTTCCAGTTGCCGCCGGGTGCGACGCTCGAGCGCACCGACAAGGTCATCCGCCAGGCCGGCGACATCATCAAGGCGCGGCCGGGCGTCAAGGACTCGGTCGCCTTTACCGGTTTCGACGGCGCGACCTTCACCAACGCGCCCAATAGCGGCGTGATCTTCGTCAGCCTAAAGGATTTCGACGAGCGCGAGAAGGAGCACCTGACGACGCAGGGCATCCTCACGGACCTGCGCCAGCATCTGGCCGTGATTAACGACGCCTTCGTGCTGGTGCTGGAGCCGCCGGCCGTGCCCGGCATCGGCACCGGCGGCGGCCTGAAGGGCTATGTGCAGGATCGCAGCGGCGCAGGGCTGCCGGCGCTCGAAGGTGCTGCCTGGGCCGTTGCCGGCACGGCCGCGCACACGCCGGGGCTGACACAGGCCTTCACCCTGTTCAACACGCGCACGCCGCAGATCTATGCCGATATCGACCGCACCAAGGCGGAAATGCTCGGCGTGCCGATCAACCGCATCTTCGAGACGCTGTCGATCTATATGGGCTCGGCCTATATCAACGACTTCAACCTGCTCGGGCGCACCTATCGCGTCACCGCGCAGGCTGACAACCAGTATCGCCTGACGCCGCGCGACATCGCCAACCTGAAGACGCGCAGCGACAGCGGCGCCATGGTACCGATCGGCGCGGTGGCGAATTTCAACGACACCACAGGCGCCTATCGCGTGCCGCGCTACAACCTCTATCCGGCGGCGGAGGTGCAGGTGGCGCTCGCGCACGGCTTCTCCTCAGGGCAAGGCATCGCGGCGATGGAGAAGATCGCCAAGGAGAAACTGCCGGCCGGATTCGGCTTCGAATGGACCGAAATCGCGTTGCAGGAGAAGCTTGCCGGCAACACGGCGGCGATCGCCTTCGGCCTCGCGGTGGTGTTCGTGTTCCTGCTGCTGGCCGCCCTTTACGAAAGCGTGCTGCTGCCGCTGGCGGTGATCCTGATCGTGCCGATGTGTATCCTGGCGGCGATGATCGGCGTCAACCTGCGCGGCCTCGACCGCAATGTGCTGGTCGAGATCGGGCTGGTGGTACTGGTCGGGCTCGCCGCCAAGAACGCCATCCTGATCGTCGAGTTCGCCAAGCAGGGCGAGGACGAGGGCAAGTCGCGCTTCGAGGCGGCGGTCGAAGCCGCACGCACGCGCCTGCGGCCGATCCTGATGACCTCGCTCGCCTTCATCCTCGGCGTGGTGCCGCTGGTGATCGCGACGGGGGCCGGCGCCGAAATGCGCCAGTCGCTCGGCACGGCGGTGTTCGCCGGCATGCTCGGCGTGACGCTGTTCGGGCTGCTGTTCACCCCGGCCTTCTACGTGTTCACACGCTGGATCGCCGGGCTGTTCGGTAAGCGGCCGGTGCCCCACAGCGCACCGCCGGCCGAGATGCAGCCGCACTAAGAAAAAAGCCCCGGTCCGACCGGGGCTTTTTTTGTATCAGTGCAGGATCTGGCTGAGGAACAGCTTGGTGCGTTCGTGCTGCGGGTTCTTGAAGAACTCGTCCGGCTTGTTCATCTCGACGATCTGGCCGCCATCCATGAAGATCACCCGGTCGGCGACCTGGCGGGCAAAGCCCATCTCATGCGTGACGCACAGCATGGTCATGCCGTCATTGGCGAGGCCGACCATGGTGTCGAGCACTTCCTTGACCATTTCCGGATCGAGCGCCGAGGTCGGCTCGTCGAACAGCATGATCTTCGGGCTCATGCACAGCGAGCGGGCGATCGCCACGCGCTGCTGCTGGCCGCCGGACAGCTGGCCGGGATATTTGTTGGCCTGCTCGGGGATCTTGACGCGGGTGAGGTAATGCATCGCCACCTCCTCCGCTTCCTTCTTCGGCATCTTGCGCACCCAGATCGGCGCCAGCGTGCAGTTCTCGAGGATGGTCAGATGCGGGAACAGGTTGAAATGCTGGAACACCATGCCGACGTCGCGGCGCACCTCGTCTATCTTCTTCAGGTCGTTGGTGAGTTCGACGCCGTCAACGACGATCTGACCCTTCTGGTGCTCTTCCAGCCGGTTGATGCAGCGGATCATCGTCGACTTGCCGGAACCCGACGGGCCGCACACGACGATCTTCTCGCCGCGCGTCACCTTGAGATCGATATCCTTGAGGACGTGGAAATCGCCGAACCACTTGTTGACACCGTTCATTTCAACGGCGACTTCCGTGTTCAGGGCCGTTGGCTTGAGGTTGGGAGCGGCGCTCATCATCAATTCTCCGGTCTAACGCTTGTCGGCTTTGGCAAGGCGACGTTCCATGCTCTGCGAGTAGAGCGCCATAGCGTAACAGCACACAAAATAAAACAGGGCAGCGAAGGCATAGCCTGTGTAACTCGTCACGGGCGTGGCCCAGTTGGGGTCGTTCATACTCACCTGGACCGTGGTGAGGAAGTCGAAGATGCCGACAATCGTCACCAGACTGGTGTCCTTGAACAGGCCGATAAAGGTGTTGACGATGCCGGGGATGACCAGCTTCAGCGCCTGCGGCAGGATGATGAACACCATGCTCTGCCAGTAGCCGAGGCCGAGCGATTGCGCGCCCTCATACTGGCCGCGCGGCATGGCCTGCAAGCCGCCACGCACCACCTCGGCCATATAGGCGGCTGAAAACAGCGCGATGCCGATGATGACGCGCAGCAGCGCATCCGGCTGCATGCCCTGCGACAGGAACAGCGGCAGCATGCGGTTGCTCATGAACAGCACGGTAATCAGCGGGACGCCGCGCACGAACTCGATGAATACCACCGAGGCGAAGCGCACGAACGGCAGCCGCGACCGTCGCCCGAGCGCCAGCAGGATGCCGAAAGGCAGCGAGAACACGATGCCGATCAGCGACAGCACCATGGTGACGAGCACGCCGCCCCACAGGTTGGTGGAGACCGGCGGCAGGCCGAGCCAGCGCGCTCCCAGCAGCAGGAAGAAGGCCGAGACCGGGAAGACGAGGAAGAAATACAGCGCGCCCCACACCCGCAGCGGCGCACGCGGCCACAGCATCCAGGCGATGCCGACCGCCGCCATCACGAAGGTGAGGTTGACGCGCCAGCGCTCGGAAAGCGGGTACTGGCCATAGATATAATAGCCGATGCGGTTGGTCACGAACGGCCAGCACGAGCCGACCGGGCGCCCGACATTCGCCGCCAGGCAGGCATCGCGGTTCGAGCCGCTCCAGACCGCATCGATGAACAGGAAGTTCACCACCGGCACGGCGACGAGATAAATCGCATACAACCCGAGCAGCGTCAGGACCGCGTTCGGGATCGACGAGAACAGGTTGTTGCGGACCCAGGCGATCCAGCCGCTCTCGAGCAGCGGCGGCGGCAGGTCGGGCGACGGTTCCTTGCGCACATAGACGCCGGGCTGCGCGGTGGCGTTGGCGACGGATTCGGAAGCGAGCGTCATCGTGCCACCTTTCAGCGTTCAACCAGCATGACGCGGCTGTTGTAGACATTCATGATGGCGGAGGTGACGAGCGAAATCACCAGATAGACCAGCATGGTCAAGAGGATGACCTCGAGCGCCTGCCCGGTCTGGTTGAGCACCGTGCCGGCGAAGATCTGCACCAGGTCGGGATAGCCGATATAGACCGCGAGCGAGGAATTCTTGGTCAGGTTGAGGTACTGGCTGGTCAGCGGCGGCACGATCACCCGCATGGCCTGCGGCACCACCACGAGCTTGAGGGTGGTGCCGGAACGCAGCCCGAGGGCGTGCGCCGCCTCGGTCTGCCCACGCGACACGGCGAGGATGCCGGCACGCACGATCTCGGCGATGAACGCGGCGGTATAGATCACCAGGCCGAGCAGCAGCGCCACGAATTCGGGATAAACCTGCAGGCCGCCACGGAAATTGAAGCCCTGGAGCTTCGGAATGTCGAAGGTGACCGGCATGCCGGCGGCGAAATAGGCGAGCAACGGCAGGCCGATGACGAGGCCGAGCATGGTCCAACCGACCGGATATTGCTTGCCGGTCTCGGCCTGCTGCCTGCGCGCCCAGCGGCGGAACGCGATCGCCCCGACAACCCCGACGATCAAGGCGATACCCATCAGCCACGAACCCGCACCGAACTGCGGCTGCGGCATGAACAGGCCACGGTTGTTGATGACGACGCCGGCGCCGAGATGGAAGGACTGGCGCGGGTTGGGCAGCGGCTTGAGCACCGCGTTGTACCAGAACAGCAGTTGCAGCAGCAGCGGGATGTTGCGGATGCTCTCGACATAGATCTTGGCGATGCGCGCCACGATCCAGTTGCTCGACAGGCGCGCGATGCCGATGGTGAAGCCAAGGATCGTCGTCAGCACGATACCGACTGCAGCGACCAGAAGCGTGTTGAGCAGGCCGACGATGAAAGCATCGAAATAGGTGCTGGCATCGGCGCTGTAGGGAATCAGATGCTGATTGATGTCGAAGCCGGCTTTTTCCCAGAAGAAGCCGAAGCCGGTGCGGATATTGGCATCGTTCATGTTGTCGGTGGCGTTCTTCGCCGCCGCCCAGAACAGCCAGACCAGCGCCGCCACCAGGACGACCTGAAAGAAATAACCACGATAGGTCGGGTTATAGAGGATCGACGCCTTCGCCTGCGGTCGTTCGTTCTCGCTAGCCACTCAAGAACTCCCTGCTGCCGATCACGGGATGGAGCGCCTGCTGCCGGCCAGCACTTGGCCGGACAGCGCCCCGAACCTCTCCGGCGCATCCTCCGGGCCGCCCTCGCCTTGTTCCGGCGTGTTATCCGCGGCGGCCAGTCCCTGCATTCTCATTGCCAAATCGGCCGGGCGAACCGCCCAAGGCCGCAAGGTCGACCCCGGCGCTTCGCCGGGGCCGACAGCCGATGCCTCAGCGGATCGGCGGAGCGTACTGGATGCCGCCCTTGTTCCACAGCGCGTTCAGGCCACGCTTGATCTTGAGCGGCGAGCCCTGTCCAACGTTACGCTCGAAGCTTTCGCCGTAGTTGCCGACCGCCTTGATGATGCGCACGACCCAATCCTTGGTCAGGCCGATCGATTCGCCGAAGTTGCCGTCGACGCCGAGCAGGCGCTTCACCTCGGGGTTCGTCGACTTCAGCATCTCGTCGACATTGGCCTTGGTAACGCCGAGTTCCTCGGCATTGACCATCGCGAAGCCGACCCATTTCACGATCGAGAACCACTGGTCGTCGCCCTTGCGCACGGCCGGTCCGAGCGGCTCCTTCGAGATGATTTCGGGCAACACGATGTTCTCGTCCGGATCCTTGAGCTTCAGGCGCTCGGAGTAGAGGCCGGAAGCATCGGTGGTGAATGCGTCGCAACGGCCGGCATCATAGGCCTTGATGGTCTCGTCGGCCGACTGGAAGGCGACGACCTCGTATTTCATCTTGTTGGCATGGAAGAAGTCGGCGAGATTGAGCTCGGTCGTGGTGCCCTGCTGCGTGCAGACGGACGCGCCGTTCAACTCAAGCGCCGAGGAGACGTTCAGCTTCTTCTTCACCATGAAGCCCTGGCCGTCATAGTAGTTGACGCCGGTGAAGGTGATGCCGAGCTGGGTATCGCGCTGCATGGTCCAGGTCGAGTTACGGACCAGCACGTCGACCTCGCCCGATTGCAGGGCGGTGAAACGGTCCTTGGCTGTCAGCGGCAGGAACTTGACCTTCGAGGGATCGTTGAGCACCGCGGCGGCGATCGCCCGGCACAGATCGACGTCGAGGCCGGTCCAGTTGCCCTTGTCATCAGGAATGCCGAAACCCGCCAGGCCAGGGTTGGAGCCGCAGGTCAACATGCCCTTCTGCTTGATCGTATCCAGCGTGGCCGCCGAAGCGGTCGTGGCGGCAAAGGCGGCGGCCGTGCCGAGCGCCAGGCAAAGAATGGTACGCTTCATGAGGACTGCTCTCCCGAGTAATAATCTTGCTTGCCAGAAGGAACCAGCCCTCGAACGCTGGCCGCCCCGAACCCCTGTGCCTTCGCTAAACGGGCCGGCTTCGGAACCGCTCCTCCGACAAAGATCGAGGGCGCATCTGAGGCGATAATGTGGCAGAGGTCAAGCTGCGCGTGATCGGATCGATCATCAAATTCGATGGCTCGCTTTAGACACATTGGCTAACTTGCCAACCCTGCCGCATGGCGGCTGATCAATCACCGCCGCGCCACGATATCATCAGAGGATTTGTTTCATTCTATCATAAACCTTGGCGCTTCTCTCGGCCAAACTTACGAAAATCGCTTGTCTTCTCCCGCTTTGGCGGCTTGGCTCGGGCTGGGCGGGAATCGTCAGGAATTCCGTGCCGGACCCGGTCCGGGCAGCAGTGGTTTCCGCCGTCGGCCAGGATTTCACCATCGGAGAATTTCATGCGCAAACTGACCAGGGAACAGCGGGCAAAGCTCAAGCCGCGCTCCCGCCTCGTGGTTTCGGGCCGCAATCCCGAGGACAGTTTCGGCTTCGTCAACCCGCCGATCGTGCGCGGCTCGACCGTGCTTTATCCGACGCTGGACGATTTCCTGGCGCGCAAGGCGCGCTTCGCCTACGGCACCTACGGCAACCCGACGACGGAGGCGCTCGAAACCGCGCTGAACGATATCGAGGGCGGCGCCGGCGTCATCCTGGTGCCGTCCGGCCTGATGGCGTGCACGGTGCCGCTGCTCGCCTGCCTGAAATCCGGCGATCACATGCTGGTGACGGACAGTGTCTATCGGCCGACGCGCGATTTCTGCGACAAGATGCTGAGCAGGCTCGGCATCGAGGTCACCTATTACGATCCGCTGATCGGCGCCGGCATTGCCAGCCTGTTCAAGCCCAATACCCGCGCGGTGTTCACCGAAGCCCCGGGCTCGCAAACCTTCGAGGTGCAGGATATTCCGGCGATCGTCGGCGTGGCCCATGCCCGCTCGGCGGTGGTGCTGATGGACAATACCTGGGCGACACCGCTGTATTTCGACGCGCATGGCTTCGGCGTCGACTACTCGATCCAGGCTGGCACGAAATATCCGGCCGGCCATTCCGACGTGCTGACCGGCTCGGTTTCGGCGCGCACGCCCGAGCTTTTCCAGCAGTTGAAGGACGCCAAGCAGACGCTCGGCGTGATCATCGCATCCGAGGACGCCTTCCTGACGCTGCGCGGCCTGCGCACCATGGCGTTGCGCCTTGCCCATCAGGGGCCGGCGGGGCTCGAGATGGCGCGCTGGCTCAAGGAGCGGCCGGAGGTCGCGCGCGTCATGCATCCCGCGCTGGAGGATGACCCGGGCCACGCCTTGTGGAAGCGCGACTTCACCGGCTGTTCATCGCTGTTCTCGGTGGAGTTGCACCCCGTCCGGCGCGAGGCGCTCGGCGCGATGCTGAACGAGTTGAGCTTCTTCGGCATGGGGGCGTCATGGGGCGGCTACGAAAGCCTCGCCCTGCCCTTCGATTGCTCAAGCTATCGCAGCGCGACGCCGTGGAAGACGGCTGGCCCGACGGTGCGCTTCCATATCGGGCTCGAGGAACTCGACGATCTCAAGGCCGATCTCGCGGAAGGTTTTGCGCGCATGAAGGCGGCGGGGTAAGGCCGGCTGGGTCCCGGCCCGAGGCCGAGACAAGACGGCGTGGAAACGCGGCGATCTTGTGCCGGCCTTGATCCAACATTCAGCCTCGATGATGCGCGGTTTCAGGATGTCATTCCCGCGAAGGCGGGAATCCAGATGCCAGGGCGCAAGCGGCTCCTGGATTCCCGATCGCGCAAGCGCGTCGGGAATGACAACGGAGAAACCTACCTGGCCGGCCGGCCGCCCTCGCGCGCCGCCGCGGCAAGGCGGCGCTTCTCCTTGCCGATCAGCATCAGGTTGCGGATGTAGATGAAGATGCTGAGCGACTGGCCGAGGATGATGACCGGCTCGCGCTTCAACAGGCCGTAGACCAGCGTGATCAGCCCGCCGCCGATCGAAAAGAACCAGAACGCCACCGGTACCACACTGCGGCCCTGGCGCTCGCTGGCGAGCCATTGCACGACGAAACGCATGCCGAACAGCAATTGCCCGAAAATACCCAACGCCAGCCAGAAATCGAACTTGGCGACGAAGACGTCGTACATATAGCCGCCGATATCCTGGGAAAGCCGGATCAGCATGGTTCAACCCTCGGTCACGGTGGGGCTCGGGCGCTTGCGCGAGATCAGCCAGCGCACGCCAATGAGATCGATGATGCCCACCCAGACCCGGTTCCAGAAACCGTAATTCGAGACGCCATGCAGGCGCGGCCGGTCGACGACATCGACCAGCGCGACCTCCCAGCCGTCGCGGCTGACCAGCGCCGGCATGAAACGGTGCAGCGCGTCGAAATACGGCAGCGCCAGATAGGCGTCGCGGCGGAACGCCTTGAGGCCGCAGCCGGTATCGCGCGTGCTGTCCTTGAGGAGCCAGGCGCGCACGCGGTTGGCCAGGCGCGATTGCAGGCGCTTGAAGGCGGTATCCTTGCGCCCGACACGCTGCCCTTGCGCGAGGCCGACCTTGCCTTCCGCTCCCAGCGCCGCGACCAGCGCCGGGATGAAGGCCGGATCGTTCTGGCCGTCGCCATCGAGCGTGGCGACGATGGGCGCGCGCGCGGCACGCACGCCGGAGCGCACCGCCGCCGATTGCCCGGTGCTGACCGCGTGCGTCAGCATGCGCAGCCAGGCATAGCGCGCCATTTCGGCGCGCAGCGCGGCGGCGGTGCCGTCGGTCGAGCCGTCATTGACGAAAATCGCCTCGAAAGTGCCGGAGCCTTGCAGGGCGGCGGCGATTTCGGCGACGAGCGGAGCGATGTTGGCGGCTTCGTTCTTGACCGGCACCACCACGGAAAGGTGGGGCGGGGCAACCGCATCATGTGGCGATGGCATGTGAGAATCCGTTGAGGATGCGTTCTCTTAACTGCAAAAACCGTCGCTGTCAGCGCTTGAGCCACACGCCGATGTCGAGAACCCGGCCACCGTTGAGATTGAGGCCCTCGACGTCGCCGACACGCTCGGCGCGCACGCCGATCGTCAGCAACTCCTGCCGGAAGGCCGTCTCGTCGCGCGCCTCGACGAGCGCGACCCTACAGCCGCTGCCGCCAATGAACCGCGCGCCAGCCGCGCCATCCGGCGGCATTTCGAGATTCGTGCTGGTCAGCAGCACAAGGCTCGGCTCGCGATAACCGACGGTGCCGATGATCGGCGCCTCGCAACCGGCGCCATAGGCCGCCGCCGCGAGCCGTTGCGACAGGCTGAACGGCGTCAGCGCCGGCACCGCGAACTGGATCGCGCCGATATAGAGCGCGACAGCCGCGCCGATGGCGGGCAGGATGGCGTCGCCCGCCTCATCCGCCCAGAGCAGCCGCGCCGCCAGCAGCGCCAGGCCGCTCGCCACGAGCAGGAAGGGCAGTGCCAGCCACGGCACGGCGCGATCGAAATACAGCCCGAGCACGGGCGCGGCGACCAGCAGAGCGACCGGCACGAGCGCGAGCAGTACCGGGAAGATCTTGTGCCAGTTGCGCCGGCATTCGAGCGCGCCGCGATCGAGCGCCATCACGACGAGGATCGCCATGGGCGGGTAAAGCGGCATCACGTAATGCGGCAGCTTGGTCGGGATCGCCTCGAACATGATCCAGACCGGCACGATCCACAGCAGCAGGAAGACCACCGCGTCGTCGCGCCATTCGCGGCGCAGGAACGGCACGCTCAGCGCCAGGAACGGCGCCAGCGGCCAGGCCGTCGCCCAGAACACGCCGAGATAGGTGCCGGGCGGCGCGCCATGGCGCTCCTTGGCGCTGGCGACCTTGCCGAGCATGTCGTTGCCAATGGCTTCCCTGAAGAAATCGCCGCCGCTGCGCAGCACGATCGCCACGATCCACGGCAGCACCAGCGCCAGCACGATCAGCAGCCCGATTCCCGGTCGCAACACGCCGAGCCAGCGGCCGTTTCGCTCGCGCAGCGACAGGCCGAGCGCCACGACGCCGGCGATCAACGGCGTGATCGGCCCCTTGATCAGGATGCCGATGCCGATGGCGATCCAGAAGATCAGCGCGTTGCCGAGACCGGGCTTCGCCACGGTGCGCGGATCGGTGAACGAGAACCAGGCGCGCGCCAATGCTCCCATGCTCGCCATCACGGTGGCGAGCAGCACGGCATCGGTCTTGGCGAGGCGCGCCTCGACGGTCAGGATGACGCAGGCCGCCATCAGGGACGCCGCGAGCAGCGCCGAGCGGCGCGTCATGAAGGCGAGCGCCGTCCAATAGGTCAGCAGCACGGCAAGGATGGCGCCAATGAGCGAGGGGATGCGATAGAGCCAGATCTGGTGCGGCGCATCGCGGACGCCGAGCGCCTCGCCGGCACGCACGCTCGCCGCCTGCAGCCAGTAGATGCCGACCGGCTTCTTGAAACGATGCTCGTTCTGGAAGCGGATATCGATGAAATCGCCGGATTCGAGCATCTGGCGCGAGGCCTGCGCGAAGCGCGGCTCGTCGCGGTCCATCGGCGGCATGGCGCTGAAGCCGGGCAGGTAGAGCCCGAGCGTCAGCACAAGCAGCGCCAGCACGGCGCGCAGATGGGAGGCCGACACCGTGGACAGAAATCGCCTCGAAGCCTCGATCATCACCGGCAACGCAATCGCTTCAACAATCTGGAACCGTTCGATTGGAGGATAAGGCAGCTCGGTTCAATCCCTTAAACGGCGAAACTGCCATTGCGGTGCGAAATCACAACACATGACGGGGGCGGTGCGCCGGTTCGGCTGGGTCCCGGATCAAGTCCGGGACAATACGGTGGCGTTTCCTCAACTGTCTTGCCCCGGCCCTGAGCCGGGGCCCAACCTCTCAGCCGTGCTTGTGGTCGTGCCCGTGATGATCGTGATGATCATGGTCATGATGATCATGGTCATGATGCCCGTGCTCATGGCCATGATGATGATGGTGATGCCCGGCGAAGCGCTCCGGCTCGAATGGCCGCTCGACCGCGCCCATCGTCACGCCGAGGCCGCGCACCGCCTCCTCAAGTTCATGATCTTCCAGCGTGAACAGGGCATCCGCCGTCAGTTCCACCGGATGATGCTCGTTGCCGAGCAACCATGCCGCCTTCAACAGACGCAGCGGATTGTCGGTGCGGATTTCGAGCAGTTTTTCCGGAGCCGCCTTCACCGCGACGAGCCCGCCATCCTCCAGCTTGAGCGCGTCGCCATCCTTCAGCGCCATCTCCTTGTCGAGCGCGACGGCGATTTCCGCGCTGGCGGCCGTGGTCAGCGTGGCCTGATGCAGGCGGCGCTGGCGATGGTCGAGCAATACGGTATCGACGATACGCTCCGCCTTGACGGCGACTTTACGGGTAATGGCTGTGGCGCGCGGCATGGGATGCTCCAGAACAGGTTGCGCCACTGATAGCAGCCCGCACGAAGCGCGCAAACCGCACAAAGCCGCGAGCGGCCTGGCGAAGATGGTTGGCGCGGCGGCCGATCCAGCCTATCCCGGCCACGCACGCCCGCCAGCCCGGAATGAAAGACGAACCATGGAGCCGCAAGACAACATCGACGTCGCCGTGATCGGCGCCGGCCCGGCCGGGCTGATGGCGGCGACCGTGCTGGCGGAATCGGGAATCAGCACAGTGGTTTACGAGAAAATGCCGACGGCCGGCCGCAAGTTGCTGATGGCCGGGCGCGGCGGCCTCAACCTCACGCATGGCGAGGCGCGGGTCGATTTCCTTAGCCGCTATCGCGAGGCGGCCGGCTTCCTCGCACCGCTGATCGAACGTTTCGGCCCGGACGATTTGCGCGCCTTCTCCGAGCGTCTCGGCGAGGATACGTTCGTCGGCTCGAGTGGCCGCGTCTTCCCGCAGAGCATCAAGGCATCGCCCCTGCTGCGCGCCTGGTTGGGGCATCTTGCCGAGCGCGGCGTCACGGTGAAGACCAGGCACGAATTCGCGGGCTTCGACGGCGCCATGCACCCGCTCATCGCGGCTGAGGGCGGCCCTGCCCGACCCGTGACGCCACGCGTCACGATCCTGGCGCTTGGTGGCGCAAGCTGGCCGAAGCTCGGTGCGGACGGTGCATGGCAGCAGGCACTTGGCGCGCTCGGCATTCCGGTGGCGGCGCTGCGGCCGAGCAATTGCGGTTTCAAGGCGGCATGGTCGGAGCATATGCAGCGTTTCGCCGGCGAAGCCCTGAAGCGCATCGTGCTGCGTTTCGCGAATGAAACCGCCAAGGGCGAAGCGGTGATCACGCAGAGCGGCGTCGAGGGCGGCGTGTTCTATGCCCTCTCCGCCCGGCTGCGCGAGGAGATCGCCGAAAGCGGCACCGCGACACCATTGCTCGACCTGCGCCCGGACCTGCCAGCGCAGGCGCTCGCGGCGCGGCTCGCGGCGGTGCCGCGCGCGCAATCGCTGTCGAACCGCCTGCGCAAGGCGGCGGGGCTGGCGCCGCCAGCCATCGCGCTGCTGCGCGAGGCAACCGGCAACGTCATCCCGGAGCGGCCGGAGGCGCTGGCGGCGCTGATCAAGGCGGTTCCGCTGCGCCTCACCGGCACCGAACCGCTCGAGCGCGCCATCTCGAGCGCCGGCGGCGTGGCGCTGTCCGCGCTCGATCACGGCATGATGCTCAGCGCGCATCCGGGCATTTTCGTCGCCGGCGAGATGCTCGACTGGGAGGCACCGACCGGCGGCTACCTGCTGCAAGCCTGTTTCGCGACCGGATTCGCGGCCGGCCATGGCGCGGCGGCGTGGCTCGCCGCACACTGACGCAACTTTGCCGCTGTCATTCCCGACGCGCGACAGCGCGATCGGGGATCCAGGAGTCGCTGGCGCATTGGCCCCTGGATTCCCGCTTGCGCGGGAATGACAGGGGAGTGTGGGGCCGGCATTCTCTTCTCAAACAGAATCGCCTTTCGGCCCCATCCCCTCGTTTCAGCTTATAAGGTCGGCCTCGATCAGGGCGCGCAGCTCGGGCGTGACGGCGGGCCTGACGCCGAACCAGCGCTCGAAGCCCGGCACGCCCTGGTGCAGCAACATGCCGAGCCCGTCGACAGCACGGTTGCCGCGCGCGCGCGCCGCCGCAAGCAGCGGCGTTTCGAGCGGCACATAGACCGCGTCGAACACCGTCGCATCGCGCGGCAGGCCGTCGAGCGCGATCGGCAGCGGCGGCGAGCCGGTCATGCCGAGCGAGGTGGTGTTGATCAAGAGGTCGCAGCCCGGCAGCAGCGCCGGCAGCGCGCTCCAGCCCGCGGCCATCGTGCCCCGTCCGAAATAACCCGCCAGCGCTTCGGCCTTCTCCACGGTGCGGTTGACGATGGTGACCGAGAAACCGCGCCGCAGCAGGCCGTAGACGATGGCGCGCGCCGCCCCGCCCGCGCCGAGCACGACCGCGCGGCCGTGGCGCGCATCCCAGCCCGGCGCATCCTGATCGAGACTGGCGAGAAAGCCGTAGACATCGGTATTGCCGCCGACGAGTTGCCCGTCCTCGAACCACAGCGTGTTGAGGGCGCCGATGGCGGCTGCCTCCGGTTCGACGCGATCGACCGCGCCAAGCGCCGCTACCTTGTGCGGCACGGTGACGTTGCCGCCGGCATAGCCATTGGCTCCAAGCGCGCGGATGAACGCAGCGACATCGTCCGGCCGCACGTCGGCCAGCGTGTATTCGCCGGCGATGCCAAGCACCCGCAACCAGTGGCCGTGCAGCTTCGGCGAGCGGGAGTGCCTGACGGGGTGGCCCATGATGCAGGCGCGGACTGGTCTGGATGTCATGATGCATGCGCATGCCCGATCGCTGCTCGGGCTGTCAACAATCCCCATGCACAGAAGGCCGCCCGGACAAGCCGGACGGCCCTCGCCGATCGTGGCGTCGGCTGCTGGAGGCAGACTATCAGCCGGCGGCGACCGGAACCGTGACGAAGAGCTGGTTCGCGTCGCGCTTGATCAGCAACAGCGCGTTCTTCTTGCCCGCCGTCTTGGCCTCGGCCATCGAGCGCCGCAATTCACCGGCGCTGCTGACGGTCTTGCCGGCCGATTTGAGGATCACATCGCCTTCGTGCAGGCCGATCTCGGCCGCCTTGCCGTTCGGGTCGATGCCGACAATGGCGAGGCCGCTATCGCCGGCACCGGCAACGTCGCTCGCCGGCGCGACCTGGAGGCCGAGCGAATCGAGCGTCTTGTTGCCGCTCTCGCTGGCGGATGCCTGCTGCGTGCCCTGATCCTTCATCTTGCCGAGCTTGAGATCGACGGTCTGCTCCGCGCCGTTGCGGATGATGGTGAGCGCGATGCTGCTGGATGGCGGATAGGCGGCGATCTTCTTGGCGAGATCGCGCGCATCCTCGACCGTCTTGCCGTCGACGCGGGTGATGACGTCGCCCGATTTCAGGCCGGCCTTGGCCGCCGGGCTGTCCGCCTGCGGCTCGGTGATCAGCGCGCCCTTGTCCTCATGCAGGTTGAGACTGTCGGCGATCTCGGCCGTCACCGGCTGGATCTGCACGCCGAGCCAGCCGCGTTCGACATGACCGGTGGAGCGAAGCTGGGCGATCACGCTCTGCACGGTCGAGGCCGGGATGTCGAAGGCGATGCCGACCGAACCGCCGGAAGGCGAATAGATCGCGGTGTTTATGCCGATCACCTCGCCTTTCAGGTTGAAGGTCGGGCCGCCGGAATTGCCCTTGTTGACGGGCGCGTCGATCTGAATGAAATCGTCATAGGGGCCGGAGCCGATATCGCGGCCCTGCGCCGAGACGATGCCGGCCGTGACGGTGCCGCCAAGCCCGAACGGGTTGCCCATCGCCACCACCCAATCGCCAATGCGCGCCTTGGTGGTGGCAAGCTTCACGAACGGGAAGTCGGTGCGGCCATCGACCTTCAGCAGCGCTAGGTCGGTCTTGGCGTCGGTGCCGATCACCTTGGCATCGAGCTTGGTGCCGTCATCCATGACGACCTGCACCGTCACCGCCTTGTCGACCACATGGTTGTTGGTGACGATATAGCCGTCGGGCGAGATGAAGAAGCCGGAGCCCTGCGCCTGCACGAAATGATGCTGCTGGCCGTTCTGGCCGAAGCGCTGGCCATTGCCGTCCGGCTGGCCGAAATTCTTGAAGAACTGCTCGAAGGGCGTGCCCTTGAACTGATCGAAATTGTGCCGGTCGGCGACGTTATGGTTGCCTTCATCCGCCTTGACGCGCACGGAAACGACGGCAGGCTTCACCTGCTGCACCAGATCGGCAAAGCTCGGCAGATTGGCGACAGGGGCGGCCGTCATATCGGCATGCGGCAGGGGCTGGGCCGAATTGGCGGCATAAACCACGCCGCCGGCGCCAAGCACCAGCACGAGCGCCGCGGCGCCGGCAAGGAGGCGGCGGCGAAGCGTTGCGTTGCGTGGTTGCACGGCAGGTTTGATATCGGAATGGTCAGTCATCACAGAACCTCCAGGGACATGTGCAGAAGCAGGAAATCCCGCTTGCATGACAGGTAATCTAGGGAGGGGACCTGTAAGGGCGGCTGTCCGGCGCATTACAATTTCGTAGCCTTTGGGGCTTTCACGCCGGCGTGAAGACCGAATTCGCGCGGCTGCCGGGTTGTTCCCCGGCGCCATATGCCGCTAAAGAAGGCGCATGATGAGCGCGTTTCGCACCGGGCTGCGGGGTAAAAACACAAAAACAACGTATTGTTGCACTTTTCTTGCCCCTCGGAGGAGCTGATGGCGGGTAGAGTTCTGTGGCGCCATGTGCTGGCGGGCGTCACACTGGGAGTATCGTTCGCCACGCTGCCCGCGCCTGTTTCGCCAGCGCATGCCTTCGGCCTTTCCTCGCTCGACATTTTCGGCTGGTTCGGTGGCGATGAGGCGCCGCCCAAGCCTTCGGCCACCGCCCTGCCCTATAAGCTCAGCTTTGTTTCCAGCGAGAAGGGGGAGTTCGACGAGGTCAAGACCTTCCTGCGCGACGCCTCCAACCTCTACAAGCTGCGCGAGGACGCGCCCCCCGACGGCGAGGTTCTGGCGCAGCGCGCCGGAGCGGATATCGATCCGCTGATCGATGCCATGTGGGCCGTCGGCTATTTCAACGGAGAGGTGACGATCACCGTCGCCGGCGTCGCGATCCGCCCGGGCCAGCCGGTGCCGAACGGCGTGGCGCAGGCGGCCGAGCGCTATCGCAACCGCGAGGCGGTGCCGATCGAGATCAAGTTCACGCCGGGGCCGCTCTTTGCCATCGGCACGGTATCTCTCGAAACGAAGGGCAGCCTGATCGTGCCGCCGAAGGTCGTCGGCCTGCCCTCCGGCGCGCCCGCGACCTCGGCCGAATTGCGCGCGTCGCAGGCGCGCATCATCGCGCATTTGCGCGGCGAGGCGCATCCGCTCGCCAAAATCGCGGCGATCCGGCCGGTCGTCGATCACGCGACGAAAACCATGGACGTGGCGATGGTGGTCGAGCCCGGCCCGGTCGCCGACTTCGGGGATATCGCGGTCGAAGGCAACAAGGATGTGCCCGAGGCGGTGATCCGCTCGTTCATCTATCTCGAACGCGGCGAGCGCTTCTCGCCGAAGCGCATCGAGGATACGCGCAAATCCATCGCCACGATTCCGGCGGTCGGCGGCGCGCGCATCAAGGAGGGCGAGGCGCTTGACCTCGACGGCAACCTGCCGCTCGCCGTCAATGTCAGCGAGCGCCCCAAGCATCTGATCGGCTTCTCGGCACGCTACTCGACCGTCGATGGCCCGGCGCTGCAAACCTATTGGGAACATCGCAACCTGTTCGGCGGCGCCGAGCGGCTCAGGCTCGAATCGAGCCTGTTCTACGCGCCGCGCATCGACGGCACGCAAATCAAGCGCTTCAAGGATTTCACCCGCAACGATATCGGCGGCCGCTTCGCGTTTCATTTCGAGAAGCCGGCGCTGGCCGGCAGCCGCAACGACCTGCTCGTCGACGGGCTCGCGACGCGCGAGCGCATCGGCGACAACCGGCTCGGCGGCTATACCGCGCGCTATGCCGACCTGACGGCCGTGATCCGGCATCGGTTCTCCGAGCGCTTCTCGATCCAGGGCGGGCTGGAATATGAGCGCGGCCAGACCAGCGACGCGCTCGGCAAGGTCGATTACACGCTCGTTGGCGTACCGCTCAGCGTGAAATTCGATTCGACCGACAACCTGCTCGACCCGACGCAGGGCGTGCGCGTCACCGCCAGCACCACGCCCTACGCGGCGTTTGGCGGCACGGCGTCGAACTTTCTCCAGACCAAGCTCGCCGCCTCGACCTATTACGCGCTCGACGAGGATGCGAAATATGTGCTCGCGGCGCGCATCGGCTTTGGCGCGCTGCTTGGCGGCAGCCTCGACGAGATCCCCTCGAACCACCGCTTCTATGCCGGCGGCAGCGGCTCGGTGCGCGGCTATGCCTACCGCTCGCTGAGCCCGCTCTCGGCCAATGGCCATATCATTGGCGGGCGCAGCCAGCTCGACGGCTCGCTCGAAGCGCGCATCAAGATCACCAAGACGATCGGCATCGTACCGTTCATCGATGCCGGCAGCGCCTTCCGCTCGAGCTATCCCGATTTCAAGAGCAAGGTCGCGCTCGGCGCCGGCATCGGCTTGCGCTACTATACGCCGATCGGCCCGATCCGCGTCGATGTGGCGACGCCGCTCAACCCGCGCCCCAATGACCGGCCGATCGCGCTCTATATCAGCATCGGGCAGGCTTTCTGATGATGCTTTCGCGCTCACCCGCCCACCTCCTCGTTTGCGCGCTGGCGCTATGCCTGACGCTTGGCGGGCTGCTGTGGTTCACCGGCATCGCGCGCAGCGCCGACGAGGACAAGGGCGTGCTCGCCAATCTGATCTCGAAGGCGCTCTCCAGCGAAACCTCGCAAGTGTCGGTCGGCGCGGTCGATGGCGCGCTGTCATCCGATGCCACGATCCGCGACATCACGATTTCCGACAAGGACGGCGTCTGGCTCAAGCTCGACAAGGCGCGCCTGATCTGGACGCGCTCGGCGCTGCTGCTCGGCCGGCTCGAGGTCAACACGCTGGAGATCGGCAAGCTCGACATCCTGCGCAAGCCGGTGCCCGCGCCAGGCCCCGCGCCGAAGAGCGACGAGCCGCTGCTGCCGGAGCTGCCGGTCAAGGTGCAGATCGACAAGTTCGAGCTTGCCGAATTGTCGCTGGGCGAGAGCATCCTCGGCGTCGCGGCACGGCTCGGCGCCTCCGGCACGCTGACGCTCGGTGCGCCGTCCGAGGGGCTGAACGTCAAGATCGCCATCAACCGGCTCGACGCGCCCGGCCAGATCGCCATCGACGGCTCCTATGTGCCCGAGACGACGGCGATCAAGACAAGCATCAAGGCGGACGAGCCGGCCGGCGGGCTGATCGCCCGGCTCGGCAAGATTCCCGGCCTGCCGCCGGTCAGGCTCGAGGCCGGCGGCACCGGCACGCTCGACAAATTCGACGCGACGCTCGCCTTCGATGCCGGCGACACGATCGGGGCGAATGGCGGCGTGCATCTGACGCGCGCCAGCGCCGGGCGTCAGCTCGCGCTCGACCTCGCCGCGCGTATCGAAGGGCTGATGCCGCCGCTCGCGGCCCCGGTCTTCGCCGATACGACCCGGCTCGACGGCAATCTTCAGCTTGGCGACGATGGCGCCATCAATCTCGACGGGCTGACGCTGACCTCGAAGCTGGCGCGGCTCAACATTGCCGGCACCTACAGCACCGACGCCGTGCTCGACGTGGCGGTGACGGCGGGCGCGGTGCCGAACGAGGGTGGCGGCCGCACCAAGGCCGGCGACAGCGAGATCGGCCGGCTGGCGCTCGATGCGACGATCAAGGGGCCCGTCAAGGGCCCACGCGTGCACGCCACCTTGCAAGCGGCCGATGCGCGCGTGCCCGATGGCAGCCTGAAGAGCCTCGACCTCACCTTCGACGCCACGCCGACCGCGCTGTTCGGCGATCCCGACGCGCAACTGAAACTCATCGCGGATGGCAAGATCGCCGGCTTGAAGCTCGCCGATGCCAGGCTCGATCGCGCCGTGGGCGATGCGGTGACGCTTTCGGTCAATGGCGATGTCGATGCCAAGGGTGTCGGCCGTTTCGAGACGGCCAGGATCGCCACGCGCTGGTCGTCGGTTTCCTATGCCGGCACGCTCGGGCGCGAGGCGATCGACGGCAAGCTCAGCGCCGCCAATTCCGACCTGTCGCGCTTCAGCGGGCTCGCCGGGCGTGCCCTGTCCGGCTCGGCCGATGTCGTTGCAACCGTGAAGGGCGATCCGCGCCTGAAGCAGTTCGCCATCGATCTCGACGGCAATGCCAAGGCGCTCGCCACCAGCATGCCGGCCTTCGACAAGCTGACCGGCGGCCGGCTCACGCTCTCCGGCAAGCTCGGGCAGCCGGCGGAGGGCCGCTATACAGCCGAGGGCGTCAGGCTGGCGGGCGCGCATCTCGCCGCCACGGCCGACGGCGCGCTTGGCACCGATGCCTCCGACCTTTCGCTCAAGCTCGACCTGCCGGCGCTCGAACATGCCGACAAGCGCCTTTCCGGCAAGGCGGCAGTCACGGCCCATGTCACCGGGCCGCTTGCCCATCTCGATGCCGATGCCCGCATCGGGCTCAGCGAGGTCAAGGCGCTCGGCCGGCCGATCCCGAAGCTCGACCTTGTCGCCGCGCTCAAGGATCTGCAGGGCGCGCTTACAGCCAAGGTGACGTTATCGGGCAGCGTCGACGGCAAGGCTGCAACCGGCACGGTCGAAGCCGCACGCCAGCCCGATGGCGGCTGGCAGGCGACGCCGATCGACATCGCCATCGGCTCGGTCGGGCTCAAGGGCGGCGTCACCCTCCAGCCCTCCGGCCTCGCCACCGGCAAGCTGGCCCTGGCTGCCGGCAATCTCGACGATATCTCGGCCCTGCTGCTGACCAGGCTCTCGGGCAATCTCGACGGAAACCTGACGCTCGAGGCGCCGCAGGGCGCGCAAAGCGTGCAGTTCGATGCCAATGGCCGGAAGCTCGCCTTCGCCGGCAACAGCATCGACAAGCTCGCCGCCAGCATCGGCATCCTCGACGCGCTGCGCCATCCGGTGATCAACGCCGATGTCACGGTCGACCGGGCGCAGGTCGCGGGCGAGGCGATCACCGGCATCAAGTTCAACGCCAAGGGCACGACGGAGGCCAGCGACCTGACGCTCAGCGCCAAGGCGCGCGGCTTCGATCTCAGCGCCAATGGCCGGCTCACGCCGGGCGAGCCGCTGCGCTTCGAACTGTCACGCTTCGATGCGCGCCGCGACGGCCGCAAGATCGCATTGTCCCAGCCGGCCCGCTTTGCCATGGCCGATGGCGGCGTGACGATCGACGGGCTGAAGCTCGCCATCGAGCGCGGCACGGTGAGCGTCGATGGCAAGGCCGGCGACACACTCGATCTCAAACTGGCCGTGAACGCCCTGCCCTTGTCGGCGGCGCGCATCCTCGCACCGAACCTCAACCTGGCCGGCACCCTCGACGCCAGCGCGCAGGTTCGCGGCCGGCCCGACGAGCTTTCCGGGCCGTGGCAGGTGAAAATCGCCAGCCTGGTTGCACCGGAAACGCGCCAGGCCGGCCTGCCGCCGATCAACCTGACGGCAAAAGGCGCGTTCGATGGCGCCCGCACCAGCCTCGACGCGGCGCTCACCGCCGGCAAGATCGCCGATTTCAAGCTCGGCGGCAGCGTGCCGCTCAGCCAGACCGGCGCGCTCGACGTCACGGCGCGCGGCCGGCTCGACGCGGCGCTCGCCAATGCCAGCCTCGCGGCCGGCGGGCGGCGGCTGACCGGTGCGATCAATCTCGACGCCAAGGCGACCGGCTCGATCGCCAGCCCGAAGCTCGACGGCAGTGCAACCTTCGCCAACGGCACCTTCACCGACGCGCTGCAAGGCGTGCAGTTGAAGGGCATGCAGGCGCGCATCGTGGCGCATGACACCGACATCACCATCGAGAGCGCGCGCGCCACGGCCCGCAACAGAGGCACGCTGTCGGCATCCGGCCGCGTCAAGCTCGATCCGCAGGCCGGCTTCCCGGCCCAGATCAAGCTGCAAGGCAACAAGGCGGAACTGGTCGCCAACGGCCTTGTCACAGCGGTCGCCAGCCTGGCGCTGGATGTTTCCGGTCCGCTGGCGCAGCGCCCGGTCGTCGGTGGCCGTGTCGATCTCGAGACGGTCGAGGTCAAGATCCCGGACCGGCTGCCGGCCTCGCTCCGACCGATCGACGGCATCCGCCACGTCAATCCGAACAGGGTCGCCGCCGCCCGCATCGCGGCGAAGAAGAAGGCGGCGCAGCTTGCCGGCCGGCGCGGCAGCAAGCGCGCCCGCGCCTTCGACGCCGGGCTCGATGTCACCGTCTTGGCGCCATCGCGCATCTTCGTGCGCGGGCGCGGCATCGATGCCGAACTCGGCGGCCAGATCAAGGTCAGCGGCACGCTCAACGATCCGGCGGTGAACGGCGCCTTCGACCTCAGGCGCGGCCGCCTGCAACTGCTCAGCCAGCGCCTCGACTTCACGCGCGGCCGGCTGACTTTCGCCGGCGATCTCGACCCGCAACTCGATTTCGTGGCGCAGACGCGCGCCGCCGACGTGACGGCGAGCATCAATGTCAGCGGCTCGGCGGCGGAACCGCGCTTCACCTTCTCCTCGCAGCCGGACCTGCCGCAGGATGAAATCCTGTCGCGCATCCTGTTCGCGAAAGCCTCCGGCTCGCTATCGGCGTTCCAGGCGATCCAGCTCGCGCAATCGGCGGCCCAGCTTGCCGGTGGCGGCGACAGTGCGTTCGAGAAGCTGCGCAAATCGCTCGGCGTCGACGATCTCGACATCCAGATGGGCGCCGATGGCGGCCCGACCGTCGGGGCTTCGCGCTATATCGGCGACAATATCAGCGTCGGCGTGAGGACCGGCGCCAAGCCCGAGGAAAGCGGCGTCTCGGTGCGGCTCGACGTCACCAAGCACCTCAGGCTGCAAGCCGAGGCCCAGGCCAATGGCGCTGCCGCTGCCGGCGTCGGCGCCGAGTGGGAATATTGAGCGGGGCGAGCATGACCACGCCGGTGTCGTTCCCGACGCGCGTCAGCGCGATCGGGAATCCAAGAGTCGGTTTGCGCCTTGGCCTCTGGATTCCCGCCTGCGCGGGAAAGACAGTTCTGTATGGCCGGGCTTGATCACGCCCCGCCGTAAGGCCGCCGAGGCCCGGCCGCCAGTGCGCGGCCGCGCGCAAGCGCCGCGTTGAAGGCGGCGCCTCCCAGCACCGCGATCGTCGAGAGCCAGAGCCAGGTCATGAACACGACGACCGTCGCCAGCGAGCCGTACATGGCGCTGTAATGGCCGAGCGTCGTGGTATACCACGAGAACGCCGCCGAGATCGCCACCCAGATCAGCGCCGAGACAAAGGCGCCCGGCAGGAGATGGCGCCAGGCGGGCGCAGGCGCCAACGGCGCGCGCCAGCTCGGGCCAAGCCAGTACAGGATGGCGATGCATGCCGTCGCGACGGCCAGGAACACCGGCCAATGCGCATAGAACAGTAGCGTGTGCGCCTCATTCTCGAACGGCACGAAGGCAAGCATGGCCGGCATGAAGGCAATCGCGGTCAGGGACAGCACGAACAGCAGCAGCGCGCTGGCGGTGGTGGCCAGCGTCACCAGCGTATAGCGCACGAAGCCGCGCTGCTCGGTCAGGCCGTGCACCTCGTTGAGGGCGCTGAAGATCGCCTTCACGCCGGCATTGGCGCTCCACACCGAAACGAGGAAGCTGATGGCGAAGCTAAGCCATTTCTGGTTGCCGCTCTGCGTCGCCAGGCGCCGGGCCTGCTCCAGCACCAGATCGCCGACGGCGGGCGGCGCGAAGGACAGCATGCCGCCAAGCTGCGAGAGAATGGTCTGCGGATCGTAGAGCGTGCGGTACACCGTCAAGGTGGTCGAGATCGCCGGCACCAGCGACAGCAGCACGTAAAAGCCGACCGATGCCGCGACCATGACAAGGCGATCCTGCCGGATTTCGTTGAATGCCTCCTGCAATGCCCTGAAGATCATCTTTGGCGGCAATTCCCTCGGTCGCGACATGAATCGTCGCGCAATCGTGCCCAGTCTAAACGCCAACGGCAAGGCCGGCACGCGATCGCGGCCGGTCTTGCCGTTGGCTCAGTGAATAATTACCGCATCAAGGCGCCATCGTGGGCGCCCGCGTAAAAGCGTTACTCGGCGCGCATGCCCGGCGTGCCGCCCTCGCCCAACCCTGCGACATGGGCCTGGGTGTAAAGCTCGATGCCGATGCGGTTGATCAGGTCGAGCTGCGTCTCGAGGAAGTCGATATGGCCCTCTTCGTCGGCCATCAGCGCCTCGAACAGGTCCTTGCTCGGGTAGTCCTTGACCGAGCGGCTGTATTCGGCGCCCTCCTGATAGAGCGCGCGCGCACCGATCTCGGCCTTCAGGTCGCACTCGATGACTTCCTTGACGTTCTGGCCGATCAGCAGCGGATCGAGCACCTGCAAATTCGGATGGCCTTCAAGGAACAGGATGCGATCGACGAAGCGATCGGCGTGCTGCATCTCCTCGATCGACTCCTTGCGCCACTGCTTGGCGAGGCCGTTCAGGCCCCAGTTGTCGAGCAGGCGATAATGCAGCCAATATTGGTTGATCGCAGTCAACTCGCTGCGCAGGCCGCGGTTGAGATATTCGATGACCTTTTGGTCGCCCTTCATCGTCGGTCTCCAGTTGGCTGTGTCAGTGGCACAGTCATGAACCGCGGCGGCGTGGAAATCAAGTCTTTAAGAACGGTTCTAAACAAGCCGTGCTGCGGCGCACCCTACTCCGCAGCCATCAGGAACGGCACGGGCTCGTCCTCGACGGGCTCGTGGTGGCCCGGACAGGTCGGGCAGCCGACGTTGCAGGCGTTGACACGCGCTTCCTTCAGAAGGTCGCGCACCGTCACCAGGCAGCGGCCGCAATTGGGGGCGCAGCCGAGGCAGCGATAGGCCTGCGCCGGAGAGCGCGGGGTTCCGGCTTCTTCAGTGGCGAGGGTGGCGAGAATCTGGGCCTCGGTGAGGACGTTACACGAACAAACGATCATTCAGCATCACCGACAGCGCTGCGTACCGGCCTGGCCGGGTGCCGCATGCGCAGTTTAGAATGACTAAAAACTTCCATGACTTCATAGACATAGCTTATGTTGATGAAGCCAGTCAAGATTGATGGACGGGGCGCTTTGTCTCAGCCCCGGTGTTCTTGCGGCGCCAGTTCGCGCAGCAGGTAGCTCACCGTCTTGCCGCCGCCAATCACCGCACTGCCGACCTCGACGAAGCCGAGAGCGGCATGGAAGGCGCGTGAGGCCGGGTTGGGCGGAATGGCATTGACCTCGCAAACGACGCGGTCGTGCCCGGCGCGGCGGGCATGATCGAACAGGTCGCGATACAGGCGGCGTGCGTGGCCCCGCCCGCGCGCCCGCGCGGCCACGACGACGCGATCGACATAGACGAAACGCGGGTAGCGCGCCCGGAACCACAGGAAATTCGCGCTGTCATAGGCGGCATCCTGATCGAACGCCAACAGGAAGGCCTCCGCCTCGCCGATGCGTCTGGCCATGAACGCCTCCACCACCAGATGCCGAAACCGCTCCGCCTCCAGCCATGACAACTCGACCGCATGGGCGTTGTTCAGCGCAAGCAGCCCATCGCCAACCGTATCCGGGCCGGCCAAGTCGGCCTCGGTGAGGGGAACTGGCGCGCCGCTCATCGGCTGATCCCCGCGCCCTGAAACAATTGGGCGGTGTCGCCCGGATCCGGGGCAATCTCGGCACGGTGGCGCGGCAGCGCCTCCGGATGGTGCTCCTGCAGGAAGGCGATGAGCTTTTCCCTGATCTCGCAGCGAAGATCGAATGCCTTTCCGCCGCTCGTAGCGCTGGCGAGGATACGCAGTTCGAGCGTCGATTCCCTGAAATCGGTCACCTGCACGACGACGACGCGCTGGTCCCAGACCGGCGACCCGGCGACGATCTCCGACACCTTCTTGCGGATGATCTCGATCGGAGCGCGATAGTCGAGATAGATCATGACGATACCGATCAGCCTTGCATCCTCGCGGGTCCAGTTCTGGAACGGCTTCTCGATGAAATAGCTGAGCGGCAGGATCAGCCGCCGCAGGTCCCAGAGCCGCATCACGACATAGGTCGAGGTGATCTCCTCGACATTCCCCCATTCTCCCTCGACGATCAGCGCATCGTCGAGGCGGATCGGCTGCGTCACGGCAAGCTGGATGCCGGCGAACAGGTTCTTCAGCAACGGCTGGAGCGCGAAGCCGGCAATGATGCCGGCAGCGCCGGCGGAAGCCAGCAGGCTGACGCCATATTGGCGCACGCCCTCGAAGGTCATCAGCGCCGCCGAAACAGCCACCACCGTGATGAGCGTCGTCGCGACGCGCTGCAGGATGCGCGCCTGCGTGACATGCTTGCGCGCCAGCAGGTTGTCATCGGTATCGAGCTTGAAACGGCGCAGGTAGATCGTCGTCCAGATATGCAGCGCCGTGCGGGCCATCCAGGCAAGCAGGACGATAAAGCTGACGAGCAGCACCTGCGACAGCACCGCGGCCTGGCCCGGCGTCAGTGGAGCAAGACGGGATGCCGCGCCAAGCGCCACGATCATCACGGCAAAACGCGATGCACCCTCGTCGCGCGAGACCAGGGAACGCCAGAACATGTCCCTGCCGGCGGCAAGCCGCGTCGCCAACCGGAACAGCACGCGATGCGCCAGCAGCGCGACCAGCACCGCTGCCACGAAGATCACGAGGCTCAGCAGCCAGGATGGCGCCCAGCCGAGCGCAGCGGATATCGGCATGAGAAAAGCTCTGAGTTCGTCCATTCGGCGCGCGGTTCCCCTGGCAGGAATTCGGAAAGGGCAGAGGTGGTTCCGGGCACGCAGGCCCGGCCCTTGGCCGCCACTGGCTGGCGGCAAAACCGGTTCGGCCAAGCCGGCCCCGTGACCCGCACGCGAGAAGCCGGCGATAGCGCATTGCCAGCGTTCACGAACTGGCCTTATTGGTCAAGCGGCGCCAGGCACCTTCCAAACAGGGCGCCTTTCCAAACATGCGGCCAGCAGGAGCGGGACGAACCAGATGAGCAATCGGAAATACAGAATCGCGGTCATTCCGGGCGACGGCATCGGCAAGGAGGTGGTGCCGGAAGGCATCCGCGTGCTCGAGGCGGCGGCCAAGAAATTCGGCTTCGTGCTCGAGCAGGACTGGCACGATTTCGCCTCGTGCGACTATCACGCCAAGCATGGCCGCATGATGCCGGAAGACTGGAAGGAGCGCATCGGCGAGCCGGACGCGCTGTTCTTCGGCGCCGTCGGCTGGCCGGACAGCGTGCCGGATCACATCTCGCTCTGGGGTTCGCTGCTGCTGTTCCGGCGCGAATACGACCAGTTCATCAACCTGCGCCCGGTGCGGCTGATGCCGGGCGTGCCGTGCCCGCTCGCCGGCCGCAAGCCCGGCGATATCGATTTCTGGGTGGTGCGGGAGAATACCGAAGGCGAATATTCCTCGATCGGCGGCCGCATCTTCAACGGCACCGAACGCGAAATGGTGATGCAGGAAACGGTGATGACGCGCATCGGCATCGACCGCGTGCTGAAATTCGCCTTCGAGCTTGCCGCCCGCCGACCGCGCCAGCACCTGACATCGGCCACCAAGTCGAACGGCATCTCGATCACCATGCCGTATTGGGACGAGCGCGTGGAGGCGATGGCGGCCAACTTCCCCGGCGTCACCTGGGACAAGTACCATATCGACATCCTCACCGCGCATTTCGTGCTCAATCCGGACCGTTTCGACGTGGTCGTCGCCTCCAACCTGTTCGGCGATATCCTGTCCGATCTCGGCCCCGCCTGTACCGGCACGATCGGCATCGCGCCATCCGGCAACATCAATCCGGACCGCTCCAAGCCGTCTCTGTTCGAGCCGGTGCATGGTTCGGCGCCCGACATCGCCGGCAAGGGCATCGCCAATCCCGTCGGCCAGATCTGGTCCGGTGCGATGATGCTCGAGCATCTCGGCGAGACCGAAGCGGCCGCCGCCATCGTCAAGGCGATCGAGACGACGCTCGCCGAACCGGCGCTGCGCACCGGCGACCTGAAGGGCAAGGCCAATACCGTGAGCGCCGGCAAGGCGATTGCCGATGCCCTCGGCTGAGACGCGGTAAAGACGGGTCCCGGCTCAAGGCCGGGACGAGACGCTTCGGTTGTCATTCCCGCGAAGGCGGGAAACCAGAGCCGTTGCGCAAGCGACTCCTGGATTCCCGACCGGCCTGACGGCCGTCGGGAATGACATGGACGAATCGCGACGCGATTCTACGCCTTACGCCTTCGCGGTGCGGGCGCGCTGGTGCTCATGCGCCTTGAGGCCGATATAGGCCGTCTCCAGCAGCGGCACCTTGAGCCCGGCCGCCCTGGCACGGCGGATCAGGTCGCCGATGACATGATCGGCCTCGGTCGGGCCGCCGCGCTGCACGTCACGGAACATCGAGGCGGTCATCGCCGAGCCCTTGGCGGTGATCATTTCGACCATATTGGCCTTGGCGGCCGGGCGCGCCGCGTGACCGTCAGCGGCCGCGATCGAATCGCATTCGGCCAGCAGGCCGGTCATGAAGGCATCGCCACCGGGCGCCGCGACGATATCGCCGACGGAAGCACGCATCAGCGTCGTCGCGGCGGCGAGCGCGGCCAGGAAGTCCCATTTCTCCCACATCTCCTGCAGGATGTCGTCGCTGGGGCGCGGCCGGAACTTGGCGCCGAGCAGCGCCGGCGTCAGCCGCTCCATCCGCGCCGAGGAACCGCCGGCGCGCTCGCCGAATGCCAGGATATGGGCATCGTTCAGATGCAGGATTTCGCCGCTCTCGCCCAGTGTCGCGGCGATCATGCATAGGCCGCCAAGCGGCGCATTTTCACCGAAACGGGCGGCAATCGTCGCAAGATGGCCCATGCCGTTGAGCAGCGGCAAGATCATGGTGTCGGGGCCGACCGCCGGGGCGACCGTGTCGAGCGCGCCGTCGAGGTCGTAGGCCTTGCAACTCAGGATCACGACATCGGCCGGCGCCTTGATCTCATCCTTGGTCAGGACCGGCGGCCGGGCAATATCGATATCGCCATGCAGGCTTTTCACATGCAGGCCACGCTCGCGCAGCGCGGCGGCGCGCGCCTCGCGCACCAGGAAGCGGACGTCGCGCCCCGCCTCCAGCAGCCTTGCACCGAAATAGCCGCCGACCGCGCCGGCACCCAACACCACGATTTTCATCGTCCTCGCCCCCTGACCGATTCCGTTGCGAAACAGGCCGGAGGGTCGTCCCGCGCGCACCGGCGCGCAAGCATGTTTTCACACCCTGCGACGCCGGCGTCTCGGGCTCTCTCAGGCGATCACGCGCCGATAGAGGTGCCAGGTCGCGTGGCCGAGCACCGGCATCACCACGATGAGGCCGACGAAAAGCGGGATCGAACCCAGCACCAGCCCGGCCGCGACGATGAAGCCCCAGGCGAGCATGGCGACCGGATTGCGCCAGACCGCTTCCATCGAGGTCCTGACCGCCGTGCTGAGCCGGACCTTGCGGTCGAGCAGCAGCGGGAACGACACCACGCTGACCGCCAGAACGAACAGCGCGAACAGGAAGCCGACGCCGGTGCCGACGACGATCATCGTCCAGCCCTGCGTGGTATTGAAGACATCGGAGGCGAAGGCGGACAGGCTCACCGGCATTTCAGGCCCGACGGTGTGGCGGTAGATCAGCCAGGCGGCGAGCATCCAGAGCGCGAACACCACCGTCAGCATCATGCCGAGGCGGAAGATGGCGCCGAAGGACGGTGAGGTGAAGACATGGGCCGCATCGGCCCAGGACACCTCCTCGCCGCGCTCGCGGCGCCGGCTCATCTCGTAGACGCCGGTGGCGGCAAACGGACCGATCAGCGCGAAACCCGAGGCGAGCGGGAACAGCAAAGGCAGGAAGGCGGTGCCGAGCACGATCTGCGACAGCACGAGGCCGGCCAGCGGATAGATCAGGCTGATGAAGATCACGTCGCTGCGGCTGGCGGCGAAATCGGACAGGCCGGCACGCAGGACCGGGCCGAGATCGGCGATGGTGATGTTACGCACGATCGGCCGGCGCGCGTCGAGCGTCTCGTCGGTACGGCCGAAATAATGTCCGGCCGCGCCCACGACATGGGCGACCTCGCGGAATTGCTCCGTGCCCCATTCGGCGGGATTTCGGATGGTCATGTCTATCCTCCCAACAGTTCTCGGGAGGCCACGGCGCTTCGCGAAAAGGACGCCAACACTGACTATCGATGACGCGAAGTCTCGCGACCAATCGTCGCTATGATAGCGCAATGCCGGCGAGTTGCCAGCCCGCAATTCCGGCGTTCAACGCGCCAGCGCAGCCGCCGCGCGCAACGCGCCGAGCCGGAGCAGGTCGCGATAGGCGGCGGAGACCGCCGCGACGAACGCCGGATCATCGCCGAGATCGGCGCCGAACACCGCCGTGAAGCCGAGCATGGCGCGCACGCGGGCGCCGGCATCCTCGCCGGCGGAGCGCAGGGCGCCCTGAAGTTCCGCGGCAAGCGGATCGCGCACGTCGATCGCCCTGCCCTGCTCGTCGAGGCCGCCGACATAGCGCATCCACGCCGCGACGACGAGCGCGAGGCAGGGATAGGCCAGGCCCGCCGCCCGCCGCTCGCGTACCGTATCGAGCAGGCGCTGCGGCAGCTTCTGCGAGCCGTCCATGGCGATCTGCCAGGTGCGGTGGCGAACCGCCGGATTGGCGAAGCGGGCCATGAGCTGATCGGTATAGGCGCCAAGATCGACGCCGGGCGGCGCCGGCAGCACGGGAATGATCTCCTCGCGCCACAGCCGCGCGACCAGCCCGCGCAAACCCTGATCGGCGATCGCCTCGCCAATCGTCTCGCAGCCGCCGAGGAAGCCGAGATAGGCGAGCGCCGAATGCGCGCCGTTGAGCAGGCGCAGCTTCATGGTCTCGTAGGGCGCGACATCGGTGACGAGTTCAGCGCCCGCGCGCTGCCAGGGCGGACGCTGCCCATCGACGAAACGGTCCTCGATGACCCATTGCCGGAACGGCTCATGGCTGACCGGGGCGGCATCGTGCAAGCCGGTCGCCGCCTCGGCATCGGTGAGGTCGGCCTCGGTCGCCGCCGGCACGATGCGGTCAACCATCGTGGCCGGACAAGGAACGTCGCGCGCGATCCAGGCGGAGAGCGCATCGTCACTGAGCGCGGCGAACTGCACGAGCAGCCCGTGAAGCAGGCGGCCGTTATGCGGCAGGTTATCGCAACTCAGCGGCGTGAACGGCGCGAGCCCGGCCCTGCGGCGCGCGGCCAGCGCGGCCACCAGGAAGCCGACCGCCGTGCGCGGCTGCTCCGGATGGGCGAGGTCGTACCGGATATCGGCATGGTCCTGCTGCAGGGCGCCGGTCGCCGGGTCGTGGCAATAACCCTTCTCGGTCACCGTCAGGCTGACGATGCGGGTATCCGCCGCCGTGATCCGGGCGAGCAGCGCCGCCGGGTCCTCGGGTGCGACGAGCACCTGTCGCAGATTGCCGACGATGCGCGCCGAGACCGGGCCGCCGCCGCGCTCGAGCGCGACATAGAGCCCATCCTGCGGCGCGAGCCGGTCGCGCTGGTCGGGCTTGCGCAGGCTCGCCCCGACGATGCCCCAATCGGGCGCCGCCGGATCGATCACATCCTCGGTATAGAGCGCGCCATGGGCACGGAAGAAGGCGCCGATGCCAAGATGCACGATGCCGTGGCGCAGCCGGGCACGATCATAGCGCGGCACGGTCACGCTCGCCGCCATGTGCTTGAGCGCGCGGGCATTCAGACGGGGCGCGGCGTGTACGGTATCGGATGACATCGAGATTGGACCCTAAACCGCGCCGTGCGCGCCCTTGCCGGCCGGTTGCGCCGGCTCGTGCTTGACGCCGCGCAGGAAGTCGCTCAGCCGCTCCATGTAGAGATAGAGCACCGGCGTGATGAACAGCGTCAGCATCTGCGACACGACGAGGCCGCCGACCACGGCGACGCCGAGCGGCTGGCGCAGTTCCGAACCCGCGCCATGGCCGACGGCAATCGGCAACACGCCGAACAGCGCCGCGAAGGTCGTCATCATGATCGGGCGGAAGCGCAGCAGGCAGGCGCGGTGGATCGCCTCTTCCGGCGAGGTGCCGGCGCGCTGCAAATGCAGGGCAACGTCGATCATCATGATGGCGTTCTTCTTGACGATGCCGATCAGCATCAGCAGGCCGATAATGGCGATCACGCTCAGGTCCAGGCCGAACAGCATCAGCGAGGCCAGCGCGCCGAAGGCCGCCGCCGGCAAGCCAGTCAGGATGGTGAGTGGATGGACGAAGCTCTCATACAGCATGCCGAGCACGATGTAGATCGTGGCGATCGCCGCCAGGATGAGCAGGTTCTGGTTGGCGAGCGACTTCTTGAAGATATCCGCCTCGCCCGAATAGGCGGTCGAGATATCGGCGGGCAACCTGATCTGCTGCCTCAACTGGTCGATGCGGTCGGTCGCGTTGCTCAGCGACAGCCCGGCCGGCAGGTTGAACGAGATCGTCACCGCCGGCAGCTGGCCGAGCTGGTTGACCGACAGCGTCCCGGCGGTGCGCACCACCTTGGCGAAAGCGCTGATCGGGATCAGCCGGCCGCTATCGGAGCGGATATGCACGTTGTCGAGCAGGTTGTTGTTCCAGTTCACGCGCGGATCGAACTCGATCACCACCATGTAGCTGTCGCCCGTGGCATAGATCGTCGAAATCTGCCTGACGCCGAAGCCCGAATACAGCGTCGAGCGGAGCTGGTCGGCGTTGATGCCGAGCGTCGCCGCCTTGTCCTTATCGACCACCACGGTCGATTCCGGCGCGTTGGACTGCAAGTCCGTGGTCACGTCGAGGAAGGTCGCGTCCTGCCCCATCGCATCGGCCATGCGCTGCGACCATTCGTAGAGCTTCGCCGTATCGAGGCCCTGCATCACGAACTGGTACTGGCTCTTGCTGCGCCTGGTGCCGAAGCGCAGGTTCTGGGTCGGCACGATGTAAGTCGTGATGCCGGGAACCTTGGCGAGGTCGCGCCTGAGATCGGCCAGCACCTTGCTCAGCGGCGGCCGCTCGTCCTTGTCCTTCAGCTGGACGAACATGCGGCCCTGGTTCATCGTCGTGCTGGAACTGCCGGCGGTCGAGCCGACGACGAACGCCTGATGCGCGACATGGGGCGAAGCGGCGAAAACCTTGCCGACCTCCTTCTGGAGCCGCGCCATGTCATCGAGCGAGATGTCCTGCCGGGCCTCCGTCGAGACGCTGAGCTGGCCGATATCCTCGATCGGGAAGAAGCCCTTCGGGATAATCACGAACAGGTAGGCCGTGCCGGCAATGGTGCCGAGAAATACCAGGAACACCGCGAACTTGAAGCGCAGGCACAGCGTCAGCAGGCTGTCATACCAGCCCTTGACCGCCTCGAAGCCGCGCTCGAGCGCGCCACCCAGCCCCCTGTTGCGCTCGGCTTCGGTCTCGACCGGGCTGAGCAGGCGCGAGGCCATCATCGGCGTCAGCGTCAGCGAGACGAAGGCGGAGGCGACCAGCGAACAGGTGACGACGATGGCGAACTCGTGGAACACCTTGCCGACCACGCCGCCCATCAGCAGCACCGGAATGAACACCGCGACCAGCGAGGCGGTGATCGAGACGATGGTGAAGGCGATCTCGCGCGAACCGTCGAGCGCCGCCTGGAAGCGGGATTTGCCCTCCTCCTCCATATGCCGGACGATATTCTCCAGCATGACGATGGCATCGTCGACGACGAGCCCGACCGACAGGGTCAGCGCCAGCAGCGAAATATTGTCGATCGAGAAGCCGAACAGATACATGGCGCCGAGCGTCGCCACGATCGAGATCGGCACCGCGAGCGCCGGAATGATCGTCGCCGATATCTTGCGCAGGAACACGAAGATCACCATCACCACGAGGCAGATCGTCAGCCCGAGCGTGAACTGCACGTCGGCGACCGCGGCGCGAATCGACGAGGCGCGGTCGTTCAGCACATGGATCGCGACCGTCGGCGGCATCTGGCTGGCAAGCGTCGGCAGGATCGCCTTGACGCGGTCGACGACGGCGACGGTATTGGCATCGGGCTGGCGCTGCACGGCGAGCACGATGGCGCGCTTGCCGTCGTACCAGCTCCTCGTCTGGTTGTTCTCGACCGAATCGATGACGTTGGCCACGTCCTTGAGGCGCACCGGCCGGCCGTCGCGATAGGAGACGATGATGTCGCGGAACTGCGCGGCATCCTTCATCTGGGTATTGGTCTGGATCGACAGGTTCTGCGTGCTGTTCTGCAGCGTGCCGACCGGCGTGGCCGAGTTGGCGTTGGCGACGGCCTCCTGCACCTGGTCGACGCCGAGGCCGCGCACGGCGAGCGCATTGGGATCGACCTGCACGCGCACGGCATATTTCTGGCTGCCGAAGATCAGCAGCTGCGCCACGCCATCGATGGTCGAGAGCGTCGGCGAGATGATCTGCTGCGCCATCTCGTCGAGCTTGGACAGCGGCAGCGTATCGCTCTGCAACGCCAGCAGCAGGATCGGCGCATCCGCCGGGTTCGACTTGCGATAGCTCGGCGGGTCCGTCATCTCGGACGGCAATTGCCGCTGCACGCGGGCGATCGCGGCCTGGATGTCGGCGGCGGCGTTGTCGATATTGCGGTCGAGCCCGAACTGCACGCTGATCGAGGTCGAGCCCTGCGTCGAGGTTGTGGTGATGCTGTCGATGCCGGCAATGGTCGCGAACTGCTTGATCATCGGCGTGGCGACGGCGTTCGCCATGGTATCGGGCGAGGCGCCGGGCAGCTTGGCCGAGACGTTGATGACCGGAAAATCGGTATTGGGAAGCGCTGCGACCGGCAGCGCCTGATAGCCGAAAATGCCGCCGAAAATCAGCGCCACCGACATCAGGATGGAGGCGACCGGGTGCCTGATGCAAAAGGCCGGAATATTCACTGCTGCCTCTCGGCCACCGGCTCGACAGCGCTCTTGAGCGTCGTTTCGGCATAGGTGCGCGGCGGCGGCTGCATCGCGGTTTCTTCCTGGCGCACGCTCTCGACGACCTTCGTGCCCTTATCGAGCCGCAACTGGCCCTCGATCACGACGTGGTCGCCGGACGAGACGCCGGTTTCGATGGCGATGCGATCGCCCTCGCTGCCAAGCAGCGTGATCGGCCGGATTTCGACCGTCTTGTCCGGCATGACGGTAAACACGAACGGGCCGTTCTGGCCGGTCTGCATCGCGATGGCCGGAATGGTGACGACGTTGGGCACGCTGTCGAGATCGATCTCGACATCGACATACTGGCCCGGCACCAGCCGGTAACGCTCGTTCGGGAAGGTCGCCTTGGCGGTGATGGTGCCGGACGCGGTCTCGACCGAACTGTCGATGAAATCGAGTTTTCCTTCGGCCAGCATCTTGTCGCTGCCGGGCGCGAACACCCGCACCGCGGCTTTTTCGGCCGGCGGTTTGCGCCAATAGGCCTTGCGCAGCAATTCGAGATCGCGCTCGGGCATCGAGAAGGCGACGCGCACCGGGCGGACCTGCGTGATCGTCACCAGCCCGGCGCCGGAAGCATCGTTGGCGCTGACGAGATTGCCGGGCGTGACGCGAATGGTGCCGAGGCGGCCGGTGATCGGCGCGGTGATGCGGGTGAAGGTCAGCCGCAACTGGTCGGCCTCGAGCGTGGCCTGGTCGGCGGCGATGGTGGCTTCCGCCGCCTTGGCGTCGGCGACGGCGGCATCGAGCGTCGCCTGGGCGGCGGCGTTGCGGGCAATCAACTGCCTTGTCCGGCTGAGATCGGCATTCGCCTTGGCCGAGGTCGCGCGGTCCTTCTCGAGCGTCGCCTGGTCGCGCGCGATGTTGGCGCGCACCTCGCGATCGTCGAGCGAGAACAGCAGGTCGCCCTTGCGGACGATCTGGCCGTCGCTCACGTGTTGCTCGACGATCTGGCTGTCGATGCGTGACTTGATCGTCACCTGCGCTGGCGATTCGATCACGCCGATCGAGCGGCGGCGGATCGGAAACGTCACCTGGCTGGCAATGGCCGTCGTCACCGCGACGCCCGCATCGCGTGACGCCGCCACGGCGACCGGCGGGCCGGCTTCCTTATGGCCGGCCCAGCGCACGTAGCCATAGCCGGCCAGAGCCGCGACGACCGCAAGCGATACTATAAAGCGGAAGCGATGAGCCACGGTGATCTCTTCAATAAGATATCTTCACATATTGTCGCCGCCCGGCGATGAAATGGCAAACTTTGACTGATTTGTATATCGGTTTTCGCAGCCATCGCTGTCGTGCGGGCAGACTGTTTTACAAATGCCATATCGCGGCGGCGAAAAAGAGGCTGCGCCGCCAGCGCCGGCAGTGCCGATCAGCGTTTTGCGCCGGTCAGATAGGCCTTGATCACTTCCGCGTTATTGCGTTCGGCGTCACGGGCGGCGAACAGCAAGGTCACCGTCCCCTCGCCCGCCGCCAGCTTGCGCAACACGCTGACCGCCGGCTCGTTCGCCTCCAGTTCGTTCCTGAAGCGCTGCTGGAATTCCGGCCAGCGCTCGGGCTCGTGCCCGAACCATTTGCGCAGTTCGGTGCTCGGCGCGATATCCTTCAGCCAATGGTCGATCGCCGCGGCCTGCTTGGTGATGCCGCGCGGCCAGATGCGGTCGACAAGCACCCGCGTGCCGTCATCGGCGGCAGGCTGGTCGTAAATCCGCTTGGTACGCAAGGAAGCAGTCATGATCGAACCTCCTGATCAGATGGAAAACCGGGCTCGCCGCGCTCACGTTTCAGGGCCGGATCGCTGTCGGCGACGCTGCGCAGCCCTTCGATGGCGACGGCCAGCAGGTCGTCATCCGACTGCGCCGAACACACAGCATAGATCGGATAGAAGAAGCTTGGCGCACCCGCGACAAGATGCAGCCGTCCGCCGGCCAGATGCGGCGCCACCGCGCGCTGGCGGAAATAGCCGGCGCCGCCCGCGCCGAGAATGTAGCTCAGGCCGAGCGGCCCGAGGCCGACAAACAGGCCCGGATTGGTGATCTCGGGAAAGCTGATGTCGTGCCGATGCGCGAAATCCGGCCCCCAATCGATATAGACATAGGTTTCCGGATCGATGCGCCGCGCGTCCGGATCGGTGCTGACGAGGACGAGTTTCTCCTCGAGCAGCAATTCGACCCGCGACCCCGGCCGGTATTGCGGCGCATACATCACGGCGATGTCGAGCACGCCATTGGCGACCTGATCGGCCAGGTCCTCCGGCGCGCCGACCTGCGCCCTGAGCGCGATATCGGGCGCGCGCCGGCGCATCCATTGCAGCCATTCGAGCAGCCAGGGATGCCACAGGTTCAGTTCGCCGCCAATGCTCAGCACGGCGCGCCGCCCAGGCGGTGCCGCGACCTGATGGCGCGCGCTCTCCCATAATTGCACGAAGGTCGGCGCATAGCGCAGGAACTGCTCGCCGGCCGGGGTCAGCGCGGCGCCGTTCTTGTTGCGCACGAACAGCTTGCGGCCAAGCTGCTGCTCGAGCGAGCGCACGCGGGCGCTCACCGCCGTCTGGCTGACATTCAGGCGCTCCGCCGCGCGCACGAAGCTGCGCGTCGCGACGATTTCCAGAAAGGTCCGGGCCAGCTCGATATCCATCATGCACCCTCCTGTTATATAGCGCAGAAATTGTGCAGATAAAAGATTATTAAATTCGTTTGATTGCTTTCTTAACAAGGAGGACACTGTCTTCCGTGGCAGGACGTTGCGAGGCGATGGAGCGTGGCTCCGATGCTTCGGCGCGCCCGGCCCCGGTGGCGTTCCGAACCGGGTTCGGGCGCCGACCGGAAGGAGGACTGAAATGCCTCACGAGACCGACGCGTCGGCGCTGATCTGGCTGGTGTGGATGGTGTGGATTTACTGGGGCATCCGCAACTGGCTCAAGAATCCCTCGGCGGGCGAGGATACGGAAAACCACGGGCCTGCGCCCGCAAACGGGGCAACGGCCCGCGTGACGGCCGCAATGCCGGGTTTCCCGGCGCTCAAGGAAGAGATGGCGCGCGCTGCCGTCCCAAGCCGCCTCGCGGCGTTCGTGGCGCAAATCCGCCAGGCCGACCCGCGTTTCAACCTGCACGATTTTCTCGACGGCGCGGCCGCCGCCTATGAAGCGGTGACGATCGCCTTCGCCGCCGGGGACCGCCAGACGCTGAAACCGCTGCTTTCAGGCGCGGTCTATGACGCTTTCGACGCGGCGATCGTCGAAAGGGAGGCCCGCGGCGAGACCATGGACGTGATCTTCTCGCGGATCGACAAGCCGGAAATCGACGATAGTTCCATCGGCGATGGGCTGGCCACACTCACGGTCCGCTTCACCAGCGACCTGTTCAGGACGACCTACGACATGCAGCGCAAGGTGATCGAGGGCAGCCCCACCGCCCAGGCGCGGGTCTGCGACACCTGGGTTTTCGCCAGGCCGCAGGGCTCGCGCGATCCGGCCTGGCAGGTCATGGCGACAAATATCGTGGCGACAAATGCCGCGCCGCCGGCCACCCCCGCCGTCGAGAGGTGCTGCGCATGAGCGACACCACTGTGGTGGAAAGCGCCGGTTTTGCCTCGCCGGCCTGCTCGATGCATGAGGTCGATCCGCACTATACCGGGCTCACACCCTATAGCGAGGCGGAGGAAGCCAGGAACATTGCCCGTTGGCGCAAGGCCGAGCGCGAGCGGCTGATCTCGAAGCGGCTCGCCGTGACGGCCGAGACGCGGGCGCATTATTCGGCCAGCATCGCCGCCACGCTGCACCGGCTGATCGGCCGGCCGCGCGGCCGCATCGTCAGCGTCTACTGGCCGTTCCGGGGCGAGCCCGACCTGCGCACATGGCTTGAGCAGATCGGCGGCCGTGGCGGCATTACCGCCCTGCCGGTGGTGGTCGCCAAGCATACGCCGATGGTGTTCCGGGCCTGGAACCATGGCGACCCGCTCGAACGCGGCATCTGGGGCATCCCGGCGCCGTCGAAGGGCGAGGCTGTGGTGCCCGACATCGTCATCGCGCCGCTGGTCGGCTACGACAAGCAGGGCTATCGGCTCGGCTATGGCGGCGGCTTTTTCGACCGGACGCTCGCCAGCCTGCCGAAGCCGGCCTTCGCCATCGGCGTCGGCTATGCGCGCTCGGCGATCCCGACGATCTATCCGCGCAAGCACGACATTCCGATGAACGCCATCGTCACGGAACAGGGTATTCAGGAATTCGAGCGGTAGGCCGCCCGGCCCCTTCGCCCCAAAAGACGAAGCCGGCCTTGCGGCCGGCTCCCTTCATTATCCACCCAGGCTTTACTTGCCGAGCCAGATCGTGCCGCTCTCGTTGACCACCGGCACGCCGACGGCATTGCCATATTCGGTCCAGGAGCCGTCATAGTTGCGCGCGTCATAACCGAGGATGCGCTTGAGCGCGAACCACGAATGGCTCGAGCGCTCGCCGATCCGGCAATAGGTCACCACCGGCTTCGAGCCGTCGACGCCCTTGGCGGCGTAGATCCTGCGGATCTCGTCGGTCGGCTTGAAAGTGCCGTCCTCGTTGACGATCGTGCCCCATGGCACGTTCTCGGCGCCGGGGACATGGCCGGCGCGGATTGCCAGTTCCTTGACGCCCTCGGGCGCGAAAACCTTGCCGGCATACTCATCCGGCGAGCGGATATCGATCAGCCGGCCGTCGACGCGGCCCTCGACGATATCGAGCACGTTCGGCAGGCGGGCGCGCAGCTTTTCGTTGCGCTCGGCCAGCACGACGGATGACGGCTTGAAGGCCGGCACCTCGGCCGTCACTGGCAGCTTGCGCGCCTCCCACAGCTTGCGGCCACCGTCGAGCAGCTTGACGTTGGCGCCAAGCCCGTAGACGTCGAGCACCCAGGCGCCCCAGGCCGCGAACCAGTTATTATGGTCGCCATAGATGACGATGGTGGTATCCGCCTCGACGCCGGCCTTGCGCAGCGTCGCCTGCAGCTTGTCGCGCGAGGCGATGTCGCGGTTGACGGTATCGACCAGATCGACATGCCAGTCGAGGTTGACGGCGCCGGGAATATGCGCGCCGGCATAGACGCCGGGATCGACGCTGACCTCGAACAGCCGCAGCTTCGGGTTGGCAAGATTGTCCTTGACCCAGTCGGCCGTGACGAGAGGGCTTGCTTGATGATCGGCCATGGCATGATCTCCGTTCGGCTTGGTTCCAAAGGGTACGCCTCGCCGCGTCCGCCGGATGGCAGGCGCATGGGGGGCGTCCGATAGCTTGGCCTTGCCACCCGCGCAGGAGCAGCGCAAACGAATGATATTGGCTCGATAATGCATAATAATTGTACTAAAAGGCAATTTAGATGAATTTCTTAATTCTTATCGTGGACGCGCAAGGTTTCTTCTCTCGCAGCCGCGCGCGACGATAGAAACGCTCTCCGTGGGAATTTTCAGATTTTTGGCGCGTCTCGCGCATTCGGCGCGAATATGCGGGGATCAGAGCCATTCCGTATCGGGATCGGCCGGTCAAGCCGGCCGATGACTGCTGAGGAAGGTGAGAGCGGCTTGCCAAACTCTCCGCCGTCACAGCCGGGCTTGGTCCGGCCATGACGAGGCAGGATCCGGCGCGCCGCTCATCTTTCCCGCGCCGCCATCGGCGGACTTGATCCGCCGATCTCGATCGGAAGAGCGTAACGGCATGCTCAGTGTCATTCCCGACGCGCGCAAGCGCGATCGGGAATCCAGGGTCGTTGCGCTAGCGTCTCTGGATTCCCGCCTGCGCGGGAATGACAGGGCGTGGGCCAGCCCGAAGCCTCCTCAAGCACCCTACCCTTGCAGCCCCTTGCTCAGCACCTTCGCCAGCCGTTGCGAGAAGGCGCGCGCGTCGGCCGGGCGCTCGCCGTCGAGGATACGGGCCTCGTCGAGCAGGAGGTGCGCCGCATCGGCCTTGAAGCTTTCATCCGCCGCGCCGGCCAGCGCCACGACGAGGGCATGGCGCGGGTTGATCTCGAGGATCGGCTTGGCGGAGGCATCGAGCCGGCCCGCGGCGGCGAGCAGGCGCTCGAACTGCCGATCGGGCCCGTTCTCGGGCGCGACGAGACAGACGGCACTCTCGGTGAGGCGATCGGAGGCGCGCACGTCGGCGACCGCATCGCCAAGCGTCAGCTTCACGAAGGCCACGAAATCCGTGATGCCGGAATCGGTTGCCGCCGGCTTCTCATCCTTGTCGAGAAGCGGGATCAATGCCAGATCGGCCGCTCCCTGCGTCACGGATTTCAGCGGCTTGCCCTCGAATTCAGGCGTGCCCGCCACCCAGAAACTGTCGACCGGATCGCTCAGCAGCAGCACCTCGATGCCGCGCGCGCGAAACCCTTCAAGCTGCGGCGAGGCTTCGAGCCGGGCAAGATCGTCGCCGGCCAGCACATAGATCGCCGTCTGGTTTTCCTTCAGCGCGCCGAGATAATCCTTCAGGCCGCGCCACCCGCCGGCCGAAGTCGTGGTCTTGAAGCGGGCAAGACCGAGAAGCTGGTCGCGGCGCTCGTAATCCTCGTACAGCCCTTCCTTGATGACCGTGCCGAAATTCTCCCAGATCGCGGCGAACCTGGCGGCGTCGCTGTCGGCGAGCTTGACGAGATCGGCCAGGATGCGGTTGGTGACGCCTTTCCTGACCGCCGCGAGGAGCGGGCTGTCCTGGATCATCTCGCGCGAGACATTCAGCGGCAGGTCGGCGGAATCGACGATGCCGCGCACGAAGCGCAGATAACGCGGCAGCAACTCGGCCTCATCGGTGATGAAGACGCGTTTGACGTAGAGCTTCATGCGGCCGGCGCGATCGACATCGAACAGGTCGAACGGCCGCGAGCCCGGCACGAAGGCGAGCGCGGCATATTCATGCCGGCCCTCGGCGCGGAAATGGATCGTCTCGGCCGGCTCGTCATACTGGCCGGCAATGCTGCGATAAAAGTCGGTATACTCTTCCTTGCTGATCTCGGCCTTGGGCCTCGTCCACAGCGCCGCGCCGTCGGCAATCTGCGCCGGCTCTTCGCCGGGCTTGGAGAGAAGCGAGATCGGCACCGGCACATGGCCCGATTGTGCCTTGATGATGCGCTCCAGCGTGTGGCGCTCGGCATAGGTTTTAGCGGCCTCGGCGAGGTGAAGCACGACGCGCGTGCCGCGCGGCGGCGCATCCTCAAGTGCGGCCGGTGCAACCGAGAATTCGCCCTTGCCGTCGGACGACCACAACCACGCCTCGTCGCTGCCCGCACGGCGCGACAACACATCCACCCGATCGGCGACCATGAAGGCCGAATAGAAGCCGACGCCGAACTGGCCAATGAGCTGGGCGCCCTCCTTGGCCTGCGCCGCCTCGACACGCTCCATGAAGGCGCGCGTGCCGGAGCGCGCGATGGTGCCGAGCGCCTCGACCATGTCGTCGCGGCTCATGCCGATGCCGTTATCCTCGATGGTCAGGCGCCGGTTTTCCGCATTGATCCCAACGAGAATGCGCAGCTTGCCGTCATCGCCAAGCAGGGCAGGCTCCGCGATCGCCTCGTAGCGCAGCTTCTCGCAGGCATCCGCCGCGTTGGAGATCAGTTCGCGCAGGAAGACGTCTTTGTCGGAATAGACCGCGTGCACCATTATGTGCAGCAGGCGGGAAACATCGGCCTCGAAAGCGCGGCTCTCGGTTCTGTTGGGCGCGTCGGTCATCGGTTCGGCAAGCCTCGTGCGGTGCTGATCACTCAGCACCGGACATGGCCGGCAAAAGGCGATTTTGCAAGAGCCGAGGGAGTACTGGCGCCGTCTAGTAGCTCTGTTCGGCGCCGGGGAAGGTCTTCGCCTTGACGGCGGCGACATAGGCCGCGACCGCGCCGGCAATGCTGCCGCCCTCCGGCATGAAATCCTTGGAGAAGCGCGGCTTCTTGCCGGGATAGACACCGATCATGTCATAGAGCACCAGCACCTGGCCGTGGCAGTCGACGCCGCCGCCAATGCCGATCGTCGCCATGGTGCTGGTGGCGCTGGTGATCTCGGCGGCGAGCGCCGCCGGCACCATTTCCAGCACCGCGGCACTGGCGCCGGCCTGTTCCAGCGCCAGCGCGTCGGCTTTCAGGGTCTGGGCGGCCGCGTCGAGCTTGCCCTGCACGCGGTAGCCGCCGAGTTGGTGCACGGCCTGCGGCGTCAGGCCGATATGGGCGCAGACCGGCACGCCGCGTTCGACCAGGAAGCGCACGATCCCGGCCGTGTAGGCGCCGCCCTCGAGCTTGATCATATGCGCGCCGGCCTTGAGAAAGCGCGCGGCATTGCGCATCGCCTGCTCAGGCCCCTCATGGTAGGAGCCAAACGGCATGTCGGCCACGACGAAGGCCCGCCTGACACCCCGCACCACGCAGGCGGTGTGATACTCCATCTGCTCGACGGTGACCGGCAGCGTGGAGCTATGGCCCTGCACGACATTGCCCATCGAATCGCCGACCAGCAACATCTCGACGCCGGCCTCGTCGAGCACGCTCGCGAAGCTCGAATCGTAGCAGGTCAGCATGGTGATCTTCTCACCCGCCGCCCGCATGCGCGCAAAATCGCCAAGCCGCAGCGGCTTCGTGTCCGTCAAATAAGCCAAGAGCGCATCCCCCAAGTCAATGCCATGCGCCTGCACTTGCCATGTTCCGGCGGCAATGACCACCGCGACGGCGCGCCGCCACAGCGAAACCGGGCGATGCCAGGTCAACCGACCCGACATAACCTGATGAATTTGCGAGACGATTCAACATGACACAAGTTCGCGACAGACGAACGCGTGCTAATGCTTGCTCCCCACGCCAAGATTTTCTATAGGTCTGCCCTCGCGAGCGCATCCCGCGCTTTCGACCGCGCCCTTCGTCTAGCGGTCTAGGACGTTGCCCTTTCACGGCAAAAACACGGGTTCGAGTCCCGTAGGGCGCGCCAGTCTCTGGCGGCGTCGCATTTTCTCTACACAACAATAACTTATCCCTCTTCGACCGAGGGTTCTCCCCCAGAAACGGGGGTAAGTGCTCCCCATTTCTGATGGCGCCCTGACCGCCCGTTTCAGTCAGGCAACGAGCCGGTGCCGTAACGCATCAGCCACCGACATGAACGGGTAGCCGGGGATAAGGGTGCTCGCCTCGCAACCCAGAACGAAGAGCATCGCGCCGGTAGGCGTGCCGATACCCGTCCTAGCTGGGCTTCACGAATGGCGCGAATGAGATACCCGCCGCCTCCAATGCTGCGCGAACCTCGGCGGCCATGCGCTGCGCACCCGGGCTGTCGCCATGAACGCAGATCGACTGGGCCTCAAGACGGATCGCCGGGCCATCGATTGTCGGCATCAGGCCCTTCGACATGAAAGCGACGAGACGGTGCGCGGCAACTCCCGCATCGTGGATCACGGCACCTTCCCGCGAGCGCGGCACCAACTGGCCATCCGCGAGATAGGCCCGGTCGGCATAGATCTCGCTGAAGACTGCCAGCCCGGCCTCGCGCCCTGCGCGTTCCAGCGTCGTGCCGGAGATGGCGAGGATGGCGAGGTCTGGGCAGACGGCGCGGGTCGCACGCGCAATGGCCGCAGCAGCGGAATGATCGACGGCGGCCCAGTTGTTGAGCGCGCCATGTGGCTTGACGTAGCGCACCGCGACCCCCGCAAGGGCAGCCGCTCCCATCAGGGCACCGATCTGTGTCGCCACAAGCTGCTCGACCTCGGTGGCCGACATCGGAATGAGGCGCCGGCCGAAGCCTTCCCGGTCGGCGAAGCCGGGATGGGCGCCGACAACGACCGCGCGCTCACGGGCGAGCGTCAGCGTCTCGACCATGGTCGCGGGATCGCCGGCATGGCCGCCGCAGGCAATGTTGGCGCTCGTCACGATGTCGAGGACGGCAGCATCGTTGCCCATTTTCCAGGGGCCGAACCCCTCGCCGAGGTCCGAGTTGAGATCAATGGTCCGCATCATGGCATAGCTCCTGGTTCAGGACGCCGTCAGGCATGAAAAGAAAGGCGCCGTGGTCGTTCCGGCGCCGGGAGTGGCAAGGCTCATTCTATCGCCGATACCTGTCCAGCATCTCGACAATACGGTCGACGGCCGCCAAAGCGGCGTCATGATCCTGGGAGAAGTTGAGGCGGATGCTGTCGCCGGAGCGTGTGCCGAACTGGTTGCCGGAGGCGACAATCACATTCGCCTGGAGCCGCAGGATATGGACAAAATCACCGAGCGGGACGGTGAGTTCCGGCAGGCGCGGAAACACGTAGCTGCCACCTTGCGGCGTGCGTATCCGGACACCCCTGGCGGCGGCGAAACGCTGGACGATACCGTCCCGAATTGCCTGGTGGAGGGCGATACGCTGCTCGATCCAGCCCTCGGGCTCGGCAAACCAGGTCCGCAAGGCCGCCTGATTGTAGCCGGCGGCGCGCAGAGAAACGATGGCCTGGAGCTTTTCCATGCGTTCCACGATGTGAGGCGCTCCAAAGGCGACGCCGAGGCGGAAACCGCTCAGCGACTCGGTCTTGGACGGCCCCATCAACGTCAGGACCTGGTTTGGATCGATATCCTCGGCGCTCAGGTGATGATAGACCTCGCCGCTGTAAAGCAGGCGTGAGTAGAGCTGATCGGCAATGATCGTGATGCCATACTGCGTGGCGAGCCGTGCAATGCCATTGACCTCCTCGGCGGAATAAACCGCGCCGATGGGATTGTTGGGGTTCGAGAACAGCATCACCTTCACGCCGACCTTGAAAGCGTCCTCCAGTTGCTGCAGATCGAGGCCGGCACCGCTCCCGTTGCCGAAATAGGCGAGATCAATGGGAACGACCTCCCCCTCCATGAACTCGACCAGCTTGCGGTTGGCGAAGTAGTCCGGCTGGATGACCGCCACCTTGGTGCCGCGCGCAACCATCGAGGCGACCGCGAGAAAGAGCGCGCCCTGCGTGCCATTGGTGATGATCAGGTTGTCGGCGCCCAAGGTCGAGACGCCGGTGAAAGCCGCCAGCCTTCCCGCAAGCGCCGAGCGGATATCGGCGCTGCCGAGATATTCGGTATAGGCCTGCGCGCCACCAGCGCGAAAACCCTCAAGGAATTCGTCGAGCGCGGCGGGAACCGGCGTGAATGCATCGACATCGCCGTGCGAAAAATCCACCCGACGGTCGTGGATCTTGTCGCCGCGCAGCGAAAGGGCGGCTTCGGAAATGTGAAGGCGCACCTCCTGCCCCGGTGCATCGGCAGTTCCCAGCTTCGCGAATTTCTGGCTCAGCAAGTCCATTGTACCAACCTTATATGTTTTCAGCTATCCCGCTGATGAGTTTGATCTTTTTGTTGCGATATTGTCGCCGGAGCGGGTATGCATCGCATCACGGTGCCCCATGCTCCATCGCGCGAAATACGCGCGCCTGCGCCACGGCGAGGCGCTGGGCCTCGGCAAGCGCGATCCATTCGAAGCGAAGCTGCCTTCCGGGCGCGAACTGCGCCAGGCGCGGCAGGTCCACCCAAGCGACATGCGCGATGCGCGGGTAGCCGCCGGATGTCTGGCAGTCCGCCATCAGGATAATGGGCTGCCCGTCGGGCGGCACCTGCACCGTCCCGGCGCTCACCGCCTCCGACAGCATGTCGACGGCGCGGATTCGACTGAGCGGCGTGCCTTTCAGGCGATAGCCCATGCGGTCGGACTGCGGCGAGATCTGATAGATGTCCGCGCCAAAGGCGCTGATGCTCTCCGGCGTGAACTTATCCTGCTCGCGGCCGGCAATGACGCGCAGCGGCGCGTCGAACTCCTGCACGATGCCGGTGGCGAAGGCGGGAAGGATGCCCGCAACCGGCAACTCGTGCCCCGACGCGCGCTTCAGCGGGATTGTCGTGTCCTTGCGCAGCGCCTTGCCGCCAAGCCCGCCAAAACCGGCGCGAATATTGGTGCTGGTGCTGCCCATCACAAGCTCCAGCGCATAGCCTCCCCGCACCGCGAGATAGGCGCGGATGCCTCTTTTCGACTCGCCGAAACTCAGGATATCGCCCGCCACGACACGGACGGCCTGGTTCAAGGGCATGGTGCCGCCGTTCAGCGTGGCCGACAGGTCAGCGCCGGAGAGGGCGATGCACATCGGCACGCCGAAGCGCAGGGTCGGGCCGAGAAGCGTGATTTCAAGGGTAGCCAGACCTGAACGATTGCCCACGAGCCAGTTGGCGATGCGATGGGCGCGCTCGTCCATGACACCGTTCAGCGGCACGCCGAGATGCTGAAACCCGCGCCGCCCCAGATCCTGGAACGAGGATAGAAGGCCCGGCGCGATGACCTCGATGCTCATGGCCGCCCCTCCTGCTGCGATGCCAGGGCCTCGAACTGCGAGCGGTCGATGGCGACAAAGCGAATCCTGTCACCCGCGACGACCAGCGACGGTTCGGCGCGGTAGGGGTCGAACATGATAAGCGGCGTGCGCCCGATGAGGTTCCAGCCACCGGGAAGCCGCGTCGGATAGATGACGCTCTGGCGATTGGCGACCGCGACGGTGCCGGCCGGCACCTCGGGGCGCGGGGAACTCCGCCGGCCGAGCGACAGGCGCGCATCGAAATAGCCGATATAGGGATGCCCGGGCGCGAACCCGACGGCCAGGACATCGACAGGCGCCGCCGTATGCAGCGCAATGACCTCTTGCGGGGTGAGGCCGCAAGCCTCGGCCAGTTCCTCGAGGTCCGGCCCGTACTCTCCGCCGTAGCATACGGGAATGGTGATATCCCGCCCAACCGCGGAGCGGTCGAGATCGAACGCAGCGATGAGCGCGGTGACCTGCTCGGCCAGGATCGCGTAGGGAGAGATCGCGTAAGGAGAGGTCGCGTAGGGAGATTTGCCCCCTCGCCGGTCCCTTGGCATGGCGGCCAGCACGCGCTCCGGTTGATAATGCAGCGTCACGCTGATCATGGCGGGGACGATGCCGTCGACGCCGGCCGGCAGATGATCCGCGAAGGCACGCGCAAGGGCCTGGCACCAGCCATTGGCGACCTTTGGATCGGCATGGGTGCACACGATCGCCAGCAGGCGATCTCCAGACGGGTGCAGGCTCCAGGTCGGCGCGTCAGGATTCGGCATCATGCCACGCCCGCGCGACGTTCGACGGCGCCTTCCGGCAGCGCGCCGCGTTCTCGGGCGGCCAGCAGCATATCGAGGTTTCCCGCGCGCATCGTCAGCGCTCGCCCACGGCGAAACCCGCGATGGATGTCGGGAAAACGGGACAGCGCTTCTCTATATTCTCGGTCATCGTTCCAACGTCGAAAGGTTTTTATCGCCATCATCCTACGGAAGAAATTTCTGATGGAAAGCCATGCTATTTATTGCGACTGATTGATATTTCTAATTAACGACAGGCCCTCGCTCCGCGCTGAGACAGAGAGCGGCAATCAGGAGGGTTTCGCATTGGCCTGCATCAATCTCAGCGCGGCAGGATCATGCCTTTTTGCTGCGCGACAGCCGCTTGGAAGGCATAGGCCGCCACGGCGAGGTCGGCCAATGCGAAACCGCGAAAGATGAACATGGCGCGCTGGTCCGGCCGGCTGCGCAGCGGACCTGAGGCGGCGGACAATTCCGACAGATCCGCATGGAAGCTGCCCAATGCGCCAAGCGTGCCAAAAATCGGCGGATGTTCCGCCTGCTGCCGGTGATCGTCGGTGGCGAGAAGATCGAGTTTGTCCAGGCTCTCCGGAATCCAGCTGCGCGCGATGTCCACCGCCGAGACGAAGCTGCCCTCCGGCAGCCATGCCGCATCCAGGAAAGGGCGGAACCCGGAGCGCATCGGCACGGAGGTGACCAGGATATCGCTGGCCCGCACCACATCGCTGGCATCGGCAATCGTCTCGACGGCGAAGCCGTTCCCGCGCGCATAGGTCGCGAACCGCTCCGTACTCGCGCGCCCCTTGCCGAAGGCGAGCACGCGCGAAAGCCCCGGCAGCAGGGCCTTCATGGCGTGCAGGTGAGCCCGGGCCTGGAGCCCGCAGCCAACGAAGCCGATCACCGCGCTGTCTGGGCGGGCGAGCGAGGCGGCGGCCGCCGCCGACATCGCCGCAGTGCGCAGCCCCGTCAGGCCATTGCCGTCAAGAATGGCGAGCAGGCGCCCGGACGCGAAATCGTTCAGGGCCATGAGGGCATCGATATTGGCGCCCCCGCCGTCGGGAGAACGCGCCATGCCCAGCCATTTGGTCGCCGCCATGCCGATCTCGGCCGATGCGGCGCAGAGCGACTGGAACGCATGCCCCGGGCCGATGTCCAGCGACAGCTTCGGCCTGCTCGCGCTTCGGTCCGTGGCATGGGCCTTGAACGCCGCCGTGACGCGGTGCCGGGCGATGACCGGATCGAGCTGGAGCGCATCAATCTCCGAGCGGCTGAGATAAAGCACGGTTTCAGGCATTGGGAGACCTTTTCGGACGGCATTGGGCCGGCGGCGCTGCGGCGAAGCGCGCGCCGCCGATCAATGCGCGGTTCGTGGATCGAACTCGCGACCAAGCTTTTCGCTGACCGCGACCGGGCGGTCAAACCGGCTGATCGCAAAGGGGTCGAGCGGCGTCGCGGTGCTGCCGTCGACGATCAGTTCGCTCAGGCACAGGCCGACGCCAGGCCCGATCTGGAAACCATGACCGCAAAAGCCGAAAGCATGGAACAGGCCGGGCGTGCCGGCACTCGCGCCGATCACCGGCAGCATGTCGGGCAGATAGCCTTCGATGCCGGACCAGACCCGGATGACGTGACAGTCGCGCAGCATCGGCACCAACTGGCCGAGATGATACATGCCGGCCAGCGTCTTGGCGGGCGGGACCGGCGCCCGATTGCCAACCGGATCGACGGCGGTGCGCGGATAGCCCGCCAAGATGACATTGCCGCGCGGGATCTGCCGCATGATCACCGTACCGTCGATGGTCTGGACGGACGGCACGATCCGGTACGGAAATGGCTCGGTGACGAATTGGGGCGGGCCGGCCGGAAACAGCGGCGTGTCCTCGCCGAACCAGCGGGCGATATCCGCCGCCCAGGCCCCGGCAGCATTGACCAGGCTCCGGCATGGGATGTCGTCGCCAGCCTCGGTTCGCACCAGGAAGTCGTCGCCACGGCGCTCGATCTCGGTCACGCGCGTGTTCTCGATGATGGTTGCCCCGGCGCGGCGTGCGGCACGGGCGACAGCCGGCGTCACCAGCCGCGGGTTCGCGGTGGCGTCCCGCGCGGAATAGGTCGCCGCCACGACCTTGCCGCCAAGCCATGGCCAGCGCTGCTGCAATGCGGCCGGTCCGACATGCTCGATATCCAGGCCATAAGAGGCCGACACCTCGGCGTAGCCGTCGAGCTTCCTTTTCTCGTCGTCATTCATGGCGAGGTAGAGATGGCCGCAGCGGTCATATTCGCAAGGCTCGCCGATCAGCCCCGGCAGATCCTCCCACAACGCCTGGGCACGTAGCGACAGCGGATATTGGCCCGGGAAGCGCCCCTGTAGGCGCAGATTGCCAAAATTCACGCCGCTCGACTGGGCGCCAACAACACCTTTGTCGACCAGCGTGACACGCTGGCCGCGCCGGGCTAGGAAGAACGCCGTCCAGCAGCCGACCAGCCCGCCGCCAACGACGACCGTATCGGCGCCCCGCCCGGCCGTCATGCGGGCGCCGCCGCGCTGCCGATCGCCAGCGGCTTGACCGGCGCCTGGCCGCGCAAGCGCCCGACCTCGGCCAGCGGCCGCGCGCTTGCAGCCGCCGCGATCTCCTGCAGGGCCGGCCCGCACATGCGGCCCTGACATCGCCCCATGCCGCAACGCGTGATCGCCTTGACGCGATTGACATCGACCGGCCCGAGATCGGCGGCAATAGCGGCGCGGATGTCGCCGGCGGTCACATTCTCGCACCGGCACAGCTCGACCTCGTCGGCGATGGCGGTCGCGCCGCGCGAACCCGGCCAGGCGAACGCCCGGGCAAGCCCCTTCTGGAAGCTCCGGTAGCGCGCGACCTCGCGCCGAAGCCGCGGCATGTCGCGCCGCTCCCGATGCGTGACCTCTCCGCCCAGATCCGCCAGCAGGGCGAGAGCGGCCAGCGTGCCGCTCGCCTCGGCGGCATCCGCCCCGCCAATGGCCGCGCAATCGCCCGCCAGATAGAGGCCCGGCCGCGCCCGGCCATCGGCATCAAGGTTTGGCCCCCACAGGCGGAAGACCGGATCGTAGCCGAACCGGGCTCCGGCCAGTTCGGCGAGCTGCGTCTCCGGCTTCAGCCCGTAGCCGAAAGCGACCGCATCGCACGCGATGACACGCTCCTCGCCGTCGCCCAGCCTGAAGCGCACGGCCTCGACGTGGTCGCGCCCTTCTATGGCGAGGGGCGTCGTGCCGCTGAACATCGGCACGCCATCCCGACGCAGCCGCGCCAGATAGCCGAGGCCACGCAGCGCCGTCGCCGCAGCCGGGGCCAGCGCGGGCGCGGCGAGAAGCTTCTCGCGCAGCGGGGTCGTGTCGCAGATCGCGGCGACATCGGCCCCGAACTGGCGATATTGCAACGCCGCCAGCGACAGCAGCGGCGAACTCCCGAGGAACACCATGCGACGGCCGATCAGGCAGCCCTGATCCTTCAGGATGACCTGCGCCCCGCCAAGCGTGAACACGCCCGGTAAGGTCCAGCCCTTGACCGGGAACACCCGATCCGCCGCGCCGGCCGCGATCAGCAGCGCATCGAAGGGCAGCGTGGCGGCGGCGCCGTCCCGCGCCACATGCAAGGTGCCCTCATGCACGGCCCAGGCCAGGGTTTCGGGCCGGTAATCGATGGCCGGGGCCAGCTCCGCGAAGCGTGCATGAAGTGCGCGGTACTTGGCGGCTTGCGTTCCGAGCAGCGCATCCATATCGAGCGCCAGCCCGGCCGATGGCCGGCGATAGCCCTGCCCGCCGGGCAGCCGCCCCTCATCGACCAGGATCGGCCGCAACCCCGCCTGCGCCAGCGTTTCCGCTGCACGGATGCCGGCCGGCCCGGCCCCGATGATGACGACCCGCGTCGTTGCCAGCGTCATCATGGCGAGCCGGAGGTTCTGATCGCCATGCCATCGGCGACCAGCGTGGTGCAGGCACGGATGCGCCCGCCGGTTTCAAGCCAGACCCAGCAATCCTGGCAGGCGCCCATCAGGCAAAAACCGGCACGCGGACTGCCGCCGAATTCGAGTTCGCGCAGCTGCCTGCCATGCGTCAGCACCGCGGCCAGAACGCTGTCCCCGGCCGTCGCACCGATTTCCCGCCCGTCGATGGTGATGCTGATCCTCTTGCCGGTGCGTTGCGCAACCCGCATCAACTGGCCGTTTCCCGCAAGGTCATCGCCGGCAGATGTCATCATCCCGCCAATGGATTATTGTATTGTAATAACTCTTGTTGAAATAGAATAAAACCAAGCGACGCGCTGTCAAGCGGCGCAACGCGAAATCGGGTCAGATGCCGGAGATGGCGCGCGCGGTCGCCATCACCAGCGCGGCGAAGCGCTTGACGACCTCCTCGCGGCTGTAACGCGAGCACGAAACCGCAACGTTGAGCGCGGCTTCCGGCCGGCCATGCCCATCCAGAATGGCAGCCGCGATCGAAGCGTCGCCGAGGTAGAATTCCTCGAAAGCCGTGGCGTAGCCCTGGACAGCGGAGCGTTGCAGCTTCTCGACAAGATCGTCGCGCCGCCACGTGGTGAACGGGGTATGCGCCTGGAGGTCGCTCCGGTCGATGATGTCGAGCGCCTCGCTTTCGGGCAGCCGCGAGAGCATGGCCACGCCCGGGCCGGTGCAGAACGCCGGCATGCGCGTGCCGACGATGACATCGGTATTGAGCATGTACCGGCTCATGAAGCGCGATACGAAGATGATCTGCGTGTCCTCGAGGATCGTCAGGTTGACGGTCTCCTCGGTCTCCTTGCTGAGATGCATGAGATAGGGCGTGGCGCGCTCGATGAGACGGTTGCCGCGCAGGAAATGATAGCCGAGATCGAGCGTCTTGGTCGCCAGTTCGAAATGCTTCGTCTCCGGGTCCTTCATCAGGTAACCGAGGCGCGTCAGCGTATGGGTGAAGCGCTGCGCGGCGCTGACGTCGAGCCCTGTCGCGGCCGCGACCTGCGACAGGCTCATCGTGCGCCGCGGGATGCCGAATGCCGACAACACGCGAAAAGCCTTCTCCACCGACAGGACCATCAGAGGATCGCCCCCCGATGGGCGCGCGGATACCTCCGCCACGCTGTCCTGCCTCCGTTTCACGGCTTTCGATTCGGCCATCGCTGCTTCCCTTCTCGCGGCCCGCCCTGATTGAGGTGATTGACAAGCCTGTCAACATCGCGGAACATTCAATAAGAGTTATTACATTACAATAAATACTGCAATCCGGCGATGGGGAGAGGAACATGAGCGTCATCCTTCGTGAAACGCATGGAGCGGTCGGCGTCATCACGCTGAACCGTCCGGAGGTCCTCAACGCCTGGAACGCCGCAATGCGCAGCGAACTCGTCGCGGCCTTCGACGAGATGGAGGCCAACACCGGAATTCGCGCCATCATCCTGACCGGCGCCGGCGACCGCGCCTTCGGCGCCGGGCAGGACCTCAACGAGACCAAGACCTTCGATCCCGACCGCGCTGAACTCTGGATCGGCGAATGGGAGCGGCTCTACCACCGCATCCGCTCGCTGACGAAGCCGGTCGTCGCCGCGCTGAACGGCGTCGCGGCCGGTTCGGCCTTCCAGGTCGCGCTGCTCTGCGATCTCAGGGTCGGGCATGACGGCGTCACCATGGGCCAGCCCGAGATCAATTCGGGCATCGCCAGCACGACCGGGCCGTGGATCATGCGGGAGATCATCGGCCTGGGGCGGACCATCGACCTGACCCTGACCGGGCGGATGATGGATGCAGAGGAATGCTACCGTATCGGCGTGATCAACCGGCTCGTGCCGCAGGACCGCGTCATGGCGGAAGCCATGGCGCTGGCGGAACTTCTCGCCGCCAAGCCTCCGGTTGCGATGCGGCTCGACAGGCAGCGTTTCCAGGAAGTCACCGAAGCCGGCTTCCGCGATTGCCTGGCGGCCGGCGTGAGAAACCAGCGCGAAGCCTATGCAACGGGTGAACCCAGCCGCATGATGGAGGAGTTTCTCGCGGTCCGCGCAGCAAGAAAGGCCGGCAAGGCCGGATAATACCCAAGAACAACGACAGAGCGGGAAATCCCGCCGACAGGAAAGGGAGAGACCATGACAAACGGGGATATGTTCTGCACGAGGCGCAAGCTTCTCAAATCGGCCGTCGGACTTGCGTCCGTCGCGGTCGCAGCCCCTGCCCTCATCGGGAGAGCCACGGCGGCGACGCAACTGACGATCGCCGACCCCGGCGGCCCGTTCGGACCGGCATGGCGCAAGGCCTTCTACGATCCGTTCGAGAAGGCGACCGGCAACAAGGTCGTCAACGTCGCCCGCGAGGCCGAGCCCACGGCGCAGTTCAAGGCGATCGTCGAGACCAAGTCCTATACCTGGGACGTTTGCACGCTGACGCTGTCGGCGCGCGATATCCTGACCAAGGAGAATCTGCTCGAACCGATCGGCTTCACCCATGCCGATGTGCCGACGCTGATGCCGGAGGCGATCTCGCAATACTGGATGGGTACCGACGTCTATTCGACGGTTCTCGCCTACCGAACCGATCGCATGAAGACCGCGCCCGGAAGCTGGGCGGATTACTGGGACATCAAGAAGTTCCCGGGACGGCGTTCGCTGCGCAAGAATCCGATCGACACCCTCGAACAGGCCCTGCTCGCCGATGGCGTGCCACTCGACAAGCTGTATCCGCTCGATGTCGATCGCGCCTTCAAGAAGCTCGACCAGATCAAGCCGCACGTTAACGTCTGGTGGACAGGCGGCGCGCAATCGACGCAACTGCTCCAGAGCGGCGAAGTCGACATGATCACCGGCTGGAACGCGCGCTTCCAGGCCGCGATCGACGGCGGCACGCCGGCCAAGATCGTCTGGAACCAGGGCCTGTACTCGATCGAAGGATGGGCCATCCCCAAGGGCAATCCGCGTGCGGATGCGGCGCGCGACTTCATTCGCTTCTGCTCGGACCCGGCGCGGCAAGCCGTCTATACGGAAGTTCTGGCCTATGGCCCGACCAACCTGGACGCCTACAAGACCATTCCGGCACAACGGGCGACCGCCCTGCCCACCTCGCCCGGCAACCTGAAGCAGATGACGGTCGCGAACGAGGATTGGTGGAGCGCCAACAGGGCCGCGGTCACCGAACGCTTCAATAGCTGGTTGCTGAGCTGACAGCGGAAGGATGGCTGCGGTGGCGCACCAAACCGAGCGTCAGGCAACAACTGCGCCACCCAAATTGCGTCTCGAGGGTCTGAGCAAGCGCTACGGCGCCGTCACGGCCCTCGAGCCGAGCAATCTGCAAGTGAACGCGGGTGAGTTCCTCACCTTGCTCGGGCCGTCCGGCTCGGGCAAGACCACGCTGTTGCAACTGATCAGCGGCCTGACTGAAATCAGCGCCGGCCAGATACTTATCGATGGCCGAGATCAGTCCAATACGCTGGTGCATCAGCGCGATATCGGGCTGGTCTTCCAGCATTACGCCTTGTTCCCTCACCTGACGGTGGCTGAGAATATCGAATTCCCGCTAAAGATGCGGGGCGTCACGCGCGACGAGATCAAGCAGCGCCTGGCACGAGCCCTTGAGATGGTGCACCTCGAAGAGCTTGCGGCCCGCTTTCCGCGCGAGCTGTCGGGAGGCCAGCAACAGCGCGTCGCGCTCGCCCGCTGCTTCGTCTACAAGCCATCGATCATCCTGATGGACGAGCCGCTGGGCGCACTCGACAAGAAGCTCCGCGACCAGATGCAGATCGAGATCAAGCGTCTCCACCGCGAAAGCGGCGCCACCATCATCTACGTCACGCATGATCAGGACGAGGCTCTCGCCATGTCCGATCGCATTTGCCTGATGAACAAAGCGCGGATCGAGCAGGTCGACACGCCGCACGAGATTTATAACCGGCCGAAATCCGCTTTTGCCGCGGACTTCATCGGCATCTCCAATATCTTTCGCGGCACGGCCATCGACGGCCCGCACGGCGTCAGGATAACCACCCCGAGCGGCGATTTCATTCCGCCGGCCGGGACCGCACCCGGCATGGCAAGCTGCGCGCTGGTGATCAGGCCGGAGCATATCCGCATCGGTGCCGGCACCGCCAATACGGCACGCGGCGGGGTCTACGAAATCGTCTATGCCGGCTCGGAAACCCGGGTGCTTGTCGCCCTGCCGGGCGAGCAGCGGGTGATTATCCGGCTGCCGCCAGGCAATGCCGTACCGCAGATCAAGGAGACGATCACCTTCAGCTGGGAACCGGATGCGGCGGTGGTGGTGCCATGACCGCGGGCGCAATCGTCGCGCACGCGCCGGCGAGGCGCCGGCTGTTTCCGAGCTCGCTCTGGCTTGTCGTGCCAGGCATTCTCTTCCTGCTGCTGTTCTTCGTCCTGCCGGTCATGCGGCTGCTGACCCTGAGCTTCCAGGACCCGACCACCGGCGCCTGGTCGCTTGCCTCCTACTGGCACATCGTCAAGACGGACGTCTATATCCGCGTTCTCGGCATTACCTTCTCCATCTCCGGCTACACCGCCATATTCTCGGTCCTGCTCGGCTATCCCGTTGCGTATTGGCTGGCCCGGATGCCGGAGCGGCAGCGCGGGCCGCTGCTGCTGCTGGTGATGATCCCGTTCTGGACGAGCTATCTCGTCAAGACATTCGCCTGGACGATCATGCTGGGACGGGCTGGCGTGATCAACACGCTGCTGATGAGCCTGGGAATCATCAGCGAACCGCTGAGCCTCATCCATAATCGCTTCGGCGTGATGGTCGGCATGGTGCATTCCATGACCCCGCTGGCGGTCGTCACCATGCTGCCGGTGATGATCGGCATCGACCGGAGCCTGGTCGATGCCGCCAAGACGCTTGGCGCCACCCCGGCCCATGCATTCTGGACGGTCTATTTCAAGCTGTCCCTGCCGGGGCTGACGGCCGCCGGCCTGCTCGTCTTCATTTCGTCGCTGGGCTTCTTCATCGTGCCGGCCCTGCTCGGCGGGCGGCTTGACACGATGCTCGCACAACTCATCATCACGCAGGTCCAGGAACTGCTGAACTGGTCGTTCGCCGGCGCGCTCGCCGCGATGATGCTCGCGGCGGCATTGCTGTCGTGCTGGGTCTACGATCGCATGTTCGGCCTTTCCAGCATTTCGGGGCAGAGCGGGCAGGAATCCGCCAGCCGCCTGCGGCTCGTCGCCCAGCACGTGCTTCATGCCCTGGCCAGCGTCAGCGCCCGCCTCGCCGACCTGATGCGCGCGGTCATCGGCGGCCAGGGCACAGCCCGGCTGCTGCCGGCGGCCGTCTGGCTGGTGCTCGGCTTTCTCATCCTGCCCACCTTGGTGGTGGTGCCGGTTGCCTTCACCAGTTCGCAGTTTCTCGATTTTCCGCCACCGGGCTACAGCCTGAGATGGTTCGACACCTATTTTTCATCGCAACTATGGATTTCGGCGACGGTGCGCTCATTCCTGGTCGCGACGGTGACGGCGGTGCTGGCAACCGCGATCGGCGGCTTTTCGGCGCTGGCGCTCGCCCGTTCGCAATCGCGCTGGAACGGGCTGATCTTCGGCTTTTTTCTCGCTCCGCTGATCGTACCGCGAATCATCATCGCGGTCGGGCTGTTCTATCTGTTCGCGCAGATGGGGCTCGTCGCGACCAATGCCGGCCTGATCATCGGCCATACCGTGCTGGCGGTGCCGTTCACCTTCGTCACCATGGCCGCGGTCCTCAAGAGCTATGACTGGCGCCTCGATCAGGCGGCTGCGACGCTGGGCGCCAATCGGCTCTCGACCCTGACGCAGGTGACGATCCCGCTGCTCAAGGGCGGCATCGTCGCCGCGCTGCTGTTTGCCTTCATCACTTCGTTCGACGAGCTGACCATCGCCATCTTCATCAGCGGCGGCATCACCACCACCCTGCCGAAACAGATGTGGGACGACATGATCCTGCAGCTCAATCCTACCCTGGCGGCGGTTTCGGTCGTCGTCTCGGTGGTCATCACCGCCGTGCTGCTCGCGGCCGAACGCTTCCGCCGACCAGCTTGACTTCCAGGATTCCACGCCATGAATGGTGACGGCTTTGCCGATCTGCTCAACGAAGCCGCGGCGCGCGACCCCGAGGGCATCTATGCGCGCTTCAACGGCGCGCCGCTGACCTTCTCGGAACTCGACCGGCGCGCCGCCGCTTTCTCCAGCGCGCTGGAGGAGATGGACATTGGCAAGGGCGCACGCGTTGCGGTGATGATGCGCAACAGCGTGGCGACGCTGGCGGTGATTTTCGGCCTGGCGCGCTCCGGCATCGCCTGGGTGCCGGTCAACGTGCAACAGCGCGGCGAGGGCCTGCGCTATCTGCTCGGCCATGCACGCCCAAGCCTGATCGTCTTGGACGAGGATTTCGGCGGCGTCGTCGGCGATGCGTCGCCGGTGAGGACGCTCGCCCATGGGCCTGCCGGCGCGCTCGACCGGGTGCTCGACAGTGGCGCCCGCCCCGCGAATTCGCCGACCATGCAGCCTGATGACGCCTTCGCCATCATGTACACCTCTGGCACCACCGGCCGCCCGAAGGGCGTGATCGTGTCGCATCGCATGCTGCGCCTGGCAGCGGATGGGGTCTGCCTGCTGACCGGCGCGCGCAAGGACGATGTCTTCTTCGTCTGGGAGCCGCTCTATCACATTGGCGGCGCTCAACTGCTGCCGCTGCCGATGCTGCGCGGCATCACGCTCGCCATGGTCGACCGCTTCAGCGCCAGCCTTTTCTGGCAGCAGGTCCGCGACGAGGGCGCCAGCCACATCCACTATCTCGGCGGCGTGCTGCAGATCCTGCTCAAGCAGCCGGAAGCCGCCGGCGACCGCGACCACAAGGTGCGTGTCGCATGGGGCGGCGGCTGCCCGGTGAATATCTGGCGCGCTTTCCAGGAGCGCTTCGGCGTGGACATTCGCGAATGCTACGGCATGACCGAAGCCTCCAGCATCACCACCTTCAACGACCGGGGCATCGTGGGATCGGTCGGGCGGCCGCTCCCGTGGTTCTCGGTCGATCTGCTCGATGCGGCCGGGCTGCCGGTCCGGCCGGGCGAACAGGGTGAGATCGTGGTGCGCACCAGCGAGCCCGGCGCGCTGTTTCCCGGCTATTTCGACAATCCGCTCGCAACCGCGCAAGCCTTGCGTGGCGGCGCGCTGCATACCGGGGATCTCGGCTCGCATGACGCCGAGGGCAACCTGACGTTCCATGGCCGCATGACCGACAGCGTGCGCTGCCGCGGCGAGAACGTTTCCGCCTGGGAGGTCGAGCATATCGCGGTGGAACACCCGGCCGTGGCGGATTGCGCGATGATCGGCGTCGCGGCCGAGATCGGCGAGCAGGACATCAAGCTTTTTCTGAAGGCGAAGCCTGGCCATACGATCGACCCTGCCGCGTTTTCCGCCTGGCTGGCTGCGCGCCTCGCACCCTACCAGAACCCGCGCTATCTCGCGGTGATCGATGATTTCGAACGGACAGCGAGCCAACGGATCATGAAACACACGCTTTCGACACGCCTCGATGACTGCTGGGACCGCAACACCATGGCCGATGCACGATGAACACGCATAGCGATATTCTGGTCTGCGGCACCGGCAGCTTCGCCGCACGCATCGTCTTCGATATCGCGGCCACCGCCGCCGCCCCCGTGCATGTCGTCATCGCCGGACGCAACCGGGAGCGCCTCGACTGGCTTGTTCTGGCCGCCAATGCGCGCGCCTCGATCTTCGCGACGCCGGCGCGCTTCTCCGGCGTCGCCACCGACCTCGCCTCCCCGGACGGCCCCGCCGCGCTGCTGGAGGCGACGCGGCCGGCGATCGTGGTCCAGGCCGCCTCGGCGCAGACCTCCTCGGTCATCGCAACGCAGGGCGATCGCTGGTCGGCGCTGGTCGCCAAGGGCGGCTTGAGCGCGACGGCGGTGTTCCAGACACGGATCACCACCCGTGTCGCGCAGGCCATCGCCAGCGTCAGCCCCGCAACCGCGCTGGTCAATTGCTGCTTCCCCGATGTGGTGAACGGCCTGATCAAGGCGGGGGGCCACGCGGTGCTGGCGGGGATGGGCAATGTCGCCATCCTGGCGCATGCCCTTGCCGGCAGCGAGCAGCCTCGCCCGCCCCTGAAAATCCTGGCGCATTACCAGAATCTCGCCGCATGGCGGCAGCCGAAGCAGACCCGCACCGCGCCCCCGCCGCGCGTCTGGATCGATGGCCGCGAAATCGCCGATGTCTATGGCCGTTTCGCCGATGCGAAGCTGACGCCCGAGCCGGTGATCGACATTTCCGGCGCCAGCGGCGTGCCGCTCGTGCTGGCCTATGCGGCAAACACGGCCTGGCGCGGTCACCTGCCCGGGCCGGATGGTTTGCCCGGCGGTTATCCGGTCCGGCTCGAGGATCGCGTGCTCAGCCTCGACCTGCCCGCCGGGCTGGAGCGGAGCGAGGCCATCGCCTGGAACGATCGCTTCGAGGCGCGGAACGGCCTGACGGTGACGCCGGATGGCGAGATCCGCTACACGGGCCAGTTGCTTGAGGAGTTGCGCGCGCAATCGCCTGAACTCGCCGCCGGCTTCCATATATCCGACCTCGAAACCGTGTTCGAGGCCATGCTCGCCTTGCGGGTGCGACTGCAAGGCACCAATTAGAGCGAGGTCGCCTGCCAGAATGGTCTTCGGCCGGATCGACTTCGCTTCTTGCCAAGGCTTGATGTTCTGCCAGAGCAAATTATGGGTGGAGCAAGTTCGCAACAGACGAACTTGCTCCAGGAAAGGGCGAATCCGTGGTCGATGATGTCTATTGGTGGCAGGCTGCACCGCTGTCATCGCTTGCGCCGAAACCTGTCGACCCAACCTGCGACGTTGCGATTATTGGCGCCGGCTATACCGGGCTATCCGCGGCGATTACCCTGGCGCGGGCCGGGCGCACGGTGCAGGTCTTCGACAGGCAGCGCCCCGGCGAGGGCGCCTCGACGCGCAACGGCGGCATCACCTCGGGCAACCTGCGCCCTGGCTATGCCGAGTTGGCACGGAAATTCGGCGCCCCTGCCGCCGATGCCATCCATGCGGAAAGCAAGCTTGCCCGCGAGGATCTCTACCGCTTCCTGGCCGACGAGAATATCGCGTGCGATTTCAAGATGGTCGGCCGCTTCAGCGGCGCCTTCGCGCCCGGCGATTACGACCGGCTGGCGCGCGAGGCCGACAGGCTGCGCAAGAGCCTCGGCATCGAAGCCTATGGCGTGCCGCGCGGCGAGCAGCGCGGCTATCTCGGCACCGACACCTATCATGGCGGCTCGGTGCGCATGGATATCGGCGGGCTGCATCCGGCCAAACTCCATGCCGGCATGCTGCGCGTGGCGCTGGAAGCCGGCGTCACCGTTCATGCCCTGACGGCAGTCGCCGCGATCGCGCGCAACGGCAACGGCTACACCATCAGCACCAGCCGCGGCGACACCGTGGCGCGTGACGTCATCACCGGAACCAACGGCTATACCGATCAAGCCGATCGCTGGCTGCGCCGCCGGCTGGTGCCTGTGCGCAGCCGTATCATCGCCACCGCGCCACTGCCGGCCGCCACGATGGACGAATTGATGCCACGGCGGATGATGTGCGGCGAGACGCGGCAGTTGCATTATTACTACCGGCCCTCGCCCGATGGCAGCCGCATCCTGTTCGGCGGGCGCGATGGCACCATCGCCGGCAACCCGACCTGGCCGACGGAAACGCTGCGGCGCGGGCTGGTCAGCATCTTCCCGTCGCTCGCAAGCACGGCGATTGCGCAGAGCTGGTTCGGCAACGTGGCGATGAATCTCGACATGATCCCACGGGTTTTCGCCCGCGACGGCCGCCATTATGCCGCCGGCTATTGTGGCTCCGGCGTGGTCTGGGCGCGCTGGGCCGGCCAGAAGGCGGCGTTGCAGGTGCTTGGCGACGATGCCGGCCGCTCGGCCTTCGATTTCCGGCCGCCACGGGCCATCCCGTTCTTCGAGGGCAAGGCGTGGTTCATGCCCGGCGTCTTCGTGTGGATGCGGGCGCAGGACTGGCTTGCCACCCGCAGGCGCGGCTAACCCGGCCTCCCGCCTTCAAGACGTGCCATTAGCGGTGTCAGGCACGAAGCCTTGCGACTTCGGTGTTCACGCGCGCCCATTCCTCGCCCCATACCACCACCGCGTGGCAGGGAGAAACCTCGCGGCAGATACGCGGCGGCGCGGCGTCATCGGATCAGTTGAAAACCGCCTCTCCGATCCCGCTCACGGCCTGCCGCCCAGGCCTTGCAGAGCGTCATTGAGCCAGGAACGATCGAGCCGCCCTTCCCGGATGGCAACCAGCATCTGTTCTTCCGCATGCAGCTTATTGCTCGCGGCAGCGTAGACCTGCTCGAGCTTCGCATGAGCAACGCACACCAGGCCGTCTTCATCGCCAAGAATTAAATCGCCGGGTTCAACGGCCATCTCGTCGATGACGATCGCCCCGTTGATCTCGCCGGGGCCGTTCTTTGTCGGTCCACGATGCGTGACGCCCATGGCAAAGACCGGAAAATCCTGCGACGCGATATATGCGGAATCCCGCACGGCGCCGAAAATGACGACGCCGGCAAACCCCTTCGCCCGCGCATAGCTGAGCATGATCTCACCCATTGTCGCAATCGTGCGGCCGCCACCGGCATCAACGACGAGAACATCGCCCGGCTGGCCGCGATCGAGCGCCGCGTGCACCAGGAGCGTATCGTCGAACGGGACCTTCACGGTCAGTGCGGGGCCGGCCAGACGGCCACTCCGGTGAAATGGGCGCAGGCGCGCCAGCCCCCTGACATCGGCCGGCAAACAATCACTCACGTTGGCGACAGGCAGTTCCCGGAACTTCTCGATAACCGAGGGTTCAATCGTGCGCTCGCGGCGGTGAATGGCCAGCGCAATCGGCTCGTCCTGTCGTGGGTTCAAGGGTTGATTTGCAGAGCCCATGGTGCGTTCGCTCCAATCCCGTGATGTCTTCAAATGGTGTGCATTGCTACTTCGCTGTCCCCAGAATTCCCTGGGGCCTCACGAACAGGAAAATGAGCAGGACGGCGAGCGCCGCGCCGCTTTTGAAGCCTGAGCCAAACACGACAACGGCCCCCGCCTGGGTCACGCCAAGCGCGAGCCCGCCAAGAAAGGCGCCGAACGGCCGTCCGAACCCGCCAACGATCGCGGCGATAAAGCCAGCAATTGCAAACGGCAAACCGACATTGAACGCGGTGACTTGCGTGGGCGTGACCAAAATGCCGGCGATCGCACCGAGAGCTGCACTGAGGGCGAACGCCATCATCAGCATCGTCGACACCCGAATGCCTTGCAGCGCAGCCGCCTCGCGATTGATGGCGCATGCCCGCATCGCCTTGCCGACCCGCGTATGGCCAAAAAAGGCCGCCAGACCAAATATGATCACCGCGGATGCGGCAGCGATCCAAATCAGCTGATAGCTGATCGCCACAGTCCCGATCCGCAGCGGAGGCAGGTCGGTGAACACCGGAAGCGTCTTCGGCTGGTCGCCGGCAATAAGCAGCGTCGCGCCTTCCAGGACGATCTGCACGGCGAGGGTGGCAAGGATCATCACGAAGGTGCTGGCATTGCGATCCCATAACGGCCGAACCACGATCCGCTCGATCACGATCGCGATCGCAACCACGCAGGCAACCGCGATCGCCCCTGACAGAAGCAGTGGCACGCCATGGTTCCACAGGAGAAGTTGCGTGATCATGCCCCCCAGCATGACAAACGCACCCTGAGCGAAGTTCACAATGCCGCTCGCGTTGTAGATGACGCAGTAACCGATCCCGATCAGACCGTAGATACAGCCCAACCCGAGGCCACTGACCAGAACCTGAATGATGTAGGAAATCTCATTCATCGGCCACCACTTTCCTGTTGTCGCCAGTCACGCTCGAAATCCCCTCGACCCCGCCGAGATACGCCTCGATCACCGCTGGATTCGTGCGAATGTCTTCGGGAGCGCCTTCCGCAATCTTGCAACCGAAATCGAGTACGACAATCGCGTCGGCCGTGTTCATCACCAGGGTCATGTCATGCTCGATCAGCAGGACCGTGGTGCCGCGCTCGGAGATCCGGCGAATGACACTGGACAACTGCTGTGTTTCCTCGCGATTAAGCCCTGCGGCTGGCTCGTCGAGAAGCAAGAGCTTCGGCCTCGCCGCGAGCGCCCGCGCAATCTCCAACAGGCGCTGCTGGCCATACGGAAGCGTCGCCGCCGAAGCTTCCGCCACATCGGCAAGCCCCACGAATTCCAGGAGTTCGCGTGCGTTCGCTTCCACGGCGCGCTCTTCTTCCCTGGCCCATCGCGGCCTGAACAGAGCGGCCAGTACCCCGCCCCGCGTATGGAGATGGCAGCCAACCTTGACGTTCTCTTCCACCGATAGATTTTGAAAGAGCTGCACCAGTTGGAAAGTGCGAACCAGGCCCTGCGCCGCCACCTTTTCCGGGGCATGGCCGGTGATATTCTGCCCTGCGAACAATATCTGGCCGCTCGTAGGAGGAATGGTGCCGGATATCAGGTTGAAGAGCGTGGTTTTCCCGGCGCCGTTCGGGCCGATGACCGCGGTGACGCGGCCGGCAATCACCTCGAAGCTCACAGAATCCACCGCAACGAGGCCGCCAAAGCGTTTGCAGAGGCTATTGACCAGCAGGAGGCCCGTCATCCGCGCGCCCTTCCGCTCCAGAGATCGGAAAGCGACGCGAGACCGCGCGGCGCATAAATCAAAAGCAGGATCAGCACCGCGCCGTAGGCCATGTCCTGGTAGTCCCTGAAAGAGCGAAACGTTTCCGGAAGAAGAATGATGATAATGGCGCCGACAAGCGGCCCCGCGATCGTGCCGATGCCGCCGACATACAGCATCGTGAAGGCGAGATTGACCATGTGCAGCCCGTACACTTCCGGGCTCACGAACCCGACCACGTGGACGAAGAGCGAGCCGGCCAATCCTGCATAGGCGGCCGCGATCAGAAACGCCAAGAGCTTGTAACGGGCAACGTCGATGCCCAATGCGCGCGCCGCGTCTTCGCTTCCGGCAACCGCCGTCATCGCCCGCCCGAGGCGAGAATGGCGGATAAGTGCCGCCGCGCCGACGCCGAGACCCGCGACCAGAGCCAGAAAGGCGAGGTTGCCGCGATCCGACGTAATTTCATAGCCGAAGACCCCGAGCGGCGGGATGCCTGAAATCCCCATATAGCCCTGGGTGACCGACTGCCACTGCACGGCCACCTCGTAGGCTATCAGGCCGATGGCAAGGGTCGCCATTGCAAGATAATGCCCTTTGAGGCGCAGCGCCGGATAGCCGACCACAAGCGCCACCACCAGCGTGGCGGCGATACCGCATGCGAGCGCGGGCGCAACGCCCCAGCCATAGGTCGTGGTGAGGACCGCGGACATGTAACCACTGATCGCGGCAAACGCATTCTGCCCGAAGGAAACCTGACCGGTATAGCCCATGAAGAGATTCAGCCCCGTCACGAACAGCGCATATATCAAGCCGAATGAGACGACCGAAACCAGGTAACCACCACCGATAAACGTGTAGAGCACAATCGCGACGCCAATCACGCCCGGCAACCACGCGAGAAGGCGCCGCCGAGAGCCTGATTGCTGAGCCGTCATGGCTTTAAGTTGCAAAATAGTAGCGTGCAATCTCATCGTACGATTGAACCTCACGAGGGTTGATCTCAGCTACAATTTTTCCAAGCGACAGAAGATACGCACGGTTTGCAAGTCTGAGTGCAAGTGGCGCCTTCTGCTCAACCAGAATAACGGACAGGCCCTGCCTGTTGAGCTCTCCCAACGTCTCGAGAATCTCCGCCGTGACGCGAGGGGCGAGGCCGAGCGAAGGTTCATCAAGAAGAAGGATGCGCGGATTCGCCATCAACGCGCGCCCGACGGCCAGCATCTGCTGCTCGCCGCCGGACATGGAGCCGGCCGTCTGCGAAAGCCGCTCCCGCAGCCTGGGAAACAGTGCGAGCACACGCGCCAGGCGGCTCTCGAACTCGGCCGTGTGCCTTCCGACGAGATACGCACCCAGTTCGAGATTCTCCGCGACACTCATCGGGCCGAAGATGCCGCGCCCCTCCGGCACGAGAATGACGCCGCGGGACGCCAGGGCGGCCGGGTCGCGACGAGGCAAGGCCTCGTCGTGGAAGTGTACTGCGCCGCGGTTGGGGACGAGCCCCATGATCGCGCGCATCAACGTGGACTTCCCGGCGCCGTTCGGCCCCAGGACGGCGACAAACTCGCCGTCCTCGACGCGGATATCCGTCGGCTTCAGGGCCTCAACATGCCCGTAGCAAGCGCTGAGGGCAACTGTCGCGAGAAGAGCCATGGCGGTTCCTGCCTACTGCGCGAGAGTAGCCACGCCGCCCTTGAACTGGGCAAGATACAGGGGATTTTCCGTCAAACCCTGATGGTTTTCCGGCGAGAAATTATAAATGCCCGTGGTGCCCTGAAACCCAGCGATCTTCTCGATCGCATCTCTCACCTTCGGGCCTTCGAACGATTTGGCGTTCTCGATCGCGCGCTTGATGAGCATCACACCGTCCCAGCCACGGCCAGCCCAGTTCGGGTCGCGGTCGCCAAATTTCGCGCGCCAGGGCTTGAGGAACTGATCGATTTCCGCCTTCAGCGCCCCTTCAGGGAGAGCCTGGTATACCTGCGCTGGTGACGCGACAAAGAAGAACTTGTCGCCCAGAACATCGCCAACCGGCTTCAATACGGCGACGTCCTCCAAACTGGTCAGCATCAGCATATCGAGCCCAAGCTGCTTGATATTCTTCGCCGCGGTAAGCGTGGTTCCGCCCACACCCATCTTCAGGATCGCTTGCGCGCCTTCAGATTTCAGCTTGTTTATTTGCGCAGACAGATCGGGCTCGTCATGCTTGTACTGTTCGATGCCAACCACTTCGAGGCCGAAATTCGCCGCGCTCTTTTCGGCGATCGTCTTCTGCACCGTCGCATAGGGGGAAGGATCGTAAATCACGCCGATCTTTTTGATCTGCGTCTTGTCCTGCAGGTATTTCAACCGGACTTCGACCTCGAACCGCGGAGGGGGAATCATGGTGAATGCCCATTTCAGGTGGTCGGGCTGCGTCGGTAGAATCGAGCAAAGCACCATCGGCAATTTTGCTCGCACCACATTTCCGGCCGCGGCGAAGTTGCCAGCGGAAACGCATCCTGAAACGAAGATATCAACCTGGTCCGATGATATCATCTTCTTATAGCTTGTGACGGCTGCCTGCGGTTCGGACTTGTTGTCCTCCACAACGACCTCGATCTGCCGCCCCATGATGCCGCCCTGGGCATTCAGGTGGTCGGCCGCGAGTTTGACCGCGTCGGACCAGGCGCGATCGATCGTTGCGACATACCCCGTCAGGCCTGCCGAGATGCCGATCTTGTAGGCCTCGGCCGCATTGGCCTGTCCCATAAAAGCGGCCGCCGAGCCAGCCAGGAACATGCCGATCATTGCTATTTTTCTCATGACACTGTCCTCCCTATTCTTGGTTTCTTATTTGGATTGTCCAAAGCCGCCGCCACCAGGCGTGACAAGCAACACGCGATCTTCCGGCGCCATCACGAACTTTCGCGGATCGGTAACGGTTTTGCCGTTGATCTCGAACTTGCCCGGCGCGCCTGCTTCAGCGCCACCGAGGCCATCGGAGTGGTGCGCGGTTCGGCTCACAATGGCGTTCAGCATCCACGACTTGTCTGTTTCCAGATGGAATTCCACGACCTGACCATCGCCGCCACGATACTGACCATCGCCGCCGGTGCCGCGAATGAGTTCCTTGCGGTCGAACACGATTGGCATTTCCGCTTCGAGAACTTCCATGGGGACGGCGGATATTCCGGCCGGATAGCATGTGGCCGAGAGGCCATTCTTGTTGGCACGCGCACCCATGCCGCCCGAGAAGTTGAACATGGAACTCGCAAAGGGGCGCTCGCTCTGATCACGCCCGAAAATCTGCACCGACCAGAGGCCGCCCGCGCTCTCAGCCAGAACGGTCTCGGGAGTGACCTGGTACAGCGCCTTCATCAAGGGCATCGGCACATGCATGCCGACAACGTGACGTGCGCTGACCGGCGAAGGATAACGCGCATTGAGGATCGAGCCCTCGGGGGCGATGACCTTGAACGGCTCCATGCTCCCGTTATTGTTCGGGATCTCGGGGGTCAGGCAACAATGCATGGTAAAGGCGTTGTAGGCGATCGTATAATTCAGACATACGTTTATCCCGAGCGGGCTAGCGTCTGAACTTTCGGTGAAATCACTGATAATTTCGCCCTTTACATTGTCGATGGTCACGGCCGCCCGCAGGATGATCTCGTCGGATCCTGGAATGTCGAAGCGCGTCTCACCGTGATAGGTTCCGGCAGGAAGCTGGCGAATGCGCTCACGCGTCGCCTCTTCGGAACGGGCGATGATCACATCGGACAGGCGCTGAAGATCGCTCAGGCCATAGCGCTCCATCAGGCTGACGATGCGCTCGCTGCCAATGCGACCGCATGACACCTGCGCGGCGATATCGCCGATCACATGCTCGGGCTCGCGCGTGTTCCGTTTGATGATGGCGTGAAGCGCCTTGTCGGGAACGTCCCCATCGTAAAGCTTCAGCGGCGGAATCCAGAGGCCTTCCTCATGAATGTCCCGCGCGCCCGCGCCCATTCCGTAGCCGCCGACATCGGTGTGATGGATACAACTGCCGATAAAGCCGACAACGTTCCCCTGATAAAAGATCGGCGAGAAAATGGTAATGTCGAAGAAATGCGACGATGCAAGCCACGGATCATTCGTAATGAGATGATCGCCCGGCCGCAGGGTGTCGGCGGGAAAAGCCTCCGTGAAGGCGACGCCGGCGGTGCGCATGGTGTTGATATGCCCCGGCGCTCCCGTCACGGCGTTGGCAATCAGCCGGCCTCGCCGGTCAAGCACCGCGACTGCCAAGTCTCCGGCCTCCCGCACCACCGGGCTGAACGTGGTTCGCCGAAGCGCTCGAGCCTGTTCATTGGCGATGCTGACAAGGTTATTCCACAGTACACGAATAAGTACGCTGTCCATTTCTCAACCCCTTATTGCGTGGATGCAGCCATTGTCATCGACCTCAACATTCCAACCTGGCAGAATGATAATGGTCGTCTCGCGCTCTTCGATGACCAGCGGGCCATTAAGCTTCTCGTGTCTTTTGAGAGCAGACCGAGAATAGACCGGCACCTCGCTCTGCCCGCCGGGAAAGCGGACAAGCCGCGTCTGATTCCTGACGGTTGTCGCGACCTTCGCCGGTTCCACACGAGACCCTTGGTGTTCCGGTCCGTTGGCCGTTACGCGCCAGGCGACGATCTCGACATCGAGGTCATCCAGCTTGACGCCATAGTTGCGGTGGTAGATCTGCTCGAAGAGATGCTTCATCTCCACCACGTCTCGCCTGACGATCAAATCGGACGGGAACGGCACGGTGAGTTCGTTGTGTTGCCCGCGATAGCGCATATCGGCAAGCACCGAGATGACCAGTTCGCCGGCAGCGCAGCCGGCTTTGACGAGCGCACGCGTTGCCTCCTGGCTCATCGCCTCGATATGAGCGGAAGCGATGCTCCAGTTCATCTCGGCCAGGCTCGTCAATTCACTGCGGACGAGATCCAGTCGCACCGGGGTCACCAGCGCGCCAAACGCCGACAGGACGCTGGCCATTGGCGGGTAGATAACGGTGCTGCTTTCGAGCAGTTCCGCGACATAACAGGCATGGACCGGACCGGCGCCACCGAATGCGAGCAGCGGAACGCCGCGCCAATCAACACCCTTCTCCGTGGCATGCGCCCGGATCGCCGCAGCCATCGACTCGCCCACGAGCTTGTAAATCCCGAGCGCCACCTGGTGCTGATCGAGGCCCAGATCCTGTCCGAGACGGGCGAGCGCATGTTGCGCGCCGTCCTCGTCAAGCGCCATCTCGCCGCCGAGAAACCGCTCGGGATCGAGCATGCCAAGTGCCAGGTCGGCATCGGTGACCGTGGGCATGGTTCCGCCCCGGCCGTAGCATACCGGCCCCGGATTGGAGCCCGCGCTTTGCGGGCCGACGGCCAGAAGCTTCAACTTGTCCATCGAGGCGATGCTGCCGCCGCCTGCGCCGATTTCGATCAGATCGATACAGGGCATCGTCACGGGAAGGCCGCTGCCCTGCTGGAAACGATAGATACGGTCGACCTCGAACGTACCGGTTACCAGAGGCGTGCCGTTCTGAATGAAACACGCCTTGGCCGTCGTGCCGCCCATGTCGAATGAGAGCAGGGCATCGAGGCCTAGGCGCTTGGCGTAATAGGCGGCGGCGAGCGCCCCGGCGGCCGGGCCAGACTCGATCATGCGCACCGGGCTCGTGGCCGCGACGTCCGAGCTGATCACGCCGCCGCTGCTGATCATGATCAAAAGATCTTGCTTGAACCCGACGCGCCGCAACCCGTGCTGAAGCGCCTCCAGATAGGGCTTTACGATCGGAGCGGTGTAGGCATTGAGCGCCGTTGTCGAGGCCCGCGGATACTCTCTCATCTGCGGCGCGATGTCGGACGACAGAGAAATCAGGATGCCCGGGCATTTTTCTTGCAGAATCTGCCTGACCAGGCGCTCGTTCGCCGGGTTCTTGTAAGAATTCAGCAAGCAGACGGCGACCGATTCGACGCCATTTGCGGCGAGTTCCTTCGCTACCGCCTCAACGCTTTGCCGATCCACCTGCGCCGCGATCGTGCCGTCAGCACGGGTGCGTTCCACGATGCCATATGTCAAGTCGATGGAGATCAGCGGCTCCGGCACCTCCAGCTGATTGTCGAAAATATCCGACCGGCATTCATCCCGGATCGCCAGGACATCCCGGAAGCCGGCCGTCACGAGCAAAGCGGCCTTTGGCGCCCGCCGCTCGATCACCGCATTGGTCACGACGGTGGTGGCGTGAACCGCCACGTCATCGACCATCTCCGCAGACACGTTTGCCTTGCCGAGAACGGCGCTGATGGCGCCAAAAAAGCCCTCGGTCAGATCGTGCGGAGTCGTCAGCGTCTTATCGACCCAGAACCGACCGTCCGAATGCCGGAGGACCACGTCGGTAAAGGTCCCTCCAATATCAACCGCAATGGAATAATCAGCCATGTTCCAGGTCCAGGTTAGAGATCTCTAGGAATGTCTCGCGCCGCCGTCAGGAGTGCTCCGACATCCGCGGGATCTGGTTCAGGCGGCAGGATTTCGACGGGCGCGAACATCCCGATCGACCCCTCGTAACCCCGTCGAGACATGATCGGCGCCGCGAGGGTATTCATGCCGCGAATCGTTTCCTGAGATGCCGATGCCCAGCCCTGCGCCCTGATGCGCGCGATTTCTCGCCTGAGGGCATCGGGGTCGGTCAGCGTAAATCCGGTGTGCTGCGGCAGGCCGCCTGCGATGATCTTCTCGAGCAGGTGCGGCGGGCCAAAGGCCAGGGCCACTTTGCCATGCGCCGACGAGTGCAAGTCGAAACTCGCGCCAACCTTCAGCACATACTGGACAGCCTCCCGCCCACCTTCGCTCTCGATGATGGTAATCCGGCGGTCATCGACCAGACGCGCCAGCGTCACGGTGTGTCCGCGTTCATCGCGAAGCCTGGCCATGATCCGACGCGCGCGCTGAACGAGGCCATCGCCGATCTGGATGCTCTGCAGCAGATCGTATGCCCGTCCACCCAGGCTGAACCGCTCCGTATCGCTGTTCTGCGACAGGAACCCGGCGTCACAGAGCGTGTGGAGATGGCGGAAAATCTGAAACTTCGTGAGTTTCAGCTCCTTTGCCAATTCCGAGACCCCCCTGTCGCGTCCGCTCTGTGCGATCGCTTCCAGGACGTTCAAACCGACCAGAAGAGAACGGATCGTGTAGCTCGCGCCGGGTGAGACGTCCTCCGAGCGCGCCTCGGACGACTGTTTTGAAATGTTTTCCATCACGGAACTCCTGGTGCTTCGCCGGGCGTCGGCATTCGGCATGCGCATGGCGCGCGGCCCCTGCCCGGCTCGAGCAGCACATTAGCGGAGCGACATAGATCGCTGAAGCCGACTCCCCGGAGCGAGCCATCCAGCCCCGTCGTCGCTCTCCAGGCAGCATCATCAAGCATTAGTCGTTTCGCTTTCCGCAACACTGTTTTAGTTTTCATGAAGCGAATGCGGGAGTCAAGCGACTTTCTGGTTCGGAATAGAAAACGATATTTTTGCAGTACTAATGGCTATATTTTGATATATATTCTAAAATTTTCTGGCTTTTCCGTACATTTTAATATAAAAATATGCAATTTTTATAGTATATGCTAATTTTACGGCTAATTTCGAGTGATTTACATAGATTATAACGTGTATATTATTCACTATCTGACATATTATATTCATGTAATCCGTATCTAAATATACAAATTACTTCTCTATGCAAAATCACTACGCGTCGCTTGACAACGATCCCATCTTTCGTTTCTGATACGATATTGGTAACGACGTTGCGTATATCGCAACAAAAATGGAGGAATACAGATGAGTGATCAAGCGGCGGTTCCCCAGTACAACTGGGACACCATCCCCGAGCGCGAGATGCGAAAGGGCGTGACGCAGAAGGTCTTCCGCGGGGACAACGTCGTCGTCGGTCAGACGACCTTGTGGCCAGGCTTGCAAACCGCGCCACACAGCCACCCTTGGGAGCAAATCTTCATGATCCTCAAGGGGCGCGTGACGCTGCACGTTGGCGATCAAACGTATGATTGCCCGGCCGGGACCGTCGTGCGGATCCCGCCAAACGTCGAGCATTGGGCGGAAGGCCCCCGCGAGGAGGATGGGCCAGCGCTCAACCTCGATATCTGGTCGCCTCTTCGCCCGGATTACGCGAAGTTTACCGACTATCAGACGGACACATTCAGCAAGTAGACGGCATCGCGGCCAATAAACCCTCAGGCTACAACCGAATAGCCTGAGGGATTTCCCGCAGGTGACCGGCTCACGGGTTCGTGGCCGGATACGGACCGACGCAAGCTGGACAAAGGCCAAGGTCTCGACGCGGTTGCAGGCCCGGCTCTTCGTGCCCGTGCGCGCTCTCGCGCCGAACTTCGCAATCCGATGCGCAACGTCGCTGAAAAACCCGCATCTCGGCACCGGAACGGGGTCTTCATCCTGATTGGCGCGCCAGCGCTTGCAATCCCGGGAATATGCGGCCGATGGGCCGGTTATTGCGTTGGCGTGGCGAGGTCGATCAGGCGCGCCTCGATGCGCTCGCTCGTGCCGCGCCGGTTGCGCGACAGGGTGACGGCGGCGTGGCGCGGCTCGCCCCGGCCGGCGACAAGCGCCTCGCCGAGCGGCGTGCCAAGCACCCTGAACGCGATGCCGCCAAGCGCCGCGCCATCTGGCGCCACCAGCCGGAAGCGCATGTGGTTCTCGCCGACCGTGGCGAGGTTTTCCAGCCGATGGCCAGCCAGCGCGAAAACCGGCTCGGGATTGCCCTGGCCGAACGGCGCCGCGCGCTCGAGCGCCTTGAAGAATTCCGGCGTCGCGCCGCCCGCGCTCAACAGCGCATCGATCGCGAGCGCCTGACGGGCGCGCGCCAGCGCCACCGGGCCGACCAGTTCACGCTCCAGATAGGCGGAGAATTCGGGCAGGCGTGCACGCTCCACCGTGATGCCGGCCGCCATGGCGTGGCCGCCGCCCTTGACGAGCAGGCCAGCCTCGACCGCGCCGCGCACGACACGGCCGATATCGACGCCGGTGATCGAGCGAGCCGAGCCGACACCCGTGCCATCGGCCGCGAAGGCGAGCGCGAAAGCCGGGCGCCGGTAACGCTCCTTGAGCCGCGCCGCAACCAGCCCGACGACGCCGGGATGCCAATCCTCGGCGCCAACGACGAGCGCCGAAGCGCCTTGATCGTCGAGGCCGGCCTGCGCCAGCGCTTCACCTTCCGCCGCCGCCAGCATCGCCTGCTCCACGGCGCGGCGCTCGCGATTGAGCCGATCGAGTTCGGCGGCGATCCGCGTCGATTCAGCCTCGTCCTCGCATAGCAGCAGCCGGCTGCCGAGCGCCGCATCGCCAATGCGACCGCCGGCATTGATGCGCGGCCCGAGCAGGAAACCGAGATGGTACGGCGCCGGCGGCTCGGCCAGCCCGGCGACGTCCATGAGGGCGCGCAGGCCGAGACGCCCGCGCCGCGCCATCACCTTCAGCCCCTGATGCACGAAGGCGCGGTTGAGCCCGACGAGCGGCACGACGTCGGCGACCGTCGCCAGCGCGACAAGGTCGAGTTCATCCAGCAACGCGCCGTTGACCGCCTGCCCCGCCTTCCTCAGCGCGCGGGCGAGCGCCACCAGCGTGACGAAGACGATGCCGGCCGCGCACAGAGCGCCGAGACCCGACAGATCGTCCTGGCGGTTGGGGTTGACCAAAGCCAGCACATCGGGAAGCGCCTCGCCGGCCTGGTGATGGTCGAGCACGATGACGTCGAGTCCGAGCCGCTTCGCCTCGGCCAGCGGCTCGAAACTGGTGGTGCCGCAATCGACGGTGACGAGCAGCGTCGCCCCCTCGGCGGCCAGCATGCGGATCGCCTCGCCATTCGGGCCGTAGCCTTCGCTCAGCCGGTCCGGAATATGGATGCGCGGACGCGCGCCGTGACGGGTCAGGAAGCCCGCAAGCAGCGCGGCCGAACAGGCGCCGTCGACATCGTAATCGCCGAAGACCGCGACCTGTTCGCGGCGCGCGATGGCGGCGCGCAGCCGGTCAGCCGCGAGCGGCATGTCGCGCAACATGTCGGGATCGGGCAGCCAGTCGCGCAGGCGCGGTTCCAGATAGCGACCGGCATCGGCCATACCGACGCCGCGCCCGGCAAGGATACGGGCAAGCGCATCGGGCAAGGCTTCGGTCTGCGCCAATGCGGCGGCGAGCCTTTCGCCGTCCGCATCGAGCCGGGCCTGCCAGCGCCGCCCGTTGGCGGACGTCGCCACGCCAAGCAGGGCCGGCGGAAGCGGGGATGCGGAATCAGACATGGTCAGCACTATAGCAGGCCGCTCCGGGCATGCGCCTCGCAAGCGCTCAGAGACAGCCCCTCACCCAGAGTATCGCCGCGCATGCATGGTATAGCCGCGCCATAAACCCGTCTGGCGGCCCACCCGCACATGGCGCTCAAGCCGAACGGGCACGTATTCATGCAATTCCGGCGCGCTTTCTCTAGGTCTATCCGCGCGCCACACTGGAGAAAAAGACGCAACAAGTGGGCACTTTCGACAACAACCAACACTATTACTCAATGTAAATAATAGTAATCGAGAAACATAAAAACTATAACATCAATAAGTTATCCTTAAGCATTCCACTATAATAGTTCCAGCGTAGAGCAGGCCATGCACTGCGGGGGTTGAAAATCGAGATGCCATGCACGGCGGCGCATCAGTCGCGGCCCGTCATGGCGTCCAGGCTGATTTGAGTCCAGATCGTTCGATTCAGGGGCACGGGTAATGTCGAAACTTGGAATGAAACCTTTTTTCGCCGGCAAGTCCGACGGTGATGCGCAACTTGCCGCGATCCGTCGCTCGCAGGCCGTGATCGAATTCAGCATGGATGGCACGATTCTCGACGCGAACGAGAATTTCTGCGCCGTGCTTGGTTACACGCTCGATGAGATCAAGGGCCAGCATCACAGCATGTTCATCGATGCGGCCGAGCGTCAAAGCCCGGAATACCGCACCTTCTGGGAAAAGCTCAATCGTGGCGAGTTCAACGCCGCCGAATACAAGCGCATCGGCAAGGGCGGCAAGGAAGTCTGGATTCAGGGGAGCTATAATCCGGTGCTCGACCGCGCCGGCAAGCCGGTCAAGGTGGTGAAGTTCGCCACCGACATCACGGCGCGCCGCCTGCACCGCGCCGATCTCGACGGCCAGATCGCGGCGATCAGCAAGGCGCAGGCCGTGATCTCGTTCGATCTCGACGGCAAGATCCTGGAGGCAAACGACAATTTCCTGGCCGTGATGGGCTACACGCTCGACGAGATCAAGGGCCAGTATCACAGCATCTTCGTCGAACCCGAGATGCGCCAGAGCCCGGAATACGCGGCGTTCTGGGCCAAGCTCCGGCGCGGCGAATACGAGGCGCGACAGTTCAAGCGCATCGGCAAGGGCGGGCGCGAGGTCTGGATCCAGGCGAGCTACAACCCGATCCTCGATCCCGACGGCAAGCCGTTCAAGGTCATCAAATACGCCACCGACATCACGGCGCAGGTCCAGGCCAGCCAAAAGATGCATGTTTCCGTGGCACAGGTGATGCGCGCGGTGCGCGACAAGGACCTGACGACGCGCGCCCCTCTCGACGGGCTCGACGGCGAGTTCCGCACGCTCTGCGAAGGCGTGAACGAGTTGCTCGACAACCTGACCGGCATCATCAAGGCGGTGCGCATCGCCGCCGAGGATGCCAGCGTCGCTTCGGGCACGATCGTCGACGGCAGCAAGAACCTCGCGAGCCGCACCGAGCAGCAGGCGGCGAGCCTCGAGGAAACATCGGCGACGACGGAAGAACTCTCCGCCTCCGTCAAGCACACGGCGCAGAACGCGCGCAAGGCGACCGAGCATGGCGACGAGGCCAAGGGCGTCGCGGCGCGCGGCGGCAAGGTCATTGCCGATGCGGTCGATGCCATGGCCCGCATCGACAAGGCCTCGAAGAGCATTTCCGACATCATCACCGTAATCGACGGCATCGCCTTCCAGACCAACCTGCTCGCGCTCAACGCCGCCGTCGAGGCGGCGCGCGCGGGCGATGCCGGACGCGGCTTCGCAGTGGTCGCTTCCGAGGTGCGCGCGCTGGCGCAGCGCTCGGCCGAATCCGCCAAGGACATCAAGGGCCTGATCACCGATGCCGTCACGCAGGTCGAGGGCGGCGTCAAGCTGGTGCACGAAGCCGGCGACGTGCTCGGCACCATCGTCGATACCGTCGGCCAGGTTGCCGGCGATCTCGAGGAAATCTCCAGCGCCTCGACCGAGCAGGCCAAGGGCATCGAGGAAATCAGCCTCGCCGTGTCGCATCTCGATGAGATCACGCAGCAGAATTCCGGCCTCGCCGAGGAAAGCGCCGCGACGGCGAGCGGGCTGAAAAGCCAGATCGACGCATTGCGCGACCTCGTGGCCGCCTACCAGACCGGGCAGAAGCAGGAGCCAACGCCGCAAGCCGCGCCGATCGTCGTCTCGGAACTGCGCCAGCGCGCCACCCGCATGGCGGAGGCGATCGGCGACAAGCCGGTGCGGCCGCAACCCGCCAAGCCCGCAGCGCCCAAGCCGGCGAAAGTCGCCGCACAAGGGCGCAGCACCGACTGGGACGAATTCTGAGGGCGACGCGCTCTCCAGCACGCCTTCAGTGTCATTCCCGGCGGCCTCCGGCCGACCGGGAATCCAGGAATTGCTTACAGTTTGGCCTCTGGATTCCCGCCTTCGCGGGAATAACACGGCGCTTTTTGTCCCGGATTTAATCCGGGACCCAGCGGCGCTCTTCGTATCGGGATGGCCGGGTCAAGCCCGGCCATGACGGCGGAGGATGGGCGATACGGCGATATTCAACCTCGCCGTCATCGGCGGACTTGATCCGCCGATCCCGATGGGAAGCGTGTCGGCGCGCCCTCACCGCTTGGCGTAGAAAATCTTCTCCCAGGCCTTGTGCGCCTGATAGCCCTCGCGGATGAACGGCGTGAAGATCGCCAGTTTCAGCAAGGTGTTGTTGATCAGGTTGCCGGGGAAGCGCAGCGGACGCACGAAATCGACGAACAGCACGACGCGCACGGCATCGGTGTGGTTCCAGGCCTCGTGCTCGAAGCAATCGTCGAAGATGACGACCTCGCCTTCCGCCCAATAATAGGTCTGGTCCATGACGCGGATCGCGCGCTTGTCACGCGGCTCCGGCATGATCAGGCCGAGATGCAGGCGCAGCACGCCGTTATATGGCCCGGTATGGGCCGGCAGATGCGTGCCCGGCTCCATGATGGAGAACATCGCGGTCTTCAGGTTCGGGATCTTCTGCACCGCCGCCCAGGTCTGCGGGCATTGCGCGATGTTCTGCTCGGACGAGATGCCATAGCCGGTCAGGAAGAAGGTCTTCCAGAGCCGGTCATTGCTGATCTTCTTCACGTCGGTCGAAATCTCGTGGAAGCTCGGCAGGTCCTCGCGGCGCTCGAGCAGCTTGTCGAGTTCGGCGCGGATGGCGGGATAGGCCGCCTCGATCTCGCGCGCCCACGGGAACACCGCCTTGTCGTAAATCGGCGGGTTGCCATGGATCGAGAAGCGCACGTTCTGGCGCTCGGCCCAGCGCACCACCTTCATGAAGAAGCGGGCGAGAACGCTCTGGCGATCGAGCGGCGTGTGATCGGCGGGCGCGGCGGTCTGGGTTTGCTGGGTCATGGCGGGCTTCTGTTCGGTTGAGCGCAATGGTCGGGATGATTAACCGGCTATCGGGCCGGAAAAGGGCACGATGCCATGTTTTGCGCCGTGCCAATACGCGCATGCCGGACAAGATGCCCGATTCGCGCCGTTTCCGCGCATTTTCTACGCTGGGGCCTCAGCCGCCGGTCGCGAAGCCCGGATAGAGCGTCATACCGCCATCGACGAACAGCGTCGTGCCGACGACGTAGTCCGAGTCGTCGGAGGCGAGCCAGACGGCGGCGCGGCCGATATCCTCCGGCTCGCCGATGCGCCCGTAAGGCACCAGCGTCATAAGCTGCTTGTAGGCGGCTTCGGTCTGCCATGCGGCGGTGTTGATCGGCGTGCGGATGGCGCCGGGCGCGATGGCGTTGACGCGGATGCCCTTCGGCGCAAGCTCCTGCGCCAGCGTCTCCATCAGCAGCTTGATGCCACCTTTCGAGGCGGCATAATTGGCGTGGCCGGCCCAGGGAATGACCTGGTGCACGGAACTCATGCAGATGATCTTGCCGGCAGCGCGCGACACGGCCGGGGCGCTGCGCGCCTCGAAGGCGCGCGTGGCGGCGCGCGCGCACAGGAACTGCCCGGTGAGGTTGACGCCAAGCACCTTGTTCCACTGCTCGAGCGTCATTTGGGTGAAGGCGGCGTCGCGTTGCAGCCCGGCATTGGCGACGAGAATGTCGAGCGAACCGAATTCTTCAACAGCGCGCGCGAACATCGCCTCGACCTCGGCCTCGACCGAAACGTCCGCCTTGAGCGCGATCGCCTTGCCGCCGCCGTCGCGGATCGTTTGCACCACGGCGTCGGCCGCGGCCGGATCGGTAACGAAATTCACCGCCACCGCGGCGCCGGCCGCCGCGAACGCCAGCGCCACCGCCTTGCCGATGCCGGAATTGGCGCCCGTGACCAGGGCGTTCTGGCCGGCAAGCGGCTTTCCGGGGGTTGGCTTGACGGTTGCGGCGGGATTGGTCTGGTTCGGCACGGGCTCGCTCCTTTGCGGATGGCAGGTTATTTCCGGCGCACGCGGCAGCAACGCGGCGCACCGGCAAAGAGTTCAATCGACCTGCGACAGCGGCCGGCTCACCTCCTCCAGCGAACGGCGCTCGGCCGCGACGCCCCAGCGCAGCGCCACGAGACCGGCGACGACCATCAGGCTGGCGCCCAGAAGATAACCCCCAAACAGCGACCAGCGCGAGCCGGTATCGATCAGCAGGCCAAAAAGCCACGGGCCGGCGACGCCGCCGAGTCCGGTGCCGACGGCATAGAAGAAGGCGATGGCGAGCGCACGCAACTCGAGCGGGAAGTTCTCGCTCACGGTCAGGTAGGCGGAACTGGCAGCCGCCGAGGCAAAGAAGAAGATCACCATCCAGGCAATGGTCTGGCCGGCGGCGTCGAGCCAGCCCAGCGCGAACAGCCAGCCCGACAGGGCGAGCAGCACGCCGGAAATGCAGTAGGTGAAGGCGATCATCGGCCGGCGCCCGATAGTGTCGAACAGCCGTCCGAGCACGATCGGCCCGAGTACGTTGCCGAGCGCGAAGGGCAGGATATACAGCCCGACATGCTCGCTGGCGATGCCGTAGAACTCGGTCAGCACCAGCGCATAGGTGAAGAAGATCGCATTGTAGAAGAAGGCCTGGCCCGCCATCAGCACGAGGCCGACCGTCGTGCGGCCGCGATAGCGCCGGAACAGCACCTCGGCGACCTCGGCGAACGGCGTCGCATGCCGGGTCTTCAGGCGCACGCGGGCAAACGGCCCCTCGGCGAGAACATGGCCTTCGGCGCGAAAACGCTGCTCGATGCCGGCGACGACGCGCTCGGCCTCCTCGGCGCGGCCATGGGTGATGAGCCAGCGCGGGCTTTCTGGGATCCACAGCCGCATGAACACGACGATGAAGGCGAGCAGCGCGCCGATCAGGAAGGCGGCGCGCCAGCCGAATTCCGGGTCGAGCACGGCGGGATCAAGCAGCACGAGCGCGCCGCCCGCGCCAAGCGCCGCGCCGATCCAGAAGCTGCCATTGATGACGAGGTCGGTCCAGCCGCGCACGCGCGCCGGCACGAGTTCCTGGATGGTCGAGTTGATGGCGGCATATTCGCCGCCAATGCCCGCGCCGGTCAGGAAGCGGAAGACCATGAAGCTCCACAGGTTCCACGAAAATGCCGTGGCGGCGGTCGCGAGCAGGTAGACGGCCAGCGTCACGAAGAACAGCTTCTTGCGCCCGACCCGGTCGGTCAGCCAGCCGAAGAACAGCGCGCCGAGCACGGCGCCCGCCAGATAGACGCTGCCGATGAGGCCGATATCGGCATTGTCGAAGCGCAACACCGGGCTCGCCTTGAGCGCGCCGGAGAGCGTGCCGGCCAGCGTCACCTCCAGCCCGTCGAGAATCCAGGTCACGCCAAGCGCAACCGCGACGAGCCTATGAAACCGCCCCCAGGGTAACCTGTCCAGACGGGCGGGGATATCCGTCTCGACTACCGATCCAGCCTCGCCCGCCGCCGTCCCGGAACGGCGCGAAGCAACCACACGCGCAACATGCATGAGAAAATTCCGTTTTCTTTCAAAAGCCTCCTTGCCCGACTGAAGCGGACGTGATGAAGAGCGTTGCATGACTGCGACGACAAACCAGAATACATCGTTGGAGCTTGCCAACGCGCTGCTGATGAAGGCCCGCGAGGCGAGCATCCCTGTGTCAGCCGCGACCTTACAGCAACTGGTCTATTTGGCGAGCGGCTGGAACCTCGCCATCAACGGTCGGCCGCTGATCCTCGACCAGCCCGAAGCCTGGCCGACCGGCGCGATCTACCGCCGGCTGTTCCAGGCGTTGCAGCGTCACGGCGACAGGCCGGTGCCGGACCTGGTGCAGTTCGGCGACGACCTGCCGATCGAGAGACAGGAAACCGGCGTGCCGGCGATCGGCTATTTCACGCATCAGGAATATGCCGTCATCGACAAGACCTGGACGACCTACGGCTCCTACGACAGCGACGACCTCACGCGCCAGACGCGCGGCCCCGGTACGCCCTACGCGCAGTTTTTCGAGCCCGGACGCTCGATCCTGATGCCGGTCGAGGCGGTGCGCGCGTATTTCGTCACGCTGGCCAAGGCCGGACGCGACCGGGGCGCGCCGGTCGCCTGATCCTGGGCGCCCGGCATGGCGGCACCGCGTCGCGGGCAAGGCGGTATCGCGCCGGCAAAAGCTGGGTTAGTTTCCTCGCCTGCTCGGGACGGCCGCGCGCCGCCCTTTTCGGGAGGGGAACGGCGAAATGGACAACCGGAACGACCTATGGCGGCATGTCGATGCCGTGAAGGATGATTATATCGGGCTCAGCGACCGCGTCTGGGGCATGCCCGAAGTGTGCTACACGGAGCGGCGCTCGACGGCCGAGCACCGCGCCCAGCTCGATCGCGAGGGCTTTCGCATCAGCGAGAACATCGCCGGCATCCCGACGGCCGTGATGGGCGAAGCCGGCGAAGGCGGCCCGGTGATCTGCATCCTCGGCGAATATGACGCCCTGCCCGGCCTCAGCCAGGAATCGGGCGTCGCGGCGCACACGCCGATCGAGGCTGGCGGCCCCGGCCATGGCTGCGGCCACAACCTGCTCGGCTCGGCCGCGATGCTGGCGGCAACCGCCGTGAAGAACTGGCTCGCCGAGAACAAGTTGCCCGGCCGGGTGCGCTATTACGGCTGCCCGGCCGAGGAAGGCGGCGCGGCCAAGGCGTTCATGGTGCGCGCCGGCGCCTTCGACGATGCCGACATGGCGATCTCGTGGCACCCGTCGAGCTGGTGGGAGGTGGCGCCGCCGCTGTCGCTCGCCAACACGCGCGCCGACTTCATCTTCACTGGCCGTGCGGCCCATGCGGCGGCCGCTCCGCATCTTGGCCGCAGCGCGCTCGACGCGGTGGAACTGATGAGCGTCGGCGTCAATTACATGCGCGAGCACATGCCGAGCGACGCGCGCGTGCATTACGCGCTGCTCGACACCGGCGGCATCGCGCCCAACGTGGTGCAGGCCCATGCCAGGGTGCGCTACTCGATCCGCGCCCGCGACCTGCCCGGCATGCTCGACCTCGTGAAGAGAGTCCGGAAAATCGCCGAAGGTGCTGCATTGATGAGCGAAACCCAGATGGAGATGCGCATCGTCAGCGCGGTCTCCAACGTGCTCGGCAACGATACGCTGGAGCGCGCCCTGCACGAGATCATGGAGGATCTCGGGCCGCCGCATTTCGACGATGCCGACCGCGCCTTCGCCCGCGACATCCGCAAGACGCTGTCGCCGCAGGATATCTCGGCGGTGTTCCATTCCATCGGCCAGCCGCAGACCGACGCGCCGCTGGCCGATTTCATCACGCCCTTCGACACCAAGCGCAACCCGGCGATCGGCTCGACCGATGTCGGCGACGTGAGCTGGAAGGTGCCGACCGTGCAGGCACACGCGCCGACGGTCGCCATCGGCACGCCGTTCCACACCTGGCAGGTGGTGGCGCAGGGCAAGATGCCGGCGGCGCACAAGGCGATGGTGCAGGTCGCCAAGGCGATGGCGGCAACCGCTGCCCGCGCCCTGACGGATGCCGATTTCGTCAAGGCGGCCAAGGCCGATCATGCCCGGCTGACGGCGGCGACGCCCTATGTCTCGCCGTTGCCGCCCGAGGTGCAGCCGCCGCTCGACATGTCGCGCGGATAAAGCGGCTTCGGCTCCGGCAGCGCCGGGGTGTTGTGCCACACATAATGCATCGTCGATGATTGCAATGGCGTATCGGCCGGGGCATAGCGGGGTGCTTCCGCGCCGGCATCGTGCCGGCCGTGGCCGCGCCCCGCCCTGCTGATCCCGGCACCAATTCCCTCAGCCGACGCGTCGCCTAGCTTCATGTCCGACGGCCTTCCGCTTCCGCAACGCATCTGGGCCTATGGCACCATCCTGGTCGCGCTGACCATGTCGGTGCTCGACAGCTCGATCGTCAACGTCGCGCTGCCGAGCATGGCGCATGACCTGAAGATCGACGCAGCCGAGGCGATCTGGATCGTCAACGCCTACCAGCTCACGGTGACGATGAGCCTGCTGGCGCTGTCCTCGCTCGGCGACATCAAGGGCTACAAGCTGATCTATCTTGGCGGGCTGACGCTGTTCACGCTCGCCTCGCTGCTCTGCGCGCTCTCGACATCGCTGCCGATGCTGGTGACGGCGCGCGCGTTGCAAGGGTTCGGCGCGGCCGGCGTGATGAGCGTCAATCTGGCGCTGATCCGCTTCATCATTCCGAGCCGCATCCTCGGGCGCAGCATGGGCATCACGGCACTGACGGTGGCGATGTCCTCGGCGCTCGGGCCGACCATCGCCTCGGCCATCCTGTCGGTCGCGACCTGGCCATGGCTGTTCTTCGTCAACCTGCCGCTCGGCGTGATCGCGATCAGCGTCGGCCTGCGCACCCTGCCCGCCACGCCGCGCTCGGGCAGGCGGTTCGATTTCGGCAGCGCGGTTCTCAGCGCGCTGACTTTCGGGCTCTTCATCATCGGGGCCGACCAGTTCGGCCATACGGGCCGGGTGCCGATCGCCCTCGCCCTGCTGGCCGGCGCGGCCCTCAGCGCCACCTGGCTCACGCGGCGCCAGCTCTCCCTGCCCTCGCCGCTGCTGCCGGTCGACCTGCTGAAAATCCCGGTTTTCGCGCTGTCGATGGCGACCTCGATCTGCTCGTTCGGCGCGCAGATGCTGGCCTATATCTCGCTGCCTTTCTACTTCCAGTACGTGCTCGGCCGAACCGCCGTCGAAACCGGGCTGCTGATGACGCCGTGGCCGCTCGCCGTCGCGCTGGTGGCGCCATGCGCCGGCCTGTTGGCGGACTATTTCACGCCGGCCCGGCTCGGCGCCATCGGCCTTGCCGTGATGACGCTCGGCCTCACCCTGCTGCTGTTCCTGCCCGCGCACCCGACGACGCTCGATATCGCGTGGCGACTGGTGGTGTGCGGCGTCGGGTTCGGCCTGTTCCAGACGCCCAACAACAAGGCGATCATCACCTCGGCGCCGGTGCATCGCAGCGGCGGGGCGAGCGGCATGCAAGCAACCGCGCGCCTCGTCGGGCAATCGAGCGGCGCGGCGGTGGCGGCGATCATCTTCAACCTGACCGGCGTGATGGACCAGATGCCGGTGGCGCTGATGATCGCCATCACCCTGACCGGCTGCGGCGCGATCACCAGCGCCATGCGCCGCTTCGAGAAAGGGACGCGGGCCTGAACGGCTCCGAAGGTGTTAAGCCGCCTCGCGTCAGGCGGCGACCTCTTTCAGGAAATTCTCGATCGACCCGCGTAGCGCCTGGCTCTGCCGGTCGATGCCGGTGGCGATGTCGCGCATCGCCTCGGCCGCGTCGCTGGTGGCGCCGATCGTCTCGCTGACCTCGCCGACGCTGCCGGCCAGGTCGCGCGCCGTCGCGGAAACGGCGCTCATGTCGCGCACGATCTGGTTGTTGGCGGTGCTCTGCTGCTCGACGGCGGCGCCAATATTGGCCGCGGCCTGTTGCAGCGCCGCGATGGCGCCGGCAATCTCGCGCGTCTGGCCGACGGTCGAGGCGGTCGAGGCCTGCACGCTGACGATATGGCGCGCGATCTCCTCCGTGGCGGCGGCGGTCTGGTTCGCCAGCGCCTTGACCTCGTTGGCGACCACGGCGAAGCCACGTCCGGCCTCGCCGGCGCGCGCCGCCTCGATGGTGGCGTTGAGGGCGAGCAGATTGGTCTGCTCGGCAATGCCCTTGATGAGGTCGATGACATTGCCGATCAGGCTGGTGGTGCTCGACAGCGAGGCGATGTCGTCATTGGCGCGCACCGACAACGCATTCGCCTGGCCGACCGCGTCGGTGATCTGGCCGATCTGGCGGCCGACGTCGCGCGCGGTGATCGACAGTTCCTCGGTGGTCTGGAGCACCGAACTCAACAGCGTCGTCGCCATGCCGGACGCATTGGCGGCGGCGTGGGATTCGCGCTTGGCATCGGCGGCGATCTTGCCGAGTTGATCGGCCGCGAACAGCATGCGCTGCATCTCGCTGGCGACCGAATCCAGCATGCTGCCGACCGCGCCCTGCAGCCGCTCGACCGCCTGCGCCGTGCGCAACTGCCTGTCGGCGCGCTCCTGCAACCGCTTGCGCTCGGCGACCTCGAGCCGCTCGTGCTCGTTCGCCTTGACGCGCTGCCGGGCCAGCGTCGAGGCCAGCACGCCGATCTCGCCCTTATAGGTGGCATAGTAGCGGATACTGCCCTCCTCGCTTTCGCCGGCGAGTTCCTGCGCGATGCGCCGAACCGGCCTGATCAGCCGGATATTGACGATGACGACCAGCGCGATGAAAAACAGCAGCACCATGAACCGGCCACCGACGAAGACCCGGATAATGTTATCGGCCAGCGCGGTGGTTTCGGTGTGCAGGCTGCGTTCGCGCGCGGCGAGGTGGTTCAGCGCCACCATCTTGGCGGCATGCAGATCGGTGTAGCGCCCTTCGAGGTCAGCCAGCATCTCGTCCGAGGACTGGCCCTGCTTCAGGCTGTCGAGGATGCGGCCGACCCGCTGCTGGAAGCTGACGAACTGGGTTTGAGCGCGGCCGATATCACCAAGAAATGCCGCCGGCAGCGGATAATCCGCCATGACGGCGATGCGCTTGGCAAACAGCGCGTTGTTGCGTTCGATCTCGGCCAGCGGCTGGCGCGGGTCGGCGCCGGCATGGATGGCATGCACCGCGCGATAGATATCGGTGCGCATGACATCGGCAAGCGCGGCGGTGCGCGAATTGAAGCGCGCCGCATCCATCGTCACCGCGACGGTGCGCATGAGTTGCTGCTCGTGGCGCATCAGCCCAACGAGATACACTCCGGCGGAAATCGCAACCATGCTCAGGATCATGGCCGGGAGCAGGAGACCGACCAGCATCGACCGGGAAATGGTTTTCGACATCTGAAACCGCAGCTCTTGAAAATCAACAGGAAGCTTGTGCGAATAAGATTAAGGAAGTCCCTCCGGGCGCGGCCGCGGCGGCGTGCGCACCGCCGTCCAGATCTCGCCGCATTTCTGCGTCACAGCCGTTATCCATGCTGAAGCATGCGACCTGCGCACTGTGTCTGCTGGCGGCGATGCCGGCGGAAGCGGGGCCCACCAAACACCGGCACCATTCCACGCACGCGGCGTCGCAGCGCCATTCCGCGCCAAGCCCCCTCGATTTACGGCCAAGCGCGCGCGAGGCGGCCGCGCCCCGAAGCGTCGGCGGTTCGCACCCCGATCTCGACGCGCTCATCGCCCGCCACGCGGCGGCGCAAGGCATCCCGGCCTCGCTCGTGCACCGCATCGTCCTGCGCGAGAGCCGCTATAATCCGCGCGCGCGCAACCGCGCCTATTGGGGCCTGATGCAGATCAGGCACGATACCGCGCGTTCGATGGGCTATCGCGGCCCGGCCAGCGGCTTGCTCGATGCCGACACCAACCTGACCTACGCCGTGCCCTATCTCGCCAACGCCTATATGGTGGCGGGCGGCAACGCCAACCGCGCGGTGTCGCTCTATGCCGGCGGTTATTACTACGAGGCCAAGCGCAAGCACCTGCTCGGACGCTTGCACACCGCGCACCAACCGAGGGCGGGCACGATCGCGCAGCGCGAGTGAACGCACCGGATTGACAGAGAGCGCCGGGGCATGCGACCGCGTCCGGCATGAACCACGCCTCCCCACTTCGCCTCGCCATTGCCGGCCTCGGCACGGTCGGCGCCGCCACCGTCAAAATCCTTGAAAGCAAGGGCAATGCGCTTGCCGTCGCCACCGGGCGGCCAATCGCCGTTACGGCGGTCAGCGCGCGCGACAAGGCGCGCGAGCGCGGCCTGACGCTCGGCGGCGCGCACTGGTTCGACGACCCCACCGCCATGGCGGCCGAGGCGGAAGCCGACGTGCTGGTCGAGCTGATCGGCGGCGCCGACGGCCCGGCCAAGGCGGCCGTCGAGGCTGCGCTGCGGGCCGGCCGCCATGTCGTGACCGCCAACAAGGCGCTGCTCGCCGCGCACGGCCCGGCGCTGGCGCGGCTGGCGGAAGCCAATGGCGCCACGATCCTGTTCGAGGCCGCCGTCGCCGGCGGCATTCCCGTCATCAAGGCGTTGCGCGAGTCGCTGGCCGGCAACACCGTGCAGCGCGTCTCCGGCATCATGAACGGCACCTGCAACTACATCCTCTCGCGCATGGAAGCCGAGGGGCTGACATTCGCGGCCTGCCTGAAGGCGGCGCAGGAGCTTGGCTATGCCGAGGCCGACCCGACCTTCGACGTCGAGGGCTTCGACACCGCCCACAAGCTGGCGCTGCTGACGGCGCTCGCCTTCGGCACCGAGGTCGATGCCGACGCGATCTATGTCGAGGGGATTTCCGGCGTCACGCCGCTCGATCTCAAGATGGCGGATGAGTTGGGCTTCCGCATCAAGCTGCTCGGCGTCGCCGAGCGCACGGCCGGCGGCATCGAGCAGCGCGTGCACCCGACCATGGTGCCGAAAACCGCCCAGCTCGCGCAGGTGATGGGCGTCACCAATGCCGTCTCGGTGATTGGCGACACGGTGGGCGAACTCACGCTCGTCGGCCCCGGCGCCGGCGGCGAGGCAACCGCGAGCGCCGTGCTGTCCGATATCGCCGACCTTGCCCGTGGCACGGTGCTGCCGACCTTCGGCAAGGCGTCCGACCTGCTGATCAAGGTCAATCGGGCGCCGATGAAACGGCACGAGGGCGGCTATTACGTGCGCCTCCAGACGCTCGACAAGCCGGGCGCCGCCGCGACCGTCGCCACGCGCATGGCCGAGAACGGCATCTCGCTCGAAAGCATCCTGCAAAAAGGCCGCGGCCAGCGCGCCGAAGCGCCGAGCGTCCCAGTGATCCTGATCACCTACGCCACCACCGAGCGCGCGGTGCGCGCCGCGCTGAAGGCGATCGCCCATGACGGCGTCATCGAGGGCACGCCCCAGGTAATCCGCATCGAGCGCTGAGTTTGCCCGACGCGGCGGCGTTTTTCCGAAGCGGGATCGGCCGGTCAAGCCGTCCGATGACGGCTGAAATGTCTCGCGCCAATTCCTCCGCCGTCATGGGCCGGTTCATCCGGCCCATCCCGATGTGAAGGGCGATATGGCCGCCCCGGCGCGAGGCCGAAACAGACCATACAAAATCGTCCGACGCGCCCGTTCCTTTACGGTCCGTGCACCATCGCGCGCTAAGGTTGCCGCCGAAACACCCCTTCCCCAAGGAAACGGCGCCGTGCCGATTGGTTTACGCAGCACCACCCGCCCTCACCGGCGCAAGCTCCTGCCGACGCTCGCCTATTGGGCAACGCTCGCCCTGATGGCGGGCAGCGCCGGCCTGACATTGCAACTGATGCGCGATATCTCGGCCCGCGCCGCCCCCTCCGGCACCCTGTCGCGCGAGGCGTGCCACGCGGCGGCACAACGCGCGGCTGCCTTCAAGGTGACGCGTTTGCGGGCTTGTCTCGCCAAGGCGTCGGAGGTGGGCTTTTGAGCCCTCGGACCGCCGAACGGCGCCCAACCGGAGCGAAGCGATGAGCCGGCCCCGCATTGCCATCGTCATGGACGAGAACACCAGCACCGACGCCTCGCGCTACGAGGCCCACAAGGGCTATTTCCGTGGCGTGCACGAGGCGGGCGGCCTGCCGTTCGGCATCCCGTTCCTGGCCGAGATGGTCGAGACCGTGCCGCGCGACTTCGACGCGCTGATGGTGATCGGCGGGCGCTTTGCCTATCCGGACGAGTGGTATGTCGATGGTGAGCGCTCGCGCGCCTCGCATTCCGACCGTTTCGCCATGGATGCCGGCCTGATCGGCGAATTCATGGAGCAGGACAAGCCGATCCTCGGCATCTGCGCCGGCATGCAGGCGCTTGCCTGCCTGAACGGCTGCCGGCTCAACGCCGATATCGGCGCGCTGCTGCCGGGCGCGCTCGAACATGACAAGGCCGGGCTGCTGCACCCGGTCCGCATCGCCACCGGCACGCTGCTGCATCAGGCGGTCGGCACGACGCGCATGAAGGTCAACAGCTTCCATCGCGAAGCGGTGGTCGAGATGGGCAGCGGCGTGGTGGCGAGCGCCCACGCGCTCGATGCGGTGATCGAGGCGATCGAGATCGACGGGTTGCGTTTCGCGGTCGGCCTGCAATGGCACCAGGAGCGTTTCGTCGGGCTCGAACACGAGGGCAATGCGATTTTCAACGCCTTTGTCGGGGCGTGCTGAGGGAACAAGCCCGCGCCAAGCGGCTTTCCCTTTGTGCCCGCCTGCTCTAGAAGCGCTCGGGTAATTCGCCCAATACAAATCCCCGGGAAGCTTGTTCATGACCGATCTCGTCGTCACCGAAAACCAGATCATCGAACGCATCCTGACCCTGGAGCTGGTGCGCGTGACCGAGCGCGCCGCGGTTGCCTCGGCCAGGCTGCGCGGGCACGGCAACGAGAAGGCCGCCGACCAGGCCGCCGTCGACGCGATGCGGCGCGAACTCAACCGCCTGCCGATCGAAGGCACCGTGGTGATTGGCGAGGGCGAGCGCGACGAGGCGCCGATGCTGTTCATCGGCGAGAAGCTCGGCACCGGGCGCGGCCCCAAGGTCGATATCGCCGTCGATCCGCTCGAAGGCACCACGCTATGCGCCAAGGACATGCCGGGCTCGATCGCCGTGATGGCGATGGCGCAGGCCGGCACCCTGCTCTATGCGCCCGACGTCTACATGGAGAAGATCGCCATCGGCCCCGGCTATCCGAAGGGCATCATCGATCTCGACGCCTCGCCCGAGGACAACGTCGCCGCGCTTGCCAAGGCGAAGGGCGTCAAGCCGAACGAGATCACCACGCTGGTCATGGACCGGCCGCGCCATGAGGAACTGATCGCGCGGCTGCGCAAGATCGGCTGCTCGATCCGCCTGATCACCGATGGCGACGTCGTCGGCGTGATCCAGTGCACCGAGCCCGAGAAGACCGGCATCGATCTCTATCTCGGCATTGGCGGCGCGCCCGAAGGCGTGCTGGCGGCGGGCGCGCTGCGCTGCGTCGGCGGCCAGATGCAGGGCCGGCTGATCCTCGATACGCCGGAAAAGGTGGCGCGCGCCGCCACCATGGGCGTCAACGACCCGAAGAAGAAATACGACCTGTCGGAACTCGCCTCCGGCGACGTCGTGGTCGCCGCGACCGGCGTCACCGATGGCGGCCTGCTGCGCGGCGTCAGGTTTCGCGGCAACGTCATCGAGACCGAGACCATCATCTACCGCTCGGTGACCGGCACCGTGCGCCGCATCGTCGCCGAGCATCGGGAAATGAAGAAGTTCCATTTCGATTAAGGGAGATCGGGAAACTAGAGCATTCAACTTGTATCCCGCCGGAAATCGGTTGAAGGCTACGCCCCTCTCTACCTTCATTTTTGTTTTCAACTCCGCCCTCATCCTGAGCTTGTCGAAGGATGCTCCAGACCGCACGGAAACATCCTTCGACAAGCTCAGGATGAGGGCAGAGCTGGCAGTTGCGGCCGGACTTGCCACCCCGCTCCGCTCCCAACGTTCATCAGCAATTCTGACGTCTACCATGCCAAGAATTCGCGGGCTTTCCGGCCGGCGGCCATGGAAAATGGCGGCCGCAACAACAACAGCCGGAGCCCAATCATGGCCATCACGATCCGTCCGCTAACCCCCGCCGATCGCGCGAGCTGGGAGCCGCTCTGGCAAGGTTACCTGACCTTCTACAAGACGAGCATCCCGGCCGAGGTGACGGAGAATTCCTGGCGGCGGTTTCATGTGGACGGCCTGCCGGCCTATGCGCTCGGCGCGTTCGACGGCGACAGGATGGTCGGCTTCGTGCATTACATCTTCCACCTCTCGAACTGGCTGCTGAATCCGACCTGCTATCTGCAGGACCTGTTCACCTCGCCGGAAGCGCGTGGCAAGGGCGTCGGCCGGGCGCTGATCGAGGCGGTCTACGACAAGGCGCGCGAGGCTGGCTCGACGCGCGTGTACTGGCTGACGCAGGACACCAACCTGACCGCGATGCAACTCTACGACAAGGTCGCGACCAAGGCCGGCTTCACCCAGTATCGCAAGGACGTGTGAGGGAGCGCCCGGCCGCCATGCAGCCACAGAGCGACGGGCTTGGCTTCGCGCCGGCCGAGGACGTGCCCCTGCCCTATCTCCAGCGCATCCGCGACTATTACGCCGGGCTCGGCTATGGCGCGCCCTATGAATGGGCGCACTATGCCGAGGTGCCGTTCGCCGTGCTACGCAAGCCGCTGACGAGTTGCCGCGTGGCGCTCGTCACCACGGCGGCGCCCTACCAGCCCGACAAGGGCGACCAGGGACCGGGCGCGCCCTACAACGCGGCGGCGAAGTTCTACGCCGTCTATTCTGGCGACAGCGCGTTGGATCACGACCTGCGCATTTCGCATGTCGCGATCGACCGCGACCACACCACCGCCGAGGACCAGAACAGCTATTTTCCCCTGCCCGCCCTGCGGCAGGCGGCGGCAGCGGGGCGGATCGGCGCGCTGACGGCGCGCTTTCATGGGCTGCCGACCAATCGCAGCCATGTCACCACGCTGGAGGTCGACTGCCCGGAACTGGTGCGGCGCTGCCTTGAGGATGGCGCGGATGCTGCCATCCTGGTGCCGAACTGTCCGGTGTGCCACCAGAGCGTCAGTCTCGCTGCGCGGGCGCTCGACCAGGCCGGCATCGCCACGGTGATCATGGGGTGCGCCAAGGATATCGTCGAATATGTCGGCGTGCCGCGCCTGGTGTTCTCCGATTTCCCGCTCGGCAACGCCGCCGGCCGCCCCAACGATGCCGCCTCGCAGCGGGCGACGCTCGATCTGGCGCTCGCATTGCTGGAGGGCGCACCAGGCGCGCGCACGACCGTGCAGTCACCGCTGCGATGGGCCGATGATCCGGCGTGGAAGCTGGATTATTCCAATATCGCCAGGCTCTCAGCCGAGGAAATCGCTCGTCGAAAGGCGGAGTTCGACCGACAGAAGGCGATCGCTAGCGAGATACGCAAGGGCTGAGGTCTTTCTCAGCCGCCTCGCCCCGGACTTGATCGGGGCCCAGGGAAGCGCTGCGCATTTCCAATCGGGATGGGCCGGTCAAGCCGGCCCATGACGGCAGAGGAGAAAGCACAAACCGGTCGGCCGTCATCGGCGGACTTGATCCGTCGATCCCGTTTCGGGTGGAGTACGGCGGGTCAGGCTGGGTGCTGGGTCAAGCCCGGCACAAGACGGAGGCAGGAAATACAACCGTCTCGCCGCGGACTTGAGACGGGGCCCGGGGAAACGTTCCCTCCCTCACCCCACCTTCGGCAGGCTGACCACGTTGTGCAGCACCGTGTCGGCGCTGTCGAAGAACTTCTTGAGCTTGCGGGCCGACTGGCGGATGCGCTGCTCGTTCTCGACCAGGGCGATGCGGACGTAATCGTCGCCATATTCGCCGAAGCCGATGCCGGGCGCCACCGCCGTATCGGCCTTCTCGATCAGCAGCTTGGAGAATTCGAGGCTGCCGAGATGGCGGAATTTCTCCGGCACCTGCACCCAGGCGAACATCGAGGCTTGCGGCGCCGGAACCTGCCAGCCGGCCTTGCCGAAACTGTCGAGCAGCACGTCGCGGCGCCGGCGATAGGTGGCGCGCATCTCGTGGATGCAGTCCTCCGGTCCGTTCAAGGCCGCCGCCGCCGCGACCTGGATCGGCGTGAAGGCGCCGTAATCGAGATAGCTCTTGACCCGCGCCAGCGCCGCGAGCAGGCGCTCGTTGCCGACGGCGAAGCCCATGCGCCAGCCGGCCATGGAGAAGGTCTTGGACATCGAGGTGAACTCGACGGCGACATCCATGGCGCCCGGCACCTGCAGGATCGAGGGCGGCGGCTTGGCGTCGTCGAAATACACCTCGGCATAGGCCAGGTCCGACAGCACGATCAACTCGTGCTTGCGCGCGAAGGCGACGAGATCGCGGTAGAAATCGAGGCTCGCGACATGCGCCGTCGGGTTCGAGGGATAGCACACCACCACCGCGATCGGCTTCGGCACCGAATGGATGACGGCGCGCTCCATGGCCGGGAAGAAGGCCGGCGTCGGTTCGGCCGGCACCGAGCGGATCACGCCGCCGGCCATCAGGAAGCCGAAAGCGTGGATCGGGTAGCTCGGATTCGGCACCAGCACGACATCGCCGGGGCCGGTAATGGCCTGCGCCATGTTGGCGAAGCCTTCCTTCGAGCCGAGCGTGGCGACGACCTGGGTGTCGGGGTTGAGTTTCACGCCGAAGCGCCGGGCGTAGTAGCCAGCTTGTGCCTTGCGCAGGCCGGGAATGCCCTTCGAGGCCGAGTAGCGGTCGGTGCGCGGCTTGCCCGCCGTCTCGACCAGCTTTTCGATGACGTGTTTCGGCGCCGGCAGGTCCGGATTGCCCATGCCGAGATCGACGATATCCGCGCCGCTAGCTCGTGCCGCCGCCTTGAACTTGTTGACTTGCTCGAAGACGTAGGGCGGCAGACGGCGAATGCGGTGGAAATCGGTCATTGCGCGAAATCCTTCTCGGCGCGCGGGTTGGGGACGATTCAGTCTTTACCATGGCCGCCCGGCCTTTGCAGCCGGGGGTTGGTCACCAGAGCAAGTTCGTCTGTTGCGAACTTGCTCCATGTTAAAATTGTCGGGCGAATCAGGGGCTCTGCACGCGCGGCGCGGCCGGGGCCTCGCCCTGATCGCCGGGGGCGGCCGGCGCGAGCTTGCTGCCGGGAATCGGCGGCAGCACGCGCGGCGACTGCAAGGGCTTGAACGGCGGCGCGGCTCTGGCCGCGCTTGCCTGCGTCTGCTGCCGGCGCTGGTTGAGCGTGTTCTCGTAAGCGGCCAGTTCCGCAGGGGTTTTCGGCTTGATCTTGTGCTGGGGCGGCGTGACGCCGACCGGAATGTAATCGCCCTCGCCCCGGCGCGAGGCGACGACGAAATCCTTGGGCTCGCCGACGGTGGTCGCCAATCCCACGAGCTTGGCCGGGCCACGCAGGATGTTGTCCTCTGGCAACGGCGAGGAGCAGCCGCCAAGCGCTCCGCCGAGCAGGGCGATCAGCCCGGCGGCAAGCAAATAATCCCTCACGCAGCCTTCCTTAAACGACATTATTGGACCTGAACGATTTCTTGCTTGTCGATTATCATGCATCGAACCCTAATATGTCGGAAACAGGCAGGATGCACCTGCTAATCTGGCAAGGGAGAGAGGATCAGATGTCCAAGGCATCCGAAGACCGGCCGAGCGATACGGGGCCCGACTTCGACAAGCTCGCGGAGAATACCGGCCGTATCGTGGAAGAGGCGGGCAAGGTCGCCGCGGCCTATATCAGGCCGCGCGAGGACGGCACGACCTCATCGCTGATCGCCGACGAATCGACCCATATGGGCAAGACCCTCGGCCGCATCGTCGAAAGCTGGGCGGCCTCCCCGCAGCGCTCCGTCGAAGCCCAAAGCAACCTCGCCAACGGCATGCTGGAACTATGGACCAGCACGCTGAAGCGCATGCAGGGCGAGGTGGCGCCGCCGGTCGCGGCCGCCGATCCGCGCGACAAGCGATTCGCCGATCCGGAATGGACGGAGAATCCGTATTTCGATTTCATCAAGCAGGCCTACCTGCTGACCGTCGGCTGGGCCGACCAGATGGTCGAGAAAGCCGAGGGGCTCGACGACCACACGCGCCACAAGGCGCAGTTCTACGTGCGCCAGCTCGGCGGCGCGCTGTCGCCGTCGAACTTCCTGCCGACCAACCCGGAACTGATCCGCACCACGGTGGCCGAGAACGGCGAGAACCTGGTGCGCGGCCTGCGCATGCTGGCCGAGGATATCGCCGCCGGCCAGGGCGAGCTCAAGCTGCGCCAGAGCGATGACAGTCACTTCGAGGTCGGCGTCAATCTCGCCACCACGCCCGGCAAGGTGATCTTCCGCAACGAGTTGTACGAACTCATCCAGTATGCGCCGGCGACCGACACCGTGCTCAGCCGGCCGCTACTGATCGTGCCGCCGTGGATCAACAAGTTCTACGTGCTCGATCTCGCGCCCGAGAAATCGCTGTTGCGCTGGCTCGTCTCGCAGGGCGTCAGCGTGTTCGTGATCTCCTGGGTCAACCCGGACGAACGCCACAAGGATTATGATTTCGCCGCCTATATGAGAAAAGGCGTGCTGTCGGCGCTCGACAAGGTGCTGGAGGAGACCGGCGCCGACAAGGTGAACGTCGCCGGCTATTGCGTCGGCGGCACGCTGCTCGCGGTGACGCTGGCCTGGCTCGCCAAGCGCCGCGACAAGCGCGTCGCCAGCGCGACCTTCCTGACGACGCAGGTCGATTTCACCTATGCCGGCGACCTCAAGGTGTTCGTGGACGAGGAGCAGATCCAGGCCGTCGAGGCGCTGATGGACCAGCACGGCTACCTGCCCGCCTCCAAGATGGCGGGCGCCTTCAACTCGCTGAGGCCGCTCGACCTGATCTGGCCGTACATGATCAACAACTACATGAAGGGCAAGAAGCCGATGCCCTTCGACCTGCTGTACTGGAACGCCGATTCCACGCGCATGCCGCTGGCGAACCACCGCGTCTACCTGCGCGAATGCTATCTCGAGAACAGGCTGGCCAAGGGCGAGATGGTCATCGAGGGCGAGACGCTCGACCTCAAGCGCATCAAGATGCCGGTCTACAATCTCGCCACCAAGGAAGACCATATCGCGCCGGCGCGTTCGGTCTTCGTCGGCTCGGGCAAGTTCGGCGGGACGGTGCGCTATGTCATGGCCGGCTCCGGCCATATCGCCGGCGTCGTCAACCCGCCCGAAAAACGCAAGTACCAGTTCTGGACCGGCGGCGCGCCGGCCGGCGCATTCGAGGACTGGCTCGCCGCCGCCGAGGAGCATCCGGGTTCGTGGTGGCCGGATTGGCTCGCGTGGTTGAAAGGCGTCAACGCCAAGACCGCGCCGGCCCGCCAGCCCGGCACCGTGCTGAAGCCGCTCGGCGATGCGCCCGGCGACTATGTCAAGGTTCGCGGCTGACGACGGCCGGAGGCGACGGCAACAGGAGGAGAGGCACCGGACATGCCTGCCGGGCTCGTGCAGACGTTTCGCGCCATGGCCTATAACAACGCCTTTGCGAACCACAGGCTGCTGACGGCCTGCGCCGGGCTCAGCCAGGAGGCGTTCGAGGCCGAGCGGGCGGGATTCTTTCCGAGCCTGCAGCGGACCTTGAACCACATCCTGGTCATCGACCTGTTTTACGTCGATGCGCTCGAGGGCGGCTGGCTTGGCCCGAAAGCCTGGGAAAACCAGGTCCCCTGCCCCACGCTCGCGGAACTGATGTCGGCGCAGGCCGCCGTCGACCGTCGTCTGACCGCGCATTGCGACGGGCTGACGCTGGAATCGCTCGATCACATCGTGCGGGTCAATCGCAACACGCGGGTGCAGAACGAGCGGCGCGACCGCCTGCTGCTGCACCTGTTCCAGCACCAGATCCACCATCGCGGGCAGGCCCATGCCATGCTGTCGGGCGCCGGCGTGCGGCCGCCGCAACTCGACGAGTTCTTCTCACAGGAGGAAGCGCCGTTGCGCGCCGGCGAGTTCGCGCGCCTCGGCTGGAGCGAAGGCGAAATCTGGGGCGCGTGACGGCATTCGGCTATCGGCCGGCCATGGCGCTTTTCGAATCGGGATCGGCGGATCAAGCCCGCCGATGACGGCCGAGATGTTGGAGCCGCCTTCTCAACCGTCATGGGCCGGCTCATCCGGCCCATCCCGATCCGAAGGGCAATGAGGTCAGCCGCCGAGGAACAGCCCGGTCAGAATTTCCGCACGAGCGGCTTTTCCTTCACGAACGGGCTGTCGAAACGGTAGCTCAGGCCGACCGAAACGATGTCGACATGCGTCTCGGCCTTGCCGCGATACGGGCCGAAGGCCGGGTTATACGCCGGGTGGCCGGGGCCGATGTCGATCTTGGCGCCATCGGTGAACAGATGCGCGTAGCCGACATCGAAGGACAGGCGGTCGTTCCACTGATAGGAGGCGCCAAGCGCGACATGGAAGCGGTTGCTGTCCGGCAGGCGGATGGGGCGGTTCTCGTCCTGGATCGGCGAAATCTCGTAGCCGAGGCCGGCGCGCACCGTCCAGTTCGGGTCGAGCTTGTAGGCACCGCCCAGCGAGAAATACCAGCTATCCTTGAAACGGAAGCTCAAGGTAATCGGATTGCCGAGCACGGTGTAGGCCCCGCTGGTGTTGCGGTTATAGACCGGGAAGGAGCCGAACCGGCTCCAGTTCGTCCATTCGACGCCACCGCTGAGCGTGAACCGGTCGGTGATGACCTGGCTGATGCCGAGCGTCACCATATCCGGCGTATCGATGGTCGCCTTGATCGGGGTGAGCGGCGTGAACGGGCTCGCCGCCCCGGCATTGCCGGAAAGCTCATGCCTGATGCTTGAGCGATAGCCGAGGCCGACCGTGGTGCCGACCATCGGCGTCAACGTCACGCCCGCCGTGAAGCCGACGCCGACATTGTCGCCTTCCAGCCTGAGGGACGGATAAGTGGCGGGATTGGCGGTCAGCGGCAGCGCCGAATTCAGCGTGGTCTTGAAATATTGAATCTGCAGGCCGGCGCCGACCGAGATCCAGTCATTGATCTTGTAGGCAACGCTCGGCGTGGCGTTGAAGCTCGTGACGCGCGAGGAGCGGCCGTAAAGCTCGCCCTGCCAGACATCGTTCGGCTTGGTGACGAGGCCGTACGGCGCGCCGGTAACGAGGCCGAGAAACAGCCGGTCGGTGATCTGGATGCTGCCGGCGCCAGAGGGAAGCACGGCCGTCTGGCTGATATTGCCGGCATCGCCGAACATCGCAGGTATGGCGGAAAAGCTCGTGGTGACCTTGGCGTAGGGCGCAATCAGCGTGAAACTCTGCTCGCCGTTCCAGCCCGGATACATCGTCGCGATGGCGGGGTTCCAGAACATCGAACTCAGGCCAGCCGAGCCGGCCGCCGCACCGGCAAACGCCATGCCCAACCCGATCGTGCTCTGCTCGCGCAAGGCGAAACCGCCGGCCTCGGCCTGCGTTGCCGCCACGAAACTGCCCGCCGCCAACACAATGCCAAGTGTGGTATTGATTGAGCCACGACCCATTCGAATCTCCCCGCCACAATCCGCTACAACGAAGAATCACGCGCCTATTCGGTAAAGAATCCTGCCAACACGCTTGGGTTCCGACAAGATGCTTCGAAGGCTCCGCGAATTCGCAACAGACGAGGTGACCGAGAGAGAATACAGTACAATTTGAGATAAATTGCGGATGTTCAGAGCAAAACGAACTACATTTCGATGTATATTTTGCGGCGACGATTAACGTTTCCGCCAGATGAACACGATGCTTTTTCGCCCGACGTTGCAGGCCGGCCACAACATCGGTACGGCTTTAGGTTCATCTTAGGCGCTGGGGACGCGGCGGCATCGTCGCAACCCTTGAGCTATTGGCGATAGAGACCGCGCGCGGGTTCTATGCCCGGCTTCCGTGATTCGGTTCCATGTGGCAAGTATCAGCCGCCGGAACCGATCCGTCGCGACGGTCCATCGGAACTCGGCCGCTGATCCCGGAATTGGGATGGATAAGGGGGCGTTGCATATGAAACTGGTGCGTTTTGGGCGCCCCGGCAAGGAGAAGCCGGGCCTCGTCGACGCCGATGGCAGGGTACACGACCTCTCCGACCATATCGGCGATATCGATGGCGCCAGCCTCGCGCCCAAATCGCTTGCGCGCCTCGCCAAGCTCAAGCCGGAAAAGCTGCCTTTGGTGCGGGGCCGCCCGCGGCTTGGCCCCTGCGTCGGCAATGTCGGCAATTTCGTCGCGGTCGGCCTGAATTTCGCCGACCACGCCGCCGAAACCGGCTCGCCGATCCCGAAAGAGCCGATCCTGTTCAACAAGGCGACCTCGTGCATCGTCGGCCCGAACGACCATGTCGTGCTGCCGAAGGGCTCGACCAAGACCGACTGGGAGGTCGAGATCGCGGTGGTGATCGGGCAGGAAGCCTCCTACGTGCCGGAGAAGGAGGCGCTCGACGTCGTCGCCGGCTATTGCATCTGCAACGACGTCTCGGAACGCGAATTCCAGATCGAGCGCTCGGGCCAGTGGATGAAGGGCAAGGGCTGCCCGACTTTCGGCCCGCTCGGGCCGTGGCTCGTCACCAAGGATGAGATCGCCGACGTACAGAAGCTCGACATGTGGCTCGACCTCAACGGCCAGCGCATGCAGACCGGCTCAACCGCGACGATGATCTTCGGCATCCGCCACCTGGTGCATTACATCTCGCAATTCATGCTGCTGCGGCCCGGCGACGTCATCACCACCGGCACGCCGCCCGGCGTCGGCATGGGCCGCAAGCCGCCGCGCTTCCTCAGGCCGGGCGACATCATGCGCGCCGGCATCGAGGGGCTCGGCGCGCAGAAGCAGGCCGTGATGGCCCATGGCGGTTGAGGCGGCGCCTGCGCCGCCACCAAAGATGCTCCCTGGAGAATGACCTGCAATGACGAATTTCGATCTCACCACGCTGTTTGCCAGCGATACGCCGCCGCCAGCCGAGAAATTCACCGGCCTGCCGCAATACAACTTCATCGGCGGCCATAACGCTCCCGAAGCCATTCCCGTGCCGGCCCTCGTCGAGGCCGCCAAAGCCGTGCTGGAGCGCGACGGCAGTCTTCTGTCGATGTACAACCTGTCGCACGGCCCGCAAGGATACAAGCCGCTGCGAAAGCTGGTATGCGACAAGCTTGGCCGTCACAGAGGCATCGACTGCACCGAGGACGATGTCCTGATTACGTCAGGCTCGACGCAGGGGCTCGAGCTGATCTTCACGCTGTTCGTGAATCCCGGCGATGGCGTCATCGTCGAGGAGTTCACCTATGCCAGCGTCCTGACCAAACTGGGGAAGCTCAAGGCCGACATTATCGGCGCCAAGCTCAACGATGACGGGCTCGACCTCGATTCCCTGCGTCAGGTTCTGGCCGACCGCAAGAAGGCGGGCCGGCCGGTGCGGATGATCTATACCATTCCGACGATCCAGAACCCGACCGGCAGCATCATGCCGCTGGAAAAGCGCAAGCAGCTTATTGCCCTCGCCCGGGAATTCGGCTGCGTGATTTTCGAAGACGAGTGTTACGCCGACCTGATCTGGCACGATGGCACGGCGCCGGACGCCATCTACGCGCTTGCCCCTGACGTCACCGTTCATATCGGGTCGTTCTCCAAGACGCTGGCACCGGCTGTCCGGGTCGCCTATGCGATCGCGCAATGGCCGGTGCTCAGCCGCCTGATCGCCATGAAAACCGACGCGGGCTCGGGCGCGATCGACCAGATGGTGGTCGCCGAGTACTTCACCAATCACTTCGACCAGCACGTCAAATCCCTGAACCAATCGCTGAACCGGCGGCTCAAGATCCTGACAGAGGCGGTCGATGCGGCCTTCGGCACCGGGGTGACGTATCACGCGCCGCCGGGCGGAATTTTCCTGTGGGTCAAGTTCCCGGACACGGTGGACGTACGCAAGCTTGTCGCTCCGGCGGCGAAACACGGGATTTCGTTCAATCCCGGTCCGGACTGGGCGGCTGACGGCGATGCCGCCTCGTCATGGATGCGGCTGTGCTTCGCGCTTCCCTCCGAGGAGGTGATGCGCACGGGCATCGCAAAGCTCGCCGATGTCTGCTTCGCCGAGACCGGCTTCCCGGTGCGCTCGGCCAACACGGTGCGTGTCGCCGCCAACTGAGTGCCGGGACCGGGCGGGGCTGAGAACGGCCCCGCCTCTTTCATGGGCCGGTATTAGAGGCCCATCATCAGTTGCAGGTTCTGCACCGCGGCGCCCGAGGCGCCCTTGCCGAGATTGTCGAGGCGGGCGACCAGCACCGCCTGGCGATGCTTGTCGCTGCCGAACACCCTGAGTTCCAACATGTTGGTTTCGTTCAGGGCTTCCGGCTCGAGCTTGCCGCCGGCGAGCGTGGCGTCATCCGCACCGATCACCTTGATGAAGGCGGCATCGGCATAGCGCTCGGCGAGCACGTCGGCGAGATCGGCGAGTTTCGGCCGGCCGACGAGCGTATCGAGATGCAGCGGCACCGAGACCAGCATGCCCTGCCGAAAATTGCCGACGGAGGGCACGAAGATCGGCCGCCGCGACAGGCCGCTGTAAAGCTCGGTCTCGGGCAGGTGTTTGTGCTCGAGGCCAAGCCCGTAAAGCTCGAAAGCCGGCGCCTTTCCGGATTCGTACGCCTCGATCATAGCACGCCCGCCGCCGGAATAGCCGCTGACGGCATTGATCGTCACGGCATGGTCGCGCGGCATGATGCCGGCATCGACCAGCGGCCGGATCAGCGCGATGCCGCCGGTCGGATAGCAGCCGGGATTGGCGACGAAGCGGGCCTGGCGGATCGCATCCGCCTGGCCCGGCGTCAGTTCCGGGAAGCCGTAGACCCAGCCCGGCGCGATGCGGTGCGCCGTCGAGGCGTCGAGCACGCGCGGCCCGTTGCCGCCGAGTTCCGTGACGGCCGCCACGGTTTCCCTGGCGGCGGCATCGGGCAGGCACAGGATGACAAGATCGACCTCGGCCAGCAGGTCGCGCTTGGCTTGCGCGTCCTTGCGATGCTCGGCCGCGATGCTCTTGACGCTGACATCGGCCAAGGCATTCAGCCGATCGCGGATACCAAGGCCGGTCGTGCCGGCTTCGCCGTCGATGAACACTGTTGCTGGCATGGCTGACCTCTGGCGTTCTGGTGGCTTGATGATTCCGATACAAAAAAACCGCGCTCCATGGCGCGGTCATGACGGGAAGGCCTCAAAGGCCAAGCAACGTCATCGCCCGCGCAGGGAGCGCGTGCTGCGGCGTCGGGCAAGGGCGAGCGTGCTGATCATGCGGCGTGGATGCGGCATCGGCGCGAACCTGTCAAGCGGCAACACGGCAGGGGATCGGCCATGGCTGTCGGGAATGACAGCCTGAATCACCACCACGCCGGAGCGTCGGTGCCGAGCGGCACGCTCGGGCGCTGCCAGAAGGCGGGCGTCGCGGAAAGTTGCGCCGGGTGGCGGACGGCGCGCAGCCAGCCGAAGCCGCTGGCGCTGGTTTCGGTCAGGTCCACCACCGCGGCCGGCGTCAAATCGGGCACCGAAAAGCCGTTTTCGACGCGCCCGAGGCCGCGCAGCCAATACCCGGTCTGGGCGAGCGACACGCGCACCAGCCAACTGCCGCCCTCGCGCGCCTGCCGCAGCCGCGCCGCCATGCCGGCAAAGGCGAGCAGGTAGCCGGCGGCATAATCGAGTGCCTGGCAAGGCAGCGCCCGCGGCATCGCATCGCCTGCCGCCTCGGCTTCCGCGAGATTGAGGCCGCTCGCCGTCTGGACGAGCGAATCGAAGCCGCGCTTCACTGCCCATGGGCCGGCATGGCCATAGGCGCTGAGCGACAGATAGACGATGCCCGGCCTGAGCGCGGCGACCTCATGCGGCGCAAACCCTTTCATGGCGAGCCCGCCCGGCCGGTAGCCCTGCAAAAACATATCCGCCTCGCCGACAAGGCCGGCAAGCTGTTCCCTGCCCTCCTCGTCGCGCAGGTCGATCCGGGTCGCGCGCTTGCCGCGCCCAGTATCGATGACGAGCGTTTGCACCGCAGGCAGATGCGGACCGGTGACGAGCAGCACATTGGCGCCGTGCGCGGCGAGCGTGCGCCCGGCAACCGGCCCGGCGATGATGCGCGTCAGGTCAAGCACGCGCTGGCCGGCAAGCGGGCGTGGCCCCTTCGGCAACGGGCGCGGCGGCGCCTCGCCGATCTTCTCGATGGTGAACAGCGGCAGCGCTGCCACCGCCTCGCCCTGCGGATGCGCATCCCATTCGGCAAAGCCGCGCGCCATGGCGACGACCATGCCGGCCTCGGTCGCCGCCGTCTCGAACTCCTCCGCCATCCAGCCTTTCAGGGCGGCCGCGACCGCCTGACGGTCGTAGCCCGCACCGAGCAGCTTCAGCACGCCGTCGCGATGATGCGGGAAATTGGTGTGCAGCCGGACCCAGCGCCCATCGCCGCACTGATAAAGGCCGGCGATCTTGTCCCAGACATCATCCGGCGGCTTGCCGTCGATGCTCATGTAACGATCGGAGCGGAACTCCACGGCTGCATGGCGGGCATCGACCGCGATGTCCTGCGCCGGCAGGCCGCGCGCCGCGCCGAGGGCGGCGGCTGCCACGGCGCTGGCGGCAATGCTCGCCTGCGCCGCCGCCGCAACCCGGAAGGAGGATGGCAGCACCGGATCGTCGCCGGCGAAGGAAACGCGCCGCGCCAGCGCCGGATCGAGCCCGGCGAGGCCGAGCAGGTTTTCGAGAATCGCGGATTGAGCCAGCATGACGCGGAAGTTAGCGCCGATTCAGCGCCTTGCCAGCCCGTGACAGCAAAAAGGCGGCCCGAAGGCCGCCTTTTCGTAAATTGCAAAATGTGAAGCCGATCAGCGCTTCGAGAACTGGAAGCTGCGGCGGGCCTTGGCCTTGCCGTATTTCTTGCGCTCGACGACGCGCGGATCGCGGGTGAGGAAGCCTTCCTTCTTCAGCACGGTGCGAAGCTCCGGCTCGAAATAGGTCAGCGCCCTCGACAGGCCGTGGCGCACCGCGCCGGCCTGGCCGGACAGACCACCGCCAACCACCGTCGCGGTGATGTCATACTGCTCGACGCGGGCAGCGACATGCAGCGGCTGGTTGAGGATCATGCGCAGCACAGGCCGGGCGAAATACACCTCGAGATCGCGGCCATTGACCGTGATCTTGCCGCTGCCCGGCTTGATCCAGACGCGGGCGATGGCGTTCTTGCGCTTGCCGGTGGCATAGGCGCGGCCGAGCTTGTCGAGCTTCTGGACATGCTTGGGCGCCTCGGGCGCGGCAGCCGAACCCTGGAGATCCTGAAGGGACTGGAGAACTTCGGCCATCAGGCGGCTCCAACATTCTTGCGGTTGAGGGCAGCGACATCGAACGTTTCGGGCTGCTGGGCGGCATGGGGATGCTCGGCGCCCTTGTAGACGCGCAGGTTGCCCATGATCTGGCGGAACAGCGGGCCACGCGGCAGCATGCGCTCGACGGCCTTCTCGACCACGCGCTCCGGGAAGCGCCCCTCGAGAATGGTCTTGGCGGTGCGTTCCTTGATGCCACCGGGATAGCCGGTATGGTGGTAATAGACCTTCTGCTCGCGCTTACGGCCGGTCAGGACCACCTTGTCGGCGTTGATGATGACGACGTGATCGCCGCAGTCGACATGAGGCGTGTAGCTCGGCTTGTGCTTGCCGCGCAGACGCATGGCCACGACCGAGGCGAGACGGCCGACGACGAGGCCCTCCGCGTCAATCAGGATCCACTTCTTCTCGACCTCGGCGGGCTGGGCCACGAAGGTTTTCATGAGCTTTGTTCCGCATGAGTGACTAAAACAAACGGCGGCGCGCAAACCGGGCGCACCGCCAACGTGATGCACCTCCTAAGCTATTGGCGGCTTTCGGTCAATAGGATCGCGCGCGGCGCTCTTCCGCATTCTTCATTTAAAATCAATGCGTTGCCGATAGTGGTATTATTTTACCGTATCGCTGTTTCAACCATTGGCGCGCGGCGGGATCGAGTAGGTTCCGGTGACATGCGCCGAGGGCTCCTCCTCGCCATCCGAGAACAGCAGGACCTCGCCGACGGCGAGCCGCTTGCCGAGCTTCAGCATGCGGCAGTCGGCGATCAGGTCGCGGCGGCCGGGCTTGCGCAGGAAGTTGATGCTGAGATTGGTGGTGACCGCGAGCGCCACCGGGCCGATGGCGCCGAGGATGGCGACATAGAAGGCGAGATCGGCCAGCCCCATCATCGCCGGACCGGAGATGGTGCCGCCGGGGCGCAAATGGCGCTCGTGATACAGCATGCGCATGCGCGAGGTGCCGTAGCCGACCGCCTCGACGACATAGGCCCGGCCGTCGCGGTTGAGCTGCGGGAAGTCGCGGTCGAGGAACGCGTCCATATCGGCCAGCGACATGGCTGGTGATTTGGCATCGACGGTCATGATGGCTTGCCCCGGACAATGATGTCTCCTGTTTGGCAAAGCCCCTGCCCGCGCGCAAGCCGGGAATGACGCCGGGCCGGGGCCGATGGACGCGCCGGCCAAGCTGCGCGATACTCGGCAGGTCATGACGATCCCCGCCAAAGCCACAGACTCCATCCTGCTCAGCGAGCGCCGCGGCGCCGTCGCCGTGCTCACCCTCAACCGCCCGCAGGCGCGTAACGCGCTCTCGGAAGCGATGATGGCGGCGCTGACCGCCGCCCTGGCCGGGATCGCCACGGATGCCGGCATTCGCGCCGTGGTACTGGCGGCGAACGGGCCGGTGTTCTCGGCCGGGCACGACCTCAAGGAAATGAGCGCGCGCCGCGCCGATGCCGACCGGGGCCGGGCCTATTTCACCGATATCCTCGCGCGTTGCTCGACCCTGATGCAGGCGATCGTGCGGCTGCCGCAGCCGGTGATCGCGGCGGTCGAGGGCGTTGCGACCGCCGCCGGCTGCCAGATCGTCGCCAGTTGCGATCTCGCGGTCGCGGGCGCCGGCGCGCGCTTCCAGACGCCGGGCGTGCATATCGGCCTGTTCTGCTCGACGCCGATGGTGGCGCTGTCGCGCAACCTGGCGAACAAGCACGCCATGGAAATGCTGCTCCTTGGCGAGGCGATCCCGGCCGAGGAGGCGCTGCGCTTCGGGCTCGTCAACAAGGTCGTGCCGGCCGAGGGCGCGCTGGCCGCCGCCTTGGCCTACGCCGAGACGATCGCCGCGAAATCCGCCCTCACCGTCAAGATCGGCAAGGAGGCGTTCTACCGCCAGCGCGACATGACGCTGGAAGAGGCCTACCGCCACGCCAGCGCGGTGATGGTCGACAACATGCTGGCGCGCGACGCGGAGGAAGGCATTGGCGCCTTCATCGAGAAGCGCGCCGCCGTGTGGCAGGGGCGCTGAGGGCAGATCATTCAGGCGGCGCGTATGCCTCGCCCACCCCGCTGTCATTCCCGACGGCTGAAAGCCGGTCGGGAATCCAGGAGTCGTTGGCGCATCTGGATTCCCGCCTGCGCGGGAATGACGCTGTGTGCCCCTTACCCTTGGCCGCGCGCGCGCTGCTCGTTGAGGAACAGGAACAGGCCGGACAGCACGATGATCGCGGCGCCGACCAGCATCCAGAATGCCGGGACGTCGCCGAACACCACATAGCCGAACACCACGGCCCAAAGCAGCATCGTGTACTGATACGGCACCACCACCGAGGCCGGCGCCAGCTTGAGCGAGTGGTTGACGCAGACATGCGCGCACAGCGCCACCGCGCCGAGCAGGCCGATCAGCAGGAAATCGCGCGGGCTTGGCGTGACCCAGGCGAACGGCGCCCAGGCCAGCCCGAGCAACAGCGCGCCGACGAAGGACCAACTCGTGAGGGTGAGGTTGGAGGAGCCACGCAGCGCGCGCGTGCACAGCAGATACAGCGTGTAGAACAGGCTGCCGGCAATGGCGACCAGCGCCGGCGCCGTCAGCGTGGCGGCGGAGGGCCGGAGCGCCACGATCACGCCGACGAAAGCCGCGAGCACCGCGAGCCAGCCGCGCCAGGATACGCGCTCGCCCAGCACGAAGGCGGCCGCCGCCGTGACATAGATCGGACCGGCGAGATAGAAGGTCATGGTATCGGCGAGCGGCAGGTAGCCGACCGCCCAATAGAAGCAGGCGACCTCGGCCATGGCGGCGCCGACGCGCAACAGATGCAGGCGCGGGCGGTTCGGTCGGAACAGGTCGCGCGGCTTCTCGCGCCACAGGAACGGCGCCAGCACCAGCAAGGCGGCGGCGCTGCGGATCAGCAGCACCTGGCCGACCGAATAGGTCTCGACCAGCCATTTGCCCATCACGTCGTTGAGGCTGAACATCAAGATGCCGAGCAGCATCATGCCGATGCCGGCAAGGCGGGCCTGTCCCTGGGCGGGGGCGGTTGCGATAGCGGGGCTCGACATGGCTTCCAACGGCAGATTGCGCCGGAGCCTTAGCCCGGCCCGCTGGCTTCGGCAACGGCGCCGCGCTTCGCTTCGATGGATTGTTGTCATGCCATCGATCTAGCGTCCCGCCGAGGGCGCGGTTGCCGCTTGCCTGCGCCATCGCGACACGGCATATCCAAGCCATGAACCATGATGCCTATGACGACTCCTATATTCTCCGCATCCTGAAGTCGGTGAAGACGATCGCCATGGTCGGGGCGAGCGACAATACCGCCCGGCCAAGCTACTTCGCCTTCAAATACCTGCTCGAGCGCGGCTACCACATGATCCCGGTCAATCCGGGCAAGGCCGGCCAGAGCTTGCTCGGCCAGACCTTCATCAAGAACCTGGCCGAGATCGCCGAGCCGGTCGACATGGTCGACATCTTCCGCAATTCGGACGCCGCCGGCGCGGTGGTCGACGAGGCGCTGGCGATGAACCCGCTGCCCAAGGTGATCTGGATGCAGCTTGCCGTGCGCAACGATGCCGCGGCCGCACGCGCCGAGGCGCGGGGCATCGAGGTGGTGATGAACCGCTGCCCGAAGATCGAATATGGCCGGCTCTCCGGCGAGATCGGCTGGCAGGGCATCAATTCCCGCGTGCTCTCGGCCAAGCGCCCGGCGCTGTCGAAGAAGGGTTTTCAGAAATTCACGCTCGAGCGCCGGTCATGACGCCACGCGCTTGCCACGATAAGGGCTAAAATCACCATCTCCTGCCCCGGAGAAGACATGCCAGCACGGCAAGGCCCTGCCCTCAAAGTCCCGGCCCTCCATGTTTTCGGCGCGCTGCTCGCCGTGCAGATTGGCGCAATGACGCCGGCGCGTGCCGCCCCCGCAACCGAGGCGATGAGCTGCGCACAGTTGCACCGGGCGATGTGGCGCGAGCGCGAAGGCCTCGGCAAGGCAGCGCGGCTCGCGGCACCGGTGGCGCGCAAGGATTGGCATCAGGTCATGGCGACCGGCGGCCCGAGCCGCGCGCTCAAGGCCAGGGCGGGCGAGGCACTGGATTCCGTGCTGGCCGGCGGTTTCAAGAGCAAGGACAGCAAGGCGGCGCTGAAGGCGCTGGCCCGGCAGGCCTCCGACGACCTGGAGAACCGCCACCACATCCCGCGCAGCCAGGTGATGCAGGATTTCGCGCCGGCCGCGCTGGCGGCTGCGCCATCCTATGCGAGGCTGAAAACCCTGCGCGAGGCGAGCCGGCGCAAGGGTTGCAAACCGAAGCTCTAGGCCGGCGCGGCAAAGCCTGCGCTTCGTTCTTTTTTAAGAACGCATCGATTGACAAAGCGGACAGACCTCGGCAATCTTCGACGAATTCTGCCAGGAGCTCTTCCGATCATGACCGACCACGTCCCAGGCTTCAACACGCTGGCGATCCATGCCGGCGCCGCGCCCGACGCCGCCACCGGCTCGCGCGCCACGCCGATCTACCAGACGACGTCCTTCGTCTTCGACGATGTCGATCACGCCGCCTCGCTGTTCGCGTTGCAGGCGTTCGGCAACATCTATACCCGGATCGGCAACCCGACCACGGCCGTGCTCGAAGAGCGCGTCGCGGCGCTCGAGGGCGGCACGGCGGCGCTGGCTGTCGCCTCCGGCCATGCGGCCCAGCACCTGGTGTTCCACACGCTGCTTGAATCCGGTGACAATGTCGTTGCCTCGACGCGGCTTTACGGCGGCTCGATCAACCAGTTCAACCACGCCTACAAGAAATACAACTGGAACGTGGTGTGGGCCGATACCGACGACGTGTCGACCTTCGAGCGCGCGATCACCGAGAAGACGCGGGCGATCTTCGTCGAGTCGATCGCCAATCCCGGCGGCGTCATCACCGATATCGCGGCGCTGGCGCGCATCGCCGACAAGGCCGGCGTGCCGCTCGTCGTCGACAACACCTTCGCGACGCCCTACCTGCTGCGCCCGATCGAGCATGGCGCGCATATCGTCGTCCACTCCCTGACCAAGTTCCTCGGCGGGCACGGCAACTCGATCGGCGGCATCATCGTCGACGGCGGCAATTTCGACTGGCTAAAGCATGCCGAGAAGTACCCGTCGCTGGCAGCCCCCCGGCCGGAATACGGCAACATGGTTCTGGGCGAGACGTTCGGGAACTTCTCCTTCGCCATCGCGGCGCGCGTGCTCGGCCTGCGCGATCTCGGCGCGGCGATTTCGCCGTTCAACGCCTTCATGATCCTGACCGGCATCGAAACCCTGCCGCTGCGCATGCAGCGCCATGCCGACAATGCGCTCGCCGTCGCGAAATTCCTCAAGGGGCACAAGGCCGTCGCCTGGGTCCGCTATGCCGGGCTCGAGGACGACAAGTATCACGCGCTTGCCAAGCAATATACGCCCAAGGGCGCCGGCGCGGTGTTCACCTTCGGCCTCAAGGGCGGCTACGATGCCGGCATCAAGCTGGTTTCCAGCCTGAAACTGTTCTCGCATCTCGCCAATGTCGGCGACACGCGCTCGCTGGTGATCCACCCGGCCTCGACCACACACCGCCAGTTGTCGGCCGAACAGCAGGTTGCCGCCGGCGCCGGTCCGGACGTGGTGCGCCTGTCGATCGGCCTCGAGGATATCGCCGACATCATCGCCGATCTCGATCAGGCGCTGAGCTGAGGCACCTTCTACAGGTAGCGGTTTTCCGATCGGGATGGCCGGGTCAAGCCCGGCCATGACGGTTGAGGGATTGGCAGGCCGCCTTTGCAATCTCCACGTCATCGGCGGACTTGATCCGCCGATCCCGATGCAAAAGAGCGCCCCCCGCTTCCGCTAGTGTTCGCCCTCACCCGCGCAAGGCTGGCGCCCCATCCCGCGCCAACGCCGCGACATGAACCACCGCCATGCCGAGCACGAGAATGGCGAAAGCCTGATGCGTCAGCGCCAGATGCAGCGGCACCACCAGCAGCAGCGTGGCGATACCGAGCGCCACTTGCACCAGCACGAGAGCGAACACCACGCGCGCGCGCCGTGCAGCGGATGTGCCCGGCGCGCGCCTGCCGGCGGCAACCGTATGCCAGAGCGCCATGGCGAACACGAGATAAGCGACGATGCGGTGGTTGAATTGCACCAGCGCGGTGTTGTCGACGAAATTCTCGAACCACGGCTGGTTGAAGAACAGCGTGGCGTGGCTCGGCACCAGCGCGCCGTCCATCAGCGGCCAGGTGTTGTAGATCAGCCCGGCATGCGAGCCGGCGACGAGCCCGCCGAGCGCGATCTGCACCAGGATCAGCCCGCATAGCAGGCGCGCCTGCGGGCGAAGCGTCGCCGCGCCTGTCGCCTCCCCCTGCCCGTCACGCCGGCGCGCCAGCCGCGTCGCCATGAACACCACGCTGGCGAAGAACAGCGAGGCGAGCGTCAGATGCAGCGCGAGCTTGACCGGAGCGACCGCCGTCATGCCCGGCCTGAGCCCGGAGGCGACCATGATCCAGCCGACCGCGCCCTGCGTGCCAAGCAGCAGGCCCATCAGCAGCAGGATGATGCCGGTGCGCCGGTCGACGCGGCGGCTCAACAATACGGCAACGAAACCGACCAGATAGACCAGCCCGATGAAGCGGCCGAGTTGGCGATGGCCCCACTCCCACCAGAAGATGAACTTGAACGAGGCGAGGCTCATGCCCTGGTTGAGCAGCTCGTATTGCGGGCTCTCCTGATATTTGGCGAACAGGTCCTGCCACGCGGCGGCACCGAAAGGCGGCATGGCGCCGCTGACCGGGTTCCATTCCGTGATCGACAGCCCGGAGCCGGTCAGGCGCGTCGCGCCGCCGACCACGACCATGACGAAGACGAGCGCGGCCACCGACCAGAGCCACAGGCGCACCGGCCGCAAACGGTCGAGGGAGGCCGACCCGGCCAGTTTCGGGGAAGTGACAGCGCTCACGGCCAAAGATTTCTCCGCTTGATCGATCGTCGATCCGGGTCATAAACGTCGGCTACGGTCGCGGCAACGCATGCCACTGTCGCAGGGCCGCCGCTTGGCCCCAACGGTTCGAGGATCATGAGACAACGTACACGCAAACTGATCGGCACCGTCGCCATGCTGGTCTTCGTGGTGCTCTATGCGCTGCTGGTCATGGTGCTGGCCCAGCCGATCCTCAATGGCGCCTCTCATCTGGTGCAGGGGCTGTTCTATCTGATTGCCGGCCTCGCCTGGGTGCTGCCGATCATCCCGTTGATCAGCTGGATGAGCAAGGCCGACATGCCAAGAGTCTGATATGCCAAGGGCTTGAGGGCGGGTTTCAAGAGATTGAATCAATCGCTTGAAACGAGTCGGCGCGGCTTACTCTTGCGTTCACGATTTTATGGCACAGGTCATGGCGGGGAGAATGCCGCCATGACTGGCCTGAGCTACCGCATACACGATTCCGTCGAGCCCGCCCGGGGCGACTGGCACAGGCTGGAGGCCGAGGGCGCGCACACGCCCTATCAACGGCTCGGCTGGAGCGAGGCCTATCTTGCTCATGTCGGCGTCGCGGAAGGCATCAAACCGGCCATCGCGGTCATCCATGGCGCGGATGGCGCGGTGCTGGCGCTGTTCCCGTTCTGCGTCACCCATGCCCGCCCGGCGCGGATCGTGCGCTTCGTCGGCGGCAAGCATGCCAATTTCAACATGGGGCTGTTCGCCCGCGATGCCGGCCGGCTGCTCGACGCCCCAGCCCTTGCCGGGCTGTTCAAGGCGCTCCATGCCGCAACCGGTGCGCAGACCGCCATCCTGGAGAACCAGCCGCGCCAATGGCAGGGTTTCGCCAACCCGCTTGCCGTGCTGCCATGCCGCGACAGCCCTGAGCCCGCCTACAAGTTCAGTTTCACGAACGATGTGGCTGCCATGCTCGAGGCGAAGCTCTCGCCCGATGCGCGCCGCAAGCTGAAGCGCAAGGAGCGCAAGCTCGGCGAGTTGGGCGCGGTCAGCTTCAGGCGCGCCGAAACGCAGGAGGAGTTGCGGCGCGTGCTCGATGCGTTCTTCCGGCAGAAGGCCGAGCGCTTCGCGGCGCTTGGCCAACCGGACGTGTTCGCGGAGCCCGGCGTTGCGGCATTCATCACCGCCGCCAGCAGCGTCGGCCTGGAACAGGGCAATCCCGCGATCGAAATGTATTATACGGCCGCTGGCGAACGCATCGTCGCGACCTATGGCGCCGCGATCTCGCCCGAGCGCTTCTGCGGCATGTTCACCTCGTTCGACAGCTCCGAGGATGTGTTCCGCTGGAGCCCCGGCGACCTGATGCTGTACCACCTGATCGGCATGATGAGCGCGCGCGGGCTCAAGGTGTTCGATCTCGGCGTCGGCGAGGCCCATTACAAGGGCGGCTATTGCGACGAATACGAGGCGCTGTTCGATACCGTGATGCCGCTTTCCATGACAGGGCATGCGCTTTCGCTTGCCTATGGCGCGGCGGCGGCCGCCAAGCACCGGATCAAGGCGTCACCGCGCGCGCTCGCCCTCGTCAACCGGCTGCGGCGCGGCGGCTGAACTTACGCCATCTGCGACAGGCCGCCGGCGTCATTGGCGGCATCCGCCATTCCCGGGCGCTCGGGCGTCAGGATCACGGACACCGTGCCGGCGCCGCGATCCTTGAGCAGATGGTAGGCATCGACCGTGCGCGGCTCGGTCTCGTCGCCGCGCGCGACCAGCAGCACGGCATCGGCGCGCCGCACGATATCGGCGCCGATCTCATCGACAAGGCCCATGTCGCAAACCACGAAATCATAGGTGTCGCTCAGTGCGCCGAGCGTGCGGGACACGGCTTCGGCGTGGCCGTCGAACGGGGCGGCGCGCGTGTCGCGGCCGAACGGAATGATGTGCAGGCGCGAGCCGCGATCGCGGTGAATCGCCTCCGCGAAGCCGGCCGTGCCGGCAATGACATCGGCCAGCCCGTGCGGCTCGCCGACCGCGATCAGCCGCTGCAACGACGGCCGTTGCCGGTCGAACTCGGTCAGCACGCAGCGGCCGTTGCGCACCAGCGCACGGCCGAGATTGACGGCGATCGAGGACGCGCCGACGCCGGGCGCGGGCGCCGCGACCAGGATGATGGCGCCACGGTCGGCGGGCTTGACGGCGCGCATCTCGGCGACGATCGCCTGCACGGCTTGCGAATAGGCGCCATCGCCGTTGAGCGCGAGTTGCGCCGGCACCTGTGCCGGCACTTGCGTGGGGATTAGCTCCGGCAGCGGCGGGTTTTCCACCACGGCGACAGGGGGCGACACCGCCTCGCCCGGCTCAGGCACCGTTTCGGCGGGGGGAGCGGCGAGAGCGGGAGCAACGGCCGCGGCACCGGTTTCCGGCACGATATAGGCGCGCCCGCTCATGATCTCGCGCGCCAGCACGGTCCCGGCGGAGAGCAACAGGGCCGAGATCGCCGTGATCAGCATGATCGGCAGCTTCTTGGGGAAGGTCGGCGTATCCGGCACGATGGCCTGCGAGATGATGCGCGCATCGGGCGGCGCCGCATTGGCGACGTTGCGTGCGGCGGCCTCGTTATTGCGGATCAGATAGCTCTCGAGCTGGTCGCGCAGCGACTTGGCATCGCGCTCGAGCGCGCGCAGTTGCACCTCGGATTCGTTGGCGGCGCTGACGCGCTCCTTCTGCTGGTCGATGGTCTCGGTCAGGCTGGTGACGCGGGCGCCAGCGACGCGGGCATCATTCTCCAGCGTGCGCGCGGCCCGTTCGGCGGCAGCCTTGATCTGCGTGTCGAGCCCGGCCAGTTGCGCGGCGAGCTCCTTCATGCGCGGGTGCCCCGGCAGCAGGGCGCGGCCCTCCTGGGCGATCTGCGTGTGCAGGTTGGCGCGATTCTCGATCAGCTTGCGCACGATCTCGTTATTGGCGATTTCCGAGACATCGAAGATCCGGCCGGATTTGATGGCGCTGCGGATCACGCCGGCGCGGGCCTGCAAATCGGATTGCTGCGACCGGGCGGCGGAAAGCTGCGTGTTCAGCTCGCTCAATTGCTGCGTGGTGATGGAGGTGTTGTTGGCGCCGACATACAAGCCGCTGCTGGCCTTGTAGGCTTCGACCTTGGCCTCGGCCGTGGCCAGCTTCTGGCGCAACGGATCGATGGCCGCGCTCAGCCATTTGGTGGCGTTGAGGCTGACGTCGCGCTTCTGGTTTTCGAGCGCATCGAGATAGGCGCTGGCGACGGTATTGGCGCCCTTGGCGGCAAGCTGCGGATCGCGCGACGAGAATTCGATGGCGATCACGCGCGAGCCCCGCACGGGATAGACGAGCAATTCGCGGTTGTAATTCTCCAGCACGCGGTCTTCCGGCGAGTATTGCGTCGGATTGCGGGCGAGCCCGAGCATGACGAAGAACTGCTTCACCGGTCCGAGCCCCTGCCTGATGGGATCGAATTCCGGGTTGCCGAGCAGGCCGAGCTTCTTGATGACGTCGCGGGCAAGATCGCGCGACATGATGAGCTGGACCTGGCTCTGCACGCCGTCCTGATCGATGCTCGGCTCGCTCCCGGTCTGGGTCGAAAGCCGCGTGAACGGATTATCGCGATTCTCGATCAAAACCTTCGACTGCGCGGTGTAGCGCGGCTTGACCATGTTCACGCCGACCATCGCGACCACGAAAGCCAGCAGCGTGATGCCCCCGATCAGGAATTTCTTCCGATTGAGGGCCGCCGCCAATGTGCCAAGGTCCAGCTCCGTGCCGGCGCCGCGTCCGTGGTCCTGCCCGTAATTTTCGGGGCCGTCAGCCTCACGCATGGGAATCTCCGCTACCGCGCGGAGTACAGCTTATTAAGGTTGCCAGCGGGTTAAGAACCGCGCGGCAACTTTCCAATGCCTGTCGATCGTCCCCGGCGATCCCCGCCAGCCCGGCGCGCGAGCAAAACGCCGGATGGTCAGGCTTTCTTAACCTTAACCGTCCCTATAATCCGCGCGACGAATGTGAGAGTTCCCGTATCATGCCGCGTCGATTCCTGCCTTTGCTGATATTCGTGATCCTGTCGCTTGGCGGTTGCGCCAACCGGCCGCTCGACTATCGCGCGGAGTTCTTCGACGCGAGCCAGCAAGGCCCCTACACGCTCGGCACGGGCGACAAGCTGCGGATCATCGTCTACGGGCAGGACAACCTCTCGAACCTCTATGCCGTCGATGGCTCCGGCCGCATCTCGATGCCGCTGATCGGGGCGGTGACCGCCAAGGGGCTGACGACGCGCGCGCTCGAGAGCCAGATCGAGGCCCGCCTGCGCAACGGCTATCTGCGCGACCCGCGCGTCAATGTCGAAGTCGACCAGTTCCGCCCGTTCTTCATCCTCGGAGAGGTCAACCAGTCGGGCCAGTATCCGTTCGTCGGCGGCATGACCGTGCAGACGGCGGTGGCGATCGCCGGCGGCTTCACGCCGCGCGGCGCGCAATCCTATGCCGTGGTGACGCGCGCCATCAATGGCGAGCCGATGACCTCGGAAGTGCCGATCACCTATCCCGTGCGGCCCGGCGACACGATCGCCATCAAGGAACGCCTGTTCTGATGTCCCTGTCCGCGCCAGTGGACAGTCTGCGTGTCATCCACATCCTGCGCTCACCGGTCGGCGGCCTGTTCCGGCACGTCCGCGACCTCGCGCGCGGCCAGGCGGCGCGTGGCCATCAGGTCGGCATCATCGCCGACGCCACGACCGGCGGCGAACGCGCCGACGAGATGCTGGCGGAACTTGCCCCCGCGCTGAGCCTCGGCGTGCATCGCCTCGCCATGCGGCGTAACCCGCATCCGAGCGATCTGCTCGTGCAGCGCCGCATCAACCGCATCGCCGCCAAAGCCGACGCCCAGATCCTGCATGGCCATGGCTCGAAAGGCGGGCTCTATGCGCGCCTGCCGCGCCTCGTGCCGCTGCCGCGCAAACGGCTCAGCGTCTACACGCCGCATGGCGGCAGCCTGCATTTCACGCCCGGCACCAGCGGCCACATAGCCTTTACCCTCGCCGAGCGCGTGCTCGAGCGCGGCACCGACCTGTTCTTGTTCGAAAGCGGCTTCGCGCAGGCGCGCTACGAAACCATGATCCGCCGGACCAGGCGGCTCGCCCGCATCGTCCATAACGGCTTGCACGGCGAGGAGTTCATGCCGGTCGCTCCCCTGCCCGATGCGACCGATCTGTTGTTTGTCGGCGAGTTGCGCCTGCTCAAGGGCATCGACACGCTGATCGAGGCGAGCCTGCTGATCGCCGATGCCACCGGGCGCCAGCCGAGCCTGACGCTGGTCGGCGCCGGGCCGGACACGCAAAGCCTGCACGATCTCGTGGCCGCGCGCGGCATCGCCGACCAGGTGCGCTTTCCGGGCGCGATGCCGGCGCGCGAGGCTTTCCGGCTCGGGCGGTTGATGGTGGTGCCCTCGCGCATGGAATCCTTTCCCTATGTCGTGCTGGAAGCCGCCGCCGCCGGCATGCCGCTGGTGGCGACCAATGTCGGCGGCATCCCGGAAATCTTCGGCCCCGACGCCAACCGCCTCGTGCCGCCCGACCAGCCGGCCGCGCTCGCCGGCGCGATCCGGCGGGCGCAAGCCGACGTGATCGCGCGGGAAACCAGCCTGAAAGCAAGTTTACGCGCCCGCGTGCACGAAAACTTTACGGTTGATGCCATGGTAGAGGCTGTCATTGGCGCATATCGCGATGCGCTCGATGCGCGGACAGCGCGACGGAGTTTGTAGGCCATGAGCGAGGCGGCCAACGAGCTTGGCTCGAGGAAGCACGACCCGGTGCCGGAGGCGGCGCATGCCCAGCTTGCCGAAGCCGTCGTCAACCTGCCGCTGCGCCGAAGCTATTCGCCGGTCGTGCTCGCCGGGCTGGTCAGGCTGATCGAATTCGTCCTGATCTGCATCGTCGGCATTATCGTCTATATCGCCTATTTGCGCGGTCTGCCCGGCGAGGACCCGGCCTATCTGGTGGCGATCCCGGCGGTCGCCGCCATGACGGTCACCGCCTTCCAGATGTTCGACATCTATCATGTCGGCGCCTTCCGCACGATGGTGCAGCAGGGCTTCAAGCTGATCGGCGGCTGGACGCTGGTGTTCCTGCTGTTCTTCGCGGTGCAGTTCTTCTTCAAGCTCGAGGGCGTGTACTCGCGCGTGTTCTTCGCCGGCTGGTATGTCTCGGGCCTCGCCACGCTGCTGGTCGAGCGCTTCATCCTGAGCCAGATCATGCGCCGCATGACCGCGGAAGGCCGGCTCGACCGGCGCACGGCAATCGTCGGCGGCGGCGAGGCGGGCGAGTTGCTCATCCGCCAGCTTGGCCAGCAAAAGGACAGCGACATCCGCATTTGCGGCGTGTTCGACGACCGCACCGATGCGCGTTCGCCCGACCTCGTCGCCGGCTACCCGAAACTCGGCACCGTCGACGACCTGCTGTCCTACGCCCGCCACGCCCGGCTCGACCTGGTGATCTTCAGCCTGCCTGTCACGGCCGAGCAGCGCCTGCTGCACATGCTGAAACGGCTCTGGGTGCTGCCGGTCGATATCCGGCTCGCCGCCCATACCCAGAAGCTGCGCTTCCGGCCGCGCAACTACTCCTATATCGGCGGCACGCCGATGTTCGACATGGCGGACAAGCCGATCGCCGATTGGGACATCGTGGTGAAAGCGCTGTTCGACAAGATCGTCGGCAGCCTGCTGCTGGTGCTGCTGTCGCCGGTGATGCTGGCGACCGCCATCGCCGTGAAGCTCGATTCGAAAGGCCCGGTGTTCTTCAAGCAGCGCCGCTACGGCTTCAACAACGAGCTGATCGAGGTGTTCAAGTTCCGCTCGATGTATACCGACAAGAGCGACGCGACCGCCGCCACGCTCGTCACCAAGGGCGATCCGCGCGTCACCCGCGTCGGCCGCTTCATCCGCAAGGCCTCGATCGACGAGTTGCCCCAGCTCATCAACGTGGTGTTCAAGGGCAACCTGTCGCTGGTCGGGCCGCGCCCGCACGCCGTCAACGCCAAGGCCGGCAACCGGCTCTATGACGAGGTCGTCGACGGCTATTTCGCGCGCCACAAGGTCAAGCCCGGCATCACCGGCTGGGCGCAGATCAACGGCTGGCGCGGAGAAACGGATACACGCGAAAAGATCGAGAAACGTGTCGAACACGACCTGCACTACATCGAAAACTGGTCTGTCCTGTTCGACCTCTACATCGTCATCATGACGCCCTTCGCCCTGACCAAGACCGAGAATGCCTATTGAGGCCGGAAGGCGCTTTCGGAACGCTTATCAGTTCACGACCGCATCGCCCCGGGCCTCGATGCCGGATGTCAGCCCCTCGACCATCGCGACCACGAAATCATATGTCGCGGCATCGTCGAAGATCGCCATGTCGATCTCACCGCTTTTCAGGGCCACCACCAGACCTTGCTTGAACTGTTCCGATTCCTGCGACGATTCCGTGCGGGCGATATGAGACATGCAGCGGCCGAGCGACAGATAGAGCGCGCCGATAATCATGTTGAGCTGTGCCGGGCTGGCATCGGCGGGGATGATAACGCTTCTGGTCATTTTGCTACCGGGCTCCGAATTCAACAACGTTCATGAAATGAACGCTGCAATCGCTCGGATGTTCCCTGTTACGGCCTCGGCCGGCGGCGTTCGGAATGGTCGGAGTGGCCGGATTCGAACCGACGACCCCTTGTCCCCCAGACAAGTGCGCTACCAGGCTGCGCTACACTCCGACGCCCTTTGGGGACTGATCTCTTAGGGACAATCGGGCGCGGACGCAACCCTGGAAAAATGCCCATTCCGCGCTGCTGCCGCGGAAAGCGACCCGGAAAACGACCTCTCCTCGCCTGCCTCCTTCAAAACGTCATGTTTCCGTGGGAAGCAGCGATTATCCAGTCATCTTCCCGCACGGGCCCCGACAGGCGCGAGCGCTTCTTATTGGTGTGCGATTCGAAGGTGACGGTCCTCGATCAAAGGTGGCAATGCATGCGGCACGCCGATATCTGGCCCAAGGTTGTTTCATCGGTTGTTTCATGTCGGACCTGAAAGCGCAGGGGCGACCCGCGTCCTTCGGCCGGCTGTTTCCATGGTGGCGGCGACGCCAGCCGCAACCGCACCGGATGAAGCGGCCAATGCCGACGCCGGTGCTGCTGCCGACCGACATCGAGCCGGAAGCGTTGCTGCGCTGGATTTTCGAGCAGCGCGCCATGACGGATGACGGTCCCGGGCGCGATGCCGCCAAGAAGCGGGCTCGCAAAAACTAGCGCCGGAGCGGTTTTCCGCGTCAGTGACGGTTGACCGCGAGATCGAGCGCCTTGCGGGTCTCGATCAACTCGAACAGCACGCCCTTCAACGTCTGGACATCCTCGGCGGAGAAACGCGGCCCGGCTGGTTCGGCCCGGCGATCGAGCGCGGCCGGCGCGCCTTCGCGATGCTGCTTCGGCAAACCGCCGCGCACGATGGACACATTGGCGTTGGCGACGTAGCGCCCGGGAGCGGCCGGGAGCGGCGCCGATGCAGGCTCGGGGGCCGGAGCGGCCGTCTCCGGAACGGGTCCGGGAGCAGGAGCATCGGGCGCATCCGCCTCGTCCTCCCCGGCGGCCAATGAGGCGGATGGCGCAGCGTCGCGCGCCATTTCCCGCTCATCCAGCACCGCCTCGTCGAAAGCCTCGGCGGCCTGATCGGGCTCCGGCTCGTCGGGCTGAAACTGATCGTCCTGAAAGTCGTCGGGCTCGAAGCGATCCTGCACCGGAGCCGCCGGCGCGGCAGACGCCCCGGCTGCCTCGTCATCCGCCGGCTCTTCCTGCCAGGCGGCCTGGACCGCCCTGGCACCGCTTTCCTTGAGGATGCGCTGCACGCCCTTGATCGTGTAGCCCTCGCCGTAGAGCAGGTGGCGGATGCCACGCAGCAGCAGCACGTCGTCGGGGCGATAGTAGCGCCGGCCGCCGCCGCGCTTCAGCGGCTTGATCTGGGGGAAGCGCGTCTCCCAGAAGCGCAGCACATGCTGCGGCAGGTCGAGATCGTCGGCGACCTCGCTGATGGTACGGAACGCGTCGGGAGCCTTGTCGGTCATGCCCTGCCCCTCCCCGCTCATCGGTTTATCCCTGTGCTATTCGCGTTCGTCGGCGGCATCCACACCGTTGATGCGCGACTTCAACACGTTGGACGCCTTGAACACCATCACCCGGCGCGGGGTGATCGGCACTTCGACGCCGGTCTTGGGATTGCGGCCGATGCGCTCGCTTTTCTCCCGGACGACGAAGGACCCGAAGGAGGACAGCTTCACCGTCTCGCCCTTCTCCAGGCAGTCGCAGATTTCCCTGATGACCAATTCGACAAGCTCGGCCGATTCGGTCCGTGACAGCCCAAGGCGCTGGTAGACGGCCTCCGACAGGTCCGCTCGTGTGATCGTTCGTCCGGGCATTGTTCCTTGGCCTCTTGAGATGACGATTCAACAGGTTCGCAAGCCGATTCCGTTGGCTCGCACACCTCATTGAAACAGAAAGGTTATTGATGGCGGAGGCCGTGGTCAACCTTCTGTCGTCCACAGGCCCCGCCGGCTCGCGTGATATACCCGGAATCACCAGCGGATCAGCGCCGATCCCCAGGTGAATCCACCGCCCATCGCCTCGATCATCACCAGATCGCCGCGCTTGATGCGGCCATCCTTGACGGCGACGTCGAGCGCCAGGGGAATCGAGGCAGCGGAGGTATTGCCATGCCGGTCGACGGTGATGACGACCTTGTCCGAGGCGATGCCGAGCTTATGCGCCGAAGCATCGATGATGCGCTTGTTGGCCTGATGCGGCACGAACCAGTCGAGCGCCTCGCCGTCGGTGCCGGTGGCGGCGAAAGCGTCCCTGATGACATCGGTGACCATGCCGACGGCATGCTTGAAGACCTCGCGGCCCTCCATGCGCAAATGGCCGGTGGTCATGGTCGATGACGGGCCGCCATCGACATAGAGCTTGGCGCGGTGGCGCCCGTCCGAGCGCAGATGCGAACTGAGCACGCCGCGATCGGCGACCGTGCCCGCGCCATCCTGCGCCTCCAGGATGACGGCGCCGGCGCCATCGCCGAACAGCACGCAGGTGCCGCGATCGTCCCAGTCGAGGATGCGCGAGAAGGTTTCCGCGCCGATCACCAGCACGCGGCGCGCCGCACCGGTGACGATGAACTTGTCGGCGGTGGCGACGGCGAACACGAAGCCCGAGCACACCGCCTGCAGGTCGAAGGCGGCGCCGTGATGCATGCCAATGGCTTCCTGCACCTGCGTCGCGGTGGCGGGAAAGGTATAGTCCGGCGTCGAGGTCGCCAGCACGATCATGTCGATATCGGCAGCGCTCAGCCCGGCATCGGCAAGGGCCGCCTGCGCGGCGCGGGTCGCCAGCATCGAGGTCGTCTCGCCATCGGCGGCGACATGGCGCTGGCGGATGCCGGTGCGCTGCACGATCCATTCGTCGGAGGTGTCGACGGTGGTGGAGAGTTCCGCATTGGTGACGGTTCGCGCCGGCAGATAGCTGCCGATCCCCCGCACTGTTGATCTTGTTAAAGTCACGGCGAGGGCAACTCCGCACGTTCCGGCTTGAGGCTGCCAGCATCGGGCTGGCCGTGATAGGCGTTCAGCGTTTCGCTGATCTTTTCGAGGAGGCCGTGATCGACCATATCGAAAGCAAGATCAATAGCGGCCGCGAAGCCAAGCGCATCCGTGCCGCCGTGGCTCTTGATCACGACGCCGTTGAGGCCGAGGAAAACGCCGCCATTGGCGCGCCTGGGGTCCATCTTCTCCTTCAGCGCCCGGAAAGCGCCGCGCGCGAAGATATAGCCGATCTTGGACATGAACGAGCGACTCATCGCCGCGCGAAGGTATTCGGCGATCTGCTTGGCGGTGCCCTCGGCGGTCTTCAGCGCGATATTGCCGGAAAACCCTTCCGTGACCACGACATCGACCTTGCCCTTGCCGATATCGTCGCCCTCGACATAGCCGGCATAGGCGAGGCCGGGCAGGTTGGCCTCGCGCAGGATGCGACCGGCCGCCTTGACCTCCTCGACGCCCTTGATCTCCTCGACGCCGACATTGAGCAGGCCGACGCTCGCCTTCTCGATATCGAACACGATGCGCGCCATCGACGAGCCCATCACGGCGAGGTCGACGAGGTGCTGGGCATCCGCCCCGATCGAGGCGCCGACATCGAGCACCACCGATTCGCCCTTGACGTTGGGCCACAGGGCGGCGAGCGCCGGGCGGTCGATCTTGGCCATGGTGCGCAGGCAGAACGCCGCCATCGCCATCAGCGCGCCGGTATTGCCGGCCGAGACGCAGGCCGCCGCCTCGCCCTTCTTCACCGCCTCGATCGCCTTCCACATCGAGGATTTCCAGCGCCCCTGCCTGAGCGCCACGCTCGGCTTGTCATCCATGTTCACCGCGACTTCGGTGTGCAGGAAGGTCGAGCGCTCGCGCACGAGCGGATGCTGCTCGAGCACCGGCAGCACGGCCTGCTCCTTGCCGTAAATGGCGAAGGTCAGGTTCGGGTGCCGTTCCAGCGCCAGCGCCGCGCCGGCGATGACGATAGCGGGGCCGTGGTCGCCGCCCATGGCATCGAGGGCAATGCAGATTTTCTTTGACATCAGGTGTGACCGATAACGGACGGCAATGGGCTTGGCGAGGCCAAAAAAGCGCGCGGCGGCTGCATGCGGATAATTAGGGTCGCATCGGCGTGACGCAAGCGCCGGCCGGCGTCAATGCGAACGGGCCTTGAGGGCGGCAAGGCGGGCGAAGGGCGATGGCGGCTCGTCATCATCAGTGCCAAGCATGAAGACCGCGCCCGGCTTGCGCGGGTAGACATCAAGCCCAAGCGCAAAGAATTCGCTGGCGATGGCGCCGAGGTCGATGCGCTCGCGCATGATCGGGTCCGGCGGGTCCTCGGCCTCGATATCATCGGCCGCGGCGGCGGCCGCGGCCATGGCGGCCGCCTTGTCGGGCGGCGCGAAGCGCATGTCGACCGGCTCCTCGAGCGTGGTGGCGAACGCCTCCATGGTGACGACGCAGACCTGCTCGAACGCCGCGCGCACCGTGCCGCGCACGCGCAGCATCCGGCCCGAAAGCGGGGTGACCTTGAAATGCGCCGTCAGCGATTCGATCGAGGGCAGTGAGAGTTCGTGCGCGAGCGCGGCGCATTCGGCCGGCGTGGCGGCGATATCGTCCTCGATGCCGCCTTCCGGCAGCGCGGAAACCTGGAGCGGTCGCGAGAATGCCAGGCTGGCCTCAGTCATGAACGTGCCTCCGAAGGGTCGGCCAGAGGTTCGGTCGGCACCACGAAATCCGCAGCGCCAAGCGCGAGGATACCGGCGAGATCGCGCGTGGACAAGGCAGCGGCCACGCCCGCCGCATAGGCCGCGACCGGCCTGGCGCTCGCCACGGCCTCGGGTTCCGTGCCGACGCCGAGCAGGTTGCGCGCAAGCGTCGCCTCGGGATCGCCGCCGGGCGCCAGCATGGCATCGTAGGCGGCAAGGCGGCCGAAATAGGCGCCGGCGAGCGTCTTCATCTTGCGCGGCACGCCCATATCGCCAATGCCGATCTCGCGCATCGCCGAATCGAGATCGGCGAAGAAACATTCGGTCAGCAATTGCCCGACGCGCGCGGCCGGCGCGCCGATCGCCTTCAATTGCCGCTGCACCAGCGCGACATGCAGCGTCAGCGCCTCGAAGCGGCCCTCGAGCGAATCGGGCACATGCAGCGCGGTGTAGAGCGGCGGCTGGCGCGAGGCGGCCACGATCTCCACATAGAGGCGCTCGACCGCCTTTTTCTCGTCATCGCCACGAAACAGGCCGAAAATCATCACCTGGCTCCACAGTTGGGCTCCATAGCCTCACTCTTGCCACGCCAAACATGGATTGCAATTGCGCCGCGCGTGCGGTTCCGCCATAAGCACCGGCGGACAGATAAACGCTGGATCGCGGCGGGGTAAGAGGCATGAGCAAGAAAATCCGGGCAGGCATGGGCGCCAAGCTGCTTTGCGTCGCCGCGCTGGCGCTCCTGACCGGAGCCTGCCAATCCCGCACCTTCACGCGCGGCTACGTCGCCGACCCGAATGCGCTGGAGCAGATCAAGCCCGGCTCGAGCGCCGAGCAGGTCGTGCTGGTGATGGGCACGCCCTCGACCGTCTCCACCGTCGGCGGCAAGACGTATTACTACGTCACCCAGCAGGTGTCGCAGAGCTTCCAGTTCATGCCGAAGCACATTACCGACCAGCGCGTGCTGACCGTCTATCTCGACAAGAACAACAAGGTCGAGCGGCTGGCCAATTACGGCCTGAAGGACGGCAAGATCTTCGATTTCATCAGCGAGAAAACCCCGAGCGGCGGGCAGGAGCAATCCATTCTCGGGCAGTTGATGCATCTGCCGGGCAGCCGCTGACGGCGACAGCCCGCGCGTCAGACTGTCATCAGGCAGCCGTTCAGCCCATGCGGCGGCGGATCATCGCGGCAAAGCGGCCGCACCCGAAGGCCGCGAGCGCGCAGGCGGCGGTAATGGCGAGCAACTGGACCGTCTGAACCGCCTCGCCGCGCAGCGTGCGCGCCGCGATCAGCACGACGATCAGGCCGCAAACGCCCCACAGCAGCCATCCGAGGGCTCGGAGGCTGCCGATGAGCATCGCGACGGAAAACGGCATCTCACCACCATTTCGCGGCGCGGAAGCGCCCGGCGGCCTGCTCGATGACCTGCGCGCTGGCGAACAGGGTTTCCTCGTCAAAAGGCCGGCCGATAAGCTGCAGGCCGAGCGGCAGCCCCTGCCCGTCAACGCCCGCCGGCACGGCGATGCCGGGCAGGCCGGCCATGTTGACCGTCACCGTGAAAACGTCGTTCAGATACATCTCGACCGGCGAGGCATTCGCCATCTCGGCGAGCCCGAAGGCGGCGGACGGCGTCGCCGGCGTCAGGATGGCATCGACGCCGCTGGCATAGACCTGCTCGAAATCGCGCTTGATCAGGCTGCGGATTTTCTGGGCGCGCACATAATAGGCATCGTAATAGCCGGCCGAGAGCACATAGGTGCCGATCATGATGCGGCGCTTGACCTCGCGGCCGAAGCCGGCGGCGCGGGTCTGCTCGTACATGTCAACGATATCGCGGCCATTGACGCGCAGGCCGTAGCGCACGCCGTCGTAGCGCGCGAGGTTCGACGAGGCCTCGGCCGGCGCGACGATATAATACACCGGCAGCGCGCTGTGGGTATGGGGCAGCGAGACATCGACGATCTCGGCGCCGGCATCACGCAGCATGCGCGCGCCCTCGGCCCAGAGCTTCTCGATCTCGGCCGGCATGCCCTCGACACGGTATTCCCGCGGAATGCCGATCTTCAGCCCCTTGACGCCACGGCGCGTCGCGGCTTCGAAATCCGGCACGGCGAGATCGACGGAGGTGGTGTCCTTCGGATCATGGCCGGCCATCGAGCCGAGCATCACGGCGCAATCGGCGACGGTCTTGCCGATCGGCCCGGCCTGGTCGAGCGACGAGGCAAAGGCGACGATGCCCCAGCGCGAACAACGGCCATAGGTCGGCTTGATGCCGACCGTGCCGGTGAAGGCGGCCGGCTGGCGGATCGAGCCGCCGGTATCGGTGGCGGTGGCCGCCAGGCACAGGTCGGCCGCGACCGCGGCGGCCGAGCCGCCGGAGGAGCCGCCCGGCACGAGCGCCGCATTGGAGCCGGCGCGGCGCCACGGGTTGACGACCGGGCCGAAAGCGCTGGTCTCGTTCGACGAACCCATGGCGAATTCGTCGTTGTTGAGCTTGCCGAGCAGCACCGCGCCATCGCGCCACAGCCGGCTGGTGACGGTCGATTCATAGTTGGGCACGAAATTGCCGAGGATTTTCGAGCACGCTGTGGTGCGCACGCCGTCGGTGCAGAACAGATCCTTGATGCCGAGCGGCAGGCCCTCGAGCGGGCCGCCCTCGCCCTTCGCCAGACGCTCGTCGGCGCGGGCCGCCATTTTCAGCGCCTGCTCCGGCGTCTCGAGCACATAGGCGTTGAGCCCGCGCGCCTGCTCCATGGCACCGAGGAAGGCCCTGGTCAGTTCGGTCGCACTGATGCGGCGGGCTTTCAGCGCGTCGCGTGCCTCGGTCAGCGTCAGGGAAGTGGCGTCGGTCATCGAAAATCCGTCTTCGTTATCTTTGTGTGAGCCAGGCGCTGCGCCTTATTCGACCACCTTGGGCACGACGTAATAATCATCCTCGCGCGCCGGCGCGTTGGCGAGCACGCGCGCCGCATCGCCGCCGTCATCGATGACGTCGTGGCGTTTCTTCATCGCCATCGGCGTCACCGAGGTCATCGGCTCGATGCCGTCGACATTCACGGCGTTCAACTGCTCGACGAAACCGAGGATGGCGTTGATCTCGCCCTGGAAATGCGGCAGCTCGTCATCGCTGATCGCGATATGCGCCAATCGCCCGATGCGACGGACGGTCGCCTGATCGACAGACATCGAAAACTCCAGTCTCGCGCGGGTTTGACGAATTATCACCCGCGCCTCGCCCGGCTATAGCATCCCGGCTTTTCGCGGCGCAACGCGGGAAACGCCGAGCGCCCGAACTGACCGGCGGTTGGCGCTCAGTGGCTGTCGGCCTGGTTGATGATCGTCTTGCCGCGCGGAACGAAGTCGAGGCCGCCGCTCACGCCGAAAAACGTGCCCCAGGTGCCGAACAGCCAGGCGACGAGCAGCGTCCAGGCGGCAATGCGCCCGCGCCGCTCGGTGATGTCGGGCAGCACGCTGCGCCGCCGCCTTCGGCGCCGTGGCGGAGTGAAGCTGGCAAAGGCCTGCGGCACGCGCGTCACCCGGATCGGTGCGTGCGGCATGTGCATGATCCGATCCGCCGGAATGCGCCGGCGAGGCGGCGAAACCACCGGCAGCCCGGCCTGGCCGAAGCGCGCGCCAGCGGGGCCACGCAACGAATAGGCCTGGTCGGCGCATGGTGCGTGCAGCGCAACCCGCATCCAGGAGGCGGGGTCGATCGCAGCCGAATCGACCAGCAGGACGAAGCCCTCGCCCGTCCTGTCGCTCATCTCCTGGCCAGTCTCCTGCCCTGCACCGTCGGAAGCCGTCACCGTCCACATCCTGGTTAGCGGATGGTGAAGCATTTCACATCAGTGTGTCCCATTCGAGGACGAGCTGGACTCAGGGTAAACGCGCCTGGCCCGGTTTCAGATATCGACCGCGCCGCCGCTTTCCAGCTCGACGAGCTTGGTGGCACTGATGCCGAGTTCCTGCCGGAAGGCCGCGACGGTGCCGGTCAGTGCCGGGAACGTGCCGTAATGGCAGGGCACGACGAAATCGACATGCGGGAAAAACCGGCGGATGGCAACCGCGGCGCTGCGCGGCCCCATGGTGAAACGGTCGCCGATCGGCACGATCACCACCTTCGGCTCGTGCAATTCGTCAATCAGGCTCATGTCGCTGAAAATCTCGGTGTCGCCCATATGGTAGATGGCGCGCTCGTCGCCGGCGGGCTTGAGGACGATGCCGGCGGGCTCGCCAAGCGGCAGCCATTCGCCATCGATCAACTCGATCGACGAATGGATCGCATGCGTCATCGTGACATGGAACGGTCCGAAATCGACGCCGCCGCCGTGGTTGAGCGGCGAAACATTCTCGATCCCCTTGGTGCCGAGCCATGTGCAAAGCTCATAATTCGCAATCACCATGGCACCGGTTTTCCTGGCGATTTCGACCGTATCGCCGACATGATCGCCATGGCCATGGGTCAGGACGATGTGGCTGATGCCCTTGGACACCTTGGCGACATCGCCCTTGAAGCTGGGATTCCCGCTCAAAAATGGATCGATCAGCACCGAGGTGTCCGCGAGATCGACACGAAATGCCGAATGGCCAAGCCAGGTCAGCTTCATGTGGTTCTTCCTTTTTTGCTGGAAAAGTCGATTGGGCCTGTTGAATCCGCGCCGGTATGGAAGTTCAGCGCGGAGCCGGCAAGTGCTAATGCTCACCTTGGGCGATTTGCCCCGCGCAACGGATCGGAGAATCGGTGGCAGAAACCGGCAAATCAGCGGTCATCGCGATCGAACAGGTCCCGGCATTGATCGCGCGCGGCCAGCGCCTGATGGGCATCGATCTCGGCACCAAGACGATCGGCCTCGCCATCTCGGATGTCGAATGGCGCATCGCCACGCCCCTGAGCGTGATCGCCCGGCGCAAGTTCACGCCCGATGTCGCGGCGCTGGCGGAGGTCGTGCGGCGGCAGGGCATCGGCTGCCTGGTGTTCGGGCTGCCGCTCAATATGGATGGCAGCGTCGGCCCGCGCGCCCAGGCAACGCAGGCTTTCGTGCGCAACCTCGCACCGCTGCTGCCGCTGCCGGTGGTGATGTGGGACGAGCGCCTGTCGACGGTCGCGGCCGAGCGCACGCTGCTCGAGGCCGATCTGTCGCGCGCCAAGCGCGCCGCCGTGATCGACCGCGGCGCCGCCGCCTTCATCCTGCAAGGCGCGCTGGACAGGCTGCGCTTCATCGCCGACACCGCCCGGATGGATAACTAAGCCCAATCCATTCCGATCGAATGAACGTGCTCTGCCAGCCCTCATGTTGAGGAGGCCCGTTTGTTCTGTCCTTAACAAACTCGACCTCATCCTGAGCCTGTCGAAGGATGTTTCCGTGCGCTCTGGACCATGCTTCGACAAGCTCTGCATGAGGGGGATAGAAACTAAACCTCGACCGGCTTTTCCGATCAAACTGCAAGCAGTCCCTGGCGCGCTCAGCGCAGCGCGACCCGGCCGCCATCGAGGCGTGACAGGCGGCCGGCGATATCCAGCTCGGTCAGGGCGGCCTGCACCGCGCGGATATCGAGCGCGAGCAGCCGGGCCAGATCATCGACCTCGATGGGGGACGGCCCCAGCATGGCGACGATGCGCACCAGCGCGCCGCCACGCCCGGCATCGTCGGGTTCCGGCTCGTAGGCCGCCGCTGCCGTCACGGTGCGCGGCGCCTGCTCATGCGGCAATTCCGGCAGGTCGAGTTCATCCCACAGGCGCTCGCCTTGCTGCGCGACGCTGTCCTCGCGCAACTGCCGGGCCGGCAGTGGCCCGGCCTCCAGCATCGGCTGGACGACCTCGAGAATATCCTCGGCGCAGGTCACCAGCGTGGCGCCGCTCCTGATGAGATCATTGGTGCCCTCGGCGCGCGGGTCGAGCGGCGAACCCGGCACGGCGAACACCTCGCGCCCCTGCTCGAGCGCGAAGCGCGCCGTGATCAGCGAGCCGGAGCGGCGCGCCGCCTCGACCACGACCGTGCCGAGCGCCATGCCGGAGACGATGCGGTTGCGGCGCGGGAACTCGCGGGCGCGCGGCTCGCAGCCAAGCGGCATTTCGGAGATGACGCAGCCGGTCTCGGCGATACGCTGCATCAGGCCGATATTCTCGCGCGGATACGGCTTGGCGAGGCCGCCGGCGAGCACCGCCACGGTGCCGGTCGGCTGGCTCGCGTCATGGGCGCGCGTGTCGATGCCGCGCGCCAGGCCGGACACCACGGTGATGCCGGCGAGCCCGAGCATCTGGGCGAGTTTCTCGGCCATGCGGCTGCCGGCGGCGGAGGCGTTGCGCGAACCGACAATGGCGATGCAGGGGCGCGCCGCGATATCGGCCCGCCCAAGGATGGTCAGCAAGGGCGGCGCCGAATCGATGGCTGCGAGCGCGGCGGGATAATCCTTTTCCCCCAGCGCCACGAGACGCGCGCCGAGCCGCGTCAGGCCGGCCAGTTCGGCCTCCGCCTCCGCCTGCGTGCACATGCGCAGTTCGGCCTTGCCCGCCTTCTTCAGCAGGGCAGGCAGCGCCTCGAGCGCCGCCGCCGCGCCGCCATGCCGGTTGATCAGGCTGCGGAAGGTGCGCGGGCCGATGCTTTCGGAGCGGATCAGGCGCAGCCAGTCGAGACGCTGGCGCTCGGACAAGCTGATCGCCGGGCTGACCCTGCTGCCGGCGCCGAACAGATCGGCGCGGCTCATGCCTTCTCGCCAATGCGGCCTTCGGTGCCGGCGCGCAGCCGGGCGATGTTCGGCGCGTGTTTCCACCACAGCAGCGCCGCCATCACGGCGAAGAGCAGCGCATCACCCGGCAGATGCGCGAGCAGGAACACGACCGGCGTCGCGACGCTCGCCACCAGCGCGGCAAGCGACGAATAGCGGCTGGCGACAGCGATGCCGAGCCAGACCGCCGCCGCCACGAGGAAGGCCGGCCACCAGATGCCGAGCGTCACGCCGAGAAAGGTCGCGACGCCCTTGCCGCCCTTGAAACGCAGCCAGACCGGGAAGAGATGGCCGAGAAACGCGCCAAGCCCGGCCGCCATGCCAGCCTCGAAGCCGCCGAAATGCCGGCACAGCAGCACGGCGGCGGTGCCCTTCAGCGCGTCGAGCAGCAGGGTCGCCGCGGCGAGGTCCTTGCGGCCGGTACGCAGCACGTTGGTCGCGCCGATATTGCCCGAGCCGATGCTGCGCAAATCCTTGGTGCCGGCGAGCCTCGTCAGCAGCAGCCCGAACGGAATGGCGCCGAGCGCATAGCCGACAACCAGCGCCAGAATGACCTGCTGCATGCCCACCCCCATGACCTCGCGCTAGAAGCGCAATCTCTTAAAAAGAATCAGGCTTCCGCTCCATATCCTTGTTCTTGGTGCGATTCCCGCCGACAGGGCAGCATCCGCTTGTTCGGATCAAGCCTAACGGTATTCGTAGACGATGCGTCCCGCAACGATCGTCGCGGTGACGCGGCCGGTCAGGCGCGCTTCGTCGAAGGGCGAGTTCTTCGAGCGCGAATGAAGTTGGTAGCGATCGACGACCCAGGGCTCGTCCGGATCGATCACCGCGAGATCGGCGGGCGCGCCGACCGCCAGCCGGCCGCCGGCCAGGCCAAGCAGCGCCGCCGGGCGCGACGACATCGCATCGAGCAGGCGAGCAAGGCTGACCTGCCCGGCATGGACGAGGCGCAACCCGGCCGACAGCATGGTTTCCAGGCCGATGGCGCCATCGGCGGCCTCGGTGAAGGTCAGGCGCTTGGTCTCGACATCCTGCGGGTTATGGTCGGAGACGATCACGTCCACGGTGCCGTCGGCAACCGCTTCGACCAGCGCCATCCGGTCGTCTTCCAGCCGGAGCGGCGGCGACAGGCGGCAGAAGGTGCGGTAGGCGCCGACATCGTTCTCGTTCAGCGTCAGATGGTTGATCGAAGTGCCGGCGGTTACCGGCAGCCCGTCCGCCTTGGCCTGCCGGATGATGGCGATGCTGTCGGCGCAGGAGACGATCTGGGCGTGATAGCGCGCGCCCGTCAGGCGCACGAGGCGCATGTCGCGCTCCAGCATCACCGTCTCGGCCTCGCGCGGCACGCCCTTGAGCCCAAGGCGCGAGGCGAACTCGCCCTCGTTCATCACGCCCTCGCCGACGAGGTCAGGGTCCTGGACATGATGCATGATCAGCGCATCGAACATGCGCGCATACATCATCAGCCGACGCATGACCTGCGCGTTGGTGATCGCGTGCGGGCCATCGCTGAACGCGACGGCGCCGGCCTCGCGCAACAGGCCGATCTCGGTCATCTCGCGGCCGTCGAGCCCCTTGGTCAGCGCCGCCGCCGGATGGACCCGGACGGAGGCCCCGTCACGCGCCCGGCGCAGCACGAAATCGACGATGGCCGGATCGTCGATCGGCGGCGTGGTGTTGGGCGCGCAAATGATGGTGGTGACACCACCAGCAGCAGCGGCCGCGCTCGCGGTTTTCAGCGTCTCGCGATATTCCGCGCCCGGCTCGCCGCAGAAGGCCTGCATGTCGATCAGGCCGGGGGCGACCAGCTTGCCCGCGCAATCGAGGACTGTCGCGCCGCCGGCGCCCTCGCCTGCCTCGGGGCCGAGCGCCTGGATCAAGCCATCCGCGAGCAGCAGGCTGCCGGTCTGCTCATGGCCGCTCGCCGGATCGATCAGGCGGGCATTGGTCAGCAGCAGCGGTGAAACGGCGTCGTGCATCGGCATCCTCAATGGTTGGGCAGGCGGCGCGCCAGCGCCTCCAGCACCGCCATGCGCACGGCCACGCCCATCTCGACCTGCTCGCGGATCAGCGACTGCGCGCCGTCGGCGACCTCCGAGGAAATCTCGACGCCACGGTTCATCGGGCCGGGATGCATCACCAGCGCATCGGGCCTGGCGAGCGCCAGCTTCTCGGCGTCGAGCCCGTAATAGCGGTAATATTCCTTCTGGGAGGGGATGAAGGCGCCGCTCATGCGCTCGCGCTGCAGGCGCAGCATCATGACGATATCGGCATCTTTCAGGCCGGCGCGCATATCGGTGAAAGTCTCGAAACCGAGCCCCTCGATGCCGGGCGGCAGCAGGGTCGGCGGCCCGACCAGCCGCACGCGCGCACCGAGATTGGCGAGGCAGATCATGTTGGAGCGCGCGACGCGCGAATGCAGGATGTCGCCGCAGATCGCCACGACCAGCCCCTCGATGCGGCCCTTGTTGCGGCGGATGGTCAGCGCGTCGAGCAGCGCCTGCGTCGGGTGCTCATGCGCGCCGTCGCCGGCATTGATCACGGCGCAATCGACCTTGCGCGCCAGCAAATGCACGGCGCCGGCCGCATGATGGCGCACGACGATGATATCGGGCCGCATGGCGTTCAGCGTCATGGCGGTGTCGATCAGCGTCTCGCCCTTCTTGGTCGAGGAATTGCCGACCGCCATGTTCATGACGTCGGCGCCGAGCCGCTTGCCGGCAAGCTCGAACGAGGCCTGCGTGCGGGTCGAGGGTTCGAAGAACAGGTTGATCTGCGTTCGGCCGCGCAGGCTCGACTTCTTCTTCTCGACCTGACGGGAGATCGCGACCTCCTCCTCCGCCAGATCAAGCAGCGATTCGATGGTCGGCCGCGACAGGCCGTCGATGCCGAGAAGATGCGGATGAGGGAAGGCGAACAGCTTCGACGGGGATGGTTTTTCAGTGCTCATGTCGAAGACATTGCACTAGAGGCAATCGGCGCGCGCGTCCAATGGAGAAATGCGTTTTGCACCGATCGAGGGGGAGCGCTGGAGGCATCTTGTCCCGGCCTTGAGCCGGAACCCAGCCGCTTTCGGTTTTCCGATCGGGATGGCCGGGTCAAGCCCGGCCATGACGGCGGAGGATGATCGATATTGGCGCCACCACCCTCAACCGTCATCGGCGGACTTGATCCGCCGATCCCGATGCGAAAAGCGCAGGTGGCAACACTGGATGCCGGGTCAAGCCCGGCAAAAGACCCGCGCTACCCTCACGCCGTTGTCCCGGCCTTGAGCCGGGACCAGAAACGCAACACGAAGCCGCCTCACCCCAGCCGCGCCAGCGCTTCCTTGATCTTGGCGGCGCGGGCGAGCGCGTCGGCGCGCTTGTCGCGCTGCTCCTCGATGACCTCTTCCGGCGCGCGGGCGACGAAATCGGCGTTGCCGAGCTTGCCGTCGAAACGCTTGACCTCGCCGGCGAGCCGCTCGACTTCCTTGGCAAGCCTCGCCTTCTCGGCGCCGATGTCGATCACGCCGGCGAGCGGCAGGCAGGCGAGTTCGCCGCGCACCACGACCTGCACGGATTGCGCCGGCGCGACATCGGCGAACGACACTTCCGACAGGCGGCCGAGGCGCTTCAGCATATCTTCCCAACGCCTAGCGCGATCCTGCGTTTCCGGCTTCGCCTTGACCAGCACGAGCGGGATCTGGCTCGCCGCCGGCACGTTCATCTCGTTGCGCGCCGAACGGATTTCGCCGATCAGGTCGATGACCATGCCGATCTCGGCTTCGGCCTCCGGCACCTCGGCGGCGGCGCCTTCCGGCCAGGCCGCCAGAGCCAGCAGGCCCTCGCCACCGAAGCCGCTCCACAGTTCCTCGGTGATGAACGGCATGAACGGGTGCAGCAGCCGCACGATCTCGTCGAGCACATGGGCGGCGACGGCGCGCGTCTCGTCCTTGTCCGGCCCGTCGGCGCCCTGGAGCAGCGGTTTGGCGAGTTCGAGATACCAGTCGCAATAGGTGTTCCACACGAAGCGGTAGGCGCTCGCCGCAGCCTCGTTGAAGCGGTAGTCGCCAATCGCCACTGTTACCTCGCCCACCGCCTTGGCCGCTTCGGCGACGATCCAGCGGTTCAGCGTCAGCCTGGCGGTGGATGGATCGAAGCCGGCGACGCGCCGGCAGCCGTTCATCTCGGCGAAGCGGGCGGCGTTCCACAGCTTGGTGCAGAAGTTGCGGTAGCCCTCGATGCGCTGCGTCGAGAGCTTGATGTCGCGGCCCTGCGTCGCGAAGGCAGCGAGCGCGAAGCGCAGCGCATCGGCGCCGTACTGGTCGACGATAGTGAGCGGGTCGATGACGTTGCCTTTCGACTTCGACATCTTGGCGCCCTTGGCGTCGCGCACCAGGCCGTGGATGTAGACGTCGGCGAACGGCACCTCGTCCTGCGTGAACAGGCCGCTCATCATCATGCGCGCGACCCAGAAGAAGATGATGTCGAAGCCGGTGACCAGCGCGGCATTGGGATAATAGCGCCGCAGTTCCGGCGTCTTGTCAGGCCAGCCGAGCGTCGAGAACGGCCACAACGCGGAGGAGAACCAAGTGTCGAGCACGTCCTCGTCGCGTGTGATCGGCGCGCCCTGCCCCCATTTGGCATCGGCCTTGGCGCGCGCCTCGGCGTCGTCGCGGGCGATGACATAGTCGCCATCCGGGCCGTACCAGGCCGGAATCTGATGGCCCCACCACAATTGGCGCGAGATGCACCACGGCTCGATATTCTCGAGCCAGTCGAAGAACACCTTCTCGTAATTGCCTGGAATGAAACGGGTCTTGCCGTCGCGCACAGCGGCGAGCGAGCGCTCGGCCAGCGGCTTGACGTTGACATACCACTGGTCGGTCAGCCACGGCTCGATGACGACGCCGGAGCGGTCACCATGCGGCACGGTATGGAGATGCGGCTCGACCGCGACCAGCACGCCGGCCTCTTCCAGATCGGCGACGATCTGCTTGCGCGCCGCGAAGCGCTCCATGCCGCGATAGGCCTCTGGCACGCTGTCGTTCAGATGCGCATCGGCCGTGAAGATGTTGATGACCTCGAGGTTGTGGCGCTTGCCGACCTCGAAATCGTTGAAATCGTGACCGGGCGTGATCTTGACCGCGCCGGTGCCCTTTTCCGGGTCGGAATAGCTGTCCGCGACGATCGGGATGCGGCGGCCGACCAGCGGCAGGATGGCGAATTTGCCGATCATGGCGCGGTAACGCTCATCATCCGGATGCACGGCGATGGCCGTATCGCCAAGCATCGTCTCGGGCCGCGTCGTCGCGACCGTTATCGTGCCGGAGCCATCCTCGAGCGGATAGGCGAGGTGCCAGAGATTGCCCTTGATCTCGACCTGCTCGACCTCGAGATCCGAGATCGCGGTCAGGAGCTTGGGGTCCCAGTTGACGAGCCGCTTGTCCTTGTAGATCAGCCCGGCATCGTGCAGCTTGACGAAGAAATCGAGCACCGCCTCGGACAGGCCGGCATCCATGGTGAAGCGCTCGCGGCTCCAGTCACACGAGGCGCCGAGCCGCTTGAGCTGATTGACAATGGCGCCGCCCGATTCGGCCTTCCATGCCCAGACCTTCTCCAGGAAAGCCTCGCGGCCGATCTCGCGCCGGCCCGGCTCCTGGCGCTGCATCATCTGGCGCTCGACGACCATCTGCGTGGCGATGCCGGCATGATCGGTGCCCGGCTGCCAGAGCACGTCCTTGCCGCGCATGCGCTCGAACCGGCACAGGATATCCTGCAGCGTGTTGTTGAGCGCATGGCCCATATGCAGCGAACCGGTGACGTTGGGCGGCGGGATGACGATGCAATACGGCTCCGCCCCGGCGCGCTCCGGCCGTCCGGCCCGGAAGGCGCCCTCGCGCTCCCAGGCGGCAGCGACGCGGGCTTCAATGCCGGCGGGATCGTAGGTCTTGTCCATCATGAAACGTGGTCCGCAAAACGACAGCGCGCCGGACAGCCGGCGCGCTTTCCTCGAAGAATGTCCTAAAAACCGGACCGGCGCGCCCGAGTCAATGCGGCGCGGCGTACAGCACGGGCAAGGCGCGGGTGGGGCCGGGGCTCAGCCGGTCGCGCCCGTCCAGTCGGGATGGGCCGAATGAACCGGCCCATGACGGTGGAAAGACTGGCCTAAAACCCTTCGGCCGTCATCGGACGGCTTGACCGGCCGATCCCGATCGGAAAAACGCGGCGCTTCCGAATTGGTGCCTGATCAAGCCCGGCACCGGCAGAAAACGTCTCTCAACCAGCGCCATTCACCAACGCGGCGGTTCAGCGGCCGCCGCGGGCGACGCGCTCGATCTCGGCGCGCACCAGCCGTTCGACAAGGCTCGGCAGGTTGTCGTCGAGCCAGTTCTTCAGCATCGGGCGCAGCATTTCCGCGACGAGATCGTCGAGCGTGCGCGCGTTGGCCGACAAGATGGTGTGCGAGAGGTTGCCGAAGGCAGCCGCCACCGAGGCATCGGTGCCGCTCGACAGCAGCTGCGCTTCCTGTGGCTGTTCGGCGGCGGGCGGCGGGGCAAACACGGGCGCGACCGGCTCCGGCGCGGGCGGTCTTGGCGGTTCGGGCTTGGGCGCCGGCGCGGCATGGGCGCCTTCCGGCACGAAATCGATATCGTCCGGGCTGACCTCGCCGAGCATCGGCGCGCCGGTCTGCGTCATGACGATCGAGGCGAGGTCGAGCACGTCGTCATCGGCCGCGTCATCTTGCGCGGCATCCTCTTCCACCGCGGGGAGCGCTGCGTGTTGCGGAGCCGGGCTCGGCTGGTCGTCGGCGATGATCTTGCGGATCGAGGCGAGAATCTCCTCCATCGAGGGCTCGTTCGCCTTGGCCGCTTCGCTGGTCGCGATTGACTCGATCGGTTTTGGTTGCGCCGCTGGCATCATCACCCACTCGATTACAAGGACGCATCCGTAGAATCACCAGAACGCGCCGTAATCAAGCTAGAATCGCCCGAGTCGCGCCGCAACCCGAAGCGCCCGAAACGCTGGTGGATAACGGCGATTCAGCGGCCGTCAGGCGTACGCAGGCCGAACCACTTGTCCTTGACCTGCTCGAAATGCACCTTCGCATCGTAACGCGAGACGCGCAGCCCGAGGGAGGCGACATCGAGCCGGCCGATCGCCGCCAGCACGGTATAGGAGGCCACGACCCGGTCGCGCTGCGAGGAGATCAGGTTGACGCGGGCGTTGAGCAGCGTCTGCTGCGCGTTCAGGACATCGAGCGTGGTGCGCTGGCCGACCTTGGCCTCCTCGCGCACGCCCGACAGCGCGACCTCGGCTGCACGAACCTGCTCGCGCCCGGAAATGAGCTGCGCCTTGGCCGCTTCCATGCTGCCCCAGGCCGCCACCACCGCCTGGCGCACCGCATCGCGCGCGGTGTCGACATCGATGCGGCGCTGCCCGAGCAATTCCTTGGCCTGGCGCACGGCGGCATATTCGGCGCCGCCCTGCCAGATCGGCACCGACAACGTGCCGACGACCGAGGCGTTGAAGCCGGTGACATTCGGAATATTGTTGTCCCAGCGCTGGCTGACGCCGCCTTGCACCGTGAGCGAGGGCGCGAGCGCGCCTTCCGCCTGCTTCACCAGGAACATCTGCGCATCGACGAAATGCAGCGCGGCGATGATCTGCGGATGCTGCGACAAGCCGGACTGCAACGCGGCGGCGAGCCCCTTGGGCAGCTTGTTCTCGATCGGCGAGGCTGCTTCCAGCCGCTTCGGCTCGACGCCGATGACCTGGCGGTAGCTGGCGATGCTGGTCTTGAGGTTCGATTCGGCCAGGCTCGCATCGGAGCGCGACCCGGCGAGGCTCGCCTCGGCCTGCGCCACGTCGGTCCGCGTGACCTCGCCGACCTGGAAACGGTCGCGCGTCTGCCGCAACTGCTCCTCGAGCACCTCGACATTGTTGCGCTTGAGGTTGAGAATCGCCGTATCGCGCAACACGTTCATATAGGCGGTCGCACCGTTCAGCAGGACGATCTGCTCGGTGTTGCGCAGGCTTTCACGCGACGCGAGGATTTGCGATTCGGCCTGGCTGACGGCGTTGCCGGTGCGAAACCCGTCGAAAAGCGTCTGGCTGACCGTGGCGCCGATGCCGCGGGGAAAGTAGCGCGCCTTGCCCGCCGCCGAAGTCGGCCCATTGACGGATGTGTAGAGATAGCCGGCATCGGCGGTGGCGTTCAGCTTGGGCAGGTAACCGGCGCGCGCCTGCGGCACGCCTTCATCGGCGGCGCGCGTGGCGGCGCGCTGCGCGTTCAGGGAAGGATTGGCGGCGTAGGCCTTGGACAGCGCCGAGAACAACGATTCGGCTTGCGCGGCCGAGGCCGGCATCAGCAACGCACCGATGCAGGTCGTCAGTAGCAATCCCCGCGTGGCGCGGGCAGTCCAGTTTCGCTGCATATTCCCTCTACTCCAGTCCGGAGCCGACGCACCCGTCGAAACCGCATTCATCCAAAAGGCTGTTTCCGCAGACAATGCTTCCGCGGCAGATTAGCCTCAGTTCAGCCCAGCGTGAAGCAGGCGCACCACATGCAGCGACAGTTGGCGGCAATGTGCGACAGCCGTGCAACAGGTCAGAAAACGAATCCCGGCTCGCGGCGGAACTCCGCCAGCACGGGCGCAGCCGCATCGAACACGGCCTTGCCGCTCAGTTTGCCATCATGCTTGACGTAAAGCGTGACTCGCCCCGAACGCCCCTTGCCAATGACACAGATCAGCCTGCCTTCGTCAACGAGCTGCGCCGCCAGCGCCTCGGGCACCGATTCGACGGCACCCTCGACGAAGATCAGGCTGTAGGACCCGGCCCCCTCATGTCCGTGCGCGAAATCACCCGCGACGACTTTGACATGCTCGGCGCCGGCCGCGGCCAGCGCCTTGCGGGCGGCGCCAGCCATGGCCTCGCTATCCTCGATCAGGGTCGGTTCGGCGCCGATGGACGCGGCGATCGCCGCCGCATAGCCGGTGCCGCCGCCGACGAGCAGCACCTTGTCGCCAGCCTTGAGCCCGGCCGCCTGCATCATGCGCGCCAGCACGAGCGGCGGCAGCAGCACGCGCGCCGTCTGGCCGGCGGTCACCGTGAGCGGCAGATCGCCATAGGCGACCACACGCTGCTCCGGCATCACGAACAGTTCGCGGGGGACGGTCTCGAAGGCCGACAGAATGGCCTGTTGGGTGACGTCGTAGGTCCTGATCTGATTGCCGACCATGATCCGACGCGCGGCTGCAAACTCCATTCTCCACCTCTGCTGCGCAAAGGGCCGAAGCGGCCAGCCGCCTTTTCGATCATCTTAACGCAACAGACAAGCCTTGTCTGCGCAACGCACCCGAAAGCCGGGGACGGCGGCGGCGCGCGAACGACGCGGGAATCGCCTTACGCGTCGTCGTCGTCCTCATCCTCGGGGTTGCGGCCGAACGGATCGTCGAGATTGCCGGCCGCGCGCCACTTCTCGGCAAAGGCATCCTTGACCTGATCGACCGAAATCCCGCAGCGGGTTGCCATCTGCTGCAATTCCGCGTCGTTGGGCACGCCTCTCTCCTGGTTGAAATAGCCGGCGAACAGGCTGTCGAGCACGGTTTGAGAGACGATGGACATGGTTCCTGATCCCTTGCTGCCGGAGGCCAACAGCCAGCCAACCCGCATCCGGCGGGATGGTTCCGGCAAGCCGTGCGCCAGTCAAGCACCGGCGGCGGGCCAATTCGACGCCTTTTCGTGGCAAATCCCCGGTTTTCCACCGCGCGCGCGCACATATGCAGGAATTTGTCGCCTGCGGGCGCCATTTCGATTGCAGGCCGTTCAACCTTATTGTTATAGAGCGCCGCTGCGCCGGCTTGCCGGTGCGTCAACGGCCTCGTGGCGGAGTGGTTACGCAGAGGACTGCAAATCCTTGTACGGGGGTTCGATTCCCTCCGAGGCCTCGTTATTTTCCGGCTGTGTTTGTGTGAGCCGTCGCCCGGTTTTCCCGGCGATTTCTCCGCGCGCGGGCGGCCAATGACGACGCTCTGGCGGAAGGCCGGAAAATCTGCCAATCTGCTTCGGCCGGCGCAAACTGTGCTTGCCAAGCCGGCGGGCAAAGGCTATTGGCGCCGCTCATTCCGCGATAGCTCAGCGGTAGAGCATCCGACTGTTAATCGGACGGTCGTAGGTTCGAATCCTACTCGCGGAGCCAGTTTCCCTACGGCGCGCCCCAGGCGCGCCGTAGGCGTTTCAGGCGGAGGCTGCCAGAAGCCATGCATTGCGTGATCGTCGGAATCCCGGAGCAGCACGGCGCCGGGCGAATGGGCTGCGAAATGGGCCCGAGCGCGCTGCGCACCGCCGGGCTTGTCGCGACCCTGACCGCGCTCGGCCACACGGTCGAGGATCGCGGCAACGTCACGCCATTGACGGCCACGGCGCGCACCCACCCCAACCCCGCCCTCAAGGCGCTGCCGGAGATCGCGGCCTGGACGGCGGCGATCGCGGACGCCGCCTATGCAGCGAGCGCGCATGGCATGCCGCTCTTTCTCGGCGGCGATCACGCGCTCTCGGCCGGCACGGTCTCGGGCGTGGCGCGGCGCGCGGCCGAACAGGGCCGGCCGCTGTTCGTGCTCTGGCTCGACGCCCATCCCGATTTCCACACGCTCGACAGCACGGCGAGCGGCAACCTGCATGGCGTGCCGCTCGCCTATGCTTGCGGCCAGCCGGGCTTTGCCGGCTATTTCCCGGATCTGGCGAACCCGGTCGATCCCTCGCGCGTGTGCACGTTCGGCCTGCGCAGCGTCGACCCGGCCGAGCGCCGGGCGCTGCACGCGGCGGGCGTGCTGGTGCATGACATGCGCGCCATCGACGAGCACGGGCTTGCGCCGCTGCTGCGCGCTTTCCTCGAGCGCGTCGCGGCCGAGAACGGCCTGCTGCATGTCAGCTTCGATGTCGATTTCCTCGACCCGGCGATTGCGCCGGCGGTCGGCACCACGGTGCCCGGTGGCGCGACGTTCCGCGAGGCGCATCTGACCATGGAGATGCTGAGCGATTGCGGGCTGGTCAGCAGCCTCGACCTGGTGGAGCTCAATCCGTTCCTCGACGAGCGCGGCCGCACCGCGACGCTGCTCGTCGACCTGACGGCGAGCCTGATGGGCCGCCGCATCATGGACCGGCCGACGCCCAGCTTCTGACAGGCGCGCTTCACGGGGCGGGCGCGGGGCGAGTGCGGCCAACGTGGCGCGCATCGGATCGGGATCGGCCGGTCAAGCCGGCCGATGACGGCTGAGATGGAGCGAATCTCCCTCGGTCGTCATGGGCCGGTTCATCCGGCCCATCCCGATCGGAAAACCGCAAGCGGCCTGGGTCCCGGCTCAGGGGCCGGGACAAAAGCGTGAGCACGCTTCGACGGGCTGCAGGCGCGGGTCAGCGCCTTTTGGCCGACGCTCCGTTCAGGGCCACGGCGGCGCGGACCAGCGTCTTGAAAGCGTTGCCGTCCAGTTCATCGCCCTCGTGCAGATCGATGGCGCGCCGGGCGTTGCCTTCCAGACTGGCGTTGAACAGGCCCGCGGGGTCCGCGAGCGACGCGCCCTTGGCGAAAGTCAGCTTCACGACGCTCTTGTAGGTCTCGCCGGTACAGATGATCCCGCCATGTTCCCAGACCGGAACGCCGCGCCACTTCCACGTCTCGACCACCTCAGGGTCGGCTTGCCTGATGAGATCGCGGGCATGGGAGAGCGTCCTGCCGCGCCAATCGTCCAGTTCCGCGATCCTTGCATCGATCAGCCGAGACGGGGATTCGTTTCCGGGCGTTGCGCCTGCATTCATCGTGTTTGCTCCCTTTTGCCTGTTTTGCAGCGGGCGAGCGTAGCAATCACATGCCATTCGCGCCAGTTCGCGCGGGCTCAGCCGTGCTGGCGCGCGAGGATGGCGGCGATGTCCACGCCTTTCGGCAAGGTGCCGAACACCCTCCCGCCCTCGCCGGCGAGCCGCGTGGCGCAGAAGGCATCGGCGAGCCTGGCCGGGGCATGGCGCACCATCAGCGCGCCTTGCAGCAGCAGCGCCAGCCGCTCGGCGACGCTGCGCGCGCCAACCTCGTCGGCGCCGGCCAGCAGCGGCTCCAGGCCAGCGACGGCGGCATCGAGATGCGGGTTGCCGCCCTTGGCCATCGCAAGCTCGGCGCGGTACAGCGCCAGCGCCGCCGGCTCGCGCCCGAGCGTGCGCAGGATATCGAGCGCGATGACGTTGCCGGAGCCCTCCCAGATGGCGTTGAGCGGGCTTTCCCGGAACAGGCGCGGCAGCGGGCTCTCCTCGATGTAGCCGGCGCCGCCGAGGCACTCCATGCACTCGTAGATGAAATTCGGGTTGCGCTTGGTGAGCCAGAATTTGCCGAGCGCCACGGCAAGCCGGGCAAAGCCCCTGCCCTCGCCATCATCGGCGTCGAAGGCCATGGCGACACGCGTGGTCAGCAGCACCGCCGCCTCGTATTCGAGCGCCAGATCGGCGACGACCGCCTGCATCGCCGGCTGCTCGCTCAACAACCGTCCGAAAGCGCGGCGGTGATCGACGTGATGCAGTGCCCGCGCCAGCCCCATGCGCATCAGCCCGAGCGTCGCCGCCATGGTGCCGAGGCGCGTGTGATGCACCATGTCGATGATCGTGGCGACGCCCCTGCCCTCCTCGCCGATCAGCACGGCATAAGCTTCGTGATACTCGACCTCGGCGGAAGCGTTCGAGCGGTTGCCGAGCTTGTCCTTGAGCCGCATCAGGCGAAAACCGTTGCGGGCGCCGTCGGGCGTGATGCGCGGCAGCAGGAAGCAGCTCAGGCCGTTCCGGGTTTGCGCCAGCGTCAGGAAAGCATCGCTCATCGGCGCCGAGCAGAACCATTTATGGCCGGTGAGCCGATAGGTGCCCGCGCCCTCGTTCGAGGCCCGCGCGAGCGTGGTGTTGGCGCGGACGTCGCTGCCGCCCTGCTTCTCGGTCATCGCCATGCCGACGGTGACGCCGGCCTTGTCGGCGATCGGGCGCAGGGGCGCATCGTACTGGCCGCCAATCAGCTTGGCGCGCAACGCTTCGGCCGCCTCGCCGCCATGGCTGAGCGCCGCGACGCTGGCATAGGTCATGTTGACCGGGCACATCGTGCCGGCTTCGGCCTGGGTGAACAGCGCCAGCAGCGCGGCATGCGCGAGGTGGCGGCCGGGCCGGGCCTCGCTCCAGGCGATGTCATGAATGCGGTGGCGCATCGCCAGCGTCATGAGCTGGTGGTAGGCCGGATGGAAGCGGACCTCGTCGAGCCGACGGCCGTAGCGGTCGAAGGTCGCAAGCTCCGGCGCATGGCGGTTCGCCGCCTCGCCCAGCGCCAGCACCTCCGCCGAACCGACGACCGCGCCGAGCACGGCGCAGCTCTCGAACAGCCAGTCTCCGGCCTCGCGCGCCACCGCCTCGCGCAGCGCCCGGTCGGTCAGGAACAGGTTGCGGCCGGCGAAACCCGGCGGCTGGTTGGTGACCTCATGGGTTTCGAGATGGGTCGCGGGAGCAAATGACGCCATGGCTCGACAACCTCCGCATGCAGCGTCGCACGGGGTGCGCGGTTGCCGACTGTCCCGCCGATGGCGCCAGTTGCGCAAGCAGGAAAGCGCCCCGGATGGCGATAATGCGCTGGCCTTCGCGCCGACGGGGCGCAATACTCGGGCACATCCAGCAAAAAACCACCGGATCCCGCCATGATGACGACGCTGCTGTTTCGCGATGATGCCTACCTGCGCGACTGCGAGGCGAAGGTGCTCGGCATCAACGAGCGCGGCGGCATCGTGCTCGACCGGACGGTGTTCTACGCCCAGGGCGGCGGCCAGCCGGGCGATGCCGGCACGATGACGCTCGCCGACGGCACGGCATTCCCGATCGCCACCGCCGTGTGGGACAACCCGGAAAAGACCGTCATCGCCCATGTGCCGGCCGCCGGCTCAGCCCTGCCCGCCGCCGGCGACAGCGTGCGGCTCGCGCTCGACTGGCCGCTGCGCTTCCGGCGCATGCGCATGCATACGGCGCTGCACCTGCTTTCGGTGGCGTTGCCCTATCCCGTAACGGGCGGATCGGTGAACGAGGACGAAAGCCGGCTCGATTTCGACATTCCCGAGGCCGGGCTCGACAAGGATACCATCACGGCCGAGGTCAACCGGCTGATCGCCAGCGATGCGGCGGTGACCGAAAGCTGGATCACCGACGCCGAACTCGATGCCAATCCCGGCCTGGTCAAGACGATGTCGGTCAAGCCGCCGCGCGGCTCGGGCCGGGTGCGGCTGGTCAGGATCGAAGGCATCGACCTGCAGCCCTGCGGCGGCACGCATGTGCGCCATCTCGGTGAAATCGGCGCCGTGCTGATCACGCAGATCGAGAAGAAGGGCAAGCGGAACCGGCGCGTGCGGCTGCGGCTCGCCTGAGCGTTCAGGAAAAGCGGACAAGCACGGCGACGAGCGATCCGAGCCAGATCAGGAAGACGATTGTGGGAAGGCTGAGCGAGTTGTCCATGGCTGGCACCTCAAAGGCTGCTCCGGAAGCGGGGCTATCGGTTCGTCGCCGCTTCGATCCGTTCGGTTCATATATTTTGCGGCGCAGCATAACGGCGTGCCAAAGCTCACACGCGATGCGGGTGGCGGGCGCGCGGCGCTCGCCGCGACGGCACGCCATGAAGCGGGAGACAGACCATGCCTGACCATTCCAATTTCGTGACCGGCGCCTGGCTTGCCGAACGGCTCGGCGACGCGCATATCGCGATCATCGACGGATCGTGGTACCTGCCGGCGATGCAGCGCGACCCGGAAGCCGAATACCGGGCCGGGCACATTCCGGGCGCGGTGCGCTTCGATATCGACAGCGTGCGCGATGTCACCAGCCCGCTGCCGCATATGCTGCCCACGCCCGATGCCTTCGCCAGGGCGGTCGGCGCGCTCGGCATCGGCGACGACACCACGGTGGTGATCTATGACGGCGCCGGCCTGTTCTCGGCGCCGCGCGTGTGGTGGACCTTCAGGATCTTCGGCGCGCGCAAGGTGTTCGTACTCGCCGGCGGCATGCCGCAGTGGAAGGCCGAAGGCCGGCCGTTGAGCCAAGCAATACCAACGCCGAAGCCGCGATCCTTCACAGCGCGATTCAACGCGGATGCCGTGACCGACAGCGCCGGCGTCGCCGCCACGATCGCCGCGCACGCGGCGCAGGTCGTCGATGCCCGCCCGGCCGACCGGTTTCGCGGCGAGACGCCGGAGCCGCGCCCCGGCGTGCGTTCCGGGCATATTCCCGGCAGCTTCAACGTGCCGGCAAGCGCGGTGGTGAGCGGCACCGGGCTCAAGACGCCCGACGACATCCGCGCAACCTTCGCGGCGGCCGGCGTCGATCTCGCCAGGCCGGTGGTGACGAGTTGCGGCTCCGGCGTCACCGCCGCCATCCTGGCGCTGGCGCTCGCCGAAAGCGGCGTGGCGATCAAGGCGCTCTACGATGGCTCATGGGCCGATTGGGGCAGCCGCGACGCGTTGCCCGTCGCGACCGGCTGAAGCGCGCCAGCACAGATGCGCCAGTGTATTTTCGACAGCCGGGCAAGGACTTCCGTGCATCATCGATAATATTTGCGAGAGGCATCCGATCGGGATTTTCGGTCAACCCTTGACTTTTCAAGGCCGACCCGCCATATGTCTTCCCATCGGACTTGCTGCTGAACTTTGTTTTAGGCTTTGAAAGCCTTGCCGACGATCTTCCGTTTCAGTTTCGACTAAATCGTGCCGCCAGGCTTTACCACTTGGCGGCTACCTTTCATGCGATCGAAAAGGATATCGTCATGGCAAATGGAACCGTCAAATGGTTCAATGGAACAAAGGGCTTCGGGTTCATCCAGCCCGATGATGGCGGACAGGACGTTTTCGTCCATATCTCAGCCGTCGAGCGTGCTGGAATGTCCGGGCTGGTCGAAGGTCAGAAGGTTACCTTCGAGACCGAGACAGACCGCCGCTCGGGCAAGCCCTCGGCAGTCCTGACACCGTCGACCTAACCGATAACGGTGCGCCCTGCTTCAGGCAGAAGCGCGCGGACCAAGCCACGGATGTACTGGCGGCCGCGTTGCCAAGCGCACCGAACCGCAGACTGGAACGCCCTCGCAGCAGATTGCCTGCAGGCCCCGGATCAGCGTTTCAGATCGGTTGGACGATGAGTGAAGGCGGGGCGGTGCCCCGCCTTTTTCGTTTGCGCGCTCCTGGCGCGCAAAATGATCCTGACGCAAGAAACGGAAAGGAAATCGTCATGGAAATTCGCCGCCCGACAGCAGCCATGAAGGCTGACGAAACCCATCGCGCCGCCATTGCGGTGCTTGAGGCCGAAACCGCGGCGCGCGAACAGAAGACCGCCTGCCTGCGTGCCCTGCGCCTGCAACATGAGCAGGCGGCCGCGACGGAACAGGCGGCCGAAGCGACGGCCAAGGCCAAGGCATTCGCCGCCGCGCGCAAGCGCGCCACCAAGGCTCCCGCGAAGGCTCCCCGGCGCGCGAAGGCATAAGCCTTCGCATCATCTCATCCACAGTGCTGAAGGTAACACCGCAAAAGAAGCCGTGCTGGCTTCTTGCGGTGGCTGCTCGAGCCATGCAACAAGGGCCCTCCACAGTGGAGGTTCCGTCCGTTGGAAAGATCAGGCGCATCCGCCGGATGCCTTGATCGGCCCTCGCGCGCAGTCGAGCAAACATGAATTACGAATTTCAGTTCAGCGCCGTCTTCGAGTCGTGGGATGAACTCGCCTATGGCGCGCTCAACACGCTGACCCTTTCCGCCACGGCGATGGCGATCGGCATGGTGGTGGCCGTGCTGGGCGCGCTCGGCAAGACCTCCGGCCCGGCCTGGCTGCGCAACTTCATCAACGCCTATATCGAGCTGATCCGCAACACGCCGTTCCTGATCCAGTTGTTCATGATCTTCTTCGGCCTGCCCTCGGCCGGCATTCGGCTCACGCCGAACACCGCGGCTCTGCTGGCGCTCGTCGTCAATGCCTCCGCCTACGGCATCGAGATCATCCGCGCCGGCATCGAAAGCATCCAGAAGGGCCAGATCGAGGCCGGCAAGGCGCTCGGCCTCAAGCCGCTACAGGTGTTCCGGCTCATCGTGCTCAAACCGGCCGTGCAGGCGGTCTATCCCTCGCTGACCAGCCAGTTCATCCTCCTGATGCTGAATTCCTCGGTGTGCTCGACGATCGCCGCCAGCGAGTTGACGGCCGCGGCCGGCGACATCCAGTCGCGCAACTTCCGCAGCTTCGAGGTCTATTTCGTCGTCACCTGCATGTATTTCGTCTTGTCCCTGATCTTCTGGGGCATTTTCGACCTGCTCGAGCGCAAATACCTGCGCCAGCCAAAGACGCGATAGGAGAGCCCAATGCGCGTTCTTGGCGAAGGCGATATCCTTTTCATCCTATGGGCGGTGCGCTGGACGCTGCTCTTGTCGATCACCGCTTTCATCGGCGGCGGCCTCGGCGGCTTGCTCGTGGCGCTGGCGCGCACCAGCGAATTCGCCTGGCTGCGCGCGATAACCTCCTGGTACATCAAGGTGTTTCAGGGCACGCCGCTGCTGATGCAGCTCTTCCTCGCCTTCTTCATGCCCGGCATTTTCGGCTTCAACGTCGATCCGTGGATGGCGGCGGCGCTCGGGCTGTCGTTCAATGCCAGCGCCTTCCTCGGCGAGATCTGGCGCGGCGCCATCGAGGTCGTGCCCAAGGGCCAGACAGAGGCGGCGCGCTCGCTTGGCCTCGGCTATTTCACCAACATGTTCCTGGTCGTCATCCCGCAAGCGATCAAGATCGCGATCCCGCCGACGATCGGCTTCCTGGTGCAGCTCATCAAGGGCACCTCGCTCGCCTCGATCATCGGCTTCGTGGAGCTGACGCGGGCGGCGCAGATCATCAACAACGCCACCTTCCGGCCCTTCACCATTTTCACCATGGTGGCGGCGGTCTATTTCATCGTGTGCTTCCCGCTCTCGGCCTGGAGCAAGCGCATGGAAGAAAAGCTGCGCGTCGGCGTCCGCTAACGCCCCACATCCATCGTTTCCGCGCGAAAAACCCCTTTCCGATGCATCGCGCATCGTGAAGACTGGAGCCTGTACATGACATCGAAAACCGTAATCAGCCGCCGCAGTTTCGGCGCGCTCGCCGCGCTCGGCCTCGCCGCCGGCGTCCTGCCCATGACGATCGAGGCGGCGCAGGCCGCCACGCCCGAGGAGATCAAGGCGCGCGGCAAGCTGCTGGTCGGCGTGCTGACCGACTACCCGCCCTTCGGCGGCACCGACGCCAACCAGAAGCCGGCCGGCTACGATGACGACGTCGCCGAACTGATGGCCAAGAAGCTCGGCGTGACGCTCGAACTGGTGCCGGTCACCGGCCCGAACCGCATCCCCTACCTGCTCACCAACAAGGTCGACCTGCTGATCGCCACCTTCGGCATCACGCCGGAGCGCATGAAACAGGTGCTGTTCTCCAACCCGTACAGCACGCTGACGACCTATATCCTGGCGCCCAAGAGCCTTCCCGTCTCCAAGCCGGAAGACCTCGCGAAGGTCACGGTTGGCGTGGCGCGCGCCAGCACGCAGGACATCACCGTGTCGCAGATCGCGCCCAAGGGCACGCATATCATGCGCTTCGACGACGATGCCACCACGACGCAGGCGCTGATTTCCGGCCAGGTGCAGTCGATCGGGGCCAGCAACACCGTGCTCGCCCAGCTCAACAGGGATTACGCCAAGCTGGAGATCGAGCCGAAATTCGTCATGAAGGAGCAGGCCAACGGCATGTCGTTCCGCAAGGCCGATACCGCGCTGCAAGCCTGGTGCAACACCTTCATCGCCGAGATCGTCGCCGATGGCTCGCTGAGCAAGATCAACCAGAAGTGGTTCGGCATCCCGCTCAAGTCGCTGCCGCCGATGCCGACCTTCTAAGCGCGCAGAAGACCTCACCGACAACGCGATGGGCCGGATTTTCCGGCCCATTTCGATTCGCAAGCGCGGGCCGCGGCGCCCGGCCGCTGCCAACCGGCGCAAACAGGGCAAGGAAGCCCTTTATCCCCGCATTGGATCGGTCTAGGTTCGGTGCCGAACCATCTGCTCATAAAGAGTATATCCCGGAGGAAACACGATGTCGTTCAAGACCCCGATCACCCGCAGAAGCTTTGGCGCGCTCGCAGCGCTCGGCATGGCGGCGGCCGCCACACCGGCCCTCATCACGCCGGCCGATGCCGCGACGCCCGACGAGATCAAGGCGCGCGGGACGCTTCAGGTCGGCGTGCTGACCGACTATCCGCCCTTCGGCGGCACCGATGCCAACCAGAAGCCGGCCGGCTACGATGCCGACGTCGCCGCCCTGATGGCCAAGGCGCTTGGCGTGAAGCTCGATCTCGTGCCGGTCACCGGCCCGAACCGCATCCCCTACCTGCTCACCAACAAGGTCGATGTGCTGATCGCCACCTTCGGCATCACCGCCGAGCGCTCGAAGCAGGTACTGTTCTCGAACCCGTACAGCGCCCTGACGATCTACGTGCTCGCGCCCAAGAGCCTCAAGATCACCGGGCCGGCCGACCTCAAGGGCGTGACGATCGGCGTGGCGCGCGCCAGCACGCAGGATACCGGCATCACCGCCATCGCCCCTCCCGGCACGGAAATCCGCCGCTTCGACGACGACGCCACCACGCTCCAGGCGCTGATCTCGGGCCAGGTGCAGGCGATGGGCGCCAGCAACACCATCCTGGCGCAGTTGACCAAGGACTACCCCAAGATGCAGATCGAGCCGAAGATCACGCTGAAGGAGCAGGCCAACGGCATGGCGTTCCGCAAGGCCGATACCGCGCTGCGCGACTGGGCCAACACCTTCATCGCCAAGGCCGAGAAGGATGGCGAGATCAGCAAGATCAACGAGCGTTGGTTCGGCCAGCCGCTGAAGAAGCTGCCGCCGATGCCGACCTTCTAAGGTCGCCCAGCACCCTGCTGTCATTGCCGCGCAGGCGGGAATCCAGGGACAGACACGCCAACGACACCTGGATTCCCGATCGCGCTGACGCGCGTCGGGAATGACACTGATAGAGCGGTCCTTTCCGAAGCGGGATCGGCGGATCAGGTCCGCCGATGACCATTGCCCGGTGTGCGCGGCTCACGCCACCGTCATGGGTCGGCGCGACCAGGCCATCTCGATCGGGAAACCACAGCGACTCTTGTCCCGGGCTTGACCCGGGACCCATACAGCGTCGGCAACTGCCTCATGGGCCCCGGCTCAAGGCCGGGGCAAGACCGTCGCGGAAACACCGTGTTGTGCCGGGCCTGAACCGGCGCCCGATGCCCTCCCCCGCCCAGGTGGCCAGGTGGGAAGCCAGCCTCACCGCATCAAATGAAAAAGGCACGGTCCATTCCGATTGGAACGGGCCGTGCCCTGATCGGCGTCGGCCGGGCGGAGCTTCACGTCCTGCCCGGCCGCAACGCTTGTGTCAGTGCGCGAGGATCGCCAGCAGCAGCAGGGCCACGATGTTGGTGATCTTGATCGCGGGGTTGACCGCCGGGCCGGCGGTGTCCTTGTAGGGGTCTCCGACGGTATCGCCGGTCACGGAGGCCTTGTGCGCTTCCGAGCCCTTGAGGTGCTTGGCGCCGTCCTTGTCGACGAAACCGTCCTCGAAGCTCTTCTTGGCATTGTCCCAGGCGCCGCCGCCCGAGGTCATCGAAATGGCGACGAACAGGCCGTTGACGATGACGCCGAGCAGCGAGGCACCGAGCGCCGCGAAAGCGTTGGCCTTCGAGCCCGAGATGGCCAGCACGCCGAAATACACCACGATCGGCGCCAGCACCGGCAGCAGCGAGGGCACGATCATCTCCTTGATCGCGGCCTTGGTCAGCATGTCGACGGCGCGGCCGTAATCCGGGCGATCCTTGCCCTGCATGATGCCCGGCTTCTCGCGGAACTGCCGGCGCACCTCCTCGACCACCGAGCCAGCCGCACGCCCGACCGCCGTCATGGCGATGCCGCCGAACAGATACGGGATCAGGCCGCCGAAGATCAGCCCGGCCACGACATAGGGGTTCGACAGGTCGAAGGAGACCGCGCCGACATCCTTGAAGTAAGCGAACTTGTCGCCATTGGCGGCGAAGTAGGCGAGATCGTTCGAGTAGGCGGCGAACAGCACCAGCGCGCCAAGCCCGGCCGAGCCGATGGCATAGCCCTTGGTGACCGCCTTGGTGGTGTTGCCGACGGCATCGAGCGCGTCGGTCGAGTGGCGGACCTCCTTGGGCAGGCCGGCCATTTCGGCGATGCCGCCGGCATTGTCGGTGACCGGGCCGAAGGCGTCGAGCGCGACGATGATGCCGGCAAGGCCGAGCATGCTGGTGACGGCGATCGCCGTGCCGAACAGGCCGGCGAGCTGGTAGGTGCCGACGATGCCGCCGATGATGACGAGCGCCGGCAGCGCCGTCGATTCCAGCGAGACCGCGAGGCCCTGGATGACGTTGGTGCCGTGGCCGGTGACGGAGGCCTGCGCGATCGACACGACCGGGCGCTTGCCGGTGGCGGTGTAATATTCGGTGATCCAGACGATCAGCCCCGTGACCACCAGCCCGATCAGCCCGCAGAAGAACAGGTTGGTGCCGGTGATGGTGCCGGCAGCGCCGGTGACCGTCTTGAAGGTGCCGACATCGCCCCAGCCGATCAGGAACTGCGTCGCGCCGGCAAGGCCGATGATCGAGAGCAGCGATGACGCCCACAGCCCCTTGTAGAGCGCGCCCATGATCGAGCCATTGGCGCCGAGCTTGACGAAGAACGTGCCGATGATCGAGGTGACGATGCAGGCCGCGCATACGCCGAGCGGATAGAGCATCAGGCTGGCGAGGTTGGGCTGCGTGCTGAAGAAGATCGCCGCCAGCACCATGGTGGCGACGACCGTCACAGCATAGGTCTCGAACAGGTCGGCCGCCATGCCGGCGCAGTCGCCGACATTGTCGCCGACATTGTCGGCGATGGTGGCCGGGTTGCGCGGGTCATCCTCGGGAATGCCGGCCTCGACCTTGCCGACGAGGTCGGCGCCGACATCGGCGCCCTTGGTGAAGATGCCGCCGCCGAGACGGGCGAAGATCGAGATCAGCGAGGCGCCGAAGCCGAGCGCCACGAGCGCATCGATCACCACGCGGTCATTGACCGCCAGCCCGCCCGGGCCGGTGAGGAAGAAGAAATAGCCGGACACGCCGAGCAGGGCGAGGCCCGCCACCAGCATGCCGGTGACCGCGCCCGCCTTGAAGGCGATGTCGAGGCCGGCGGCGAGCGATTTCGAGGCGGCCTGCGCCGTGCGCACATTGGCGCGCACCGAGACGTTCATGCCGATGAAGCCGGCCGCGCCCGACAGGATGGCGCCGACGGCGAAGCCGATGGCGACCGGGCCCTTCAGCAGCAGCCAGATGCCGATGAACAGCACCACGCCAACGATGCCGATGGTCAGATATTGCCGTTTGAGATAGGCCTGCGCGCCTTCGGCGATCGCCCCCGCGATCTCCTGCATGCGCTGCGAGCCGGCATCCGATTCCATCACGGAACGAATGGCCCAGATGCCATATACGATGGATAAGGCGCCAAGCCCGAGTATCACCCAATTTGCCGACATGTTTCTTCCCTATGTCCCCTCAGCTCGATTTGCGCGGAACGCACGAACGTAGCCGTTCGCGCGCTTCCCTCACGGGAAGCGTTTCGCACGCCGATAGCCTCGCTGCCGGATATCCCAGCCGGCGCGGATTAGCGCACTGATTTTCCATTGAGTCCAGACGGTTTGCGGCGTTTTCGGCAAGAACGCCGCTCACTCATGCCCGGAGCGGCCGGCGCGGTGCAAAAAGCAGCCCGGCGGCGGCAACCGCGCAGACGAGCGCGATGGGAATCACCACGTAATTGATGCTGGCCCAGCCGAAAACCGCCAGCAAATGGCCCGAGAGATACGAGCCGACGGCGGTGGTCGAGAAGATCAGCGTATCGTTCAGCCCCTGCACGCGGTTGCGCTCCGAGGCGCGGTGGCAATCGGTGACGATGGCGGAGGCGCCGATGAAGGCGAAATTCCAGCCGAGGCCGAGCATGGTGAGCCCGACCCAGAAATAACCGACGGTGAGCCCGCTCAGATTGACCACGGCGCAGGCCGCCAGCAGAATCAGCCCGAGGATGACGATGCGCTCCTTGCCGTAACGCGCGATCAGGCCGCCGGTGAAGAAGCTCGGCCCGTACATGCCGACGATGTGCCACTGGATGCCGAGCGTCGAATCGGTGACCGAGTGGCCGCACATCGCCATGGCGAGCGGCGCCGAGGTCATCACCATGTTCATCAGGCCCTGCGCGGCGGTGCCGCACAACACGGCGATGATGAAGCGCGGCATCATGGCGATCTGGCGCAGCGGCCGGGCCGGACCATCGGCATCATGATGCGCCGGCGTATCGATGAAACGGCCGGTGACGAACATGGCGGCGATCGCCACCGCCGCCTGCGCCAGGTAAGTAGCGAGGAACAGGTAGGGCAGCGTGATTTCCTTGGTGAAGATCACCAGTTGCGGCCCGATGAAGGCCGCCGCCAGCCCACCGCCCAGCACCCAGGCGATGGCGGTGGCGCGAAAGCGCGGCGTGGCGCTGTCGGCAGCGGCGAAGCGGTAGGAAACGATCACCGCCTGATAGACGCCGGCCAGGAAAGTCGCGAAGCAATAGAGTTCGAACGAGGCGAGATAGAGCGACAGCGCGCCCAGAATCCCCGCCCATGCGCCGGCGACATTGCCGGCCATGAAGACGTTGCGGCGCCCGAAGCGGCGCGCCATCGCGGCCGCCGGATAGGTTGCGAGCGCGGTGCCGACCACGAAGGCGGTGATCGGCACGGTGGCGTATTCCGGGTCCGAGCCCAGCGCCCGGCCGATCAAGCTGCCGGTCGCGAACACCACCGAGGCGTTGGCGCCGCCGAGCGCGCCGGCGAAGGCAAGCAGCAGCGCGTTGCGGCGGGCAATGGCATCGCCATCATGCGGGATGGCCGGGGCGGCTACACTCATCAGGAACCTCTCGGCCCGCTGCTTAGAGCAATTCACAGCACCCGACTGCAAAAACTTGTTGATGCATGCGATCAGCCGAACCGGGGCGGTGCCCCGCGCTTGAGCGGGGCCCGTAAACGCGGCGCCTTTCGCATCGGGATGGGCCGGTCAAGCCGGCCCATGACGGCGGAGGAGAGGCGCAAGCATTTCAACGGCGGGGGAGAAGCCCAAACATTTCAGCCGTCATCGGCCGGCTTGACCGGCCGATCCCGATCGGTGGGGCGCTACGCTATGGCTCTGGCCCCGCTCCAGCCCGGCACGACAATAAAATCGTCAAAAATGCAGGTAGGAGCCGCGGGCAAAGGCGCGATCGGCGCCATCCGCCGCCACGAAATGAATGACGGGGTCGGCGGTCACGGTGCCGACTTCCGTGACGGCGATGTCGGCCGCACGGGCCGCGGCGCGAAACGCCTCCGCCTCGCCGGCCGGAATCGCGAGCAGCAATTCGTAATCGTCGCCACCGGTCAACGCCGTCTCGAACAGGTCCGGCGCGGCGGCCACGGCCGCGCTCGCGGCCTGCGACAACGGCACCTTGTCGAGCGCGACGGTCGCGCCGACGCCGGCGCCCGCCAGCATCTTGCGCAGGTCGCCGACGAAGCCATCGGACACATCCATGCCGGCGCGGGCATGGCGGCGCGCGCCCTCGGCAAGCGCGAGGCGCGGGCGCGGCAGCAGATAGCGCTCGAGCAGGAAGGCGCGCTCATCGGCGGCCAGCGCGGCGAGCCAACCGGCGGCCGGATCGAGGCGGGCCTTGAGACCAAGCGCGGCATCGCCGATCGTGCCGGAAACGAAGATGCGGTCGCCGGCTTGCGCCGTGGTCCGGCGCAGCATGGCGCCGGCCGGCACAAGGCCCAGTACGGTGATCGAAATGGTCAGGATGCCGCGCGTGCCGACCGTATCGCCGCCCAGCAGCGGCACGTCGAAATGCCCGACATCGTGCCGGAGCCCGTCGCAGAACGCCGCCAGCCACGGCTCGGACCAATCGCCCGGCAAGGCGAGGCCGAGCAGGAAGCCGAGCGGCTTCGCGCCCTTGGCGGCAAGATCGGACAGGTTGACGCGCAGGGCCTTGCGGGCGATCGCGCCGGCCGGATCATCGGGGAAGAAATGCGTGCCGGCCGACAGCATGTCGGTCGACAGGACAAGGTCCTGCCCGGCCGGCGGCGCGATGCTCGCCGCATCGTCGGTCAAGCCATAGGCCCCCTCGCCCGCGAGCGGCGCGAGATAGCGGGCGATGAACTCAAATTCCGAAAGGCGGTCAGGCATCGATTCCGGTTCCGTGGCAGCGCGCCTTCATAGGCCGGATCGGCGGCGGCGTGAATGTGCGGCGGCATGCAGACGGTTTCGCCCCGGCCTTGAGCCGGGGCCTACGGAAACAAAGCGGTTGCCAGACTGGGTCCCGGCTCAAGGCCGGGACAAGGCCTGGTGCCTCGCAAAGACTCGTCTACGCCAGTTCCCCGGCGCGTTCCTCGCGCGCCAGCTTGTCGAGCACGGCATTGACCATGTTGGTCTCGTCGCGCTCGAAAAAGGCACGCGCGATATCGACATATTCGGAAATCACCACCTTGGGCGGCACGTCGCGCGAATGGGTCAGTTCGAAAGCGCCGGCCCGCAGCGTCGCCCGCATGATCGCCTCGATGCGCTTCAGCGGCCAGCCCTTGGCGAGAATATCGTCGATGCGCGGGTCGAGCGCGAGTTGATGCGTCAGCACGCCGTCGAGAATGCTGCGAAACAGCGCGGCCTCGGCCGGCTTGTACTGGTCGCCCTCGATCTCGCGGCCGAGCCAGTAGCGCTCGAACTCGTTCTGGACCTCCTTGAGGCCCTTGCCGGCGAGATCCATCTGGTAAAGCGCCTGCACGGCGGCAAGCCGCGCCGCCGAGCGGCGTTCGCCGCGCCCGATCCTGGCCGGCTGCGTCACGGGGGGCTCGTCGCTCATCGCGGCGCCCCGTCCCGTTTCAGCTTGACGAGCGTCAGCGCGGCGCGGGCGGCATCGGCGCCCTTGTTCATCTCGCTGCGGCGGGCGCGCGCCCAGGCCTGCGCCTCGTTCTCGACGGTGAGGATGCCGTTGCCGAGCGCGAGCTGGCGCGCCAGCGTCAGGTCCATCAGCGCGCGGGCGCTTTCGCCGGACACGATCTCATAATGGGTGGTTTCGCCACGGATGACGCAGCCAAGCGCCACGGCACCGTCATAGGGCCGGCCGGCGCCCGCGGCGGCATCCAGCGTGATGGCGATGGCGACCGGGATCTCGAGGCAGCCGGGCACGGTGACGACATCGACACTGCCGCCGGCGGCCTCGATGGTTTCGCGGGCTCCGGCGATCAATTCATCGTTGATGTCGTCGTAAAACCGGCCCTCGACGATGAGAATCCGGGCGCCGGGCAAGGCGTGTTGTGCGGGCAGGACGCGGCGTGGTTCCGACATGGGCGGCTCCGAGATGCATCGACGCAACCGCCGGAAAGACGGCGGCGACGGACGCGCGATTGGACAAGGCCGGCGCGGAGCCATGACGGACCACAGCCGGGAAGCCGCTCACATACGGTCTGGGAAATGTTTCGGCAAGCGCCGAGACGCGGGCCAGCCCTGCACCCCGCGCGGCGGTCATCAGCCGATCAGCACCATGCCCGAGATGGCGACGACAATCAGCATGAGCCAAAGGAAACGATCGAACCAGAACGGAAGCGTCATAAGACCCTCCTGTCTCCAGCAGCACCAGTTGCATGGAGCGTCGGGACCTTGCTCCATGCCCTGCCCGGACACCGGATAAACCGAAAAGCCGCGCAGCGGTTCCCGGTCCGGTGTGGCCAGCACGATAGGCTGGCCTGCTGCTTGCGCCAAGTTAAGCTTTTGTGATCGGCGCGGCGTGCTTCACCGCACCTCGCTCAGCCGCGCCGCATAACGCGCCATCAGGTCGACCTCGAGATTGATGTCGTCGCCGGCCTTGCGCTCGCCCCAGGTGGTGACGGCGAGGCTGTGCGGGATCAGCATCACCGAGAACACATCGTCATGCACGGTGTTGACGGTGAGCGAGGTGCCATCGAGCGACACCGAGCCCTTTTCGGCGATGAAGCGCGCCAGGCCGCGCGGCGCCCGGATATCGAAACGCGACACCTGCCCCCAGGCGGTGGCCTCCTCGCCGGCGACGATATCCTCGCGCGCGATGATCTGGGCGACGCCATCGACATGGCCGGTGACGAGATGGCCGCCGAGTTCGTCGCCGATCTTCAGCGAGCGTTCGAGATTGATGCGGCGCCCGACGCCCCAGGTCTCGAGCGTGGTGCGCGCCAGCGTCTCGGCGGCGGCATCGACATCGAACCAGGCGCCACCCTCGGGCCTGGCGCCGAAGCCGACCACGGTCAGGCACGGCCCGCTGCACGCGATCGAGGCGCCCATGGCGATGCTTTCAGGATCATAGGATGACTGGATGCGCAGGCGGCGCAGACCCGCCTGCCGCCCTTCGACGGCGGCGACGGTGCCGACATCCGAGACGAGCCCTGTAAACATCACCGCAGCCTTTCAAATGAACGCATCAGGTCGGGTCCGAGTGCGCGCTCGTCCTGCTTGCGCCAGCCGCCCTGCCCGGATGCGAGCCTGCCGAGCGCCGGCCCGAGCGCCGGCAAGCCGCCCTGCCCGCCCGCCTGGCCGCCGAGTTTCCAGCCGCCGCTGAACAGCACGGCCTCGTCGATGAGATCGGCCCCGGCCAGCGCTTCGGCAAGGGTCGGGCCGCCCTCGACCATCAGCCGGGTGATACCCCAATCGGCGAGCAGCCCGAGCGAATCGGCCAGATCGAGCCGGCCGGCATTGTCCGCTCCGACGCGCAGGACATCGACGCCCTGGCTCCTGAGCGCCCATTCGCGCTCGACCGATGCGCCCACGCCGGCGACGATCCAGGTCGGCACCTCGCGCGCCGTCTTGACCAGTTGCGACAGCATCGGCGTGCGCAACGCCCCGTCGAGCACGACGCGCACCGGCGAGCGCGCGCGCAGGCCCGGCAGGCGGCAGGTCAGTTGCGGGTCGTCGGCGATCACCGTGCCGATGCCGACCATGATCGCATCGGCGCGCGCGCGCAGCATATGCGTCATCGATCGCGCCATCTCGCCGGTGATGGCGAGCGGCTGGCGGTCGCGCGTGGCGGCAAAGCCATCGCGGGTCGCGGCGAGCTTCAACTGCACGAGCGGGCGATGCGCGGTGACGCGCAGGATGTGGCCAAGATGGAAGGCCGCCGCCTCGCCGGCCAGCACGCCCGTCACGACATCGACGCCATGGCCGCGCAGCCGGCGCTCGCCCTCGCCGGCGGCGAACGGGCTCGGGTCGGGCGCGGCGATGACGGCGCGGGCGATGCCGGCGGCAAGGATCGCATCGGTGCAGGACGGACCGTCGCCAGTGCGGCTGCGGCGGGCGCAAGGTTCGAGCGTGACGTAGATGGTGGCGCCGCGCGCCGCCTCGCCGGCCTGGGCCAGTGCGATCTGCTCGGCATGGGGGCGGCCGCCGGGCTGCGTGATGCCACGGCCGAGCACGACGTCATGTTTTACGATGATGGCGCCGACGGCCGGGTTGGGCGCGGTCAGGCCGAGATTGCGGCGCGAGAAATCCAGCGTCGCCCGCATCCAGCGCAAATCCTGCTCCGTAACCCCGGTAGGCGCGGGGCGCTGTTCAGGCATCGTCGGGCGCCGGCGCTTCGCTCTCGGCCGCGACTGCATCGTCCCCCGACAAGGCGTTGAGAAGATTGCCGAAATCCTTGGCCTCTCGAAAATTCTTGTACACGGAGGCGAAGCGGACATAGGCGACATCGTCGATGCCGCGCAGGCCCTCCATCAGCAACTCGCCAATGTGCTCGGAGGAGATTTCGGGCTCGCCCATGCTCTCGAGCTGGCGCACGACGCCGTTCAGCATGCGCTCGACGCGCTCGGGCGTGACCTGGCGCTTGCGCAGCGCGATCTCGACGGAGCGTTCGAGCTTGCTGCGATCGAACGGCACCCGGCGCCCGGAGCGCTTGACCACGGTCAGTTCGCGCAATTGCACGCGCTCGAAAGTGGTGAAGCGGCCGCCGCAATCCGGGCACACGCGGCGGCGCCGGATCGAGGTGTTATCCTCGGTCGGGCGACTGTCCTTCACCTGCGTATCGAGACTGCCGCAATACGGGCACCGCATGCCGGTTCGTCCTCAGTAGAGCGGGAAACGGCCGGTGAGCGCATGCACCTTGGTTTTCACCGCCGCTTCAGTGGCGGCATTGCCGGCCTCGCCGTTCTTGGCGAGGCCGTCGAGCACCTCGGTGATCAGCCGGCCGATTTCCTGGAACTCGGCGATGTCGAAGCCGCGCGTCGTGCCGGCCGGCGTGCCGAGCCGGATGCCGGAGGTGACGAAGGGCTTCTCCGGATCGAAGGGCACGCCGTTCTTGTTGCAGGTGATGTGGGCGCGGCCGAGCGCCTGCTCGGACGCCTTGCCGGTGAGCTTCTTCGGCCTGAGATCGACCAGCATCAGGTGGTTGTCGGTGCCGCCCGAAACGATATCGAAGCCGTTCGCCTTCAGCGTCTCGGCGAGCGCGCGCGCATTGGCGACCACGGCGTGGGCATAGGCCTTGAACTCGGGCCTGAGCGCCTCGGCGAGCGCCACGGCCTTGGCAGCCACGACATGCATCAGCGGGCCGCCCTGAAGTCCAGGGAACACGGCCGAGTTGATCTTCTTGGCGATATCCTCGTCATTCGTGAGGATCAGGCCGCCGCGCGGGCCGCGCAGCGACTTATGCGTCGTCGTGGTGGTGACATGGGCGTGCGGCACGGGCGAAGGATGCGCGCCGCCGGCGACGAGCCCAGAGAAATGCGCCATGTCGACCATGAGATAGGCGCCGACCTCGTCGGCGATCTCGCGGAAGCGCGCGAAATCCCAATGGCGCGAATAGGCGGTGCCGCCGGCGATGATCAGCTTCGGCTTGTGCTTGCGCGCAAGCTCGGCGACGACATCCATGTCGATCAGGTTGTCGCTCTCGCGCACGCCATAGGGCACGACCTTGAACCACTTGCCGGACATGTTGACCGGCGAGCCGTGCGTGAGATGGCCGCCGGCGTTAAGATCGAGGCCCATGAAGGTGTCGCCCGGCTGCAGCAGCGCCAGGAACACGGCCTGGTTCATCTGGCTGCCCGAGTTCGGCTGCACATTGGCGAAACCGGCGCCGAACAACTGCTTGGCGCGGTCGATGGCGAGCTTCTCGGCGATATCGACGAATTGGCAACCGCCATAGTAACGCTTGCCGGGATAACCTTCGGCATATTTGTTGGTCAGCACCGAGCCCTGCGCCTCGAGCACCGCCTTCGAGACGATATTCTCCGAGGCGATCAACTCGATCTCGTCGCGCTGGCGACCAAGTTCCAGCGCCACCGCCTCGGCGATTTCCGGGTCCGCGTCGGCGAGGCCGGCGGAGAAAAAGCTGTTGGAACGGACGGCGATCGATGCTTCGGCCATGACACTCTCCAGGCGGCGCGGACGGGCGCCTGCGCATATAAGTAAGCACTTACTTACTTTCCGGCCCGGTTAGCATGGCGGCGGGGAAAGCGCCAAGAGGTTTACCGTATGGCAGCCCCGCGCAACGAAAATGGCGGCCCCATGAGGCCGCCATTCTAAGATCGCGCAAGATGCATTGGAATCAGTGCCGGTCGGGATCGGCGGCGGCTTCCTGCTGCAGCACCTGCGTCAGCGCACCCGGCCCCATGCCGTCCTTGTTGTAAATGTCCTCGCGGAACTGCACAGCGCCCTCGGGCGTCGCCCAGGCGGTGACATAAACCCAGTAGACCGGCACCGGCTGCGCGAGGCGGGCATCAATACGTTCGCCCGAACGGATCGCCTCGTCGATCTTGGCACGGTCCCAGCCCGGCGTGTCCTTGAGCAGCCAGGTGATGTATTCGCGCACGTTCTGCACACGCATGCAGCCCGAGGAATCGAAACGGTAATCGTCACCGAACAGGCCCTTCGACGGCGTGTCGTGCATGTAGACGCCATAGGGATTGGCGATGTTGATGCGCACGGTGCCGAGCGAATTCAGCGCACCCGGCTCCTGACGGAAGCGGTAATTGGTCGCCTCCATCGAATTCCAGTTGATGAGCTGCGGCTGGACTTCCTGGCCCTTGGAATCGAAAACGTGAATCTTCTGCGACTGGAGATAGCCCGGATCGGCCTGCATCTTGGGGATCAGGTCCTTGCGGATGATCGAGGCCGGCACGGTCCAGTACGGGTTGAAATTGATGTCGGTCGCCTTGGTGCTCATGATCGGCGACTGGCGGTCGATCTTGCCGACGACCGTGGTGTGGCGCGTGACGACGACATCGTTCTCGACCGTCTCGGCATAGGCGGCCGGGATATTCGCCGTCACGTAGCGGCGGCCGAGATTGCCCTGCAGCGAGCGCAGGCGCACGACGTTGATCTCAAGCTGCTTCAGGCGGGTGGCGGCCGGGACGTTCAGCGCCGCAAGGGTCTGCGGACCGACAATGCCGGTGGCGCCGAGACCGTGACGGGCCTGCGCCCGCTTCACCGCCGCCTCGACATAGGAATCGAAAATCTGGGAATCGCCGAGATTCTGCGACAGGTCGCCGGACACGATCAGGCGCTGGCGCAGCGCGACCACGGCGCGGTTCTTGCTGCCGAGCTTCAACGAAACCTTGGCGAGCGGCTGCCAGCCGCCCCGCGCCACGATGTCGCGATACTGGGCTTCGGCGCGCTCGGTCGCCTGCAGGGTTTCCGGCGACAGGATCGGCGCGCTCGACTGGACATTCTTGACGCGCGATCCGGAATCGTAGGACTGGCGCCACTCCGCGACCCCGAAACCCTGGTCGACAGGGGCAGCCGCCGCCACGCGCGGCAAGGCAACCGCCGCCGTTGCGACCACAACGCCGGTGGAAAGGAAACGACGACGGGACCAGACAGGCCCGGATGCACGGATGGACACGGGAGCGATCTCCAACACTTCGGCACGCGACAGAACGCAGCCAGACAAAACCCTTATCCTTAACAAGGGGTTCCGTCTCGCAAATTTGTGATGAATTTGCTGAAACGCGCGCCGCTCGCACCGGATGCCGGGATGCAATGCCAGTGTGTACCGGCCGCAGTCTGGCGAAATTGCGGCGGCGGCCGTCGATGCCGGCTCACGGGCATGCAACGGACGATGGTGTTGCAACGCAACAACAGTCTGGCCAGGATGCCCTTCTCGCGAAGGCAGGAACCGGAATGGGATCGACCCGGCGGTTACGTTGGACCCCAACCGCGATCAAACGTAGGAAATAACAGGAAAACAGAAGCTTGGATCCCGGCTCAAGGCCGGGACAAGACGGTCGGTGGGTAACGCGCCGGTCTTTTGCCGGGCTTGACCCGGCATCCAGAGCAGGTGCTCTGCGGCATCAGAGCTTGAAGCGGATCTGGTCGGTCCAGAAGCGCTCGAGCCGGAGCAGCGCCTGGTTGAGCCGGCCGAAATCGTCGCTGGCGACGCCGCCGAGCTGTTCCACGGTGCGGATGTGCTTGTCGTAGACGCTGGAGACGATGTCGTGCACCTCGCGGCCGGCTTCCGTCAGGCTGATGCGCACCGAGCGCCGGTCGATGCGCGAGCGGGAATGGTGCAGGTAGCCCATCTCCACCAGCTTCTTGACGTTATAGGAGACATTCGAGCCAAGATAATAACCACGGGTGCGCAGCTCGCCGGCGGTCAGTTCCTGGTCGCCGATATTATAGAGCAGCAGGGCCTGGACGCTGTTGACGTCAGTGCGCGAGCGGCGGTCGAACTCATCCTTGATGACATCCAGCAACCGGCGATGGAGCCGCTCGACCAGCTTCAGGGATTCAAGGTAATGATCCTTGAGCGGGCGCTGTTCTACTTCGGTCGATGCAGTCTTCTGAGCAATATTCGTCTTCATGGTCTGCCCTAACTCTGTTTGACGCCTCTGACGGCTTGTGCCGCTCTCGATATCGACAAACTATAGGGGGGCCATGAAGAGCTGCTTAAATCCTAGGGTGAATCAAAACTTGACCTGATTTGCGTAAATTCTTGCTCAATTTTACTTATCTTTCATCGTGAAGACTCAGTGAACGTGTCGCCTCGACTCGCGCCGGGCCAGGTAGGACAGCGCGGCGTAAATACAGGCGCAGGCCGCCGTGGTCGCGAGGATCGGCACGCTGGTGACGCGGCTCGCCGGCACGAAATACAGCACCAGCACCTCCCCCGCCGACAGCAGCAGCCAAAGAGCGGCGCCCCAGGCCGCCGCGAGCCAGAGCCCGACCGAGGTCATGGCATGCAGCACCGCCGACATCGCGATCAGCACCTGCAACCTGAGCGGCAGCGTCGCGAAATTCGCGCCCGGCATCGCACCGAGGATTTGCGCCCAGGCGACCAGCGCCCGCAGCATCCACAGCACCGACAGCACGCGCATCAGCGCGGCGCGGATCAGGTGCCAGCGCACGGAAGCCGGCTTGCGGCCGCCGCCGATCGGGCCGCCGGAACTGGCGATGCGGAGCCCTTCGTCATCGACCATCAGGTCTGGCCCGGAAAGACGAGATCATCGGATAGGGCTACGAAATGCGCGGCGATCGCCGCCGGATCGACATCCTCGACGCGCGCCGGACGCCAGCGCGGCGCATTGTCCTTGTCGACGATCACCGCGCGCACGCCTTCATAGAAGTCATGGCCCTCGGCGATGCGCGACACGACGCGGAACTCGGCGCGCATCGCCTCCTCGAAGGTCATGGCCGCGCCGCGCCGCACCTGCTCGAGCGCGATCGCCATCGAGGTCGGCGATTTCTGGCGCATCGTCGCGGCGGCCTTGGCGGCAAACTCCGAGCCGTCAGCGGCCTTGCGGTCGAGCCGGGCGAGGATCTCGCCGACGCTGCCGGCCGAGAACACCTCCGCGATCAGCGCGTGCTCCCCGGCATGCTGCGCGGCTTCCGGCGCGACGGTCACCGCCTCGAGCGCCGCATCGACGGATGCGCCCGCGGCAAGGGCCGCGACGATGCCGTCGAAGGCGGCGGCGGGCGCGGCATGGGTCGCGAGCCCGGCCGCCATGGCGTCGCCGCGCCTGATGCGCGCGCCGGTAATGGCGAGATAGGAGCCAAAGGCGTCGGCGAGGCGCGGCAGCAGATAGGTCGCCCCGACATCGGGGAAGAAGCCGATGCCGACCTCCGGCATGGCGAAGAGAAACGTCTCGCTGGCGACGCGATGGCTGCCATGCATGGCAAGCCCGACGCCGCCGCCCATGACGATGCCGTTGATCAGCGCGACATAGGGCTTGGGATAGCGCTTGATATCGCGGTTGAGCAGGTATTCCTCGCGCCAGAAGGCGCGCGCCTCGTCAAGTTGGCCGGCCTGCTTGAGGTCGTAGAGCGCGCGGATATCGCCGCCGGCGCAGAACGCCTTGCCGCCATTCGCCCGGATGGCGACCGCCTTGACGTCGGCATCGTCGGCCCAGCGCAGCAGTTGCGGATGGAGCGCGCGCACCATGGCGAGCGTCAGCGCATTGAGCTGGCGCGGCCGGTCGAGCGTGACGAGGCCGAGACTGCCGCGCTTTTCGAGCAGGATCTGGGGGGCGCTTTCCATGGGAGTCTCCCGGCGGTTTCTGCTTCTGGCTCCGCCGGCGGCAAAGCTCCTGGCTCTTTGTGTGTCCGAAAGGGCGCTCGGTTTCAAGTTGCGACCAACTGCCCCGCGCTGACTGGAACGTTTCCATATTTCTAAGCGCGACCGCTCCGCGTATAAGCGGGCGAGGCGATCCAGGGTGCAAGATGTGCGCGGGATCGCGCGATTGCAGGGATTTTCCGATGTCACGCCGAGAAATCGTCACCCGCCTCGACCTGGTGCAGCGCCCGCGCCGCAACCGCAAGGCCGACTGGGCGCGCCGGCTGGTGCGCGAGAACGACATCTCCGTCAACGACCTGATCTGGCCGTTATTCCTGCAAGAAGGCACGAATCCGCGCGATCCGGTCGCCTCGATGCCCGGCGTCGAGCGGCTGACCATCGACGCTGCGGTGCGCGAGGCGGAGCGCGCCGCCAAGCTCGGCATCCCGGCGATCGCGCTGTTCCCGAACACCGCCCCCTCGCAACGTGACGAAAAGGGCAGCGAGGCGCTCAACGCCGAGAACCTGACCTGCCGCGCGCTGCGCGCCATCAAGCAGGCGGTGCCGGAACTCGGCCTCATCACCGATGTCGCGCTCGACCCGTATACCTCGCACGGCCATGACGGCGTGATGGATGGCGAGCGCGTGCTCAACGACGACACCGTGGCGATCCTGACCCAGCAGGCCGTGATCCAGGCGGAAGCCGGCGCCGATGTCATCGCGCCCTCGGACATGATGGATGGGCGCGTCGGCGCCATCCGCGCCGCGCTCGACCGTGCCGGCCATGACGAGGTGCAGATCATGGCCTATACGGCCAAATACGCCTCCGCCTTCTACGGGCCGTTCCGCGACGCGATCGGCACCGATGCGACGCTGATCGGCGACAAGCGCACCTATCAGATGGATTGCTGCAACGGGCTCGAGGCGCTGCGCGAGGCCGAACTCGACATCGCTGAGGGCGCCGACATGCTGATCGTCAAGCCCGGCATGCCCTATCTCGACATCGTGCATCGCCTGAAGGAAACCTTCGGCATGCCGACCTTCGCCTATCAGGTCTCGGGCGAGTATGCGATGATCATGGCCGCCGTGCAGAACGGCTGGCTCGATGGAGAGCGTGCCATGCTGGAAAGCCTGCAAGCCTTCAAGCGCGCCGGCGCCGACGGCGTCCTGACCTATTTTGCGCCTCGCGTCGCGGAAAGACTGAAGACCGGCGCGTGAAGGCGGCCGGCCTCGCCGTCCTGCTGCTCGTCGCGGCCGTCCTCGCCGGCTGCGCGCCGCCACTCGATAGCGACCAGGTCCGCATCTGCCGGCAGGCCCTGCCGGCGCTGAACCCGGACAAGGCCTCCTTCCGCATCCTGCGCACCAAGATGCTGCCCGAGGAAGCCGGCATCGCCATCATCTACGAGGCCGGCGGCGCCGGGCTGCCGCGGCACGACCGCGCCATCGTGTGCCGCTTCGCGCCGAGCCGGTTGCAGGCGGGCAGGCAGGTGCTGGCGGCGGTGAGCGACGATGGCGGGCCGCTCAGCCCCGCCTCGCTCTACATGCTCAAGCGTTTCTGGCTCAACACGCCCGACGCGGCGCTCGCCGATCCCGGCCCCCTCACCGGCCAGCCGGAACGCGGCGTCAAGCTCACGCCGGGCCTGGCGGTCGCGTTGCAACACGCCGTCTCGGCGCTGCCCGGCATGGCGATCTATGCCCTGCTCGCCTCGGCCTATGCGCTGGTCTACGGGCTGATCGGACGCATCAACCTCGCTTTCGGCGAATTCGCGGCGCTTGGCGGCGTGGCGGCCAGCCTCGGCGTCAGCCTGGCGCTGCTGGCCGGGTTCAACTCGTCCGGCACGGTGCTGGCGACGGCGCTCGACATGGCGCTGATCGTCACCATCATGCACGCGCTCGTCGTGGCGCGGCTGGTGCTGCTGCCGCTGATGGGCCGGCCGGGGCAGCATGTGCTCGTCGCTACCATCGGCCTTGCCATCGTGTTGCAGGAATATATGCGGCTGGCGCAGGGTTCGAGCATCCGCTGGGTATCGCCGATCTTCGATACGCCGCTCGTCATTGCCCGGTCCGGAACGTTTCTGGTGACGATCACGCCGATCGCCGTCACCGTCGCCGGCGTCGCCTTCATGGCCGCCGGCGGGCTGCTCGTGGCGATGCGGCGCAGCCGGTTCGGCCGCAACTGGCGCGCGGTTGCCGACGATGCCAAGGCGGCGGCGCTGTTCGGCGTCTCGAGCCGCACCGTCTATAACCAGACGCTGGCGCTGTCCTGCGGCCTCGCCGGGCTCGCCGGCACGATCATCACGCTGTATTACGGCGGCATCGGCTTTGCCGGCGGCACCGGGCTCGGCATCAAGGCGCTGGTCGGGGCGGTTGCCGGCGGCATCGGCTCGGTGCCGGGCGCCATGCTCGGCGGCCTGCTGATCGGCGCCATCGAGGCGCTGTGGTCGGCGACGCTGCCGATCGGCAACCGCGACATCGTCATCTACGGCCTGCTCGTGGTGCTGCTGGCATTGAAGCCCGGCGGGTTGTTCGGCTTTGCCGGCCTCACGCCCCGGCGCGTGTGAGCGCCCCTTACGGAACCGAACGCCGCTTCCTATGTTCTGGCACCGAGCATGGAGATGCGAGATGCCCGCAACGGTTCCACCAGTGACGCAGCCCGGCCGCGAGACGATGATGGCGCGCGGCTGGCTCGATGGCGTGCGCTCGCGCCGCGCCTTCGCCTATCTGTTCGATATCGTCATCATCCTGCTGATCCAGCTTATCGGCTTCGTGGTCGCGTTTCTGCTGGCGATCCCGACGCTCGGCCTGACGACGCTCGCCTTCGGGCCGCTCGCCGCCACGCCGCTGATCGGCATCCTGTATTCGGGGCTGACGGTCGGGAGCGCGCGCCAGGCGACGCTCGGGCAGCGCGCCATGGACCTGCAAATGGTGCGCAATGACGGCCAGCCGATCGATTTCCTCTACGGCGCCTCGCACGGCCTGCTGTTCTATCTCAGCATGGTGTTCCTGACGCCGGTGGTGCTGATCGTCTGCCTGTTCGACAGCCGCAAGCGCCTGCTGCACGACATCGTGCTCGGCATGGTGGTGCGGCGCGTGACGCCTTAAGGGGCTGAGCTAGAAACTTCCTCGCATGGCGGACGAACTATTCGCCTTCTCCCGCGTGCGGGAGAAGGTCCCGGCAGGGGGATGAGGGCCAAGGCCGCGCCATCTCCCCTCATCCGGCCTTTCAGGCCACCTTCTCCCGCACGCGGGAGAAGGATATTTCGGCCGACTTGCTGAAGCCTGCGGCAGCATACGGTATTGCAGCCGGCGATGGCGGGACTAGTATCGGGTGGCCGGCAGGCCAGGGCGTGAACCGTGCCGGAAAGGACGGATATTCTTGACCGAGCAACCGCGCGATGCCCCGCAATTCTATCTGACGGCGCCGTCGGCCTGCCCCTATCTTCCCGGTCGCTTCGAGCGCAAGGTTTTCACGCATCTGGTCGGCAAGCGGGCGCGCGAACTCAACGACCTTTTGACCCAGGGCGGCTTCCGCCGCAGCCAGACGATCGGCTACCGTCCGGCCTGCGAATCGTGCCGCGCCTGCATCTCGGTACGCGTGCTGGCCGATGCCTTCAAGCCGGGCCGCAGCTTCCGCAAGGTGAAGGCGCATAACGCCGATATCCGCAGCGTCATGCGGCAGAACCGGCCGACCGCCGAGCAATATTCGGTGTTCCGCGCCTATCTCGACGACCGCCACGCCGATGGCGGCATGGTCGACATGACCGTGCTCGACTACGCGATGATGGTCGAGGACAGCCATGTCGAGACCATGCTGATCGAATACCGCCTGACGCCGCCGGGCGGTGGCGACGCGCTCGTCGCCGTCGCCCTGACCGATGTGCTCAGCGACGGGCTGTCGATGGTGTATTCGTTCTACGAACCGGAATTCGAGCAACGCTCGCTCGGCACCTTGATGATCCTCGATCACATCGCGCGGGCCCGCGAGATGGGCCTGCCCTACGTCTATCTCGGCTACTGGGTCGAGGGCTCGCGCAAGATGGCCTACAAGGCGCGCTTCCTGCCGCAGGAGCGGCTTCAGCCGGCCGGCTGGGAACTCGTCACCGGCTGAACCGGCTCATGGCGCGCCAATTGGCCGAGACGCACCAGCGGCGAGAACAGCGCGGCGGCGAATGACAGCATGAAACAGGCCAGCACCAGCCAGAGCGCGGCGGAGAACCCCAGCGTCGCGGCCACCGTTCCGCCGGCGAGCGCGCCGAGCGGCCGGATGCCGTAGATCGCCGCCTGGATGACGCCGCCGACCCGCCCGAGCAGCAGCGACGGCGTCACGATCTGGCGCACGCTGGTCTGGCACACGAGCCAGAGCATCGGCCCGAACCCGACCAGGAAGAAGCTCAGCGCCGGCAGGGCGACGCCCGGAAGCCGCGCCGCGAGCAGCATCGCGCCGGCCGCGACGACCGAGAGCGCCGGGCCGCCCACCAGCACGAGGCTCGCCGGCAGGCGGGCGAGGATCGGCCCGGCGCCAAGCGCGCCGGCGATCAGCCCGGCCCCGTAAGCCGATTGCGCAAGGCCGGCCTGTTGCAGGTCGAGCCCGGCTTGCGCGAGCACATAAGGCAGGAACACCGCCATCAGGGCGAAGAAGGCAAAATTCCAGAACAGGGCGCACAGCGCGATCGCCCGCAGCACCGGCACATCGAGCACGAAGCGGGCGCCCTCGCCGAGCAGGCGCGCCAGCGATGGCCGTGGCCCCGGCTGCGCCCCGGCATGCGGCACGGCAAGCCGCGCCAGCACGGCAAAGGCGGTGAGCGCCATGCCGGCCGCGAGCAGGTAAACCGCGACCGGAGCGACACGGACCATCTGCACGGCGATGAGCGGCGCGGCCAGCGTCACCGCCGCACGCGCCAGTTCCAGCCGCGCATTGGTCACGGTCAGGCGCTCGCGCCCGACCAGCGCCGGCGTGATCGAATTGGTGGTCAGCACGAACATCACCGTGCCGGTGGCGGCGAGGAACACCGCGCCGGCGAGCAGCGGCAGCCAGCCGTGCCATGCGGCAAACGCTGCCGCCACGAAGGCAAGGCAGGCGATCGCCTGCGACAGGCGCAGCACCGGACCGCGCGGCAGCCGGTCGACGAGGATGCCGCCCGGCAGGGAAACCAGCAGCCAGGCAGCGCTTTGCAGCGCGACGAGCCAGCCGATGGTGGCGGCATCCGCCTTGAACACCACCACCGCGACGATCGGCAGGGCGGCGAGCGAAAGCTGATCGGCGGCGTGGGTCGCGCCGGCAGCGGCGTAAAGCGGGGCGAGCGAGCGCATGAAAAACCTTTCAGGGGACGATCGCCCTTTCTCCCACCGCCGGCGCGGCGGCGCGCTCCGGTTCCTGCTCTGCAATCGGCGCCCGCGATCACACCAAGGTACAGGTTGCATGCACCGGCGACGGCTTTATTTCTTGCCGGTGCAGGTAGACAATGCCGACGAGCAATCAGCGCCCGCCCGACTCGGGCGGGCTGAGGGAGCGCCATGCGCAACATCATCCGCCGGGACGGCGAGTTCTTTCAACGCGACCGCGATCTGCAGCCGCAAGCCTATACGCCGATCTACAAGACCAGCGTGGCCCGCTCGCCGCGCCACGCCCTGCTGTCGATCGACAATTCGCTGTCCGAGATCACCGGGCCGATGTTCAACCACAACGAACTCGGCCCCCTCGATCACGACATGCTCAAGAACTACGCCAAGGGCGGCGATCCGATCGGCGAGCGCATCATCGTGCATGGCCGCGTGCTTGACGAGAACGGCCGGCCGGTACCGAACACGCTGGTCGAGGTCTGGCAGGCCAATGCCGGCGGGCGCTACCGCCACCGCAACGACAGCTATCTCGCGCCGATCGATCCGAATTTCGGCGGTTGCGGCCGCTGCCTCACCGACGAGGACGGCTATTACTTCTTCCGCACCGTCAAGCCCGGCGCCTATCCGTGGCGCAACTACGTCAATAGCTGGCGCCCGGCCCATATCCATTTCTCGATCTTCGGCTCCGGCTTCGCGCAGCGCCTGATCACGCAGATGTATTTCGAGGGCGACCCACTGATCGCCAAATGCCCGATCGTCAACACGGTGCCCGACCGCGAGGCGACCGCGCGGCTGGTGGCACCTCTCGACGTCAACGCCGGCGTGCCGATGGACATGCTCGCCTACAAGTTCGACATCGTGCTGCGCGGGAGGCGCTCGACCCTGTTCGAGAACCGGTTGGAGGGGAACTGAATCATGGTGCAGCCGCTCGGCTATCTCAAGGAAACCGCCTCGCAGACGGCGGGGCCCTATGTGCATATCGGCCTGATCCCGAAACAGGCGGGATTTGCGATTTTCGACAATGATTTCGGTGGCAATCTCGTCGGCCCCAAGACGCGCGGCGAGCGCATCGTCATCGAGGGCCGCGTCATCGATGGCGCCGGCGAGTTGGTGCGCGACGCGCTGATCGAGCTCTGGCAGGCAAACTCGGTCGGGCGCTACAACCACCCCGACGACCGACAGGACGACAAGGCGCTCGATGCCGACTTTCGCGGCTGGGGCCGGGCCGGCACCGATTTCGAGACAGGGCTCTACCGGTTCGAGACGATCAAGCCCGGCCGGGTTCCGGGCCGCGAGGGCAAGCTGCAAGCGCCGCATGCCAGCCTGTGGATCGTGTCGCGCGGCATCAATATCGGCCTGCAAACCAGGGTTTATTTCTCGGATGAGACCGAGGCAAATGCGGCCGACCCGGTGCTAAACGCCATCGCCATGCGCGAGCGGCGCAAGACGCTGATCGCGCAAAAGAGCAGCCGCGACGGCCAGACGATCTACACGTTCGACATCGTGCTGCAGGGCGATAACGAGACGGTGTTCTTCGACGCGTGAGGGGGGAGACTGGAGAGGTGCGGCCTGCCCCTGCCCCTGCCCCTGCCCTCCCGACCTCACCCTGAGCCCGTCGAAGGATGCTCCAGCCAGCCGCAAGGCCAGCGCCGGACTCTCCACGCTTCGACAAGTTCAGCATGAGGTTGGAGGAGAGATGGCGTGATTCTCCTTCCCCTTGAGGGAGAAGGTGGCTGCTCTTGAGCGCGGCCCATCCGCTGCGCCCTACCCCACGAACCGGTTGTTCTTCGGGAAGCCCTTCGGCGGCAGGCGGCCAGCTTCGGCGCGGTTGCCGAGCCAGGTGTCGAGTTCCGGCTGCGCCACGGTATAGACCCGGCCGTCGCTCGAGAGCCAGGTCAGGCCGCCGGCGAGGTTGAAGGTCTTCACGTCGGCGATGCCGCCATCCTTGTAGCGTTGCAGGCGCACGCCCTTGCCGCGCGTCATCTCAGGGACTTGCGCCAGCGGGAAGGCGAGCAGCTTGCGGTTCTCGCCGATCACCGCGACATGATCGCCCGTGACCGCGACGGCATGGGCCGCCTTGGCGTCGGTGCCGACATTGAGGATCTGCTTGCCCTTGCGGGTGTTGGCGAGCAACTCGTCACCCTGCACCACGAAACCGCGATCCTGATCGGTCGCCATCAGGTATTTCACGGCCGGTGCCGCCGGCCAGACGATGACGATCTCGGCCGTCTCGTCGATCTCGGCCATCAGGCGCACCGGATCGCCGAAGCCGCGCCCGCCCGGCAGCTTGGCGGCATCGAGCGTGAACACCTTGCCATCCGAGGTCAGCACGAGGATTTTCGCGGTCGTCTCGCTGAAGAACGAGGTTTTCAGGGCGTCGTCACCCTTGAATTGCAGGCTCGACAGGTCCTGCACATGGCCCTTCAGCGCCCTGATCCAGCCCTTGTCCGAGACGACGACGGTGATCGGCTCGCGCTCGATCATCGCTTCCGCCAGGCTGACATCGCCGACATCTGCGACCTCGCCGAAGCTGGTGCGGCGCTTGCCGAGCGCCGTCTCGGGGCCGAACTGCTTGCGGACCTCGCGGATTTGCCAGCCGACGGTCTTCCACTGCTTGGCATCGGAGCCGAGCAACTCCTCGATGCCGGCCTTCTCAGCCGTCAGTTCGTCGAACTCGCGGCGCAGCTCCATCTCCTCGAGCTTGCGCAGCGCCCGCAGCCTGGTGTCGAGAATGGCGTTGGCCTGGACCTCGTTGATCTTGAAATGCGCCATCAGGCGCTCTTTCGGCTCGTCCTCCTGGCGGATGATGCGGATCACCTCGTCGAGGTCGAGATAGACGATCAGCAGGCCGCCGAGGATTTCGAGGCGCTTGTCGATCTGGCCGAGGCGGAAGCGCGAGCGGCGCCGCAACACGACCTGCCGGTGGTCGAGCCATGCGGTCAGCGCCTCGGCGAGGCCGAGCACGCGCGGCACCGTGCCGTCGACCAGCACGTTCATGTTCATGGAGATGCGCGATTCGAGTTCGCTGACCCGGAACAGCGATTCCATCAGCACGGCCGGATCGACGCCGCGCGATTTCGGCTCGAGCACGACGCGGACATCCTCCGCGCTCTCGTCGCGGATGTCGCCGAGCAGCGGCAGCTTCTTGGCTTCCAGCAGCTCAGCGATCTTCTCGATCAGCTTGGCCTTCTGGACCAGATACGGAATTTCGGTGACGACGATCTGATAGCCACCGCGCCCGGTCTCCTCGCGGCTCCAGCGCGCGCGCACGCGAAAACCGCCGCGCCCGGTGCGGTAGGTCTCGGCAATCGAACCCTTGCTCTCGACCAGGATGCCGCCGGTCGGGAAATCCGGCCCCGGCACGAAATGCATCAACTGGTCGGAGGTCGCGCCGCGATGGTCGATCAGGTAGAGCGCGGCATCGCACAGTTCGGCGGCGTTATGCGGCGGAATCGATGTCGCCATGCCGACCGCGATGCCCTGGCTGCCATTGGCGAGCAGGTTCGGGAAGGCGGCCGGCAGCACGACCGGCTCCTCATCCTCGCCATTATAGGTGGCGCGGAAATCGACGGCATCCTCGTCGATACCCTGCAGCAGCAGTTGCGCGACGTCCGTGAGGCGGGCCTCGGTATAACGATAGGCGGCGGCGTTATCGCCGTCGATATTGCCGAAATTGCCCTGCCCGTCGACGAGCGGATAGCGCTGCGCGAAATCCTGGGCGAGCCGCACCATGGCGTCGTAGACCGACTGGTCGCCATGGGGATGATACTTACCGATGACGTCGCCGACGACGCGGGCGCATTTCTTGAAGGCAGAGTTCGGGTCGAGCTTGAGCAGCCGCATGGCATACATCAGGCGGCGATGCACCGGCTTCAAGCCGTCGCGGGCATCGGGCAGCGCGCGGTGCATGATGGTGGAGAGCGCATAGGCGAGATAGCGTTCCTCGAGCGCCTCGCGCAGATTGACCGTCTCGATGCCGTCTCCGGAAGGCGTAGGCAAATCGTCCATCCTGTCGCTTTAGAGAATCAGCCGATTCGGGGCAAGGATCGGGCAAAAATGGTGGAAGTTGTGCACAGAGCGAAAGCGAGGAGAAATCCTTCTCTCCGTCGGGGAGAAGGAGCCTGCCAAGCAGACGGATGAGGGCGCGCCTCTCGGAACGGGATCGGGCCGGTCAAGCCGGCCGATGACGGCTGGAATGTCAGCGATCCCCTCTCCACCGTCATGGGCCGGCTTGGCCGGCCCATCCCGATCGGAAAAGCACGACGTCTCATGGATCCCGGCGCAAGGCCGGGACAAGACCGTCGAGGATTCCTGGCGCCCAGCTTCAGGCACCCTCCGTCAGCTTGAGCCGCAGGAAGGCGGCGCGGGCCTCGGGCAGTTGCAGGCCGCGCGGCTCGAAAACATCGCGCTTGAGGAAGAAACCGGTCAGTTCCAGCCCGGCGGCGATCTCGATGTCCGAGGTCTCAGCGCCTTCGAGCCGTTCGGCGCCGAGAAAGGCCGGCAGCGCCAGCATACGATCCTTGTACGGCTCTCCCGCCACGCGGCAGACGGCGCGGCCGGATTTCGGCGACACATAGATCAGGTCCTCGGTGGTGCCGGTCGCGGCGCATCGGCCGAGATCGAGGCCGAAGCCGAGTTCGCCGAGCAGCGCCAGTTCGAAACGCGCCATCAGCGGACTCAGGAGCACCGGCTGATCGAGATGCGCGAGCAGCACATTGAGCGTCTCGAACAGCGCCTCGTGCGGATCGCGCTCGGCCAGCATGCGCAGCAGGCCAGCGGCCCAGTTGATGCCGTAGAGCGCCGGCGCGCTATCGATCATCCGCGCGGCGCGCAAATCCGTGCCCTCGACCGTATAGGTGCCGAGATGTTCGTCGAGCCGCGCGTACCATGTCGCCTCGACCGCGTTACCGGCCTGCAGCACGGCGACCAGCCGCTTGCCGTGGCCGCCGCGCACCAAGCCGAGATGGCGTCCGTGCCGGCGCGTCATCAATTCCAGCAGGCTGGCATTCTCGCCGTGCCGCCTGGTGCCGAGCACGATGGCGTCGTCAGTCCATTGCATGACAGGAGGTCGCGCTAGAACCGGGCCGGCGTCAAGCCCGCGTATATTCCAACAATAACTCCACCTCATCCTGAGCTTGTCGAAGGATGCTGACAGGCGCCATCTGGAACATGTTTCGACAGACTCAACATGAGGGCGGAGGAAAGGTGCGCCCGCGCGCCGCCGCTACTTCTTCGGGTAGTCGAGCCCCATCTCGCGATAGCGCTCGGGGTCGTTTTCCCAGTTCTCGCGCACCTTCACGAACAAGAACAGGTGGACCTTGGTTTCAGCCATCTCGGCGATTTCAGCGCGGGCGGCGCTGCCGATTGCCTTGATGGTACGACCGCCCTCGCCGAGCACGATCTTGCGCTGGCTTTCGCGCTCGACGAAAATCGTCTGCTCGATACGCACCGAGCCGTTCTTCTGCTCGGTCCAGGCCTCCGTCTCGACCGTCGAGCGGTACGGCAACTCGTCGTGCAGGCGCTCGTAGATCTTTTCGCGCGTGATCTCGGAGGCCAGGAAGCGCAGCGGCGCGTCCGACATCTGGTCTTCCGGATAAAGATACGGACCGGGCGGCAGCCGGCTTTCGAGCCAGTGGGCAATGTCGGGCACGCCGTAGCCGGTCAGCGCCGCCACCATGAAGGTCGCCTCGAAGCGCACCTTGGCATTGAGCGCCGCGCTCAGCGCCAGAAGCTTGTCCTTGGCGATGGTATCGACCTTGTTGAGCACCAGGAACAGCGGCTGGCGCGCGCCGGCAAGGCGCTCCAGAAGGTCGAGATTCTCGTCCGTATTGGCCCAGCCAACATCGATCAGCACGCCGATGAGATCGGCATCCGTCGCCCCGCCCCAGGCGCTGGTGACCATGGCGCGGTCAAGCCGGCGCTTCGGCTTGAAGATGCCGGGCGTATCGACGAAGATCATCTGCGTGCGGCCGCTCATGGCGATGCCGCGCACCTGGGTGCGCGTCGTCTGCACCTTGCGGCTGACAATCGAGATTTTCGACCCGACAAGGCTGTTGAGCAGCGTGGATTTGCCGGCGTTCGGCACGCCGATCAGCGCCACGAAGCCGCACCGGGTCGGCGCCTCGGGCTGCTTGGCCTCCTCGTGCTCAGTCATGTGCGATCCCCTCTCGCGCCAGGAAATTCCGGGCGGCATCCTGTTCGCCAAGCCGTTTGGAGGCGCCTCGCCCCTCCTGCGGTGCGAGGCCATCGACTTCCGCCGCGATGACGAACACCGGCGCGTGATCCGGCCCGCTGCGCGCCGTCTCGCGGTAAACCGGCGTCGGCAACCCTTGCCCCTGCGCCCATTCCTGCAGCCGCGTCTTGGCATCGCGCAACGGACGGCTCGGCGCCAGCATGCGCGGGTGCCAGAAACGCTCGACCATGGCGGCAGCGGCCTCGAACCCGCCATCGAGGAACACCGCGCCGATCACGGCCTCGCAAGCATCCGCCAGGATCGCATCCTTGCCGCGCCCGCCGGATTGCGCCTCGCCCGGCCCCAGCATCAGGAGGGGGCCGAGACGCCAATCATGGGCGACTGCGGCGCAACTCTCACGCCGCACCAGTTCGGCCAGCCGGCGCGACAACTCGCCTTCCTCGGCATAGGGGAAGGCCCGGTAAAGCATGGCCGTGACGGCGAGCCCGAGCACGCGGTCACCCAGAAACTCCAGCCGCTGGTTGGAGAGATGGCGCGCATCGGCCGGCTTGACGGCGCTCAGATGCGTCAGCGCGCGCTCAAGCAGCACCCGATCGCCAAAGCGATAATCGAGCGTCGATTCGAGGCCGGAGAGCGTCGTATCGGTTCGCGTCACAAGCGTCATTTAATCCGCTGGAAGATACGATTCCAGCGGATGTGCATGTTGAACACGTTCTTCACCATGCCGATCAGCCCGCTCGAGTGCTCGCCCGCTTCCTCAGGCCCGCTATCGACCGAGAAGAAGATGATCTCGGCCCGGCCGACGAAATTCTCGAACGGCACGTAGCCGACATCGTTGAGCGCGCGACTATCGGTGGAGTTGTCGCGATTGTCACCCATCATGAAATAATTATTGGCCGGAACGACGTATTCGAAGGTGTTGTCCCAGTATCCGTGATCGCCCTCGCGCTCGATCACCTCATGCGAGACGCCGCCGGGCAATGTCTCGATATAGGCCGGGACGTCGACCTGCCGGCCGTAAGAATCGGTGGTGCGATACGGTGTCGTCTGCTGACGCGGAACCATCGTGCCGTTGATGAAGAGCCGTCCATCGATCATCTGGATGCGATCGCCCGGCAGGCCGATGACGCGCTTGATATAATCGGTCGTCCCATCCTTCGGCAGCTTGAACACCGCGATATCGCCACGCTTGGGATCGCTGGCGAAGATCCGCCCCGAGAACGGCGCGGCGCTGAACGGGAAGGAATGCTTCGAATAGCCGTAGGCATATTTGGAAACGAACAGATAATCGCCGACGAGCAACGTCGGAATCAACGAACCGGACGGGATATTGAACGGCTGAAACAGGAAGGTCCGCACCACGACCGCGATCAGCAGGGCCTGGATGATGACCTTGACGGTTTCGAGAATGCCGCCATCCGCAGCTTTGGCCTTCTGCGGCTTTGTATCCTGAGTCATGCTGGAAATGTCCGGTTGAGAGCCGTTCCCTATAGACCCTGAACAGATGGGGGGCAATGCGGGCACGCTGCCGCAGGGGGCACGGCGCAGACCACAACGCCTGTCATTCCTGCGGAGGCGGGAATCCAGAAGCCAAAGTGCCGGCGGCGCCGGGAATGACAGTGAGAGTGTGGCACATGGCAGGAAGAGCATGGCCGCGCTGCAACCGTGCCGCCTTTCCGAAGCGGGATCGGCCGGTCAGGCCGGCCGATGACGGGTGAAATGTTGGCGCGGCATCCTCCGCCGTCATGGGCCGGTTCATCCGGCCCATCCCGATGCGAGGGGCAATACCGGATTCCGGCCGGGACAAGGGCGCTCGCTCACCCTGCGATCGGCCGCGCCTCGATGACCACAAAGGCCTGCGCATAGGGGTATTCGTCGGTGATGGTCAGGTGGATCGCCGGCGCATGGCCTTCCGGCACCAGCGTGGCAAGGCGCGCCGCCGCGCCGCCGGTCAGCGCCATGGTCGGCTGGCCGGTGCGCAGGTTGACCACGCCCATCTCGCGCCAGGCGATCCCCATGCGCAGGCCGGTGCCGAGCGCCTTGGCGCAGGCTTCCTTGGCGGCGAAGCGCTTGGCATAGGAGGCGGCGCGCTGGGCGCGGCGCTCCGAGCGCGCGCGCTCGACGGGCGTAAAAACCCGCGCGATGAAGCGCTCGCCATGGCGCACCAACGTCTTCTCGATGCGGCGGATATCGCAGAGATCGGCACCGATGCCGAGGATCATCGCCTCAGCCGGCCGGATTGCGGCCGCGTTCCATCGCGGCGCGCATCGTCCAGATCGCCGCCGGAAGCCCGGTGAAGATCGCCTCGCCGATCAGGAAATGGCCGATATTGAACTCGGCGAAGTCAGGGACAGCGGCCAAGGTCTCGGCGGTGGCGAAATCGAGCCCGTGGCCGGCATGCATTTCGAGCCCGAGCGAGGCGCCATAGGCCGCGCCCTCGCTGAGGCGTCGCAACTCGCGCGCCGCCGCGGCCTCATGGCCATGGGCGACCGCCTCGCACCAGCTTCCGGTGTGCAGTTCCACGACCGGCGCGTTGAGTTCGGCCGCCATGTCGAGCACCTGCCTGTCGGCCTCGACAAACAGCGATACGCGCACGCCCTCGCCGCGCAGCGCGTCGATGAACGGCTTGAGGTGATCGCGGCCGCCGACGATATCGAGCCCGCCCTCGGTGGTGCGCTCCTCGCGCTTTTCCGGCACCAGGCAGGCGGCGTGCGGCTTGATGCGCCGCGCCATGGCGACCATCTCGTCGGTCGCCGCCATCTCGAAATTCAGCGGCTTGGAGATTTCGGCCTTGAGCCGCTCGATATCGGCGTCGCGGATGTGGCGGCGATCCTCGCGCAAATGCGCGGTGATGCCGTCGGCACCCGATTCGATGGCGAGCAGCGCCGCGCGCACCGGATCGGGCAGCGCGCCGCCGCGCGCGTTGCGCACCGTGGCGACGTGATCGATATTGACGCCGAGGCGCAGCGGGCCGGTCATACCGCGAGCCCCCGGCTGCCCGGCTTGACCGGCGGCAGCGCCGCCAGTTCGGGCGGCAAGGCGTCGGGTGCGTAATCCGGCACGAAATACGAGGCGAGCGCGACCAGCGGCACGCCGAGATCGACCTTGCCGCCGGAGCGGTCGATCAGGCAGGCGGCACCGACCAGTTCGCCCGGCTCGCCGGCAATCGCCGCCAGGCACTCGCGCGACGACAGGCCGGTGGTGACGATATCCTCGACCATGACGGTGCGGGCGCCCTTGGGGATGGCGAAGCCGCGCCGCAGGCGGAACTGGCCATCCTCGCGCTCGACGAACACCGCCTTGGCACCAAGTGCACGGGCCGTCTCATAGCCCGGCACGATGCCCCCCACAGCCGGCGAGACGACATAATCGATCTTGCCGAGGCGGGCCTCGATCTTTTTCGCGAGCGCGCTGCATAGCCTTTCGGTGCGCACCGGGTCCATGAAAATGAACATCTTCTGCAGGAAGACCGGGCTGCGCCGGCCCGATGACAGGATGAAATGCCCTTCGAGCAGCGCGCCGGCGGCCCGGAATTCGGCGAGGACGTCTTCAGTGTTCATGGCTTCGTGTAGTGGCAAAACTTCGCGCCGAGCGCAACCGGATCAATCGTTGACGCGCTTGACGCTCGAGACGACGGACTTCGCCTTGATGCCGCCGATGATGGCGTTGAGGTGCTTCAGGTCCCAGACTTCCAGATCGAACACGATCTCGCGGAAATCGGGCGAAGGCGCATGCATGATGATGTTGTCGATATTGGCGTCCGCCTCGCCGATGATGCGGGCAAGCTCGGCGAAAATGCCGGGCTCGTTGATCGCCGAGACGATGATCTGCGCCGGAAAGCGCGAGCGACGCGCCTCGTCGAGGTCCCAGCGCACATCGAGCCAGCGCTCAGGGTGATCCTCGAAATTCGACAGCGCCTCCGACTGGATCGGGTAGATGGTGATGCCCTCCCCCGGCGTCAGGATGCCGACGATGCGATCACCCGGCACGGCGCCGCCATGGGGCGCGAAATGCACCGGCAGGTCGCCGCCGAGGCCACGGATCGGGATGGCGGCTTCGCCATTGACCTGCCCCGGCACGCGGAATTTCAGGCTCTCGGCCTTCTTGAGTTCGAACCAGCCCTTCTCGCGCTCGTCGGCCTCGGCGCCGGCCGCCTGCTCCTCCTTGAAATCGGGATGGACGGCCTTGACCACGTCGCCGGAAAACATTTCGCCACGCCCAACCGCCGCAAGCACATCGTCGACATGCTGGCGGGCAAGGCGCGGCAGCGCCGCCTTGAGATTATCCATCGAGAACGGCTTGTTGGCGCGCACGAAGGCGCGTTCGACGATCTGGCGGCCGAGGCCGGAATACTGTTTTCGCACAGCCGCGCGGGTAGCACGGCGGATGGCCGCACGCGCCTTTCCGGTGGCGACGACCGCCTCCCAGGCGGCCGGGGGCACCTGGCCCTCGGCACAGACGATCTCGACCTCGTCGCCGTTATGCAGTTCCGAAATCACCGGCGCCGAGCGGCCGTTGACCTTGGCGGCGACCGCCGTATCGCCGACATCGGTGTGGACGGCATAGGCGAAATCGATCAGCGTGGCGCCGCGCGGCAGCGCGATCAGCCGCCCCTTCGGCGTGAAGCAGAACACCTGGTCGTGAAACAGTTCGAGCTTGGTATGCTCGAGGAATTCCTCGGGGCTGTCGCCTTCCGCCAGAAGCTCGATGGTGCGGCGCAGCCACTGGTAGGCGCGGCTGTCGCGCGCGCCGTCCTGCCCCGGCCCGCCATCCTTGTAGATCGCATGCGCCGCGATGCCGTATTCGGCGATATCGTGCATTTTTCGCGTACGAATCTGCAGCTCGACGCGTTGCTGGCCCGGCCCGATGACGGTGGTGTGGATCGAGCGGTAGTCGTTCTGCTTCGGCGTCGAGATATAGTCCTTGAAGCGGCCGGGCACCGAGGCCCAGGTCGTGTGGATGACGCCGAGCACACGATAGCAATCGGCCAAAGCCGGCACGATGATGCGGAAGCCGAAAATATCCGAAAGCTGCTCGAAGGAGACGGATTTGCGCTCCATCTTCTTCCAGATCGAATAGGGCTGCTTCTCTCGGCCATCGATCTCGGCGGAAATGCCCTGGGCCGCCAGCCGGTCGTGCAGGTCGCTCTCGATGCGGGCGATGATTTCCTTGCTGCCGGAGCGCAGTTCCTCCAGCCGCTTGGTGACCATGGCATAGGCTTCCGGCATCAGGTTGCGGAAGCCGATATCCTCCAATTCGTCGCGCATCTCCTGCATGCCCATGCGGCCGGCGAGCGGCGCATAGATATCCAGCGTCTCCTCGGCGATGCGGGCGCGCTTTTCCGGCGGCACATGATGCAGGGTGCGCATGTTGTGCAGCCGGTCAGCGAGCTTGACGAGCAGCACGCGCACGTCATCGGCGATGGCGAGCAGCAATTTGCGCAGGTTCTCGGCCTGGGCGGCCTTTTTCGAGACGAGGTCGAGCTTCTTGATCTTGGTCAGGCCGTCGACCAGCGTGGCGATCTGCTGGCCGAACAGCTTCTCGATCTCGTCGCGCGTGGCGGCGGTATCCTCGATCGTGTCGTGCAGGATGGCGGCGATGATGGTGGCGTCGTCCAGCCTGAGCTTGGTCAGGATGGCGGCGACTTCAAGCGGATGGGAGATATAGGGGTCGCCCGAAGCCCGTTTCTGCGCGCCATGGGCGCGCATCGCGTAGACATAGGCACGGTTGAGCAATGCCTCGTCGGCATGGGGATTGTAGCGTTTCACGAGCTCTACAAGCTCGTATTGGCGGATCATGGCGGCGGTCCGGGCCTTTCTCCTTCCGGCTAGAAAGACATATCGCCGCGAAGCCTTGAGGTGACAAGTTCACCCATACGAAAAAGGCGGCCGGTGGCCGCCTTTTTTACCGAAACGGTAAAATTTATTCCCGCTCGTCGTCGTCGCGGTCGCTCGGCGGCACCAGCCCCTCGAGGCCGCGCAGCAGGTCCTCTTCCGACATGCGGTCGAACTGCACCTCACCGGCGCCATCACCGCCGGGAGTCGCGGTCGCGGACGATGCGATCAGCGGCACGGTCTCGGCCTCCGGCTCGTCGACCTCGACATATTTCTGCAGCGAGTGGACGAATTCTTCCTTGAGATCGTCCGGCGTGACGGTTTCGTCGGCGATCTCGCGCAGCGCGACAACGGGATTCTTGTCGTTGTCGCGCGCAATGGTGATCGGCGAGCCACTGGCGATGACCCGCGCCCGATGGCTGGCCAAAAGCACCAGTTCAAACCGATTCTCGACCTTGTCGATGCAGTCTTCGACGGTAACGCGCGCCATGGGCGAGCCGCTCCTTCACGTCAGTATGGGAATGCGATTGACCCGTTTAGCCGCAGACGCCCGGAAATGCAAACCCCGCGCGATAAATAATTCAACAGCTTCTGACTGTGACTTGACAAAGCCACAATTGCCAACAGAAATGGCCGAGGCTCATTCTTGAATGTTATAAGTCTCGTCAATAATTTCAATATTTCGTTTGACCGCCGAAAACCGTGCCGCCCGTTCACGACGATACGCCGACCACGGGCAAATAAACGTCGAAAATATGCTGAAAGGCCCGTTTCCTAATGCAAAACAGCGATCGTATCGCGTTGTTCATAGATGGCGCAAACCTTTACGCGACGTCAAAATCGCTTGGCTTCGATATCGATTACCGCAAGCTTCTGAAGGAGTTTCGTTCGCGCGGCTATCTGGTGCGCGCCTACTACTACACGGCGATGGTCGAGGATCAGGAGTATTCCTCGATCCGCCCATTGATCGACTGGCTCGACTATAACGGCTTCAAGGTCGTCACCAAGCCGGTGAAGGAGTTCACCGATTCCGCCGGGCGCCGCAAGGTGAAGGGCAACATGGATATCGAACTCGCTGTCGATGCCATGGAGGCCGCCGACCATGTCAACGAGATCGTATTGTTCTCGGGCGACGGCGATTTCCGCTGCCTGGTCGAGGCGATCCAGCGCAAGGGCGTGCGCGTCAGCGTCGTCTCGACGCTGACCAGCCATCCGCCGATGGTTTCGGACGAGTTGCGGCGGCAGGCGGACTGCTTCATCGATCTGGTCGATCTCCAGACCAAGGTCGGCCGTGATGCCAACGAGCGCGCGCCGCGTGACACGCGTGACCCGCGCCAGATGCCGGGCTTCCTGCAGCGCAGCGTGACGACGCCGGCACGTGCCCTGGAAGACGACAGCGACGAGGAGTGAGGCCGGCGGCCCCGGCCCGCACAGTCTCGAGTATCTTTCGACAGGCTCAAGATGAGGTTGAGGTGATATCAACGCGCCCTCATGCTGAGCCCGTCGAAGCATGCTCCAGTCCGGCACCGATCCTTCCACCGTAGAAATAGAGTCGGAAAACCGCGGCAGGCTGCTGTTCCGCCGTGGCTTTTGCCGTATCGTCAAACCCGATGATCATGCTCCAGCCCAACGCGCGCCCAACCGCCGAACCCGCTCCCGATTGCCCGCTCTGCCCGCGCCTGGCGGATTTCAGGGCCGCCAATCGCGCCAAACACCCGGACTGGTTCAATGCGCCGGTGCCGGCCTTCGGCCCGCGTGAAGCGCGGCTCGCCATTGTCGGGCTCGCCCCCGGCCTGCAAGGCGCCAACCGCACCGGGCGGCCCTTCACCGGCGATTATGCCGGCGACCTGCTCTATGCGACGCTCGACCGTTTCGGCTTCTCCAGCGGCCAATTCAAGGGCCGGCCCGATGACGGGCTGGCGCTGGTCGATTGCCGGATCATCAATGCGGTGCGCTGCGTGCCGCCGCAGAACAAGCCGACGCCGGTCGAGATCAACACCTGCCGGAACTTCCTGAGCGCGGCGCTTGCCGAGATGCCCAATCTCCGCGCCATCGTGGCGCTCGGCCGCATCGCGCATGACAGCCTGCTGCGCAGCTTCGGGGTGCGCGCCGTGCTGCACCCGTTCGCGCACGGCGCCGTGCATGACCTCGGCCCGGCGACGCTGCACGACAGCTACCATTGCTCGCGCTACAACACGAATACGCGCGTGCTGACCACGCCGATGTTCGAAAACGTGTTCGCGGGTGTGCGCGAGCGGCTGGGGCCTTCAACCTCAAGTTAGTGTGAAAGCTCTGCGCCTCGCCGAAGCGGGATCGGCCGGTCAAGCCGGCCGACGACGGCTGGACTGTTGCTGCCACCACCCGCCACCGTCATGGGCCGGCTTGACCGGCCCATCCCGACACGAAGGGCGCCACGACTGGGCCTTGGTTCAACGCCGGGGCAAGACGCTCAACCTGTCATTCCCGCGAAGCTTGGAATCCAGAGGCCGATGCGCGCACCGTTGCTGGATTCCCGATCGCGCTAACGCGCGTCGGGAATGACATTGAGGTAGCGGACGAGGCCGCCGCGAAACGTCTCAGTGCGGGTTGGCCTTCAACCAGGCGAGCACGTCGCCGGCATTCCGGTCCGGCGGAAACACCGGATAGAACACGTAGGTGATGCGCCCGTCGTCGATGATCAGCGCCATACGCTTCACCAGCACGAGGCCGGCGACGTCCATCGTCGGCAGGCGCAGCGCCTTCGTCAGCACCAGCCCCGCATCCGACAGCACCGGAAACGGCACGTGCAGCCGCGTGACCATCTCAAGCTGATAGGCACGATCCTGCGTCGAGAGCCCGAAAACCTGCGCGGCGCCAGCGCGCTTCAGATCCTGGAAGAGATCGCGGAACGAGCATGTCTGTGGCGTGCAGCCGCGCGCGCCGGGGATCATGTCCCAATCCTCGACCACGCCGATCTCGCCGGGCCGGCCGGTGCGCGGATAGGCGAACAACACCGTGCGGCCGGGCAAATCCGCCAGATTGACCATCGTGCCGTCGGTGGCCTCAAGCGCGACCTGCGGCAAGGCCATGCCGGTGAGGTGCGCGGCCGCGCCATCGTCGACAGGCGCCGGAATCCGGCTCCAGTCGACGCCGAGAAGGTCAGGTTGCTCGCTCATGCTGGTTCTCCTTCGCCCCTCGTCCGGCAGGTCAGCCCTTGTCGCGCAGCAGGCGGCCCTTCTCGCGATCCCAGTCGCGTTTCTTCTCGGTCTCGCGCTTGTCGTGCAATTTCTTGCCGCGCGCGAGCGCGATCTCGACCTTGGCGCGGCCCTTTTCGTTGAAATAGATTTTCAGCGGCACCACCGTCATGCCCTCGCGCTCGATGGCGATCGAGAGCCGCGCGATCTGGCGCTTGTGCAACAGCAGGCGACGCGGCCGGCGCCGGTCATGGTTGAAGCGGTTCGCCTGCAGGTATTCCGGGATATCGGCGTTGACGAGCCAAAGCCCGGCATTCTCGGTCGAGGCATAGCTCTCGCCAATGGTCGCCTTGCCGCTTCGCAGCGACTTGACCTCGGTTCCGGTCAGGGCGATGCCGGCCTCGAAGACCTCGCCGATCTCGTAGTTGAAGCGCGCCTTGCGGTTATCCGCGACGATGTTGGATTTCGGCGCCGGTTTGGCGCTCATGAGCGCACCTTATCCGTTCTCATGCGTTGATCAGGCCGGCATGCACCATCGCGTCACGGATCGCCTGGCGCGCCGGTTCGGTGGCCGCCATCATCGGCAGCCGGATTTCGTCGGACATCCGGCCCAGCACCGACAACCCGTATTTGGCGCCGGCGACGCCAGGCTCCTTGAACACGGCATCGTGCAGCGGGATCAGCCGATCCTGGATGAGGAGAGCCCGGGCATAATCGCCGGCGCGCGTCGCGGCGTGCAACTCCGAGCACAGCTTCGGCGCGACATTCGCGACAACCGAGATACAGCCATGGCCGCCGGCGGCATTATAGGCGAGCGCCGTCATGTCCTCGCCCGAGAGCTGGATGAAATCCGCGCCGAGCGCCGCGCGCTGCTGCGAGACGCGGGCGAGATTGCCGGTGGCATCCTTGACGCCGGCGATGTTCTTCAGCGCGTAAAGCCGCTTCATGGTGTCGATCGACATGTCGATCACCGAGCGCGGCGGAATGTTGTAGATGATGATCGGGATGCCAATGGCATCGTTGACCGCCTTGAAGTGCTGGAAAAGCCCTTCCTGCGTCGGCTTGTTGTAATAGGGCACGACGACCAGCACGCCATCGGCGCCGGCCTTCTCGGCATGGCGGGCGAGTTCCACGGCCTCGCGCGTGCTGTTGGACCCGGCGCCGGCGATCACCGGCACGCGGCCCTTTGCTTCGGCGACGCACCATTCGACGACGCGCTTATGCTCATCGTGGTTGAGCGTCGGGCTTTCGCCCGTGGTGCCGACCGGCACGAGCCCCTCGGTGCCGTTCTCCATCTGCCAGTTCACATGCGAGCGGAAGGCCGCCTCGTCCAGTTTGCCATCGTGAAACGGCGTGACGAGCGCGGTATAGGACCCATTGAAACGGGGTCCGCTTGCGTTTCCATTGCTGACCATGACGGCTTACCTGATTGCTCGCGATCCGATCTTCGTCCGCCGACCTCATCCGCGCACGAAGGCCGCAGTCATAGCGTGGAGCGGGGCCTGAGGAAAGGCTGCTCGCCATTCAAAGCTGCCCCGGGGTTCCATCTGCGCCGCTGATAACCGCCCGCGGGGTTGCGCCATGCGGACCGATTGGCAACACTGGCGCATCATGAACGCCGCCATCATCGTCTTCATGCCGTTCAGCGGCGATTTCGCGGGATATCGCCGATGCGGTTCATCAAAACCCTCGTCATGCTGCTTGGAACCGTATTGCTGAGCGGCCTTGTGGCCCTCGGCATCGCCTTTGGCATTGCTTCACTCGGACTGCTCGGTGCCTGCGCCGAGGGAGCCTGCGAATACGCCGCGCTGTTTCTCGCCTTCCCCGTGCTCTGGATCGGGCTGCTGCTCGGCACAGCGGTCGTTTATGGCATGCGGCGGCGCAAGGCGCGGGACCAGTAGAAGCGGGCACCGCTTGCGCCAACACATTGCCGCCACGCCTCGCGGGTAATGCTCGCACCGGCATTATGTTCGGAAAACCAGGCTGCAAAAAACTGGCGCCTTGAAACTGCGGGGAAAAATTCCGCTCTCGATGCGAGCGGGTCATCACGGTTAACAGATTGTCAAGAAGCCAGCCGCACAGTTTCCGGACGGGCCTCGAGAAGGATATCACGATGCGGCTACGGCTTGTGCTCGCCTGCAGCGTTCTCGCGTTGGCCTCGGCCGGAGCGCTGGCCGAGAGCGTTGGCGTGGCCACCACCGGCTCGCTGGCCCCGGCAGCGGCGGCTCCATCCGGCGACAAGGCGGCTGCGCGCGCTGCCATGGTTCGCGATGCCCTGTTTGCCTATGACAAGGGCGACCTCGCGGCCGGTGACGCCTCGGCGGCGCAGATTGACGACGCTTCGGCCCGCCTCGCGCTGGAATGGGCGGCCTTGCGTGAAAACGGGCGGAAGGCCGGTTTCCAGCGCATCAACGCGTTTCTCGCGGCGCATCCTGGTTTCCCGATGACACGCTGGCTGCGCAACCGTGCCGAGGAAGCGCTGTTCACGGAGCGCCGCGACACCGCGACCGTACGGGCGTTCTTTAAGGGCGACGCGCCCGAAACGGCCGCCGGCAAGGTCAGCCTGGCATTGGCAGAGCGCGCCCAGGGCGACAAGGCGGCCGCCATCCGGCTGGTCCGTTCGGCCTGGCGCGACAATCGCCTGCCGCAGGATATCGCCCGTTTCATCACAACCGAATTTCCTCAGGCCGTCGCCGTCCCGGACAGCTTGTATCGCGCGTTGCGGCAGCTCTATGCCGGCAATGAGGCCGAGGGGTTGCGTTTCGCCGAGATGGCGGGGCCGGACGAACTCGCGCTCGGCAAGGCGCTCGCCGCCTCAATCGATGCGCGAAAGAATGCCGCGACGCTGCTCGAAGCCGTGCCGGCCCGGCTGCGCAAGAATCCAGCCTATCTGTTCGCGCAGGCGCAATTGCTGCGACGGCAGGACAAACTCGCCGAGGCCGCTGCCGTGCTGCAGCAGGCGCCCACCGATGTCGACGCGTTGATCGCACCCGAAAGCTGGTGGGACGAGCGCCGCCTGCTCGCCCGCAAGCTGCTTGACGCCAAACAACCGGCGCTGGCCTATGCGGTGGTCGATCGGGCGACGCCCGCAAGCGATGCCGACCGCGTGGAGGCCGCCTTCCATGCCGGCTGGATCGCGCTGCGCTATCTTGGGCAGCCGGCCGTGGCGCGCCGGCATTTCGAGATCGCGGACGACGCCGCGCACACGCCGGTGTCGCTGGCCCGCGCCAATTACTGGCTTGGCCGCGCCGCCGAGGCCGGAGGCGGCGGCAGCACGATCGCGGCTTATGAGGATGCCGCCCGCTATTCCACGACCTATTACGGCCAGCTTGCCATGCGCAAACTTGGCCGCGAGCGCCTGTCGCTGCCGGCCGTGCCGAACGATGCCAGTGCCCGCCACGCCTTCTCGAGCACCGAGATCGCCGGCGCGATCCGAACGCTGTTCGAGGCCGGCTCAGCCTCGCTTGCGGCGCCGCTCGTGATCGACCTTGCCCGCACGCTGCCGGACGCGAGTGCGCTCGATGCGCTCGGCGACCTGCTGCAGGACCGCCACCAGCCGCGCCTGTCGGTAGTCGTCGGCAAGCTGGCGCTGCAACGCGGCTTCGTCCTGACCCAGCACGCCTACCCGATCCAGGGCGTGCCGGATTTCGAGCCGCTCGACGGTTCGGCCGGCCGGCCGATGGTTTATGCGGTGGCGCGCCAGGAGAGCGAATTCAACGCGGAAGCCGTATCCCATGCCGGCGCGCGCGGGCTGATGCAGATGATGCCGGCCACGGCCAAGCGCACGGCGCAGGCGTTCCATGTCGATTACGACGCCAAGCGCCTCACCAGCGATCCGGCCTACAATGCCCGGCTCGGCGCGGCGCATCTCGGCCAGCTGCTGCGCGAGCAGAGCGGCTCCCATATCCTGACCTTCGCCGCCTATAATGCCGGTGGACGCCGCGTGAAGGAGTGGATCGCGGCGCATGGCGATCCGCGTCGTGCTGGTGTCGATCCGATCGACTGGGTCGAGCGCATTCCGTTCAGCGAGACGCGCAACTACGTGCAACGCGTGATGGAAAACCTCGAGGTCTATCGCGCGCGGCTCGGCGAACAGCAGGCGCGGCTGCAGCAGACCGACGATACCACCGCCACGGCGAAATAGGCCGCGCGCGTGGTTTCCGGCTTGGCGCGGGTGCCATCGCCGGTTATCGATTCTCGATATCGGCTTTTACGGGCGCAGGGGCAATTCAGGCATGGATGATGGCGAAGGGCGGCTCTGGCAGGGCCTGACATGCTCGGCTCAGGACGGATTGACGCTGTTTGCGCGCGATTATGCTCCGGCCCCCGAGAAGGCAGCCGGCAAGGCCCTGCCTGTCGTCTGCCTGCCGGGCCTGGCACGCCATTCGGCCGACTTCCACGAGGTCGCGGTGGCGCTTTCGCGCGATGCGCCCCGCAAGCGGCGCGTGCTCGCGGTCGATTATCGCGGGCGCGGGCGCTCCGGTCGCGACAAGAATTGGGAAAACTACACCGTCCAGACCGAGGCGGCCGACTTGCTCACGCTCGTGACCGCGGCCGGGATAGATCGGGCGATCTTTCTTGGCACCTCGCGCGGCGGCCTGATCACCATGGTGCTATCCGTGATGCGGCCTGCGGCGATCGCCGGCGCGATCCTCAACGATATCGGCCCGGTGATCGACGGACAGGGCCTCGCGCGCATCCGGCAATATGTCGGCAAGATGCGCACGCCCGCCAATTGGGACGAGGCGGTGGATATGCTCAAAACCCACGCTCATCGCCGTTTTCCGGCGCTCAGCGACCACGAATGGCTGAAATTCGCCGAGCGGACCTGGAGCATGACAGACGGCAAGCTCGCCACCTCCTATGATCCCGCGCTCGCCAAGGGCTTGCAGGCGCTCGATCTCGAACGGCCCCTGCCCGCCTTGTGGGAGGCATTCATGGGCCTGTCCGGCGTGCCGCTGCTGGCGATTCGCGGCGAGAATTCCGACCTGCTCAGCACCGAGACGCTGGCCGAGATGGCGCGCCGTCACCCCGCTTGCGAAACGTTGGTGGTCGAAGGCCAGGGCCATGCGCCGCTGCTCGACGATGCGCCGAGCCTGATGGCGATCACGCGGTTCTGCGCCCGCCTCGACGGCGATTAGGGTCAGCCCTCGCGCGCGGGCTTCTGCCCATTGCCCACGAGTGTGATCGCCTGCGCGACCCAGCCCTCGCGCTCGATACGCCCCGGAAACGCCAGATAGGAGCCGACCCAGACGATCTCATCAGGCTGCCAGGCCGCGATCTGCGCAAAATGCCAGATGCCGAGTTCGTGCAAGCGACGCTCGTTTTGCGGGCCGATGCCCCGGATCAGCTTGAGATTGTCAGCGATGCCATTGGCGGCCGCCAACCCGGCTGGACGGCGGCCGGCGTGCCGGTCCTCATCCGGCAATCGCGGCATGGCAGCGGCCACAGGCGTTGTTTCAGGCGCAACGGGAGCGGCAGTTTGCGGTATCGGCCCAATTTTGGAGCGCGTCTTGGGCCGCAACACTGCGCCAAGGCAGCAGCCGACGATGAAAGCGGCAAAAAACATCAGCCCCGTCTCGAGCCACAGCCCGGCGCGGCCCGGCAGCCATTGCATGAACGCCACGACGAGCCCGGCGAGAAAGGCCAGTGCCCCAAAAGGCAACCAGCCGCCAAATCGCGACCGGCCATCGGCGGGACCGACCGTCGCCCAGCCGACGATCGCGGCGCAGGCAAGGGTCAGCAGCAGCCAGGGCCAGAACAGGCCAACAAGGTAAAGCACCGGCGCCTCCTACCTCACGACGAATTCGATACGGCGGTTGCGGACCTTGCCCTCCTCCGTATCATTCGAGGCGACGGGCTTGCTCGCGCCGAAGCCGACGGGTTTCAGGCGCGCGGCGGGAATCTCACCTTCCTTGACCAGATATTCGACGACCGCCGTGGCGCGGCGCTCCGAAAGATCCTGGTTGAAACTGTCCGAGCCGGCGGTGTCGGTATAGCCGTCGACCTCGACCGTCGCGTCGGGGCAACGCCTGATCGCCACCGCCACCCTGTCAAGCAGACCGGCTGCCTCCGGCTTGATCGCCGCCTCGCCGTTCTCGAACGAGATGCGGCCGTCCTGCGTCACCTCGCGCAGCAGCTTCTGGCAGGCGGCGGAGGTCACCGGCGCAGGCGCCGGCTGCGGCGCCACCGTTGCCTCGCCCGTCCAGTCGGGTGGCAACGCATCGGCCAACGCCGCCTTGATATGTCGGGCGCCCGAGGGCAACAGCGCCTCGCCCTGCACCGTGATCGTGGTGCCGGCGATCCGCACAGACCCGGTCGCGAGCCGCGCCAGGGCGTCGAACGCCCGGGTAACGCCATCGACGAAGCGCCGTGGCGCATCGATTTCGGCCCGCATCTCGTCCTTGACCGGCACGCCCTGCAAGCGCTGGCGGGCGAGGTCGAGGATTTCGCGGTGCGATTTCTCATCGGGATAGGCACCGGATAACGTCAGCGCGCCTGAATTAAGCGTCGCGCCCCAACGATAGCCTGGCGGCGGTGCGGGCGGGGGCGGCGCGGCCGATGCTGAAGCATCCGGGGCGGCCGGAGGCGCGGCAACTGGTGGAGCCGGCGGTTCCTCGGTCAGGCTGAGGCCGCTGAAGTCACTGGTGATTCCATCCGGCGGCGCGCTCAGCAGGGTGCGCACCGCAGCGGCGCGCCCCGAATCGGCCGAGGCGCCGCTGATTGTCAGCCGGCGATCCGACAACCGCGCCTCGCCCGCATCGAGCAAAGCGAGAACCCGCAAGGCGTAGCGGGTTACGGCGCCGTAATCGAGGCCCTCGACCTCGCCGCCGGCCGGCTGCATCAGGTTCCGGACATTCACGCCCGTGGCGATCCGCGCGGCATCGGTGGCGAGAGCCGCCAGCGCACCCTCGGTGGGCATGAAGCCGCCGAGCATCAGGGTCCCGTTGCGCAGTGTCGCTGTCCAGAGGAATGGCGCGACTTTCGGCGGCAAGATCGACAGTTTTCCGGCGGTAAAGCCCGGCAGCGGCGTCTTTTCCGGCGCTTGCAGGGCGTCATAACCGGCGAAATCCAGAGCCCTGCCCTCAACTGCCATGACATTGTCGGTGAGCGAGACGCGCCCCTCGGACAACATGGCGAGCTTCGCCAGGGCCTCCCTGGCGCCGGCGGCGAAACCATCCGGCGCGCCACGCCCGAGCGCGGTACGATCCTCGACCGTCACACCGGGCAGCAGCTTTTTCGCCGCGGCGGCAAGGGCCGCCCTGGCCTCGAGACTCGGAACGGCTCCTTCGAGCGTGACCTTGGCGCCTGCGCGCGTCGCCGACCACGGATAGGGCTTGGTTTCAGGCATGAGCACCAGCGCGCTCGCATCGACGCGGCGCACGCCCGGCACGGCTGCGGCGACGGTCGGCGCGCCCTGAAGGGCCGCTTCGCTCGGCGCCTGCCCCGCGAGAGCCAGATCACGCCCCGCGACACGGGCCGGCGCGACCCAGCCGAAGCCAGCAGCGCGGAGAGCGGCGGCCGCGTTATCGCTCAAGGCCGATTCCAGGGTCGGCGCGGAGACCGCCATGGCGAGAAGCCATAAGGCGAGCGGGATCAGAAGGCCGGCGAACCACCGGCGTGGGCGCCAAGAGATGGGCTGCACCTTGCGCTCCTCCTTTGGCCAAGACGCCCGTTCCATGCGATGCGCGCTACGAAACCTGGCACAGAAACAGAGTCAGAATATCGTTATAAGATATTATTATTCAACGCATTTGTTGAATATTTCCTGTGCCTTCTCCTACAGGCCGCAGCCAGCATTTGCGGGAGAGTATCCGTGCTGCCGGCCAAAAAGAAAACCCCGGAGCAAGCTCCGGGGTTTCCGTTTTGGATGGCTACAATCAGGCGATTAGAAATCGCGCTGAATGCGGAGGCGGAAGCCCCACTGGTCTCCACTAGCACCACCGGCACCGTCCGTGTACTTCGTCTTACCGTTGGTGGCGAAGCCATTGCCAGCACGGGCGTTGGCGTAAAGAACCTCAGCACCGATGTCGAGATCCTTGACCGGCGACCAGATGACGGCCGTCGAAGCAGTCCACAGCGAGTTGCTAGCCAAACCAGTCGAGTTCGAATAGTCGAGCTTCAGGTAGGCACCACCAAGGGTCTGACGGATCGTCGGAGTCCAGTAGTGGGTCAGATAAGCAATAGCACCGTAGCTGGTGGTCAGCTTGGTGTTGCCGTTGATGTCGTAAACCGCATCAACAGCAGCAGCGCCACCGAGGAACGAAGAGCCGACGCCCTTGCCGATGCCGATGCCGCAGATCGACAACGTGGCGTAGCCGCAAAAACCGGAGACAACGCTCTGGATCACGCCACTTGCATAAGTGGCCTGGACACGGATGTTGTCGCCGGGGGCGAGCATGGGCAGGTTGACCTTGACGCCGCCCTGGACGGCATAGCCGTAGTCGGTGTCAGGGTTCACGCCGTTCTGAGCAAAGCCGTAGTTGACAGCGTGCAGGACACCGGACAACTGAGCCGAACCCCAACCCTGATCAACGCGCAGAACACCGACGATGTCAGGAATGGCCTTGTTGCCGCCGTAATAGGAACCGCCGGAAATATAATTGCCGCCAGTGATCACAGCCGGTCCGACCGCGCCCAGGTAAGGCTGGCCAGCACCACCAAATAACGGGTTCAAGAAGCCTACTGCCTGACGGCGATTGATCGGATCCTCGATGGCCAACGTGGCCGAGAAGCCCGAACCGAAGGTGGCGGTATAGGCCAACTGCGTCACGGAGAAACCCTGCGCGCCGCCAACGCCACGGAACGACTGATCAGAGCCGAACTCGAAGAAGGTGGCGAGACGGCCAGCAGTGAAGCCGGCGAACTGGATGAAGGCCGATTCAAGATCAACCTGGGTCTGGGCCAGCTCGTAGCCAGTACCGGGGTTCTCGCCGCCGGCACCGACACGGAAGCCTTGACCGATGCTGCGCGTGGAGCCCGAAGCGTAACGACCCGAACGATAGGCGGTGTCGATACGAACGAAGGCGCGGACCGGGCCGTATTCGGACTGGGTGCGGGCGTCGAAAGCGAGACGACCAATGGCGCGATAGCCGAAGCCGCCACTGTTGCCATCATTCGCGTTCTTCGGCGTAACCCACTCTGATTCCCAACGAGCGCGGCCGGAGACGCGCAGGCAGGTCTGGGTGCCAGGGATGTAGAAGAAGCCAGCGCCGTAAGCATTACAGACGCGGACATACTCGGCCGGAGCCGGCTTCTTGATGCCACCGAGATCGGCAGCCGAAGCTCCCGACACGGCCACCAAGCCACCGGCTGTGGCGAGGAGAAGGCTCTTAACGAGCTTCATTGGAAACCTCCAAAGTGATTATCGAGACCCATCGGGAGCGCTGGCGTTCAATTCTGGCCGAAACCACAACCGATTGCTTTTTCCCCCCTGTTACCTCTTCCGACCGGCCTTCCCTTGAGTCGCCCGATCGAAACAGCAGGAACGACCGGGGTGCCCCCTGTCGCTGAATGCACATTACCCGACGACGGCCGCCGATCAACACGCCTGATGGCCTGGAAGCGCTCCAGACGGGGCTTTTCCAACCCCTGTTGCACAAACAACACGCCTGGCCGGGCTGGGCGGGCGCATGTGTTAACACACGGTTAAAGCTTGCAGATTCCGGGCGTCGCGGGGGGAGTTTGTTCACCCTGTGCACGAAGGACGGCATTCGCCGCCTCCGGCAAGGGGACCGGTCAAGCACCGGGACGGGCACCGTAAACCGCATTTCGAATCGCGCGGACACCCGCCGATTCGTCACTCCGGCGCGGTGTCGCTTTCCGGATCCGGGCTGTGGGCAGGCGATTGCCGCTCCAGCCGGCGATAGCGGCTGTAGCCGAGCGGGATAGAACCAAGATAGAGCACGACCAGCGCGGTCAGCGTCTCGAACGGATTGCTGAACAGCAGCGCGAAGAACAGCACGACGCCGGCGAAAAGCGGCAGCACGAGTTCGCGCCGGACGCGCAGGCCGGCCTTCTTGCCGAGGAAGGTCGGCACGCGGCTGACCATCAGCACGGCGATGACGACAAGATAGACGGCCGCGAGCGCCTCGAGCGGCAGCGTCGGCGTCAGGCCGATCAGCGAGAGGTAGATCGGCAGCAACGCGCACAGCGCACCGGCCGGCGCCGGCACGCCGACGCCGAAGTTTTTGCGCCATTCGGCCTGGTCAGGCGCATCGAGCGAGACATTGAAGCGGGCGAGCCTGAGCACCATGGCGATGGTGAAGACCAGGCAGCAGATCCAGCCGACGGTCTTGAGTTCGTGCAGGCCCCAGAAATACAGGATCAGTCCCGGAGCGCAGCCGAAGTTGACGAAATCGGCCAGCGAATCAAGTTCGGCGCCGAAGCGCGAGGTGCCCTTGAGCAGCCGGGCGATGCGGCCATCGATCCCGTCGAGCATGGCCGCGAACACGATGGCGTAAATGGCGAGGTCGAGCCGGCCCTCGATCGACAGGCGCACGGCGGTCAGGCCGGCGCACAGCGCCACCAGCGTGACGATGTTGGGAAACAGGAAGCGCAGCGGCACGCTCTGGAAGCGCTTGCGGCGACGCTCCGGCTGCTCGGGATCGAAAGGCGGAAAAAGAGTGTTCATCGCGGCCTTTTACTGCACACGCACGGTGCGTTGCGGCTCCTGCGAGGAGAGGTCCGCGAGCACGGTTTCGCCGGCAATCGCCCGCTGGCCGACGCCGACAAGCGGTTGCGCGCCTTCCGGGAAATACACATCCACCCGCGAGCCGAAACGGATCAGGCCGAAGCGCTCGCCGGCGGCGAGGCTCTCGCCCTCCTTACGGAACATCACGATGCGGCGCGCCACGAGACCGGCGATCTGCACGGTGCCGAAGCGGCCATAGGGCGTCTCGAACACGATGCCGTTGCGCTCGTTATCCTCGCTCGCCTTGTCGAGATCGGCGCTGAGGAACAAGCCGGCGCGATAGGCGATCTTGACGATGCGTCCGGAAATCGGCGCGCGGTTCACATGGCAATCGAAGACATTCATGAACACCGAGACGCGCGGCAGCGGAGTGTTGCCAAGGCCGAGTTCGACCGGCGGCACGAAGGTGCCGACCGTGTCGATGCGGCCATCGGCCGGGCTGACGACCAACCCGTCGCGGGCCGGCGTGACGCGCTGCGGATCACGGAAGAAATAGGCGCACCAGGCGGTGAGGATCCAGCCGATCCAGCCCAGTGGCGTCCAGAGCCAGCCAAGCAGCAGCGCCGCGACCGCGAAAAGAGCCACGAACAGATAGCCCTCGGGGTGGATGGGCGAAAGCGTCTGGCGGATGGAAGCGGCGACCGACATGCAATTACTCCGATTGCCGCCTCGATTAGCGCAGCCACGGCCCGATGGCTAGAGAAACGGATGAAACGGGGTTGCGAGAAGGCGGGACGCCGGGTCAAGACCGGCACAGGACAGGCTCCCCGGGTCGTTTTATCTCGGCCGTGAACCGGAAGGAGGTAAACCGCCCGCCTTTCGGATCGGGATGGGCCGGATGAACCGGCCCATGACGGCGGGGGAAAAGCCGCAAACGCTTCAGCCGTCATCGGCCGGCTTGACCGGCCGATTCCGCTTCAGAATGCCTCACCGTGATGAGTGTCATTCCCGACGCGCCTCGGCGCGGTCGGGAATCCAGGAGCCGCTGGCGCCTTTGGTCCCGGATTCCCGCCTGCGCGGGAATGACAGCCGGGAATGGCGCGGGCCTCTTACGCCAGCGCGCGCTCCAGCACGCGCGCGACGTGGATCGGCTCGCGGCCGCCGAGTTCGCCGATCTGGTGGCGGCAGGAGGTGCCGTCGGCGACGATGAGCGCATCGGCGGGTGCGGCGCGCACCGCCGGCAGCAGCGTCAGTTCGGCCATCGCTTTCGAGACCTCGGCCGTCTCGACCTGCAGCCCGAAGGCGCCGGCCATGCCGCAGCAACTGGTCTCGATCGTCTCGACGGCGAGGTCCGGCACCAGCCGCAGCACCTTTTCCACCGCGCCCATGGCCCCGAAGGATTTCTGGTGGCAATGGCCATGCAGTCGCGCCTCGCTTGCTACCGGCTTGAGCGCCAGATTCAGGCGGCCGGCATCGGCCTCGCGCGCCAGAAACTCCTCGAACAGCACGGCTTGCACCGCGACCTGGCCGGCTGCTTCATCCTGCGGCAGCAGCGCCGGCACCTCGTCGCGGAACGACAACAGGCAGGACGGCTCGAGCCCGATGATCGGCACGCCGCGCGCCGCATAGGGCGCAAACGCCGCGAGAGCGCGCCGCGCCTCGGCCTTGGCCTCCTCCGGCAGGCCGATGGCGAGATAGGTGCGGCCGCAGCACAGCGGGCGGCCATTGTCGGGCGGCTTGGGCAGATGCACGCGGTAGCCGGCGGCCACCAGCACGGCAATCGCCGCATGCAGGTTCTCCGGCTCGTGGTAGCGGTTGAACGTGTCGGCGAACAGTGCCACCTCCGGGCCGTCCTCCGGCCCGAAAGCGCTTTCGACCGGCGCGAAGATATCGCGGCGCCACACCGGCAGGCGGCGGCCGGCGCTGAAACCGGCAAGGCGCTCGGAAAGACGCGCCAGCACCGGCACGCGGTCGCGCAGGTTCATCAGCCACGGCACGCGCGCCGCCCACGGCGCATAGCGCGGCAGATGGGCGATCAGCCGGTCGCGCAATGACAGGCCGTGTTTCTTGGTGCGCGCGGCGGAGACCTCGATCTTCATGCGCGCCATGTCGACGCCGGTCGGGCATTCGCGCCGGCACGCCTTGCACGAGACGCACAGTTGCATCGCCTCGGCCATCTCATCCGAGGCGAGCGCATCCGGCCCCAACTGGCCGCTCAAGGCGAGGCGCAGCGTGTTGGCGCGCCCGCGCGTCACGTCGCGCTCGTTGCGCGTCACGCGATAAGACGGGCACATCACGCCGCCGACCGCCTTGCGGCAGGCGCCGTTATTGTTGCACATCTCGACAGCGCCCTGGAAACCGCCGCCGCTGCCGGGAAATGCCGACCAGTCGAGCGCCGGCACGAGGTCGGCCGGCTGATAATTCTGATGGAAGCGCAGCAGCCGACGCTCGTCGAAACGCGGCGCATCGACGATCTTGCCCGGGTTGAGCAGCCCGTCCGGGTCGAAGCGGCTCTTGACCTTGCCGAAGGCGGTGACGATCTCCGGCCCGAACATCGGCAGGTGGAACTCGGAGCGCGAGATGCCGTCGCCATGCTCTCCGGAATGCGAGCCCTTGTAGTCACGCACCAGCGCGAACGCCTCCTCGGCAATCGCGCGCATCGCGGCGAGGTCCTTGTCGAGCTTGAGGTTGAGCACCGGGCGCACATGCAGGCAGCCTTCGGAGGCGTGCGCGTACCAGGTGCCGGAGGTGCCGTACTTCTCGAAGACGCGCGTCAGCCGCTCGGTATATTCGGCGAGATGCGGCAGCGGCACGGCGCAATCCTCGATGAACGACACCGGCTTGCGGGCATCCTTCATCGACATCATGATGTTGAGGCCGGAGGTGCGCAGGTTGGCGATCTCGCCCTGCAACCCGGCATCGAACACATCGACGACGCCGCCCCATTTGCGCCCGGCCCTGTCCCAGCCGAAGCCGAGATCGGCCATCACGTCATGCAGGTGCTGCAGGCGGTGGCGGTTTTCGGCCTCGTCCTCGGCGAACTCGACGAGCAGCAACGCCTCCGGCTTGCCGCGCACGAATTTCTCCAGCGTCGGCCGGAACATGGCGATGTCGCCGGCCAGCGCCAGCATGGTCTTGTCGACCAGTTCGACGGCGATCGGCTTGAGCTTGACGAGATGCTGGGCGGCATCCATCGCCTCGTAGAACGAGCCGAAATGGCACACGCCGAGCCCGCGCTTGCCGAGCAGCGGCCACAGCTTCAGTTCGATTGCCGTCGAATAAGCGAGCGTGCCCTCCGAGCCGACCAGCAAGTGCGCCATGTTATGCGTGGCGGCATTCGGCACCAGCGCGTCGAGATTATAGCCGCCGACGCGGCGCTGCACCTTTGGGAAGCGGGCGGCGACCTGATCGGCCATCTCGGTGCCGAGGTCGAGCATATCGCCGAACAGCGCGCGCGCCGGTTCCGGGACGCCGGGCAATCCGGCCGCGACCTCGCCGAACCGCATCGCGGTGCCATCAGCCAGCACCGCGTCGATGGCGATGGTGTTGTCGCGCATCGTGCCGTAGCGCAGCGAGCGCCCGCCGCAGGAATTGTTGCCGGCCATGCCGCCAATGGTGGCGCGCGTCGCGGTCGAGACATCGACCGGGAACCATAGCCCGTGCTGCTTGAGCTGGCGGTTGAGATCGTCGAGCACGATGCCCGGCTGCACCACGCAGCGCTGGCCCGCGACGTCGAGATCGAGCACCTTGTTGAGGTGCTTGGAGCCGTCGATGACCAGCGTCTCGTTGATGGTCTGGCCGCATTGCGAGGTGCCCCCGCCGCGCGCCGTCACCGGAATGCCCTCCCCGCGCGCGATCTCCAGCGCGGTGAGCGCCTCCTCCATCGTCTGCGGCACCACCACGCCCTGCGGCATGATCTGGTAGGCCGAGGCGTCGGTGGCGTAACGGCCACGGTCGGCAGCGCCGAACAGCACCTCGCCCTTGAGAGCTTTGCGCAGGCGGCGCTCGAGCGATGGCAGCATGACGGTCATGGTGTTCCTGACTCTGGCGTCCCCGGACCCGGCATGTTCTGGCCGGCGCAAACGGGTTGTTGCATTTTGAATTCAAAATTCATAATGATATTGCCAGAGGATTGGCAAGACATTCTTGAAAGGGTGCGGCGCGCTTACCCCGGATTTAATCCCAGCCCCGTTTGCCAACGGGATTCTGGGGCCCGGCTCAAGGCCGAGACAAGGCGGCGGTGACGCTTCACGACGAGATTCCGCGCATCCGCGCAACCATTTGAAACGCAACGACAACAGAGACCACGGAGAGCCCACCATGTCCCACTATCGCGCCGGCCGGCATTTCCTGCAAATCCCTGGCCCCACTCCTGTTCCGGACCGTATCCTGCGCGCCATGGACATGCCGGTGCTCGACCATCGCGGGCCGGATTTCCAGGAACTCGGCCGCAGCGTACTCGCCGGCATCAAGACGATCTTCAAGACCAAGCAGCCGGTGATCATCTATCCCGCCTCCGGGACAGGTGCCTGGGAAGCCTCGCTCGTCAACACACTGTCGCCCGGCGACACGGTGCTGATGTACGAGACCGGGCATTTCGCCGCGCTGTGGAAAAACCTCGCCCTCAAGCTCGGCCTGAAGCCGGAATTCATCAGCTCGGACTGGCGCTCGGGCGCCGATGCCAACGCCATCGAGAGCCGCCTGCGCGCCGATTCGGGCCACGCCATCAAGGCGGTGTGCGTGGTGCATAACGAGACCTCGACGGGCGCGACCTCGCGCATTGACGAGGTGCGTGCGGCGATCGACGCGGCGAAGCATCCAGCGCTGCTGATGGTCGATACGATTTCCTCTCTTGGCTCGGTCGATTACCGGCACGACGAATGGGGCGTCGACGTGACGATCGCCGGCTCGCAGAAGGGGCTGATGCTGCCGCCCGGCCTGTCGTTCAACGCGATCAGCGAGAAGGCGCTCGCCGCCTCCAAGACCGCGAAGCTGCCGAAGGCGTTCTGGTCGTGGGAGGACATGCTGCCGCATAATGCCAACGGCTTCTTCCCCTACACGCCCGCGACCACCTTGCTCTACGGGCTCGACGAGGCGATTAAGATGCTGCACGAGGAAGGCCTGCCGCAGGTGTTCGCGCGCCACGAGCGGCTGGCCGAGGCGACGCGCCGCGCCGTGCAAGGCTGGGGCCTCGAGATCCTGTGCCGCGACCCGAAATACTACTCGCCCGTGCTGACCACCGTGATGACGCCGGAGGGCCATAACGCCGACACGCTGCGCAAGGTCGCGCTCGAGCATTTCGACATCTCGCTCGGCACCGGCCTGTCGAAACTCGCCGGCAAGGCGTTCCGCATCGGCCATCTCGGCTCGACCAACGAACTCACGGTGATCGGCGCGCTCGCCGGCGTCGAGATGGCGCTGCAACTGGCCGACATCCCGCACCAGACCGGCGGCGTGCACAGCGCCATGCGGCACCTGACCGAAGCCGCGCGGGCCCCGGCCGCGAGGGCAGCGGAATAGCGCCGATGGCCGTGCAACCGCTGATCGCCCGGCGCAGTTTGCATGACGAGATCGTCACGCGCCTGCGCGACATGATCATCGAGGGCACGCTCAAGCCGGGCACGAAAGTGCCCGAGCGTGAGTTGTGCCTGCAATTCGGCGTGTCGCGCACACCGATGCGCGAGGCGCTCAAGGTGCTGGCGGCGGAAGGGTTGCTTGACCTGCCGCCCAATCGCGGCGCCATCGTCTCGCGCATCCGCCCGGAGGAAATCGAGGAGTTGTTCCCGATCATGGGCGCGCTCGAGGCGCTGGCCGGCGAACTCGCCTGCACCCGCATCGACGAGGCGCAAATCGCGGCCATCGCCCGGCTGCATGCCGAGATGGTCGGGCATTTCGAGCGCGGCGCCTGGGCGCCCTATACCAAGCTCAACCGGCGCATCCACGAGGCGATCTTCGCGGCCGCCGGCAATGCCGCACTCGCCGGCCTGTATCAGGGCCTGCTGGTGCGCACCCATAGCGTGCGCTTCCTCGCGCAGCGCTCGCAGGCGCGCTGGCAGGAGGCGGTCGACGACCACGTCGCCATCCTCGCGGCGCTCGAAGCCCGCGACGGCCCGCGCCTCGCGAACCTGCTGCGCCAGCACCTGACGCACAAGGCCGCGATGGTGCGCGAAGCGATCGAACGGCTCTATGAGGATGTCACGGCGGCGTGAGGCCCGCCCAGGATCGCGCGAGCGGCTGGGCCCCGGATCAAGTCCGGGGCAAGATGCCTGAAACATTGCCGTCTTGTGCCGGGCTTGACCCGGCACCCAATCCACCTCTCGACCTCATCCTGAGCTTGTCGAAGGATGGTTCAGCGCCCTCTGGAACATCCTTCGACAAGCTCAGGATGAGGTGGAGATTGGGATTTACCTCTCCCGCAAGCGCCCCAACGCCTCGACCACGACCGGATCGAGCCCGTCGCCGCCGCGATCGAGATGAGCGAGGATGCGCGCGCGCATGTCCCGCCCCCAGAACTTGCGCAGGTGGTCGGCGATGCCCGGCACCGCGACATCATGCGGGTAGGTCTTGAAGAAGCTGGCGATCTGGTTCGCCATGTGGATGAGCTTTTCCGGCCGGCCGGTTGGTGTCTGGCTCATGCGGCGCCCTTTCGTGCAACCTCGGGCAGCGCGCCCTGAAACACAAGCGCCGAATCCTGGCGCGCCACCGCAATCAGGCCGAGGCCGAGCGCTTGTGCCCGGTCGAGCGCCAGCGAAGTCGGCGCCGAGACCGCGACGAGGTGATGCGCGCCGAAACGCGCCGCTTTCTCGACCATTTCGAACGAGCAGCGGCTGGTGATGAGCAGGAATCCGCCGGCCGGGTCCTGCCCGGCCCGCAGCAGCGCGCCGATGAGTTTGTCGAGCGCATTGTGCCGGCCGACATCCTCGCGCACCAGGCGGATACCACCGTCGAGATCACACCACGCTGCGCCATGCACGGCCCGCGTCAGGTCGTTCAGCGGCTGATGGTTGTCGAGGTCGTGCACGGCGCGTGCCACGGCCTCGACCGCCAGCACCGGCGCGGCGCCGGCGGGCCGCGCCGCCTCGGGCAAATCGTCGAGCGAGCCGATGCCGCACAGGCCGCAACCGGTGCGGCCGGACAGGCTGCGCGTGCGGGCGAGATGCTTCCTGAACCGGTCCGGCGATAGCGATACGGTCACGCGCCAGCCCTTGTCGGCCTCCTCGACCAAGATGTCGCGGATTTCTTCGTGCTGCTCGATGATGCCCTCGGTCAGACTGAAACCGGTGACGAAATCCTCGAAATCGTCCGGCGTCGCCATCATCACCGCGTAGGGCACGTTGCCGTAGACAATGCTGACCGGCGCCTCGACCGGCACGGCGCACGTCAGGCTGATACTTTCCTGGCGCGCAAAGCCGATCGAGCGCGCCGGCACCGCCCTGCTGGTCGCAGCCATGGCGCTATTCCGCCGCGTGCGGCACGGTGGGCGCGATGCGGCGCATCGAGACCGCTTCCTCGGCATTCTGCTCCTGCCAATCCGACTGGCGGTTGGTGCGGCGCACCTGCACGGCCGTGACCTTGAATTCCGGGCAGTTGGTCGCCCAGTCGGAATAGTCGGTCGTCACGACATTCGCGCCGCCCAGCGGATGGTGGAAGGTCGTATAGACCACGCCCGGCTGCATGCGCTCCGAGACCAGCGCCCGCAACGCGACATCGCCGGTGCGGCTCGCCAGCGCGACAAGGTCGCCATCGGCGATGCCGCGGGCCTCAGCGTCGAACGGGTGGATTTCCAGCACGTCTTCCGGATGCCAGGTCGAGTTGGCGGTGCGCCGCGTCTGCGCACCGACATTATACTGCGACAGGATGCGGCCCGTGGTCAGCAGCAGCGGGAAGCGCGGGCCGGTGCGCTCCTCGGAGGGGATGTATTCCGTGATCATGAAGCGGCCCTTGCCGCGCACGAAACGGTCGACATGCATCACCGGCGTGCCTTGCGGCGCGGCATCGTTGCACGGCCACTGGATCGAGCCGAGTTCGTCGAGCCGGGCGAAGCTGACACCGGCGAAGGTCGGCGTCAGGCGGGCGATCTCGTCCATGACCTCGGAGGGGTGCGTGTAGTGCATCGGGTAGCCGAGCGCCGCCGAGAGATCGCAGATCACCTGCCATTCCTCGCGGCCCGACAGTGGCGGCATGACCTGCCGCACGCGGCTGATGCGGCGCTCGGCGTTGACGAAGGTGCCGTCCTTTTCAAGGAACGATGCGCCCGGCAGGAAGACATGGGCGTATTTCGCCGTCTCGTTCAGGAAAATATCCTGGATGACGACGCATTCCATCGCGGCCAGCCCCGCCGTGACATGCTGGGTGTTCGGGTCGGACTGGGCGATATCCTCGCCCTGGATGAAGAGGCCCTTGAAGCGGCCGTCGACCGCCTCGTCGAGCATGTTGGGGATGCGCAGGCCTGGATCGTCGGACAGGGTCAGCCCCCAGTCGATCTCGAAACTGTGGCGCACGGCCTCGTCCGAGATATGGCGGTAGCCCGAGAATTCGTGCGGGAACGAGCCCATGTCGCACGAGCCCTGCACGTTGTTCTGGCCGCGCAGCGGGTTGATGCCGACGCCCTCGCGGCCGAGATTGCCGGTCGCCATGGCGAGGTTGGCCATCGCCATCACCGCCGTGGTGCCCTGGCTGTGCTCGGTGACGCCGAGGCCGTAATAGATCGCCGCGTTGCCGCCGGTGGCGTAAAGCCGGGCTGCGGCGCGCACATCCGCCGCCGGCACGCCGGTATAGCGCTCGTGCGCTTCCGGCGAATTGTGCTCCTCGGCGACCATCGTCGCCCAATACTCGAAAGCGTCGGGCTCGCAGCGCTCGCGCACGTAATCGAGCGCCACCAGCCCTTCCGTGACCACGACATGCGCCATGGCGTTGAGCAGCGCGACGTTGGTGCCGGGCTTCAACGGCAGGAAATAATCCGCCTCGACATGCGGCGAACGTACCAGATCGATGGCGCGCGGATCGGCGATGATCAGATGCGCGCCCTCGCGCAACCGCCGTTTCATGCGCGAGGCGAACACAGGATGGGCATCGGTCGGGTTGGCGCCGATGATGAAGATGACATCGGCCTTGGCGACCGACTTGAAATCCTGCGTGCCGGCCGAGGTGCCGAGCGTCGAACTCAGGCCATAGCCGGTCGGCGAATGGCAGACGCGAGCGCAGGTATCGACGTTGTTGTTGCCAAAGGCGGCGCGCACCATCTTCTGGACGAGGAAAACCTCCTCATTGGTGCAGCGCGACGAGGTGATTCCACCGACGGAATCCCGGCCATAGCTCGCTTGCAGGCGCTTGAACTCGGAGGCGGCCTTGCCGATCGCCTCCTCCCACGAGACCTCGCGCCACGGATCGGTGATGCGCTCACGCACCATCGGCTTGGTGATGCGGTCGGCATGGGTGGCGTAGCCCCAGGCGAAGCGGCCTTTGACGCAGGAATGGCCCTCATTGGCCTGGCCCGCCTTGTGCGGCTCCATGTTGACGAGTTTGTTGCCCTGCATCTCGGCCTTGAACGAGCAGCCGACGCCGCAATAGGCGCAGGTCGTGATGATGGCGTGCTCCGGCTGGCCGGCCGCGATGATGGTGTTCTCGATCAGCGACGAGGTCGGGCAGGCCTGCACGCAGGCGCCGCACGAGACGCACTCAGAGTCGAGAAAATCGACGCCGCCGGCGCTGATGCGCGATTCGAAGCCGCGCCCGTCGACGGTGAGCGCAAAGGTGCCCTGCACCTCCTCGCAGGCGCGCACGCAGCGATTGCACACGATGCATTTCGCCGGATCATAGGTGAAATACGGGTTGGAAGTGTCGCAGGTCTCGGCGAGGTGGTTGTCGCCCTCGTAGCCGTAGCGCACCTCGCGCAGGCCGGTGACGCCGGCCATATCCTGCAGCTCGCAATCGCCATTGGCCGAGCAGGTCAGGCAATCGAGCGGATGGTCGGAGATATAAAGCTCCATCACGCCCTTGCGCAGCTTGGCGAGCTTGTCCGACTGGGTGCGCACCACCATGCCGCTCTCGACCGGCGTGGTGCAGGAGGCGGGCGTGCCGCGCCGGCCATCGATCTCGACAAGGCAGAGCCGGCACGAGCCGAACGGCTCGAGGCTGTCGGTGGCGCAAAGTTTTGGAATCTTGGTGCCGGCATGCATGGCGGCTGCCATCACCGAGGTGCCCTCGGGCACGGTGACGGCGACGCCATCAATGGTCAGCGTGACGGACTTGTCCGAGACGCGGATCGGCGTGCCGAGATCGATTTCCTTGATGAGCATGTTTTCGGTCAGAGCCATGGTGCTCTCCCTATTCGGCGGGCGGCACGGGCCGCGCGCGCTCGAAATCCTGTCGGAAATGCGTCAGCGCGCTGACGACCGGGATCGGCGTCAGGCCGCCAAGCGCACACAGTGAAGCGTCGGTCATCAGCGTGCACAGATCGTCGAGCACAGCAAAATTCTTCGGCCGTTCGATGCCGGCGATGATGCGCTCCACCGTCTCGCGGCCGCGCACGGCGCCGATGCGGCACGGCGTGCACTTGCCGCAGCTTTCGACGGCGCAGAAATGGAAGGCGAAGCGCGCCTGCTCGGCCAAGTCGACAGTGTCGTCGAACACCACGACGCCGCCATGGCCGAGCATGCCCTTGACCGCTAGGAAGGCTTCGTAGTCGAGCGGCGTATCGAGCAGGCTTTCGGGGAAATAGGCGCCGAGCGGCCCGCCGACCTGCACGGCGCGGAGCGGGCGGCCGCTGGCGGTGCCGCCGCCGTAATCCTCGATCAGCTGGCGCAGCGTCAGGCCGAACGCCTTCTCGATGAGGCCGCCGCGCTTGACGTTGCCGGCAAGCTGAATGGGCAGCGTGCCGCGCGACCGGCCCATGCCGAAAGCGGCGTAAGCAGCGGCGCCATGCGCCATGATCCACGGCACGCTGGCCAGAGAAATCACGTTGTTGATCACGGTCGGCTGGCCGAACAGGCCGCTGATCGCCGGCAGCGGCGGCTTGGCGCGCACCACGCCGCGCTTGCCTTCGAGACTGTCGAGCAGCGCGGTTTCCTCGCCGCAGATGTAAGCCCCTGCCCCGAGCCGCACCTCGAGCCGGAACGCCCTGCCCGAGCCGCAGACCGAAGCCCCAAGATATCCCGCCGCCTCGGCCACAGCGATGGCGGCGTTCAGCACGCGATGGGCGTGGGGATATTCCGAGCGCAGGTAGATGAAGCCCTCGCTCGCCCCGACCGCGAGCCCGGCAATGGTCATGCCCTCGATCAGGCAAAGCGGATCGCCTTCCATCAGCAGTCGATCGGCGAAGGTGCCGCTATCGCCCTCATCGGCGTTGCACACGATGTATTTCTGCTCGGCCGGTGTATCGAGAACGGTTTTCCACTTGATGCCGGTCGGGAAACCGGCGCCACCGCGCCCGCGCAGGCCGGATGAGGTCACCTCGCGCACGATCTCGGCCGGGGCGACGCCAAGCGCGCGCTCGAGCCCAGCAAAGCCGCCATGGGCGCGGTAATCGGCGACCGAGAGCGGGTCGATGACGCCGCAGCGCGCGAAGGTCAGGCGCTCTTGGTTCTTCAGATAGGAGATGTCTTCCGTCAGGCCGAGCGCCAGCGCGTGCGCGCCGCCATGCAGGAAATCGGCCGCGAACAGCGCGGCGACATCGGCGGGTTTCACCGGGCCATAGGCGATGCGGCCGGCTGCCGTCTCGACCTCGACGAGCGGCTCGAGCCAGAACAGGCCGCGCGAGCCGTTGCGCACGATCTCGATCGGTACGCCACGGCGCTCCGCCTCAGTGGCCAGCGCCGCGGCGACGCGCTCGGCGCCGACCGAGAGGGCAGCGGCATCGCGCGGCACGAAAATACGGGTGGGGGCGCTCATGACACGCTCCCCGGCTGTGGCCGGCACAGGTCGTCGAGCAGCGCGGCATCGACCCGGCCGAGCAATTCGCCATCCAGCATCGCAGCCGGCGACAGCGCACAATTGCCGAGGCAATACACCGTCTCGACGGTCAGGCGCCCGTCCGTCGTGGTCGCGTCGACGGCGATGCCGTGGCGGGCGGCCAGATGCGCGACCAGTGTCTCGCAGCCCATCGCCTGGCAGGATTCGGCCCGGCACAATTTCAGCACGCGCTCGCCGGGCGGGGCAGCGCGAAAATCGTGATAGAAGGTGATGACGCCGTGCACCTCGGCGCGCGACAGGTTCAGCGCCTCGGCGATGACCGGCACCGCGCTGCGATCGATGTATCCGAAAGCATCCTGGAGTGCGTGCAGGATCGGCAGCAGGGCACCGGGCGCGGATTTTCCTGCCTCGATGATCGCCTGCGCGGCATCAGGCTTCCAGCCGGTTTCGGCCGCCATATTCGTTCCACCCTCGGCAAAGGCGCGATGCGCCGTCTGTTTGAGAATAGAATGGGTCGAAACAGCCAAATGGCCAACCGATATTTATCGCGCGGCCAGCGCGATCACGGCGTCGGCGGCTTCTCACGCCCGGCAAGGGCCGCCTCGGACGGCACCAGATAGCTGCGCGTCAGCGGCACATTGTCCTGCTTGCGCGCGAGCTGGAACTGGAACACCACCGTGTCCTGATACAGGAACGCGGTTTCGGATGCCGCCAGGTAGAATTCCCACATGCGGCAGAAACGGTCGTCATAGAGTGCCTTGGCCTCCTCGCGCCGAGCCAGGAAACGGTCGCGCCAATGATGCAGCGTCTTGGCGTAATGCAGCCGCAGCACCTCGACATCGGTGACGACGAGCCGGGCGCGCTCGATCGCGCGCAACGCCTCCGACATGGACGGGATATAGCCGCCCGGGAAGATGTATTTCTGGATCCACGGGTTGGTGAAGGCCGGCTTGTCGGAACTGCCGATGGTGTGCAGCAGCATGACGCCGTTCGGCTTGAGCAGCTTGTGGGCAGTGCGCAAATAAATATCGTAATAGCCGGCGCCGACATGCTCGAACATGCCGACCGAGACGATGCGATCAAATGAGCCCTCGACCTTGCGGTAATCCTGCAGCGCGAAGCTCACGCGATCGGCGAGGCCGGCATCGCGGGCGCGCCTTTGCGCCACCTTGAGCTGCTCCTCGGACAGCGTCACGCCGAGCACCTTGCCCGCCTGGCCTGCCTCGGCGAGGTAGAGCGCCATGCCGCCCCAGCCGCAACCGATATCGAGGATGCTCTGGCCCGGCTCCAGGCACAGCTTGGCGGCGATGTGGCGTTTCTTCTCCAGTTGCGCCTGATCGAGGGTTTCCTTGCCGGTCTCGAAATAGGCGCATGAATATTGCCGGTCGGCATCGAGAAACAGCTCGTAGAGCCGGTCGTCGAGATCGTAATGATGCGCGACGTTATCCTTGGAGCGCCGGCCGACATTATGCTGGAACAGGCCGCGCGTATAATAGCGCAGGTGATCGTGCAGCGTCGTCCACCAGGTATCGGGGTCACCGGACGAATTCCGCAGCAACAACACCAGGAAATCGAAGATCGTGCCGCGCTCGATGACGAGCCGGCCATCCATATACAATTCGCCGAGGCGCAGGTCCGGGTCGAGCATCAACGCGCGCACGGCGGCCGCATCGGTGAACCGTGCCACGACAAGATCGCCCTCGCCGTCGCCGAACTGCAACTCCCGGCCATCCGGCAAGATGATGCGGAGATTTCCGTTCGGAACGAGCTTGCCGATGACGCTTTCAAGCACGCGGTTCATATAGCCCCGGCGCGCGGACGCCCCGTTCTGCCCAAATTTGAGACGGCTTATCGGCAACATTGCAACATGCCCCACATTGCTGATCCGGCAACCAAAGTAGCGTGGGATGATTGGCTGACCACCACCCCATTCATGCAAATATTCTGTTGATTTCGATCAAAAATCCAGACCGATCGCGTGGTGCAAGGCCCAACCCGGCACCGTCGGCGGCAAGAAACCGTTTGCACATCGATCATGAAAAGGGGGGTAAGCGTTTCGAACAAATCGCGGGTCATCATTATTCTCCCGCCCTGGGCCGGAGGGCTCAGGACTCAAGAGCTTATGGTGATTCTAGCTCGCAATTGTGCCGCGGCAAGCCCTGCTCACGCCTCCTCGCCGGGATCGGCTGCCATGCGGTAGTCGAAATCGCAATGGCTCGCGCCCTGCATGATGGTCTGGGTGCGCGTGAGTTTGAGGCGGCTGTCATAGCCCTCGCAGAAGGTACCGTCGCGTTGGCAGGACAGCAGGTGGCCGATCTCGCCGAGCCCCATCTCGCGATACATCTCGGCATAGCGGCAGCGCGTGACGTTGAAGGCGAAACGGTCGGCGCTTTCCTCCTTCACCTCGATGCGCAGCGCGTCCTCCGCCGTCCAGAGCGACTGGATAGCCATGAAGCTCTGCAACGAGGTGCCGCCTTCCGCCTGCCGCGCCATCGCTGCGCCCTGCTCAATGGAGGAGCGGCGCACCGCGTCGGCGACGGCCTTTCTTGCCACGCTCTCGCCATGGCTGGCCTTCAATGTCTCGTAGACATGCTTGAGGATCGTCGCTTCGATCCGGCGCCGCTCGATCATCGGCATGGGAGGGTTTGCGTTCGTCATTGCCATTCATCCACCGCTATCATCCCGCCAACTTTGACGATTGCACACGACACGGCAAGATGCCGTTTCGGATCGCACATCCCGCCTTATCCCAAAATCCCTCATCCCCGAAATCCTAGGAGATATCCAGAATGCGCCTGCCCCTCGCCACCTGCCTCGCGGCATTGCTGCTCGCCGCTCCCGCCCTCACGCAGGCGCATGCACAGGATGCCGCACAGGCGACGAAACAGGAAGCCGTGAAACCCGCGACCCTGCATCTCAGCGTCCACGCCGAGGTGAAGCAGGTTCCCGACCTCGCGATCTTCTCCGTCGGCTCGGTCAGCCAGGCGGCAACCGCGAAGGAGGCCGTCAGCGACAACGCCGCCCGCATGAAGGCGGTGTTCGACGGACTCGCCAAGGCCGGCATGCAGCCCAAGGACATGCAGACCGGCCGACTGACCCTGCAGCCCGAATATCAGTACGAGCCCAAGAAGGCGCCGAAGCTCATCGGCTATCGCGCCAGCAACAATGTCGAGATCAAGCTGCGCGATCTCGACAAGGCCGGCAGCCTGCTCGACACGCTGACCGGGCTTGGCGCCAACGAAATCTCCGGGCCGTTCTTCGGCATGGAGCACCCCGAAGCAGCCCTCGACGAGGCGCGCCAAAAGGCCATGAAGACGGCGACGGCGCGCGCCAAGCTGTACGCCGACGCGGCCGGGCTGAAAATCGCCCGTATTCGCAACATCAGCGAAGCCAACATCAGCGGCTACCAGCCGGTGCGGCAGATGGCGCGGGCGGCGGCGCCCATGGCGATGAAGGCCGATACGCCGGTCGCGCCGGGCGAGGTCTCGGCCGAGATCACGCTGCAGGTGACCTACGAACTGGCGCCGTAGCGCGTTTTGAAACTACGGTAGCCCCTTCTCCCCTCGGGGGAGAAGGTGGCACGAAGTGCCGGATGAGGGGTTAACGCGGCCCTTACCCCTCATCCCACCAATCCCCGGTGTTCCGGAGATTGGCTTTAAATTCCCAAGTCGGCCAAGGCCGACTTGGCGCGGGACCTTCTCCCGCAAGGGGAGAAGAAGAATTATTTTGCTACCCTCGATGCCCTGACTCCACCTCATCCTGAGCCTGTCGAAGGATGCTGAGTCCGGCGCTCGCTGGAACATGCTTCGACAAGCTCAGCATGAGGTGGCGTGTATGGCTCAGCATGAGGTCCGGCCTCAGGCGTCCCGCGCCTCGGCCTTGCGGGCGTCGTAGGCGAGCACGGCGTTCAGGAGCACCTGGGCGCCGGCGGCGCATTCCTCCGGCGAGGTCGACTCACTCTCGTTATGGCTGATGCCGCCGGCGCAGGGCACGAAGATCATCGTCGTCGGGCAGATGCGCGCGGCATGGACCGCGTCGTGGCCTGCGCCCGAGACAATATCGCGGCTCTCGAAACCGGCCTTGGCCGCGCCCTCGCGCACGCAGGCGATCATCTCGGCATCGAACTTCACCGAGGGGGAGTGCCAGATGCGCGTCTCCTCGAAGGCGAGGCCGAACGGGTCCAGCACCTTCGGCAGCGCGGCGCGCAGGGCGTGCTCCATGGCATCGAGCACCTTGTCATCGGGATGACGGAGATCGACGCACAGGAAAACCTCGCCCGGCACGACATTGCGTGAGTTCGGCCGCACCTCCATCAGCCCGACGGTGGCAACGCCCGGCAAATGAGCCTGCCCGATGCCATCGACCGCCTGAATGAGCGCCGCCGCGCCGAGCAGCGCATTCTTGCGCAGATGCATCGGCGTGGCGCCGGTATGGGCGGCCTCGCCGGCGATGGTGATCTCGTACCAGCGCGCGCCCTGCACGCCGGTGACGGCGCCGACCATGCGGCCCTCGGCCTCGAGGATCGGCCCCTGTTCGATATGCAGTTCGAACATCGCGGCCAGCTTGTGGCCGCCAGCCTTCTCGGGGCCGCGATAGCCGATACGCTCCAGTTCGTCGCCGAAGCGCTTGCCGTCGCGATCCTCGCGCGCATCGGCATAGGCGCGGTCGAACAGGCCGGCGAACACGCCGGAGGCGAGCATGGCCGGCGCGAAGCGCGCCCCCTCCTCATTGGTCCAGTTGACCAGTTCGAGCGGCGCGGTGGTCTCGTAGCCGGCATCATGCAGCGTCCGCAGCACCTCGAGCCCGGCCAGTACACCGAGCACGCCGTCGAACTTGCCGCCGGTCGGCTGGGTATCGAGATGCGAGCCCATGGCGATCGGCGGAAGGCTGTTGTCGCGCCCCGGCCGGCGGGCGAACATGTTGCCGACCTCATCGACCGTCACCGTGCAGCCAAGCTGCTCGCAGGCCGCCTTGAACCAGTCGCGGACCTGCCTGTCCTCATCCGACAGCGTCAGGCGCCGGATGCCGCCCTTCGCCGTGCCGCCGAACCTGGCGGTATCCATTAGCGTGTCCCACAGGCGGCGGGGATCAATGGCGAGGTTGGGCAGCGGCGCATCGCTCATGGCGTAAAGTATTCCGGAAGGTGCTGGACCATCCTTCGACAAGCTCAGGATGAGGTGGGAGAGAACAGGCTCATCATAACGCATCCCTCATGTTGAGCCTGTCGAAGCCTCGCGTCAGCCAAGGCCTCCTTGAGCCTGTCGAAACCTCATCCTGAGCTTGTCGAAGGATGTTCCCGCGCGCTCTGGACCATGTTTCGACAGGCTCAACATGAGGAGAGAGGATAAAGTTCAACCGTTTCTTCGGTCAGCCCCTCACCACTTGCCGGTGTTCGGCATCGAGGCCCACGGCTCCTGCGGCGCCAGCGCTTCGCCGGCCTGGATGAGTTCGATCGAGATGTTGTCGGGCGAGCGGATGAAGGCCATGTGGCCGTCGCGCGGCGGCCGGTTGATGGTCACGCCCTTGGCCTGCAGCTTGGCGCAGGTTTCATAGATGTTGTCGACGCGATAGGCGAGATGGCCGAAATTGCGGCCGCCGTCATACTCTTCCTTGTCCCAGTTATAGGTCAGTTCGAGCAGCGGCGCCTTGCTGTCCCTGGCGCGCTCGACGTCGCCATCGGCCGAGAGGAAGATCAGCGTGTAGCGGCCCTTCTCGTTCTCCATGCGCCGCACTTCGGTCAAACCGAACTTGTTGCAATAGAAATCCAGCGAGGCGTCGAGATCGGTCACGCGAACCATCGTGTGCAGATATTCCATGTCGTCTCCTCAGAATGGCGGATCATGAATTGCCCGAGGCGACAGATAGGCCGGAACGGCACCCCCGCCAAGGCCGAAACGGCCGGCTTGGCACTTGTGGCATTTGAACTTGCCGCAGGCAGCGCGAGGCGGCAGAACACGTGTCTGTATTCGGAGTTGTCAGCATGCGCAGCGATCATCCACCGGCCATCCGGCTCGAAGATTACCGGGTTCCGGATTTCCTCATCGACCGCGTGGGGCTCGATATCGTGCTCGCGGCCGACAAGGCGGTGGTGACGAGCACGCTCAGCGTACGGCGCAACCCGGCCGCGCCGGCAGGCCGCCCGCTGGTGCTCGACGGCGACGAACTGAAGCTGACCGGCCTCGCCGTCGATGGCGCCCTCCTCGCCGCAACCGCCTATGAGGCGACGCCGGCCAAGCTGACGATTCACACGGTGCCGGAGCGCTTCACCCTTACCGTGGTGACGGAACTCAACCCGGGCGCCAACACCCGCCTGATGGGGCTCTATCGCTCGAACGGCATCTATTGCACGCAATGCGAGGCGGAGGGCTTCCGCCGCATCACCTACTTCCCGGACCGGCCGGACGTGCTGGCGCCCTATCGCGTGCGGCTCGAAGCCGACAAGGCGCAGGCGCCGGTGCTGCTCGCCAACGGCAACCGGAGCGAGGCCGGTGACATTGCCGGCACCGGCCGGCATTTTGCCGTGTGGGACGATCCCCACCCCAAGCCGAGCTACCTGTTCGCCATCGTCGCCGGCGATCTCGACACGCTGCATGACAGTTTCATCACCAGTTCGGGGCGCAAGGTCGCGCTCGGCATTCATGTCGAGAAGGGCAAGCTTGGCCAGACCGCCTATGCGATGGACGCGCTGAAGCGCTCGATGGCCTGGGACGAACAGGTGTTCGGCCGCGAATACGATCTCGACGTGTTCAACATCGTCGCCGTGTCGGATTTCAACTTCGGCGCCATGGAGAACAAGGGCCTCAACATCTTCAACGACAAATACGTGCTGGCGAGCCCAGAGACCGCCACCGACAGCGACTACGCCAATATCGAGGCGGTGATCGCGCACGAATACTTCCACAATTGGACAGGCAACAGAATCACTTGCCGCGACTGGTTCCAGCTCTGCCTCAAGGAAGGGCTGACCGTGTTCCGCGATCAGGAATTCTCCTCCGACATGCGCTCGCGCCCGGTGAAGCGCATCGCCGATGTGCGCAACCTGCGCAGCCAGCAATTCGTCGAGGATGGCGGCCCGCTCGCCCATCCGGTGCGGCCTTCCGCCTATCGCGAGATCAACAACTTCTACACGATGACGATCTACGAGAAGGGCGCCGAGCTGATCCGCATGCTGAAGACCCTGCTCGGCGAGGCGGGGTTCGCGGCCGGGCTGGCGCTCTACTTCAAGCGCTGCGACGGCACGGCGGCAACGGTCGAGGATTTCATCGGCTGCTTCGCGGAAGCGACCGGGCGCGACCTTACGCAGTTCATGCGCTGGTACGCGCAGGCCGGCACGCCGAAGGTTGCCATCGCCGCCCATTACGACGCCGCCGCCAGAACGCTGACCCTCGACCTGTCGCAGGAAACGCCGCCAACGCCCGAGCAGCCGGACAAGCTGCCGGTGGTGATCCCGCTGCGCATCGGCCTGCTCGACCGGGCCGGCAACAAGCTGACGCCGCGCACTGGCACCGGCAAGGCAGAAGACGAGATCGTCGTCGCACTCACCGCCCGCGAGCAGCGCGTCGTGCTGCATGACGTCCCGTCCGAGCCGATCATCTCGGCGCTGCGCGGCTTCTCGGCGCCGGTCAATCTCGACTTCCCGCAGGGTGAGCGCGACCTCGCCGTGCTGGCGCGCCATGACAGCGACCCGTTCAACCGCTGGCAGGCGCTGCAGATGCTGGCGATGGGGGCGCTGCTCTCGCGCACCGGCGTCGCGCCGGTCAGCCATGGCGGGCAGGATTCCCTCGTGCTGATCGAGGCGTTCGGCGCGCTGCTGCCCGGCGCTGGCGCCGACCCGGCCTTCACGGCGCTTGCCCTCACCCTGCCGGGCGAAAGCGACATCGCGCGCCAGATCGGCCGCGACATCGACCCGGACGCCATCGCGAGCGCCCGCCGCGGCCTCAGGACGCGGATCGGCGAGGCGCATCGCGGCGCGCTGATCGCGCTGCATGGCGCACTGGCCGAACCGGCGCAATACAGCCCCGATGCCGCCAGCGCCGGCCGGCGCTCGCTGCGCAATACCATCCTCGACCTGATCGCCGCCGCCGACGCCGCGCTGGGCGAGCGGCTGGCGGTCGAAGCCTTCACTGCTGCCGGCAACATGACCGACCGGCTCGCCGCGCTCTCGACCTTGTGCATCCTTGGCGGCCCGGCGCGCGAAGAAGCGCTCGCCGCGTTCGAGCAGCGCTTCAGCCGCGAGGCGCTGGCGATCGACAAATGGTTCGCGTTGCAGGCGACCATACCCGAGGCCGACACGCTGGCGCGCGTGCGCCGCCTGATGGAGCATCCCGGCTTCGCGCTGACCAATCCGAACCGGGCGCGGGCCCTGATCGGCAGTTTCGCCATGGCCAACCTGACGCAGTTCAACGCCGCCGATGGCGCCGGCTACCGCTTCGTCGCCGAGATGGTGCTGACCATCGATCCGGGCAATCCGCAGGTCGCGGCGCGACTGCTGACGGCGTTCCGCACATGGCGCACCATGGAGACCGGCCGGCGGCGCCATGCGGAGAGCGCGCTGCAGCATATCGCCGCCGCGAAAAAACTGTCGCCGGACGTGCGCGATATCGTCGAGCGCACCCTGCGATAGCGCCTCAGCGCGCGATCAATTTTTCGCCTCATATGTGGCGACGCAAACTAGAACATTCAACGAACAAAATAGAATCACCCGCGAACACGCGGCTTTTGACCTGTTGCAGCGATGAATCACCTCGGCCGAACTGCGGCTAAAAGAAGATGAACAATAAATTAAAGGCTGGACACAGAGTCTGGATGTGATTCAACTAAGGGCGAATCGGGGCGATGCGGCACATTCCCCAGTTCACAGGAAAGTTTTACGAGGAGGCCATTGCATGGCGCGGAAAAACGCGTCCGGCGCGTGCGCGTTCGCGCAATTTGCGGGGGGATTGGCGAGGCCGTTTGTCCACCCGCAACACGAACGCTACGTCCAGACCGAGGTCTGGCTCAGGCGCGCGGTCCCTCTCCTCATCGGCGTGTTCCTGGTGATCGTCCTGGCGGGCGTCACCACGCATCTCACCGCCGGACACGAGGAAGCCCGCAAGAACGCCTCAAGCGAACTCGACACCTATGCCATGCTGGCCGCCGCCTCGCTGGAGCGCTCGGCGCTGGCGAGCGGCGCGGCGGAGGCATCCGACGCCACCTTGCGCGACCTGCTGCCCGCCGGCCTGCTCGACCATGGCCGCAACGCCATCCTGACCGATGCCGATGGCCGCATCCTCGCCTCCACCGCGGGGCGCGCCGCGGCCGGCAGCCTCGCCGAGGCGCTTGGCGGCATGCAATTGCTGACCACCTTCGCTGAACGCGCCGGCGTGATGCAGGTCGTGCTGCCCGGCAACGTGCCGGCCCATGCCACCGTCCGGCGGCTGACGGCGCCGCCCGGCCTGGTCGCGCTGGTCCAGGCCGATGTCGACGCCGTGCAGGCATGGCGCGAACATGCCAACGCCATCATGCTGCTGATGCTCGCGGCCGCACTGGTGATCGTGACGCTGGCCGTCGGCTATTATCTGCAGGCGGCGCGCGCCGTCAGCGCCGAGGCGACCTGCCACGGCGTCAAGGGCCGCATCGACACCGCGTTGAACCGTGGCCGCTGCGGCCTGTGGGATTGGGATATCGGTCGGGGCCGGCTGTTCTGGTCGGATTCGATGTATGAAATCCTCGGCCTGGAGCGCCATAGCGAGTTCCTGTCCTTCGGCGCGGTGAACGCACTGATGCATCCGAAAGACGGCGACCTCTATGCCCTGGCCGACCGGCTGGCGGGTGAAAAGCTCGAGGCGATCGACTGCGATTTTCGCATGCGCCATGCCAGCGGCGCGTGGACTTGGCTCAGGGCGCGCGCGGAGATCGTGCGCGACGAGGCGACCGGCATGCCGCATCTGGTCGGCATCGCGGTCGACGTGACCGAGCACAAGCGGCTGGCCGAACAGACGGCGGCGGCGGACCTGCGGCTGCGCGATGCGATCGAAGCGGTCTCGGAAGCCTTCGTATTGTGGGACACGCAGAACCGGCTGGTGATCTGCAACTCGAAATTTCAGTCGCTGCACGGCGTCGCACCGGAGCAGGTTCGTCCCGGCATGCGCTACGAGGAACTGCACGCCATCAGCACGCCGCTGGTGCTGGAAGACCACGCCGCCGCCCTGCCGCTCGACGATGCCGCCGCCCGCAGCTTCGAGGCTCATCTGCTGGATGGCCGCTACCTGCAGGTCAACGAGCGCCGCACCAAGGATGGCGGCTACGTCTCGGTCGGCACCGACATCACACTGCTCAAGCAGAACGAGGAAAAGCTCAAGGATGGCGAGCAGAAGCTGCTCTCGACCATCGCGGATCTGCAGAAATCGCGCAAGACACTCGAAATCCAGAAGGTGCAACTCGCCGAACTCGCCGACAAATATCACGACCAGAAAAGTACGGCCGAGAGTTCCAACCGCGCCAAATCCGAATTCCTGGCCAATATGAGCCACGAGCTGCGCACGCCGCTCAACGCGATCATCGGCTTCTCGGAGATGATGGAGGGGGAGATTTTCGGACCGATCGGCACGCGCAAATATGCCGAATATGCCCGCGACATCCGCACGAGCGGCCAATACCTGCTCGGCGTGATCAGCGACGTGCTCGACATGTCGCGCATCGAGTCCGGCCGCATCCGTCTCGACCTCCAGCCGCTGTGCCCGGACGAGGCGGTCAACGAGGCGGTGTGCAGCATCCGCGCGGCGGCGGACGAGAAAGCGCTGCATGTCGAGATCGATGCCACGCCGGGCCTGCCGATCAACGCGGACAAGCGCGCCGTCAACCAGGCGCTGGTCCACCTGCTGCAGAACGCCATCAAGTTCACGCCGGCTGGCGGGCGGGTGTCGGTGCGCCTGCGCCGCGCGCCCGGCGCGGTGAACATCTATATCGAGGATAGCGGCATTGGTATCGCTCCCGAGGCACTGCCCGATCTCGGCCGGCCTTTCGGGCAGGTCGGCGGCGCGATGCGCGACGGTTTCAAGGGCTCGGGGCTCGGGCTCGCCATCGCCAAGTCGCTGGTGGAAATGCATGGCGGCCAATTGCGCATCCGCTCGACCGTCGGCTCCGGCACCATCGTGATGATGCACCTGCCGCAGGACGAGGCGCCCCTTGCCGCGCTGCTGGCGCCGGCCCGCATCGAGACCGCGGCGCGCACGACGGTGCATTGAGAGCCTGCTTGAAGGGGCGACGTGTCATTCCCGCTGTGCCTTTCCGATCGGGATGGGCCGGTCAAGCCGGCCCATGACGGCGGAAAAGACAGCGCGAACACACCAACCGTCATCGGCGGACTTGATCCGCCGATCCCGCTTCGGAAGAGCTTGCCAGTGTCATTCCCGACGCGCGTGAGCGCGATCGGGAATCCAGGAGCCGCCTCAGCCGACGATCTGCTTGAAGGCGGCAATCACCTTGACGCGGCAATCGGCCAGCGTTCGCTCCAGAACGCGGAAATCCGGCACGGCGGCGGCATCGGCCAGCCGGCGCTTGAGGGCAAGCGGCAGCGTCCTGGCGTCGGCCGGGCCATCGAGGCACAGGCGCAGGATCTGGATCATGCCGGTCTGCAAGCGCCAGGCATCGACGAGGCTGTCGGCCGTGGCGCGCGGCAAGGCGCCCTGCCCGGCGGCGAGCGCCAGCAGCGCGCCTGTCGTCTCGCCCGGCCGCACCAGCGCGCCTTGCGAACGCAGGCTCAGCACCTGCGCGATGAATTCGAGATCGAACAGGCCGCCGGGCGCGAGTTTCATGTCGAGCAGCCCGTCGGCCGGCTTTTCCTCGCTGACGAGGTCGCGCATCTCGCGCGCCGCCTTGCCGAGCGCCTTGCCATCGCGCGGCGCGGTGACGATACGCGCGATCGCCGCCTCGGCCTCGGCGAGCAGCCCGGCATCGCCGCACACGGCGCGGGCGCGGGTCAGCGCCATCACCTCCCAGAGTTCGGCGCTGCCGGTGTAATAGTCCTCGAAACTGGCGAGCGAGGCGGCGAGCGGCCCCTTATTGCCGTGCGGGCGCAGCCGCATGTCGATCTCGTACAGCGCACCGGCGCGCGTCGGCACGGTCAGGGCACTGATCAGGCGCTGGGTCAGGCGGGCGAACCAATCGGCCGGATAAAGCGGCTTCTCGCCATCGGAGGGGCCAGCCTCGGGCGCGTGGTCGCGGATCACCACGAGGTCGAGATCGGAGGTCGCGGTCAATTCGCGGCTGCCGAGCTTGCCGAGCGCGAACACCGCGACGCGCCCACCCTCGACACGGCCGTGGCGGGCGGCAAAATCCGCCTCGACCCGCTCCAGCGCAACAGTGACGATGGCTTCGGCGACCGCTGCATAGGCGGCGCCGGCCTCGGATGCCGGGAACACCGCCGAGAGGATTTGCGCGCCGACGACGAAATTCTCCGCCCGCGCCACATAGCGCAGCCGATCGAGGAAATCCTCCGTGTCGCCGGCGCCGGCAACTGAAGCCCGGATGCGCTTCTTGATGGCCGCACTGTCGGTAACGGGGTTGAGGAAGGCGGGATCGACGAGCGCATCGAGCACATGCGGACGGTTGGCGACGATATCGGCGAGGCGCGGCGCGCTGCCGAACACCTCGGCGATCAGCACGCGCAGCGGCTGGTTCGATTTCAGGATCGAGAACAGTTCGACCACGGCCGGCATGCGGGCGAAGGCATTGTCGAGCGCAATCAGCCCGCCATCGGGATCGCTCGAGCGGCCGAACGCCTCGAGCAGGCTCGGCACCAGTTCGGTCAGCACCTCGCGGGCGCGCGGCGTGGTGACGGCCGCCCGGCGGCCGAAATGCCAGCCCCGGATCGTCTCGGCGACCAGTTCCGGCCGCGTGAAGCCGAGCCGGCGCAAGGTGGAGAGCGTGTCGGGATCGTCCGCCGTGCCGGTGAAAACGAGATTGCCGATGCTGGAGGTCAGTTCCGGGGCATGCTCGAACAGCTTGGCGTAATGCGTCTCGACGCGCCTGAGATGGCCGACGAGAGCCTTGCGAAAACCGGATGGCGTGAAGCCGGCAAAGCGCGCGAAGGCATCGAGCGCTTGCGGCTCGCGCGGCAGGCGCTGGGTCTGCTCATCATCGACCATTTGCAGCCGGTGCTCGACCATGCGCAGGAAGCGGTAGGCATTGGCGAGATCTTCGACGGCGCGGCGGCCGATCCAACCGTCCTGCTCGAGAAAGGGCAGCATATCGAGCGTGCGCGCGCCACGCAGATGCGGCCGGCGGCCGCCGAAGACAAGCTGCTGCGTCTGCACGAAGAACTCGATCTCGCGGATGCCGCCGCGCCCGAGCTTGATATCGTGGCCCTCGATGGCGATCGCCTCGTGGCCCTTATGGGCATAGATCTGCCGCTTCATGGCGTGGATATCGGCAATCGCCGCGTAGTCGAAATATTTGCGCCAGATGAAGGGCTGCAACTCCTTGAGGAAACCCGCGCCGAGGGCGAGATCGCCGGCAATCGGGCGCGCCTTGATCATCGCGGCGCGTTCCCAGTTCTGGCCGACCGATTCGTAATAGGCGAGCGCACCGCCGACCGGCATGGCGATCGGCGTCGAGGCCGGGTCGGGCCGGAGCCTGAGATCGACACGGAACACGAAACCGTCGCCGGTCGGTTCGTGCAGCAGCCGCACGATATCCTTGGTGACCTGGACCGCGAGGTCGAGCGGCTCCAGCCCGTCACGCACCGGAACCTTGCGCGGCTCGAACAGCACGATCAGGTCGATATCGCTGGAATAGTTCAGTTCGCCCGCGCCGTGCTTGCCCATGGCGAGGATGGTCAGGCCGCTCGCCGGCGCGAAGGGGGCGTCTTGTGCAAACACGAGCCGGCCGGCCTCGGCCAGACGCGCCAGCGAGACCTCGAGCGCCGCGGCGGTCGCGGCATCGGCGAAAGCGGTCAGGGCCTCGGTGACGCGCTCGACCGGCCACAGCCCGGCGCAATCGGCGAGCGCGATATGCAGCGCCACCTCGTTGCGCAGACGGCGCATCGGCGCCATCGCGTCCTCGATCGAGCCTGCCTCGCCGGAGATCGCGGCCATGCGGCCGAGCAGATCGCTCATGCGCGCGGCGGGATCGCCATCGAGCGAGGCGGCAAGCCAATCCGGCCAGCGCCGCATCAGGCGGGTGAGGAAGGGAGAGCCTTCGAGCAGGCGCGCCAACAGAGGTGCCGCCGCCGGCGTGCCCTCGAGGCGTTCGGCGAGCGTTGCGAGCGCGGCCTCATCGTCGATGAAGCCGAACAGGCTCTTGCGGCAGGTGGCGATGGCCCTGGCGACGCTGCTCGGCGTGCCGGATGAGGTCAGGAGGGAGATCAGTGAAGGCACGGGATGGCGTTACCAGCGTTGTTCGGGCAGTCATTCATGCCTCACCCGGCGCGGCAGGCAAAGAAAGAACCACGCGCAGGCCGGGCTGATTATCCTCCAGCGCGAGGGTGCCGCCGTGAAAATGCACGATCGCCGCCGCGAGGCTGAGGCCGAGGCCGGAACCCGGCTTGCCGCTGCTGCTGTCGAGCCGCGTGAAGCGGTCGAGCACGCGCTGGCGGTCCTCGGGCGGGATGCCGGGCCCGCCATCGGCGACGGTAATCTCGACCCGGTCGCCGCGCAGCGCCGCGCTCATGACGATCTCGCCACCGTGCTCGGCGGAAGCGCCGTATTTGATGGCGTTGTCGGCGAGGTTGGCCAGCGCCTGGCTCAGCAGTTCGCGGCTGCCGATGACGAACTGTCCCTCGGCGGCTTCCGTCTTCAGGGAAAGGCCGGCCTCCTCCGCCACCGGCTCGTAGAGTTCGGCGACGCCGCTCACCACGGCGCCGGCATCGAAACGCTGCTTGGCCTCGCTCGCCGTGCCGCTTTCGGCGCGCGCGATCATCAGCAGGGCGTTGAAGGTCCGGATCAACCCATCCGATTCGTCGATCATGCTGTCGAGCGCCCGGCGATAATCGTCGTCGCTGCGCCCAGTGCGCAACGCTTCCTCGGCGCCGTTGCGCAGCCGCGTCAGCGGCGTCTTGAGGTCATGGGCGATATTGTCCGACACCTCGCGCAGGCCGGTCATCAACTCGCCGATACGGTCGAGCATGGCGTTGAGGTTGCCGGCGAGGCGATCGAGTTCGTCGCCATTGCCGCTGACGGCGAGCCGGCCGGCGAGATTGCCGGCCATGATGCTCTGCGCCGTCTCGGACATGCTGTCGACGCGCTTGAGCACGCGGCGGGTGATGAACAGGCCGCCAAGCGTGCCGAGCAGTACGACGAGGCCGAGCGACAAGGTCAGGCCGCGCCGGATGACGCCGCGCAATTGCTCGCGTTCCATCACGTCGCGGCCGACGAGAAGGTGGAAGTCGCCGGGCAGCCGGAAGACCCGGATCATGGCGCTGCGCGGCGCCCGCTCATGTTCGTCGCTGATGGTGTAGGAGGTTTCGTGCCAGCCGGGCGCGGTCAGCAGTTCCGGCTTCAGGCCGATGGCGTTGCCGGCAAGCGGCTCGTTGTTGGGGCCGCTGAGCAGGTAAAGGAACGCGCCGGGCTGGCGCGAGCGGCGCTCGATGATGAAGACGAGTCGCCGGATGCCGCCCTGGCGAAACTGCTCGGCGAGGCCGCTGACCTCGGCCTCGATCGTCTCGGAAATCTGTGCCGTCAGCAGCGCACGCGCATTCCAGGCGACGTAACCAAGGATGAACACCGCGAACAGCGTGAACGATAGCAGATAGATCGCCGAAAGCTTGAAGGCGGTCGAGCGGATAAGTTTACCGAGCGCCGTCACGGATGACGTATCCCGCGCCGCGCACGGTATGCAGCAGGGTCTTCTCGAAATTGCGGTCGATCTTCGAGCGCAGCCGCGAGACGTGCACGTCGATGACATTGGTCTGCGGATCGAAATGGTAGTCCCACACGTTCTCCAGCAGCATGGTGCGCGTCACGACCTGGTCGGCATGGCGCATCAGGTATTCGAGCAGGCGGTATTCGCGCGGTTGCAGGTCGATTTCCTCGCCGCCACGCGTCACGCGATGCGACAACCGGTCTAGCACGAGGTCGCCGACACGATACACCGTCTCGGCGGCTTGCGGGCTCTTGCGGCGCGACAGCACCTCGACGCGGGCGAGCAACTCGGAAAAGGCATAGGGTTTGGTGAGGTAATCGTCGCCGCCGGCGCGCAGGCCCTTGACGCGGTCATCGACCTGGCCGAGCGCCGACAGGATCAGCACCGGCGTCTCGATCTTCTGCTCGCGCAGGCCGCCGATCAGCGACAGGCCGTCGAGCTTGGGCAGCATGCGGTCGACGATGAGCACGTCGTAACCGTTCTCGGTGGCGAGCGCGTAACCGTCGAGGCCGTCGGCGGCGTGGTCGGGCGCGTGGCCTGCTTCCCGCAGGGCCTTGACGAGATAAGCCGCAGCTTCGCGGTCGTCCTCAACGATCAGGATTCGCATCGCGCCAGCCTACACGTTCCGAAACAAAATGGGCAGGCCGGTGGGGCACTTCCGGCCTGCCCTGCCCATTGAAGGGCTTTATTCCGCGCTTTCCCGATGCGGCGGGGGCGACAATGCTGCGAACTGGTCAACCGCGGAACGAGGTCAGATTGGCCCAGCCGGGTTTTCAGGCAGGTGGCCGCCGCATGAAAGATTTGTAATGTGCCGGCCTGTCAGCTTTCGCCGAGCACGCGATCGAGCGCGCGCTGCTCGTCCTCGCTCAGCGGCGCGGGCGGCATTGCCGTCTTGCGGCGGCCCGCCAACACGATGCCGATCACGCCACCGAGCAGGGCAATGAAAGGCAGCAGCCACAGAAGGACGGTGTTCCAGGCGAAGGGCGGCTTGAGCAGCACGAATTCGCCATAGCGCGCGACGAGGAATTTCCGGATGGCGGCGTTGCTGTCACCCGCCTTGATGCGCTCGCGCACCAGCAGGCGCAGGTCGCGGGCGAGCGGCGCCTCCGAATCGTCGATCGACTGGTTCTGGCACACGAGGCAGCGCAATTCCTGCGAGATATGGCGGGCGCGCGCCTCCTGTGCCGGGTCGGGCAGCATCTCGTCGGGCTGCACCGCGAAGGCGCCGGAGGCGCTCAGCACGAGCAGGCCGGCGAGCAGCACCGAAGCCCAGTGCCGGGGGCGCCTCACGCCGGAACCTTCGCCGGTTTGTGGGCACGCGTGCGGGTCGGGATGCCGATGCGCAGCCGCTTGTCGGCCAGCGACAGCACGCCGCCGAGCGCCATCACGACGCAGCCGAGCCAGATCAGCAGGATCATCGGTTTCCAATAGGCCCTGACCGCGATGGCGTTCGCCCCCTCGGCCTCGCCGAGCGCGAGGTAAAGCTGGCTGAAGCCGCGCGTCAGGCGCGCCGTCTCGTTGGTCGGCGTCTGCTGGGCGTTGTAGACGCGCCGCGCCGGTTCGAGCCGGCCGATGACGATGCCGGCCTCGTCGCGCACCGTGAAGCGCGCGACGGTGGCGCGATAATTCGGCCCGGTCACCGGATAAAGCCCGTCAAGCGTGATCGTTTGCGGGCCGACGGTGACGCTCTGGCCGGGCGAGACGGCCAGGATATGCTCCTGCTCGAAGGCGGTGGCGGCAATGCCGATGACCAGCATGCCGACGCCGGCATGGGCGATGGCGCTGCCCCAGGCCGAGCGCGGCAGGCCGAACAGGCGGCGCAACACGGCGCCCATGCCGCCGCCGGCGCGGCTGGCGCGCAGCCACAATTCGCTCAGCGCGCCGACGATCAGGAAGGCCCCGATGCCGATGCCGATCGGCGCCATGACCGGGCCGCCCGTCGTCATGGCGACGGTGGCGATGCCGACGAGGATCGCGAACACCAATACCAGTAACAGCCTCTGGCATACGCCGAGCAGGTCGCCGCGCTTCCAGGCGAGTTGCTGGCCGATCGGGATGGCGAGCACCAGCGGCAAGGTCAGCGGCAACATCGTCGCGACGAAGAATGGCGGGCCGACCGAGATTTTCTCGCCGTTCCACGCCTCCAGCAGCAGCGGATAGAGCGTGCCGGTGAACACCGCGACGCAGGCCGCGGTCAGGAACAGGTTGTTGAACACCAGCGCGCCCTCGCGCGACACCGGCGCGAACAGGCCGCCCTGCGCCAGCAACGGCGCGCGCCAGGCAAACAGCGCCAGGCCGCCGCCGATGAACACGCACAGGATGATCAGGATGAACACGCCGCGCGCCGGATCGGTGGCGAACGTGTGCACCGAGGTCAGCACGCCCGAGCGCACCAGGAAGGTGCCGAGCAGCGACAGCGAGAAGGTGATGACCGCGAGCAGGATGGTCCAGACCTTCAGCGCGCCGCGCTTCTCCATGACGATCGCCGAATGCAACAGCGCCGTGCCGGTGAGCCATGGCATCAGCGAGGCATTCTCGACCGGGTCCCAGAACCACCAGCCGCCCCAGCCGAGCTCGTAATAGGCCCAGTACGAGCCCATGGCGATGCCGAGCGTCAGGAAGATCCAGGCGAGCAGAATCCATGGCCGGACATGGCGCGCCCAGGCGGCATCGAGCCGGCCGTCGATCAGCGCGGCGGCGGCGAACGAGAACGCGATCGAGAAGCCGACATAGCCGGCATAGAGCAGCGGCGGATGCACGGCGAGGCCGAGATCCTGCAGGATCGGGTTGAGGTCGCGGCCCTCGAGCGGCGCCGGCGACAGCCTGGCGAACGGGTTCGAGCTCAGCAGCATGAACAGCAGGAAGGCGACGGCGATCGAGGCCTGCACGGCCAGCGTATTGGCGCGCAGCCGCTCCGGCATATCGGGCGAGAATATCGCCACCAGCGCGCCGAACAGCGCCAGGATCAGCACCCAGAGCAGCATCGAGCCTTCGTGATTGCCCCAGACACTGGTGAATTTGTAGATGAGCGGCTGCTGCGAATGCGAATTCTGGAAGACGTTGAGCACCGAGAAATCGGACACGACATAGGCATAGGTCAGGGCGACGAAGGCGCCGGCGACCAGCACCAGTTGCAGCACCGCGGCCGAGCGGCCGATCGCCATCAGCGCGGCGTCGCCGTTGCGCGCGCCGACCAGCGGCAGCACCATCTGCACCAGCGCCACCGCCAGCGCCAGCACGAGGGCGAAATGGCCAAGCTCGACGATCATTGGGTCTTTGCTCCTGCCGGAGCCGCGTGGCCGGGCACCGGATTGCCATCCTGGCCCTCCTGCCAGCGCCCCTGCTTCTTCAGGGCGTCGGCGACCTCGCGCGGCATGTATTTCTCGTCATGACGGGCGAGCACGGTATCGGCCGTGAAGCTGCCGTCGCCTTGCAGCACGCCCTCGGCGACGACGCCCTGCCCCTCCCGGAACAGGTCCGGCAGGATGCCGGTGAAGCGCACCGGCAGCGAGCCGTTGCCATCGGTCACCTTGAAGGCGACGTGCTGGCCGTCGGTTTTCTCGACCGTGCCGGCCTCGACCAGCCCGCCGATGCGCAGGCGCGTGCCGGGCGCGATCTTCTCGGCCGTGATCTCGCTCGGGCTCTTGAAGAAGGTGATGGAGCTGTTGAGCTGCGTCAGGATCAGCGCCACCGCGCCGGCGAGCACGAGGCCGGCCGCAGCGATCAGAACGAGGCGCCGTTGCTTGCGGGTCATGGCTGACGACCATCCGTGTTGTCGGCGATGCCGAGATCGGCAATCGCGGTATCGAGGGCTGCCAGCGCGGCGGCGTCCCCGGCGAGCGCGGTGCGCGCGCGTTGCAGCGTGGCGTGAACCTTGTCGGTTTCGCGCAACACGGCATAGGCGCGCACCAGCCGGCCCCATTCCTGCGCGCTGCCGCCATCGGAGGTCAAGCGCGCATCGAGCCCCTGCACCATGGCGCGGATCTGCTGCTGCTGTTCGGCCGGCGGCAGGGCGGCGATGGCCTCGCCCCCCTTCGGCACCGCCGCCGCGCCTGCGAGGCGCGCGATCTCCTGACCGAACCGGGTAACCTGCGCCGGATCGCGCGTATCCTTGCGCATCGCTTCCAGCATGGCGATGGCTTTCGGCTTGTCGCCGTCCTGCTCGGCGGCGCGCGCCAGATAGAAGCGTGCCTTGAGCAGGCCCGGCTCCAGCACCAGCGCGCGCTCGAACGCCTTGCGGGCATCGGCATTGACGATGCCTTGCTGCTCGGCGGTCAGCGCCTCGCCGTAATCGGCTTGCAGACCGGCCGTCTCCGGCAGCAGCCGCAGGGCGCTGGCAAAACTGCGCGCCGCATCGTCATAGCGGCCGATGCGCATGTAGACCGGCGCGATGATCGCATAGCCCTTGCCGTCATTCGGCTGTTCGGCGAGATGATGCTCGATGCGGGCGATCGCGGTCGGCAGGTCCATTTTGGCCGGATCGGCATCGAGCCGCGCGGCCAACGGCGCCTCGGGCATGCCGGGCGAGCCGAGGCGGGCATAGAGCGGCAGGGCGATGGCGGGGATGGCGACAAGCACGGCGACGGCGCCGAACCGGCGCGCGCCGTTGCTCGCCTGCAAGGCACGCGGCTCAAGCCGCGTCGCGGCGAGCAGGCGGCGCGACGCTTCGAGGCGCGCCGTCTCGGCCTCGGCCGGGGCGATCTGGCCGAGCGCGAGTTGCCGGTCGATCTCGGCCTGCTGCTCGCGATAGAACGCGGCATCGACCGTGGTCTCGCGGGCAACCGGGCGCACGCGCAGCGCCCTGAGCAGCACGAACAGGCTCAGGCCGAGGAGGATGGCGATAGGGACCCAGACAGGCATTCCCCTTCGCTAGCCTGTTCTTTCGCTGGCGTCATCTCGCCATCTGGCCGCAGGCAGGCAGGAAACGGCTTTCATCGATAGCCCGGATCACGCCTTGTCGTCGATGGCCGGCAAGGTCACGCTGACGGCGAGCCCGCCGCCCGGGCCGTCGCCGAGCGACAGCGTGCCGGCATACATGGTGGCGATGTCCTGCACGATGGACAGGCCGAGGCCGGAGCCCGGCTTGCTTTCATCGAGCCGGCGCCCGCGCTGCACCGCCTCGCCGCGCATCTCAGGCGGCAGGCCCGGCCCGTCATCGACGACAGCGAAGGCGATCATGCTGCGGCCGCCAACCTGCCCGGGCAGCCGGCGGGCGCTGATGACGACCTCGCGTCTCGCCCATTTGCCGGCATTGTCGGCGAGATTGCCGAGCACCTCCTCGAGATCCTGGCGCTCGCCCCGGAAGGTCAGCCCGGGATCGGCCTCGAACCGGAAGGTCACGCCCCTCTCGGCGTGAATACGGGAAAACGCGCGCACCAGCCGCGTCAGCACCGGTTCGACCGGCGTGCTGGCGCCGATGGCGACGGCGCGGGTCGCCGCGCGCGCCCGGTCGAGATAATGCTGGACCTGATCGTTCATCAGCGCGCTCTGCTCGCGCACCTTGGCGGCGAGCGGCCCCTTGGCCGTCTCCGCCTCGTTCATCAGCACGCTAAGCGGTGTCTTGAGGGCATGGGCGAGATTGCCGACCTGCGTGCGCGCGCGTTCGACGATCTCGCGATTGGTGCTGACAAGCTGGTTGAGTTCCTCGGTCAGCGGCGCGATCTCGGTCGGGAAATGGCCCTCGATGCGATCGGCCTCGCCGCGGCGGATCGCGGCCAGCGCGCGGCGCAACTGGCCGACCGGGCGCAGGCCGAAACGGACCTGCAAGGTGGCCGAGCCGAGCAAGGCCAGCGCCAGCACGCCGAAGGTCACGACCAGCGCCCAGTTGAAGCTGCGCACCTCGTCATTGACCTCGGTCGGGTCGGCGGCGACGGCGACGAGGTAGCGGCCCTGCTCGCCAATATCGATATAGCTCTCGACCATGCGCAGCGGGCGGTCGTCGACGCCGGTGGCGACCACGGTGCGCGCGCGGGCGAAGGGCTGCTTGCCGCTGGCATCGCCATGCGGCAGGCGGCCGGCGAACAGCGAGGGAGAGACCTGGACATCGACCGTCTGGCTGTTGTCGGGCGACAGCTTCGTCACCTGCCAGTACCAGCCCGAGAGCGGCGTGCGGAAGCGCGGCTCGCCGAGATCGCCGAGCGTGCTGCGATCGCCGCTGTCGCTGTTGACGGCGACGTCGGCGATCAGCGCCTTCATGTAGATATCGAGCTGGTCATCGAAGGTGCGCACCGCGTAGTTGCTGTGCAGCGCCGAAAGAACGAGCCCCGACACGAGCAGGATGGCGAGCGTCAGCGTCGCGGCGCTGGCGAACAGGCGCCGCGCCAGCGAATCGCGCCCGGCGAGGCGCCAGTCCATGGGCTAGGCCGCCGGAGCGCCGCCGGGCGGCTCGCAAAGATAGCCGAGGCCGCGCACCGTCTGGATGACATCGACGCCGAGCTTGCGGCGCAGCCGGCCGACGAAAACCTCGATCGTGTTCGAATCGCGATCGAAATCCTGATCGTAAAGATGCTCGACCAGTTCGCTGCGCGACACCACCCTGCCCTGATGGTGCATCAGGTAGGAGAGCAGGCGATATTCATGCGAGGTGAGCTTGACCGCCGCGCCATCGACGACGACCCGGCTCGAGCGCGTATCGAGCGTCACCGGGCCGTAGGTCAGCTCGCTGGTGGCGTGGCCGGTGGCGCGGCGCAGCAGGGCGCGGACGCGGGCGAGGATTTCTTCCATATGGAAGGGCTTGGGCACGTAATCGTCGGCGCCGGCATCGAAACCCTCGACCTTGTCGCTCCAGCGGTCGCGCGCCGTCAGGATCAGCACCGGCATGACACGGCCGTCGCGGCGCCATCGCTCCAGCACGGCGATGCCGTCGAGCTTCGGCAGCCCGACATCGAGGATCACGGCGTCGTAAGGTTCCGTATCGCCGAGGAAATGCCCTTCCTCGCCGTCGAATGCATGATCGACGGCATAGCCGGCATTGGACAGGGCGGTGGAAATCTGGCGGTTCAGGTCGCGATCATCCTCGACGACGAGCAATCTCATGGCGCTGGCGATCCGTGGTCAATGCACGCCGAGGATCTCGGCTGACTTGGCATCGACCACAACGCGCGCGACATGTCCATTCTTCGCAAGAATATGCAGCCGATAGACATAGCCGCTCTTGCCCTCGCACAGGCGCGCCGCCAGCAGATCGCCCGATGCCTTGCGGCGCGCGGCGGCGATGGCGCTGCGCGGCTGCTGCAGGTGATGGCGCTGCACGGCGGCCGAGGCATCGGCGGGTGCCAGACAACGCGCCTTCTTGCCGGCATCCGCCGTATCGACGGACGACACCAGGGCCAGCAACAGGACAAGCACAAACTGCATGGCAGTAACATTGCCTGCGCGCCTGAACCCCGCATGAACGCCGTTGGCTCAGTGCGCTTTCCGGGCGGCGCCGTAATGGGCCGTGAACCATTCCTTGGCGGTGTGCCCGCCCATGTAGAGCGTCAGGTACAGGCTGGTGAATGACACCAGATCCGACATCGGCACGGCGATGCGCAGCCAGGAGGCCGGCAACAGGGCAAAACCCCAGCAGCCGAGCACGAGCCACATGCCGGCCGGACGCCAGGCCGAGTAGAACCAGCCCTTGGCGAATTCCTCCTGCGTGGTGCGGGCATAGGCGTCGAGCGACGCCTGCTGCAAGGCGATCCAGGCGGCGGGCGCGGCCTGCTCGACCTGCTGCAACGCCGCCGCCGCCTTGGCCGGGTCGGCCTTGATGGCGGCGGCTACGGCCGCGGGCGCGTCATCACTGCCGAGCGCGCCGGCAATCGCGGAGATCGCCGTCGCGGCGATGGTGCCGGCCGGCCCGCCAATGATGCCGCCGAGGATCGGCGCGCCGGCCTTGACGACCTCAGCGGCGAGATTGGTGAGATCGCTCATGATTGCTCTCCCAGGCCGATGGTGGCGTTCAGCGCTTCGGCGCGCGCGCGTTGCGCGAGGGCGTGATGGATCAGGAAGGCCAGCGCCAGCGCGACGGCGGCCAGCATCGCCGCCAGCACCCAGCCGGAGGCGGTTTGCGTGGCCGCGATCGGCGTGCCCGCCGTGGTGGCGGCGGCACCCGCCGCCGCGCCTTGCGTCTTGCGCGCCGCATCGCGCGCCTGCCCGGCGAGCACGCTGGGCGCCGCCGCACCGGCGGCAATGGTCAGGGCGAGCGCCTCGCAGGCGGCGCCGCGCGCGAACCAGCCCCGGCCGAAGGTCGTGAAAGTCTTGAGCCCCTGCCAGAACGCGCGGCGCCTGGCGCAGAGCCATGTCACCGCCGCGACCGGTTCACCCTGCGGACAGGCCCGCCACCACGAGAGCGCGCGCGCCGGGCCGCTGTTGACGGCGATATCGAACAGGCAGAGATCGGGGCCGGCCGGCAGCACGTCGCCATCGACGGCATCCCAGTAGCCGCCGCGATAGATCGCGAACAGGTCCGTGTCGGGGATCGCCCTGAGTTCGGCCTTGCCGACCGCCCTGCCCTTGAAGGCGGCATAGGTGGCTATCGTCACGCCCTTCATCGTCGCGCCGCCGGGGTCGCGCGGGTCGTCGGACCAGCCGCCCTCGTATTTCAGGGTGAAATCGAGGATCGGCGAGGGATAATTGGCAGCACTCATGGTCGATGGCTCCAGACATGAAAAGCCGCCCGGAGGCGGCTGAAAGGCAGGACGAAGGGCGGCAGGCGTCAGCGCACCGGGATATCGGCGACGAGCGGCAGGCCGCGCCCGGCGACGGCGCTCAGCTGGCAGATGCGCAGCGACAGCACCGCCTGAGCCGCGCCGAAATCGGCGAGTTCGTCGCCATAGAGCAGGTCGGGCGTGGTGGTGCTCAAGGTGCGCAGCGTGACGCCGCCGGACAGGATATCGACCTCATAGGCCTCGCGTTCCTCGGAAAGCGGCACCTCGGCGATGTCCCAGCTATCGCCGCCCAGCCGCGTGCGCCTGATCCAGCGCAATGCGATGCCGTCATCCTGACGCTTCGCCCGCACGCCGACCGGCGCATAGGGCAGCAGCGCCAATGGGGTCGCGGAGCCCGCGAATCCGATGGCGGCGGGATCGCCGAGATCGGCGCCGGCCGGCGTCAGGCGGTACTGGTAGGCGCGGAACAGGTCGTCGATCTGGTCGGTCAGCGGCACCAGCGTCTGGTCGATGACCACGAGCGGCGCACCGGCCGGCAGCGTGCGCGCGGCGAGCGCCTCGGAGGCGCCGAGGCCGCGCAGCAGGCTCGTGAGCCGCCAGCGCCGCTCGCCGATCAGTTCGGCGCCGGCGAAGCCGATCAACTCCCACGCCCCGTCCGCGCCCCTAACGGTGATCAGGTTTTCGCCGGCGAGAACCCGCAGCGGGTCGATGGAACTGAGCCCGTTGCCAGACAGCGCGACATCGAGCGTGTTGCCCCGGTCGAAACGCCAGAGCGGGCCAGGCCGGAGTTCGCTCTGCGTCTCGCCGACAAGCGCAGGAAACGCCACCTTATCGCGTGCGGCAAAGCTCTCGCCGCCGGCCGAGCGCCACAGCGTGAAGCCGCCCGGCCACGGGCTGGCGGCGACCGCGAGATATTGCAGGACAGCGGGATCGCGCGCGGCGAATGGCAGATCGACCACCATGGCGAGCGGCGGCCCCGGCATCGGCGGCGCCGAGATGCTGTGCAACGGGCTCGGCCCGACGGTGATGTCATGCACGGTCGGTTCGATGGCGCGCGCCTCGATCTCGCGCGCCGCGCCGTCGGTGATCCGAGTCAGGCGGAACAGGCGTGCCTGGCCATCGACCGTGAACGCCAGCGTATCGCCGACCTCGAGCCCGATCAGGCCGGGCCGGAGCCGGGCGACAAGCGTCTCGCGGCCGATCCAGATTTCCTGCAACGCGATATCGCTGAGGCGCTGCACCACGGCGCGGCGCGTCGCGACCGCGACATCGTTGCGGCTGGTGCTGCGGCTCGCGCCTTCCAGCCGGCGCGAGGCGACGGCGATGCTGCGATAATCGTTCTCGGCATCGACCACGGTGAAGGAAATCTCGTGCGGCAACTCGCTTTCCTGCGCCCGCGTCAGGTTGAGCAACTGGCCATCGCGATCCGGCACGAGGTCATCCTCGTCGAGCGTCGTCGCCACGGGGCCATCGCGGCGCACGAAGGTCATGGTGCCGGCGCGCTCGACACCGTCAAAGCCGAACAGCGCCGCCAGCGGTTCGATGGCATTGCGCGCCGCCATGGTGCGATCGACGACATAGCCCTCGACGAAACCGTCGAGCAGGCCGGCATCGACGGCGAGATCGCCGAGATCGCTCGCCAACTGGCGCACGAGCGCCCCGAGCGGCACGCCTTCGAGCCGGCCGTTGAGCCAGTGGCCCGTCGCCCAGTTCTCGCCATCCGACCAGACATCCATCAGGTGCGGAAAGGCCGGGTACGGCCGCGCATCCCAGGCCCAGACCGCGAGATGGTCGGCATCGACCATGCGCAACCCGCTGACCGGCGACACCGGATTGGCGCCGGCCGGATGGCCGGGCAGCCGCTGGTCGAAATAGCTGAGCAGCGCCGTGAGCGCACGGTTCTGGGCGAGATCGTCGCGCGAGCCGCGCGAGAAATACGGCAGGCCGGCCGCGCCCGCCTTGAAATCCGGGAAGACGTTCGGCGCGTTGGCGCCGCGATCGACCGCCGGGCAACCGATCTCGGTCAGGCGGATCGGCTTCGCGCCGGGCTGCCAGGCGGTCGGCACGGCCGCCTCGACGCCACCGACGCGCTCGTGATGGGCGTTGAGCCACCAGCCGGCGAGGTCCTTCTGCCGAAACGTCCACGGCTTGCCGAGTCCGTCGGTGATCGGCCGGCGGTCCTGCGCGGCGCGCCCGGCCTCGTCGGCGTAATACCAGTCGAAGGCTTCGCCCGAGGCGACGCGCGCCGTCAGGTAATCGAGCGCCAGCGGGCCGGAGGCGATGGCCGCATCGGCATGCGCGCGCCCGTCGCGCCAGTCCGAAAGCGGCGGATACCAGTCGATGCCGACGAAATCGATGGCGCTCGAGGCCCAGAGCGCATCGAGCGGAAAGCGCACGTCGGCGCCGGTGACATGGGCGCCATATTCGGTCCAGTCGGCGGCATAGGATATCTTCGTCGCCGGCCCGAGCACGGCGCGCACGTCCTGCGCCAGTTGCTCAAGCAGCGCCACGGCCGGATAGACGCCAGGCGCGCTCTGCACGCGCGTCAGGCCGATCATTTCCGAGCCGATCAGGAAAGCATCGACGCCGCCGGCCGCCTTGGCGAGATGGGCGTAGTGCAGCACCTGCCGGCGCAGGCTCCATTCGGCCGGGCCGCTATAGGCGACATTGCCGCCGGCAATGGTGAAATTCGCCACCGCCGCCGTTCCGAACAGGGCAGCGACCTGCGCCGCGGCCGCCGCCGTGCCATCCGGCGACCCGGATACGCCCGGCGCCGGATGGCAGGTCAGCCGGCCGCGCCACGGATAGGCCGGCTGGCCGGCAGCGCCGCTCCACGGGTCGGGTAGCGTGTTACCGGCAGCGACATCCATCATCACGAACGGGTAGAGCGTGACAGTGAGGCCGCGCGCCTTCAGGTCGCGAATGGCGCGGATCACGCTGGCATCGCTCGGCGTACCGCCATAGGCGGCGCGGCCTTCGACCTGCGACGCTAGCTGCGCGGCGCCGCGCGACAGGCCGGCGACGCTCCAGGTGGCGCCGGTGGTGATCTTGCTGGTGAGGTCGACGCGCGGCGCCACGGTGCACTGGCCGGCGCGCAGGTCGTCGCCAAACCACGACACCACCAGCGAGACGCTGCCGAGATTGGGGCACAGCGCCTGCAACTGGTCGAGCGACGCCGCCCAGTCGGTCGAGTGGCTGTACTGGTGGCGGTTCTCCGAGGTCGTGGTGCCGTAGGTGAAATTGCGGCTGACGGCGAGCGTGTCATAGACGAATTCGCCGCTGCCCGGGATGATGTTGACGGCGCGGATATCGTCGGCGAGGCCCTTGACCGGCGCAACCACCTCGAAGGTCAACTGCGGCAGGCGGTTGCCGTAATCGGCGAGCGGCAGGCGCTCGAACACGACATAGGCGGTGCCGCGATAGGCAGTCGCCAGCGCCTCGCCATCCTTGGCGACGACGAGCGGGTCCGGCATCTGGTCCTCCGTGCCGGAATGGACGCGCATCGTCGCCTTGGCGAGGTCGAGCGGCTCGCCATCGGCCCACACGCGCCGCACATAAGCGATCGGCCCCTCGCACAGCGCCACCGCCACATTGGCGAAATAGCTGTAATTCGTCTGGCGTGCGCTAGCGCCGGCGCCGCCCTTGCCGCCGGAACTGGCGCGGCTGGTCGAGACCACCTCCTCGAAACTCGTCGCCCAGATCACCTGGCCGCCGAGCCGCGCCCGGCCGTAGACGCGCGGGATCGGCGCGCCCTCGGTCGAGGAAATGCCGTTGAGATCGCTGAGGCGCGGCCCCTCGACCGGGCGGCCGGACTGGCCAAGCAGGGCGCTGTCGATATAGGCGCCGGCGACGCCGCCGACGATGCGGCCGACAATGCCGCCAAACGGGCCGCCGATCGCCGAACCGACCGCCTGCCCGGCGGCCTGCAGGAGAAAAGTTGCCATCAGTCGATCCCCGGAAAACGGAAGGCGAAAGCGAGGTGGCGGCGCCACCACGGCGTGAAGGCGACCTCCGCGACCGCCGCGCCGTCATGGGCGTGGATCATGCGGCTCGCGGTGGTGAGGATGGCGGCGTGCTTGGCCGGCAAGCCGGCGCGCCAGCGAAACAGCAGCACGTCGCCCGGCCGGATCGCGGCGGGCTGGATCTCGCCCATGTGGCGGCGCGCCGCCTCGGCCATACGCTCGGTACCCAGCGCCTCGGCCCATTCCGGCGCATAGGCGCCGGGCGGTTCCGGCTCCGGCCCGAGTAATTCGCGCCACACGCCGCGCACGAGGCCGAGGCAATCGCAGCCCACACCCTTCAGCGTTCCCTGGTGCCGATACGGCGTGCCGATCCAGCCGCGCGCCGCGGCGACGATATCCTGTTCGGTCATCGGTTGAGGCTCCCGCCATCGAGGCCCGGCTCGCCGGTGCGGATATAGCCGAGCGCGAAGTCATTGCCCGGCATGAAGGGAAAGCCGCGAAAATTCACCAGGTTGGCAAAGCGGTCGCGGCAGGTCGTGAACGCCTTGTCGCAGCCGGCCGCGATGGTGAAGGCGTCGCCCGGCGCGAGCGCCGCCGGCAAAGGCGCCCACAGGCCGATGGTGGCGAGGCCCTCGGCCAGCCGATGCTGCTTGATGGCGGCCGCCGCGCCCTGGTTGGCGCCGGAGGTGAAGGTCAGCCGGCCGCCGGTGAACAGCCCGTCGGCATAGGCCGAGAGCCCATCGGTCGTGATGGCCAGGCGGCCGTCGCCGCCGGTGATGGCCGCCTCGGCACGGTAGGCGGAGTTGGCGAGATCGACCGTGCAGCGCGCATCGCCGAGATCGGCATTGCAGCGCGCCTGGTAAAGCCGGCCGCGCGGCTGGTCGAGTGCCTGGGTCAGCGAGCGCATCTCGACGGTGAAGCCGTGATCGGTGCGGCGGATTTCACCGACCGCGCCGCGCGACAGCAGCACATGCTCGGCCGGATTGCGCCAGTCGACGCGCCAGACGCCGATCGCCGCCGCATCCCACAGCCCGGCCGCGATATCGCCCTCCGCGATGGCGTCGGAGCGCAGCACGCCCTTGATGTCGGCGCCGGCCACCGCGAGCCCGAGCACCGCTTCGGCATCGCTGCCGTCGAGGCCGCTGCCGGCGCGAAAGGTCACGCCGTCGAAGGCGAGATCGCGGTCATGATCGGTGAAGCCGATGCCGAAACCGTCGCGGCGATCGAGCCGCCAGCAATGGCAAAAGGTGGTGGCGCCGGCGGCGATTGCCGCGGCCATGCCGGCTGGAACGATGCGCATGAAATGCCTCCCAGTTTTACGGCACGATCTCGATCAGCGGGATTTTCGGGATCGTGCCCGAGGCGAAGCCCGACAGGTCGGCTTCGAGGTAGTCGGTGTCGAAACGGACCGGCACGTCGAACTGGAAGCCGGCCGTGACCACCGCGCCGATCGCCGGCACGTGCCCGGCCCGGAACGTGACGAGGCCGGTGGCGGCGTCGAGATCGAAGGCCGCGCCCGCCGCCTGCTCGATGCCATCGACCGCGACGCGCGCCGTGCCGGCCACCGGCTTGGCGATCGGGCGGTCGTAAGGCGCGAAAGCGGCGCCGTAGCGCTTGACGAGCTGGAACGCCGCCAGGCTGCCGGTGCCGGTGCCGAGCGTCTGGTCGAGCGGGCCGGGCGCGGTTCCGGGCGGGCCGGAATGGTGGTCGAGCCGGTCGCGAAAGCGGAAACCGTATAGCCGGCCGCGCCGCTCCTCGAAAAACGCCAGGATTTCAGAGAGATCGTTCAGCGTCTTCACGCCGTAGCCGGCATCGTATTTGCGCCGGGCATGCGCCCAGCGCGCGTTGCGCTCCTCGCGGCCGGAGCCGGTGGTGACGATATCGGTCAGCCGCTCCGGGCCGCCGCTGCTGCCGAGCGCGATGCCGAGCGGAAAGCGGATGTCGTGAAAGGCGGTCGCCATGATGATCCTCCGTTCACAAGCCGCGACGGCCGCGCGCCACGGCGCGCGCCAGCGCGGCCGAGACCTGCACGTCGGCACGGCGGAAGCTCTCGAGATCGGGCGTGGCGATATTGACCACGACCGTGCCGCCGCCACCGCCGGAAGCGGCGACGCCGAGCCGGCCATCGCTCCCGCGCGTCAGCGGCATGATCGCCTCGGCGCCGCGCTCGCCCGCCACGCCGAGCCCGCCGGAGAGCGGGAAATAATGCGGCGCGGCGATGACGCCGCCCTCCGCGAAAGGCTTGATGTTCAGCGGCTGGCCGCCGCCGAACAGCGATCCGAAGTCGAACGCGCCGCCGAACGAGCCTTTCAGCACCTGGTTGAACAGGCCTGACATCATCGATTCGAGCGGCTTGAAGGCGGCCTTCAGGCCGATTTCGATCAGGCGCTGGCCGAGGCCGCGCAGCACCTGCTCGAAGCTCTTGCCCTGGATGATGGCGCCGGCGAAGGCGCTGGAGAGCGACCTGCCGAAGGATTTGGAAAGCGAATCCAACCCCTTGATCTGCTTGGCAAGCTCGCCGATGCTGGCCTTGTTGCTGTCGGAAATCACCTCGTCATCCATGGCCATGCGTCTCTCCATCCTTGTGCTGTGCTGTCTCGGGCTGGCGGGTTGCATGCCGGCCTACAGGCTCGACATGGCCTTCGAACGCGACCGGGCCGATGCGCCGCCACTGCGGACGGCGCAGGACCAGTGCCGCTACGAGGTCGAGACGCGCGCGATACGGGCGCATGCCACCGGCACGTCCGAGATCGAATTGCGGCTGATCGGCAAGCTGACCGAATCCTGCATGCGCGCGAAAGGCTACCGGGCGACGCGCAATCGCGTGGTGCGAGCGGCTCCGTGACCGTTTCCAATTCCTGCGCGAGCCGATATGCTCGCGCCATGAAGACGCTCTCATTCCTCACGCTGCTGAGCCTGCCGCTGCTGGCGGGCTGCGCGGCCTCCGTCACAACCTTCTCCGGCACGGTGCGCAGCCCCGCCGCGCAGGATGCCGATGCCTATTGCTCGGCCGAGGTGGAAGGGCGCGGCGTGACGCGCGAGATCAGCGTCGGCGCCGAAGGCCCGACGATCTACCAGCGCCAGATGAAGCTGTGCCTGAACCGCTACGGGTTCGAGCCGGCAGGCTATTGAGCCTGCCTATCCGGGAAGGCCGCGAGCAGGCTATCGAGTTGCGCGCGCGCCATCGCCGTTGCCGCGCCGTGCCGCGGCAAGGGCGCGCTCGCGGCGGCCAGTTCGCGCGGCGTCATCGCCCAGAAGCTTTCGGCCGATAGCCGCAGCACGCCGAGGCCGAACCGCATCGCCTCCTCCCAGGGAAAGGCGGCGGGCGGTTCGTTCAGCCCTGCTGCGGCTGCGGAGGGTTTGGCGCCTCCCCGAAACTGCGCGCGAACAACAGCCCGAGCGCTTCCGCCACCCTCGGCACCTCGCCCGCCGGCACCAGACCGGCAACGGCGTCATCATCGAGCCGGCTGCCGCCGCCCCTCGCCGCCACGCCGAGAATGGTGACGAGATCGCGCGCCGACAGCCGCCCGCTCTCGAGCCGGCTGCCGAGCGCCGAAAGATCGGACACGGCGAAGGCATCCTCGAGCGCGGCAAGCGCGCCGAGCGTCAGCCGCAGGGTGAGCGTTTCTCCGCCGAGTGCGAGATCGACCTCGCCGCGATGCCGGTTGGCCATGGCGCTCACGCCGCCGTGAAGGCGAGCGCGCCGGCGCTCTCGACCGCGACCTCGAAGGTCAACTCGCCGTTATAGTCGCCGCGATAATCGAGCGAGGTGATCTGGAACGCGCCCTCGATGGTGCCGAAGGCCGGGATCACCACCTGCCAGGCGCGGATCTCGCCGCTGAAGAACACGGCCCGCACCAGTTCATCGGAGGCGGCGTCCTTGAACAGGCCGGTGCCGTCGAGGCTGGCGCGGCGCACGCCGGCGCCGGCCAGCAACTCGCGCCACTGGCCGCTGCTCTCGGCATCGGTGACGTCGACCGTCTCGGCGTTGAAGGTCAGGCGGCGCGTGCGCAAGCCGGCGACGGAGACGAAAGCGCCGCTGCCGTCGTCGAGCTTGAGAAGCAGGTCCTTGCCTTTCTGGGCGGTCATGGGGAACTCCTTGGTTCAGGGAGATTGGGAAAGCTGGCCGTCTTGCCCCGGACTTGATCCGGGGCCTATGCGCTGCGGCGGGGAACTGGGTGCCGGGTCAAGCCCGGCACAAGACCGTGACGAAACCGCCCTCCTCCACCTCATGCCTCAGGCTCGTGGACGCGAGTCGCATCAAGCGGTTGGCGGCGCCGATTGAGAGATTGATTCAGGCCGCCTCGACGAAGGCGCGCAGCTTGAGCGTCACGCTCCAGCCGTCGCGATCCGTGCCGCGCAGGCGCGTTTCGACCACCATCAGCGAGACGAGATGGTGCCCGGCGAGCGCCAGGTCGGCATCGCTCAGCAGCCCGTCGATCGCGGCGGCGGCGGCAAGCGCGGCGGCACTTTCCCCGCGCCGCGCCTTCAGGATGACGGCGAGCTGGATGTCATGGCTGCGCGAGCCGGCGCTGGAGGCATCCTTGACCAGCCCCTCGCCGAACACGGCCAGCGGCGCCGGATCGCCGCGCGGCGCCTCGTCGAACACCTTGTTGCCGGCGAGGAAGCCGGTCACGAGCGGATCGGCCGCCAGTTGCGCGCGGATGGCATCCTTCAAGGCGTTGAGCGGGTGGATGGAAGCGGGCGTCGCCATCGGATCACAGCCTCCGCGTGCGATAGGGCGCAACCAGCGGCATCACCTCGGCGGGCAGCCCCTTGTCGATGCGCAGGTCGCGGTTGTCGCGCTGGGCGTACCAGTTCGCCATCAGCAGCAGCACGGCCTGGCGCAGCGGCGCCGGCACGTCGGCGGCGCTCGCGCCATAGCCGGCCGTGACATCGACCTCGATGCCGGAGACCTTGCGGCCGGGCTCGGGCGGCGGGCTGGCGAACACGATGCGGCCGGGATCTGAGGCGGCATCGACGAAGAAGGCATCCGGCGCCAGCAGGCTCGGCTGGCTCGCGGCATCGAACAGCCGCACCGCCTCGACGCTGATCAGCGGCGTCAGCGGCACCTTCAGCGCCAGGCCGTCGAGCGGCCAGGCATCCATGACCAGGCGCCAGGTCTGGCTGATCAGGCGGCGGCCGGTCTCGGCCTCGACGATCATGCGGGCCGCGACCTGCAGCGTCGAGACGAGATCGAACTCATCCGGGTTGTCGACCCTGAGCCAGACCTTGCCCTGCTCGAAGGTCACGGGCTCCTCGAGCGGCGGCTCGAGCGGAACGGGAACCATGAACGGCATGCGGCACCTCATTGGCTGGGTTTGTCGAATATGCGAGCAAGGGGATCGTGGAAAACAGCAGAATCGCGAGAGCGCTGCTTCCGCTGGGGGAACTCTATCGATGCGCGTGCTGTTGTGGCTCCTGATCTCGACATTGCCGGCGGCGGCGCTCGGCGGCAGCGCGTCGCGCCTCGCCGATGCGGCATTTTCCGGCAGCACGGTGATGGTGCTGGGCACGCGCGGCAGCGCCTGCTCGGGCACGGTCGTGGCGCGCCGGCTCGTGCTGACCGCCGCCCATTGCGTCGAGGGCTCGAAACAGATCGCCATTGCCTGGCTGCAAGCGGGCCAGCCGAAGCTGATGGCGGTCACGGCGTCGATGCGCCACCCGCAGGCAAGGACCGGCTCGGCCGTCTCGGTCGATCTGGCGCTGCTGGCGCTCGGCGAGGCGCTGCCGGCGCGCTTTTCGCCGGCACCGATCGACGCGGGCGAAGCGCCGCACGCACTCGGCGCGCAGCGCGTGCTCGCCGGCTACGGCCTGGCCGAGGATGGCGTCGAGGCCAGCGCCGGGCAACTTCGGACTGCCAGCACAATCGTGCTGCCGAAGCTGCTGCCGCGCTTCCTGCGCCTTGGCGCCACCGCGGGCGGCATGGACGCCTTCCGCATCTGCACCGGCGATTCCGGCGGCGGCGTGTTCACGCCCGACGGCACGCTGGTGGCGGTGATCGCGCAGCGCGAGCGGCTGAACGGCGGCAAGACCTGCGGCCCCGTTGCGCAAGCCGTGCGCACCGCGCCGCAGATCGGCTGGATCAGGGCGACGATGGCGAAACTCGGGGGTTGAGCCGATTCAGACCAGGCGAAAGCCGCCCTCATCATGGACCAGCGTCTTGCCGGCGAAGATCGCCGCACCTTCGTGCCCGACAGCGAACACGAACGCCAGCCCATCGACCGTCGCGACATCGCCTTGCTCGACCTCGCCCTGCTCATAAAAGCCGACCACCGGCACATTTTCCGGCAGCCAGGCGTTATCCCGCTTCAGCATCATGCTCAGGCAAGGCACCACCTCCACCTGCTTCTCGTCGCGGCATTGCCGGGCGAGAGCGAGGATGCGTTCGCGCGCTGCATCCGAAATCCTGAACTCCGGTTGGAAAACAAGCTTCTCGGGCATGCTACCCCCCACCTAGGATACCGAACGGAGAGCTTTTAGCCGCAACGCCACGATTCCAGCCCGCTGCGGATCAGCCGCCAGCCCCATCTGCTCACGCTCGATACGGCAGAGATAAGCGCTGATATCCGGTATCGGCTTGCCCGAGGCCAGCATCCCGGCAATCGGCGTGGCATAGGCGTCATATTCATCAAGGGCCTCCGGCACGCCCCCGATGCCGATCGGGTCCCAATCGCGCAGCAGCATATCGCGAATAGCGGCGTGGAGCAGATCCAAGGTCTCATGTCGCATCGAACACGCCACCATTGCTGTAGCCGACACTCCTGCCGTCGGGCAGCCAGAGCAGCCATTGCCCGGTGTCCGGCCCGAACTCCACCGCGCTGCTTGGCATCAGCAGCATCGATCCGCCGCCGTCGAAACGCAGAGCCAGGGCGTGCGGGACCTGCCCATCGCCGGCCGCGACCAGCTTGCGGCCCTCCAGCGCCATCAGGCAACGACGGATCAGCGCCTGATCGGTGTCGTCATGCGTGAAACGTTCCCGCCCGCAATCGACGACATAGTCGCAGAACTCGACCAGGAGGCTCCAGCTACCGTGTTGCGCATCGGCCGCGCGCGGCGGCCCGAACTCCAGGAACATGCAGCTCCCGTGCGTGCGGCGCCCGCCCCATACCGGCTGGCCGACAACAGGAGAGAACAGGCTTTGCAATGTCATGGCGTCGCTCACTTGTTACCCTTCCGTATCATCGATCCGTATCGCAGGCATGCGGAGCAACCACCTTTCGAAGCGGGATCGGCGAGACAAGCCCGCCGATGTCAGTCGAGGCGTCGAATGTCACCCGCCGCCGTCATGGGCCGGTTCAACCGACCCATCCGATGCGAATGGCCCCACTCAGCTCGCGGCGAACTTCAGCAGCTTGATGGCGTCGTAATCCTGCACGCCGCCGCCGACGCGCTTGGTGGTGTAGAACAGCACGTAGGGTTTCGACGTGTAGGGGTCGCGCAGCACGCGGATGCCGGTGCGGTCGACGATCAGATAGCCGCGCTGGAAATCGCCGAAGGCGATGGCGCAGGCAGCACTGGCGATGCCCGGCATGTCCTCCGCCTCGACGACAGGGAAGTTCATCAGGCTCGCCTCGCCGCCCGCCACCGCCGGCGGCTGCCAGAGATATTCGCCGGTCGTGGTCTTCAGCTTGCGGATCGCGGCCTGCGTCGCCCGGCTCATGACGAAGCGGGCATTCTGCCGGTAGCCGGCCTTGAGCGCGTAGACGAGGTCGACGAGCACGTCGGACGGATTGCTCGCCGGCAGCGCGCCATCCTCGCCGGTGGCGACATAACCGAGCTTGCCCCAGGCCCAGGAGCCGTTGGCGACGGTTGTCTCGGCCATGAAGCCCTTCGGTTTGCCGCTGCCGTCGCCGGAGACGAAGGCGGTGCCTTCCTGCTCGGCGAATGCGGTGGCGACCTCGTCGGCGATCCACTGTTCGACATCGACCACGGCATCGTCGAGCAGGGTCTGGGTCGCGGCCGGCGTCGCCGACAGTTCGAAGGTCGGGATCGACAGGTCGGCAAGCACCGGCGTGTCGCTCATCGTGCGGCTCGCCGTCTCGCCGACCCAGGCCGCCTGCGGGCCGCTTTTCGAGAACGCCTTCTTGAAGCCGGCATTGGCGATGGCGCGTACGCTGGCGATGGCGCGGATCGGCGACACCTGCGCCATGCGGCGCAGGATCTCGACCTCCGCCGCCGCGGGCACGAGATAACCGCCATCGGGGCCGGAGCCGGCCGAGAGCGCCTTGGCCTCGATCAGCTTCAGCCCTTGCGGATCACCACCGCGCATATAGGCCTGGAAGGCGGCCTTGTGCTCGCGCCGCCATGGTTCGCCCAGCCCCGCATCGGCGCCGAGCGCCGGGCGCCGGCTCCTGAGCAGCGCCGCATCCAGCTGCGCCTTGCTCTCGTCGAGCGCCTTGTCGATGCGCGTCAGCTTCTCCTCGCTCAGGCAATCGGCGCCGCGGCGCTCGATCTCGGCGAGGCGCTGGTCGTTGGTTTCGCGGAACGCCTCGAAATTGCGGCGGAATTCGTCGAAGGCGACGGCCGTCTCGACGGTATTGGCTTCATGCTCGCTCATGGATCTGCCTTTCAGGGCTGGTCAGCGCGGTGGCTGCAGGAAAGCCGCGCTGGCGCGGCGGATCGCGTCGATGAGGACGCGGGGCTCGTCGCGCTCGCTGGCGCGGCCGACCGGGAATTGCTGCTTGACGGCGCTGACGCGCGCCTCGGGCAGCATCGGGAAGGTGACGATCGAGACCTCCCAGAGATCGATTTTTTCGAGGCGGCGCAGGCCGGTCTTCTCGTCGCGCCGGCTGCGCTGCGTCCTGAAGCCGATCGAGAGCCCGTCGACGGCGCCGCTCTTCATCAGGGCATGCACCTCGCGCGCCCGGCCGACGGCGAGGTCGAGCCGGCCGCGCACGAGCAGGCCGCGCCGGTCCTCGCCGATCTCGTGCCAGGTGCCGAGCGGCTCGGCCGGGTTGTGCTGCCACAGCAGCTTGACGCCGGCGGCGCCACGCCTGAGCAGGCTCTCGCGAAACGCGCCCGGCATGACGAGGTCGCCGCCGAGATCGGCGACGCCGAACAGGCTGGCATAGCCCTCGAACAGGCCGTCGCTGGTGATGCCGGAGAGCGGCGCACCGGCGAACTTGATCTCATCGGCGCGGCGCGCGGGTGCGGCACCGGCCGCGCCGCGCCCCATGGATTTCACCTGTGGCGGGCGGATGAACCGGCTCATTCGGCCACCCTCCCCGTCCTGGCTTTCGCCGGTGCACGCTTGCGGCGCCTGCCAGCCTGGCCCTTGGTCTCGGGCGCACCATGCGCCACCGCCTCGCTCAGCGCCCGAAGCGCGCCCGGATCGAGCCGCTCGAGGGCATGAAAAAAGCGGCGGAAAATTTTCGCCGCTTCAAGCTCGTCCGATCGTCTGCCGGCGGGGCGCTGCCCCGGCCGGCCCGAAAAGCGTGGTATCATGGATCGTCCCTTTCGAGCCGCTGGTTGAAACGCGCGAGTTCGCGCACGAACGTGTCGAAGCGCCGGTTGGCGGCCGCCAATTCGCGAAACGTCATCTGCCAAGCGGCGGACAGGCCGCCGACGACGATGATGAGCGCGAGATGGCCGATATCGGCGTGCTCGGCGAATTTGGGCAGGATCAGATCGAGCATCCGCACCTCTCGGAAAGGGGCGGCGCGGCCCGGCGGGCCACGCACGCCATGAAAAACCGCGACAGGCCGAAAACCGGCCCGATCCCGGAGCAAATTCTTAATTGGTTTCCCGCAACATCCGCCGCAGGAGGGGGGGAGCGGCCGCCATCTTGGGCGGCCATCGGTGCGGGAGGCCCAAATGGGTTTCAATCTGCATTTTGCCGACCCCGGTCGTCAGCCGCGCGCCAGGCCCGCGCTGCATCCCTCGCGTAAAATCCGGCTGTTGCCGCTGCTCGGCCTGTGCCTCGCCGCCTGCCTGATGGGCGATGTGATGCTATCGTCCGGGCACTACAGCAACCTGCTGATCAACGATGCCGGCGCCGGCATCGTTGCCGGGAAAAATGCCTTGCGGGCGGTGGTTTACGGGCGCTGACCGGCATCATTCGTCATCTCCCCAAAATATATTCCGACCCGCGCCGGCTGTAGTTGCCTTTGCCGGCCACTCTGGATAAATCGCCGCGCGAGCGCAGTTCAATTATGCGGCTTGTGAATTTTCCTTGGGGGGAAAACCGATGATTAGCTACGGAAAAACTTTATTTTTACTTGGAATGGCTTGTTTCGCCTTCCTGATGCCCGAACCTGCCGAAGCCAATTGCGTCATGCAGCGACAATGCAAGCCGGCCTACCGCCACCAGAGGCAGACGACCTACCAGAAGCAATGCGACACGTTCTGGTACGGGGGACGCCCACGCACCACGTGCCAAACGCGGCCGGTCACGCGCCTGGTGCCGGTCGCCTATCAGGATTGTTCGCAGGTGCGGCGGGTGTGCAGCAGTCTCGGCTCGCTGATCGGCAGCAACAAGAAGCGGCGCTAAACTCAAATCCGGTCTGCGAGACGCGGAGTTCTGCCTCATCTTTTTGCATTGAGGCGTCCTCGCCGAAGAAGTGCCTTCTCCTTCTTCGGCGACCTGTCTTCCACCCCGGGCTCGCCCGATCAGCGCACCAGAACGAAGCGTCCATCCTGCATATCCAGGGTTTTACCGGCAAAATGCGGCTGATCGCGCTCGATCACGCCATTGCTCCGACATATTCAGTCCCACCGCTCATCGACCATGCGCCACAGCAAATTCTCATCAGATTCGACGCTTTCATCGCCGCCGAAGGTGCTGAACTCGAGGTGATCTTCGAAAAACTCGACTTCGAGGCGCATACCGACGACTGCGAACGACACCATGATGGCATCGTCTCTCTGCTGTTCGATCTTGAACTGAATCGTCCTGCTGCGGAGATTGGCCAGGAAAGCCAATAGCCGCGAAAATGCTGTCTCCGACATGGCCTCTCCCGAACAGCTCACACCAGCATTAGCCTGGAAGGATCGTCAGGGTCGACATCGATCAACTTGTCATTTGCCCTTTCGACGGCATCGGGACGGATCTTGCAGCCCAGTGCGACGGCGTGTCCGGTTTCGATCGCCCAGTCCGGCACCTGATCGCGGCGATAGACCGCCAGATCGAGGCCCGCCCCGAGATCCTGCCAATCATTGCTGCCCTTGACGCGGAACCGCCGTGAATCCGACCAGTCGAACATCACGATCCAGTCCTCGCCGGGCCTGGCTTTCGATGCCGCAGCATGGAAATCGGCGGCGATATCGAGCACCGCTTGAGAAAACCGCATCGTGCCGGCAGGGACGAACCAACCAAGCGTTCGCTCGTTATCGTTGCTCATCATGGCTTTCCGATCAGTTCACCAGAACCAGGCGCCCGTCCTGCATATCCAGGGTTTTACCGGCAAAATGCGGCTGATCCCGCTCGATCACGCCATAGATGAACTTGAAATCGCCGATTTGTGAGAGATGCACCGGATCGACCCGGTCCCTCTCCATATATCCGATACCCACCCCTCCGCTCTCCGGCGCGGAATTCCTTATATACGCCCACATGATGCAGGGCCAATAAAGGGTACCAGCTTCTTCCTCAGCCTGACGGTTCATATCCGCAATCGCAGCGATGGCACGATCCGAGAGCGTGAAGTTGATCGGGTTAAGATCCTCATGCGACATCGCTATCTCCTGAAATTATCATTCAAGATATCACCCGTTTGAATTGACGGGTGCATGAAGTTGAGTCCTCCTGGACAGCCTCCCGTCCTCCCGGGGAAATCTGTCGCGATTTGCACAAAGCCGAAGTCATAAATGCAAAGGAAATAGCCCCCCCGGTCGAGTTGATGCAGCAGAGAGCCACGCGGTCCGCCATAGGTCGCGGCTAGTTGCGTCTCGCCTTCACGCGCCATACCGCTGAACAATCCCTGTTCATCGCTGCCACTCGCCCCCCCCCCCTCCCCAAACGTAAAACGTCCGTTCGCGGGGTCGTGGTTGGGGTTGTAGCGCCGCTCCGGCGCCGCCGCTTTCGCCTGTCGTCTCGGGCCGTAGCCGACGGCGGCGCGCTTCTCGTCGTCGTCGAGGAAGCCTGCGTCGCTGACGCGCTTCCACAATGCGGCACGCTCGTCGGCCAGCGCCTCGACGCGGTCGGTATCGGGCTCGAAGCGGAGTTCCGCGCCATAGGCGGGCGAGAGCCAATGGGCGAGCGCCCGCATGGTGCGCGACACGAGCGGAATGATGGTCAGGCGCCAGAAGGCGCGGTTGGCCTCGGCATAGTTCGACAGCGTGGCATCGCCCGGCAGGCCGAGCAGCAGCGGCGGCACGCCGAAGGCGAGCGCGATCTCGCGCGCCGCGCCATTACGGGCGGCGAGGAAATCCATGTCCTTCGGGCTCAGCGACAGCGGCTTCCAGTCGAGCCCGCCCTCGAGCAGGATCGGCCGGCCGGCATTGGAGGCACCTTGAAAATTCGCCTCGAGCTCCTGTTTCAGGCGCTCGAACTGCTCGTCGGTGAGGTTGGCGCCGTCCGCCGCATAGACCAGCGCGCCGGAGGGCCGGGCCGCGTTGTCGAGCAGCGCCTTGTTCCAGGCGCTCGCCGCATTATGGATATCGAGCGCGACCTGCGCGGCCGACAAGGGCGGCAGGCCGTAATAGTCATCGATCGGGTCGAACTGCGTCAGGTGCAGGATCGGCGGCACGCGGCCCTCGTCCTGCCGGTAGCGCACGCTGTGGCTGCCGACGCTGTAATCGTAAGCCTGCGGCCAGCCGTCGGAGCCGGGCACCACCTTCATGCGGTCCGGCCGCAGCAGGTAGAGTTCGGCCGGCCCGGCGCCGGTGCTGACCTGCTCGAGATAGGCGTTGCCGGACACCATCAGGTGGACATAAAGCGCCTCGAGGAAGGTTTCGCTTGCCTGGCGCGGGTTGGGCCGCGCCAGCAGGTCGAGCAGCGGGTGCTGCGAGGCCTCCTGCTCGCCCTCGAACAGCGTCACCGGCAGCGAGGCCGCCGTCTCCGACACCAGCCGCACGGCGCGGTGCACGATCGGGTTGCGCCGGAAGCCGACCTCGGCCAGCACGCGCGTCTCGCGCTCGCTCCACAGCGGCCGCCCGAGCTGGCTCAGCGAGATCAGCGGGCCGGCGCGCGAGACCTTCGCCTCCGGCGGCCGGCTGCGGAAACGGGAAAACAAGCCGTGCATGAGCGAACCTCCGGGAGGGGAAAGTCGAGGTTGAAAAGAGCCACGTGGGGCGATGGTGCTGGCCCGAAGCGGGATCGGCGGATCAAGTCCGCCGATGACGGCCGGAAGGTTTGCGCTCTTGTCCCGGATTTAATCCGGGCCCCAGTCCATTCCGCGACGAATTGGGTCCCGGCTCAAGGCCGGGACAAGAACGCTGCTACATCATGCCCCGCACGCGCGGGCTGCCGGCCTTCGGCGTCAGCGCCAGATGCGTCACGGCCCAGACCAGCGCATCGAGCCGGTCGGGCGAGCGGCCATCGGGCAGGCCGTCGGGGCCGAACAGCACCATCTCGTCCTCGAGCGCCGGGAAGGCGCCGACATGGCGCACGCGGCCCTGGGCATAGAGCGCCGCGACCGGCTCGGCGCGGGCATGCTTGCCGCGCGAGGCATGCACGGCCGTGACCGGCACGCCCGCGTCGCAGGTGGCGATGACGCTCCTGACCATCTCGCCGCCCTGGTTGAATTCGGCGACGAGCGCGTCGGCCTGCAACGCCTGGTAGAGCGCCACGGCGCGCGCCGCCCACACATCCGGCTTGGCGGCCTCGACCGTGGTATCTGCCAGCACGAACACCGCGCCCTCGGCCGTGATGCCGGCGGCGACGATGCCGCAGGCGGCGGCGCGCCGATGGGCGGCGGCGGGCGGATCGACCGCGACGACGATACGGGCGAGCGGCGGCGCGTCGGTTGCGCGCAGGCGCTCGATCGTGTCGCGCGTGAACAAGGCGTCGGCGCGTTCCTCGATGAACTCGCCGTCGATCTCCTGCCGGCCGAGCCTGGTGCCGGCATAGCGCGACAGCACCGTGTCGATGAAGGCCGGCGCCAGATGATAGGCGTTCACCGTGGTGCCGGCATGGCTGAGCGCGGTTTTCGCGTCACTCGCCAGCCGCTTGAGCAGCGGCAGCGGGCGCGGCGTGGTGGTGACGATCTGGCGCGGCCGGGCGCCAAGCCGCAAGCCGAATTGCAGCATGTCCCACGCCGCCTCGGGGTAGCGCCACTTGGCGAGTTCGTCGGACCAGGCGGCGCCGAATTGCGGCCCGCGCAGACTGTCGGGCTCCTCGGCGGAAAACGCCTGCGCCACGGCGCCGTTCGACCAGACGAGACGGCGGCGGGTCGCCTCCCAGCGCGGGCGCTCGGCCGGCTCATGCACGGCGCGGATGCCGGATACGCCCTCGATCATCACCTCGCGCACATCGGCCATCGTCTCGCCGACGAGCGCGATACGGCCGCACGGCTCATTCGCGATCGGCGGCAGGCCGAGCGCCATGGCGCGCACCCATTCGGCGCCGGCGCGGGTCTTGCCGGCGCCGCGCCCGCCGAGGATGAGCCACAGCGTCCAGTCGGCGCCGCCCTGCGCCTTGAGCGGCGGAAGCTGGTGCGGGTGGGCCTGCGTCAGCCAGTCATGGCTCAGCAGCCGCAGCATGGCCGGCGGCAGTTTCGGCAGCAGATCTTTCAGCGCGCTCGGCTCGCAACTGGCCAATGCGTGCCGCAAGCGCATCGCGGAGGGCGTCGAGATCGCGCGGCATGGGGTCATCCTGCTCCGTCTCCTTGGCCGGCTTGTCGTGCTTCGCGTCGATCGCCATCAGTTCACGCACCGTGCGGGCGAGAACCGCCAGCGTGCGGGCATCGCGCTCGCGGTCCTTGTCGGCGGCCTCGACCGAGGCGAGACGCAGCTCGATCTCGGCCGCCTGCCGGTCCGCCGCGCGCCAGAGCCGGCCGACGAGCGCGGCGCGGGTGCCGGCCAGCGACAGGCGGCGCTCGCCGGCGGGCGTCTTCTGGCGCAGCGGCAGCGGCGGCAATGGCTCGCCGTCAGGCCCGAGCGTGCCCGGCGGCCCGCCGGCGAGCCAGAGATAGAACTGGCGGCTGGTGAACCCGGTCCGTTTCAGGATTTCCGTCACCCGGACCCCGTCCTGGTACAGGCTGCGTGCGGCGGCGATGCGTTCTGGCGCCGGCACCGCCGGCGGCCCGTCACAGTCAGGCATGGCAAACTCGCTGTATGGCAACGCGGCGCTCCGGGCATGAAAAAAGCGCCACGGCTGAGCCGAGGCGCTTTTCGATGTCGTTCTGTCCCAATTCCGGAGCGTGCCCGAAACCTAGCCTGGCAGCGTCACGCTGTCAAGGACTATTTTCCTATATTCACGTCACCCGGCAATCATCAGCGGCCGAAGCCGCCACGCTGGTCGTTCCCGCCACCGCGATGGCCGCCGCGATTGCCGTCATGGCTCGCCCCGCCACGCCGGAAGCCGCCGCTGGAGGCAGCGCCACGCCGGAAGCCATTGAAGTTGACCTGCTGGCGATGCCCGCCACCGCGGTTCCAGGCCCGGTGATCACCACGATGACCACCGCGATAACCGCCACGATAGCGGGTGCCGACGTAATAGGACGAGCCGTAAACATACGGGCCGCCGCCATAATAATAATACGGCGAGGAGTCGTAAACCACGCTGCCGCCGTCGTAATAATACGGATCGGCCCCCACGCAGCCGGAAAGACCGAGGCCCGCGAGGATGACGAAGGCACCCCCCAGAACCGTTCTACGCATGGACATTGCCCAACTCCTTCTTGAAGCCCTAACCAACCCTCAACGCGGGTTGGCCTCGCGCGTTCCAGAAAAACTTATCCAAGCTGAAACTTCGCTGAACGAGTTGGCAAGGCGCGCTATCAGCTCGATAATCTCAGCCGCAGCAGGCTGCGCGCGATGCGCTGGAACAGCGGGTCGAGATCCGAGGCGGCGGTGATCGAGAAATAGTTGTCCGGCGTGCTGGCGCAGTTTTGCAGCAGCGTCTCGTTCCCCTGCATGACGCGGATCGTGTAGATGCTGATCTCGGTCAGCTTGGCCGCCGCGCACAGCGTGGTCATGCGCGCGTCGATATTGCTGCGGCTTTTGTCGAAGCGATCCTGGGTGTTGTCGCCATCGGTCAGGAACACGATGGCCTTGCTGGTGCGCTTGTTGCCGGCCGGCACGGCGGCATCGCCGAGCGGCATGCCCTTGGTCAGCACGTTGAGCCCCCAGGCGAGGCCGATCGTCGTATTGGTGTTGCCGCTCGGCGTCATGGCGCTGATGGCGGTGCGCAGGGCGCCGTAATCCGTGCTGAGCGGAATAATGCCTTTCAGGTTGTTGTCGGCGCAGCGCGCCGCCGGATATTGCGTCGGAGCGGCGCCCGTCGGGGCGCTGTACTGGCTGTTGTAAGGCTGGGCGCGATCGGCGATGCAGCCCGTCCAGTCACCGGCGGTGACCTGGGTGTAGTCGTCTCTGCTGGTGCCGGTCGCCAGCGCGAAACTCAGCCAGGTGGCGGCTTTCAGACCGGGATCGATCCTGACCTGGGTGGCGAAGGGCACGACCGCGAAACTCGCCTTGCCGACCGAGCCGGCCGTCTTGGCGTTTTCGATGGTGGTGATGAAATTCTTCGCCGCCGTGCGGAGGTTGTCGATCTTGCCGTAATCCTTCATCGACCCGGTATTGTCGAGCACGAGCGCCACTTCGAGGTCGTTCATGCCGAGCGGCACCGTGGCGCTGGCATCAACGGTGGCGACGCTCATGCCGAGGAAGCCGCCAAAGACCAGCGTCACGGTGCCGGAGGCATCGAGCTTCAGCTTGTCGCTGGCGCGGGAGATGGTGAAGCTGTCGGTGGTGACGTCCTTGTAGAGCGAGAGATTGGCCTCGTAGATGGCGCGGGCGCGCTTGTCGCGCAGCGCTTCGCTCTCGCTGGCCAAGGTCAGCGTCGCCTTGGCCGCCTCGAGCGCGGAGGCGTCGACCGCCTGCTGGATGTGCTGGCGGGCCGAGGCGAGCCGCGCGTAATCGACGGCCGCGCCGACGATGCCAAGCGCCGGCACAAGCGTCAGGGCAAAGATGACCGCGACGCCGCCGCTGCGATCCTGCCAAAGCCGAAAGACCATCTTGCCCTGTCCCCAGAAAGCTACCGGGGCGCTTCTACGGCAAAGGGTTTGATGAAGCTTGAATCACATCTTCGAAATCAGGGGCTAACTCTTGGGAATATCGCAACGAACGCAGCGTCATCCGGCCGGTTTTTCCTTGCGGCGCGCGGCTTTCGGCCAGCGCTTCGGCCAGCCGACGATGCGCTCGGTCTGCGCCTCGAGCGACAGGTCGTCCTCGCTGGCAAACGTCCGGCCGGCCACGGAAATGCCGGCGGCCACGACCGTCGCCGGATCACCTGAGACCAGCGGATGCCACCACGGCAGGTCGCGGCCTTCGTCGAGCAGGCGATAGGCGCAGGTCGGCGGCAGCCAGCCGAGCGTCGAGACCTGCTCCGGCGTCAGCCTGACGCAATCGGGCACTTTCCGCGCCCGGTTGGGATAATCGCCGCAACGGCAGGTACCGGCATCGAGCAGGCGGCAGCGCACATCGGTGTAGTGGATCTCGCCCGTATCCTCATCCTCGAACTTGACGAGGCAGCAGCGCGCGCAGCCGTCGCACAGGCTTTCCCATTCGGCGTCCGTCATCTCGTGCAGGCGCTTGCTGCGCCAGAACGGCTGTTGCTGTTTCAGGGCTTCGGTCACGATCTCTCCGGGTTGCGCTTCCCTTCCATAGCGCCGGCGGGCCGGGCTTGCACGCTGAAAGGGCCTGCCCTTCGACGCCTGCCCTTCGCCCCCTACCCTTCGACATGGGCGCGCAAGCGTTCGAGGGCGGCATCCCATTGCGCGGCGACCATCTCGAGATAGGCGCGCGCCTCGTCGAGCGGCGTCGCGCGATAGGCGAAGCGGCTCTCGCGGCCGACGCGCAGGCTGCCGACCAGACCGGCGCGTTCCAGCACGTGGAGATGCTTGGTAACGGCCTGGCGCGTCAACTTGGTGTCGGCCGCCAGCATGGCAATGGAGCGGGCCTCGCCATCGCTGAGCCTGGTCAACAGCGACAGGCGCGTGCGATCGCCAAGCGCGGCGAAAACCGGCGCAGGCCCCGGTGCCGGGCCTGCCCCGACGCGTTGCTCCATCAACTGGCGATACCCCGCGCTGCGCCTTGTTTGGTGTCCTGGCCCTGTTTGGTGTCCTGGCCCTGTTCGGCATCCTGCCCGACATGAGCCTCGATATTGCGCATCTGCGCGGCCCAGCCGCCGTCATTCATGCGGAAGGCGAGATCGCGCCGGTGCGCCGGCAGGGCGTCGAAGCCGCTCTCGGTTACGGTCAGCCTCGTCCCGGCGGCGGTCGGCGCAAGGTGGAACTCCACCCGCGTCGGCGGCTCCCCGCTATAGTCCACGCCCCGCTCGACCGCATAGGGGTGCCAGGTGAACGCGAATAGCGAGGGATGCTCCATGGCCACGATCCGGGCTTCCCACAGCACGTGCTCAAAGCCCGGGTAGAGCAGCGGGCCACGCGAGGTCTCGCCCGGCACGAAGGGGCGGTCCAGCTTGACGCGGAACCAGGTGCCGAATTCGACATGGTCGGTCAGGGCGCGCCAGACACGCTCGACCGGCGCCTTCAGTTCAATGCTCTTCTCGATACGATCCGTCATCATGCAACCTCCTGGTTGCATGATTGATGGCACAGGCGCGCGCGACATGCAACTATATTGTTGCATGTCACGGGCTTATCTCTACAACAGCGTGCCGCGCAGGATCAGGATCGCGACGCTGAAATAGATCACCAGGCCGCTGACATCGACCAGCGTGGCGACGAAGGGCGCGGAGGCGGTGGCGGGGTCGAAGCCGAGCCGTTTCAGGGCGAAAGGCAGCATCGAGCCGGCGAGCGAGCCGAACAGCACGATGCCGATCAAGGCGCAGCCGACGGTCAGCGCGATCAGATGCCAGTGCGTGCCGTAATCATAAAGCCCGGTTTCCTGCCAGATGGCGATACGCGCGATGCCGATGATGCCGAGCATGGTGCCAAGCACCACGCCGGTCGGCATTTCGCGCAGCGCCACGCGCCACCAGTCGCGCAGGCTCAGTTCCCGCAGCGCCAGCGCGCGGATCAGCAGCGAGGTCGCCTGCGAGCCCGAGTTGCCGCCCGAACTCATGATGAGCGGGATGAACAGCGTCAGCACGATGGCCTTCTCGAGCTCGCCCTCGAAGCTCTGCATGGCGGAGGCGGTCAGCATTTCCGAGAGGAACAGCACGCAGAGCCAGCCGCCGCGCTTGCGGATCATCTCCCAGAAGCCGATTTCCATATAGGGCTCGTCGAGGGCTTCCATACCACCGAACCGGTGCACTTCCTCGGTCTGGCGGTCGATCATCAGGTCCATGACGTCGTCGAAGGTGACGATGCCGATGACACGGCCCTCGCCATCGAGCACCGGCACGGCGAGCAGATCGTATTTCGTGATCTGGCGGGCGACATCGTCGCTGCCGGTCATGGCGGTGACGCTGATCGGCTTGCGGTCGGGGCCGGCGGAGGTGACGCTGTCGTCCGGGTCGGCCGAGATCAGCCGGCGCAGCGGCACGGCCTTGACGAGCCGCCCGTTCTGGGGATCGAGCACGTAGATCGAATAGACCGTCTCGCGGCTGCCCTCGACCATGCGGATATGGCGCAAGGTCTGGCCGACCGTCCAGTTCGCCGGCACCGAGACGAACTCGGTCGTCATCAGCGAGCCGGCGGTTTCCTCCGGATAGGACAGCAACTGCTTGAGGGTGCGGCGCATCTCCGGGTCGAGACGGGTGAGCAGTTCCTGCTGCACGACCTCGTCGAACTCGGGGAAGATATCGGCGAGCCGGTCGGCCGACATGCCGGAGAGCAGCGCCGCGGCGCGGTCGCGCGGCAGCAGCGGCACGATCTCGGCCTCGTCGTTGAGGTCGGGCTCGTCGAGCACGTCGATGGCCCGGTCGATCGGCAGGTGCAGCAGCACCGCGGCCGCCTCGTCCGGCGACAAGGCGTTCAACGTCTCGACGATATCGGCCGGGCGCTCGTCATGCAGGCGCGCGACGATCTCGAGCACATCGCGATCTTCAACCGTCGCGGCGTCGCCGCCACGCGAGAAGGCATTCTCCGTCTTGGTATCGTTCATGGCTCACCTTCCGATATCGACCTGGGCCGGCCGGTCGCGGTGAGCCGCAAGGATCAGCGCGCGAAAACCGGCATTTCGAGTCTAGGTCGACTGTCGCAGTCGCTGGGCATCGTGTGGTTCCTTGTCGTCGCGGCAAGAAGCGGCGCAACGGCCGATGCATGCCTTCGCTCTTCTGTCGCGTCAAGCCGAATCATGCGCATGGCGCGGGCGGACCCGCACCCGCGCCAAAAGCAAATTCGTAACAGGGCGTTATCCTTAACCGGCTCTTAAGATGTTTGCCGGTAGAAACGCGCAGTCGCCATCGGGCGTCGACAACTTTCAGGAGCTGACGCGATGTCGGACTCGGTTCTCCTCACCTCGAACATCCGCTCGAACCTGCTCGCGCTCCAGAACACCGCGTCGATGTTGGCAAGTGCCCAGGAACGCCTCTCCACCGGCAAGAAGGTCAACAGCGCGCTCGACAACGCCACTGCCTTCTTCACCTCGCAATCCCTGTCGGATCGCGCCTCGAACCTGCAGAACCTGCTCGATGGCATCGGCAACGGGCTCAGCACGGTCAAGGCCGCCAACCAGGGCCTGCAGACGATCACCTCGCTGCTGAAATCGGCCAAGGCCGTGGCGCAGCAGGCGCTCTCGGGCAGCGGCGGCACGACGAATTATTCCGCGACCTCGACCACGGCGCAGACGACCGGCCCGACCGGCTCCACGCCGCAGGCCAAGGCGCTCTCCTCGGTGCTGACCTCGACCGCCAACGGCCTCGCCGACGGCGATACGCTGACCTTCACCAGCGTCGACACCAACAATGTGTCGAAGACCTTCACCTTCACCAACGCGCCCGGCGCCACGGTTTCGGACCTCGTCAACGCGGTGAACGCGTCGGGCGTCGGCACCGCCAAGGTCAACGATAACGGCACGCTGTCCTTCAACTCGACGGGCAATCTCAGCATTACGTCCAGCGACACCACCCAGACGGCGATCCTCGGCTTCACGGCCGTGGCCGGCGTGATTTCGACCACCGCCGGCACCGCCACCACCGGCCAGGACCGGACGTCGCAGTTCAACGACCTGCTGACCAGCGTCGACCAGACCGCGACCGATTCGAACTATAACGGCATCAACCTGCTGCTCGGCGGCGCCAGCAACAAGCTGTCGGTCAAGCTCGACGACACCTCGTCCTCGAAGCTCGAGGTCGACAGCGAGGACGTGACCACGACCGGCCTCGCGCTGACCAAGCCGACGACGCTCGATGCCAGCAACGCGCAGACCTTCATCGATTCGATCGATGCCGCGATCTCGAAGATCCAGAATCTCCAGAGCGCCTACGGCACCAAGCAGACCATCCTCCAGGCGCGGCAGGACTTCACCAACAACATCGTGACGACGCTGAAATCCGGCTCCGATGCTCTGGTCACCGCCGACACCAATGAGGAAGCGGCCAACGTGCTCGCCCTCCAGACGCGCCAGTCGCTGTCGCAATCGGCCCTGTCGCTCGCCAACCAGGCGAACCAGGCCGTGTTGCAGCTCCTGCGCTGACCGACGCCACAGTTACCCGTCCGCACCACCGGACATTCTCGCGGCGGCCCTCGGGCCGCCGCTCTTTTGTTTGCGGAGCGTCCTTGCGAGGCGGATAATCCGGCAGATCGCGCGGGAACCTTTCGGCACCGGCCGCATCCAATGGGGTCGGCGAGCGACAGGCAGCGATCGGAAAGGGTTCAGCCATGGCGATACGGCAGCACGGACACAGCGCGGAGGCAAGCGAAGCGGCGTTGATCGCGCGCGCGGTGCAGCGCGACGAAGGCGCGATCCGCGCCCTGATCCAGCAGCATAACCGCCGGCTCTACCGGATCGCGCGCGGCATCGTCGGCAACGAGAGCGAGGCCGAGGACGTGTTGCAGGATGCCTATCTCAAGGCCTTCCGCCATCTCGACACGTTTCGCGGCGATTCGAGCCTGGGCACCTGGCTCGCCCGCATCGTCATCAACGAGGGGCGCGGCCGGCTGCGGCGACGGCGCCCAACCGTCGCGCTGGAGGCGCTCGACATGCAGCATCGTTCGGATGGCACGGTCGTCCCGTTCCCGCTCCTCCAGGCGCAGGACCGCAGCGACCCCGAAGGCGCCGTGGCGCGCTCGCAGATCCAGCGCCTGATGGAAAAGGCCATCGACGACCTGCCGGAAACCTTCCGCACCGTGCTGATCGCGCGCGTGGTGGAGGAAATGAGCACGGAGGAAACCGCGAGCCTGCTCGGCCTCAGGCCCGAGACGGTCAAGACCCGGCTGTTCCGCGCCCGCAAGCTGCTGCGCGAGGATCTCGAGCGCCAGATCGGCCCGATGATTACCGGCACCTTCCCATTCGGCGGCAGCCACTGCGCCCGCCTCGCCGACCGCGTCATCGCGGAACTCGCGAAGCCCGGCTGAGACGAGCGTTTTCATCGCCGGGAACCTTTGGCGTCGCCTTGCATCCAATGGGATGTAAGGCGGCCGGGCCGCCGAAGGAGAATACCATGCTCACGATGAAAATTGCCGGGGTCGCCGCCGCCCTGCTGCTCACCACCGGAATGGCGAACGCGCAAAGCACCAAGCCGACCGATCCGCAGATCGCCCATATCGCCTACACGGCGGGCTCGATCGACGTGAAGGCCGGCGAGCTGGCGCTCAAGAAGAGCAAGAACAAGGCCGTGCGCGCCTTCGCGGAAGACATGGTGCGCGACCACAAGGCGGTGAACGTCAAGGCGCTGGCGCTGGTCAAGAAGCTCGGCGTCACACCGCAGGACAACCCGACGAGCCAGGCGCTCACCAAGGCCGCCGACACCGAATACAAGAGCCTCGCCAAGCTGAAGGGCGCCGCGTTCAACCGCGCCTATATCGCCAACGAGGTCGCCTTCCACAAGACGGTGAACGGCGCGCTCGAGAACACCCTGATCCCGTCCGCCACCAATCCCGAGCTGAAGGCCCTGCTCGAAACCGGGCTCAAGGTGTTCCAGGGCCATCTCGCCCATGCCGAACACGTCGAGAGCACGGAGAAGTGAGCACGCGGCGCGCTATGGTCTGGATACTGCCGGTGCTGGCGGGGCTCGCCCTCGCCGGTAGCGCCAGCGGCGCTGAGGCCGACGTGATCAAGGTCGACATCGCCAAGATGGTCTACCTGCCCGCCACCGTGACAGTGAAGGTCGGCGACACCATCGAATGGACCAACAGCGATTTCCTCGCCCATACCGCGACCGATCGCGCCAAGGCCTTCGACCTCAACCTGCCGCCGGGCAAGACCGCCCGCCTGGTGATCGGCAAAGCCGGCACCATTTCGTATTACTGCCGCTACCACCCGAACATGAAGGGTAGCATCGTGGCCGTGGCGAAATAGGCGACGGGACAAAGCAAACTAAGCCGGCCGCCCCTGCCGGCTTTTTTTTTGTGCGTGATGTTCAGCGCCTGGCAGCGCCGGCATCGACGAGCCGGTCGCGGCCGGCGGCGAGGCCGAACAACGTCGCCGCGACGCCGAAGGCCACGAACAGGATGGTCGACTCGCGGTAACTGCCGCTCCAGTCGCGCACCAGGCCGGCGAGAAGCGGCCCGGTCGCGGCGATGATATAGCCGAAACCCTGCGCCATGCCGGACAGTTTGGCCGCGACATGCACATCGGGCGCGCGCAGGATGATGATCGTCATGGCGACCGCGAGCAGGCCGCCCTGCCCGACGCCGAGCAGCGCGCTCCACAGCCAGACCGAGCCGAGCGGGAACGCGTAGCAGCCGACGAAGCCGATCATCGTTGCCAGGCACAACGCCAGCACGACCGGGCGCTGGTCGCGCCCGCGCATCGCCAGCGTCGGCGCCGCGAGGCAGGACCCCATCTGGATCACGATCGAGACCGACAGCACCAGCCCGGCCGTCACGGCGTCGAGGCCGCGTTCGCGCAGCATCGGCGAGAGCCAGCCGAAGCCAATATAGGCCATGGCCGATTGCAGGCCCATGAACAGCGTGATCTGCCAGGCGAGCCGGTTTCGCAGCAGGCTGCCGACGCGCGCGCCGGCAGCATTGGCATCGTGGCGCACGGCAAGCGCCTGCGGCAGCCAGAGCACCAGCACGACGAGCACCGGCACGGCCGATGCCGCCAGCGCCAGCGGCCAGCCGCCGAATACTTTCGCCAGCGGCACCGTGACGGCGGCGGCGGTGGCGGCGCCGCCGCACAACGACATGGTGTAGAGCCCCGTCATGGCGGCGATGTTGCGGGGGAAATCGCGCTTGACCAGCCCCGGCAGCAGCACGTTGATCATGGCGATGCCGGCACCGGCGAGGAAGGAGCCGAAGAACAGGGCCGGCGACACGGCCAGCCCGCGTAGCGCATTGCCGATCGTGATGGCGACGAGACAGCCGAGGATGACGCGTTCCGCTCCGTGGCGGCGGGCGAGGCCCGGCGTCGGGAAGGAGAACAGGCCGAGGCACAGTACCGGCAGCGTGGTCAGCACGCTTGCCGCGCTCGGCGTCATGCCGGTCTCGCGCATGATATCCGGCAGCACGGTCGAGAGGCTGGCAAACACCGTGCGCAGGTTATAGGCGATCAGGATCAGGCTGACCGCGAGCAGTAACTGGCGCCAGCGGCTGGAGCCAACAGCGCGGGGGGCGGCATCCTCGATATCAATCAGCGGCTCGCCAAGCGGAGACGAGGCAAGGGCGCCGTCATCGGGAGCGTGCATATCGGCCATATGGGAAAGCCTCGACCGTCAACGGCGGTGTGTGGAAAGCCAGCCCTTCTAGGCTGCCCGGCCGCGAAGGGAAAGGCCGTGCGTGGCCGCACCGTTCATGACGGGCATGCAAAATCCGCCGGGCCTGCAAAATCCGCTTGCCGCGGCGATCCCGGCGCGCGGCACTACACGAACCAGACCCCGGCGAGGCCGCCGAGCCCGCCGCCGGCCAGCAGCCAGAGCGGGTGGATGCGCGTGCGCAGCGAGAACAGCGTCACCAGCGCGGTGATGGCATAAAGGCTCCAGCTCGCACGGTTGGAAGCCTCGGTGATCAGCACCGCGCTGGCCGCGACCAGCCCGACCGTGACCGGCGCGATGCCGGCCTGGACGAGCGGGCGCCAGCGCGCCTGCTTGAAACGGTCCCAGATGCGCAGAAGCAGCGCCGTCAGCACCGTGCACGGACCGAATTTCGCCAGGGTGCACACGATGGCGCCCGGCAGGCCGGCGACGCGCCAGCCGACCAGCGTCACCACCATCATGTTCGGGCCGGGCGCTGCCTGCGCGAGCGCGAACAGCGCGGTGAACTCGCGCGCGCTCATCCATTGATGCACGTCGACGACCTGACGCTGCATCTCGGGCAGGATGGTGTTGCCGCCGCCAAAGGCGAGCAGCGATAGCTCGGCGAAGATCGCGGCGAGCGCGAGCAGCGTCGCCGTCATTTGCGGAACCTCGCATGGAGCAGGATGCTGACCGGCGCCAGCGTCAGCATCACCGGCAGCAGCGGCCAGCGCAGCACGGCGATGGCGACGAAACAGACCGCGACCACGAGCAGCGACAGCGCACGCTTGCGCAGCGGCAGCAGCATCTTGACCGACACGGCGCAGAGCAGCCCGGCGGCAGCGGCCGCGAGCCCGCCGACGAGATGGGTGACGTAGGGGTTATCCTGATAGCGGCCGTAAACCACGGCGAGCGCCAGCACGATGACGGTCGGCGCCGCGATCAGGCCGCAAATGCCCGCCACCGCGCCGGGCGCGCCGCGAAAGCGCATGCCGACCGCCGCCGACATGTTGATGATATTGCCGCCGGGCAGGAACTGGCACAGGCCGAGCAGATCGGTGAATTCGGCCTGCGTCAGCCAGCGGCGCTGCTCGACCATCATGTGATGGGCGAGCGGCAACACGCCGCCGAAGCCGATCAGGCCGAGATGCAGGAAGCCGAGGAAAATCTCGCCGACGCTTGGCGGCGGCGCCTCCACCCCGGAGGGTGCGGTAAGATCGGTCATGGCGGGCCAGGCGGCGGGGATAATCGAACGCCGCCCTTGTGCCGCCGCCGGCTGTCGATGGCAATGCGGCGGCCGATGATTTCAACCGCGAAGAATCAGGGTCGGGGCGCGGTGGCCAGCGTCGGCCCGGCCGGCGCCGGCCTTGCCTTGGCGCCGACGCTGCGGCCCTGGAGCAGCCGGCGGGCCGGGTTCTCGAAATAGCGGTAGGTGAGCACGGCGAGCACGGTGGTGATCACCAGCACGGCGCCGGCGCCGGCAAAACCCCAGCCGCCCTCGATGCCGACCGTGCGGCGCGCCACGATCACCACGAAGGCGATGACGCCCATTTGCAGCATGTAGAAAGCGTAGGAGGCATCGCCCAGCATCCGAAAAAACGGGCGGGTCAGGAAATTGCCCGGCGCGCCCCGGTCGGCGGTGACGACCAGCGCCACGGTCAGCAGGAACATCGCATCGGCGATGACGCCGGCGCCGTGGACCTCGAGCACGACCAGCGAGGCGGCAAACGCGGCGAAGGACAGCAGCAGGCCGTAGCGGAGGCCCGGAATCAGCCCCTTGCGCACCGCCTCGGCGAGCAGCACGCCGGCGAAGAAGCACGGCACGGCGCGCAGATTGCCGAAATCCTGCATGCCGTCATACCAGGGCGACAGGCCAAAGGCCTGCCGCGTCTGCTCGAGAATGACGACGAAGGCGGCGAGCAGCAACAGGTTGAGCACCAGCCGCAGCCGGTAGGCCAGGAACGCGAAGAGCGGGAACAGCAGGTAGACGAAGAATTCGGCGCTGATCGACCAGGACGGCCCGTTGAAGGTGCGGTGCGGCACGGTTCCCCAGGCATGGATCAGCAGCAGGTTCTCCGGCAGCCATTTCGGGTCGAAGTAATACGGCCGGTCGAAATTCAGCCCGTAGCGCACCGCCAGCGTGCCGCCGATGGCGAAGATCGCCAGCGTCAGCAGGTGCAGCGGATAGATGCGCGCCAGCCGCCGCCGCAGGAATTGCAGATAGGCCCCGACCGAGTCGATCTTGTGGGCATAATTGATGGCGATCACGAAGCCCGAGATGATGAAGAAGAAATCCACAAACGAATAAAGCGCGGCGATCAGCGGGCTCTCGGCTTCCGTGAACAGCTCGAAATGGATGGTGGTGTGATGGACGCCAACCAGCAGCGCCGCCAGAAAACGGAACGTATCCAAGGTCTGATAACGCTGCATGCCCTGCACCTGTCCAAAAACGAGCCTACTGGCCCGCCGCAGCAATAGGCATGCCAAAGCCGGATCAGGATTCCCTTAAGCGGCATCCGTGCCTGGGCGCGGCCGCGTCAGGGGATCGATAACCATGTGCGCATCGGCGGATGGCTATGCCGCCTTCCCGAAGCGGGATCGGCGGATCAAGTCCGCCGATGACGGCGGAAAAGTCTGGCACCTTCTCCTCCACCGTCATGGGCCGGCTCGACCGGCCCATCCCGACAAGAAGGGCGCGAGGCTGGGCCCCGGATCAAGTCCGGGGCAAGATCGTGGAAGACACGCAACCCGTCTTGTGCCGGGCGCTGGCCCGGCTCTTGCCACCTTGCCGGGCAAGGCTCATGAAAACGTGGTAATCATCGAAGGTGCCGCTCCAAGGCGTATCGTAACGGGCCAGCATGCGCGATTTTCAGACAGTCGGCCTTTGGCAGCGCTTCAAGCGTTTCGCGCTCGGCGTGGATTCGGCGATCGATGCCGGGCTGTACGATGCCTGGCAGCGCGGCAAGGCGCAGTATGAGCGCTTCGTCACCTTCATGGATCGCTTCCATGTCACGGGCTGGCGCAAGGGGGCGGTCGATCTCGCCTGCGACGGGCTGACGCTCGGGCTTGGCGGGGTGTTCATCCTGCTCGGGCTGGCGCAGCCCGCCATGCAGGCGACCGAGAAGCCGAACTGGCTCAAGCAGCAGGATCTCGCGATCACCTTCCTCGACCGTCACGGCCAGGAAATCGGCCGGCGCGGCATCCGGCGCGACGACAGCGCCTCGCTCGACGATTACCCCGACCAGTTGATCCGCGCCGTGATCGCCACCGAGGACCGGCGCTTCTACGAGCATTTCGGCATCGATTTCATCGGGCTGTTCCGGGCCGCCGTCGCCAATGCGCGCGCCGGCGGCACGGTGCAGGGCGGCTCGTCGCTGACGCAGCAGCTCGCCAAGAACCTGTTCCTGTCCAATGAGCGCACCATCGAGCGCAAGGTCAACGAGGCGTTCCTGTCGCTGTGGCTCGAGGCGCATCTGACCAAGCGGCGCATCCTCGAACTCTATCTCGACCGCGCCTATATGGGCGGCGGCGCCTTTGGCATCCAGGCGGCGGCCGAGTTCTATTTCGGCAAGAACATCAAGGACATCACGCTGTCGGAAGCCGCGATGCTCGCCGGGCTGTTCAAGGCGCCGACCAAATACGCGCCGCATGTCAACCTGCCGGCGGCGCGGGCGCGGGCCAACGACGTGCTCTCGAACCTGGTCGATGCCGGCTTCATGACCGAGGCGCAGGTGTTCGGCGCGCGCCAGAACCCCGCCACGCCGGTCGAGCGCAAGCGCGACACCTCGCCGGACTACTATCTCGACTGGGCCTTCGAGGACATCAAGAAGCTGGCCGAGACCGGCGCGCTCGGCGACAACCGCGTGCTGATCGTCAAGACCGGCTTCGATCCCGTCATCCAGGCCGCCGCCGAGCAGACCGTCGAATCGCTGCTGCGCCAATACGGCAAGCAATATGACGTGCATCAGGCGGCGGTGGTGATCATGGATACCAGCGGCGCGGTGCGCGCCATGGTCGGCGGGCGCGATTACGGCACGAGCCAGTTCAACCGCGCCACCGACGGCCGGCGCCAGCCGGGCTCGTCGTTCAAGCCCTATGTCTATGTCACGGCTTTGATGACCGGGCGCTTCAAGCCGAGCACCATCGTCGTCGACCGGCCCTATTGCATCGGCAACTGGTGCCCGAGCAATTACGGCCATTCCTTCGCCGGCGCGGTGACGCTGACGACGGCGCTGACGAAATCGATCAACACCATTCCGGTTCAGCTCACGGCGGCGATCGGCAACGGCAACAACAAGGCCGGGCGCGCCAAGGTGATCGAGACGCTGAAGCGCGTCGGCGTCACCACGCCGATCGTCGATCAGGTGACGCTGCCGATCGGCTCGGCGGAAATGACCGTGATGGACCAGGCCGCCGGCTTCTCGGTGTTCGCCAATGGCGGCAAGCGCATCCCGCCCCACGCCGCGCTCGAGGTGCGCAACGGCCGCAACGAGCCGATCTACCGCTACGCCGAGGACGGCCCGACGCCCGAGCAGGCGCTGCCGGCGAACGCGGTCGAGGAACTCAATTTCATGCTCAACAAGGTCGTCGAGCAAGGCACCGGGCGCCGCGCCAGGCTCGACGGCATCGCCGCCTGCGGCAAGACCGGCACGACCAATGATTACAAGGATGCCTGGTTCGTCGGCTTTACCGGCAACCTGGTCGGCGCGGTGTGGTACGGCAATGATGACAGCACCGGCATGAACAATCTCACCGGCGGCGTGCTGCCGGCGATGACCTGGCACGACATCATGACGGTCGCCCATCGCGGCATCGAGCTGAAGCCGATTCCGGGCGTGCCGGAAAGCGAGCCGACGCCGCAATCCCTCGCCAGAGCGGCGGAAATCGCGGCGGCGGAAGCCAGCGCCACCGGACCGGCCGCCATGCGGCCGACGGTGCTGTCGCGCCGCTCCGGCGCGGTGCTCGAGGCGATCGGCGCCAGCTTCCGCGAGCAGCTTCAGCCGGGCAAGGGTTTGCGCCCGAAATCGCTGCGCGAGAGCAGCGATGACACGCCGAAACAGCTTGACACACCAAGACTCGACACACAGAGACTTGGCCAGCCGGCCACGCTACGATAGCCATCGCCTTCCCGATCCCCGCCGGTAGCCAGCGATTTGCGTTTCGTTCTCGCCCTCCTCGCCACTCTCCTCGTCGGCACGGCGCTCGGCCTCGCCGCGACGCGCTGGACGGCGAGCAACCGGCAGGGCTTCAGCGCCGAGCAGGCCGGCCCGTGGATCGCATGGCCGAAGGCCGGCACCAGCGAGGCCGAGCCCTATGCGCGCGCCTTCCAGGCCCGCACCGGCTATGTGCCGCTTGGCGGCGGCGATGGCGTCGCGCTGTTCGCGCTCAGCGACAGCGACGGCCGGCCGCTCGAGGGCAATTGCGCCTATGATGTCGGCGGCGCGGTGCCCGCCGCCCGCTTCTGGACGCTGGAGGCATTCTCGCCCCGGGGACGGCCGGTCGCCGGCCCGCTTGGCCGCCTCGGGTTCACGTCCGCCGAGGTGATGCATGACGCGGCCGGCCATTTCATGGTCGCCGTCTCGCCGCAGGTCCGGCCCGGCAACTGGCTGCAGGTGGCGACGCCGGGCCGGTTCGTGCTGGTGCTGCGCCTGTACGAGACCGTGCTGAGCGCCAGCGCGTTTTCGCTGGAGGCGGATGCCTTGCCCGCGATCACGCGGGGGGCGTGCCGATGATCTTCGCACTGCCGTTCTTCCTCGGCGCCGTGCTGATCGCCGTCATGGTGCATCTCGCCTCGCTGCTGGCGCTGCCGGGCTTCGCCACCAACGACGCCTATGCGCGGCTTGGCCGCAACGCGCCGATCGATCAGGTCGCCGCGCTGACGCAGGCCCAGATCGCCGCCCTCGACCTGCCGTTCTACGACCGCAGCTTCGAGACCGCCGTGTGCAAATACGATCTCTCGGCCGGCGTGCTGCGCCTGCGCGCGCCCTCCCCCGACACGATGCTGCTGGTGACGTTGATCGCGCGCGGCGGCAATGTGTATTTCTCGGTGAGCGACCGCGCCGCGATCAAGGGGCTCGTCGAGGTCCTCGTCGGCACCGATGCGCAGATCGAGCAGATCGAGGCCTCCGACAAGGACGACGAGGTGCTGGGCGAATTGCGCGTGCGCGCCCCCAAGCCGCAGGGCGTGGCCCTGATCCGGGTATTCGCACCCGACGAGACCAGCAAGGCGCGCGCCGCCGAGGAGGCCGCACAGGCAAGCTGCCAGATCGAGACGCTGTAGGGGGCAGCGGAACTATTCCCTTCTCCCGCGTGCGGGAGAAGGTGGCGCAAAGCGCCGGATGAGGGATAACGGCGCGCAGTACCCCTCATCCCCCTGCCAGGACCTTCTCCCGCGTGCGGGAGAAGGGAGTATCACCCCTTCGTCACCAGCCCCGGAATTGGCGGAGGCGGCGCGGCTTGCGGCTCGGGCTGCACGGCGATCGGGATCGGGCCGGGGCGGGCGCGATCCTCGAGATAGGGCCGGTCGAGGCCGCGATTGACGTTGCGCGGCACCGCGTCGATCAGCGGCACGGTCTCGTTGCACAGCGCGCGCGGATCGTTTTCGAGGCCGAGCACGGCGCGTTCGGCCGGCACCGCCTCGTGCTGCGGCCCGGCGATCACCAGATGCTGCAAGGCATAGCGATAACCCGCAACGCGCATGCCGACGCTGGCGCAGACCCAGGCGACAAGCTGCTCGTTCTCGGCGTTGCGCGAGAGCGCGTCGGCGCGCTGCGCCTCGCTCAGGTCGGGCGTCGCCTCCATGGCGCGCCGGCGGATTTCGTCGGCGGCGCGCACGTCATGGGCGGCGGCGAGCAGCGGCCCGAGCAGCGCCCGGTCGGCATCGGTGTCGGCGCGCAGCTTCTCGTAGCGCGAGGCCATCGAGCGGAACGGCTCGCCCATCAGGCCGCGATAGTAGCGCGTCGTATCGTTGTCGACATCGGGTGGCAGGTTGCGCGTGTAGCGCAGTTCGGCGAGCGAGCGGTCGAGCCAGGCGCGGTCGAGCGCCGGCGACAGGAAACGATAGGCGCGGTCGCGCAACTCCTGCTCGCTATCGGTGAGCGGATAACTCGAAACCGGCTCGCCGCGCAGGCGGGCGGCCGCCCTGCCGCTCGCGGGCAGGATCGAATTCGTCCAGACATTGTCGGCGCGCCGGCCGAAATCGCCAGGCTGCGTCGTCGCGGCGCAACCCTGGAGGCCGGCCAGCGCCAGCATGAGGAGAACGAGCCGCGCGCGGGGCTGCATGATCGGCGGTCAGGCCCGCCGGTGCGAACGGGGCGCGCGACGGCGCGGCGTGGTCTGGCCCGATGCAGTCTGGCGCGATGCCTGCGCGCCGGCCTTCGGCTCGGGTTCCACCCAGTGCTCGTAGCGCACGCCGGTGAACAACAGGATGCGGCCGGTATCGGCCGGCTGTGCGCGGGGCCTGCGGCGCGCGATGGCGTCGCGCGATGGAAAGAGAAGAATACTGCTCATGGCCGGACCTCCCCTTCGCGGTTGAATCCGAACCGCCTGCCGGGCCGATGCCAGTTCAACCAAGTATGGTTAACGTTTCGCTAATGACGGGGGAGAAAACGTGCGGGAAGCGCCAAGGTTCCGCATTGGGAGGCGCGCTTGTACCGGCCTGCATCTCGACCTCCGGATTTCCGGGCCTCTGGATTCCCGCCTGCGCGGGAATGACACTCGCGTGGGCATGCAGCCAGCCGCTCACCCCTCCATGCGGTCGAGGAAATCCCTGCCCTCGCGGTCCTCGACCTCGATCAGCCACAGGTCGGAATCGAAATTCAGCTCGCGCCGGATGCGATCCTCGGCATCGGCGACCGGCATGGTCTCGACGTTGCGCATGGGGGCGAAACGGCGGCGGCCGACATCCTCGTCGTCGAGGCCGGGGGGTGCCGGGCCGAGCAAGCGGCAATCGCCCTGGAGCAGGTCGATCTTGATATAGATCGCGCCGGCCTCGGCGGCGCCGCGCCGGCGCAGCACGGCGGAGCCGCCGGCGATCTCGCATGTGCGCAAATAGGCCGCGACCCAGATATCGGAACGCAGCCGCGCCACGCTACTCGACCGTGATGCCGCTCAGCGAGGCGAGCGCCCGCAGCATGCGGCCGTGCGGCTCGCCGCTGACCGCCAGATCGTGGTCCTTCTGGAAGCGCTCGATGGCCGCCCTGGTACCGGCGCCCATGATGCCATCCTCCTGCAACGGCCCGTAACCGACCTTGTTGAGCGCGCGCTGCACTTTGACAACATTAGGCTGGGCAACATCCGGCTGCGCGGCACCGGGCTGGGTGGCGGCGGCCGGAGCCGGCATCAGCAGCCGGGCGATCTGATCCTTCACTGTCAGGTCGGATGCCTTGATGCGCACGAGCAGCGCGTCGCTCGGCTGGCCGTCGATCTTCACGCCGGCGGCCTGCTGGAAGTCGCGGATGGCGCTGTCGAGGCTGGTGCCGGCGAGCCCGGCCGAAGGCGCGACATAGAAGCCGCGCATGGCGAGTTCAGTCTGGATATCGGCCGTCAGCGCCAGTTGTCGCGCCGCCGCCTGCTCGGCGCGGCGCGCCGGCGGCAGCGGCACCGGCGGCGGGCTCGCGGCCGGCGCCGGTGCCGGCTTGCCGGCAAACAGCGGAAAGTGATGGCGCTCGGGCTGGAGCGCCAGCGCATTCACCGCGATGGCGGTGGCGAGGCCGCCGATCCCCAGGCAGCCAAGCGTGAGGCCGGGCCGGCGCCACAGCGCCAGCGCCAGATGCCCGGCAAAGCCACGTTTCTTGTGCGACGAACGGTTCTTGGCCGAAGGCCGGTTCCTGTTTGGCTGGCGATTACTGCGCCCCATGCTCTCTTCCACCATAGCCGGCATGGCCATCTCGCTCACGCCGACCTCCTTTTCATGTCACAATCCAGTGCCGGCCGCCGCTCGAGGCGGGCAACGACACCATTCTCCGGCACGGCGGGCTCAACCGCCACCCCGAACACCAGCGGAACCTCAATGTTGACGCGCGTGCCCATGCCGAGCCGCGATTCGATCCTGAGCGTACCACCCAGCACATCGAGCAGGCGCTTGACCAGCGCCAGCCCCATGCCCGCGCCCGAGACGGCGCGATCATAGGAGCCATCGCCCTGGAAGAACGGGTCGCCGATGCAGGCCAGATGCTCGGGCTCGATGCCGGGGCCGTCATCGGACACGGTGACGGCGAGCCGGCCATCGCGCGCCCGCACCTCGAGCGCGACCTGCGCGCCTTCCGGCGAGAATTTTACCGCATTGCCGAGCACATGCACCAGCGCCTGCCAAAGGGCGCGGCGGTCGGTGGTGAGATCGGGCAGGAAGGGCGGCAGGTGGCGGATGACGCGGATCGCCTTGGCCTCCGCCGCCTCGCTGACCGCCTCGACGCAGCCATCGATCAGGTCGGCCGGGTTGAAGGCGGCCGGGTTCAGCTCGTAAGTGCCGCTGTCGAGCCGGATCAGGTCGATCGTCGCGGTGACCAGATGCAGCAATTGCTGGCCGCCCTGGTTGATGATGCGGGCGTATTCGCGCACCGCCTCTTCCGTCAGCGGGCCGACCTGCGGGTTGGACAGCATGTCGGAGAAGCCGATCACGGCGTTGAGCGGCGTGCGCACCTCATGGCTGAGGCTCGAGACGAACAGGCCCCGGTTATGCAGCGCCGCCTGGCGCAGCGCGCTCTCCTCGCGCAAGGCGACGACTTCCGCCTCGAGCGCGGCGATGTCGCGCAACACCAGCATCGCCTCGCCGGCGCGCTCGGCCGGCAGCACGCGGCAGGCAACCCAGCCGTAGCGCGGTGCTTCCTCGGCCTCGCCGGCGTCGCGAAGGCGGATCTTGACTTCTGTGCGATCGCCGCCGCACGCGACATCCGAAATCGCCTTCAGCAGCAGCGGCCGGTCGGCGACATGGACATGGCCGGCAAGGCCACGGCCGTTGAGATCGGCAGCAGCGACGCCAAGCGCGGCCTGCGCATTGGCGCCGACGGCGAGCGCCCGGCCGCTGGCATCGACGCGCAGCGCGACATCGGCGAGCAGCATGAGCATATCCTCGGCCACGGCCGGAGCCGCCGGCTCCGCCTCGCGCAACGCCATGCGGCGCGAGGCGAAATACAAGGTGACCGCGCCATGCGCCGCCGCCACCAGCGCCGAGAGGGCGATCGCCATCTCGATGCGCCCGGCACTGATGCCGGCCTCGCCGGGCAGGAACGGGCTGGCAATGCCGACGGCACCGGCCACGGCGAGCACGGCGAGGGCCGGTCCGCGCCGCCCGCCACGACCATGCAGCATGGCTTCGGCCAAGGCGGCGGCGGCGAGAAGCGCCAGACCGGACGAGGCAGCGCCCGTGAGCAGCGCCAGCAACGCAACCGCGCCCAGCGTCGCGGCGGCGACATCGATCGCAGCATCAGGCCGGCCCCGGCCGGCCATGGTCAGGGCGAGCAGCGACGGCAGCGCCGCCGCAAGCAGGCTGAACACCGCGGCCGGGCCGGCCGTACCGCCCGAAAGCACCACAAGCGGCACGAAGACGAAAGCCGCCAGCAGGGCCGCGAGGCGGCCGGCCGTGATCGCGGCCATCCTTGTCGGAGCCTGTTTCTTGCGAGGTGAAGCCATTGCCTCCTCAATCGCCGACATCACCGTCGGTTCACAAAACAAGCTCACTGTCGCGACTTCCAAATCCAAGACATCTGCCGGCGAGGATGGCCCGCCCGACTTAAGCGAAACCTAAGAGAACCGGGCATTCCTGCCTGAAATCGATGCGGATGCGCGGTTTCGCGGCGATCCGGCCCGTTCCCGGCCGACATTCCAGCGACATGGTAAACGCCAGCTTTTCAATTCGGGACCGGCGGCCGTTAAGGACGATTCAAAACATCGCCCGCCCGCGCGCGAGGCATAAGGAAAACGTCAACGCGGCCGCCCTAGCCTGCGCGCGATCCATCATCGGAAGAAGGCGGCGAAGGCGCGGCATGGCGATATTCAGGATAGCGGCGGCAATCGGTGTGCTCTATCTCGTCGCGCCGCAAGTGCCCAACGCCGTGCTCGGCGCCTTGCCGTCATGGCGCGGCGCGCCGGCGCCGAGCGCCGAACAGGCGGGCACGGCCGCGATGCGCTTCTGCTCCGACAATCCCGAGACCTGCGCCCGGCTGCTGCGCGGCGCGATCACGGCGAGCGAACAGCTCTCCCGGCCGGCGGCGGTCCACGCCGCGTCCCGATCGCCGCAGGCCGACAACGCCGTGAAGCCGGCGAAACCACGGAAACCGGCGCCGGAGCACGAGATTCCCAAGCTTCGGCCTTGACTTGGCACCCGCAGGTTCGATCTTGCAGAAAGACAAGACAGACGAAACGGACGCGTGATGGATTTCGAAGAGATCATCGACAACCTGAGCCTGATCGATGATTGGGAAGAGCGTTATCGCTACATCATCGAACTCGGGCATACGCTCGAGCCGCTGCCGGCGGCCGCCTATTGCGAGGCCAACAAGGTGCGCGGCTGCGCGAGCCAGGTCTGGATGACGACCGAGATCGGCAACGAGCCCGATCCGGTCATCACCTTCCACGCCGATAGCGACGCCCATATCGTCAAGGGCCTCGTCGTGCTGCTGCTGGCGGCCTATTCCGGCAAGACCGCCAACGAGATCCTGGCGGTCGACCCGCGCGGCTTCTTCGAGCGCACCGGGCTTTCGAGCCACCTGACGCCGCAACGCTCGAACGGCGTCGCCTCGATGATCCAGCGCATGAAGAACGACGCCTCGCGCGCGCTCGCCGCCGCCTGACGGCCAGCGCCTTTCAGAAGCGGGATCGGCGGATCAAGTCCGCCGATGACGGCTGAAATATTTGCGCCTCCCTCTCAACCGTCATGGGCCGGCTCGACCGGCCCATCCCGATACGGAAGGGTGCTATTGTTCCAGCACGCTTTTGAAAAACACAGCGACCTGCGTCGAGCGATGTCTAGCGCCGCGGCAGATGAATGACATTATCCGCCCGTGGCACGGGCCGCGCCGGCCTGCGGCCGACCGCTTCGTTTTGCAGCCCGTAATGGCGCGCGAGCGCCGCCAGCGCCAGCAGCACCACGACCTTGCCGGCGCGCGCCGGCCAGCCGCGCTCGCGCTCCAGGGTTTCGAGCCCTTTCAGGAAGCCGCAGAAATCGATCAGCACGCCGGAAAACTCGGCGCCGATCGCGGTGCGCGCCTTGTCGACGCGCTGCTTGGCGGCGATCATCACCTCGCTCGGCAGCAGGCCGCCGCGCCATGACGAACCGCCCGGCGTCATCGTCCAGTCGGCGGTGACGCGCGGCAGCAGGCCGGACAGCGCCACATCGGCGCGGAAGCGCTCGCCGGCCAGGAAGCTCGCCTCATCGACGAGCGGCTGGCCGTTGCGGCCACGCCGGCTGCGCAGCCAGGCAAGCGGGCTCTCGTTCGGGTTGACGCATGGCGCGCCCGTGTCGCCGGCATCGTCGTCGGAAACGTCAGCCCGCGAGCCCGGGCCGGATGCCGCGCCCTGCCCCCTGCCCTTGGCCGTGACCTCCAGTTCCTGTTCCTTCGCGCCATGGCGCAGGCGCAGGTCGCCGCGCGCGATCAGCGGCGCGGCTTCGTCCTCGGCAAGGCTCGCCTCGCGCACCGAGACGGCGCCGATCTTGCCGATGACGATCCAGCGCTCCTCGCGCCTGATCGCGTAGCGGCCGCCGCGCCGCATGGCCTCGATGAAAATCCGCTGCGCGCGCGTCAAGACATTCGACTCGTTCCCCATGTCCATCTCCCCCCAATGAAGACTTTCCTGTCAAAAACTTGGAAAATTCGGCCGCAAAAACTGGAAAATGCGCCTGTCAGAACGTGCCGGACCGGATCACGGAGCGCGCGCTGTGCGAGACAGCCTGCTCGAGCAGGACGAGTTGCAGGTCGAAACAACCCGCCGCGCGGTCACGTTCGACGCAGGTGAAGGCATGGCGGATCGTCGTGCGGTCACGGCCCGACAGGCGCGACAGTTCCATGAAGTCGAGCCGCCCCGCCCGGCGCGCCAGATAGAAGGCGGCCTGGCGCGCGCCGCTGACGCGCTGCTTGCCGCGCGAGGCAAGGCGCAGGCGCGCCCACGGCACGCGGAAAGCGTTGACGGCGGCGATTTCGGCAAGGCGCAGGATAATGGCGGCGTTCAACGCCTGGATTGGTGCGAGCCGCAAGCGCGAAGCGGCTTCCATGACCGGGAGCAAACTCATGACACTAGCCCTTGGCAAAGGAAATAGGATTATTTACCTATTTTTCGCCAAGACAAGGTGCACAGCGGCGTATTCGCTCCGGGCGGGGATAACTGGCCCGATCCAGCGCCGGTTATGCCTGAACCGGCGCGAAGCGGTTGGCATCACGGCCGGCGGCCGGCGCAGGCAACGCAAAAGGCGCCGTCACGAGGGACGACGCCTTTTCTGCAAAAAGTGATTGCCACCAGCCATAAGCGGTTTGCCGCTGGCTGGCCGGCACAAAGCCTCAGCGGCGGCGACGCTGCTGGCCGAGGCCCATTTCCTTGGCGAGGCGCGAGCGCGCAGCGGCGTAGCTCGGGGCGACCATCGGGTAATCGGCGGGCAGGCCCCACTTCTCGCGGTACTGCTCGGGCGACATGTTATACTGCGTGCGCAGATGCCGCTTCAACGACTTGAATTTCTTGCCGTCCTCGAGACAGATCAGAAAATCGGCGTTGACGGACTTCTTGACCGGAACGGCTGGCTTTGCCGGCTCGACCGGCGCTTCGACGGTCCCGGAAGAAACACGCTGCAACGCGGCGTGGATTTCCGTGATCAAGCCAGGGAGTTCATGGGTCGGAACGGTGTTGTTGCTAACATACGCCGACACGATATCGGCCGCCAACTCAATGAAATTGGAGGTGGATGGAGAATCGGTCATTCTCTTTTCTTTCTTGTAAGCATGCAGCCACGCTTGACCGCACCATAGCCTGAAACCTAGACGAACCGAATGCGAGAACCGATCCGAAGCAGAAGCCTGCACAGGAATCAGCGGGCAAACGGTTGCAGAGAACTACAGCAGAAGAGCCGGGGATGCAAAGGTATTGCGGACAATAGTTGGCGCGAAATAGCACATCGAACACGACCTCTTGTCATTGAGCGGAAAGCTTCCTTGCAAATCATAGCCATACGCGCGGAAAGCCGCCGTTCATCATGAATCGAATCTTCTCCTCCCCGGTGCTGTGCCCCGCGCGCCCGCCGCGCATCGCCGCGCGCCCGTCGCGCCGCGTGGTGCATGGCCACGCGCTTCCCGACGAATTCGCCTGGCTGAAGGCGCGCAACTGGCCGAAAGTCCTGCAGGATCCGGCAGCGCTTCCCGCCGATATCCGCCAGGTCGTCGAGGCCGAGAACCGCCATGCCGACCGGGCGATGCGGCCGCTCGGCCGCCTGCGCCGCCGGCTGACGGCCGAGCTGCGCGGCCGCATCGAGGAGGATGACAGCTCGCCACCGATCGCCGACGGGCCGTTCGAGTATGGCGAGCGCTACCGCAAGGGCGGGCAGCAGCCGATCGTGTGGCGGCGCCCGCGCGGCGGCGGCCGGCGCCGCACGCTGCTCGATGGCGACCGCGAGGCGCATGGCAAGCCGTTTTTCGATCTCGGCACGTGGAGCGTCAGCCCGGATCACGCGCTGCTCGCCTGGGCGTCCGACACGATGGGCTCCGAGTTCCACACCATCGCCATTCGCGACCTGGCACGCGGCGCCGACATCGAAACCATCGCCGATTGCGCGCCGGCCTGCATCTGGAGCGAGGACCGACGCTTCCTGTTCTATGTCGCGCTCGACAAGATGGCGCGGCCGTACCGGGTGATGCGGCACGAACTCGGCACGCCGACGGCGCGCGACGCGATCGTGCTGGAGGAGACCGCGCCCGGCTTCTTCATCGATCTCGACCAGAGCCAGGACAGCACGCTCGGCCTGATCGCGATCGGCGACCACGAGACGAGCGAGACCTGGCTGATCGACCTGGCGGAGCCGCTGACGGCGCCGCGCCTGGTCGCGCCGCGCGAGCGCGGCATCGAATACCATGTCGACCGCCACGGCGACATGCTGGTGATCCTGACCAACCGCGAGGCGCTCGATTTCCGCATCGTCGAGACGCCGCTGGCGGCGACGGCGCCGGAAAACTGGCGCGATCTCGTCGCCCATCAACCCGGCACGCTGATCACCGATCACGTCGTGCTGAGCGGCCATCTCGTGCGGCAGGACATGCGCGCCGGCCTGCCGCGCATCGTCATCCGCGCATGGCAAGATGGCGCGGAGGAAACCGTCGCCGTCGAGGGCGCCGCCTACGATCTCGAGTTCGAGCCCGGCAGCGAATACGACACCACGCTGCTGTGCTACACCTATTCGGCGCTAACCACGCCGGACGAGACCTACGATCTCGACCTGGCCAGCGGCGAACGCAAGCTCGTCAAGCGGCAGGCGGTGCCGTCCGGGCACGATCCCGAGCGCTACGTCACGGGGCGGCTGTTTGCCACCGGCCATGACGGTGCCCTGGTGCCGATCACCATCTTGCACCGCAGCGACCTCGTGCGCGATGGCGGCGCGCCGCTATTTCTGGAGGGCTATGGCGCCTATGGCGTCGCCAGCATGCCGGCCTTCGACGGCGATGTGCTGTCGCTGGTCGATCGCGGCTTCGTCTATGCCATCGCCCATATTCGCGGCGGCACCGAGGGCGGCTGGCGCTGGTATCTCGACGGCAAGCGCGAGCACAAGCCGAACAGTTTTCACGATTTTCTCAGCGTCGCGCGCCATCTCGCGGCGGAGGGCTACACCACGGCCGGGCGCATCGTCGCCACCGGCGCCTCGGCCGGCGGCATGCTGATGGGCGCGGTCGCCAACATGGCGCCGGACCTGTTCGCCGGCATCATCGCCGAGGTGCCGTTCGTCGATGTGCTCAACACCATGCTCGACGAGAAACTGCCGCTGACCCCGCCCGAATGGCCCGAATGGGGCAATCCGATCAGCGACGCGCAAGCCTTCGCCACCATCCTTGGCTATTCGCCATATGATAACGTCGCGGCGCAGGCTTACCCGGCGATCCTGGCGCTGGGCGGGCTCGCCGACCCGCGCGTCACCTATTGGGAGCCGCTGAAATGGGTGGCGCGGCTGCGGGCGCGCATGACCGGCGGCGGGCCGGTGCTGCTGCGCACCAATACCGGCGCCGGCCATGGCGGCGAATCCGGCCGCTTCGACCGGCTGAAGGAAATCGCCCTGATGCAGGCTTTCGCGATCGCGGTCGCCTGCGCGCCGGAGGAGCCGCTGCCATGGCCTGAACAGCACGAGGCGTGAGCCGACGCTCCGCCGATGCCGCCCGCCTCAGCGCGCTGCGTTACCTCAGCCGCACCGAGGTGCAGCTGTTCAGGTAGGGCGGCAGCGGATAGCGCAGCGAAAGCCTTGCCTGCCAGAACTGGCACGCCTCGACGCTGCGGAAGCAGCCCTGGTAGGTGCGGCTGTCGAGCGGGTTGCTGTAGCGCGATGCGACCTGGCGGCTGCCCATGAAGAAGCCGGCAACGCCGAAATTCTCCGGCCCGCCGCCGAAGCGGCCGGCGCAGGCATAGCCTTCGGGGAAGACGACGCGCGCCTCGGCCGCCCCCGCTCCCAAGGCCAGGACAGCGAACAGGCAGGCTGCGAAAAAGGCGCGAGTCATCGAAGTCTCCGTCGGACGCCGCGTATTGGAGCAGCGGGCGCCGCCCTTGGCAAGCTCCATCATGAGCAAGCCATCACGGGCAAGCCATCATGCAACGAAGCCGGGCGCTTTCCGTTCCAGCAGGGCAACGGCTTCCGTGACGAGGCGCGTGACGATCTCGGCCGCCGCCGGCACATCATGGATCAGCCCCGCCGCCTCGCCGACGAAGACGCCGGCATTCTGCGCATCGCCACGCGCCACGCCGGCCGTGTACTCACCGGCGAGTTTGCCGGCGGTGGCGCGCAATTCCTCGTCGCGGCCGTGCCAGCGCTCGGTGAAGGCATTTTTCAGCACGCGCGCATCGAATTCCGGCGGCCAGGCGTAGCCACGCACGATATCGGCGGCGCTCTGGCGCACCGTGCCATCGCCGCCGGCGGCGATTGCCGCGGCATGGAAGCTCGCCGGCACCAGCGCCTCGCGGCTCGCCCAGAAGCGCGAGCCGACCAGCACGCCATCGGCGCCGAGCATCAGGGCGGCGGCGAGGCCGCGCCCATCGGCAATGCCGCCGGCCGCGACCAGCACGGTGTTGGCCGCGTGCTTGGCCAGATAATCGGCCGCTTCCGGCACGAGCGTGAAGGTGGCGCGCCGGCTGCCATGCCCGCCGGCCTCGGTGCCTTGCACCACGACGACAGCGGCGCCGGCCTCGATCGCCTGCCCGACATGGGCCAGCGTCTGGCACTGGCAGATCAGTTGCGCGCCCGCCGCATGGACCGCGCCGGCAAACGGGCGCGGATCGCCGAAGGACAGCATCAGCGCGCGCGGGGCATGCGCGAGCGCCTGTTCGAGCAGGGCGGGCTGTTTGGCCAGCGACCAGGTGATGAAGCCGCAGCCGACGGGACGGTTGCCGGCGGCCGCGAACTGGCCCTCAAGCCAGTCGGCATTGCCGTAGCCGCCGCCGATCAACCCGAGCCCGCCTGCATCGCTGACCGCGGCGGCGAGCGCGCCGCCGGCGGCGAAGGCCATCGGCGCGCTGATGATCGGATGCTCGATGCCGAGCTTTTCGGTCAGGCGCGTGTTGAGTGTGCGGCTCACGGGCGAATGATCCTCAAAAAACCAGACGATACCTCACCCTGAGCTTGTCGAAGGGTGGTCCAGAGCGCGCTGGAGCATGCTTCGACAGGCTCAGCATGAGGTGAGAGTTGTAGCGACGCCTTCACAGCTTGTTGGCGTGCGCGAACTCCCAATAGAGCTTGCGCGCCTTGCTATAGACCGGGCCGGCCTGCAGGTCGCGGTCCTCGATGCGCAGCACCGGTACGACCTTGGAATAATTGCCGGTGGTGAAAATCTCGTCAGCGGCGCCGAAATCCTCGTAGCGCAGCGTCGTCTCCTCGACCGTCTCGCCGGCATCGCGCAACAGCCCGATGACGCGCTGGCGCGTGATGCCGTTGAGGAAGGTGCCGTTGGCCTGCGGCGTCCTCACCACGCCGTCCTTGACCATGAACACGTTCGAGGTCGCGGTTTCGGCGACGTTGCCGAGCGAATCGCACACGAGCGCGTTGTCGAAGCCGCGCCCCTTGGCCTCGCGCAGCGCGCGGGCGTTGTTCGGGTACAGGCAGCCGGCCTTGGCATCGGTCGGCATCGTCTCGGATGTCGGGCGGCGGAAGCGCGTGCGCGTCAGGCTCATGCCGCCGGGCTGCGGCATCGCCGCCTCGAAGATGCACAGGCAGAAGCCGATATCGTCCTCGCTCGGCACGATGGTCGAGAGCCCCTCGCCTTCTCCCCAATACATCGGCTTGACGTAGAGCGCCGCGCCGTCGCCGAACTTCCTCGCGCCCTCGCGGGCAAGCTCGATGATGCGGCCATGCTCGACGTTCGGCTTCAGCCCCATCGCGGTGGCCGAGCGGTTGATGCGCGCGCAATGCTTGTCGAGATCGGGCGCCGTGCCCTCGAAGACGCGCGCGCCGTCGAACACCGAGGAGCCGAGCCAGGCGCCGTGGCTGCGCACGCCCATGATCGGCACATTGCCCTCGTGCCAGTTGCCGTTGAAGAACGTCAGCGTGCGCGACCAGTCAGCCATGGGGCTCTCCCGAGTTGAAAGAGCCATTCGATTCGCCCGGCGGCGAAAGGTCAACACCACGGCCGATGATGCTTGCTGATCGAAGCAAGACAGGTTTGTGATTGATCGCGCTTGTCGGGCCATCGCACGGCATGGCCCAATGCCGTCCCAGCCCATTGCCGAACGGAGCCCCCCGTGACCCGCGAACCCGCCACCGCCTTTGCCTTCGACGCCTACGGCACGCTGCTCGACGTCAACGCGGCGATCATGCGCCATGCCGGCGCGCTCGGCGCCGAAGCGCCGGCCATGGCGGCGCTGTGGCGCGTCAAGCAGCTCGAATATAGCTGGACGCGCACGCTGATGGGCCGCTACGCCGATTTCTGGCAACTGACCGAGGAAGCGCTCGACTTCGTGCTCGCCCGCCACGCGGCGGCGCGGCCGCTACGGCAGCAATTGCTCGACGCCTACTGGCAGCTCGATGCCTATCCCGATGCCGCGCCGGCGCTCGGCGCCTTGAAGGCCGCCGGCAAGCGCGCCGTGATCTTCACCAACGGCACGGCAGCGATGGCCGAGGCGGCGGCGCGCCGCGCCGGGCTCGAGACGCTGATCGAGGGCATCGTCTCGGTCGATGCGATCAGGCGCTTCAAGACCGCGCCCGAGACCTACCGCTCGGTGTGCGACCGCTTCGGCCTGCCGGCGGACAGGATCGCGCTGGTTTCGTCCAATCGCTGGGATATTGCCGGCGCGGCGGCGTTCGGCTTGCAGACGATCTGGTGCAACCGCGCCGGCATGCCGGACGAATATGCCGACCTCGCGCCCGGCCGCGTCATCGCATCCCTGTCGGAGTTGATGCCGGCGGCGTGATTCAGCCGATGCGCAGCAGGTGGATCATCACCACGCTGATCGCGCCAATCAGCACCAGCGACAGCACCACGGCGAGCGTGACCGGGCCGCCGGAACGGGCAACCGTGCGCACATCGACGCCGAGGCCGAGCGCCGCCATGGCGAGCACGGTCAGCCAGGTCGCGAACCAGCCGGTCACCGGCAGGATGGCGTTCGGGATCAGGCCGAGCGAGCGCAGCACGAGGAGGCCCACGAAGCCGATGATGAACCACGGCACCAGCTTCCTGAACGAGAGCCGGCCGCTGAGATCGCGATGCGCGCGAAGCCCGAGCACGACCAGCACCTGCCCGAGCATCAGCACGCGCGTCAGCTTGACCAGCGTGCCCATCTGCACGCTGATGAGGCCGAGCGGCGCGGCGGCGGCCAGCACCTGCGGCACGGCATAGACGGTCAGGCCGGCGAGCACGCCATATTCCAGCGCCGAATAGTGCAGCAGCGGCGCGGCCAGCGGCAGGAACAGCACGATCAGCACGCCGAGCACCGCCGTGAAGGCAATGGATGCGGCAACCTCGTCGCCGGTGGCGCCGATGATCGGCGCGGCGGCGGCGATCGCCGAGTTGCCGCAGATCGAATTGCCGCAGGCGACGAGCACGGCAAGGCGCGGCGGCAGGCCGAGCAGCCGGCCAAGCCAATAGCTGCCGAACAGGGCGATGACCACGACGACGATGATGCCGAGCAGCAGATACGGCCCGGCCGCCAGCACCGTCGCGGTGCTGATCGAGGCGCCGAGCAGCACGACCGCGACCTCGAGCAGGAACTTGGCCGAGATGTCGATGCCGGGCTTGAAGGCAGCACCTGGCGTCCACAGGCTGCGCACCGCGACGCCGATCAGGATGGCGATGACGAGCGCCTCGATCCAGGCCTGGCCGAAGAAATGCGCCTCGATTTCCGCGAGAACGGCGGAGACAAGCACGATGGCCACGCACAGAGCAAGCCCCGGCAGCAGGCGCCGGGCGGAGGGAATCAGGTTCGACATCAGGGGCCCCAAACAGATTTCTCTCCTGATGCTCTCCCGCAATCGTCAAATCCATTGCAATATTCTTCACCAACCATTCGCTTGAGACGAAAGATATGACCCTCGAACAGCTTCGCGTCTTCGTCGCCGTGGCCGAACGCCAGCATCTCACGCGGGCGGCCGAGACGCTGCACCTGACGCCCTCGGCGGCGAGCGCCTCGATCCGCACGCTGGAAGCGCGCTACGGCGTGCGCTTCTTCCACCGTGTCGGGCGCGGCATCGAGTTGACCGAGACCGGCCGGCTGTTTCTCGGCGAGGCGCAGGCGATCCTCGCCCGCGCGCAGGCGGCGGAACTGGTGTTTTCCGATCTCGGCGGCCTCCGGCGCGGCAGCGTGGCGGTGCATGCCAGCCAGACCATTGCCAGCTATTGGCTGCCTCCCGTGCTGGTGCGCTTCCGGCAGCGCCACCCGGCGCTCACGGTGCGGCTCAGCGTCGGCAACACGCAGACGGTGGCCGAAGCGGTCGCCGAGGGCATTGCCGATCTCGGCTTCATCGAGGGCGATATCGACGAGCCGAGGCTGGCGCGCCACGTGATCGCGCATGACCGGCTCATCGTCGTGGTGCGCCCGTCCCATCCATGGGCGGCGCTGGAGAGCATTGCGCCCGCCATGTTCGCCAGCGGTCCGTGGGTGATGCGCGAGCAGGGTTCGGGCACGCGCTCGGCCTTCGAGACGGCGCTCGCCCGGCGCGCGATTGCGCCGGACATGCTCAAGGTGACGCTCGAACTGCCGTCGAACGAGGCAATCCTTGCCGCCGTGCAGTCGGCGCCGGTGGCGGGCGCGCTGTCGGAACTGGTGACGCGGCCGCATCTCGAGGCCGGCCGGCTGGTCGCGTTGCCGTTCGAGATGCCGCCGCGCGACTATGCCGTGCTGCGCCACAAGGAGCGCTACCAGACGCGCGCCTCGCAGGCACTGGAGGAAATGCTGACGGAGTGATTCATCTCCGCCAGCCAGCCCCTTGTTATTTCAGCGCTTCGAGAATGCGCGCCCAACTCCGCGTGCCCTTGTGGAAGCTCGACAGGTCGTATTTCTCGTTCGGCGAATGCACACGGTCGTCGTCGAGCCCGAAGCCGACGAGCAGGCTGTCGAGGCCGAGCGTGTTCTTGAAATCGCCGACGATCGGCACCGAGCCGCCCGAGCCGATCACCGCCGGCTTGCGGCCCCATTCGGCCTCCAGCGCCTTGCCTGCCTTGACCAGCGCCGGGCTGTCGACGGGCAGCGCGATGGCGCGCGAGCCCTGGTGATCGACGAAGCTCACCGAACAGTCATCCGGCACGCGGGCGCGCACGAAGGCATGGAAGGCGTCGCGGATCTTGTCCGGGTTCTGGTCGCCGACGAGCCGGAACGAGACCTTGGCCTGCGCTTCGCCCGCGATCACCGTCTTGGTGCCCTCGCCGGTATAGCCGCCCCAGATGCCGTTGACGTCGCAGGTCGGGCGCGACTGGATCTGCTCGATCAGCATGCGGCCCTTCTCGCCGGCCGAATGCTTGAGGCCGACCTGGCCGAGGAAGCCTTCCTCCGCCAGGCCGAGATCGGCCCAGGCCGCCTTCTGGGCGTTGGTCGGCTCATGCACGCCGTCATAAAAGCCGGGGATGGTGATGCGGCCATTCTCGTCATGGAAGGCGGCGCAGATGCCGGCCAGCACATGGATCGGGTTGCGCGCCGCACCGCCGAACAGGCCGGAATGCAGGTCGCGATCGGCGCAGCGCACGATGATCTCCTCGTAGACGATGCCGCGCAGCGAGGCGGTGATGCACGGCGTATCGCGGTCCCACATGCCGGTGTCGCATACGAGCGCCATGTCCGCCTTGAGCTTGTCCCTGTTCTCGACGAGGTAGCGCGTGATGCCGGCCGAGCCGCATTCCTCCTCGCCCTCGAGCAGCACGGTGACGCCGATCGGAAACCCGCCGGTTTCAGCCTTCCAGGCGCGCAGCGCCTCGAGGAAGGTCATGACCTGGCCCTTGTCGTCGCAGGCGCCGCGCGCCAGGATGACCTTGCGGCCGGGCGCGATTTCCTTCAGGCGCGGCTCGAACGGCGGCACCTCCCACTGGTCGAGCGGATCGACCGGCTGCACGTCGTAATGGCCGTAGAACAGCACATGCGGCGCGCCGGGCTTCGGCGCGTGGCCGAGCACGAGCGGGTGGCCGCCGGTCGGGCTCTTCTCGACGCTGGCCGTGAAGCCGAGCGAGGCGAGATCGGCCTTCAGGTGCTCGGCGGCAGCGATGCAATCCTTGGCGAAAGCGCTGTCGGTCGAGACCGACTGGATGCGCAGCAGCGCGAACAGGCGCTGCAAGGATGATTCAAGGTCGGCATCTATGCGCTTGAGAACATTATCGAGAGAGGACATCTGGGCTTCCTTAGCTTGCAACCAATTCCCGCCCTGCCCGGCTCACCGCCAGCAGGAAATATTCCCTTCTCCCGCCAGCGGGAGAAGGTCCCGGCAGGGGGATGAGGGGTGATGGACGCCCCCTCATCCGGCACTTCGTGCCACCTTCTTCCGCACGCGGGAGAAGGGGTTTCTTGGCCTACCGCTTCTTCAGCAGGCCGCCGAGCACGCCACGCAAAATCGCCGAGCCGATCTGCCGGCCGGCGGTCGAGGCGGCCGAGCGCAGCGCCGAGGTCAGCACCTTTTCAGCCATGCTCTGCGGCGCCCGGCCGCCACGCGGCCCCGGCTGGCCTGAGCCGAAAATGCCGCCCAGCATGCCGCCGAGCCCGCCCGAGGTCGCCGGCGCTGCCGCCTCCGCGACCTTCTTCTGCAAGCTCTCGTAGGCGCTCTCGCGGTCGATCACGTCGGTATATTTGTTGCGCAGCGGGCTGGCGCTGATGATCGCGACCCGTTCAGCCGCGGTGAGCGGCCCGACGCGGGCCGAGGGCGGCGCGATCAGGGTGCGCGCGACCATCTCCGGCGTGCCCTTGCCTTCCAGCATCGAGACGAGCGCCTCGCCGACGCCAAGCTGGGTGATGACCTGCGAGGTATCGAAGGCCGGGTTCTGGCGGAAGGTCTCGGCCGCCGCCTTGACCGCCTTCTGGTCGCGCGGCGTGAAGGCGCGCAGCGCGTGCTGCACGCGGTTGCCGAGCTGGGCGAGCACGGTATCAGGCACGTCGAGCGGGTTCTGCGTCACGAAATACACGCCGACGCCCTTGGAGCGGATCAGCCGCACGACCTGCTCGACCGCCTTGAGCAGCGCCGGCGGCGCATCGGAAAACAGGAGATGCGCTTCGTCGAAGAAGAAGCACAGCTTGGGCTGGTCCGGATCGCCGATCTCGGGCAGCTTCTCGAACAGTTCCGACAGCATCCACAGCAGGAAGGTGGCGTAGAGCTTGGGCGAGCCCATCAGCTTGTCGGCGGCGAGGATGTTGACGATGCCGCGCCCGTCGCGGTCGGTGCGCAGGAAATCGTTGATGTCGAGCGCCGGCTCGCCGAAGAATTTCTCGCCGCCCTGGTTCTGGAGCACGAGCAACTGGCGCTGGATGGTGCCGATGGTCTGCGTCGAGACGTTGCCGTAGGTGGCGCCGACCTCGCGTTGCAGGTCCTTGTTGTTGCCGAACTCGGCCAGCAAGGCTTGCAGGTCCTTGAAATCGAGCAGCAGGAGCTGGTTTTCGTCGGCATATTTGAACAGGATGTTCAGCACGCCTTCCTGCACGTCGTTCAACTCGAGCATGCGCGCGAGCAGCAGCGGCCCCATCTCGGCCACGGTGGTGCGGATCGGGTGGCCCTGCTCGCCGAACAGGTCCCAGAACACCACCGGGAACACGGCCGGCTTGTAGTCGGTGCCGATCTCCTTGGCGCGCTTGACGAACGGTTCCTTGCTGTCGCCCATGGCGGCGATGCCGGACAGGTCGCCCTTGATGTCGGCGGCGAACACCGAGACGCCGACCGCCGACAGCCCCTCGGCGATGGTCTGCAAGGTCACGGTCTTGCCGGTGCCGGTCGCGCCGGTGACCAGGCCGTGGCGGTTGGCGAGCTTCAGCGTCAGCACCTCGCTCTTGTCGCTACCCTTGCCGCCATCCTTGCCGCTCTTGCCGATCAGGATCGTGCCGTCGAAGTCCGCCATGCCCGCCAAGCTCCAGGTTGCGTGATGTGATTGCGTGATTTGCGCGAGCGGTTATAGACCGTGCACGCCGCTGATTCCAATGCCGGGCGACACGGCGCGCTTGCGATTTGCGGCAAGGCACGGCACAGGAATGGGCAGCACCCGGACAATCGTTCGCATCAAAACCATCCTCAGAGGACCGCCCATGATCGATGACCTGATCGCCCGCATCACCGCCAATGTCGGGCTCGACGCCGATCTCGCGCGCAAGGCCGTCGGCATGATGCTGGCCTTCCTGCAGAAGGAAGGGCCGGCGGCCGAGGTCGAGGCGCTGTTCGGCGCGGTGCCGGGCGCCGCGGAACTGGCGGCCGAGAATGGCGCCAAGGGCGGTATCGGCGGCGCGGTGATGGGCATGATGGGCGGCGGCGTGATGGCACTCGGCAGCCAGTTGATGGGCGCCGGCCTCGGCATGGGGCAGATCCAGCAGGTCGCCAAGGAGGTCTTCGCCTACGGCCGCGAAAAGGCCGGCGAGGATGCGATGGGCACGATTGTCGGCGCCATTCCGGGCCTGGGCCAGTTCGTCTGAGTTTCGTCGGCCGTCTTGTGCCGGCCGATCCCGCTTCGAAAAGGCGCAAACGCTGTTCAGTGTCATTCCCGACGCGCGTCAGCGCGATCGGGAATCCAGGAGTCGTTAGCGCGGCGGCTCTGGATTCCCGCCTGCGCGGGAATGACACTGGATGCCGGGTCGCGCTCACCCATGACGGCGGCGGAATAAGCACCAAACCCTTCAGCCGTCATCGGCAGACTTGATCCGCCGGTCCCGCCTTGGAAAGGCATCCCTGTGGGCATGCGCATGCTCACTCTGCGCGTCCAGACCATCCCTACGATGTGGCCGTAGCATGCCGGCTTTTCGTGCGCGGATGATCGTGCGAAGAAGGCAGCCATGAACAAGCAAGCCCCCCTTCCCCCGACGCCGGCGTTTCCGGCCGCCACCCGCGACGACTGGATGAAACGGGTCGAGACGGTGCTGAAAGGCGCCGCCTTCGAGAAGGTGCTGGTCGGCCGCTCCAGCGACGGCATCGCCATCGCGCCGCTTTACGCGCGCAAGCATGACGGCGCGCCGATTGCCCGCGTCGGGGCTGCCAGCCGCTGGCGCGTGATGCAGCGCGCCGACATTCCCGACGAGGAGACCGGGGCGCGGCTGGCGCTCGATGACCTGCAAGGCGGTGCCGACGGGCTGGTGCTGGTTTGCGCCGGCAGCGCGACGGCGCGCGGTTTCGGCATCGATGCGAGCGACGCGCGTTCGCTCGACCTGGCGCTCGAGGGCATGCTAATCGAATCCGCGCCGCTCAGGCTGGAAACCGCGCCGTTCGACGGCCGCCGCGTCGCGGCGCTGATCGACGACCTGCTCGAGCGCCGCAGCCTGCGGCCAGAGGAAATCGCGATCGATTTCGGCCTCGACCCGGTTGGCGACCTCGCCCGCACCGGCGCGCTGCCGGCACCGTGGCCGACGATCGCCGAGCGGTTTTCCGGCGAGGTCAAGCGCCTGCGCAAGCGCGGCTATCGCGGCACGCAGGCGCGCATCGACGGCCGCGCCTGGCACGAGGCCGGCGCCTCGCAGGCGCAGGAACTGGCGGCGATGCTGGCGACCGGCATCGCCTATCTGCGCGCGCTCGAAGCGAACGGCATGGCGCTCGACGAGGCGCGCCAGAGCCTGTCCTTCCTCGCCGCCGCCGATGCCGACGAGTTCCTGAGCGTCGCCAAGCTGCGCGCGCTGCGCCTGCTGTGGGCGCGCGTCGAGGAGGCATGCGGGCTCGCGCCCCGGCCGATCGTCCTGCAAGCCGAAACCGCCTGGCGCATGCTCGGCCGGCGCGACCCGTGGGTGAACCTGCTGCGCAACACCATGGCGGTGTTCTCGGCCGTGATCGGCGGCGCCGACAGCGTCACCGTGCTGCCGTTCACGGCGGCGCTCGGCCTGCCGGACGCCTTCGCCCGCCGCCTCGCGCGCAACACGCAAACCGTGCTGATGGAAGAATCGAACCTGTGGCGCGTCGCCGATCCGGCCGCCGGCGCCGGCGGTTTCGAGGCGCTGACCGAGGCGCTGTGCGCCAAAGCCTGGGAGCTGTTCCAGGCGATCGAGGCCGAGGGCGGCATCGTCGCCAGCCTCAAGGCGGGCGCGTTGCAGGAGCGCATCGCCACGGTCGCGGCCAACGACGAGCACGCCGTCGCCACGCGGCGCGCGGCGCTGACCGGCACGAGCGAATTCCCGCATCTCGCCGAGGCGCCGGTCGCGGTGCTGCGGCCGGCGCCCGCCGAGGCAAAGCCCGCTCCCCTCGCCTTGCCGAGCAGGCGCCGGGCGCAACCGTTCGAGCGCCTGCGCGACGCCTCCGACGCCTTTCTCGCGCGCCACGGCCAGCGGCCACGCGCCTTCCTCGCCACGCTCGGCAGCCTGCCCGAGTTCAGCGCGCGCGCCGGCTTCGTCCGCAACCTGCTCGAGGCCGGCGGCATCGAGCCCGTCGGCGGCGAAGGCGCCATCGCGCCCGACGATCTGGCGCGCGCCTTCGCCGGAGCGGGCACGCCGCTCGCCTGCCTGTGCGGACCGGATGCGCGCTATGCCAGCGAGGGCGCGGCGGCGGTCGCGGCCCTGAAAGCCGCCGGCGCCCATGTCGTGCTTGCCGGCCGGCCGGGCGATCTCGAAACGCCGCTGCGCGACGCCGGGCTCGCCGGCGCGCTTTACGCCGGCTGCGACGCGGTCGCGATGCTCGCCGAACTGCACCACGTTCTTGGTGTTCCGCACGAATCCTGATCTACCTTGCCGGTCTCGGAGAGTTGGGAGCGCTGATATGGTGAGGTTGCTGCGCGCAGGCGCCATCGTCACGGTGATCCTGGCGGTGATCGCCACCACGGCGCTGACCTGGTTCGGCCAGTCCTATGCCGGCTACGACCTGTCCGCGACGATCACGCGCGTGCTGTTCTGGGGCACCGTGACGCTGATCGCGGCGGCGCCGCTCTGCCTGGTGGTGTTCCCGCTCATGCATCTGGTGCTCGGCGGCGGCGAGCCGGTCAAGCCGAAGAGCTTTGCCATTGTCGGCGCCGTGGTCGGCTTCCTGATCGCGGCCTATCTGGTGTGGCGGTTTCGCGCCTTCCTGCTGCAGGCGAGCTTCGTCGCCGGGCCGTTCCTGGTGCTGATCGGCGTGGTCACCGGCTTCGTCGGCGGCTTCCTGTTCGAGCGGCTGGCGCGCCGGCGCCTGGACCCGCCACCCGTTTAACCGCTGCTTCAGCCGAGGGTCCGCACGATCATGACATCCTACATTTTCGTGCTCCTCGTCGGCATGACGGCCGGCGCGATCGGCGGCATTATCGGCACCGGCACCTCGATCATGCTGCTGCCGGTGCTGGTCATCGCCTACGGCCCGAAACAGGCGGTGCCGATCATGGCGGTCGCCGCCGTGATGGCCAATCTCGCGCGCGTGCTGGCGTGGTGGCGCGAGGTCGACTGGCGCGCCTGCGCGGCTTACGTCCTGCCCGGCATTCCGGCGGCGGCGCTCGGCGCCAGCACGCTGCTGGTGCTGCCCGCGAACCTGATCGAGATCGCGCTCGGCCTGTTCTTCATCGTCATGGTGCCGGTGCGGCACTGGCTCGACAAGCACCATTTCCGCATCAGCCTGTGGCAGCTTGCCGTCGGCGGCGCGGTGATCGGCTACCTGACCGGCATCGTGCTCTCGACCGGGCCGCTCAGCGTGCCGCTATTCCTGGCCTACGGCCTCAACAAGGGCGCGTTCCTGTCGACGGAAGCGGCCAGTTCGCTGTTCCTCTATGTCAGCAAGACCCTGACCTTCCGCGGCCTCGGCGCGATGCCGGCCAGCATCTTCGTGCAAGGGCTGATCGTCGGCGGCTCGGTGATGGCCGGTACCTTCCTCGGCAAATCCGTGGTGATGCGCATGCGGCCGAGCCTGTTCAAGCACATGCTCGACGCGCTGCTGCTGGTCTCCGGCGTCTCGATGCTGTGGACGGCGTTCGCCTGACTGACGCTCGGAGTATTTCGTAGCCCTTGGAACTTCCCCCTTCTCCCGCATGCGGGAGAAGGTCCCGGCAGGGGGATGAGGGTTGTGGGACGAGGGGTGAGGTCGCGTCGCCCCCCTCATCCGGCACTTCGTGCCACCTTCTCCCGCAAGCGGGAGAAGGATTTCCAGTCTCTGCGCCCGTCAGCCTTCGTAGGCCCTGCGCAATTCGGCGATGTTGAGCTTGACCATGCCCATCATCGCCTTCATCACGCGTTCGGCTTTCACGGGATCGGGATCGGCGAGATATTTCGGCATGATGCTCGGCACGATCTGCCAGGACATGCCGTAGCGATCCTTGAGCCAACTGCACGCCACTTCCTCGCCGCCGCCCTCGAGCAGCTTGCCCCAGAGCTCGTCGACCTCCGCCTGATCGGCGCAATCGATCGAAAACGAGACGGCGTTGCTATGCGCGATCTTCGAGCCACCGTTCAGCCCCTGGAAGGACTGGCCGGCGAGCGTGAAGGCGACCATGAGCACGGCCACCTTCTTCCCGCCGGGATAGTCCACCGGGCTGCGCTGCACATGGTCGATGCGCGAATTGGGCAGCAGCGTGATATAGAAATTGGCGGCTTCCTCGGCATCGCCATCGAACCAGAGGCAGGGGCTGATCTTCGACATGACATGCTCCTATGTTGGCGTGCAGCTTTGCCGCGGACAAAGCGAGGACGGTGCGCGCCGCGAAAATCCGACAGGCCGGGGGCGATTTTTTGACCTCGTGCGCGCAATCCCTAAAATAGGATTTTTATCCTATTGCTAAGCGCCACCCGCCTCCCTACCCTTTCCGGCGAGCATGGGCGGGCGAAGATGTGCTATCTTGAGGCCCAGGCTCAAGGAACCTACGATGATCCCGGATTTCACCAGCATCCCCTTTCAGCGGACGCCGCAGCCGCCGGCAACGATGCTCGATGCCGAGCCATGGCTGACGCCGGAAGGCATTCCGGTGAAGCCCGTCCATAGCGCGGGCGACCTTGCCGGGCTGAAGGGGCTCGACGGCTATCCCGGCATCGCGCCGTTCCTGCGCGGGCCGTACCCGACAATGTATGTCAACCAGCCGTGGACGATCCGGCAATATGCCGGTTTTTCCACCGCCGAGGATTCGAACGCCTTCTACCGGCGCAACCTCGCCGCCGGCCAGAAGGGGCTATCGGTCGCCTTCGACCTCGCCACGCACCGGGGTTACGATTCCGACCATCCGCGTGTCGCCGGCGATGTCGGCATGGCAGGCGTGGCGATCGATTCGATCTACGACATGCGCACGCTGTTCGACCGCATCCCGCTCGACCGCATGTCGGTGTCGATGACGATGAACGGCGCCGTGCTGCCGATCCTGGCGCTGTTCATCGTGGCGGCGGAAGAACAGGGCGTGCCGCAGGCCAAGCTGTCGGGCACGATCCAGAACGACATCCTGAAGGAATTCATGGTGCGCAACACCTATATCTACCCGCCCAAAGGGTCGATGCGCATCATTTCGGATATCTTCGCCCATACCGCGAAGCACATGCCGAAGTTCAACTCGATCTCGATTTCCGGCTATCACATGCAGGAAGCCGGCGCGACGCAGGATCTCGAACTCGCCTATACGCTGGCCGACGGCGTGGAATATATCCGCGCCGGCCTGGCGGCCGGGCTCGACATCGATGCTTTCGCGCCGCGCCTGTCGTTCTTCTGGGCGATCGGCATGAACTTCTTCATGGAGGTCGCCAAGATGCGGGCGGCGCGGCTGATCTGGGCCGGGCTCGTCAAGCAGTTCAATCCGAAATCGGAGAAATCGCTGGCACTGCGCACCCATTGCCAGACTTCCGGCTGGAGCCTGACGGCGCAGGACGTGTTCAACAACGTCATCCGCACGCAGATCGAGGCGATGGCGGCGACGCAAGGGCATACGCAGTCGCTGCACACCAACGCGCTCGACGAGGCGCTGGCGCTGCCGACCGACTTTTCCGCCCGCATCGCCCGCAACACGCAGCTTTTCCTGCAACAGGAAGCCGGCACCAACCGCATCATCGATCCGTGGGGCGGCAGCTACTATGTCGAGCGCCTGACGGCCGATCTCGCGGCGCGCGCGCTCGAGCATATCCGCGAGGTCGAGGCGCTCGGCGGCATGGCCAAGGCGATCGAGGCCGGCATCCCGAAGCTGCGCATCGAGGAAGCCGCCGCCAAGACGCAGGGGCGCATCGATTCCGGCCAGCAGAAGATCATCGGCGTCAACACGTTCAAGCCGCATGACGAGCAGCCGATCGACGTGCTCAAGGTCGACAATGCCGCCGTGCGCGCGGCGCAGATCGCCAAGCTCGAACGCCTGAAAGCCGAGCGCGACGGCAAGGCGGTGGCGGCGGCGCTCGACGCGCTGACGCAGGCCGCCAAGGACGGCAGCGGCAACCTGCTGGCGCTCGGCGTCGATGCGGCGCGCGCCAAGGCGACGGTCGGCGAGATTTCCTCGGCGCTCGAACAGGTCTGGGGCCGCCATACCGCCGAGATCAAGGCGATCAGCGGCGTCTACAAGCGCGAGGTCGGCGCCAAGAACGAGCTGCTGCTGCGCGTGCAGGCACAGGTCAACGCGTTCAAGGAGAACGAAGGCCGCCTGCCGCATATCCTGGTCGCCAAGGTCGGGCAGGATGGCCATGATCGCGGCCAGAAGGTGATCGCGTCCGCCTTCAGTGATCTCGGTTTCGATGTCGAGATCGGCCCCCTGTTCGCCACGCCCGAGGAGGCGGCGCGCCAGGCGGTGGCCAATAACGTGCATGTCGTCGGCGTGTCGTCGCTCGCCGCCGGGCACCTGACGCTGGTGCCGGCCCTGAAACAGGCGCTCGAGGCGGAAGGGCGCGGCGACATCATGATCGTCGTCGGCGGCGTGATCCCGCCGCAGGATTACCAGGCGGTGACGGATGCCGGCGCGGCGGCGATCTTCCCGCCCGGCACGGTAATCTCGGAAGCGGCCTCCAAGCTGCTCGACGAACTCAACCGCCAGCTTGGCTACGCGCAGCGCGACGCGGCGGAGTAGCGAGGCAGCCATCCCCCGGCATGAAAAAAGGCGCGGCTCGCGCCGCGCCTGAAGTCGGAGGGTCTCGAAGGGTGTTCGGTCAGGTTTCCAACCAAAGTACCATTCGCCAGGGACAGTAATGGCTGATATCGGCCAAACAGTGGCAGCCGGCCCGAGGCAGGATTGCGCTTTCGTCGCAGCTGTCAGGAGGCGCGCTCGATCGCCCGCTTGACCACGGCCCGCACATCCTTGTCATACAGGAACGTGTCGTGGCCGATCCAGCCCGAGCCGAAATTCGAGGCGTCGGCGACCTGCACGCCGAGCTTTTCCAGCGCATCGCGGCTGGCGCTGCCGACGCGCGCGCCGCCGGCGATGGCGCTCGACAGTTCCAGCGCGCGATCCTTCTGCGAGATGATGACCGTGAAGCGCTTGGCCAGCGGGCCGATGCGCTTGAGGCTGTTGGTGAATAGGTCGAGATCGATATCGGGCGCGGCGAGCACGATGGCGCCGAAGCGGTTGTCGAGCGTGTCGCCGTCGCGCGTGCGCATCTGGCGCAGCGTCTCGACCATCAGCAGCGTGCCCATGGAATGGGCCACCAGATGCAGGCGCGGCACGCTCGGGTCCTTGACCAGCGCGGTCAGGCATTCCTCGAGCGCATCGCGCGACCACAAGGCGCTCTCGCGGTCGTAGCCGTAATCGAACAGCGCGCCGCGCGAGGGCCAGCTGAACAGTACCGGCTGGCCGGGATATTTGATGCCGTCGGCGAGTTCGGCCAGGCTGATGGCGGCCGATTCGAAGGTCTCGTTATAGCCGTGCGTGTAGAGCAGCGGCTCCTTGCCGTCGAGCAGGCGCGGCAGCACCAGCGCCGGCCGGTCCGTCGTCACCGGGCGCACCGCGTCGATGCTCCAGGTGCCGTTGACGGTCGAGGCGAGCATGCTCGCGAACGAGCCGGTGCGGGTATAGAAAAACAGCTCGCCGACCGTAGTGCGGGCGCCGCGCTCGCCGCTGAACCACGGGCTCTTGGTGCCGTCGCCAGCCGGCTTGCGCGTGGTGGCGAAGACGAGCCGCGGCTGGCCCTTGTGGCCGGCGAGGTTTTGCTCAGGGACCGGAACCGAGCCGGCGGCGCAGCCGGGCAGGAAGCCGGCCAACGCCGTCGCGCCCAGCGCGCGCAAGGCAACGCGGCGGCTGACAACACGGCTGTTCATCAGGGCGGAATATCCTCAGAATCGTTGCGGGCGGATCGCAGCCCGCACCAGAGAGTGACCTCAATCGCTAAAATGCGGCGAGAATGGGAGGCAACACCACGCAAATTCGCCATCAGCGCGAAAGCGTCGCAGGCGGGCCACACCTTGGCGGGCAGGCCGTCCCGCTCTGGCACAACGGGCGCGGCACGGAACTTGATCCGGCAGTCGCATGACCGCCACCAAGCTCCATCGCCGCGCGATCCTCGCCGGGCTCGGCACCACGCTCACCCTGCCCGGCAGCGCCGTCGCGGCACCGGCGCAGCCCTCGCTGCAAGCCGCGATCGAGGCCGCGACGCGCGCTGGACAGCCGTTCCGCCTGCCGCTGTCGGTCAAGCTCGCCGGGCCGCTGCAATTGCCCGATGGCGCGCATCTCATCGGCGAGCCGGGCCGCAGCCGCGTGATGCTCGATGGCGCGGGCTTGCGGGCAAGCGGACTGCGCCGCCTGACGCTGGAGGGCGTGACGCTGATCGGGCCGGGAGAGCCGACCGGCGCGCTTGCCCGTTTCAACGCGATCGAGCACCTCGACATCCGCGATTGCCGCTTTCTCGCGGCGGCCGGCAACGGGCTCGAGTTGCAATCCTGCGGCGGGCGCGTCCGCGACAGCGCCTTCGAGGGCATCGGCCGCGTCGGGCTGTTCGCGCAGGACTCGCGCGGCCTCACCATCGAGGGCAACCGGGTGACACGCTGCGGCGATAACGGCATCCAGCTGTTCCGCTCCGCCAAGGGCGATGATGGCAGCATCATCCGCGCCAACCGGGTCAGCGAGATCCGGGCCGATTCCGGCGGCAGCGGCCAATATGGCAATGGCATCGCGCTGTTCAGGGCCGGCGGCGTCATCGTCGACGGCAACGTGATCCGGGCCTGCGCCTATTCGGCGGTGCGCAACAATGGCGGCGACAACGTCACGATCAGCAACAATAACTGCGCCGGGCTCGGCGAGACGGCGCTTTATGCCGAATTCGCCTTCCAGGGCGTGGTGTTCAGCGGCAACACCGTCGATGGCGCGCTCGCCGGCATCTCGATCGCCAATTTCCGCGACGAGGGCGGCCGGCTGGCGAGCGTCAGCGGCAACCTGCTGCGCAATCTCGTGCGCCGCCCGCACCCGGCGACCGGAATGCCGGCCGGCGGCGTCGGCATCGCCGTCGAAGGCGATGTCGCCATCACCGGCAACACGATCGAGAAGGCGGCGCTCGTCGGACTGGCGCTCGGCTGGGGGCCGAGCCTGCGCGATGTCTCGGCCACCGGCAACATCATCCGCGATGCCGCCACCGGTATCACCGTCTCGGTGGCGGAAGGCGCCGAGGGCGCGCTGATCGCCAACAACCTGATCAGCGGCGCCAAGATCGCCATCCAGGGCATGACCTGGGACAAGCCGGCGACCGGCGACCTGACGCGCGAGACGCCGCCGCCGCAGATCAAGATCAGCGGAAACCTGGTGCGGTAACGGCCGAGGGCGGCTATAGCGCCATCATCCCCCATCACGAGGCGCTGACGATGATCCCCCGCATCCTGATCGATACCGCAGCCATTCCGGGCGGCGGGTCCTTGCGCCTGATCCGGCGCGGCGACGAATTCTCGATCATGTCGGGCGCGATCGAGCTGATGAACAGCCGGCTGAGCGGCTCCGAGGAAGCGCTGGCGACGCTGGCCGCCGAGCGGCTGCGCCACGTCAGCCAGCCGCGCATCCTGATCGGCGGGCTCGGCATGGGCTTCACCCTGCGCGCGGCGCTGGCGGCGTTCGGGCCTGAGGCGGCGCTCACCGTGGTGGAACTGGTGCCGGCCGTGATCGCCTGGGCGCGCGGGCCGATGGCGGAGCTGTTCGCCGGCAGTCTCGACGACGCGCGCGTCACCCTGCGCGAGGCCGATGTCGGCACTGTCATCGCCGCCGAAAAGGCGGCGTGGGATGCGATCCTGCTCGATGTCGATAACGGGCCGGAGGGCCTGATGCGGACGGAAAACGACGCGCTCTATGCCTATCGTGGGCTCGGCCTCGCCCGTGACGCGCTGCGGCCGGGCGGCGTGCTCGCGGTGTGGTCGTCAGGCGTCGACGGCGATTTCACGCAGCGGCTGAAGGATTCCGGCTTCGCGGTGCAGGAGGTTGCGACTCGCGCCAGCGTCAAGCGCCGGGGCGCGCGCCATACGATCTGGCTCGCGACGCCCGCCGCCGAGGCGAGCGTCAGGCCGCAGCGCCGGAAAGCAGCCCGGCCGGGCGCAGCGCGCCGACCTCGATCCGGTTCCAGTTCCTGAGCACCGGCGTCAGGTGCGGCTGCACGGCAGCTGTCTCCGTGTCGTCCAGCGTCAGGAAGCGCGCGATCAGCGCCGCCATCACCACTTCCGCGGCGCGCGTGGCGCCATCGTCGATCTTGAGCGCGAGGCCGAGCCCGAGTTCGGGGAAGGTGGCGCAGAACACGCCCTCGGCGCCGGTCTTGGTGAAGGCGCGCTCGCGCAGGGCCTCCATGATCTCGGTATCGAAGCGCCGCGTGCCGGCGACCATGAACGGCGCGCTCGCCACCGCCTTGCGGATGCGCGCCGCAGCCTTGGCCCGCTCCGGGCCGACGCCATGCCCGGTGCCGAAGCGCGCGAAGCCGAGCGCCAGCGCTTCGAGCGGCACGGCATAGGTCGGGATCGAGCAGCCATCGGTGCCGGCGATCGCCACATCATGGGCGGCACCGGTGATCTCGCTCATCGCGGCGCGCACGGCCTGCTGCACCGGATGTTCGCGCCCGACATAGCCTTTCGGGTCGACCTCCAGCCCGCCGCAGGCGAGGCAGATGAAGCCGGAATGCTTGCCGGAACAGTTGTTGTTGAGCGCGGTCGGCTCGCCATGCGCGCCGGCCAGTTTTCGCGTCGCGGCATCGTACATCGGCCAATGCGCGCCGCATTCGAGGCATTCCGGCCCCTGCCCGGCCTTGACGAGGATGCCGAGGGCGGTCGCGACATGCTCCGGCTCGCCGTTATGCGAGGCGCAGCACAGCGCGATCTCGGCCTCGGTCAGGCCATAGCGGTCGGCGGCGCCGCTCTCGATCAGCGGCAGCGCCTGGAAGCCCTTGACGGCGGAGCGCGGAAACACCGGCTGCGCCACTTCGCCGAGCGCCAGCACCGGCTTGCCATCGGCATCGTAGACGGCGACCGCGCCGCGATGGCGCGATTCCACCTGCCCGCCGCGCAGCACCTCGACCAGAACCGGATTGTCCATCGCTCGTCCCTCCCTCTCCCGCCTTCCGGCATAAGCCCGAAGCGCCCGCCATGGAAGCCTAGAGCAAAATCGAATTATGCCGAGCCAGTTGGCTCGGCATAATTCGATGAATTTGCTCGCTTATTCGAAGGCGGAGCGAGTTCGCAACTGACGAACTCGCTCTAGCATGGCCTTTCCCGATCGGTCGGCGCTGTCCCGGCGCGCAAGGCAGCCAAAAAAATACCGGGCGGTGGAAGACCCACCGCCCGGCTTTTCTCATGCGATCGCTCGGGATCAGGCCGGCTTGACGGCGTCCATGTCGAGCTGCCAGCCGGCCGCGGTCAGCGGCAGCTTGGCGAGCGAGTCGCGCACGGCGATCTGGTAGATCGGCTGGAACAGGATGACGTAGTTCGCCTGATCGACCATCGCCTTCTGGTACTCGACCCAGAGGTCGGACTGCTTCTTGAGGTCGAGTTCGCCGGCTGCCTGGTGGACGAGCTTGACGAGATCGGCCGGCGGCGTCCAGTGCACGCGCTTGGCGACGCGCTCGACGGTGGCCGCCGCCCAGAGCAGGTTTTCCACCGCCGGCGGGTTCCAGAAGGTCAGCACGCCGCCCTGTGCCTTGCCACCGGTATAGGTGGTGCGCAGGTTGACCTGGTCCATCGGCGCGAGCTTCACCTTGATGTTGATCTTGGCGAGGTCGCTCTGGATCTTCTGGCCGAGCGTCTGGTAGTTCAGGCCGGCGATGGCGGCGTTGCCATAGGCGATCTCGAACTCGAAACCGTCGGCGAGCCCGGCCTTCTGCAGCAGTTGCTTGGCCTTCTCGGGGTCGTGGCGGAAGCCGATCTCCTTGGCGATCTCCTTGGTCGAGCCGGAAACGCCGATCGGCAGGAAGCTCGCCGGCCGGACGGCCGCGCCGCCGAGCAGGCCGTCGATGATGCCGTCATAGTCGATGCCGTAGCCGATGGCCTGGCGGGCTTCCTTGACGGCGAGCGCCTTGTTGAACTCGGGCTCCTGCGTCACCGCCATATAGACGAAGTCGAGGCTGGTCAGCCCTTCGAGGCGAACCTTGGGCTCGGATTTCAGGGTGGCGATCTGCTCGGGGATCAGGTTGAAGGCGATGTCGATATCGCCGCGGCGGATGGCGAGGAGCTGGGCCGCGCTATCGGCGATGTGGCGGATGACCACGCGCTCGAACGGCGGCTTGCCGGCCCAGTAATGCTCGTTGCGCACGAGCTGGATCTGGGCGTTGCGCTCCCAGCGCACCAGCTTGTAGGCACCGGCGCCGGCCGAGTTGCTGTTCAGCCAGGTCGTCGCCTTGTCCTTGGTCTTGGCATCCTTGCCGGCCACGCCGCCATGCTCCTCGACGAGCTTGCGGTCGTAGATGACGAAGCCGGGCGCGGCCAGGATGTTCAGGATCGGCTGGGTCGGGTCCTTGAGGATCAGGTCGACGGTCTTGGCGTCGACGATCTCGGTGCGGTCGAGATGCGCGATGTACTGCGCCGTCTGGTCGCCGAGATGCAGCACGCGGTCCATCGACCACTTGACGTCTTCCGCCGTCATCGGATTGCCGCTGGCGAATTTGACGCCCTCGCGCAGCGTGAAGCGCCAGCCCTTGCCGTCCGGCGTCTTCTCCCATTTGGTGGCGAGCGCCGGCTTGAGGTGGACGTAATCGCCCGGCGACATCGTCACCAGCATGTCGTAGGCGGCGCGCAGCGTCATCGGCGGCGTGTACTGCGCCTGACGGGCGGGATCGAGCGTGATGGTGTCGCTGATGTCGATGCCGATCACCAGCGTGGTCTTGTCGCTTGCCGCGAACACGCGCTCGGGCAGGCCCGCCACGATCGCCGCACCGCCCACGCCGAGCAGCTTCGCCAGGTCGCGCCGGTTCATCCAGCCAGTCTTGTTCGTCATGTCGTTCTCCCTCTTCCCCGTTTTAAGACGCCCGCATTCCGTGGGGGCCTTTGCTTTAGATCGATCCAACAAGCCCGGACAGCCCGAGCGTGCCGTTGTTGTCAACTTGTCCGACTTCACGCTAGAGCATGACCGCGCAAAGTGGAAGCCGGATTTCCCGCCCGCCGATATGCGTGTCGCCGCAAGCGGTCACGCCGCATCGGTTGGCCTGAAGCGCCCGAGCAAGGTCGTCTCGCCGGCATGCACTTCCGTGCCATCCTGCTTGGTGACGGAAAAGCCGAGATTGACCAGCGGCTGCCCCTTGCTGGAGACGCGCTTGCCGATCACCCTGACCGCGACGCCGATGCGGTCGCCGGCCACGATCGGCCCCTTGAACTTCCACGTCCAGCCGAACGAGGCGACGACCATGATCTGGACCGGCGCGCGGTTCTTGAGCCCGTCGGCGAGCGCAAGCACCAGCAGCCCATGGGCGATGCGGCCGGGAAAACCCTGCTCGCGCGCGAATTCGTCATCCATATGCACATCGAACAGGTCGCCTGAGAGCCCGGCGAAGGACACGATATGCGTCTCCGTCACCACCAGCTTGCTCGTGGTGTAATGGTCGCCGGCCTCGATATCCTCGAACCAGTATTGGCCCGGTGCCAGCAGTCGTCCTTGCGCGTTCATCACAGTCTCCTGATCGCGAGGCCGCCATCGACACGGACGACCTCGCCGGTGGAATAGGGAAAGGCGCCGGAAGCAAGCCCGGCCACCGCTACGCCGACATCATCCGGCTCGCCCCAGCGCGCGATCGGCGTCAGGCCCTGCGCGAACAGTTTGTCGTAGCGTTCGCGCGCCACCGCGGTCATCTGCGTGCGCACGATGCCTGGGCGCACCTCGTAGGCATTGATGCCAGCCTCCGCGAGACGCACGGCATAGAGTTGCGTCATCATGGCGAGGCCAGTCTTGGAGATGCAGTATTCGGCCCGGTCGGTCGAGACGAACTCGACATTGATCGAGGAAATGGTGACGACGCTGCGGAACCGGCTCGTCGGTGCGGCGATCATGCGCCGGGCAACAGCCTGCGTCAGGAAGAACGGCCCGCGCAGGTTGATGGCGATCAGGCGGTCGAAGCTCTCGGGCGTCGTCTCCAGCATGTCGCCGCGCTTTGCAACCGAGATGCCGGCATTGTTGACGAGGCAATCGAGGCCGCCAAACGCATCCCAGGCCGAGGCAGCCAGCGTCTCGAGCCCGGCGACATCGCCGATATTGGCGCGCACCGCCACCGCCTTGCCGCCGGCTTTCTCGATCTCGGCGACGGTGTCGTCGAGTTCGCGCGAATCCGGCAGGTCGTTGACCACGACATTGAAGCCGCCGCGCGCCAGCGCCACCGCAATGGCCCGGCCGATGCCGCGCCCGGCGCCGGTGACCAGCGCATTGCCTTTCGATCCCGAACTCATCGTTTCAAACCCTCAACAGACGCTCTGGAAGCGTTCGGCGCAGACAGAAAGCGTGTCCTTGGCCTCGCGCCGCCACCAATTCGCAGCGGAAAAAATCTCGCATTCGACCGCGCCGGCAAAGCCCGCGCGCTCGACCCCGGCGCGCATGCCGGCAATATCGATGACGCCATCGCCCATCATGCCGCGGTCGAGCAGCATGTCGGTGGTCGGCACCAGCCAGTCGCAGACATGGAAGGCGAGGATGCGCCCGCCCTGCCCGGCGCGCGCGATGCTCGCCGCCAGCGCCGGGTCCCACCACACGTGATAGCAATCGACCGCGACGCCGATGCCGCCATCGCCCGCCGGATCGAGCGCATCGCAAATGTCGAGCGCCTCGGCGAGCGTGGTCAGGCACGAGCGGTCGCCGGCATACATCGGATGCAGCGGCTCGAGCGCCAGCGCCACGCCGAGCGTGCGCGCCTCCTCAAGCAGCGCGCCGATGCCGTCGCTAACCTGCGCGCGCGCACCCGCCAGATCGCGCGAGCCCGGCGGCAGGCTGCCGACGACCATGATGAAGCAGGCGGCGTTCAGCGTCGCGGCATCGCGCAGCGCGCGGCGGTTGTCCTCGATCGCGGCACGCGCGCCCTCGACCGTCGCAGCCGGAAAGTAAGTGCTGCGGCAATAGCCCGAAACCGCCAGACCGGCATCGGCAATGTGGCGCGCGATCGCCTGCACGTCCGCGCCCTCGATCTCGCGGCGCCACGGCGCGATGGCGCCGAAGCCGGCACGTGCGACCTGATCGATCACCGTCGCGATCGGCGCACGGTGGCCGAGCGTGGCGGTATTGATCGCGCACAGGTCGAGCCGGCCCCGCAGCGCGCGCGGGGCAGCGTTGGCGGCAGCGTTCATCGGCCTCACACGCCGTAAAAGGCGAGAAAACGCCGCATGCGGGCGCTGGCATCGGCCGGGTCGGCGAGCAGGCCGGCCTGATCGGCAAGCTTGAAGATGTCGCAGAAATACGGCAGCGGCCGCATCGCCTGCTGGCCGCCGACCATGACCGGGTGGTCCTGATGGCCGTTGAGGTAAGCCAGGAACACCACGCCGGTCTTGTAGAAGCGCGTCGGCGCCCGGAAGATCAGGCGCGACAGCGGCACGGTCGGCGCCATCAGCGCGTCGTAGCGGGCGCGGTCGCCGGCCGCCAACGCTGCGAGCGCGCTCGATGCCGCCGGCGCGATGGCGTCGAAGATGCCGAGCAGCGCGTGCGAAAAACCCTGTTCGTCGCCGGCGATCAGTTCGGGGTAGTTGAAATCGTCGCCGCTATACATCTTGACGCCGGCCGGCAGGCGACGGCGCATGGTGACTTCCTTGGCGTCGTCGAGCAGCGAAATCTTGATGCCGTCGACCTTGGCCGCGCTGTCGGAAATCACGCCGAGCGCGGTTTCCATGGTGTCCTCGAAACGCTCGCCGCCCCAATAGCCGGCGAGCGCGGGGTCGAACATGTCGCCGAGCCAATGCAGGATCACCGGCTTGTCGGCCTCGGCGAGCACGCGGGCATAGACCTTGCGGTAATCGTCCGGGCTTTTGGCGACGCGCGCCAGCGCCCGGCTCGCCATCAGGATGATGCGGCCGCCGAGCTTCTGGATGGCGTGCATCTGCGTGAGATAAGCGGCGACGACATCGTCGATCGAGCGCGCATCGGCCGGATCGAGCTGTTCAGTGCCACAGCCGGAGAAGATCAGCGCCTCGGGCAGGTCGCGCGTCTCGGCGAGCGTGCGCCCGATCAGCTCGAGCGCGCCGTGCCAGTCGAGCCCCATGCCGCGCTGCGCCGTGTCCATCGCCTCGGCGATGCCGAGGCCGAGCCCGATCAGGTGGCGGCGATAGGCGATGGTGCGCGGCCAATCGAGCACCGGCTTGCCGCTCGGCTCGGTGGCCGTGAACGGATCGGCGACGACATGGGCGGCCGAAAACGCCACCCGGTTGAAGGCGCGCGCCGGTTTGGCGATCGGCAGCGGCTCGCCGCGCAGGCGATAGACCGACAGCGAGCCGTCGGCGGCGGGCAGGCGAAGCTCGGTCGCACTGATATGCGTGTCGTTCATGCCGGCACTCCCTTGCTCAACAGTTCGCGCGCGATGATCGAGCGCTGGATCTGGTTGGTGCCCTCGTAAATCTGCGTGATCTTGGCGTCGCGATACAGGCGCTCGACCTCGAAGCCGCGAATATAGCCGCTGCCGCCGAAGACCTGCACGGCATTGGCGGTCTGGGCGACGGCCATGTCGCCGGCGAAGCATTTCGCCATCGAGCAGTAGATCGTCGCCGAGCGCTGGGCATCGAAGGCGTCGGCCGCGTTGCGCACCAGCAGGCGGGCGGCGGTGATGTCCTTGGCCATGTCGGCCAATATCCACTGCAACCCTTGAAAATCGGCGATGCGCTGGCCGAACTGCTTGCGCTGGTTGGCGTAATCGAGCGCCGCTTCAAGCCCCGCCTGGGCGATGCCGACGGCGAGCGAGGCGATGCCGATGCGGCCCTTGTCGAGCGCGCCCATCATGATGTGGAAGCCCTTGCCCTCGGCGCCGAGCATGGCGTCGGCCGGCAGTGCGACCTGATCGAAATGCAGCGCGCCGACCTGGCTCGCGCGCTGGCCCATCTTGTGCTCCTTCGGCCCGCGCGACACGCCGGGAAGATCGAACGGCACGATGAAGATGCTCATGCCGCGCTTGCCGGCATCCTTGTCGGTCCGCGCCAGCACGAAGCCGACATCGGCGACGGGAGCATTGTGGATCCACAGTTTGGAGCCGGTGAGCTTCCAGCCGGTGGCGGTGCGCTCGGCCGTGGTCTTGATGCCGGAAACATCGGTGCCGGCGCCGGCCTCCGTGATGCAATAGGCCGGCTTGACTTTGGCGCTGAGCAGCGGTCCGAGCCACTTCTTCTGCTGCTCCGGCGTGCCGTGCACCGAGAGCAGCGTGCCGATCAACTCGTAAAGCCCGCACTGGTCGGCGACGGAGGCATAGCCGCGCGACAGTTCCTCCATGACCAGCGCATAGGCGAGCGCGTCGAGCCCGGCGCCGCCAAGCTCGGCCGGCACGGTGATGCCGAACAGGCCGAGTTCGCCCATCTGGCGATAGATCTCGGCCGGAAAGGTCTCGTCGCGGTCGAGCGCCTCGGCCTGCGGCCGGATCACCTCCTCGGCGAAGCGGCGGGCGACATTGCGGATTTCTTCGTGGGTCTCGGAAAGGGACATGGTCGCTGGGATTTCCTTCAGGCCACCGGTGGCAGCCAACGCATGACATGGGTTCCGGCAAGACAAAGCGCGCCGTCCTGATTGGCGACCTCGACCCTGGCGCGATGACGGCCGGCCGCCTCGTCGATTTCCTCGACGCGATAGGTCGCGGTCAGCGTGTCGCCAATGAAGACCGGGCGCAGGAAGCGGATCCTGTCGTAGCCGAGCGACACCGAAACGCCCTTATAGCCGCGCTCGACGGCGCGGCGCGAGATCATCGAGGCGGTGCTGGAGAGCAGGCCCATCACCAGCCCGCCATGGGCGATACGCTGGCCGAACTGGCTCTTGCGGGCATAATCCTCATTGACGTGGATCGGGTCGAAATCGCCCGACAGCGCCGAGAACAGCAGCAGGTCGGCCTCGCCGATGGTCTTGGCGAAGCTGGCTTCCTCGCCGGCCTTGACGGGGATCGCGCTCATGGCCTGCCCTCTACATGGAAGAATTTCATCAGTTCCACGCCCTGCCCTTCCAGCATGGTCTTGCCGGGCAGTGCCTTGCAGCCGCGCTGGCGCGCCGCGCTCAGGAAGGCGGTGACCTCCGGCTTCATGATGATGTCGACGACGAGCATTTCGGGCCGCAGCCGCTCGATCGAAACGGGGAGCGGATCGCCCTCGGCCATGCCGGTCGGCGTGGCGTTGATCAGCGTGTCATGGCTGTCGAGATCGGGCGCGCCGGCGCGCGCGTCGCAGGCCGGATAGGCCCGCTTCACGCGATCGACCAGCGCCTGCGTCTTGACCGCATCGACATCATGGATGGTGACGGCCGCCGCACCGGCCTGCGCCAGCGCGACCGCGACGGCGCTGCCGGCACCGCCGGCGCCAAGCAGCATGACGCGGCGGCCGCGCGGGTCCTCGCCCTGCTCGCGCAGGCCGCGCATCAGCCCGACGCCGTCGAACATGTCGCCGCTCCAGCGCCCGTCCGGCTCGCGCCGCATGGCGTTGGCGGCGCCGACCGCCTCGGCCATCGGCAGCACCTGATCGATGAAGGGCAGGATGCGCGCCTTGTAGGGCACGGTGATGACGATGCCGTCGAGATTGGCGATCGCCTTCAGGCCACGCACCGTGTCGTCGAACTTCTCAGGCACGACATGGATCGGCACCAGCACGGCGTCGAGCCCGGCGGCGGCGATGCGCGGGTTGAAGGTCTGCGGCGACTTCACCTGCGCGATCGGGTGGCCGATGATGGCAAACAGCCGCGTCGAGCCGCCGATCTCGGCCTGCAAGGGAGCAACCATGGTCATTCGGCCGCCAGCGGCCGGGCCGCATCCGTGAGACGGGGCGAACCGGCGCGGGCCGCGCGGCCGGCCAGATGCGCCGGCAGCCCGACCGACTCGGGCTTGAACAGGCGCGCATCCATCGTCTTGAGGTTCGGCGAGATGGCCGGCTTGAAGTCCATGCGGGCGATGATATCGCGCTCGACATCGACGCCGGGCGCGACCTCGATCAGTTCGACGCCGTTCTCGCCAAGCTGGAACACGGCGCGCTCGGTCACATACAGCACGCGCTGGCCGCGCTCGCGGCCATACGGCCCGCTATAGGTGATCTGCTGCACGGCCTTGACCAGCTTGGCATGGGCGCCGTCCCTGGCGATGTTCATTTTGCCGCCGGCCCAGTCGATCTGCGATTTTCCGGCGGTGAACGTACCGCTATAGACCACCGTCCTGGCGTTCTGGCTGATGTTGATGAAGCCGCCCGGCCCGATGATGCGATCGCCGAAGCGGCTGACATTGACGTTGCCCTGTTCGTCGAGTTCCGCGAAGGACAGGAAGGCAAGGTCGAGCCCGCCGCCATCGTAGAAATCGAACTGGTAGGGCTGGTCGATCATCGCCTGGTAGTTGCGCGCCGCACCCGCCTCGTTGCCGGAAGCCGGCGCGCCGCCGATCAGGCCCTGCTCGTTGGTCAGGCAGACCTCGTCAAGCACGTCCTCCTCGGCCGCGACATTGGCGATGCCGGTCGAGATGCCGGAGCCGAGATTGCAGATCGCGCCCGGAAAAAGCTCCATGGCGGCGCGGCGCGCGATGATCTTGCGCGCATCGAGCGGCAGCACCGGAATATCCGAGAGCGGCATGCGCAACTCGCCGGCATAGGACGGGCTGTATTCGGTGGCGAAGGTCTGCCACTGGTCGGGGGCGACCACCACCAGATCGACGAGGATGCCGGGGATCTTGACCAGTTTCGGATTGAGCGTGCCGCGCTTGGCCATGCGCTTGACCTGCACGATGACGAGCCCGCCGCAACGCTTGGTGGCCTGCGCCTCCGACAGCATTTCCAGGAAGACCGCTTCCTGTTCCATGGTGACGTTGCCGTCCTCATCGGCGGTCGTGCCGCGCAGGAAGCAGACGTCGATATGGATCGGCTTGTAGAACAGGTATTCCTCGCCGCGGAACTCGATCAGTTCCACCACGTCCTCGGTGGCGGATTTGCTCTGCCGGCCGCCCTCGTGGCGCGGATCGACAAAGGTGTGCAGGCCGGTCTTGGTGATCAGGCCGGGGCGTCCGGCCGCCATCTCGCGCATCATTTGCGACATCGCGCCCTGCGGCAGCGTGTAGCCCTCGATCTTGTCGGCAAGGGCGAGATCGGAAATCTTCGGCGAGTTGACGAACGTGCCGCTGACGACGCGCTTCAGCAGGCCCTCATGCGCGAGATGGTTGGCGCCATGCTTGTCGCCGTCGCCGAGGCCGACCGGATGCACGGCCGTGATCTTGCGCGGCTCGTTCTCGGCCAGGAAGCGGCGCTCAAGCGCCGCCATCAGCGCCTCGGGCACGGCGTGGCCGCCACCCGAGCCCCCCATCAGCAAGGTATCGCCCGAGCGGATCAGCTTGACGGCTTCATCGGCGGTGACGCGTTTCACTTGTTTTCTCCACGGATCATTGCAATTGCCCGGCGAAATGGCAGGCAGCGACGTGGCCGGGCGCATGCTCGACCAGAGGGGGTGGCACGCTGGCGCAAATCTCCTTGGCGAGCGGGCAGCGGGTACGGAAGCGGCAGCCCGAAGGCGGCTCGATCGAACTCGGCGGCTCGCCGTCGAGCTTGAGATAGCCGCGCTCGCGCTCGACCACCGCATCGGGGATCGGCACGGCCGAGAGCAGGTAGCGCGTATAGGGATGCAGCGGCCGGTCGAAAAGCTGATCGGCGGGCGCGATCTCCATCACCTTGCCGAGATAGAGCACCACGACCCGGTCGGAGATGTGCCGCACCACGGCGAGGTCATGGGCGATGAACAGGTAGGTCAGCCCGTATTTTTCCTGCAGGTCGAGCATCAGGTTGATGATCTGCGCCTGGATGTTGACGTCGAGCGCCGAGATCGGCTCGTCGGCGACGATGAAATCCGGCTCCACGGCGAGCGCGCGCGCGATCGAGATACGCTGGCGCTGGCCGCCGGAGAACTCGTACGAGTAGCGCCGCCCGACGCGCGGATTGAGGCCGACCGTGTTGAGCAGGTCGGCGACGCGCTCCTGCGTCTCGGCATTGGTCTTGGTGATGCCGTGGAAACGCAGCGGCTCGGCGATCATGTCGCCGACCGTCATGCGCGGGTTGAGCGAGCCATAGGGGTCCTGGAACACCATCTGCAAGCGCCGGCGCAGCGGCCTGATCTGCTTCTGGCTGCTCCGGGCAATGTCCTGGCCGGCAAACACCACCTCGCCGGAATCGGGCTGGTGGATGCGCATCACGACGCGCGCCAGCGTCGATTTTCCGCAGCCGGATTCGCCGACGAGCCCGACCGTCTCGCCGCGAAACACGTCGAGATCGACATTGTCGACGGCATGGACGGCACGGCGCGGCTGGAAATAGCCGGTCTTGGGCAGCGGGAAGTGCTTGACGACGTCGCGCAGGCTGAGGAGCGGCGCCTCGTCACGGCCGGCGATGACGCGCGGCGTGGCGGCCTTTGCCTCAGTCTTGGCCTCAGTCTTGGCCTTGGCCTCGGCCTCGGCCTTGGCATGGCGCTGCTTCTTGGGCAGCGGCGTGCCGGCCTGCGTCACCCAGCAGCGCGACTTGCGGCCGGGCGCGACCTCGGCGAGGTCGGGATGAGAATCGCATTTCTCGATGCGGAACGGGCAGCGCGGCGCGAAGCGGCAGCCCTTCGGCAGGTCGAACGGGTCCGGCGGCTGGCCCTCGATGGTGGTCAGGCGGCGGTCGGACGGGCGAACCTCGTCGATGCGCGGCACGGCGTTGATCAGCGCCCAGGTATAGGGATGGCGCGGATCGGCGAGCAGGTCCTCGGTCAGCCCCTCCTCGACCACTTCGCCGCCATACATGACGATGGTGCGGCGGCAGACGCGGGCGATGACGCCGAGATCGTGGCTGATCAGCACCACCGAGGTGCCGAAATCGCGGTTCAACTCGCGGATCAGGTCGAGGATCTGCGCCTGGATGGTGACGTCGAGCGCCGTGGTCGGCTCGTCGGCGATGAGCAGCGCCGGCTCGTTGCTCATGCCGAGCGCCAGCATGACGCGCTGGCGCATGCCGCCCGAGAACTGGTGCGGGTAGCTCTCGACGGCGCGTTCCGGCGCGGTCACGCCCATGCGGCCGAGCAGGCCGACGGCGCGCTTGCCGGCCTGTTCCGGCGTGAAGCGGCCATGCACGACCATGGTCTCGACCAGTTGCTTGGCGATCTTCAGCACCGGGTTGAGCGAGGTCATCGGGTCCTGGAACACCATGGCCATGCGGTCGCCGCGCACGGCGCGCAGTTCCTCCGGGTTCATGGCCAGCACATCCTTGCCCTGGAAGTGCACCTCGCCGGCCGTGATGCGGGCCGGCTCATCGAGCAGGCGCATCAGCGACAGCGCGGTGACGCTCTTGCCGGAGCCGGATTCGCCGACGATGCCGAGCGCCTCGCCCTGCGCCACCGTGAAGGACACGCCATCGACCGCCGTGACGATACCGTCATCGGTGAAGAACTGCGTGCGCAGGTTCTCGACCTTGAGCGCGGGAGTGTCGGTATCGGGCGCCGCGCCGTTGAGCTCGGCCTTGAAGGTCATGTTCATGGCGTCCCTCACCGTTTCATTGCCTTGGGGTCGAGCCAGTCACGCACGCCGTCGCCGAGGAAGTTGAAGCCGAGCACGATGGTCAGGATGCAGAAGCCGGGGAAGGTCGCGACCCACCATTGCGCCACCAGTTCGCGGCCCTCCGCGACCATCGAGCCCCACTCCGCCGTCGGCGGCACGACGCCGAGCCCGAGGAAGGACAAGCCCGCGAAGGTGATGATGGCGTTGCCGACATCGAGCGTGACGAGCACGATCAGCGGGCCGACCGAGTTCGGAATGATGTGACGGAACAGGATGCGCGCCGGGCCGAAGCCGGCGACGATCGCCGCCTCGACATATTCCTGCGAGCGCTGCGTCAGCACCATCGAATGGGCGAGGCGGGCGAATTTCGGCCACCACACCACCAGCATGGCGATGATGGTGTTGGTGGTGCCGATGCCAAGCGCCGCGGCGATGGCGAGCGCCAGGATGATCGGCGGGAAGCACAGCACCAGATCGGTCAGGCGCATGATCGCCTCCTCGATCTTGCCGCGCGCGAAGGCGGCGATGCCGCCGAGCAGCGTGCCGAACAGCGCGCCGACGATGACCACCACGAAGCCGGTGGTCAGCGAGATGCGCGAGCCGAACAGCAGCCTGGTGAACACGTCGCGCCCGAGCGCGTCGGTGCCGAGCCAATGCGCGCCCGAGGGCGGTTTCAGCCGGTTGGTGACGTCGACCATGTTCGGATCATGCGGGCTGAGCAGCGGCGCGGTGATCGCCACCACGATCCAGATCAGCACGATGAGCGTGCCCATCGCCGGCAGGCCGTAGCGCCGGCGCCAGCGCTGCGCCCTGGTCGCGACGGGCGCGACGGCGCGCTGCGTCACGGGGGCGTCGGTCACGGCGCTCACCGCATCACCCGCGGGTCAAGATAGGCATAGCTGATGTCGATCATGAGGTTGATGAGCAGGTAGACCAGGGCCACCACCAGCGTGATGCCCATGATGGCCGGGAAATCGAGCGCCGCGGCGCTGCGGAACGTGTAGAGCCCGAGGCCGGGCCAGGAGAAGATCGTCTCGGTCATCACGGCGCCGCTCAACAGCTGCGCGTAGGCGAGGCCACCGAGCGTCACCACCGGGATGAGCGCGTTCGGGAAGACATGCCCCAGGATGATGGTGCTCTTCCTGAGCCCCTTGGCGCGCGCGACCCGGACATAATCCTGCTGGATGCTCTCGAGCATGCTGGCGCGCGTGGTGCGGGTGATCAGACCGAGCGTCGCTGCCGCGAGCACGATCGAGGGCAGCACGAGATGCGCGGCCGCATCGCGGAACGTGCCCCAGTCGCCGGCGATGACGGTGTCGATCAGCAGCAGGCCGGTGACGCGGTCCGGCGCTAAGGCGATCGGATCGAGCTGGCCCGGCCCGGGCGCGATCTCGAGCCCGCCATAGAACACCGCCAGCATGATGAAGGCGAGCCAGAAGGTCGGCGACGACACGCCGATCAGCGACACGACGCGCGCGATATGATCGACCCAGGTATCGCGCCACACGGCGGCGACGATGCCGAGCGGGATGCCGACGAGCAGGGCGAGCACGAAGCCGATCGTGGCCAGTTCGAGCGTCGCCGGGGCGAATTGCACGATGTCGTCGAGGACCGGGCGCTGCGAGGCGATCGAGATGCCGAGGTCGCCATGGATCAGGCCGTAGAGGAAGATCAGGTAGCGATGCCAGAGCGGCAGGTCGAGCCCGAACTTGGCGCGCCATTCGGCGACGAATTCCTTGTTGGAGGCGGCGACGTCGCCAAGCTGCGCCAGCACCGGATCGCCCGGCACGGTATTGGCGATCAGGAAGATCACCAGCGTGGCGAGCACCGCCATGACGATGGTAATGCCTAGTCGCGAGACGATATATCGCGTCATTCTCAAGTCTCCCGGCTGGAAAACGGCAACCGGGGCGCAATTTCCAGGAAATTGGCCATTCCCACGATTCCCCTCCCAAATTGACGTCTTTTTTCGATTTGGATCGTTCTAAATTCTGGGTGACGCCCTGTCAATTGCCGCTTAGCATGAGGCATGCGACATGATCGGCACCTCATGAGCGGACCAGAATGCCTGTAACGCCCCCCTGTCGTCCAGCTTTCAGAACGGCCGGCCGGCCGGCGCGCTCAGCGCGCGGGCGGGCAGCCGGATGCGCGGATGATCAGCCTCGGCTGCGAGATCTCGCGCTTGACGGGCGCATCCGGATTGTCGATGCGCTCGAGCAGCAGGCGCGCGGCCGCGGTGCCGATGGCATGGGAATCGATGCCGACCGTCGACAAAGCCGGCGTCCACAATTCGGCTTCGGCGAGATCGTCATAGCCGAACACCGCGAAATCGCGGCCGGGTTCGCGGCCGACCTGGCGCAGGCCGAGCATGACGCCGAAGGCGATGACATCGTTGAAGCACACCGCCGCCGTCGGCGGATCGTCGAGCCGCAGCAGCCGCTTGATGGCGTCGGCGCCCATGCTGCGGCTCGGCGTGCCGGTCACCACCAGCTCCGGCGCCAGCGGCAGGCCGTTGGCGGCGAGCGTCTCGCGATAGCCGGCGCGGCGCTCGCGCCCGGTCGAGGTCAGGTCCACGCCGCCGATCATGGCGATGCGCCGGTGGCCGAGCCCGATCAGGTGCTCGGTGACGAGGGAAATGCCGCGATGATTGGCGTGGCCGGCGTAATCGAGGCCGCTGCCGGCGATATCGCGCGACATCAGCACGCAGGCGATGCCCTGCTCCCTCAGCCGCCGCATGCTGTCGAGATCGGTGCCCTGCGCCGGGCAGATCACCAGCCCGTCGGCATTATATTCGCGCATCGTCGAGATGAACTGCTCCTGCCGGGCCGGGTCCTCATCCGAATTCGAGATGAACACCGTGCGGCCGAGATCGAGGAAGGCGCGCTGGATTTCCGCCGTCAGCCCGGTGAAATACGGGTTGGTGATCTCGTTGATGGCGACGCCGATGGTGTGGGTGCGCCGCGTGCGCAGGTTGGCGGCGCCGCGATTATAGACATAGCCGAGCAGGCGCGCCGATTCGAGCACGCGGGCGCGCGTCTTCTCGGCGACGAGCGGGCTCTTGGCCAGCACCAGCGACACCGTCGCCCGCGACACGCCGGCATGGGCGGCCAGATCGCGCAGGGTCAGCCGCTCACGGGCACGCAGCAATTTCGGCCGTTCATTCATGACGGCCGGTTCCTCCCCAAACCACAACCAACACCGCGACAGATGGAGAATATAGCATGACCGATGAAATCCGCATCGTGAAGGATGGCTTCATCGCCGAGATCATCCTTGATCGCCCCAGGAAAATGAACGCCGTCACGCCAGCCATGGCGGCGGCCATCGAGCGCCATTGCCGCGAATTCGACCGCGATGACAGTGTGCGCGTGGTACTGCTGCGCGGCGCGGGAGAGCGCGCCTTCTGTGCCGGCAGCGACCTCAACGCGCTGGCAGAGTATCCGACATCGTGGAAATTCCGCAACCGTGTGGAATATGCCACCGCGGTGCGCGACCTGCGCAAGCCGGTGGTCGCCGCCCTGCATGGCTGGGTTCTCGGCGGCGGCGCCGAAATGGCGCTCTCGGCCGATATCCGCGTGATGGGCCGCGGCGCCCGCCTCGGCTTCCCCGAGGTGACGCGCGGCTGGGTCGGCGGCGGCGGCGCCTCGCAGATGCTGCCGCGCCTGATTGGCTACGGCCAGGCGATGCGGCTCTTGCTGATCGGCGAGCCGATCGATGCCGCCGAGGCGCACCGGCTCGGCATCGTCGAATTCCTGGTCGACGACGCCAAGGTCGAGGACGAGGCCCGCGCCATTTGCCGCAAGATCGCCGGCTTCAGCCCGGTCGCCGCCGAATCGGTCAAGGCCGCCGTGCGCATGGCGCTGCAATCCGACCTGCCGAGCGGCATCCGCTACGAGAACGAGATGAACACGCTGTGCTTCGCCGCCGGCGACCACATGGAAGGCATCCGCGCCTTCCGCGAAAAGCGCGACGCCGAGTTCAAGGCATAACGATCGGCTTCAACGCATGCCCGGGACGCGCACGGGCTTGCCGTCCGCCGCACGCAGCACGCCATCGCTGCGCGGCGGCGGGTCGGCGGCGATTACCATCGCCCAATAGACGCGGTAGCGCGTCGCCGGCGCCTTGGCGAGCGCGATGCCGAAGCGCGTTGCCCCGGCAAGCAGCAGGTTGGCGTTATGGCCGGAAGACCGACGCCAGCCGTCGAAGGCTTCCTGCGTCGAGAGATAGCCGCCGCCGAGGTTTTCCCCGGCGCGCGCGCTGTCGAGCCCGGCCGCCAGCAGGCGCTGCGAGAAACTGCCGCCGATATCATGCGACAGCGTGCCGGAAGCAGCCATGGTATCGGCGTGGCGGCGCGCCATCGCGGTCAGCGCCGGATCGAGCCTGACGGAACCGAGGCCACGGCTCGCGCGATAGGCGTTCAGCAGCCGCAGCGCCTCGGCCGGATCGAGCTTCACGGCAGCGACCGAGCGCAGGACGCGCGCATCGACCGGGCCGGTCCGCGCCGGTTCACCCGCGCAACCCGCCAAGGCCAGCGCGGCCGCGAGCACGGCCAGGGCCGCAATATTTTTCCGCATGGTTTTGAACCCGCCTTCGAGAACCTCTTCGCCGCCTAGAGCAAGTTCGTCTGTTGCGAACTTGCTCCATGTTAAAATTGTCGAGCAAATTCATCGGATTATATGGATTCATTCGACTCCATATAATCCGATTTTGCTCTAGCCGCCAATCGGGGCAGCATCGCGACCGGCGCGGCTCAGGCGTTGCGGCCTGCCGTCAGGCCGGGGCGGCGCTCACGGCTTGTCGCGCGTCAGCACGCCGTCGAAACCGCAGGCCGCGCCATGGTAGGACATGCAATCGCCCGCCGTTTCGCCACGCAGGCTGCCATCCGCGCCGCGCTCGAAGGCGATGGTGCAGACGGGCGCGCGCGGGTTCTGCGCGTCGTAGCTCTTCGCCGTCACGCGGCGGCCTTCCGGCTTGCCGTACAGCGTGACGGCGCCGGAGCAGCCCTCGGTTGCCGTGACCAGATCGATCACCAGGAATTGCGGCTTGGCGTTGCCGCGCCGGATCGTGGCGGCAAGCTTGCCCTCGCCGCTGCCGGCCCAGGCGCCGCTCCACGGATCGACGACCGCCTCGGCCGGCGGAAGCCGCGCGAGGCACAGCCGCTTGGCGGTATCCTCCTCGGCTTGCAGGTCGGGCGCCTCCGCCGCATCGCGCGTGCACGAACTGTTCGCGGCATAGGCAAACAGGCGGCCATCGGCCGAGATCGCCAGCGGCTTGGTCTCGGTGCTGCCGCCGCGCGTGCCCTTCAGCCGCCGGGTGGCGAAAACCGTCAGGTCGACAACGCGCAGGCCATCCTCGCCGCTGTAGAAGATGCGCTTGCCGACACCATCAAGTTCGAAACCTTCGAGGTTCCAGCCGTCGCGGGCGACGGTACGCACCTCGCCGCCACCTTCCGCGACCTTGATCGCCAGCGCGCCGCCGCCGAGCTTGACCGCCCAGGCCGTATACGGCCCGGCGCTCTGCTCGTTGAGGCGCTCTTCCGCCTCGCCATACATCGTGGCGCGCGCCGCGCGCCCGGCCGCAAGCCTCGCCACATCGCGCGCCTCGAAGCGCTGCGCCACGGCCGGCGGCACCTCCGTCAATTCCTTGTAGCCCTCGGCATTCGCCGCCAGGATCATGTCCTTGCCGAGCGGGCGGTGGGCGCGGATATAGAGCGTGCCGTTGTCCCAGAGCCAGCCGCCGAACCCGCTGATATCGCCGGGCTGCTCGGGCGCGCCGCGATGCTGCAACGGCGAGGCCGCCACCAGCTTGCCATCCGCCAGGCGGTACAGCCAAAGCTGGTTGGTCTCATCCGAGACGACCTCGCTGACCATCAGCACGAGCATGCTGCCATCCGGGGAGAAGCGCGCCTGATAGGGAAGCTGCTGCCAGCGCTCGGGATAGGCCGCGCGCAGCGCCTCGTTCGGCAAGGTGGTGACGGTTTCCGGCACGAGCGGCGCTGCGGCGCTATCGAGAAGCGCGGCGATGCGCGGCGGATAGATCGCCTGCAGGCAGAGCAACTGGCCGAACTGCTTCGGGCTCAAGCCCTCCTCGCTGTCGGGGACCGGCTTGACCGCGTCGAGGGCGCAGCGCCGGTTGCGCTCGGCGAGCCAGGCGCGCTGGCCGGCCTGCACCTGCTTGCGCTCTGCGGGCTCGTCCTGCGCGGCCAGCGCCTGCTGGAAAACATCCGCCATCCGGCCATCGAGCGAGCCGACCGTACCCCAGCTACAGATCACATGTTCGATCTGGCTGATGCCTTTTTTGCAGACAAAACCGGGCTTGGCCGCCGCACTCGGGGAAAGTGCCGGCAATGCCAGGAAAGCGGCGAGAAACGCGCCATGCGCCAGGGTTTTCATGGCGCTTTCCCACCGCACATCGCGAACAGCTTGGCCGCGGCCTTCACCGCGCCTTTCAGCGGATATTCGGTGACGCGGCCCTCGGCCGTGACAGTGAGCTTGCCGGGCGCAGCGAGGATAGCGCGCAGCGCACGGCCGAGTTTCACCCGGCCCTGGAGATGCAGCAGGTCGTCCATTTCCTGATGATGCGCCGTGGTGGAGATCTCCAGCTTCAACGCGCCAGTGGTGAGCCTAACCGGCAGTTTCGCGCCATTCCTGGCCTTGATCGCTTCATGCTCCACCCGGAACACCGCGTCGGTCGCGCCCTTGTCGCAACGGATCACCAGCGGCGCATAATCGCTGTCGGGAATGCCATAGGCGAGCGCCGCCATGGCGCCGTCGCCATAGCCGAACCAACTCAACTCCTCCTCGGCGGCGGCGGGCGTCGCGAGGCCAAGCGCGAGTGCTGCGAGCAAGGCCCGGCCGGCCATTCCGGCGCTTGCGGCATGGTGTCGTTTCACGCGAAATTCCTTTGGTATGACATGATGTTAGCCGCCGATCAGACGGATGAAGGAGATGACCGCGCGGTAGTTCCAGCCGGCGGTGCGGATGATTTCGATCACCGGCTGTTTCAGCTCCTGCAGGTTGAAAGTATAGGTGTAGCTCAGGTCGAAACGCGGCTTGCCGTCGTGGAACATCAGCCCGAAAACGCGCTCCTGCCTGAATTCGTAGAAGGTGATGCCACGGGAGGATTTCCACGCCAGGCTGGCGAGGTTCGGGCCGCGCCCGGCCGACCATCTGAAGGATGCGTAACGGTCCTGCGCCCGCACATTATGCTGACCGGCATCGAAGCGCAGCACGAGCCGATAGGCCTCCTTCATGCTGTGCAGCCGCATCAGGTCGGCCCATTTGGCATCGGCATAGCGCCAGTCGACGAAAAGCTCGTTGGGGCGCGTGCCGCGACTGACCTCGAACGGGATATCCTGCTCGCTCAGCGCCAGCAGACGCTGCATCAGGGCCTCCGCCGCGATGGGGGCGACGCCGCGCACCGCCGGCTCCCCACCCGCCCAGGCGGCGATGCGGCCGAAGATAACGAATTGCAGCGCGGCCCAGACGAAAATTCCGTATTTGACGATCGTTTTCAACGTGTTACCGAATTCGTCTCCGGCCAGATCGCCTGCCGTCGGCAGGCCGGGCATGGCGGAAAACCGCGCCTCGGCGCGCGCGGCATCGGGGGCGAGCACCAGCAGAAGATGCCGGTCGTCGCGCCTGATGCGCCCGCGCCAGAAACCGTCGGCGATCGTCGCGTCAGCCGTGCTTTCGGGCAGTTTGACCTGATATTGGCGCGCGATTGCCGCCGCCGCTTGCGCCACCGCCTCGGCCGAGCCTGCCTGAATGGCGAGCACGATGGTGCGGTCGGGGTTGCTCGCCAAAGCGGCGGCTTCCGCCGACGGAAACATCCGGCGCATGTCGATCACCGGCGCATCGGTGGCGAGCAGGCGCCTGCCATGCACGAAGCGCCCATCCGATACCGCCCATGGCGACCCGGATGCTTGCGGCGGCCCGTCGATCAGGCCGTATTTCGCCTGCACGAGCCCGACCACGAGGGCCGGAAGGCCGACGCCGAGCCCAAAAAAATACAGGAAAAACAGCAGCACGCGCACGGATTTGCGCGGCCGCTTCGGCGGCGCGCTGCCACCATGCTCCATGTCGATCGCCGCGCCCCCTGACGGGTCCATGCCGGTTTGCCTCCCGTTCAGCCGAGCATGCCCATTATCGGCCGGTCCGTCGCGGACCAGAGGGAACCGGACCGGGCCTCGGCGGCCCCAAATTGACGCGCCGCCCGGGCTGTTGCATGTTTGCGACAGGTAACGGCGGGAGGGCGCCTTGGACGGTCAGGACGACGCACAGCCGCCTTCCCGGCATCTTGCAACCGCCACGCTGCCGGCGCGCGACCGGCTGCCGGTCTGGCGCGAAGCCTTCGGACGGACGATGGTGCGGCTCGAGATCGAACCGTTGTGCGGCACGTCCTTCCAGGCGGAGGGGGCGTTGCAGCTCCTGCCGGGCGCGGCGCTCGCCTCGGTGAGTTCGACGCCGTTCAGGGCTCAGCGCACGCAGCGGCTTATCCAAGGCGATGCGTGCGACATGACCATCCTGGTCACGGCAAGCGCGCCGATCCGCGTCGCGCAATGCGGCAGGGAAGCCGTGCTGGCGGCCGGCGAGGCGATCTTCCTGCGCAGCGGTGAGCGCAGCGACATCCAGTCGCCGCATGCGGCGCATTTCACCAATATCTCGGTGCCGACCGCCAGCCTGGCACCGCTGCTGCCGCATTGCGACGATCTCGCCATGACCGTCATCCCGAAGCAGGACGAACTGCTCGGGCTGCTGGTCGATTACGTCGCCTTGCTGCAAGCGCGGCACGACAGCGCCTCCGGCGCGCTTCGCCTGCTCGGCGCGGCGCATATCCGCGACCTGCTCGCCGCGGTGGCCGGGGCGCAAACCGGCACCACGGCGCTCGAACGCGGCGGCATCCGTGCGGCACGGAGGCGCGCCATCAGGGCCGAAATCCGCGCCCATCTGTGCGAACCGGGTCTGTCGATCGCCATGATCAGCGCCAACCAGGGGATTTCGCCGCGCTATATCCGCAAGCTGCTGCGGGAGGAGCATACAAGCTTCTCCGACACCGTGCTTGAGCTGCGCCTCGAACAGGCCCACCGCAAGCTGCTCCACCCCGGATATGCCATGGAGACCATCGCCTCGCTCGCCCATGCCTGCGGCTTTGGCGATCTGTCCTATTTCAACCGCTGCTTCCGGCGCCACTTCGGCATGACCCCGTCGCAACTGCGCAACGGCGCGCGATAGGCCCTCAGGATACAATCCGACCGAATCAGGTTTCTTTCCTATCCGCTTGTTTCCATGCATTTTCCCGAGAAGAACCGGTATGTCTCTGCGGGAAACGCTCTTTATCCGGGGATACTCATGCGCGTGACCCTCATCCATGCTCTCAGGCACTCACCGCCGCCGATCGAGGAGGCCTTCGCCCGGCTCTGGCCGGAGGCGGCGTTGCGCAACCTGCTCGATGACGGCCTGTCGGCCGACCTTGCCCGCGATGGCGCGCTGACGCCGGCGATGACCGAGCGCTTCATGACGCTGACGCGCTATGCGGTCGCAACCGGGGCGCAAGCGATCCTGTTCACCTGCTCGGCCTTCGGGCCGTGCATCGAGGCCTGTGCCCAGGCGTTTCCATCGATCCCGATCCTGAAGCCAAACGAGGCGATGATCGAGGAGGCCGTCGAGATCGGCGGCAGGGTCGGCCTGCTTGCCAGTTTCGCGCCGACGCTCGCCTCGATGCCGGCCGAGTTTCCGCGCGGCACGGAACTCCAGACCATGCTGGCGCCCGGTGCCATGGCGGCGCTCGACCGGGGCGACATGGCGACACATAATCGGCTCGCCGCCCAGGCCGCGCGCGGATTCGCGCATTGCGACGTGATCGCCCTCGCCCAGTTCAGCCTGGCTCGCGCGGCGCCGGCGGTCGAGGCCGCAACGGGGAAGCCGGTCCTGACGACGCCGGACTGCGCGGTGCGCAAGCTGCGCCGCCTGATGGCCGCGAAAGAGGCCGGGGACAGCGCAAACTGAGACAGCCACGCGTTCAAGGCGCCCTCGTGAACCGGTGCCGGCCGCGCGGCGCCTGTCTGCGGGCGCTCATGTCGCGGACGCAACCGTTGTGCCGGGCCTTGCCGCGGCCTAAGCATGGCGCAGGGCTGGGAGCCCCTGAGCCATGAACCACGCCGCACTCGTCACCGTGCATCTGTTCGCCGCCATCATGTTCGTCGGCACCGTGTTCTTCGAGGTGCTGATCCTCGAAGGCATCCGCAAGCCGGTCGGCCGCGAGACGATGCGCACGGTAGAGATCGCCATCGGCCGGCGCGCCCGGCGCATCATGCCCTTCGTGATGATCGCGCTCTATGGCGCCGGCGTCAGCATGGCCTGGCAATATCGCGATGCGCTGGCCCATCCGTTCGGCAGCAGTTTCGCGACGCTGCTCTGGCTCAAGATCGTGCTGGCGCTCAGCGTTCTGGCGCATTTCATCACCGCGATCACGCTTTTGGCGACCGGCAGGATGACATCACGCCACTTCAAGATCATCCATATCAGCGTGTTCTGCCACGTCGTGCTGATCGTGTTCCTGGCCAAGGCAATGTTCTATATCAGTTGGTAACGCGGTGCGGCTAAACCGCTCCACGAGCCCCTCACCTAGCAACTCCCTAGAAGGTCGAACCCGCGATGAGCCGCCTGATCTATGTCCTGAACGGACCGAACCTCAACCTGCTCGGCAAGCGCCAGCCGCAGATTTACGGCCATGAGACGCTGGCCGATGTCGAGGCCGACTGCCGCAAGGCTGCGGCCGAATACAAGCTCGACCTGCGCTTCCACCAGAGCAATCGCGAATACGAGATCATCGACTGGGTGCACGAGGCGCGCGAAACGGCCGGTGGCATCGCCATCAACCCGGCCGCGTTCAGCCATACCTCGGTCGCGATCCTCGACGCGCTCAACACCTGCGAGTTCCCGGTGATCGAGGTTCACATCTCGAACATCCACAAGCGCGAGGCGTTCCGGCACCACTCCTTCGTGTCGAGCCGGGCCGATGGCGTCATCGCCGGCTTCGGCACGCAAGGCTACCGCCTCGCCGTCATGCGCCTCGCCAGGCTGATCGACGAGAAGCACGCCTCGGCCTGAGCCAGCTTTGCGCTAGAAGTCGATCCATTCCGGCTCGGCGACCGGGTCGATATCGAGATTGACGACGATTTCCTCCGGCCCGCTGCGCACGAGCGCGCAATGCAGGTCCTCGGTATCGGACGCATTCAACTCCTGGTGCGGCATCCAGGCCGGCACGAGCAGGAAGTCACCCGGACCCGCCTTGGTGGCGAATTCGAGCCGGTCGCCCCAGCGCATGAGGGCGTGGCCGCTGACGATGTAGATCACGCTCTCGAGTTCGCCATGATGATGCGCGCCGGTGATCTCGCCCGGCTTGATGTGATTGGTGCCGGCCCACAGCGCCTTGGCGCCGTTCCGGCCGCCGCTGATCGCAACCTGCCGGTTCATGCCCTTGGTATCGGGCGTATCGCAGCTTTTGCTCACGGCCTTGACGACCTTGATCCCCTTGGTCTTCCAGTCCGTGGTCGTATTCGGCTTGTCGAGCATGCATCACCTTTTTGTTTGTCAGGACGTTAGATAGATCAGTTTGCGGATTGAGCAAGCGCCTCATGCGGCGGCGATTTTCGCCTGTTGCCGGAAGGCCGGCTCCTCGATCTCCCGCGCGTGCTGCGCCGGCCGGTGATCGAGCAGCGCGCGCAACTGCCCGGCCGCCTCGCCGAGACGCGCGCGGACGCCGGCATCGGCCAACGCGCCATCCTTGAAATCGGCATCGCTGGCGTAGACGGCGGTCGGCACCGTCAAGGCGGTGAAAAAGCCGAAGAGCGGGCGCAGCACATGCTCGACCACCAGCGCATGGCGGGGGCCGCCGCCGGTCGCCGTGATCAGCACCGGCTTGCCGACCAGCGCCAGCGGATCGACCAGGTCGAACAGATGCTTGAACAGCCCGGTATAGGCGCCCTTGTAGACCGGCGTACCGATGATCAGCGCATCTGCACGCTCGATCGCATCGATGACGCGGGAGGCAGGCAGCGTCAGATCCTCGCGCATCAGGGCCCCGCCGAGGCCCGGACCTGCATCGACGACATCGAAAATGTCGAACCGAAACGCCCGGCCATGGATGACTTCCTTTCCCGTCGCCTCGACAAGCGCCCTGGTCTTGGAGGGGCGGCGTAAACTGCCCGAGAAGCCGACAATATGCGGAACGGTCATGGGAGTTTATTCCTTTCATCGGAAGGATGTCGTCCGGCTTCGGTACCGCCGTGGCCGCTTTCATGCACGCCGAGCCAACCAAGCAGGCCGGCGCGCAGCCGGGCGAAGGCCGGGTCCGAGACATCGCGCGGGCGCGGCAGGGCGATGCGCTCCTCGTGAGCGATGACGCCCTGCTTCATGACCAGAACCCGGTCGGCGAGCAGAACGGCTTCCTCGACATCATGCGTGACCAGCAGGACGGCGCAGCCATGGCGCTGCCAAAGTTCGCCGACGAGGCTTTGCGCCTTGAGACGCGTCAGGGCATCGAGCGCGGCGAAGGGTTCATCGAGCAGCAGCAGGTCCGGCTCGCGCACGAGCGCGCGGGCAAGCGAGGTGCGTTGCGCCTCGCCGCCGGAGAGCACCTTCGGCCATTCATCGGCGCGATGGCCGATGCCGACCTCCGCGAGCGCGGCGAGAGCCTGCGCCCTGTCCGGTGCGCCCGGCAGCCCGAGCACGACATTGCGCCAGACCTTTTTCCACGGCATCAGACGCGGCGCCTGGAAGGCAACGGCGCGGCGCACCGGCACCTCGACATCGCCTGAAATCTCACGGTCGAGATCGGCGAGGATGCGCAGCAGCGTGCTCTTGCCGCAACCGCTGGCGCCCAGCAGGGCGACGAACTCGCCAGGTGCGATATCGAGGTCGAGATCGTCGAGAACCGTGCGCTCGCCGAAACGCCGGCTCAGGCCGCGCACCCTGACCGCGAGCGCTGCCGGCGTGGCGGGTGGCCGGGATGGCCACGCGACATCCGGCGCGGGAACATGAACTGTCATGGTCATGCTCCGCTGAAGGCCGGACGCCAGGCGAGCAGCCCGCGCTCGAGCATGCGCACCGTCAGGTCGACGCCGAGGCCGAGCAGCGCGTAGACGACGAGGCAGACGACGATGACATCGGTCTGGAACATCTCGCGGGCATTGGCCATCAGGTAGCCGATGCCGGCGGTGGCGTTGATCTGCTCGCCGAACACCAGCGAGAGCCAGGCGATGCCAAGCGCGTAACGCAGGCCGACGAGCCCGCCCGGCAAGGCGCCGGGCAGCACGACATGCCGGATCAGCGCGCCCCGCGACAGGCCCAATGTGCGGCCGGCCTCGATCAGCGTCGAATCGACATTACGAATACCGGAATAGACGTTGAGATAGAGCGGAAAGGCCGTGCCGAGCGCGACGAGTGCGATCTTCGGCGCCTCGCCGATGCCAAGCCAGATGATGAGCAGCGGGATCAATGCCACATGCGGCACGGTGCGCACCATCTGCATCGCGGCATCGACCAGATCCTCGCCGAGCCGAAACAGGCCGGCGACGATGGCGAGGCCGACGCCGATCGTGCCGCCAATCGCCAGCCCCGCCAGCGCCCGGCCGAGCGAGACGACCATCGCGGTCTGTAACTCACCACTCTCGATCAGCTTGGCGGCGCTGTCGAGCACCATGGACGGCGCGGCAAGCACCTCGCTCGGCAGAACACCGGTCGCGGAGGCCACCTGCCACAGGAGCAGGAGAGCGACCGGCCCGAGCCCGCGCCGCAGCCAGCGCGGCATGCCCTGTCTGCCGGCCGCCACCGGCATGATTTTCTGACGTTCGGGTGCGCGCGTGGCGGCGACAGCCGGATGCTGCGGGCGCCGCTCGACAACATCCGGCGCCAGTTCGATGGTTGCTGTGAAGCTCATGAGCTGTTGTCCGCTATGTGGATTTAGCTGATCGGCAGGTCGCGATAGACGTAGTCGGCGAGATTGATGTCACCGCTCAGCACACCGGATTCCTTCAGCGTGGCGAAAACGTTCTGCAGCGAGGCCGCGAATGCGTCGTCGACAGGCTTGCGGTGGTAAGCGGCCTCCTCGGCATAGAGGCCGGCGACGGTGTCCTTGTCCTGCCTGGTGAAGCCGGCATAAAATTTCAGATAGGCGTCCTTGTTGGCGCGCGACCAGTCGTAGCCACGCTGCAACCGGTTGGCGAACTCGGCGATCGCGGCAACCTTGCCGGCATCGGCCAACGCCTTGTCGGTGGCGCTGAGCACGTTGTCGCCGGTATTGATGCCCGGCCCGTCGATCAGCACCGTCGCCTTCAGCGTACCGATCGAGCGCGCCTTGTAGATGCCCCAGGTCGCCCAGGCATCGATGCTGCCGGCCTGGAACGCCGCGCTGGCATCGGACGGGTTGAGGAAAGCGAGCTTGACATCGCTCGGCTTGAGCCCGGCCTTTTTCAGCACACCGAGCACGAGGTAATGCGCGACGCTGCCGCGCGTCGTCGGGCAGATCGTCTTGCCCTTGAGGTCCTGGATCGTCTTGACCGGGCTGCCCGCCGGGATGATCAGCGAACTGCCGAGGCCGCCATTCGAGAAATTGGCGGCTATCCTGATTTTGGATCCGCCGGCAATGGCGCTGACCGCCGGGGAATCGGCCGACTGGCCGATATCGATCGCATCCGCCTTCAGCGCCTCGTGCAGATGCACCGCCGCCGGATAGACCGACCACTCGATCTTGTATGGCACGTCGGCGAGAAGACCGGCGGCTTGAAGCTTGGCGCGGGTCATGCCCATCTGGTCGCCGACGCGCAGCACTACCTTGCCCAGGTCGGCCGCGGCACGGGCGCGCGGGGCGGCGGCGGCGAAGGACGAACCGGCGAGCAGGCCGCCGAGCGCCAGATTGAAGCCGCGACGAGAGAATGCAGTCATAAGACAAGCCTTTCGATATCGGAAGGTTTTGGGCGGCGGCGCTTACTCGGCGGCGATGCTGGCGTTGCGCAGGCTGTAGCGGTTCGCAGGCACGGGAATGCCGAGATTGCCGCGGAAGGTTTCGGCCTCATATTCACTGCGGTAGAGGCCGCGCTTCTGTAGGATCGGCACCACCGTCTCGACGAAAACCTCGAGTTCCTTCGGCAGCGACACGTTGAACACGAAGCCGTCGGCGGCGCGGCCATTGAGCCAGTGCTCGAAGGCATCGGCGACCTGCTCCGGCGTACCGACGAAATCGGTGCGCGGCGTGGCGAAGCGCCGGGCGGTTTCGCGCAGGCTCAGCTTGTCGCGCCGGGCGAGAGACAGAATGCGGCCGGCATGGCTCTGGTTGCTGTTGGCGGCGTGCGCGGAAATATCGGGGAACGGCGCGTCGAGATCATGGCTCGAGAAATCGTAATCGTTGAACGGCCGGCCGAGCATGGAAAGCGCGTTCTCGATCGAGGTCAGGTCGGTGAATTCCTGGAACTTGCGCTCGACCTCAGCCTCGGTCGAGCCGATCACCGGCCGGATGCCCGGCAGCAGGAAAAGCTGGTCGGGATCGCGCCCGAAGCGGACGGCGCGCCGCTTGAGATCGCGGTAATATTCGGTCGCTTCCTCGAAGGTCTCCTGGCCGGCGAAGATCGCATCGGCGCGAGCGGCGGCGAAATTCCGGCCATCCTCGGAGGCGCCCGCCTGGAAGATCACCGGCTGGCCCTGCGGCGAGCGCGAAATATTGAGCGGCCCCTGGACCTGGAAGAACGTGCCCTTGTGATCGAGCCGGTGCAATTTGGCGGGGTCGAGGAAGCGGCCGCTCGCCTTGTCGAGCACCAGCGCATCATCTTCCCAGGAATCCCACAGGCCCTGCACGACATCGAGATGCTCGGCGGCAAGCTTGTAGCGCGTGTCATGCGCCAGATGCGTCGCCTTGCTGAAATTCGCCGCACTCCCCTCGAGCCACGAGGTGACGACGTTCCAGCCGGCGCGCCCGCCGCTGATATGATCGAGCGAGGCGAACTGGCGCGCGACATTGAACGGCTCGCTGTAGCTCGAGGTCAGCGTGCCAACGAGCCCGATATGGGAAGTGACGGCGGCCAGCGCCGACAGGATGGTCAGCGGCTCGAAACGGTTGAGATAATGCGGGCTCGACTTCTCCGTGATGAACACGCTGTCGGCGACGAACAGGAAGTCGAACCTGGCGGCCTCGGCCAGCTGCGCCTGCCGCTTGTAGAAGGCGAGGCTGGTGCTGGCGCTCGGGTCGGCATCGGCGTGGCGCCAATCGCCCCAGCCCATACCGACGCCATGGAGCATGAAACCGAGCTTGAGTTGACGTGGCTTTGACATCGCCGTCTCCAGAGCAATTCGCGTGAGGTCCGGACAGGGGCGCCTTGCGGAAGCACCTGCCTTCGATGCTCCGATTGTTCGCAATAACAGTCATTTCTGCAATAATTGTATTTTTTAAAGAACGACGCCGAAGGAGCACAAAATTCCCCGGAAGCTGCGCCGGCATGGAATTTCCTGGTGTCGAGCTGTTTTCCGCCGCTCGCCGGCGGCCGGCTCCATCATCGGCAGCGGCCGGTGGTTGCACGCATGCGGCAGGACGTAATGGGGTCAGGGCAAATTCGTCAGTTTCTAATTTGCCCGCCTTGAAATGGGCTGCCAAGTTCGCCGGTCCATATGGAATCTGTCGATTCCATATGATCCGATTTCACTGTCGTCAGCCTCTCGCTCCGCGCGGGAGGATGCTGATACCCGACCGCGCGGAATGCGCAGGACGATCAAACCATCTACCGAAAGGCGATGTCGTCGCCCTGATGGGCCGGGGGCAGGAATGCTCCGGTGTCGCCATCGAACACCAGCATATCGCCATCGGTATCGGCACTCGTGGTCGCGGTCCTGAAGAAGAGGTTGCCGACGCCGCCGATCACACCGCCGGAGGGCGGCATGGCGACCTCGCCAAAGGCGATATCGCTACCGCGGCCGGCCATCAGGGCTCCGAACCCTCCGAAACTCCCGAACCCGCCCGGCGTCGCACCACCCGACGGCACGGCGGGAGCGCTGCCGGCCGAATTGCCGCTGCTCGTCCCGAACGATCCGAAGGTCACACGCGCGGCCGGTGCATCGTCCTGCTGGCCGCCCGCTCCGAACCCTGCGAAACGCCCGAACCCGCCCGGCGTCGCACCACCCGACGGCGCGGACGGCGCGGCGGGGGCGCTGCCGGCCGAATTGCCGTTGCTCGTCCCGAACGGCGATCCGAAGGTCACGCGCGCGGCCGGTGCATCGTCCTGCTGGCCGCCCGCTCCGAACCCTGCGAAACCGCCGAACCTGCCCGACGTCGTGCCACCCGCCGGCGCGGCCGGTACGGCGGGCGCGCTGCCGGCCGAATTGCCGTTGCTCGTCCCGAACGGCGATCCGAAGGTCACGCGCGCGGCCGGCGCATCGTCCTGTTGGCCACCCCTTCCGAACCCTGCGAAACCGCCGAACCCTCCCGGCGTTGCACCACCCGCCGGCGCGGCCGGCTCAGCAGGCGGAAGCGGATCGCCGCCGGCACCCGCGGGTGGGACGACCGGCGGAACATCAACCACCGGGGGAGCGACAACATTGCCGCCGGGAATAACGACGGCCGGCACTGCGGGCACGCTGTCGCGCAGGAAGATCGGCGGGGCGGCCATCGGCAGCCCGTTATCATCGACCGCCAGGCTCGTCTCGACGACCCCGTTGATGAAGGCGGGGTCGCCATGCGGCCGATAGGTGGGCAGTTGCGCCACCGGCACGATGACCTGCGGCTCGCCGCCCGCCCCCGCGCCAATCCGCACGACATTGATCCCGGTCGGGTCGAGCAGCCCGGACGCGACGCCGACATCGCTGCCGAGCCCGGCCATGAACGGGTTGATCCAGTCCCGGCCGAGCACGGGGCTGTCGGCACTCGCATCGAGCGTCTGGTGCACGAAATCCCTGGTGCCGCCCCTGATCACCTTGTCGCGGAGACGATCGAAAGCGTAGGTGTTGGTGCCGGTGCCGCCGCCATCGAACGTATCGTAGCCGTTGCCGCCGGAGAGCTGGTCGTCGCCGGCGCCGGCGCTGACGAGATCGTCGCCGAGCAGGCCGTAAAGCACATCGTTGCCATCGCCGCCGGCCATGGTGTCGGCATCGACCGTGAACGGCGAGCGGATATTCACATCCATGGCCAGCGCGTTGTGCAACGCGCCGAAGGCGCCGAAAGCATAGACGTAGCGCAATGTCGCGGTCAGCGAGGCCCCTGTCTCGCCAATCGGCAGCACGCGCATGCTCTGGATCATGCCGGCGGCGCTCTGCTGCACGACCGGAACAACGATGGCATCATCGCCGAACATCAGGTCGTTGCCGGCCCCACCATCCATGGTGTCGCTGCCGAGCACGATATAGGAGGCTGCCGGGCGCTGGCCCTGGCGCTTGTCGCCGCTATCGAGCAACCAGGAACTGGTCGAACCGTTCTTCGACCAATCGGCGGTCGCCCCCAGCTTGGATTGCACGCCCCATGCCCCGGCGTGCGCCACGCCTGCACCAATCTGGCCGAGATAGAGCCGATCGACCGTCAGGAAGAAGGCATCCTGCAACCCGTCGGAGATCGCCTTGGCGTTGCCCGACGTGATGGCGACGCCGGCCATCGGCTGCTCGATAAGCGCGGTATCGCCGATCAGGACGTCATCGCCGCCGTCACCGAATATCTGGCCGTTGCCGACATTCAGCGCGTAGCCCAGGCCGTTGCCGAACAACCAGTTGCCGAGCTTGTTGGCATTGGCGTCGATGGCGTGATCGGCCGCGATATGCGCGGCGAGCGCGGTGGTGCGCACCGTATCCTGGGCGGCGAGCGCGGCATTGGCAGCCGCCAGCCGCTGGGCCGGGATGCTGTCGAGCGCTGCGGCATTGCCTGCGTTCACCGCCGGCAACGTCATCAGCGCGAAATCGCCGACGACCATGTCGTTGCCGCCGCCGCCATGCAGCACGTCGTTGCCGAGATCGAGCCGGTGCGTCGCGGGTCTCAGCGTCGTGGCGCCGGATACGAAGGTCTGGCCGGCCAGATTGGCTTTGGCGCCGAAGTCGGCGATCACCTGCTCGCCGGCGGCATGCGCGGTATAGGACGCGTCGGCGACAAGCCCCTGGAAATCCATCAGCCAGTTGTGCAACCCCAGCGCCGCCGCGCTCAGGTCGGTTCCGACGAGCGTGATCCGGCTCGCCGGCACCACGACGGTGCCGATATCGCCGATGACCGTGTCGTTGCCGGCACCGCCATCGATCTGGTCGGCACCCACGACGACATCGACAATCGGCGCGTTGACCGCCGCATCAAGCGCGTTCACGGCGAAGCCGAGCGAGGAGAAGTCGGTGAGCAGGCCGTTGAGCGACAGCGACAGGCCGGCGATCTCCTTGTCGATCACCGCGAGCCCGGTTTCCCGGATGCTGGTGATGCGTCCGTCATCGCCGAAAATCGTATCGTCGCCGGCGCCACCATCGATCGTATCGTTGCCATAGGCGAAAGCGCCGATGCGCGTGATATCGGGCAGGACCGACGCGAACACGCTGAAATGCTCGCCATCGTCGCGCGCCAGGCCGTTCTGGGCCGAGACTTCGCCGAGGAAGCCGTCGGCGCCCGGCATCACCTCGATCTGCGGCAGCATGTTGGTGAGTTCGGCCGGCAGCAGATTGATGCCGGGAACCACGAGCAGACCGCCGGCAGGCACGGTCACGGCGATGTCCGGATCGCTCACGCCGATGATGCGGAAGCCGTTGGCGATCTTCGGCAGGTCGGTCGGCACGCTGCTGTTGTTCGAGGCGCGGTCGCCGAAGATGGTGTCGTTGCCCGCCCCGCCCAGCAGCGTGTCGTTGCCGCGCTGGCCGAAGATCACATCGTCGCCGTCGCCGCCGTCGATATAGTCGTCGGAGGCGGCCTCGAGGTCGATGCCGAGCGCCGCGGTGTCGGGCGCCGCGCCCGCGATCACCTGCGCGCCATTGCCGTCATAGACGCCGGCGAGCAGCAGCATATCCGGATCGAGAAGCCGCGCGGCAAGGTCGCTGCGCGACACCGTCTTGCTGGAGTTGAGGTTGACCATGCTGACGATGGTGGCGACTTCCTCGAGCACCACGTCGCGATGCCAGCTGAGGTCGCTGTTCAGCAGGGCCGAGCCGTCGGCATTGTAGGCGCGCAGGATCTGGCCCTCGTCGCCGAGCAGGATGTCGACGCCGGCGCCACCCTCGATATGGTCGGCACCAAGGCCGCCGATGATCTCGTCGATGCCGTCGTCGCCGTAAAGCCGGTCGTCGCCGCGCTGGCCGAAGATGCGGTCATCGTCGGCGCCGCCATGGATTTCGTCATTGCCGCCGACCCCGTCGATCAGGTCGAAGCGCACCACGTCGCGCAGGAGCGAGGCCGCCTTGCCGGGCACCGCCGGGTCGAGCTGCCAGACCGTATCCTTCCACGATATGCCGCCGACGACCTTGCGCTGGATCAGGCCGTTATCGCCGAGGAGAACGTCCTCGCCGGCCCCGCCCTCGATATAGTCGTCGCCATCCGCGCCGCCCTGGACGTTGTGGCCGCCGATGATGTCATCGTCTCCCGCCTCGCCGAACAGCCGGTCGTTGCCCTGCTGGCCGACGATGATGTCGTTGCCGTCATCGCCATGAACCTCGTCGTTGCCGCCGCCATCCTGGGCGGAGAGGTAGATCGAGATGACGCGCTGGTTCTCGGGCAGCGTCAGGTCGAACAGGGCATGATCGCCGAGCAGGCGATCGTCGCCGGCGCCGCCATGCATGAGATCGTCACCCGTGCCGCCAACCACGATATCGTTGCTGGCGCCGGCATCGATCACGTCGTTGCCGCCGTCGAGCGGGCTGATCGTATAGCCGCGCTGCAATTCCGCGACGCGCTCGCCGGCGATCGTCACGATGGCAAATTCGAAGCGGGCATTGTCGCCGAAGATCACGTCGGAACCCGCTCCGGTGGTGACGCTGTCGCCGAAAGCGCCGCCCGCGACGATGTTGTCGCCGTCGCCGGTGGTGATGGTATCGGCGCCGCCCTTGGCGGTGTCGATCGAATAGGCCAGCGTCGGCAAGGTGTCGTCGAATGTGGCAAAGCCGCTATCGCCGAACACGACGCTGTTGCCGGTGCCGATCCTGATCTTGTCGTTTTCGCCGCCGCCGAACACGACATGGCGGCCGTCGCCGGCCTGGATATCGTCGTCGCCGTCATACTCGGTCCAGGCGCTGCGCACCGAGGCCATCTTGCCGCCGACATAGAGCGCGATGCCGTTATCGCCGAGCACGACATCGTTGCCACCGCCCGCCGTGATCGTGTCGGCGAAGGAGCCGCCCATCAGCACATGGTCGCCGGTGCTGACGGTGATGCTGTCGTTGCCGCCATAGGCGATATCGGTGGTCTGAACCGAGACGCGGCTGCCGTCAGTGCCGAAGATCGCCAGGCCGTTATCGCCGAGGATGACGCTGTCGCCGTTGCCGGCCGTGACGACATCGTTGCCGTTGCCGCCCATGACGACGTTGCGCCCGTCGCCGGCGTCGATCGTGTCGTCATAGGCGATGGCGCCAAGCGCCGGCACGTAATCGGCGAAGGTGCTCTCGATGCGCAGCAGCACCTTGCCCTGGAAGGCCGCCTTGCCGTTATCGCCGAGGATGACGTCGTCGCCGCCAAGCGAGGTCACCTTGTCATTGCCCGAACCGGCAATGACGATGTTGTTGCCGGCGCCGGTCGTGATGACATCGTCGCCATAATATTGCGGATCGGTGCTCTCGATATTGGTGACGTCGCCGGCGGCATCGAACAGGATGAAGCCGTTATCGCCGAGCACGACATCGCCGATATCGTTCACGCCGCCGCCGAGTACCTTGATGGTATCGCCCGCCGAACCGCCGACCAGGATGTTGCGGCCGCCGGCGCTGGTGATCTGGTCGGCGCCGCCGAATTCCGGATTCGTGGTCTCGACCCTTGTCGGCAAACCATTGGCGAAAGTGGCGCTGCCATTGTCGCCGACCACGACATCCTGCCCGCCGGTGCTCTTGAGGATATCGGAGCCGAAGCCGCCGAACACGATGTTCGGGCCGTCGCCGGCATCGATCTCGTCATCGCCGCCAACCGAGGGGTTGGAGGTCTCGACCTTGATGACGGCACGGTCGCGCATCATGTCGAGCGTGCCGGCGACCAGCACGAGCGTGGAACCGTCGATCTCCGGTTGCTGGGTGATGATGCCGTGGTCGCCGATGATGAAGTCGCCGGCTGCGCCGCCGGTGATGATGTCGGCGCCGGGCGTCTCGGTGACGTGATGCGCGTTCACGCCGTCATCGTCGATGCTGACGGTGCGCTTCAGGTAATCGACGTCGAAGGAGGAGTCGCCGATAATCCAGTTCTTGCCGGTCTGGCCGCCGAAAATCGTATCGGCATCGCCGCCGCCGGCAATGAAATTGGTGCCCTTGCCGCCGGTCAGCGTGTCCTCGCCCTCGCCGCCGTCGATGACGACGACGCCGGAGGCACCCGAGGCATCGATGATGTCGTTGCCGGTGTTGGTGAAATCGTAGGCGGTCCCGTTCGGAGCGCCGGGGATGGCGCTGTAGCGCTTGCCGTTGGCGGAGGTATCGCCGAACAGCACCACCGGCCCGGTGCTGCCGGTCACGGTGAGCGTGTCGCTGCCGCCGCCGCCATGCACGACGGTCAGCGTCGCATCCTTGGTGCTGGCGATGGTGAAGTTGTCATCGGCCTTTCCGAGCAGCACCTCGACCACCTGCATGTTGGCGTAGGTGATGCCGCGCGCCACATCCTGCGGCGGGTTGCCGTCGTTGTAATCCACCGAGAGCGGATCGGGCGGCATGCCGAGGCCGGAAATATGCGTGTCGGTGAGCAGGCCGGTGAGCGGGGCCGCAGCGGTGTCGCTGAACACGATCAACTGGTCGACATCGACGCCCGTGCTAGGCCCGACCTCGCGCTCCACCACCGGATTGAACTCGTCGGGCAGCGCCACGGACGGCGTCAGCGAGCGATCTTCCGGCCCGACGCCACCATCCACGAAGAGAGGTCCGCCGATGCGCGTGAGGTCGTGCGGCTGCTGCGAGAACACGCGGACATGGTCGGGCGGCGGCGGCGCAACCGTGCCGTCAAACGCCAGGTTGACCGTGACCGGCTGATCCCAGTTGCTGTCGTCGAAGGTGACGGAATAGCCGTCCCCGTCCTTCACCACGCGCGGCGAAAGCGCGAGATCGACCTTGGCCTGGGCGTCGATGACGAGGTGGACGGTGACTGGTGCGGTCGGCTTCGTCGTCAACACGATCTGATAACTGTCGGTCTCCCCGGCCTGCGAGACGGTGGTGCCGGTGCCGGTCGTGATGATGCGGACCGCGGCCGTATCGGAATCGATGACCTCGACGCTGACCTTCTGCGTATCGACATCGGCGTAGACGCCGTCCGGCCGGTCGGAGGTCACGGTATTGCTGACGGTGACGACCTGCCGGTTCTCAGGGATGCCATCGGCCGGCGACGACACGAGCACGCTCTGCGCGTCGTTCCAGGCAAAGACATTGTTGCCGGCATCGGCGACGAGGCCGAACTTGATCGTCGGGCGGTCGAGCGTGACCTGGCTGCTGCTGGCCGAGAGCGTGACGGTGACGATTTCGTTGGCCGCCGGCGGCTTGCTGAGCGCGACCGTGTAGCTGTCGCCCGCGCCGCCCTCTGACACGCTGGTCGTGCCGCCGCTCTCGGTGATGATCGCATCCGGCTTGTCGTCGTCGAGCACGGTGACGAGCACGTTGGGGATCTGGAAATTATCCAGCGCCGCCGGGCTGCCATCGGCGTTGCGGTTGATCACCGAATGGCTGATGGCGACGACAGTCTTGCCTTCCTCGGCCTGATCGGAGATCGCCTTGACGTAGATGCGCTGGCCGGCGGTCCAATTGCCATTGTCGAAGGCGACGGTCACGGCCTCGTGCCAATCGTCGGCGTTGCCGGTCAGCGACACCAGGATGGTCTGGCCGTGCTTCTCGCGCTGCTGCGCGGAGGCCTGTGCGGCCGAAATCGTGACATAGGCGATCGTGCCCAGCACGGGCGCCGTCGGCAGCTTCAGCATATAGCTGTCGATCGAGGTCGGGTCGTCCTCCTTGACGAGCAGGCCGTCGCCGCTATCAACGGAGACCACCGTGCTGCCCTTGGTGGTCAGGTCGATGCCGGGCGTGAACAGGCCGTTATAACGTGGGTCGGCGCTGCTCACGGTGTGGGTGATGGTGCCGCTATCGCCGCCGCTGTCGTCGGAAATCACCGGCATCACGACGTCGCCCGCGACATTGAACGTGTCGCTGCCGAGGCCGCCAATCAGCGTGGTGACGAGATTGTCGGGGGTCGACAGCACATAGAACGTGTCGTCGCCCTCGAGCCCGTCGACATCGAGCGCCTCGGCATTGGAGATGCGGATCGTCAACCCGGCGCCGTAGACGCCATCCTTGGTGATGACGAACGTGTCGGGAAGCTCGGTGCCCAGCACCACGACCTTATCGAAGCCGGCGCCGCCATCAATATCGACCGGGGCGTTGATATTGTACTGGATGAGGTCGTCGCCGTTGCCGCCATTGACCTTGACGTTGACACCATCGCCAAGCGCGAAGGCGCGGATGACGAACTCGTCATTGCCGTCCTCACCCTCGAGGCGCAGGTCCGCGTGGTTGGAATAGACGACGAACTTGTCCTTGCCGTCACCGCCATAAAGCACCGCCGGGACGGTAATGCCGTTGGACAGGTAGCCGAGCGTGGTCTTGGTCGTGGCGAAGCGATCCTCTTCCGAAATGATGGCGTAAGAGCCATTCACCGGGTCGAGCTTGCCGTCGGCATCAACCTTCTCGTTGCGCGAGCTGCCGAACATCTGGCCGACCTGGAAAAAGTCGTCGCCCTCGCCGCCATCCACGGTCAGGATCGCCGCATTGTCGTCGAAGTAGAAACTGTCGTCGCCGGCATTGCCCTCGACGATGACGCGCCCGTTGCTCGTGGCATCATAATTGATGCGCTCGACGGAGGGCTGATAGCCGCCGCTGCCATCGGGTACCATATGGGCGATGAAATTCTTGCGGAACAGGAACGTATCCGCGTCGCTCGTGCCATTGATGGTCAATGTGTCGACGCCATCGTCGCCCGCGCCGCTGTCGCGGATGTTCATGACATAGTCGCTGGCGCCGGCGATGTTGACGACGACCGCGTCGGTGCCGCCCTCGCCGTCGATGATCAGTTCGTCACGGATGATACGGCCGGTGCCGTCCCTGCCGAAAGCCGGCAGGCCGTTCGGCCCGGGCGCGACATCCTCGCCCAGATACGTGGTCATCGACGGCAGCTTGTTGACGGTGATCAGGTCGTCGCCGCCGCCGCCACGGACCAGCGTGTTGCCGCGCAACGCCGCGACGTCGAGCAGGATATCGTCCTTGTCGGAACCGCCCATGATCTCGATCTGCGGCGCCTGCAGCGTGCCGTAAAGTCTGATGCGCGAACCGATGCCGGGATCGGGATCGGCCACGCCCGGTGCCTGATAGTCGCCGGCGATCAGGATCTTGGTCGGCGAGATGATCACGGCAGTCGCATCGACATAGACGTCGTCGCCCGCCAACAGGCGCACGTCGCCCGAGGCCGCTTCCAGCGTCACGTTCGCCGCAACATGGATATCGTCAGGCAGAGCGTCGTCGCCCAATCCGGAGGCTTCGTTGTCATCCTCGGCCCAGAATTCGAGCGTGGCCTTCTCGGCGATGCTGCTCTCGGTAATGACGATCGGGCTCGACGCCATGATGTAGGCGCCGCCGCCGGCATTGACGCCGGATATCTGCTCCCTGACCCCGCCGACCTCAAGCGCACCGAGATTCTGGACCCAGGTATCGCCCTCGTAGGACCAGGATTCGAGGTTGCTCACCGCAGTCGTCACCCGCTTCGAGCTGGTGCCGATGCTCTTGGACGCGAACAGATAGGTCTTGCGCGACACGACATTGGCGAGGCCGTCGCCGCGCCCGTTCAGGATGCTGCCGTTGACCGCGGTGACGAAGGCCACCGCCTTATCGAACACCTCGCCACCGTCCGTGCCCGGACCGACCTCGTTGAGATAGAGATCGCCGATCGATTCGATCAGGTAGATGCTGCCGATATCGGTATGGGCCGAAACCGTGCCCTGCGCCGATGCGGAACTGTCGATATCCAGTTCGTTGCCGGCCGTGCCGATGCCGAGATGGGCGGTGAGGCTGATGCTGCGGCCGATCACGTCGGGCTTGGGCAACACCAGTGCGCGCGTCGGGTAAGCAGGGTCAATGTTCGAATCCGGCACCAGGACAGCGTTATAGGCAGGGTCGGGCCGCTCGGCATCAATGATCGAGCCTTCGGCCGTAACCAGCGTCACATCGCCAGCCAGCGAGTGGATGCCGCGCACGTTCATGTCGCCATGCGTCTCGGTCAGGAAGATCGAGCCGCCGGCGGTGGCGATGATGGTGCCGCGGTTGGTGGCGTCGATCGCAGGATCGCTCGACAGGGCGCCGTTCACGTCGATCTCGAGCGGATTGGCGCTGGTGCCGATCGTGCCGGCGGCGGTGAGCAGGATGTGCTGCGCCTGCACCTTGGTGGCGTCCGAGCCTGGCAGCGCGTCGAGGATCGACTGCGCCGTCGCGGTGAGGAAGGCGTTGCCGCTGCGTGAATAAACCGATTCCACGCGCAGATCGCTGGTCGGCGCCGTGATGCGCACGTCGTCCTGGGCCCGGGCGATCAGCCCGCCAGCGCCGCGCATCGTCACGGTCACCGGCTTGCCGTCCTCGCCGATATGGCCCCTGCCCGCCTCGAGCAGGATATTGGCGCCGTCGAGATTGACGCCGGACGAGGCGCCGTCGATCAGGCTGCCGCTGGTCTTGATGCGGATGTCGTCGCCGTCGACCGTGCCGTCGCCAGCGACGATGTTGCCGAGCCTGATCGTGCTTTCCGAGCCGAGATAGACGGCCCCGCCAGCCTTGGCCGTCACCGTATCGGCGGCCGTCAGGTCGATATCCTCGCGGCGGTTGATGAGGATGCGGGTGATGCGCTGGGTCGTGCTCATCGGATCGTCGACCACCGCCGCCAGGGTGACGGTACGGCCGAGTTCCGCGACCATCGTCTGTTCGGACTTGAGATTGACGACGATGGTGTTGCCGCTCACCGAGGCAACGGTGAAATACGCGTTATCCTCGGTCGTGTTCTGGGTATTGCCGGCGATGTAGAGCAGATCGCCCGCCTTGAACATGCCGGCGGGCCAGCTGCCCGTGGTGAGGGTGATGACGCCGTGCGTGGCATCGGATTGCGAGAAGTTGACGACGTTCGAAGCGGTGAACGCGCTCGAGATCACGCCCGGCGCAGTTTCGTAGCCGCCGACATAGACGATGTCCTGGCGCTCCGCTGCCGCCAGTGCGACACGCTGCTCCTCGCTCAGGGGAAGATGCTGGTTGCCGTCGCCGAGATCGATCGTCATCCCGTCCTGAACGCTGCCGACGCTGCTATGGGCGTGAATTTCGATCTTGTTGGCGACGATGTTGGAGCCTTCGATCACCACCTCGGTATCGGTCACCGATTTGGTCAGGCCCGAGCCGAAGGCATTGAGCAATTCGCTCTCCGACCAGACCTTGATCGAGCCGGTCAACTGGTCGGCCTTGGCGCCGACCGCGAACAATAGCTTGTAGCCGAAGGTCCGCGCAGCATTCTTCTGCGTCTCGTTGAGCGCGCCGAAGGTCTCGTTGAGCTTGCGGTACTCGGCGGTCTGGATATTGCGCTCGGTCTGGATGCCGCTGGCGACATAGGCATCGAGCGCATCGCCGGTGTAGCCGCTCAACTGGCCCTGCTGCTGCAGGGCGGCGGTGAGGTCGGTGAGTTGCTGCCCGGTGATCGCGACAACATATTGCGGGTCGAATTTCGTCGGATCGGCCTGGCCGGCACGATAACCCCAATATGTGTCGTAGTCGGCCTTGATCTCAGCGCTCATGAACAGCGCGGTGTCCTGCTGGGTTTCGCCGAGCCGGCCGAACATCTTGTCAAGATCGGCGTAATCGGCGCGTTCGGCCGCGCTCAGGCCGACGGCGGTGGCGGGATCGTAGGTCTGGGAATTGGGCTGGGTGTGCCGATACGCCCAATACTGCTGGTAGGCGGCATCGATATCCGGCCGGTAGACGGCGCCGTAACCGGCATATGTCGTCGCCAGTTCGGCCAGTTGCGCGCTTCTGTTCTGCTCGAGCGTGTCAATCGCAGCCTGCCCGTCGACTGCCCCGAGCGTATCAAGATAATATTGTTTCTCGGCGGCGCTGAGCGTGACGTGACCCGTATTGTCGGCGCTCAGCTTCAGGCGCCAGTAGGCATCGTACTGGCCGCGCGTCATCAATTCGTAGTTGAGAATCGTGGCGTTGACCTTGTCCTGCGCGCCCGTGGTGTTGGTGAGTTGCAGGTCGGTCCAAACGCCGGCCTTCAGTTCGTCATAGGTGCGCTTGTCCTTGATGGCGGTGTCGTCGGTGTCGAGCAGCGATCCCGTCTTGATCTCGATCCAGACATTGCCTTCGGTCTTGACGCGCTCCAGGTGCAGGTCGCCCGTCTTCTCCGAGACGAAGATGTCGTTGCGGGCGGTGATGTTGACGCGATCGTCGTTGGTATCTCCAGATTCCAGCGTCAGCGGCCGGAGCGTGCCGTTGCCGACGCCGCCCTGCGCGCCCCCCGGCAGGCCGCCCGTATAGGTATCGGCGGTCAGCGTGATCGACTTGCCCTGGACAAGGCCCGGAAGGTAGGTGCCGGGCGCTGCATCGGCGACCACGATACCGCCATGCGCCTGCAGCGTGACATTGCCGTTATCGGCGACGACGGAATTGACCGACATGTCGCCGGAGCGTTCGGTGATGAAGATGTCGCCGGCGGCCGAGTGGCCGGTCAGGTAGGCATAGGCGGTCGTCTTGCTGTAGCCCGACGGGTAGGTATCGATCAGATCGGTCTGCAGCGGCAGCAGCGCGGTGCCGATGCCGTTCCTGCCATCGAGCGTGATGCGCACGCCCTGAACGACGGAATCCTCGTTCCGGGCCTCGATCACCGTATTCGACCGCACCTCGGTCAGGCCGGTATCGTTATAGATGCCATTGCCGATGATGACCTTGCCGGCGCCGGTCGAATTGACCTTCACCGTCGCCTCGTCATAGCCGATGAAGCTGATCTGTACCGGCCGGTCCGCCTCGATCGTGCTCGTCGAGGTGGTCTGCACGCGCTGCTCGACCGTGAACTTCTGATAATAGGTCTTCTTGCCGTACCAGGTGCTGGTCGTCCATTTATCGCCCGGCGTCGGGGCGGTCTGGCTCAGGATCAACTGCTTCGAGACGTTGGTATAGGGGCTGGAAACGTCGCTGCGGAAGAAGTAGTCGCTGCCGGGAACCAGTGTTGCCTTGCCGATCTGCGTGTATTCGACATCGACGACATTATCGGGGTCTTTGGCAAGGGCATCGATGCCGATCCACGCCGACGTGCCATAGGTCGTGGTGACGGCGACTTTCGTCAGCGTCGCGATCGACCAGCCGTAGCGCCAACCCTGCGCGGGCTGGTAAACGGATGCGTAGTTCCAGGTCCCCGCATTATCCGTGCCGCCAGTGGTCGTGGTCACGGCATCGCCGACCTTCACGACCCTCTTCGTCGCCTCGGTGGTCTGGTTCACATGATCCGGCACAGTGACGTCGGGAGCGAATTGCGTCACGCGCACCTTGACCGTGCCGTCGAGCTGCGTCTGGTACCAGGTCTGCTCGTAGCCGCCGTCGGTGCGCTTGGCCTTGTCGTTGAGGATGATGGTGCCGAGGCCGCGCTCGGTGACGTCGATCCGATTGATCAGCACGTCGTAATCGGAAGCGTTGTTGAGCGTGACGTTGACGTAAGCTCCGAGCGCCTTGATCTGGCCGTTGCCGGTATTCATCAGATTGCCGGTGATGGTGATCGATCCGGCCGGCGTCCTGAATTCCTGGATGACGATCTTGCCGAGATCCGAATCCCAGTACGCCTTGAATTCGTTGTATTGGGCGGTCTTGAGCATGACCTTGCCGCCCTGGATCTTGCCCGAGGCGATATCCTTCTTGATCTGCGCGATCTCGGCGATCGTCGCGGCGCCGATGTTGAGCACGTAATCGCTCGAGCCGCTCTGGATCAGGCCATTCAGATTGATGTATTCGGCATTGATCGAAATCACGCCGGCATAGATGCCGCTCGACGGCGGCAGGCCCAGTTCGGTGGTGACGTCCGCGCTCGTGGCCGCCCCCATCCCGTCGGGAGGCGAGATCTGCTTCCACGCATCATACGGGTTCCCGCCGGTCTGGAAGACGCTGCCCGGCGGCAGGTCGACCACGAACATGCCGAAGGTGATCACGTTCAGCTTGGCGCTGTTGATGTCGGCCGTGATCGTGATGTCGCCCGAGCCGACACTGTTGTCGATGGTCACATCCGTCGTGATCGCCTCGATGGCGCCGGAAATGGTGATGCCCGGCCACGGCGTCTTGTCGGTATCGACGATCAGCGTGTTCTTGATCAGCACCGTATTGTTGGAAACAACGCCGAACGTGCGGGTGATATCGAGGTTGACGGCGCCCGGCACCAGCTTGGGCTCACCGCCACGCTGGCCATCGGAATTGTCTTCATCGGCGTTGTCCTGATTCTGGCCGGCGATGACGGCGTTCATCATGGAGCGCAAGGTGGCCGGATCGTTCGAGTCGGTATCGACTTCCGAGATTTCGTTCTGGAAGCCGTTGAAATAGACGCCGCCGTTATTCTCCGGGATGTAGATGCCGCCGATATCGAGATAGGCGGAGGTGTTGTTGGTGATGGTGACGCTGACATTTCCCGGCGCGTCGAGCGTGCCGGCGCCCTGGAGCACGTCGCCACGGATATCGATGTAGCCGGCTTCGGCCAGGATCGGGTCGACATGGATGGTGAGCACATCCTTGTGGACCGGCAGATATCCGAATTGCGGCACGCCGTTCACGACCTTCTGCGATCCATCCGGATTGAGCACCGGCACCTGCTCGACCAAGCCGAGGAACTTGAGTTCATCGGTCATGCGCTGGATTTCGCGGTCGTAGAACGCGACCAGATCCGGATCGTTGAGATAGGCTGCCTTTTTCTGCTCCGCCTCGGCGATCAACGCGAAATAGTTCGAGGATAGCGGCGCATTCGTGATGCTCGTCGACACGGTGTCGGAGCCGGCTCCGCTGACGTCGAATGTGGGGTTGGCCGCCGTGCCGCCGAGATTGTCGATGAGGATGTTGATGTTGCGGTTGAGGCCGGTCCTGACCGTGCCGTCGACGGTGACGATGGCATGGGAATCCGTATGCGCCGTGCCGTCGAACTGCGAATAGGCGTTGCCGCCGAGCGCCTTGTCGATCGCGCCGACCAGTGACGAGGCCCAGTTCACCGCCTTGCCCTGCGAGGTCATGTCGGCGAAGCCGGACTTGTCGGAGAACAGCCGGACGTTGCCGCCGGTCTCGACCAGCGCGCCGGCGAAGATGGTGATGAGGTTGCGCTGATAGAGCAGCGCGTCGGAAACGACGTGATCGATCGGAATGACGCTGCCGGCGAACGTATCGCTGTAGACGGCGACGCGATAGACATCGTGATCGGAATTGGCGTCCATGCCCGACAGCATGTTGACGTCGGCCAGCGCCTTGATGTGACTGCCGTTGCCGACCAGGATGCTGTTGGTCGGGCTCAGGTCGATGGTGGCGTCGGCCACCGAAACCGTCACGCCGCCGTAATTGTCGACGCTCACATGCAATTCGGCATCGGCATCGGTATCGGCCTTGAGGTCGATCTCGCCGACGGTGTTCAGCTCGACATGGTTGGCGACGCCGGTATTGGTGCCGATCTGCACCGTGGCGAAGACATTATCGGCATCCAGCTTGCTCTCGGCGCCAATGCCGGAGCCGAGCCCGCCGCCCTTGTAGGACACGTTCTCGTAGAACTTGATCTGGTTGCGCGCGGCAAGCGTGAATTCGCCCGCGTCGATCGAGGTGCCGATCACGTTGAGATGGGCGTTGTCGTTCACCAGCGTCGTGGTGTTGAGCGTCAGATGCGTGTCACTGGTCACGCCCGCGCCAGTGAACAATCCGCCTGTGCTGCCGTTGACGTTGTCGCCGATATTCGGCTTGTCGAAGCGGTTGAGCGCGGTGGCGTTGATCGCGTAGGCCGTGACGCTGGCGCCATTGCCGACGATGACGTTCGAGGTCGAGTTGATCGTGTTGTCGGCCTCGGCGCCGGAGCCCGACAGCACGCCGTAGGCGCTGGTGACGATCACCGTGTTGGCGCGCGCCAGATGATCGGAGGTCATGCTGAAGCGGCCGGCAATGCCCTGGTAGCTGGCAAAGGCGTCGGCGCTCTCGCCCGGCAATTGACTGGCCGCCTTGGTGAGCAGGACTTGCGCGTGATTGCCGAGGACGGCCTGCGTGACGGCATCCGATCGCGTATCGGCGATCGCCGCCGCACCGGCGATCGCGCCGCCGGCGCCGGGCGAGGAGGTCGCCTGGTTGTCGTCGCTGCCCAGCGCCGAGATGCTCATCGCGCCGGCGCTGATCATCACAGAATCCGCCACGCTGGCCGTGGTGTTGGCGACCGGCACGCCATTATCGGCATGCTGAGCCGAGCTGGCATTGGCCTTGGTGACGCCAACCCCGACCAGCCCGTAGGCGGCGCTGTTGGAATCAGCGCGCTGGCGGCTGTCATTCTGCGCCGCGACGCTGACGGCGCGCGCCGCCGTGATCATCGTGCCGGCGCCCAGCACCGCGACCACCGTGCTGGTATTGCTCGCATTCGTCACCGTCGAATCGACGCCGATCAGCCCGCCGGCAAGCCCCTGCGCCTTCGCGAAGGCCGTATCGCCGCTCGAGGGCAGCGTCTGGCGCGCGGACACGCGCAGGCTGTCGACATCGAAATGCGCATTGCCGGTCTCGGCGCTGACACGGGTGTCGACCGTCGCCTTGGCCAGCGACACGCCGACCGCCGCCGTGCCGGCATTGATGCCGGCCGACTGCGCGCGCGCCTTGGGCGTCATGGTCGCTTCGATACTGACGGCGCCGGCCGTGACCGTGGCGTCCGAAATCTCCGCCGAGACTTCCGACAGAATGTCGGACTGCGACACGGCGCCGCCGGCGGCAAAGCCGAAAATGCCGGCGGCGACCGCGAAGGCGCTGACCTCGCTCGAGACCGAGGACGTATCCTGCGCGCTCACGCTCAGCGCGCCGTTGACGGCGAGCGTGCTGGTCTTGATCCAGGCGTCGGTATGGGAGGTGGTGGTGTTGAGCGTGACGGCGCCGCCGCCCGCAATCGTGATGCCGAAATCCGTCGAGGCCGCCACCGAGGCCATGAAGGCGGTCGAGTTCAGCGTGGCGATTTCCCCGGCATTGATCGAGAACACGCCGCTATTGGCCTGATAGGCCGGCATGACACGCGGCGGGAAGACCGGAGGAGAGCCCGGCACCATCTGGATCGGCCCGCTGCCCGGCAACGTGTAGATATAGCCGTTCGACTCCACCGGAATCTGGCCGGTGACGGTGATCGCGGCATTCTGGGCATAGGCTTCGATATCGTTGGAGATGACGTTCTCGGCATAGGCGACGCCGAGCGCGACCGCGCTGCTGCCGCCACCGAAGCCGACCGCGACCGCGACCGCCGCGGCGCCCACGAAGGCATTGATGCTGGACGTGTCGAGCGCGGCGATGGCAATGTCGCCGGCCTTGACGATGCCGCCGTCGATGAATGCATGCGCGTCGACCCCGACGCGGTTGAGCGTGACGGCGGCAGCGCCGGCGGCGCTGAAGGAATACATGCCGGCCGCGATCGCGACCGATGCCGCCGCGACATTGGCGCTGATCGACTGCTCGGATTTCGCGGCGGCGGCGAGCTTGCCGTAGGTATCGACGTCGCTGCCCTGCAGATAGGCCGAGACCTCCACCGGCATGCGCGTTCCGCCGAGGTCGTAGCCGATCGCGTTCAGCGCCACGCCAAAGCCGAGCGAGGCGCCGACCGCCACGCCGCCGATCGACACTCCCGCCGCCAGCGCGACGATATTGGCCGCGATGGCCGAGTTGTTCGTGGCGTTGAAGGCGATGTCGCCGCCCGCCTTGAGCGTGCTGTCGAGCGCATAGGCGCGCGTGCCGCCGGTGATGACGTTCGTCGCCACCGCGCCGCCGCCGGCAACGGAGACGCCGACGGCGCCGCCCGAGATCGCGACAGCGGCCGCGGCCGAAATCGCGCCGATGGTGGCGTTTTCCGAAGCCGACACGCTGATCGTTCCGGCCGCCGGCGCCTGCGCCGGCCGGTTCGTCTCCACGCCGGCATCGGTATAGGTCGGATCATATGCTGGAATGTCGGTGACAGCGACATCGGCAAAGTCGAGATGGGCATCGACATCGTTGGCGATGCTGTTCCTGGCGATGGCAACGCTGACGCTGACACTGACGCCAACCGCGCCGAAGGCGGCCGCGACAGCAGCCGCGCCGGCCGTGGCGGTGATCGTCGAACTATCCTCGGCGCTCACGGCAACATCGGCGGCGCGGATCGTCGCCTTGTCGGCAGCGGACGCGCCGGTGATCGAGGCTTCGGTGAGAACACCGATCATATTCTCGGTATAGACGCCGGCACCGGCCACGCCGACGCCGACGGTGCCGCCGGCGACCGCAGCCGACCCCGCGACGACCAGCGCGTCGATGGTCTGGTCGGCCTTGGCATGGGCCTTGAGGGTGCCGGCCGCCGTCACGTCGCTGTTGACGATGGTGGCGCGCACGCCGCCGCTGCCATTCGCATCGAATGTCGGCGCCAGCAGCGGGTCGTTGTCGGGATTATTGGGGATCGTCCAGTTGCCGATCTGGTTGATCGCCACCGAGACACCGATGGCAACGCCGATGCCGGCACTCGGATCAGCGCCAATGGCGAGCGCGAGCGCGGCCACTGTCGCGGTGATGCTTGAGGTCGAAATCGCTTCGACGGTCACGGCGTCGGCGCTCTCGAGCGTGGTGCCGCTGACGGAGGCCGCCGTGTTGCTGTTGATGGTGTTCTTCGCGGTGGCGCCAGCGCCGGAAATGGCGATGCCGCCGGTGCCGAAGCCGATGCCGACCGCAAACGAGGCCGCGGCCGAGATCGCATCGATGGACGCATTGTCGGTGGCCTGGACCACGATGCCGGTGCCGGCGCCGTCGGTCGCCTCGACCTTGTCGTCGGCGTTCAGGATCGTGGCGGCAAGGTCGTTGCTGATCTTGTTCTCGGCGATCGACAGGCCGATCGAGATGCCGACCGCCGTCGAACCGAAGGCAAAGGCGATCGCCGCCGCGCCGGCATCGGCATCGATATGCGAGGTATCGGAGGCCGCGACCGTGATCGAGGCTGCGTGCACGCCGGCATTGGCGCCGCTGCCGTCACCGACGATGGCGGCGTGGGTGGCGACGGCGATCTCGTTCGTGGTGCCGACGCCGGCGCCGCTCACGGCAACGCCGGCGGTGCCGGCCGCCAGCGCAACCGAACCGGCCGCGACGATGGCGTCGATGGTGCTGTCCGACGTGGCCTCGACCGCCAGCGCGCCATCGGCATGCACGATGGCGTTGTTGATCGAAGCGGTGACCGCGCTGCGGTCTGCAGCACCGTTGCCGATCTTGTTCAAGGCGACCGCGATGCCGATGGCCGCGCCGATACCGGCGGTGGGATCGGCACCCACCGCCGCCGATGCGGCGACGATCAGGGCATGGATCTCCGACTCGAACGTGGCCTTGACCGTGACAGGGCCGGCACTGTCGATCGCGCCGCCATCGATGGTGGCGACCGTGTCATTGTCGATCGTATTGGTCGCCGTCGCGCCGGCTCCGGAGATCGCGACGCCGCCGCCGCCGCCGCCAATGCCGATACCGAGCGACGCCGCTGCCGATATCGCGCTGATCGTCGCATCCTGGTCAGCCGTGACCGAGACGCCGCCCGTGGTCGTCGTCAGGTCCTGGCCATCGATGATGCCGGCATAGATGCGGTTATGGGTCTCGTTGATGGCGATCGAGATGCCGATGGTGACCGCGACGCCGGTCGCGCCGAAGCCGGCGGCAAGCGAGGCCGCGCCGACCACGGCATTGATCGTGGACGTATCTGCGGCGGCAATGTCGGCCGCGCCGACCGTGATCACCGAGCCCTGTTGATCGACCGGATCGTCGATGAACGCCGCGGTGCGCACGGCGATGGAGTTGCGCGCGCCCGCGCCGGCGCCGCTGATGGCGACCCCGACCGAGCCGGCGCCGATCGCCGCCGAACCCGCCGCAACGATGGCGTCGATCAGGGCGCTCGAGGTGGCATGCACCGTGAGCACGCCCGTCGCCGTGACGGAACTGCCACGGATATAGGCCTGCACCTGGTCCTGGTCGCTCTCGCCATGGCCGATCTCGTTGACCGCTACCGCCGCGCCGAAGGAGGCGGCGCCGCCAACCGAGCCGCCAACACCGACCGAGAGCGAGACAGCCAGCACCTCGGCCTTGATCGTCGACGATGCGGCCGCCGTGACGGAGACGGAATCCGCCTGCGAGATGGTGCTGGCCTCGATGAAGGCATTGGTGTCGGTAGCGATGCTGTTGAGCGCAACGGCGCCGCCGCCGCTGAAGCTGATGCCGGTCGTGCCGCCGATCGCCGCCGAAACCGACGCCGTGGCGACGGTTGAGTGGATCTTGGTCGCGTTCTCGGCGGCAATCGACACGCCGCCATTGCTTGCCGCGACATCATCGATGTTCTTCAGGTACGCGGCGACGTTGTTCTCGATGCGGTTCATCGCCATCGCGAAGCCGATCGACACGCCGACGCCGGTCGTGCCGGCAAACCCGGCGGCGAGGCTGGCGGCGCCCGCGGCCACGTCGATCGTCGTCGCATCCTTGGCCGAGATGGCGATCGCGTCCGCGCTGACCGTCTCGGTGCCGGAGCCCTCGATATAGGCCTGGGTCGCGACGGCGACGAAGTTCAGCGTGAAGACGCCGGCAACGCTGACGCCGACGCCGGTGCCGGTGCCGCCGGCGAGCGCGACGGAGCCGGCGAGGACAAGCGCATCGACCGAGCCGGCCGAGTTGGCATCGACCTTGACCACACCATCGCTTGCCACGGCGGTCTTGCTGATGAAGGCGCGCACCCCGGTGCCGTCGCCGGCAAGCGTCGCATTGCCGGTCGGCAGGTCGCGGCCGCTGGCATCCGGCTTTTCCTCGACGGACCAGTCGCCGATGCGGTTGATCGCCACGGAAGCGCCGATCGAGGCGCCGACACCGGTGCTGCCGAGGGCGATGGCGGCGGATGCGGTGACGATCTTCGCGGTGATGACCGATGCGCCCGTCGCCACGACGGAGACGCTCGCGCTATCGAGAATGGCGCTGTTCGAAATCGAGGCCTCGGTATCGACGTCGATGACGTTGGACACCGCCGCCCCGGCGCCGCTCACCGCGACGCTATTGCCCGGCGACAGGCTGGCCGCGACCGAGGCCGCCGCGCCGATCGCGCTGATGACGGCGCTGTTATCCGCGCTGACGCTCAGCGCGCCGGTGGTGCTCAGCGTCGCGTGATCGGCGCTTGCCTTGAGGCTTCCCGTGATGTCGTTCAGCGCAACCGCCAGGCCGATCGACACGCCGATGGCCTTGCTGCCGGAGAACGAGGCCGCGATCGAGGCCGAGGCCGCCGTGGCATGGATGGCGCTGGTATTCGTCGCAGACACCGCGATGCCGTCATCGCCGGCGGTGATCGTGGAAGCGCCATCGATCGTGGCCGCGGTGTTGGCGGCAATTCTGTTCTGGACGAACACGCCGCCGGCGCTGAAGGTCGTGGCACCGCCGGAGACCGAGGCCCCGACCGCGACCGACCCGGCCACGGTCAAGGCATCGATGGTCTGGTTGGAGGTTGCCGAGACGGCGACCTTGCTGCCCTTCACGCTGGAATTTCCGATGCGCGCCTTGGCCTCCAGCGGCGTCGAAGCGCCTGGATCCTCAATGCTGCCGGCATAGCCGATATAGTTGAAGGCGAGCACGATGCCGACCGCCACGGCGGTGCCGCTGCTCGAGAAGCCGCCGGCGACGGAGGCCGCTGCCGCCGCGATCGTCGCGTCGATATCGGCGGTGTTGGCGGCCGAAACCGTGACCACCCCGCTCGCAGTGACGCCGCTATCCTCGATCAGCGCGCTCGCCGTGCCGAGAATGGTGTTGAAGGCAATGGTGCCGGCAACGCCGACCGCCAGGCCACTGCCGGTGCCGGCGCCGATGGAGACGGCCGCCGCTGCCGCGATGGCGTCGATCGAGCCGGCCTGGCTGGCGCCGACCGAAACACTGCCGGCATCGAGATCGGCGACGGAACTGATATGCGCCGACACCTTGGCGTCGATGGCATTGCGCGCCACCACGAGGCCGATGGCGACCGACTTGCCGTTCGGGTCGGCGCCATAGGTATAGTTGATCGAGACGACGGGCGCGACGACCGTGGCAGTGATGCTGCTCTGATTGCCGGCGTCGACCGAGAGCGCACCGCCCGCCTTGATCGTCGCCGAATCAGCGATCGCGGCCTCGACCGCCATCTCGACGCGATTGAGCGCGAACACGCCGCCGACGCTGACGGCGGTCGGTGCGCCGCCACGCAAGGTCTTGACGTAATTCGAGATTTCCGACGAGATGTCCTGGGAGCCCGTGGCGGAAACAGCCACGCCGCTGCTCATGTCGACGGTCGAACCCGTAATCCGCGCCGCGATCTGCGCCGCGGCATCGTGGCCATAGATCGCATCGACGAGATTGGTACCGAGCAGCGTATCGACGGTGTTGAACAGGAAGTTCTGCCCGGCAAGCCCGATGGTATTGAAGGCAAGCGTGATGCCGGCCGCGGTCGCCTTGGCGATGGTGTCGGCGTCGATCGTCGCATCGATCGTGGCGGCGCCGTCGGCTGTAACCGCAAGGTCGGTGCCGGCAACGGCCGTGCCGGTTATCGTGCTGTCGGTGACGTCGGCGGTCGCGTGGCCGACGACATTGTTGGTGGCGATGACACCGTTGACGGCGATCGACTTGCCCTTGGCACCGCCGGTGACTTCGGCGCGCGCCGTGACTGCGGCGGCGATCAGGCTGGTTTGCAGGGCCGCGACAAGCACGTCGCCCGCCGCGGTGATCGTCGCCGCGTTGACGAGTGCGCTGGCGCCGCTGTCGATATCGTTGCGGATCGCGATCCCGGCCACGCCGATGGCATCACCGCCGGCAAGGCTCGGCACGATGTTGTCGTTCACCCAGTCGATGACGTCATTGACGAGGAACTTCGACCAGTTGCCGTCCGAAAAATCCACGTTGTTGAGATCGATATCGGCATCGGAGCCGTTATAGACCCAGGTCTCGCCAGCCTTGGCCGCGCCCTTGTCCTCATCGATATAGACGAGGTCGCCCTTATGGACGGCCTGCGTGCCGGACTTGGTGGTGAATTGGTAGGAGCCGATCGCCGTCTTGGCGAGGTTGGCCAAGACGCTGATGCCGTAATCGTTCTTGATCTCGGCCAACGCCAGCACATTGCCGTCGGAATGGATCGAAGCGTCGTCCGTCGCCGAGACCGTGACGCCGGCAGCGACGATCGTGGCGCCCGGCGCACCACTGTTATCGATGCTGGCCGAGGCTTCGCTCGCCACCTTGTTGGAGGCGATGACGATGCCGATCGCCTTGCCGCTGGTGCCGGAAATCGAGGTCGAGGACGAGGTCGACTCGTTGCTGACCGAAGCCTCGATCGAGGCCTTGTTGTTGGCCGTGATCGACAGGGCGCCGTCAGCCTTGACGCTCGAATTGACGATCGTCGCCTCGGTCAGCGCCGGATTCCGCCCGCCGAAGGCATCGGCGATCAGATCGTCGCCAAGCAAGGCATCGACGCCATTGAACAGGATGTTGGTCGCCTTCCAGCCGATCGAGTTGAAGGCCAGCGTCACGCCGGCGGTATCGCCGCCGCTCGAATAGGCGGAACTCGCGGTGTCGGCCTTGATGGTGGACACGTTCTGCGCCGCCACATCGACGTCGCCGGCGGCCGTGACCGTGCTGTTCTCGATCGTCGCCGTGGCGCTCGACTGGACGATGTTGGTGGCGATGGTGCCGTTGATGGCGAGCACCTTGTCGGAAGGCGTCTCCTGCTTCGGATCGGCCGGCGTCACCGGCGTTGCCGGATCGGCGGCACCGCCCGGCACCGTGCCCGGATTGGTGTCGGCCGACCCGGTCTTCTTGTCGCCGTCCCAGTCGATCGAACTGCCGCCGGAGGCCGAGACCGAGCTATCGACCTTGGCGCTGATGGCGGCGCTCTCCAGCGCCACGACCTGCACGTCGCCGCCGGCCTTGACGATGGCGTTCCTGATCGCCGCCCCGGCTCCGCCGCGCACATCGTTCATCACCACCAGGCCGCCGACGGCGGTCGAGGGCGCGGCGGTGATGTTGAGGTCCTGGAGTGCGAGCGTCGCCTCCGGCGCTTCCTTCCAGTAGCCGAGGTTGGTGAAGTCGGTATTGGCGAGATCGATGTTCTTGCCGCTCGCGTCGTCGCCCATGTAAATATAGATGCTGCCGGCATTGCCGCCGATCCGGGTCCAGTTCGGATCCGTGTCGAGATCTTCGGTGCCGGCGTCGATCGCGTTGACCAACGCCTCGAGATCGATGACGCCGTCCGCGCCATTATACTGATAGATCGGGCCGCTATCCTCGCCGGCGCCCGCCGCGAACTGCACCGCGTCGCCATTGGAGATCGGGAATTTCGAGGGCGGCAGCATCTGGTCGAGATTGATGACGACATTGCCGGCATAGCCAGGGGCGAGCCGCACGCGGTCGCCGAACTGGATGTTGCGAACCTTGGTGCCGTTCGGATCGGGCAGCGTGTCGTAATCGGCTTCGTAGAGTTTGTTCAGCGTTTCCTGGATGATGGGAGCGCCGCCGTCGCTGGCGACGGTGCTGTCCGCCACCAGCTTCGAATTGGAATAGATGCCGGAGGAATCGTTGGCGCTGACGGTGACGGCGCCAACGGCGGTGACGTCCTTGCCGCCATTGTCGATCGTCGCCCAGGCGCCGCCCGAGACCTTGTTGCCCGAGATCACCGCGCCATAGGC